>Ga0209060_10000120_pt1 | contig 209647 bp, 228 predicted proteins | sample Coa_R1_8_FD_187155 | JGI IMG/M metagenome (GOLD analysis project Ga0209060, IMG submission 187155) | Surface soil microbial communities from Centralia Pennsylvania, which are recovering from an underground coalmine fire - Coalmine... | ecosystem: Environmental > Terrestrial > Soil >...
CCGCGATCTGCCCGCCCATGTTCCGGAATGACGGTGGAATCGCGCCCGGAAATAGCAGCGCGAATACGCTGTAAAGGTATGCCGCGCCAGTACCGAGCCCGATTAGCGTAAACATGTTCAAGCTTCCATTGCGGACGGACGTCCAGGCGCGTTGGAAAAAGGGCCAGCCTCCCCAGAGGACGACCGGGGTTGCCAGAGCGAATTGGGCCCACTGGGAAGTTCGCATTCCGACGGCGTGAAGCAGCGGGTGACCCGGCATCAACTCCGAAATCATGAAGGACAGAATCGGGACGGTTAGCACCACGCCGGTCCAAAAACGACGCGTCATGTCCACGAGTTCCGGATTCACTTCCTCACCCGTGACCTGACGTGGTTCCAGCGCCATGCCGCAGATCGGGCAAGCGCCTGGCTCGCTCCGGACAATTTCCGGATGCATCGGGCAGGTGTACTCAACCGCTGCCGAAACGGAAGGTGCGGCGGGAGCGGAGGCCGCCGAGGTGATGTATTTGTCCGGGTTTGATTGAAATTTCTGCAAGCAACTCTGGCTGCAGAAAAAGTACTGACGCCCATTACGCTCTACCGAGCCCGCCGCGTCCTCCGCAGTTACGTCCATCCCACACACAGGGTCGCGATGAGCAACCGCAACGGGTTCCTCGTGACGGATGAATCTACTGGGATTCGCCTTAAAGCGATCCTCGCACGCCGGCGAACAGAAATAGTACGTTTGCCCTTCAAATTCGATCCTTCCCGATGCGAACTCGGGCGCGAACCGCATTCCACAGACCGGGTCCGTCACCTCCGTAGCCGTCGTAGTGGTCACCTGTTCACCCCTACGTTCCCAAGTTGGTTTTGTTGCGTCTTCTTCGTGTTTCATGGCTTCACCTATTGCTTTGGACTGGCGTCGAACTTCTTCTTGCACACCGGGAGCAGAAGTAGTAGGTCTTTTCTCGGTGCTCGCTTTTTCCTGCCGCGTTCAGCGGGTCCACCTGCATGCCACAAACTGGATCTCTTTCCATATGCATCGCACTCCTGATACTTTGGTTGTCTGAATCGCGAGAGGCGCCTTGCTCCGAGTCCGCGCTCGCCGGATCTACGGCTAGCGGGAGTGTTTATAGATCAACTCCAGCAGCTCGTCATACATGGCGTTGGCCTGATCTGTCGGCCCGTCGGTGACCGCTTTTCTGACGCAATGCCTCAGGTGGTTGCGCATCAATTCTCGCCCAACCGTCCGCAATGCCTCCTGGGCTGCCGATATCTGAATCATGATGTCGGGACAGTAGCGGTCTTCTTTGATCATGTTTTGTAGGCCGCGAACTTGGCCCTCAAGCCGCCGCAATCGCCGGAGGTTGGCAGACTTAGTCTCGGGATCAACCGCGACCGCCTTTCTACCCGCGCCATTGGGCTCGGCAATGGAGGCGCACCCACACGCGGCCGGTACCGCTGCCTCGTGGGGTATTCCTGGCTTCGTCTTTCCCATATACCCCTTAGAGGTATACTAATACCCCTAGGGGGTATTGTCAAGGCGTGTTATGCGATCGTGTTATGCGATCGCGTAGGCGGCTACACCAGAGACATCGCCATCTTTAAAGATTTTGAAACGGGCATCGGGGCCAATGCTACGGCCTGTACGCTGCCACCAGCAATCAAGCTGTACTACGGCGATCGCCCTTGGGGCATCAACGTCTATGTCCGGCTTCGGATCAAACTTGCGCAATAGGAGAACGCATGAAAAGAATCATTCTACTTGCGGCGGCAATCGCCAACACGGTCGCCGCCGCCGATCAACAAACCTTCACTGGAACCATCACGGACACGATATGCGGCAAATCGCACGAAATGATCGCCGGCCAGACTGGCACACTAAACGAGAAAACCCAGACGATCAAAGTCAACTCGATTGAACCCGAAGGAGTTTCCAAATGAAAACGACAGTTGCAATCAGCATTCTGGCGCTAGCCGCGGTTGGTCTCGCGCATGATGAAGCGGAGGGAAAACCGGTAAACATCAGCGGCACGGTTGTGGACACCGGCTGCTATATGAGCCACGACGCGATCGGCGAGAAGCATACCGACTGCGCGACGATGTACGCGAAAAATTGCGTGCCGTTGGCCATCGTGGACACGGGCCGGGAGAGTTTACATGCCCGTCGCGGCCGACCACAAGAATCAAAACGCCAAGCTCCTGCCATTCGTTGAGGACAAGGTCAAGGTAACTGGCACTCTGCTCGAAAAGGGCGGCCTGGCTGGGCTCACGATAAGACGATTGAACCGGCGCAACAGTGAAGCCGACCTCGACTGCTGGGATAGAATGGGCCAGACGACACTATGATGACCAGAAGAGAAGCACTACTTGCTTTTGGCGCAGGGTTCGCCGGTTTTGCGGGTGAGGCGGACAGTCGCCGAATCCGGCTCTATCGAGTTCCAAACGACGGCATCCAGCCACAAGCCGCTTTCGACGACAACGGTACGCTCCACCTCATTTACTACATCGGTGACGCACACCACGGCGATATACTCTATGCGCATTCGAAAGATGGCGGCGCGACTTTTTCACCGGCTTTGAGGGTCAATACGGGTGGTTCTGCGATTGCCGCTGGAACCATCCGCGGACCACAATTCGCGCTCGGCAAAGCCGGTCGCGTGCACGTCGCATGGAACGGTTCAACCCAGGCGGGGCCGCTCAATCCAGATTCCGGAAAGCCGGGCGCACCGATGTTCTACAGCCGTATAAATGATGCAGGAGATGCATTCGAGCCAGAACGAAACCTCATGCTCCATTCGTTTGGCCTCGATGGCGGCGGCTCAATCGGCGCCAGCGTTGATGGGGACGTGTACGTCACTTGGCACGGCATCGCACAATCGGAAGCTAAAGACACGGGCAAAGAGGGAGAAGCTAGGCGGCGCGTTTGGCTGACTCGATCAGCCGATAACGGGAAGACGTTTTCTGAGGAGTCGAAGGCTTGGGCGCAGGAGACGGGTGCGTGCGGTTGCTGTGGGATGAAAACCTTCGTCAGCAAGAACGGCGATGTATACGCGCTCTACCGGTCGGCGACAGAATCCGTTCATCGTGATATTTACCTGCTGCATTCACGGGATCGCGGCAAGACTTTCCAAGGCACACTGCTCCACAAGTGGAACATCAACGCTTGTCCTATGAGCAGCATGGATTTTGCAGAGAACGCAAACACTCTCGTCTGCACCTGGCAGACCGGGGGCCAAGTCTACTGGACCCGCATCAATGGAGATAGAACAGGCGAGCCTACCGGCGCTCCAGGCGAGGGAAAGGGCCGAAAGCACCCTCGTCTTGCAGTGAACGGGAAAGGCGAGGTTCTGCTCGTTTGGACGGAAGGCACCGGCTGGCAAAAAGGTGGTTCACTCGCCTTCCAACTGTACGACTCCACAGGCACGCCGAGCGGCGACACCACTCGATTTCCGGGTGTCCCGACTTGGAGTTTTGCAGCTACCGTTGCGACTGCGGACTTTTCAGTCATCTATTGAATTTCCGCACATCGGCAGATCTGATATTGCGATCGAGAAAGATGCGGACTATTCACCCAACTACCCATTCATTTCGTTCGAGCCTGTGTCCGTACCAGGGAGCGGAGCCCAGCTTCCTCCTGCTGCGTATTTGGTGAGCGCAGCCCCGGCTATCCCCGGCACGGCACTCTTCCTGCACACACGGATGTCACCGGCTGCGAATCTCTTGCCAGTCTCGGCTGACCACCAGTCAGCCTACACGCAACTGCAAGATTGGCCCTCAATACTGAAGAAAAAGCCCCAACGCTGGCCAACTTGCCGCCCGCCTGACGGCGGCCCGAGTGCCCGCCGCGTACCTGTCCCCCCTCGGGTTTGTGGCTCCGCCGGAGAATGCGCCCGCGTTGTATCGCGTCTCCGTCTCCAACCTCGGTAACCGGAGATGGCCTAGCTATGCCCCCTGCGTCGAAGGAACGCCCGAGAACCGCGGCAGACGAGACCGGACGTTTCGAGAGCGGACTTCACCTAGTGCATGACGGCGCTCAGCCTGGGGATGGAGCATCGAGGACATGGCCGCGCGGCTCACGCAGGAAAGCGCGCTAAGGCGCGGGAGAACGGCGAGCGCTATGCGCACAGGACCGCGCAGAATGCCGCCGCGGCGGTCGAGCGCAATCGCCAGCGCAGCCGGGCGTGAGCGCAGAGCGCAGGGCTTTCGTATCCCCTGCATAGATGGCCCCGTACTTCGTATGCAGCCCTTCTTGCCAACACGAAAGCACGATTGCGTTCTTTCGTGCTTCTGTTATATCCTTCTATGTCGCCCAGAACATTTTTGAGCGATTGCGTCAGAAGTCCGGTGACGCGCTAGGAAGGCAAGAATCGTATGGCGAAGGTTCGAAAAGCCCGAAGGGCAGGGCGGTCGGAGAGCAAGCCCGAACAGGCGGAATCGACCAGGGCGATGCCGCTCAATTTCAAGGTCTCGGCCGACTTCCGCCGCGAATTCAAGACCTACGCCGCCCAGCACAACAAGAAGCTGAACCAGCTTCTCTATGAATCCTTCGCAGCGCTGAAAGCGAAGCATGCCGAATAGAGCACAACGCCCCATGGATCGCTCAGACGCCGTCCAGACGACTTTGAACAGGTATCGGCCATGAACCAGCTCGAAGAGTACCTGCGCGAAATGCACGACATCCGAGCCTCCGGCAACGCGGTCAAGGAAACGTCGTATTACCCGGCGCTGTCGAACCTGCTCAACGACGTCGGCAAGAGGCTCAAGCCTCGAGTCCGCTGCATCATCAACCTGAAGAATCGCGGCGCGGGCGTCCCCGACGGCGGCCTGTTCTCCTCCGACCAGATCCAGCGCCGCTCTGCCGAGGAGATACCGCAAGGCACGATTCCCTCGCGGGGCGTCATCGAGGTGAAGGGAACCGCCGAGGACGCATGGGTTGTAGCGCAGGGAGAGCAGGTAACCCGGTACTGGGGCAAATACTGCCAGGTGCTCGTCACGAATTACCGCGACTTCGTCCTGATCGGGCAGGACGCGGAAGGCAAGCCCGTTAAGCTCGAAACCTACCGTCTGGCGCCGTCCGAAACCCAATTCTGGAGAGCCGCGACTCTTGCCAAGGAGTCCGCGGAGCGTCTTGGCGAGAGCTTCCAGGAGTTCCTCAAGCGGGTGTTGCTCAGCACCGCGATGCTTGCAACCCCGGAAGAGGTCGCATGGTTCCTCGCATCTTACGCGCGCGAAGCGAAGTTCCGAGTGGAGGAGGGGCACCTACCGGCGCTAGCCACCATACGCACGGCTCTGGAGGAAGCGCTGGGCATGAAGTTCGACACCGAGCGCGGCGAGCACTTCCTCCGCTCCACGCTCGTGCAGACGCTTTTCTACGGCATGTTTTCGGCTTGGGTGCTCTGGAGCAAGAGCCATCCTCCCACCGACAAGAAATCCCGGTTTGACTGGCGTCTTGCCGATTACTACCTGCGCGTTCCGATCATTCGCAAGCTGTTTCGCGAGGTGGCCGATCCGGGCCAGCTTGAGCCGCTGAACCTCCCCGAAGTTCTCGATTGGGCCTGTTCCGTGCTCAACCGCGTGGACCGCGCTTCGTTCTTCTCCTCCTTCGACGAAGGCGCGGCCGTGCAGTATTTTTACGAGCCCTTCCTGGAAGCATTCGACCCCGAACTGAGAAAGGAACTGGGCGTCTGGTACACGCCGCGCGAAGTCGTGCGGTACATGGTGGAGCGCGTGGACCGCGTGCTGCGCGAGGAGTTGGGCCGTCCTTCGGGACTTGCCGACCCCTACGTCTTCGTGCTCGATCCCTGCGGGACGGGGGCCTTTCTAGTAGAGGCGCTGAACCGCATAGCCCAGACGCTGAGCGAGACTTCCGGCGACGCCCTCATGGGAACCGACCTGAAGAAGGCGGCGACGGAGCGTGTTTTCGGCTTCGAAATACTCCCTGCGCCGTTCGTGGTGTCCCACCTCCAGATCGGACTGATGCTCCAGCATCACGGTGCGCCCCTGTCGGAAAAGAAGAAGGAACGGGTAGGGGTCTATCTCACGAATGCGCTCACAGGCTGGGAGCCCCCGAAACAACCCAAAAAGCTCCCATTCGTAGAGTTGGAGGAGGAACGCGACGCGGCCGACCACGTCAAACGCGAGACGCCGATCCTTGTGATTCTCGGCAATCCGCCATACAACAGCTTTGCCGGCATTGCGCGCATCGAAGAAGAGCGCGATCTCACGATTGCCTATCGCACAACCAAGAATGCTCCGGCACCGCAAGGGCAGGGCCTCAATGATTTGTACGTTCGCTTCTTCCGCATGGCGGAGCGCCCGATCGTCGAAAAGACAGGGCATGGCATCGTCTGCTTCATCTCGAATTACTCGTGGCTGGACGGCCTGTCCTTTACCGGCATGAGAGAACGGTACCAGGAGGTATTCGATTACATCTGGATCGATTGCCTCAACGGCGACAAGTACAAAACCGGCAAAGTCACGCCGGACGGACAGCCCGACCCGAGCATCTTCTCGACCGAGTTCAACCGAGAGGGAATCCAGATTGGAACGGCAATCGCGCTTCTGGCTCGCAACGCAGGGACGGGCAGCGCAGAAATCAACTTCCGCGAGTTCTGGGGCAAAACCAAGCGTGCGGATCTTCTGGTATCCCTGACGAACGAAGCGGACCGTCCCTACACTCCGCTTGCCCCGCAAGTGGAGCTTGGATTGCCGTTCATCACAGCGGCCGTCGCCGCGGACTACGCCGCATGGCCGCTCATTACAGAACTCTTGCCCACTTCATTTCCCGGTGTCCAGTCAAAGCGCGATGAAATCGTCGTCGATATGGACCGGCAGGCTCTCGTTGACCGCATGCAGGCGTATTTCGACCCTAACGTTTCCGATTCGGAAATGCGGAAGATCTGTCCGAAGGCTCTTGAGAGCACACAGCAGTTCGATGCGCCCGCAGTTCGCGCGTCATTGATAAAACGCGGACTGAAGCCGGACTACTTTGTTCGCTACTGCTACCGCCCGTTCGATTTTCGCTGGATCTACTGGGAACAGGAGTACGGTCTTCTCGGCCGAAGGTCGCCGGCCTACTTTGCGAACATGCAGCCCGGCAATCCCCACATAGAGGCCAGGCAGAAGCAGCCGATGGCGGATTTTGACCGGGGCTACGTCACTTCGGTAGTCGCAGACAATTTCGGCAACGGGTTTTCGAACTTCTTTCCGTTGTGGATTCACGAGGAAGGCAATTTACTTTCCGCCGCCGCGACACACCCCAACGTTTCGGACGCCGCGCTGAAATATTTGGCATCCATCGCGGGAAGCGCGGAAGCTCTCTTTTTCCACGTCGTCGCGGCTCTGCACTCGCCGGCATATCGGCTGGACAATCAGGGTGCCTTACGTCAAGAATGGCCTCGCATTCCCCTTCCCGGAAATGCCGAAGCGCTCGCATCGTCAGCAAAGTTGGGCAAGCAAATAACGGCCCTTCTGGACACAGAATGCAAAGTCAAGGGTATCAACGAACCGCCTATCCGCGGCGACTTTCACCTCATCGCCGTAATCGAGCGAGAGGGCAAAGGAGCCGTGAACCCTGACGAGGGCGATCTGGAGCTTACCGCAGGTTGGGGACACGCAGGTAAGGGGGGTGCGACCATGCCGGGCAAGGGAAAGGCGATAGAGCGGCCCTACACTCCTCAGGAGGCGAAGGCGCTCGGAGAACATATTTCGATCTTCGGCGAGAAGACCGTGGACGTGTACCTGAACGACCGCGCTGTACTGGCGAAATGTCCCCGTCAGGCTCTGGGACTACACGATCAGCGGATATGCCGTCATCAAGAAGTGGCTCAGCTATCGGGAAAAGGCACTGCTCGGCCGGAGCCTGAACGTCGAAGAAGCCCGCTACGTCACGGAGACGGCGCGCCGCCTCGCGGCGCTGATGCTCCTGGGGCCTCATCTCGACGAGAATTATCGGACCGTCGTGAAGGGAGCCCACAAATGGTGATGGCATCCCGCAACGCGCTGAAAATAAACCGTGCCACAACGGTGGATCACGGGAGGTGTCTGGGCTTCACGTGGGCCGAATTTGTCGTATTCGCTTTTCCTTCGCCTCGGCGCTACAATAGCATACAGGGCATTCTGAAGCCTCGCTCGCAAGGCGTGTTTCCGGAACAAAGAAGCCACCATGAGTGATCGCGCACAATGGCTTTTCGATTTCGACGCCTCCGCGACAAGCGTGGACGTGGACGGTCTCGTGCCGGTCAACGGTTATACCCCTCACGGCCGCCCTCCCGAAGAAGTCGCCATGATGGAAAAGGCCGCCGCGTATCGGGCGCACGCGGTATTCTTTGAAGCTGGCCGTAACGGCGGGCCGCCCGTTGCACAAGCCTTCGTATTTGTGTCGGACGGCCCGGCAGACGATCCCCAGTTCGCCGAAATGCACCAGCGCCTCTGGTCGTGGGGCTGCGTGCCGCTCGTGTACCGCAAGACGCCGGGCCTCGTGCAGCTCTTCCGGTGCGCGCATAAGCCGGATTTCGTGTCCGCGACCGGCGAACGTGTGTGCAAGCCGTTCAAAACTCTGAAGACTGCGGGAGCCATAAGCGACGATCCCTGGTGGGATTCAGCCAGACTGCGCAACGGCACGCTTTGGGACGATCCAGCGGTCTGCAAAATGATGCTGTCGGCGAGCAAGTCCGCCCACAAGCGCCTTATCGACGCCGTCAGGCAGCTCAATGCCGACCTGAACGAAGAAGGCATCCTAAAGAAGCATCTCCGGCGCAAGCTGCTGATTCTCTCGCTGCTCATAGCCTACTTGGAGGAGCGCGGTGTGCTCCTCCCGGATTACTTTGGACAGTTCCATAAGGGAGCGTCGAAGTTTTTCGAAATACTGGCCCGCGGCGACGCCCTGGTAAAGCTGCTAGGGGCGCTGGAAGAGAGATTCAACGGTAACGTGTTCACGCTGGAAACGGCCGACCGTCGGTCCCTGCGAGGCAATAGCCAGCTCGCCCGGTTCGCCCGACTGATCGAAGGCCGGGAGGAGTTGGACGGGCAACTGACGCTGTGGCAGCTTTATTCATTCAAGGACCTGCCGGTAGAGCTGATCAGCCACATCTATCAGTTGTTCGTGAATGATTCCAACACCTCGGTGTACACGCCGCCGTTCCTCGTTCGTCTGATGCTGGACGAAGCGTTGAGCTGGAAGAGGCTCGACCGCCTTCAGCAGAAGAACGAGATCATCCTCGATCCCGCCTGCGGATCGGGCGTCTTCCTCGTCGAAGCATACAAGCGGCTGGTTCTGCACTGGCGCAGCCGGAATGGGTGGAAGCAGCCGACCATCACGGTGCTCAAGGGCCTGCTCAAGAAGGTCCACGGCGTGGATTTGGAAGAAGGGGCCGTGGAGCTCGCCGCGTTCAGCCTGTGTCTGGCGCTGTGCGATGCGCTTGAGCCGGAGACTATACGCGCCAGCATCAAGCTTTTTCCACTTCTCGCGGGAAAAACCCTGCATCACTGTTGCTTCTTCCAGGCGAAGGAAGACGGCCTTATCAAGGAACCCATCGGCCTCGTGACGGGCAATCCCCCTTTTACCTCTAGTCTCGGTACTCCCGGCGCGGAACGCAGTTACCGGCGTTACGAGTCCACACACGGTTCCCTGCCGGATAAGCAACTGGCGTATCTCTTCCTGCACGAAGCAATGGAAATGGTCGCTGAAGGCGGTGCGATTAGCATGCTTCAGCAATATAACTTCCTGTACAACCAGCAGTCGCTCGCTTTCCGGCGCGACTTCATCGGCAAATGGGATGTGCGGGAGATCCTCGATTTCGTTTCGGTGCGCGGCCTCTTTCATAAAGGTGGAGCAGACACCAAGGTAATCGTTGTGCTCTCGGAGGCGGTAAAGCCGCCCGCCGACAGGCGAATCCTTCACGCTACCTTCCGGCGAAGCGGACGTGTCGATGCCGAGCAGGGCTTTGACATCGACTACTACGACCTGCATTGGTTGCCTCGGCAACTCGTGTTGGAAAACGACGGCGTATGGAGGAGCGATTTACTAGGTGGCGGCCGGGTTCTGGGATTTGTTGACCGATTAAGACAATTCCGAACTCTGGAGCAATTCGCGGAAAGCAGGGGATGGGACTATGGCGAGGGATACATTGCAGGCGGACAGAATATCTCCCGCCCGGCGGGGCATATCATTGGCAAGCCCTTGCTACCTTCTGATGCACTGACATCAGAAGGAATCGATGTCGCAGCGATAACGATAGCTCCAAAACAACCCATTGAAGGGCCACGCTCAGAAAGAAGGTTTACGCCTCCGATGCTTCTTGTGCGTGAGAACATGAACCTGCCCCACGATGTCTGGGAGAAGCACTATCTCACGTTCAAGGCCCAGCTTGTAGGTTTCGCCGCGCCACCCGAGGACCTTCAAAGCATCCGCAACGCTGGAGCGTGGTTGAGTGAGACGAAACGGCCCCTTCAGGCTTACGTTGCGGCAATTAGCACGAGCCTGTTTTCTAGGAGGGCGACTGCAGTTTGCGCCGATGAAATACTTGCGCTTCCGTATCCAGAGTCCGCCTCTCTTGATCTCAGTGCCAACGAACAGATCCTCGTCGATGACATTACTGATTATTACCGCGATCTGATACGGCTGGGCGAGGACTCGCAGGCGATGAAGGAAAGCGGCCTTCCGGCGCTTACCGCATTTGCGGCGACCTTCACACGGCAGATCAATGCAATCTATAAGCAAAACCCACTTCGGACCCTGAAGCCCTATGCATGGCCTGGCGCGATGTGTCTGCCGTTCGTTTTTGGCGACGGCAAAGTGGATTGGAACGGAGCGGAGGAGCTGAAAGGAAAACTGGATTCCCTCCTGTATGAACAACGCAATACGACGCTCCATGTCACGCGCATAGCGCGCATTTACGACGTCTCGTTTATATTCCTGCTGAAACCGGAGCCGGTTCGTTACTGGTTGCGCTCCACGGCGTTGCGCGACGCCGATGAGACATTGTCCGATCTGCGAGCGCAGGGGTTTTGAAGCATATCTATGCTGGCCGATACCCCGGATACTTCAGCTCAGTTCGGCACTCTCAGCAGCGATGTGCAGAAGCCCTCGACGTTCCGGCATGAGCTGATTGACTTCATTGCCGGTGAGCTGCCCCGCTGGCGGGACCGCCCCGACCGTCCGGCAGCGACGGCAGAGATAAGTCTAACATCGCAACTCTGCGGACACTTGAACGGTGCTAGCCGGCACACTCCGGGTTTCGACATTCTGCAGTTTCGGGTGGAAGAGCAGGATGAACAGCAGCGCGGGCGAAAAATCGATATGGTTGCCTCTCCGTGCGGGGCATCCATTTGCGTGGAGGGCCGCAGGCACACGGAATTCGACAGCTTAATGCCGATCGAGTGTAAAAGGCTACCCACCCCGAAGGGCATCGACCGCGACGAGCGGGAATATGTCATCAGCCGCTACTCCTCGACGGGGGGTATTCAGCGCTTCAAGGAGGGAAATCATGCGAGTGCCCATACGTTTGGGGCGATGATCGGGTACTTGCAGGAGGAGGCGACGGCGGTGTGGGATACGCGCTTGGCAGGATGGATCAACGAATTGGCAGGCGTAGAGCCCGGCTGGACGACATTCGACCTGCTTCATCTGGACCACGAAGACAAGACTTTGCGCTTGGCTGTGTTCCGTTCCTCTCACGGAAGGAAAAAGGGGCTGGCGGCGATAGAACTGCGCCACCTTTGGCTGGAGATGAATTAATCGGGGAGAAATGGTCTCGGAACCGAGAATCGCCGTGTAGAAGATGAGGTAATAGATAATTGTTCGACCCAACGTTAAACGGCATAATGGCCCAGGTCGAGGCTGGCAAGATCGTCCTGCCGGCGATGGAGCGGCCCTTTGTCTGGAAAGACGACAGGATCACCAAGCTTGTGGACAGCCTGTTGAGCGGATTTCCAATTGGAACGGCATTGTTGTGGAAGACGGCGACTATGCAGCGCTTTCGCCGGTTTCGGAAAGACGTGCAACTGGATGGGGGCATCACCGTAGATTTCCACAGCGACCAAGACCTGGTGATCGGCCATGGAATCAGATACTTAGCGCGCCTACTCTGGCGATCACACCCCCAACATCGTCGACTGAGTCCAGATGTTCCCACCGAATCAATCGCCGTCACCGGCGCTGCTTCATCCGCGCTTCGACTCACTGCGCCGGAACTGCCGCTCGCGCTCCTTCACCCAGCGCTCCATCTGACCAGCCAGCTCGGTGAGAGAAACTTCGAGCACATCGGCGATCCGCCATAGCCGGCTCACGGTCGGATTGATGATTCCGCGCTCTACCCGGCTGATATAGGTCCGGTCGAAGCCGCAGTCGGCGCTCACGCGTTCTTGGGAATGACCGGCGCGCTCCCGCAGCTCGCGCACGACGGCGCCAATCGCTCTCAGTCGGAGATCGCTCGGGTGGATCTGCTTTTGGCGCCGTTGCATCCGCAGATCCGAGGGTGATACTTTGAGGCGTATCAGCCAACGGCATATACGCCTCATTTTCGATCTTCGGGAGTCCGGTCCTCCACGAATCGCGCGTCAAGCTCTCGCGCGAATGCAACTTTTCCGTGCCACAGTGGCCGTTTTGGTGTATCTTATGTTGAGCCTCCCCGACATTGAAGTCGCTTTCCCCTGAGGATCGCTGGTGAACTGCCTATGAGGAGGAAGACCGCTCAGCTCCGCGAAGCCGAAGCTGCCCTTGGCGCCGAATCGCAGCGCTTGGCTGAGGTGCAATTGAAGCACGTGGATGCCGAGCGCCTGGCCCAAACGATTACGGATTACATTGAATGGCGCACATTCGCGTACTGGATGCGCCTACTCGTGGAAGCAGACGGAAGCGTCTCCGACGAAATGAAGCGAATTCTGGAACAGCGTTGTCCAGGATGTCCAGGATTCCTTCAGTACGCCGACGATTACCGACGAGCTCATCCGAACGAGCGGGAATTCCTGTGGTTACGTTTTATTTCGTGGATCGATGAGGAGATCTTCAGCTTCGCTAGGACTGAAGGTTGGCAGCATGCGCTTGGTTATTTTGCCGCTCGGGATTCTCGTCTGGACCGCGTGCGCGCGTACTGGTCGCTCTGCGATCACGATCGAGCCCAGAACCGTCGCGAGCGGCTGACGGCCTTTGAGGAATGGCGTCGGGTAGCTTTGGCTCATGCTCCATAGCCTGCTCCTCGTCTTCACCCTCCTCACCCTTTGCATTCACCTCTTCGAGCCATCCTCGATCCGCGCGATCCCAGTTGATCTCGTCTCCGTGCTCTTCAAGAAATGCTCTTAAGACACGATCTTTGATGCGCCGATTGCGGCCCAACTTAAGCCACCCCTTCTCGATCCATCCACGCACAATCGGCGCGCGGACGTGCAGTTTGCGGCACAGTTCGCGCTGACTGTGGTCGGCTTCATAGCGCGCCGTCAGGCCTTCTTCCCAAATCTTGCACCACACGGCATTCTCGGTACGGCCAAGCTCGTGCGCGATGGCTCTTACTGGAACATGGCAAATCGACTGCACCAGGAAATTTCGGTCGGCCTCGGTCCACGGCACACGCCCGCCCCGTGGTTCAATGGGCACGCCCAACTTGTGTGCGCGGCGGACGACGGCTGCTCGCGACCAGCCCGTCTTTTGGCAAATTTCCGATACAGCGGCACTGAGTCCGACGATTGACGAGCGGGCCAGCAACTCCTCCTCTAATTCATCGGTCCACTTGTATCGCATTCCCTTCTCCCGCTTACCAATGGCTCGTTTACGGAGCCTTCGAACGCGCGCCCAAATCACTTCGACTCGTAGCTCTCGAAACTCCCGTTCCACTTTGCCGACCGCTTTGAAGACTGCCTGGCCGCCAGCTTTGAGTCCGGCTATCAGGATCGGATCGATGTCGTGCCAAAAGCCGTTGCACAAGAATGCGGGTAGCCCCTGATTCGCAAGCTCTTCCATTCGCTGCTGCAAAATCTGCGAATCCAGCCATGGCCAGGTGTCGCAGAGTCGTTTAATGACATCGCCCTGACCGTTACGACCGTTATGAATTCCTTCCAGCAAAACCAGGTCGATTTCCTTCATCCAAAACGCGGCAGTGGACCATTGAGGGGAACCCTCTGGAGTGCTCGCCGCGAGCTTGGCCTTGATAGCGGCCGTCTTCATCTTCGGATGTAGCGCGCGAATCAATTCTTCGGACCGGCTGCGCGCTAAGTCCTCGGAACCCGCGGCGAGAATGTCTTTCACCAAAATAGCGTCGCCGTCGGGCAGCCAGAGACCGCCCACCGGGATCGAGTTCATCGAGCTTTGCGCAGTCGCCACCGGGCCCCTCCCTAAAACTTGGGGACTAGTCTCCTCCGAGGCGGACGCGAGCATTGGGGACGGAGACCCTCTGAAGGTTGACAAGTATTCCCCCGAGGCCATGGTCGACCTCGGTTTTGTGTCCTGCTGAATTAAGAGGTGCTCGTAACCAGAAACGTCACCTTGCCGTCAATCTGGCAGAACGCCCCTTTTTTCAGGGCAAAAGCGTTTACACGAGGAAACATCACTTTGGGGTGAGGTTCATCTTCATCGAGTCCTCTTTAGAGTGAGGAGACCGTTCGATCCGGTCGTTCGGCGTTTTCCATGGAACCGCGGCAAGACGCGCAGACCAGTTTTTGGATTCGGCAGCAGGACAGCCTCGGGAACAAGATCGATCAGCGGATTATCGAGGCGGCCCACCGGATTTGGGATCGGGCGCGATTGATTGTAATCCGGTATCTCGCGGACGACGCGGAGGCGGCGGAAATCCTCGAAACCGCTGTCGATTCGACGTCGCGAAGCATGAACAATCAAAACAGAATCGAGTGCTTCGACGGTTATTTGCTAAGGTCCGTCGCGCGTGAAGCAATTCGACGCCTGCGCAGATATCGAAGGATTTCCTACGTGGACAACGGCAGCCTTGAACGGCTTGCCGGTCCCATCTCCACGAACATCGAGCAAAAACTGGACGAAAAGAAACAAATTGAGTTGATTCGAGCCTGCATGGATGAGGTCTGTCTGAAAATGTTCGACCTTCGTGTCCTCGAACGCAGCTGGCGTTCCATCGCTAAGGAAATGGGCTATTCGAATGCCCACACTGCGGAAGTCCAGTTCGCCAAACGACTTGACCAGGCGCTAAGGCGAATGCGCCTCCACCACGGTTCGCGACTCAAGCGACCGCTGAACGAAGATTCTGATGAATAGAGGCAATCAATTCGCGTCTCGCAAGCAGGTGAACGAAATCGTCGCGCTGGGCAGACAGTGCGCTCGTACGGCTTATCCTAACCCCCGGCGCGAGGGATGCCCCGATGCTTCGAAGTTGCGAGCCATCGCGTATCGTGATCGCCGGTACAACTTGGCCGACCTTCCGATCTCACATGTGGTCACCTGCTCGCCATGCTTCAGACAATACCTGCGCTTTCGGTACCGATTAATTTTATTGACGACAGCTCAGGTCGCTACCGCGTGTGTAGTTTTGGTCGCCGCCATCCTTGTGTCCGCAAGATTTCTGCGGGACCATACCACCACAGCGGTCCCGCCGGCGATTACGCAAAACGAACATCGGCCGGGAGGGGCGCAGCCGGCTGAGACGACAGAGAGGCGTAATCCGCCGTTTGCACTTCAAGTAAGCCTCTCGGCCTTTTCGCCTGTGCGCGGCGACGATTCAAAAAGCTCGCCCACGAAGATCCACCTCCCGGCGAAATCTCTTCGGATCACATTTCTTTTGCCGTTCGGCATGGAACCGCGGGCCTACACCATCCGAGTGCTGAATTCCGACGGTAAGGAAATCTTGCAACAGGCCGTTGTGGCGCGGTTACAAGATGGGCTTGCATCGTTCGACGTGGAACTGGATCTCGAGAAGGCGACCGCGGGAACTGAATTGACCCTGCTGATTCGAGAGCCTGGCCTGAGCTGGCGAAGATACCCAATGGTGGTGGATTAACAAACTTTCCTGGAAAGCGAGGAGACGATGAAAGAGCCGAATCCTCAGACACGCATCCAAGCGGCGCTTCGCATGAACGGTAGAGCCTTGCTTTGCTCAGCCGCGTTACTGATATTGTGCAGCCAAACCGCGCACGCACAACTCCAAAAAGCCAAGGAATTGCTCGACCGCGCGCTCCATCTCGCCGATCTCTACAACTGGGCGGATGCAGCGCCCGCATTCACCGAGGCAGAACAACGGTTCAGCAACGCAGGTGACCGCCGCGACGCCCTGTATGCTCACCTCGGGGCGATCCGAGCCAATGTCGAGCGCGGCCAGCAAGGATTGCCAGCAGTTTCGGACCAACTTGCAGACGAACTCCAAAATGATCCACTGCTCCAGACCGACCGAGAACTGAGGATGTTCTGCCTGATCGTAAAGGGTGACATCGATACCGAAATGAATACCGGCGCAATGCGCAGCGACTGGCAGGGAGTTGCGTCTCTTGCTCGCGAGCTTGGAAACGAGAAATGGCAGTACCGCGCCTTGGCCCAACTCGGCATCGCAGCATTTTACGACGCAGATCTCCCAACCGCGCGGACAAGTGTTGGCACCGCGCTTGAAGAAGCAACCAAAGCGGGCGATCAGGCGGCTCAAGTTCGGTTCCTGATCATTCTGGCTAATGGCTTGGTGGAGACGAAGGCATTCGATCAGGCCCTCGCGTATCTTGATAACGCGACGAAGCTGGCGAGCACGATTCCGGATGCCGGCTACCAGTTTACCGCACAGGAGCTTCGCGCCGAAGCCTTGGTCGGCCTGAAGCAGCTCGACGCCGCCGAGCGTGCGGCCAATGAGCTGTTGGCGCATGCGCGCGAAGCGCGACGGGGATCGCATGAGGCAAGCGCGTTGGGTCTGTTGGCTGACATCGCCGCCGCCCGGAATGATCGCAAGAGCGCCCTCCTGATTCTTAACCAGACCATTGGCCTAGCCAAAAGCGGCGGGTACACGCGGCTCCTCGCCGGAGTGTACGCCAGAGCCGCGGAAGTATACAAGCAGGAAGGCGATCTGACCGACGCAGAGAGCTCTGCTGAGTTGGCTGCTGAGTCGAGCCAGGCAAGCGGCGATTTGTGGGCGGTTCCGCAGCGCTTAGTGACGCTCGCCGGAATTGAGGTGGCCCGGGGCGACTTGGCCGGCGCGGACCGCGTGTACGACCGTGCGGAAGCATTCGTCGATTCTATGATCGGGAATCTTTCGACCGCTTTCGAGAAAACCGCCGTGATTACCGCATCCAGCCAAATCTACACCGAACACTTTGCTCTCGTGGCCGGCAAGCTCAATGACATCTCGAAAGCGTATTCCATAATCGAGCAGGTCAGGGGTCGAGTGGCTGCTGATCTTCTCAGCGCGGGGTTAGCAAGCCAGGCCGGCGAGGAGGCACGAGAGCGGACGATCTCACAGCTAAAGCTGAAGCTCATGGCTGCTAAATCCACGGAAGATGTTCGCAAATTGCGCGATCAGATATTTATGGCGGAGCAGGCGAAATGGATATCGCCGGGAGCGGACATCCTCAGAACCAAATCGCGGGAGACGATTGGGATTGATCAAATTCGCGAGTCATTACCCGCATCTGCCGTCCTCCTGGAATATGTCATCGCCGATCCAATATCGTACTGCCTGTCGATTTCACGCACGTCGGTTGGTATCGCCCGATTGGACAGCAAGGCCCGAATCGAAGGACTTGTCGCATCGTATCTAAAAGCGGTGAAAGATAAACAGCCCGCTGTATCGGAGGGCCGTGCCCTATACGATGCCGTCCTCCGCCCGGTGCGCGAAGTTGGCCAGAAACAGACCGTGGTTATCGTCCGCGATGGGCAGCTTCACTTGGTGGCCTTTGATGCATTGCGTGAGCCGTCCGGACGATATGTGGTGGAGGCTCGGACAATTCTGTACTCACCTTCGGCGACCACGTTTTACCTGCTCGCCCAGGAGGGCATGAAAACCCGCGGAGCGCACAAGGCCCTTTTGGCAGTTGGAGGCATCCCATATGCGCGAAGTCCCATGAACCGGGCGGCCCTGACCAGAGGGTTCAGTCGTAGCGGCTTCGTGGATCTGCCGTCATCAGAGGACGAGGTGAGAGTTGCGCAGAGGGCGTTCCCTCTGCGCCAAAGCTCGCTGCTGCTGGGAAGATCTGCAACGGAGGCAGCGTTTAAGCGGGAACCACTTCAGGAGTTTCAAGTAATTCATCTTGCCGTCCACGCCTTCGCAGATCCTACATTTCCCGACCGCGCTGCTCTGGTGCTGATGAGTGATCCGTCGACCGGCGAAGACGGATTTCTGCAGGCTTCAGAAGTCGCACAATTGCGCCTGGATGCCGACCTTGTGGTCCTGTCAGCATGCGACACCGCTGTTGGCGCATTGAATGGACAGGAGGGTATAGCCAATCTGTCGAGGGCTTTCCTGCTCGCGGGCGCACGAACCGTTGTCTCGACTTTGTGGGAAGTCGATGATAGTTCGTCGCTGTTTCTGATGCGGCATTTCTATGCCCATCTGGGCGCGCACCAACTTCCGGCTGCGGCTTTAACGGCTGCCAAGCGGGACATGCTACGGACATTCGGTCGCAAAACGCTCCCTGCCCAGTGGGCGGCTTTCACTGTCGAAGGACAGTTTGGACGTTCCGTCGTGTCGAGCCAAGGCAGGAGTATCGAATGAGAGGAAGATCGAAATGGCATTGGATGCGAAACAACGCGCCGGCATTCTGAAATCCATAAGGAAGCTCGTTCTTGCGCATCATATCAACGTGGCTGGAATCGATTACCGGATCTGGGCCGAACAGGTGGATGCGCGAACGCCGGAATTGCTGAACTGTGACCTACCCACATTCGAAGCCGGCGTACGTCAACTTCTAGGCGAACTGAAAACAAGTCACACGGTTTTCTACCATTCCCTTCCGAAGGAAATGTTGCCTCAGCACACGATCAACGCGAGTCTACGCGACATCGCTTTAGACGGCGAGCGCAAATGGATGTTCCTGGACGTCTTCGAAGCCGGTCCAGCCAACCTGGCCGGAATCAGGCCGGGAGACATCCTTGAAGGTGTGGATGGCACGACTGCTACACCACCGGCCACGCCTTACTTCGGAATCGGCCAAAGACACACACTGCGCGTTCGCCGAGGGTGCGAGAGGGAAATCGCCGAGGTCATAATAGATGTGCCTTTGCGCAAAGGGACGAAGCAACGTCCTCCAATCGTTGAGCCGAAGAGCCCGATTCATTCGGTGATTTCACCCAAAATCGGTTCCCTGAAAATCCCTTACTTTCCAGGTGCAATGGGCATGCGGTTTGCAGCCGCACTCGATCGGGCAATAGACGACATGAAGCGGGAAGGGTGTGATCGTCTGATCATTGACCTTCGCGGCAATATCGGGGGGAGCCTTGGATTCGCGCGGCTCGCGAGCTATATGTGTCCAGGCAAGATCCCGATTGGCCACAGTCTCACTCCGAAGCGTCTCCGCACTGGCTACGATCCAGCGAGCCTTCCCCGAGTGCCGATGCCGCGAAGCCGCGCAGAACTTCTGATTACGCTCGGATTATTCGCTTTTCGGGATAAGTCCGTCATGCTTCTAACACAAGGTCTTGGACCACAACCCTTTCATGGCAGGATAGTTCTCCTCGTCAACGAATGGACGAACAGCGCCGCGGAAATGCTCGCCAATTTCGCCGCTGAGAATCGACTTGCAACGCTTATCGGACAGAAGACCCGCGGTAACGTCCTCGGGGCGGCGAACTTCAAGGTTGGCGGCGGATACTGGCTGCGAATTCCGGTTTTTGGATGGTTCACTTCTAGGGGCATCAGCATCGAAGGAAAAGGAGTTTCCCCTGATCGTTTTGTGGACATAACGCAGGACGCGCTTGCCGCCGGTCACGATCAACAAATCGACGATGCGATAGAGAACTTGTCGGGATGAACCGCGGTAATCAACGAAGGCCTGTGCTGTCGGCCTCGTCCCTCAATACCTGATTCTTAGATTTCGCTACAGGCCGGTTCGCTTACTGGTCTCGCACTACGCCGCCGAACTCGCTCTCGCAAGAGCGCCAGTATCCGCAGTACTGTCGTGAACAAAGATGACTGCCTCGGTGTGGGAGGTAGATTCCCTCCCGGATCGATTCCTGCACCATCGGATAGATGGTCTCCGCATATTTGCGATCCGCCGGACCGAATATTTGCGATCCGCCGGACCGATCTGGAAGCTCTTCTGCGCAAGGCTGACTGTGCGTCCCTTCGTGACGGTATCGAGTCGGCACAAACCGCTGGCAGCCGGGGTAATCATAGCGTAGCTGGTCAATTGAAGCCTGTGGTCATGCGAGATGCCCTTGATCGGCTTAAGGGCGCTCTTGGTATCGATGATTCGTCCATCGGCATCGAGAAGATCGACGTACCCGCGCACTTTTACGCCGCCGATCATGCCCGTTACGGCAGTCTCGACAGCTGCCGGTTGAATCAATGGTGCTGCTTCGCACAGATATTTCTGGAGCATCACGGTCCCGAGCTCGAGCATCTCAACTGCGTCGACGCCACGAACGAGCGCGGCGCTCTCCAGGTGTTGGCCCAGCGACGATCGGAACGATTCAACGGCGTCGGTGAGCGGCAAGTCCGAATGTCTCTGGAGCTTGTGCCGGAAATTGTGTGCGATCGCTTCATGAAATGCCTTGCCTAGGGCTGTAGCAGTTGTTGCCGCCTCCGGAAGGTCAAGAAGATACCTGAAATACCATTTCGCCGGGCAGTGCAAGAACTGGGTCACCTGCGACGGCGACAGGACCGCTGCGGGCTGCCACCCCTCTTGTGCCGTCATATGCCACCGCCTTACCGCGATGCGTTCGCATAAATCCGCAACGCGATTTCGCGGACGTCCTCGCTCGTGAACTGCAGAGAGATGCCGTGCGTGCCGGCGTACCGTTCACCTTCGGCGACTGCGTCGACCGCTAGCGCCAATGCCTGCTTGAGGGATTGGGCGCTCGCACCACCGGGCGCCACCGGCCCGACTGTGCCATTGCCGGATGCTTGACCCAAAGTTTGCTTCTCTGGACGCGCATTGACCGCCCACCCGTTCTCCACGATGGATTCTCCGTTCCGATGCCTGGAGGTGCGCCCGTTGGCAACTACTTGCCATTCGATGGTCCGGCGGGTTCCCTTCTTCTTCTCGGCCTTGGTGATCGTGAATAGCTCGCCCCGGCCGATCTCCAAATCCTCAATTTGCTTCCGTACGATCGGCGGCACATACATGACACGGCCGTCTGTGAGCGTGTAAAGAACCTGATCGCCGTATTGGCCGGTGACATCTTTGCCGTCCCCGTACTTCAGCGCGACTTCCACCGGAATGTTGGTTTGAAAAACAAGTTTGTCGGCCATACTCAACTCCTATCGTGAGCGTCGAATCGTCGTTGCTGCTGCTTTTCAGCCGCGCACGTCTGCCGTCGATGCAGGTTCTTGCAAGCCAAAACGCGGCCAGTATCGCGATCAACGCGTCTGCCGGATTTTTCAATCGATCGGCAGCCGAGTTCGAAGCAGGCTCAAATCACCTCTGAATACGGCGTTTGCAGACTATGCAACCAATTCCGAAACTCGAGGCGCTCGGCCTTTTCGATCCATCGCAGTTGTTCGTCTCCGAGGGGATTAGTAACCGGCCCCGCATTCCGGAACAAGCGGATCAGATGAAATCCGTACAATCGATGCCACTTCTTCTGAAAGGCAACACGAACTCGGGCGTGGCACCGCCGGTCGAACGGAAAGACAGGATAAGCGACTTCCAGTCCTTCGCGCCGATGAAGCTGTTCGAGACGGGCACAGGCGCGGATGATGAGGGGCTGTTCGTTAGCGGAGCAGATCCATTCGAGGAGATGCCAATCCGCGAGCTTGTCGCGCGTGTAGTCGGTGATCTGCGTCAGCGCCGCGTCGTTGCGAACCAAGTGTGACAGCGACTCGTCGCTCAAAACACGCATCAGGCCACGAAAATAGTGTTCGTAATCGAGCTGGTCGAGGATCTCGGCAAGCGATTCGCACTCCCTTACGAGCGTCACGAGCCGCTTTCTACCCCTCTCCATCGGTGCCGCCGGATTCGCCAGCTGCGCGCTGCGGCAAATCTTCAAACATTATAAACCCGTTTGAAAGAGCGTGGGCCAAGCGTGCCAAGCGTGCCAAGCGTTCAAACGGCGATCCACGAAGCAAAATCCACGGTGCAATATCAGCGCCTCTGGGACCGAAGGTCTGATCCAGCGCGACCGCCGTACACTGAAGAATGTGATTGGACGATTCACAGTCCAGCTCAGGCAGGCGGTTTTTGGCAGTCCGGAGCTATTCTTGCCCGTTTTCCTGTTGCTGACCTGGAAGATCACCGCCATCGCCAGCACAACCAGACCCCTGATTCTGGCACTTCTTCTCACCGGAATGCTCGTCCTGTACGGTGTCGCCGTCCATGACGGTGACATGTAATCCGTAAGGGTGACCTTGAACGAGCATCGCCTGGTGGAGGTAGGGCAACCCTCCGAGGATGGAACTGCCGGTCCCACCGCACCCAACGACCAGCACCCTCACCTCTGCCAGGGCCTCTTTCGGCCGCAATGAGTTGTGCGTCGGCGGATCTGTTTGAGATCTGGGGCGGCCGAAACCGCCCCCTCCATTCCGGCGCTTGAGTCGGCGCTCGGGTCGCATTCCTGCGGAGCCCTGTCCTCCGCTCAAGTGCCTCTATTGTATTCGAACCAAAACAGCCATTCTGGCCGAAAAGCGATAAATTCCGGGGGTTTGGGGGCAGAGTCCCCAATTCACCAAAGTTCCCTTACCGAATTGACTCGGCCTTGGTGCCGATAAAGATCCCTACACAGGCATACGCATTTTTGTTATGCATGCTGGACCGCACGCTAATCTATACGGCGTTGACGCGCGGGACAGAACAGGTGGTGTTCATCGGTGATCGGGACGCGTTCAATACCGCAGTGACCGCACCTCCCCCGCATTAACGCCAGGTCGGCTTTTTGGATCTGAGCCGCGTTCTCTCTTCTGAAACCAGTTTCGGGCGGTGACTGGCGCAGCCGGAAGGTGGCCCGAAGGCCGCCATCAATTCGGAGTCGGGGTGCAGGCCTGTGCGGCCAGTTCGGCAACGGTAGCTAATAACCCAAGCCGCCTCGGTTCTTTGACCACCAGTCTTTCCAAAACGAGATATACGAGGCCTCGTTCGCCCCAATTGCCTGCCGCCCTAAGGCAAAATGTGCCACCGTATCTTGGGTTTTGTACGGGGCGTTCGCAGGGAACTGCAGGTATGCTAGCGTCGCCACTGTTTGCCTGGTCTGAACCGGGAGCCCATTCGCGAAGGCACCCATGCCGCCAACCGCCTCCACGCGCAAGTTCAAATCTGAATCATCCAGTAGCGTTGCCAGGAACGGCAGCGCAACAGCAGTGTGGACAGCGGCCAAAGCGTGCGCGGCAACTTCTCGAAGCGTCGTTGGTATTGAAGAGTCGGTTGTAACTTGGCCAACTGCCATTACCGAAGCAGGGTCAATAGCCCGAAAGTGTTCTCGGAGGCTCAAGAGCAACACCCCTTCCGCAGGACGACCTGCGACCATGGACGCGATCTTTGCAGCCGCGGTTAGTGCTGACGCATCGCCGGATCGAATCAAGCCGCTCAAACCCAGGATACGTTGTTCCGCAGAAGAGGAGTTAACCAGTCGCCGATAGAACACTTGAGGAATAGATGACTTCAACTCATCTATTCCGCCACTAAGCAGCGCGTACGACTGAAGACTGTAACTGGTCGCACTTTCAGCCGCCGAACAGATCTCTGAGGCAAGCTTGTCGTCAACGGAAGCTGGGGCGCTGTAAGCGTAGGCGCTAACAACCGGGCCCGGCGGTGCAGGAACGTAGATATTGCTTAGTTGCATTGTCCCCTGCACAACTGGAACTACCCGCCATGCGCCCGGCGTGCGCTGAAGAAACCAGATTCCTGTACTGCCGACATCCCCGCTCCCTCCACTTCCCGCCGTACCTTGATTTCCACTAAGCCAATATGCGCCGATCGAACTGCCCGTTACAGATCCATCGCCTTTTATAACCCGATTAACCTGCAGCGAAAAATCGAACCTAGAACCGTTTTGAACAATACCAGCGGCAGTTCCGTTAACGATAAGATCGGCTGTCTGCTCAAGCGTAACGATGGACTGGGGTGCCACCAAGGCTCCCCGCAGCAGGTCCGTGCCGCCCAAGAACAGTGTGAGAGCTAGCCAGAGACCAACGATATTCGCCTTCATAGTTCTCGCCATTTCCATTGTCTCCTTAGTAGTGGGCACCGTGGTCAAGATACTCGGCCTGCGTATCTGCTCTCACTGGTGTGCCAGACCCGCTTGTTTGGGAGCCAATACGGAGCGCTCACGGGTAATTGTGACGCACCAATGTGGTTCCGTTCCCAGGCGGCTGAGCAGCCGGGGAGCCGCCGGAGTGTCCAATCTCGTCTCCTATCAGGTAAGTCGTCATATAAATCCCACCCGATGAAGGATAAATCCAATTGTTCGAGATATCGTTGACGAAAGTTCCAAACTTTTCGTTTGCATCAATGCCGCCGTCGAGATTTCCACAAGAATCCACGACGCTCCATACGTACTGCGTCAGATAACCTAAATACCAAGGATTGGTCTGGGGATAGCCAGATTGCAGATTCGTATAACTCGGAGCGACTATAGTCACGTTGAATGGAGCCGAAGAGTAGCCTCCATAACTAACGTAAACCTGGATGTCCGAAAGGCAGCCACTGCTCGTCGATTGGGCTGTGGCAACGGGATTCGCGCAGTCATAGCAACTGAGACTGATCTTGCCTTGACTGTTTTGGACGACCGTCCAGCTTGGGCTGCCCGGTGCTCCGTTGGGATCGGATGTTAATTGGGACTGGGCATAGTAACATGGTCCAGTCTGCCCGCTACACGTCCCTCCGTCTGCCAAAATGCCGCTGCCGAGCCACCAGAATGCGTTTGCTCCCGAGATTGTTGGCGTGTATTGGGCGAATGCGTGACCTGCAAGGCCATTTGCAACGACAGAAATGACAAAAAGATTAACAATTCGTTGCAACAATGTCATGATTGTCCTCCCGTGAACTGCTGATGGGCATGGCGACGACAGTTTCAGGCCATTCCTGGAAGATGAGATTTCTCAACTCTAGTCTGCATGGACCACGGCATCCGTATATCGCAGAGAACGAGATCGAACGAGATCGACAATGCCAGGATACTCTCTCAAGGCCTTCAATGCTGTTCCCCGTCTTCTGCGGTCAGCAGAGTGTATCCTTGCCCTTCCGGCATCGCTGCCGCAACCTTTCGGACCATCAGTTCGTTATCGGCAATGAGAACTGACGAACGGCATTCTGTTCGTCTTCGGGTCCATAGGGCCAAGAACCGTCACGCCGCAAAAATTCGGGCGGTCACCACCCACTGTTACGGCCGGAACTCCCCAACTGAACCACACCTCGGGCATAGCCATACCTGATCTGCTTTGCCGTTGGATTGCGTTCTAAACTCGCCAACTGTCAACTTGACGATCCCACACTTTTTGCAACGGATACGGCAGCCGCTATAGCTGCTATCCCGTGGTGAGCGGACGACAGCTCGTTGAGCTTTGATCTCTTCCATTCCTTCCGGCGAACGCGCCCCGGGCGTGTAATGCAACAAAGGCTGCGTTGGGAGCGAACCTGAACGTGCCGGGTTCACCGATGGATTTTAGCAGAATGACGTCCACGAATGAAGCAGCTGCCATCGGAGCATCGCAGCAGAAGCATGACGGCGACTCCGTCCTCGGTTCCCCGGAAGCGTGGTGCCACCAAAAGTTGGTGCGCTATTGAAGAAACGCAGTGACCTTGCCGACCTCGAATCTAATGAGGCGGCGTTCCAGCCGGGGCGACCGGCGGTTGAATATGCTGTGGTACCGCTATGACCTGAGCGGAATTTTCAAGCCCGCCCAACCAACGGTGAGAAACGTGCTCTCCGTCTCGTCCGACGAACTGATGGCTTGCGTCTGATCTTCGGCCCTACGCAAGAGTGACCCGGTGGCGCTCGGCCAAAGTGACCCCAGGCCCGGAACAGGACTGGAAATGACGGCGGGATTTGGGATCGTTCATCGGCGCTGGGAGGATTTGTAGGGGATTGAGTGGGGGAGGCGATATCATCCACGCCGCAGGCGTGCGGTTTGCTTTTTGCCAGCGTCAGCGCGGCTGTAAGCAGACTGCGCAGGATTATCCGCCCGCTCACTGCGACCGAGATACTATTGGCCCGGGAAAAAGCGGCGGGTCCAACCTCCCTTTTGGGGCCAGCAGAGCCAGGCCAATGGTAGCCGGACCCACCATACGGTTCAGCGGATGTCCCGTTCGGCCGATTCAGTTGCCCTTCTTGCCTAAGCGCTGACCCGTTGTCGGAGGCTGTTGCGGTGGGCTTGGGGGATTTGGTGGACTCAGCGCAGCGGCGTCGACCTGCATGTTGAACACGTAATATCGCTGCTGCGGTTCGAAGAGCGCCATGTATGAAACCCCGGGGGGTGTGCCCGGCTGCACGTGATAGGCAGCGGCCAGCAGCTTCGCGATGACGTACTTGGCCGGCTCGTTCGTAGCCGTGATGCTCACCTTGGTCCACGGCTTGGCCAAAGCCAGAGTTCCGGATCCGGCTTGGAATTTGACGCCGGTTTTCTGGGCCACCTGCTGGAAGATGGCGTCGAGCACCTGCTGGGCGACGGTCTGCTGGAAGGCGACGGTGACGGGCGTGGCGAGGGCCGCCTGAGCGGCTACCGTGTTTCCCTTATTGTCGTGCTGACGTGATGGCTCAACGAAAAATACGCCAGGCTGCGACGAATCTACGATGAACGCACCCGGCACAATGCCGGCGGCTTGCGCGGCGGCGATTACTGCATTTAGCGCATTACTTACGCCGAGAGTATCGGCCAGTTTCCCCGTGGATGGGTCCACCGGCACGCTCACCGAAAATGATCCGCCCTTGGGCACGAGGACCTTCGCGCCTGGGACGGCCGCCTGTTGCGCCGGTGTCATAAGCGAACTGATGTCCTGGATGTCACCGGCAAAATTGTACTGAAGGTCTTCGTAATTTATCGGAATGGTCGTCAGGTTTTGAAGCTGCTGAATGGCGTCGTACACCGGGCGGCCGAAGTTTGGGGTGCTGGGATTCACTGTGACGGTGACCTGCTGACCCGATAGCAGTCCAGATACAGCGATGCTAAAAGCGGCGACGCGGGCCGCCCGCCGGATGGTCCAGATCCACTCGAAAGTTGTCGATTTTACTGAGGATTGCATGCTCCACCTCCGCAGGCATACTGCCGCCACGCCTGGTTTCCATTTTTGCCGACTCCGTACCAACCGCCGTTCTGGAGGGACAGAGTCAGTGTATCGTTAAAATACTGGGACGAGCCAGCGGACGTGAATAGCGACATGTTCTGGCCGATGGACATAAGGCATGGAACTCTGTTCATCCCGCCGTTTAGTCCATTATAGTAAGCAAGCATCGCTGGCAGCATACCGACATAGTCGTAATCCATCCGGTTGTCGAAGAAGTAATACCCGACATACCAGCCTCCTCCTGACAACCCACCGCCGCCGACGGCGTAAGCCGAATTTTGATACCAGCAGCTATCCTGGACATTTCCTGGATAGTTCTGCCATTCATAAGCTTGGCGGCCCGCCATAGACTTCGATGACTGAATGGCGTCCTCGAATAGCACGACCGTCCAGCCGCCCGGTTGCCCGCACTGATCCCACCAGCAGATTGTGCTAGTTGTCTGAGTGGGGCTCAGGTCAGGGGTGTCCGCTGGCTTCGTCATTGTGAGGTTTCCGTTGCCGCCATCTGAGTTACTCCAGGTGCCGTTAGCTTGGTCGCACCCATTGTTCGTAATTGTCACATTCACGCTTTGGGTTGAGGCAATGTGAATGGTGCCGCAATACCCCGAAGGGTTTGGGTTCTGACCGGTTAGGTTGAGAGTGGTCGTCCCCACGCCCGCTCCTCCCCAAGTCTGGGTGATTGTGCCCGATACCTGATAGACGACGGAACACTCCGCAGGCGACGCCTGAAATGTACCGGTCACATTGTACGTTCCGATCGCCGGGGGATTGTTATTCGAGCTCAGTGATTCAGTCCATCCAGTGTTATCCGTCCATGTACCCGTGCAGTGGGCGCACGGCACGGGATTGGGCGCGCAGGGCTGAGTGCCCTGCACGGGCGGCGTCTGGCAACCTTGCCCCCACGCCGCAACGGAGGCAGCTGAGCAGCAGCCTCCCAGAATTAACCACTTGATGAATATCTTAAAAGTTAACACTTGCACCTCCATATTGAAATTTCACGTGTTTCACAGACCTTTCAAGCAAGATTTATAGGCACACCTCCTCTCTTGGCAAGAAATGATCATAAATGTCTGGGAATCGGGGGGAAACGAATCCCTTTTCGTGCGACAGAGACAACTCAACCGGGAGCGTGCCGGCTTCGCTGAGCTCGGCATCAGATTGGAACAGCCTATTATCTTCGCCGGAATCCGCACTTCGCCCGATGCACGGTTCTTTAATGGCCAGCGCCCGGGCTGAGCGAAGGGGGCACCGGGCCCGGCACGCCAACGGATTGCGGCGGTAACGGCTGCCCTAAGAAGCTTAAGTTCGACCCTACCGGAAACCACACTGTCGAGGGCGTGAATGGACTTGCCGAAGACATCGACGGGGCCATGGTTTGCGCTGCGGCAGCTGCCGACGACGTGCCCAGGGTATTTATACAAATCTTAGCGGCATCTGATGCCGTCGGAGACGCTCCATGTACCAGAGCGACCGTGACGTTCGTGGGGTTGATTTGCTGCGGGCAGGAAAGTGCGGAAAAGCCTGGTGGTTGGACCACAAAATTCACCTGGTACAATCCAATCTGCCCGGGAGTCAATCCGACAAATAAAAATGGAAGCGCGGGGGCCGCGTCAGCAGGAACAGTCGCCGATGGCAAGAGCGGAAGAGGATTCACGTAATCAAATCCGATGCTGAATTGTGTCGTGACCGTCGGAGCGGGAGTGGGTGTAGCTTGGCCTTCAGGCACCAGGGGGCTAGTCGATCCCATCCCCAAAACATACATAACCAGGATCTCGCCAACTTTGGCTGGCGCACTCGCTGATACCGGCGTGCCATCCGCGTGAGTTATAGCAGGAGTGCAAGTAGCCGTCGGATTTCGGAGGACGGTATCACAGGAGGTGACGATGTGGCTCTTTTCCTGAACAGGTACAACGAGGAATGTTTCGCTTGTGCGGCCGTTCTCGGCTATGACCAGCTGCGTAATTTGAGGAACCGGTTGCGCCGATCCCGGATTCGGCACCGCCATGTCGCTGGGGAGCTGAAGCGTTAGGGAGGTCAGCATACAGTCCGGAGAAGATGCCGTTTGATCTGAGCAGATGTCAGTCTGCATGACCGAAAAGAGGGGTAGTTGCTTTGATAGCGCGGGAATATTCTGGGTAAGACTCGCCGAAAACCCGGCCAATGTTGTCGGAAGTGGGGCACCGCTGGCCCACTGCCCACGAATGCCCGAAAGTACCGGGAGAACGGTTTGGGCTCCTGTCAGAAACACTGTGAGCACCTGGCCGGGTGCGGCTTGGATAGGAGTGGGGCTCTGATACCCCGCTCCCGCTAGGCTCAATGACGATTGGGCGCAAACAGTCGTGCTAAACAGTGCGTACAAAAGAACGCGTCGAAGCATGCTCATCTCCATTAGTCCTTCGATTTCCAGCTTAGCCTCTTGCCTCTAATGGAGGGCAATGCCAGCCGTTCGGTTCGGAGGCTGTGCTTGGGTCAGCGGAGCAGTTGCCGGATTCACTACACCGAGGGGGCGCAGATCAGACCCAACTGGGTACGGAATGAAGTTCGGCTTGAAGTTTGGAACATTCGCCGTCGCTTGGGGATCTTCAGTGAAGCTCTGGTAGAGGTCGGTTTGAAAACTATCCTGTCTCACGAACGGAGTTGTTGCCGCCGCGAAGGGGTTCGAAGCGACTGTATTGTAATCTCCCGCCGCATAACAGGCCATGCTGCATCGATTACCGGCTGGCCTGACGACCCAAGACGTCGGGTCAATCCCGGTGTTGGTAGTTGCGCCGATCCCGCCCTGGCCGTGAGGAAAATATATCGCCTGAGTAATTAGGGGGAGCTGTCGAGTGTTCAGTGTAGAATACGTGAGATACGAAATCCAGTAACCTTGATCTCCCGACACGGATATGCCATTCAGAAATTGATCATCTGGTCCGCTGTTTACGATTCCACAGCCTCGATCGGATGCGCAGATGAAAACGTTGTTGTAACCGCCATTATTGATCTGAATGCCCATTGCCCACAGACCGTTCGTATAGCCGGTGGCAGCCAACAGAGGAGCGTAGAAAATGTAGGGCGAAGACGGGCTATTATTCAGGGGAGCAGCGAATGTGGCGAGATTGTAAGGTCCAGCCCAGTTAACGCCATCCGCCGATTCGTACCGGTCGACCGCCGAAGGATTGTAATTGCTGTCCAATTCCGGCACAAAAGCTTCAAAGAGACTATTTGTAGCAACAACCCGGCTTCGAGCGCCATGGCCGGTACTAGGATTGACAACCAACGATGGCGAGGAGAAATTGTAGCCATCTGTTGAAATCGCACTGTAATAGCCAGTGCCGTACAAGTTGACGGCCCCCATAATGATTCGTCCACTCGCATCGACACCGATCGAGGGATAATCCCAGAACCCGGTACTAGAAGGAAATATTGCCGCAGGTTGGAAAATCCAATTGGTGCCGCTAGAATCGGACGAGTAGCCGTACCAGACATTTCCACCGGGGCCATCAAGTGTGCAAAACACAAACCTGTTCCGCACGGAATCCCATGCGACATTGACATCTCCCTGTTGCACTCCATTTGGAGCCGTGAGTTGGAATGGCGTGCCCCAGGACGAACCATTCCAGGCCGAGACAAATGAATTGAAGGCGTTGGTGTTCGATACAGGAAATTCGGCCCAGCTATGCGCCCAAGTGCTGCCCACTGCCGCCGAGGGCTCCCAACGCCAAGCAACCTGGCCGGTACCGCTGACGAGATTGGTTGAGATCACGATAATTACGCCCCCGCTTGCCAGAAGCACGGTAGCCATCACCACTGGAATGGACGCAGAAGCGAGCCACTTCCACGCCTTCTGCACGAGCAACGTCCCACTCATACGTTTCACCTCTCTTACTTGAAACGGCCTTAGCCGCCAATCAGTTCTTAGCACGCTACTCCGCGGTTGTAATTGCTTTTCGGCAAGAAATCTGCGGAAGCGCTGAAGGGCAAAAAGAATTCGCGTTTGAATGGCGGGAATTTGGCGGCATGAGTTTTTCCGGCATTGTGGGAATAATCACAACGTGCTGATCGACGCGTATGATGCGGTGTTGCCTTTCCAATTTGCGTCGCATACGGCTGAAGTTCTCCTTTGAAATCCCGAGGAGAGCGGCGAGTTCGTGGTCCTTGAGAGGAAGATGGACGCGAACAGGCCCGCCTGCTGTGGATATCCCTTCAGCCTCAGCGACACGTAAAAGAAGCAGGATCATTCGCTCTGATGTGGGTAGGGTCTTCAATTCGATCAACTCAGCCAGCGCTTCGTAGAGATCTAGCCGCATCACTTCTGAGAGCAGGTGAAGGGCTGAGCAGTGCCCCGACACTTTACGATGGAAAGAATCGGCGCTGATGTGGTAGACCTCCACTTTGGTGACGGCAGTTGCCGTCACGGTGGGGGTGCCCGGGCAGTGCGGCGCCCATTCGATAAACTGCCCTGGCAGTCTGATTTGGACTAGCGTCTCGAGCCCAGAGGGGAGGGTATGATTCAGTTTGACAAGTCCTTGTTTCAAGAGAAGGACTTCAGATTTCGAGTCGCCCTGCCAAAAGAGGGTCGACCCCTGTTTGTGGGTCCGCGGCGCGGTTGGGCGCAATAGATCCTCCCATGCCGCAAGTACCCTTTTCCGATCTCCCATCGTCCACACGAAAAAAGTTCCCCTGATTCCTGGGTGAGGCCAGCAAATCGATCGCTGAATACCGATCGTTGGGAGTTGCGGTGAGGCCGCCGGCTTGACCACGACTCGCTTTGGAGCATCTGCGACCGGCGTACATCCGCCGCTCTACTAGTTCAGACATTCCATTCAGTTGGGTTTACGACAGTCCGAGAAACTTTCGCGAACAGTCGCTCGGGGTGTCGGAAATCCGGGCGTGTCGGTTGTCAATTTTATAGGGATAATCTTTAATCAGGGCGTCTCGACGGGTTTCGGAGAGGTGGCGTGGATACGCATTGGATCGGCAGCGAAATTAAAGCTGACGTCCTGGTCGACCTCTGCCCACGAGGGTCGAAGGTGACTGCCAGAGATCTGGTTGCGCAGGCGTTTGCCGAGTGGCGCATTGACCTGTACCGTTATGCATTGTCGATGGGACCGCCACCGGCAGCCGCTCAGGAGATCACCCAGGAGGCGTTTCTGCGACTGTACCTCGCCCTGGATAACGGAGAGACCATCGAGAGTCCGCGTGCATGGCTGTTTCGTGTTGCACACAATCTCGCCGTCAATATCCGCGCGAGGGAAAAACGGCTCGGGCCATGGACGGAAGATTTGGAGGATCGCTTTGTCGATCCTTGCGCTAATCCGGAACGGGCATTGCTTGATCGGGAAAAACTTGAAAGGTTGGAGCGAGCTATTGAAGAATTATCAGAGCAACAGCGGGAATGTCTACACCTTCGTGCTGCCGGATTTCGGTATAGAGAGATCGCTGAAATTCTCGGAATAAGAACCTCGACGGTCAGCGAATACTTGAAAAGAGCGATCGAGCGGCTGCGGAGAGCACGCCATGAATAGGTACAAAACATCACATCCAGACGCGGAGTGCCTGATCCAGTATGCTGATGGTGAACTGCCGAGCCGGGAGGCAGCCCAAGTCCGCACACACCTTGAAGCCTGTTGGCGCTGTCGCGCAGAAGTCGAAGACATTCAGGAGACCATCAATGATTATGTGCGCTATGAGCAGACGGCATTGGATGCGCCACCTGATCCCCCCGCACCCTGGGATAGTTTCTCAATGCGCTTGGATCGCCTAGTCGCAAAGCAGCAAACGCGATGGAACCTTCGCTGGACACGCCTTATAAATGCCGTCCTGCCCAACCGCAGAGTTCTAGCCAGTGCACTGGCGGCGGCAGGTATTATCGTGTTCGCTGTTATCGAATTGAACCATCCTCCCGCGGTGAATGCGGCGCAATTGCTGGAGAGGGCTTCGGAAGGGGAAGCCCGGGTTGCGTACCGTCCGCGCCTACGAATCAGAACCCGCACTTACACATTCGTCCGACCTGCAATAATCGGGGCGAGCCGCGGTGCGGATACCGCTATGGAAGAGCAACTTCGTTCCCTTTTCGTTGAGGCGAAGTACAGTTGGGACAATCCGCTGAGTGCAAGGTCTTTTGCCGCATGGCGAGCTGCGTTACCGGAACGGCATGATGAAGTCGTGTTGAGCGGTTCGGGTGATGCGGCAGTGTATCAAGTTCGGACGAGCACCCGTTCGAACAGCTTACAAGAAGCGACGGTGAACCTTCGTTCTAAGGATTTAGGCATAGTAAGCGGCACATTCCGCTTCCGAAGCAGCGAATGGGTGGAGATGACTGCCTTGCCGGACGAGCCAACTCCATCTTCGGAGGAAGCCAATGCCAAAACGACCGAGACGGCTTCGACTCTCAAGCCCCCCGATCAACGATCGCTTCGAAAATCAGTTAAGGCTGCCGAGGAACTGCGGGTCATCGCGGCCATCCACAGCGCGGGTGCGGACTTGGGAGAGCAGATCGAGTTGGACCACGATGATGGCGGGAATCTCGTTCTCACTGCGACCGGTCTGGGTCCAGAGCGACGAGCGGCCTTGCAGAATTCGCTGTCCGCCTTACCAGTATCTGTCCGCTTTCGGGACCCCCATGTTGATCTTTCAAAGCCGAGTGAGCCACAAGACACTCGCCGTTCTCCCAACCGTGAGGATACTGACTCCCTACAGCTGAGGCTTCAAGAAGCTCTGGGTGGTGCGACCGGCTTGGCCCGCTTTACCGATCAGGTGCTCGACATCACTGAGGCCATGATGGTTCACGTCCACGATCTGCGGAAACTTGCGGTGCGGTTTTCACCTGGAGTGGAAGCTGGTTTTGGTCGCGATGACCGTCTAATTCTCGACCGCCTGAGGGATGACCACGTCACGGTGGTTGTCGCGAAAGCATCGGAACTCCAGAATCTATTGGAACCCCTCCTGCGCTCATTGCGGGCGGCGGACTCTGTCGTCGTGGAAACGATTCCGAAATCGCCTACTTGGCAAGACGCAACGGAAACGCTGTTTGCCTCTGCGCGGCAGCTTGATGACGCTGTGACAAGGCTCCTCGCAGGTGGCGGCCCAGATCATACGGGCGACCTCGTCATACAAGTTGAGCAGGCTGTCAAACAGATGCAGGCGACCGTGGATTGGTATCGGCGGCGGTAGTGAGCGCATGCGGTTCAGACTCGCCATCTTCGCGTTATCGATGGCGCCCCTCCTCAGGGGAGCCGGTGGCGAGATCGCTCTGTTTGGAACCATCCTGGATCCCTCCGGCGCCGTTGTGCCTGACGCGCTCATCATTGCGTTCAACGACGACAGCGGTATCAGACGCGCTGCTTCGTCGGATCAGGAGGGGTTCTATTCGATCGGCGGCTTGGCTCCCGGCCATTACAAGCTGCTCGTTCGCAAAGAAGGCTTCCTCACCGCGGCGCGCGTCGGCCTGAATCTCGGGACTCAAAAGAACGCCCGCTGTGATGTCGTCCTGCGGGTTGGACCTGTTGAGGAGGTCGTTACTGTCGAGAGCGGACCCTCGTTCTTAGAATCCGATTCCGGCGCGTCCGGGACCATCTTGGGGAAAGAACTGATTGATGAAGTACCCGTCGGCCGACGAGGTTTGCTGGGGTTCTTAGAGTTGATTCCCGGCGTGCTCGTGACCCCCGCGAATACTGGGGAGGCTGGCCAGTTGAGCACCAGCGGACAGCGCCCCAACACCAACTATTTCACAGTGGATGGAATCAGTCTCAACACCGGAATCAGCGGTGCTGGCCTACCTGGTCAATTTCCAGGTGGGACTTTGCCATTGATGACCGCACTCGGGAGCCTCCACAGCTTGGCCCCCCTTAACGACGTTGATGCGGTCCAAGTCCAAACGTTTAATTTCGCTCCAGAATTTGGCCGGATGCCCGGAGCACAAATCGCGATCAGCACACGGTCGGGTTCGAACAACTTTCACGGCACTGTATCCGACTCGCTGGGCAATAGTGCTATGAACGCGAATGATTGGTTGGCTAATGCATCACGCCTTTCAAGGCCGGCGATGCGTTCGAACGATTTCTCCGCATCTCTCGGTGGGCCAATCTTCCGCAATCGAACCTTCTTTTTTTTGTCCTATGAACAAGTCGGCCTACGGCAGCCGCTGGTATGGCTGACGCCGGTTCCATCGCTTGCGGCACGGGAGGACGCGTCGCCGGCCGTTGCGCCGTTACTCACGGCCTTTCCCGTTCCGAACGGCCCACCTTTCGGTGGCGATTTGGCACAGCTACGGGTCAGTACGACGCGTCCAGCTATCGCCCGGGTCGGGAGCGTGCGAGTCGATCATACACTAACGTCCAAACTCAGTATCTTCGCTCGATATACTACAAGCCCTTCGTGGTCTGATTTTGGATACTCGCAAGTGAATCGATCGGATTTCCGCGAAGGCAGCCTGACGGGCGGTCTGGTAGCCGCGATCAACCCCACAACCAGTAACGACATACGCGTCAACATAACCAGAGCAACTGTTCGATCCGGCTGGACGAGCACCTTCGCGGGTGCAGCTGGCCCTCTCGATCTCCGTGGCTGGTTCCCCAACGACGCGTCGTTTAAAAGCCTCTCTATTGATGGTGTCGGGAGCCTTAATGCGGGCGATGGTGGGCGAAACTCGCAAGGCCAGATAAACGTGGTAGACGCCGTTGCGATCATGCGTGGAAATCATCGCATTCGCATCGGAGCGGACTACTTGCATCTCGGACTGCGTGCCCAGGGCCCAGCTACCAGCGTGTCGCTCAATTTTGGAAGTCTTTCGGTGCTCCAGTCCGGTGGCCCTGGTTGGCTCACCTACGCTCAGAGCGCAGAGTCGTCAGTCGGAATCAACACGATGTCAGTCTTTGCTCAGGACAGTTGGGCCGTGAACCCGAGACTCACACTAACCTACGGCGCGCGTTGGGAGGCCGCGCCGGCCCCGCTGTCGGACCGTGGTCATCTTCTGTATTCAGAAATTTCCGGCACTGGTATGGCTGGCGTTCCGATCTGGCGTGCGGGTTTCGCCAACCTTGCGCCGCGGATCGGCGTCGCTTACCGACTAACATCAAATGCCCGGTCCGTATTGCGTGCCGGATTTGGCGTGTTCTACGACACCGGCTTTGGAGCCGCTACCGACGAGATCAACGCGTCGCCTTACAACAGCTGGCAACTGGGAGCGCCCTATGGAAGCAATCCGTCTCCGTCCGGACCCGCGATCCAATACGGCTTCGCAAGCGATCTTCGGTTGCCTCGGGTCCGGGAATGGAATATCAGCTGGCAGCAGGCCTGGGCCGGTCGCGCAATCGCCTCTATTTCTTATGTTGGTGCGAGCGGCGCAAACCTCCTTCGTCGTGAAGGATTCCTATTTCCCTCTCCAGAAGTTGCGGAATTGCAGTTGGCGAGCAGTCACGGGAGCTCGACATATAATGGTTTACAAGCGCAGTACCGATTGCGCTTGACAGGTGGCCTCGAGGGAATTTTCTCCTATACGTGGTCGCACTCGATTGATACTGGCTCCTGGGACTCCTCAGTCTATCTAATCCGGCCTGGTCTTATGGCGGCGCAAGACCGCGCAAGCTCTAATTTCGATGTGCGCCACGCTTTCGCAGCCACGGTCACATATAATTTACATTTCTCGAAGGGACCTCGGTTGTTGTCAAGCGGATGGGCCGCCGATACTATATTTCGTGCACGAACCGCTTTTCCGATTGACGTGTTGACAGCTGAAACCTTTGACGGCGTCAACTTGGCTAATTTTGTTCGGCCGGATCTTGTTACGGGGATACCAGTCTGGATTGCTGAGATGAATGTGCCCCGCGGCCTCCGGCTTAACCCTGCGGCTTTCGTCACGCCACCTGGTTCAGCGCAGGGTACGCTGGGGCGTAACGCAATTCGCGGCTTTGGAATGAGTCAGCTTGATCTCGCGCTTCGTCGGGTCGTGGCCGTAACCGACCGCGTGTCGTTAGAAATTCGAGCCGAGGCTGCCAACGTGCTCAACCAACCCAATTTTGCAGATCCCGAGCGATACCTTGCCAGTCCTTTATTTGGTCAGTCCACTTCGATGCTAAATCTGATGCTGGGGAGCGGCACTCCACGAAGCGGGCTGACGCCGGCATTCCAGATCGGTGGCCCGCGAATGGTTCAAATTGGGTTGAAAGTGCGCTTTTGAATCGATGGCAACACGCTCGATCCCCGATGACCTCTCCGCCCTGACGGTGTCCCACACACCGGAAGCTTGGCGCAATTCGGCGGTGGAAGAAAGCGAGCGCAAGCCGCTGTCTTAGAGTCTTGGAACGGTTATGTTGCGCAATGGTGATTCGGCGACTAATGTGGTCGGTGGCGAATGAGTTGGGCCATTCGGTTCAAGAGTTCAACCAGAAGCGCCGCCCATGCCAACACGTGGAGGCGAGCGGCAGTCTCCTGTTTTCAACCACATAGCTAAAGGTTGCACAATGTCGCAGGATCGGGCGGCCCAATCAGCAGACAACCATCGGCGCCCCGGTCCTGCATCCAGGCCAGAATTGCTCCGGTGAGCTCCGTCTTTACGCCGGACAGATCGGTGCCCGTCCCGGCGAATGCTTTCTCGATCTCGTCGAGAAACACGATTCCGCGCGGCGCCTCAGCCCCGTTTATCACCGCCTTCAGGAAGCGCTTAATGTTGTCACATCCGCCGATGTCGTCGAACGTCTCCCCGCCGCGCCACACGCTGAGGCCAGGCGTTTGCTCGATCACCTGCCGCTTTCGATCCCACAGCTGATCGAGGTCTAATCCGCTCCTCGACACCGACATCGCCAGAACCTGTTCCGCCGGGAAAGCTGCCAACCCGAGCAGCGCGTCCAGCGCCTGCTCAGAATGAGCTGCGGCATCGGGCAGATCCGCCGCCGTGGCCGTCTCCTCGAAAATGTGGGTTAGGTCCTCCAACCCAGGGAGGGGCTCGTCCAGCACGAGCACATCCTGCGTTAGCCCATCGGGAAGCACCGCGCCTGGAGTAGTCAAAAGCACGAGCATTCTCCCGTTAGCTTTGAAAGCGTCTCGAAGGTTCCAGATTCCCTGTGCGACCTGCGGATCCGCCCAGAAGCGCTGTGCGTTGGCGTAGAGCAGAACGCTGTCCTCAATCAGTTGGGCCGCAACTACCAAGGATTCGACGGGTCCGATGCCGGCGGGAAACAAGGCAAGGGAGCCCCAGAAGTGTCGGTCGTGCTCATCTATGACATTGAGAATGACCGGCTACGCACGCGCATCGCGGATGCTTGCATGGACTACGGGCTGGAGAGGATCCAGTTCAGCGCGTTCTTCGGTAAGATGAATCGGAATCGACGCCAAGAGCTCGCCTTGAGATTGAGGAACGAACTGGGCAACGAGTCTGGGCGGGTCCGTATAATTCCAGTTTGCGAACAGGACCTTAAAGACATGTGGGTGCTGGATCAGTACCGCCGCGACGCCGATCAGCTGAAGGCCGAGGCGGAAGCGCGGGATCGCGAGAAACCGCGCTTGAAAGTACTGGGGGCGGAGGACGACCAGTGATACTGCGCGTCACCGACTTGAAGCAATGGGCATATTGTCGGCGCATCGTCTATTATCAGCACCGAATGCCCGGAGTGGGCAAGCAGACCTACAAGATGGGTGAGGGCAAGGCGGCGCAAGATATGGTCGAACAGCTCGAAATGCGGCGGACGATGCGAGAGTACGGATTCGAGGGCGCCGTCCGTAAATTCGGTGTTTGGCTGGAGAACGAGGATCTGGGGTTAGCGGGCAAATTGGACCTGCTGCTGGAGACGGATACTGAGGCAGCGATCGTGGAATTCAAGTTAACCTCCGGGGAGGTAGGACATAACCACCGGCTCCAGCTCGCAGGCTATTCGCTACTGGTGGAAACCGAGATCGCAAAGCAAGTCAGGTGTGGATTCGTCTACCGGATCCCCGATGGGCGCGTATTTCCGGTCCCCATTGACGAAGGCTTGCGACGCGAGGTCCGCCAAGCTATGGTCGAGATGCGCGAGATGGTCTCAAACGGCTGTCTGCCGGAGCCGACAGACGTCCGGAAGAGGTGTGACGAATGCGAGTACGCAAACTATTGTGGTGACGTATGGTAGCGACAGAATTCGCAGATTGCGGGCTGTTGGACGCAGAAACCAGACACGCGAAGAAGAGGCTTTCCCGGCGGCATATAAGTGGTGTAGAATGTGAAAGATCAGGAGCGGATGCAACACCGTCCCCATCGAGAAGGGGACTGAAACCTAACCTGATATCTCGTATATCAGTTATGAAGATTGGATGCAACACCGTCCCCATCGAGAAGGGGACTGAAACCCCTTTGTCGCACTCCCCTTTAGCACAGGCCGCTCGCCACCGCTTTGGCCTTGAGCGAACGTGCTAGATCGAATCTCTTAGCCTGACTATGAAATTTCAAACCTGTCGGCGCAACAATTCCGAAATCTCTAATCGCCACCAATTTGACGATCCATCTATCTATCTATTAGCCGTGATGGATTTACGAGAGAATTCGTGCTAAAAATACCCTTAGCCCGAGGCATTGCGCAGCAGCCGGAAAGAGGCATATGGGCGAAACGCGAGGCTCAACTGGTAATCAGGAGAACCAAGCGGACGTAGGCCGCCCCTTAGCCGATGAGGCATCCGAAACCGACGGCGGGTCCCTTGGTGTCCTTCCGGTAGTTGGCATTGGCGCGTCCGCCGGCGGGCTGGAGGTTTTTAAGCGCCTGCTCGGCGATTTGCCAGGCGACACTGGCTTTGCCATTGTATTCATTCAACATCTCGATCCAAATCACCACAGCATGCTGGCCGAGATTCTGGCGCGAGCTACCAACATGCCGGTCAGTGAAGCCGCCGATGGGATGCCGGTAGAAGGCAACCACGTATACGTCATACCGGCTAATGTTGATCTAACCATCGCGCGCGGGGAGTTGAAGTTGGCCCCCCGTACGCAAACGCCGAGATCGCACATGCCCATCGACCGGTTCCTGCGATCACTGGCTGACGAGTGTGGAAGCCGAGCAATCGGTGTGATCCTGTCGGGCACCGGGTCGGACGGCGCCGCTGGAGTGGAAGCCATCAAAGCGGCCGGTGGAGTGACGTTCGCGCAGGATGCCCTGACCGCTAAATTTCCAACCATGCCGCAGGCCGCTGTGGCCACCGGTTGCGTGGATTTCATTCTGCCACCTGATGGCATTGCCGCAGAACTGGAAAGAATTGGTCGGCACCCTTATATTGCGAATGCGTTAGGTGCGCGGCAGGAGCCAACGCCGTCCGCCGACGAAGAGCGGTTCGGCAGCATCCTGGCTATTCTGCACGGTGCCACCGGCATCGACTTTTCGCTATATCGGGAGAAGATGATCAAGCGACGCATCCTGAGGCGCCTCGCCCTCTGTAATATTGACAGTCTCACGGAGTACGCAGAGCGCCTTGAGAAGGATTCCGATGAGCTGATGGCGCTACGCCGGGATTTGCTGATCAGCGTTACCAGTTTTTTCCGAGATCGGGAAACGTTCGATAGCTTAAAGAAAGTCGTCTTCTCCCGCATTCTTCAAGGGAGGCCCGCCAACGAGACGATTCGCGTCTGGGTGGCGGGCTGTGCCACCGGGGAAGAGGCATTCTCGATTGCCATATCGTTACAGGAATACATGAACGAAGCGGAGGCCGCTTTTCCGGTCCAGATCTTTGCGTCCGATATCAGCCTGGCGGCGATTGAAAAGGCGCGCACCGGCAGGTACATCGAGAACATCGCGGCGGACCTTACTCATGAGCGCCTTAACCGCTATTTCACAAAGATCGAAGGCGGCTACCAGATCAACAAGAACCTGCGCGAGATGTGCGTCTTTACCCGCCATAATCTAATCGATGATCCACCGTTTTCGAAGCTGGATTTGATCAGTTGCCGAAACGTACTGATTTACTTGGGAAGCGTGCAGAAGAGCATCATCCCGCTGTTCCACTACGCGCTCAAGCCGGCTGGGTTTCTCATGCTGGGCGCATCGGAGGGGGCGGCGGCAAGCGATCTATTCTCGGTAGTGGATCGCGAGCACAGAATCTATGCTAAGCGGGAAACTGTGCGAAAGCCGCACCTCTTTAATGCGCGAACGCGCGGTTCACCCGGAGGCACCCTGGCTGGAGGCGCCTCGGCGGCGCGTGGTCCGGAATTGTGGGACGCCGGAGACGTGCGGAAAGAGGTTGATCGCATACTCCTGTCGAAGTACAGCCCTGCCGGTGTCGTAGTGGACGAGGATCTGGAGGTCATCGAGATCCGAGGCAAAGCCAGCGCCTACCTCACCTTGCCGGTCGGAAAGGTGAGCCTCAATCTCATGAAGCTGATTCCGGACACGGGATTGTTCCTTGAGGTTGAGAAGCTGATCGAGCAGGCTCGGAAAAGCGGGGAGCCGCTGCGGCAGGAGCGCGTACCTTACGAGCACGACGGTAACGTCGGCGGCCTGAACGTTGAAGTGGTCCCACTGGCCGCCAGCCAAAGGCGATCCACTCTGGTTCTTTTCGAACCCGTGCCGCGGGCTACCGAGCGCGAGGTCGAACCGCAAAACGCTACCCCTGAAGGCGATATGCGAGACCGCCAGATCTTAGGGTTGAGGCAGCAACTTGCCAACGCGAAGGAGCGGTTTCTCTCCGCAATGGAAGCGCATCAGACAGCCAGGGAAGAAAGCCAGAACACGACAGAGGAGGCGCTTTCGGCCAACGAAGAGTTGCAAAGCCTTAACGAGGAACTGGAGACCGCAAAGGAGGAGCTGCAATCCACCAACGAAGAGCTGATCACGGTCAACGACGAATTGCAAGCCAAAAACGTGGCGCTCGCGGAGGCCCGCGACTTCGCGATGTCAATCGTTGAAACCGTCCGCCAGCCGTTATTGGTGCTCGATACTGATCTCCGGATCAGAATGGCGAATCGAGCCTTTTATCGGACGTTTCGAGTGTCGCCACCGGAGTCCGAAGGACTGCTCGTCTATTCTCTGTCGCGCGGCAGTTGGGACCTTCCCGGTCTGCGGGATTCGCTGGAGGGTCTTCTCCATGGCGGCAACTCGTTTCCAGATTTCGAAACCGAGCAAGATTTTCCCACCGTGGGACGCAGGAGCCTGGTGCTGGGGGGTTGCCGGATCAATCATCTCAAGATGATTCTGCTGGCCGTTGACGACATTACCGAGCGCAAACTGGCCCAGCAGGCCCTACGCAAGAGCGAGGAGCACCTTCGCCAATCACAGAAAATGGAGGCCGTCGGCAGGCTCGCCGGCGGCATTGCTCACGACTTCAACAACCTGCTCACAGGCATTATCGGCTACAGCAGCCTACTGTATGAGAGGCTGGCCGGGGACGAGCTTGCCATCCAGCAGGTGCTTGAAATCAAGACCGCCGGTGAGAGGGCGGCTTCACTCACTCAACAGTTGCTGGCTTTCAGCAGGCGTCAGGTGCTCCAACCGAGGGTGCTCATCTTGAACGCCATTGTCGCAGACTTCGACAGGATGCTTCGCCGCCTGGTGGGGGAGCGGATCAAGGTGACTCTCGATTGCGAGCCCGACCTTTGGCAGGTAAGGGCCGACCCGGGCGAAATCGGTCGCGCGCTTATGAACCTTTGCTTGAACGCAAGGGACGCCATGCCCGAAGGAGGCACGCTGACAATTCAGACGGCCAACGTCACCCTGACGGAGGCAGATGCCCGGAGTCAAGAGCTTTCGCCGGGGCGCTACGTGTTGATGGCCGTGCACGATACCGGAGTCGGAATCGACGCGGAGGTGCGCGCGCATATCTTCGAGCCGTTCTTTACTACGAAAGAGACTGGCAAAGGAACTGGCCTTGGCCTCGCCACCGTTCTGGGAATCGTCGAGCAAAGCGGCGGTGCCATCCGTTGCGAGTCGCAACCGGGCGAGGGAACGGCCTTCAAGGTGTTCTTGCCCGCAGTCGCCGAGGCGGCGGGCAGCGTACTGCGTCCGGCCGGAGGGCTTGCCAAAGCACCAAAGGGCTCTGAAGTCATTTTGCTGGTGGAAGACGAAGATATCGTCCGCGTGCTCGCACGAACAATTCTAGAAGAGAGTGGATACGTGGTTCTCGACGCCGGCAACGGGCGCGATGGTCTGGCACTCTGCGAAGCTCACCAGGGATCAATCGATCTCCTTGTGACCGACGTGATGATGCCGGAACTCGGCGGACGCGAACTGGCTGAAGGCGCCCTAAAACTGCGCCCCAGCATGAAAGTAATGTTCATGTCTGGTCACACCCAGGACGTCCTCCTGAAGGAGGGTATTGAGCAGGGAACCCCATTCCTCCAAAAGCCTTTTACGCCCGTCCAACTAGCTCAGAAGGTGCGCGAGGCGTTGGATTCGGATGCCATTGCCGCTCAGCAGACTTGATCCTATCATGAGCACTAACTAGGATTCGAAACGATTCCTGCAAGGACGGAGTCCGACATATGCCATGAGGAAACGAATTCTCTAGGTCCTACTCCGCATCCCAGCGACTCACAGGATGATCGCGAGTGGCTCAAGCTGGGGGACTTGGCCGAAGTCGAGGTTACGTCGGAAGCTGACGGCTACCCGATTGAATCTGCCTTCAATTTAGGAACGGGACCCGGGTGGCGCGCTGCTTCGCCGAGCAAACATCGAGTTCGACTAGTCTTCGATCACCCACGATCGATCAAACGCATACGCCTCCGGTTCGAGGAACCCGACGTCACGCGAACTCAAGAATTCAGCTTGCAATGGTCCGGCCCTGCGGGTGGCCGCTTAATGGAAGTCGTGCGGCAGCAATGGAACTTCAGTCCCGGAGTTTCCGACATCGAATCAGAAGATTATCAAGTCAATCTCAAAGCAGTTTCGATTCTGGAATTAACCATTGATCCGGATCGGGGCGCGGGAGACGCAGTTGCAACATTGGCGGACTGGCGCTTAGCGTAATTGGGTGCTCGGAGCCACGGCGCGGTGGATTCGTTCGTCGGCCACTCCCTGCCTAAATCTAATTACTATCACACGCGCCGAGCGCAGTGCCGGTGTTGGGGCGGTCAAGCAGCAGCGCCTCGTCGGGAAAACCTGGGAGCGGACCTTCCCTCCTCCGCCGCCACGAGCGTGAAACAGAGAGTTGATCCTGCCCCCAGTTCGGATTCTATCCACATCGTGCCGCCTAGTCCCTCTACTATCTTCTTGCAGACCGCGAGGCCGAGACCGGTACCGGGCACATCTCGATTTACTAGACGGATAAAAGGCATGAATACGCGAGTTTGGTCCTCCGGAGCGATGCCGATGCCGTTATCCTTGATCCTGACGACCCAGCCTGATGCATGCGGTTCAGCACTCACATGGATTTCGATTGGGTCCTCACCACGATACTTTATTGCGTTACTAATTATGTTCTGGAACAGGCGCACCAAATGAATCTCGTTGCTCCGGACGATGGGTAGCCGGTCGACGGTCACGACGGCGCCACTTGTCTCGATCGCAGGCACCAGATTTAGCGTTGCCTGCTTCACGGCATGCCCTAGGTCAACACATCGGGGCGATACATACGAACCGGTGCTGGCGAAGGTAAGCAGATCGTTAACTAAATTCGACATGCGCACCGCGCCATCGGCAATGAATTTAGCCATCTCATTGGCCTTGGCGTCCATTTGCGTTTCCTGGACCAGCATTTCTGAGTATACAGAAATTGCCCTGAGCGGCTCGCGTAGGTCGTGCGCCGCGGTGTAGGCAAACTCCTCCAATCTCAAATTCGATTGGGCGAGTTGCTGAGCGTGCTGCTGCCTTTCTGCTTCCGCTGCTTTCCGCGCATTGATATCCCGCTGGTGCATGACGATCGCTTGCACTCCGCGTTCAAACAGAAGGTTGGAAACCGTGCTTTCCACCCAAGAGTAGGTGCCGTCTTTACAGCGGACACGGGCGTCCCATTGGCATGGACCGGGTGGCTTGTCCAGTACGTCCTGCAACGCCCGGTTAGAATGGTCCCGATCTTCGGGATGAATCAGGTCCAAGCAGCTCCGCCCCAAGAGCTCCTCCGGGTGATATCCGAAGATTTTGGTGGTCGACGGACTGCCGTAGAGTATTTCGCCTGTCGTATCGATCAGAGAGATCGCATCGGGACTGTTCTCGATGAGCGAGCGGAAGCCCTGAAATGACGCCATTGGTGCACCTCAATCTCCGTGAATCGGTCGGAAACTATTTAAATAGCAATTCCCGCGCCAAACCAGCCGCGTATCCGCGTTCGCTCTTGGCATAGCGATTTCAGTGGAATGCTAGAGGGGCGAAGGCTGATTTTGCGCTGCTGCCCAGCGCCCGTGGAGCGTCACGTGACCAAATGTGGTCATGCAGAATAGCATTTTCTAATCGAACGATGAGCCTGGAGGAGTGAAAACTCCGCCGCCGGGTTCTCCTTTCTTAAATATCAATATGAAGCCGTCGCGGCGGTGGAAATGTGGGAATCGCGCCTTGGCGATTTCCAAGGGCTGTGGGCACAGAGGGAAACCTGCTTTTGGTTTTCCTCGGTGTCCATTGCCCGTCATTTCCACGGCCGTTTTTCACGCGCTCCGCTTCTGTCGGATTTGGGCGAATAGTTTGATCTTTGCCTCTTGCATCCGCTTGGCTGCGACCGTATCGCTTTCCGCGCCCGCCAACTTTTCTAAGTCTGCCTGGGTTGTGCCAGGTTGTAAGCGTCGTGCCAAATCCGGCAACTGTCGCAAGATTTCCCAAGGCGTCGCATACCATCGGTACACCCTCCGCTGTTTGCCTTTCGCGTTCGTCACCACCTCCGGCACGCCACAGGGTCGGTGATAGTTCAGGTACGGGTTCAAGTGCTGTTCGAAGAATTCCTCAATGGCTTCCGCATATCTCGATTCGATGTGCCCGTAGCCCATGTGCTTTCGGATCACCGCGCCATTCTTGGCTTCCGCTAGCCCGTTATCGTTGGAGTGCCGTGGGCGTGATTTGGTCTGATCTACCAGTAGCTTGTTCAGCAACTTGGCCACCCTATGATTGATGAACTCGCTCCCATTGTCGGAATGGAAACCTAATATCTGAAATGGGAACTGTCGCAGCATCGCTTCCAACACCGGGATCAGCCAGGCTTCGCTGATATACGCCGCCGCGCCCACTATCTGCCACTGCGTCACCTCGTCCACCGCGTTAATGTGGTACACCCCCTTGGCTCCATCCAGATCCCCTTGATGTACCGTGTCGACCCGCAAGAACCCCGGTCGCCCCTGCGGGTCTGGCCGCCTCCTCTCGCCGATCGTCACCTTCACCGGCCGCGTCTTCTGGTAATCGATTTTCCGCTCCAGGTATACGCGGCTCTTCCGCAGGTTGTAGATGTGCGGCGCCGAGATCGTTGCCAGCCGCCGATAACGTTCGTCGGCATATTCATAGAATTCGCGGTACAGAATCTTCTGCGTTGCTGGCCCGCTCAGCGTTTCATGAGCTTCGTCCACCGTCGCCAGCAACTCTACGTCGGACACGTGGTACTGCATCGCGAATCGGTTCCGGCGGTAGCTTCGCTCCTGCACCTTCCCGTTCTCCAAATACTGCCCGATGAGCCGCGTTACCTGTGCGCGGCTCAGCCCCGTCATCTTCCCCAGGTAGTTCCTCAATAGCCCTTTGGCGTCCCGCTTTTGCACGCCGTATTCCTGCTCCACTAGGGTTCGTGTCACCCAGTTGTATACTTCCTCCCGGTTGCTTGCTTCAAATCGGAACTCTTCGCTGGCCGTCAAAAACGTCCGGATCTGCTCCAGACTCAGCCGCTCTCCGTTTTTCATGCTGACGATCAACTCCCAGCATGCCGGTTCCCACCTCCTTCAGGCTCATCCTGCATTAGAAACACGCCCCTCCTCCAGGCTCATGCTGCGTTATACAAGACTGAATCTCCGCATCGCGCCCACGAATGATATGATATTAGGTTTACCGCCATTCTCGGCTTCCGACTGTTTGCTGGACAACGTGTTCTCCAGACCGCCTTCTTGGATCGGCGGTACGAAGGAGGAAAGCGTAGTGGCTTCTCAGCCACAAGCTGACGGTTGGCTCGCGGAAAACGGCCCGAAGGAACTCGAACTGCTTTTCCGAGCGTTCGTTTTCCATCCGTCGATACCCATTCTGATCACGGACAACGATCGCCGCTACCTGGAGGCCAGTGTTGGAGCCAGCAAGCTCTTGGGTCTCCCGCGGGAAAAGATCATCGGCCGCAGATTAGATGATTTCGCACAACCCACCTCCAAGCCGGTGATCTCGGAACGCTGGTCTGACTTTCTGAAGGAAGGCGAGCAAGAAGGAACGCTTCATCTCATGGATTCGGGCGGAGAACCGCGGGACGTCCTGTACTCAGCCAAAGGCAACGTATTGCCGGTAAGGCATCTTTTGGTGCTGCAGGACAAGATGACCAACACGCCAGCGGTTGGGCTTGCCGACCTGGACAAAGCCCCCACCAAAAGCGATGTTGCGGCTTGGGTGCAGGATTACGGGCTATTCCTGTTGGATGTAGACGGACAGGTTGTCGCCTGGTATGCTGGCGCGGAACGGATTTACGGTTATAAGAGCGGTGAGGTGATGGGACAACACGTTTCGCGATGTTATCCAGACGGAGATGCTCCCCGCACTGTGCAGGAAGAATTCAAGATGGTCGCTGGCGAAGGCCGTCTAGGGACTGAATGCTGGCACGTTAAAAAGAACGGATCGCGATTCTGGGCCAACGTTATCACCGTGGCGCTTAAGGACGAGCGGGGCGATTTACAGGGCTTTGCGAGAGTAGTCCGCGACTTTAGCGAACGTCACGAGAGAGACGAGAAGTTACGGCGCAGCCGCGCACGTGTCAGGGTGCCAAGTGCGAAATCAACGATCGCCGGCATCGTTTCCGGTGAGTTCGAACGAATTCCGGAGGCGAACGATGCATTTCTCGAACTTGTCGGATACAGCCGAGAGGATTTGCTGGCCGGCCGGCTGCGCTGGCCTGATCTAACACCGTCAGAATACGTCGCTCTCGACGATCTCGCCCACGAAGAGGAGTTGCGGTTCGGCGCTTGTACACCGTTTGAAAAAGAGTTGATTCGCAAGGACGGTACTCGGGTCCCGGTTCTGATAGCCACAGCGGTCCTAAAGCTTTCTCCATTCCGATGGATCACATTCGTGCAGGATCTCCGGTCGCGCGACAGGTTGGAGAACATCGACGACGGAATCGTTGAGGGCAACGGCGCCTTTGAGGAAATTGTAGGAAACAGCCCGGCCATGAAGCGAGTAATGGGACTGGTGGAAGTAGTTGCGCCGACGAATGCGACCGTGTTGATCCTGGGCGAAACTGGCACGGGCAAGGAATTGATCGCGCGCGCCATTCACAAAATGAGTCCGCGCAGGAATCTTCCTTTCATCACTTTGAACTGCGCCGCGATTCCGACCGGGTTACTCGAAAGCGAGCTTTTTGGTTACGAAAGAGGAGCTTTCACCGGCGCATTGTCGCAAAAGATCGGCCGGTTTGAGCTGGCGCACCGGGGGACGTTGTTTTTGGACGAGGTGGGCGACATTCCTCTGGATCTGCAGCCGAAGTTGCTCAGGGCTCTGCAGGAGAAGTCCTTCGAGAGATTGGGCGGTACACGCACGATCCCCATCGATGTCCGGCTTTTGGCGGCAACCAATCGGAACCTAGCCCAGATGATGGGCGATAAACTCTTTCGCAGCGATCTATACTATCGGCTAAAGGTATTCCCAATCACCGCACCACCACTGCGGGATCATCCGGAGGATATTCCCCTGCTTGTCCGTTTCTTTACCAAAAAGTACGCCGCAAAAATGGATCGGATGATTCAAAGAATCCCATCGGACACGATGCGAGCGCTGGTGAGTTGGCCGTGGCCGGGGAATGTGCGGGAGCTTGAGAACTTCATTGAAAGGTCCGTGATCCTCTCCAGGGGGCCTACCCTTGTCGCTCCCTTGACTGAACTGCGCGCCACGGCAGTGGAAACAACAGGGGGTACGCTTGAAGAAATGGAGCGGGAGTGCATTCTGCGCGTTTTCCGGGAAACGGGTGGCGTGGTCAGCATCGCGGCAACTCGTCTCGGGGTGCCACGGACGACCTTGAACGCAATGATGAAGAAACTGGGAATTACTCGGAGCGATCTTTAAAACCCTTTATTTCTGACCGTGCTGCAGCGCGCATTCGGTCGCAGTTCCTCCAAGTTGGCCACGGTAACGACTTCCGGCCTGCAGACGCCTAGCGTGCGGGAACGGCCACCACGCTCAGCATACTTCGCGGCGAAAAGCGCAGATTTCGGCGATAAAACGGAGCCAGTAGGACGGTTTACCCGCACGGATTGTGGTAAGGGCGTCTGCACCAAATCAATGCCGAATTCGGCGTGAGCGTTCAAGTCGGACAGCCGAACGATATGGATTTTATCAACACTCCGGTTCTAGGAGAGCCGCTGGTGCTGGCTTCTTATCGCTGTGTTCCCTAACCTTCGGTTCAATGCTGTCCGAGCGACGATCGCCCGTTTCCTTGCTCTTGGCACAGTTCGGGTTCTTGGTGTCCTTGCGGCTGTCGAACTCCTGACCACCGAGCTGTGAGCGATCCTCGGAATGCAACACATCGGTGATCATTTGAACCAGCTTCGCCGTTACAAACGGCTTCTGAATAAAGGCCCACCCGTAGTTGAGAACCAGCAGGTTTCCATTTGATCCTCCAGACATCAACATGACGTGCAAATCCGGTCTGGCCTTCTTCAACGCCTCGCCCAAGTCAGGGCCTGACATCTCGGGCATGTCCACATCCGAAAGAAGCAGGTGAATCTTGCCCTTCGTTTGTTCTGCAAGCTTGATTGCGGCAGCTCCGTTACCAGCCGAGAGCACCAGGAAGTTTGCACGTTCGAGGATCGCGACAACCGCCTTGAGCACCTCGTCGTGGTCGTCTACAACCAGAATGGTTTCGAGGGTCCCTTTGAGAGAGTCCTGCATGTTCACCTTCCAGGCAACAAATAGCATTCTCGGAGCTCAAGAGAAACTGCCCTCACGGGATTGTGAGGATCGCTGCTCAGGAACGGAGTACCAAACGTTTGAATCTAAACTGCATTTGTGACGCAGCACGTTACGGGCCACGGTTCCATTCTTGTGAGCGCCTCCGCAGCCAGCCGTGCTATCCGGCAGGTTTGAGCCAGCGAATCGCCTGCGTCGTTCCGTTTATGAGGATTCCGGCGAAGCCGAACGCTGGTTCCGAAGGGACGCCGAACGGCATTCCGGGATGATCCCGAACACCATCGGAGACATCTGAGTTTCAAAGTCAAGCTGAAAAGGCTGCTGGTTTCGAAAAGCCAGCCACATTTTTCCACCTGATTTGCACATCGGTGTTCGGCAGGGCCGATCGTCGACCCAAGGCTTCGGTGTACCTGGTTTCGTCATAAGGCGTCCGAGCCTGCCAGCACCGGAAGAGAATGCGAATCCACTTAAAGGCGAGACTGCGGACCGCCGCCTGGTGACCTTTGCCGCGGGCTCGCTGTGAATCATAGTGTTTGCGCGCCCAGGTACAACGCGTCATCGAATGCTGTGCCCATTCCTGAAAGGTTTGTTTGAGGAACTTCGGGCACGCCCACCTAGCGTGTACCCACTCTCGCCTCCCACTGGCTTCACGTACCGGCGCAATGCCGCTGTAGCTTTGAATGCTCTTGGCGTCCGGGAAGCGCTCACGCTGTGTTCCGAGCGCGGCAATCAGCCGAGGCGCAAGTGCTTTGCCGATCCCGGGAAACGAACTCACAATCGGAAAGTCCGGGTGCTGTTGGGTGATGGCCTCGATCTGCTTCTCGTATTTTTGGATTGTGTTCCGGAGAACCTGCAGTTGGCACACGAGCTCCTGGACAAAGAGCGCTGCACTGGCCACCACTGCGCGATCCTTTGTGGCCGGTATGGCCTCACGAACCTGTTGGATGAATTCGTTAACATCGGCCGGGCAGGAACGGGCGTCTCTCATCAATAAAGCTTTCAACTTCTGCCGCGATGCCTTCTGTGCGGACTGCAGATCGGGCCAATGCTCAAGGAACTGCCACATCAGCACCGAATCCGAAGAGGAAAACCATCTGAGAATCTGCGGAAAATACAATTTCAAGCGGCTTGTCAACTGATTTAAAAGGCCGGTTTTTTGGTCCACTCTCCGGCGACGATCTTCCACCAAAAACTGAAGCAGACGGGTTTCTTCTGTATCGGGTTTCCAAACCTGCAACCGGTCTCGATGTTTCACCAGCAACTCAATCTGAACGTCCGCATCGAGCGGATCGCTTTTGCTTCCCGATGGGTACATGGCTTGCCGAAAGTAGCTGACGGTACCCGGGTGAAGTGGGTACAACACAAGGTTGGCGTACTTGCTCAAGGTAAACAACAAGGCGCCCCGCGACTGTTCGAGTGTCACCGCAATCGGCCGATCGGCGAAACGTTCCCGCAACTGCATTACCCAGGTGTCGATGGCTTCCGGAGTATGTGGCATTTGGCCCTGTTCTCGTTTGCTCTGGCCCGGCACCTCCATCGCCCAATCATGTTTTTGGTCCGCCCAATCGATGGCAATGAAAGCGGCCCAATCCGGCTCAGTTAAGCATTCTGTATTTCCAGCGTCCATTTCTGCTATTCCTCTCCTTGAGCTTCCAGTCTTCGGCAGGTGTGCTGGTTTCCGCTGCGAAGGGCTTATAGCAGAGTCCGAACTTGCGATCGGACGACATCTGAGAATTCGTCTGGGAAACCAGGCATCCCGCCGGTCGATGCTCTCCGAAAGACGTCACGCGTCAGCGAAGCGAAATTCGTACCGGCGGGTTCACCCTTCGCTTCAGTAAAACACAGGCAGTTTTCCACAAACCGCCGGCGCGACGACTGTGGATATCTCCATCGTGTCTAACTGAAGACAAACCAACTATAAGCCGAAGCGATTCTTGTCACCGGCTCAGTGATCGGAGCCTTGGGATATTGGCTATTGGTGCAGCTGTTCTGGTTTAGTTCACGTCGGTGGGCGAGCTGGGTTTGGGCAGTCGCGCTTTGTGCGACCTCGACGTTGGTGGTGGAACTTACCTTCCGCATGTTCGGCGGATATGATCTCGGCGTCGCGAAAACCGACCCTGAGGCCATGTCCGCGATGCTCACGTTTGGATGGTGGTTAGCGTTCTCGGCCTCACTGTATTGGAGCGAGATGAGCGAACGTACCTCTAAATCAGTGCAAGCTGTCACCTAAGCGTTCGCCTTTGATCGATTCTTGCGCATCGAATCGCCTTTCATCTCGATACGATGGGCGTTGTGGACCAACCGGTCAAGAATGCCATCGGCCAATGTCGGATCACCGATCTGCTCGTGCCAGCGCGAGACAGGGAGTTGCGAGGTGAGGATCGTCGAGCGCACCTGGTAGCGGTCTTCGCAGATCTCCCAGAAGTCGCGGCGCTCGGGTTCTGACAACGGGGCCATGGCCCAGTCGTCGATCACCAGGACATCGATGCGGCTCAGCCGCGCCAGCAGATTGCGAAGGCTGCCGTCTGCCCGAGCCATCGCAAGATCGCGGAACAGCGACTGGGCGCGAGTGTAGAGCGCCGAGTATCCATCGCGGCATGCCTTCTGCGCCAATGCGCACGCAACAAAGCTCTTCCCCACGCCGGTTGGTCCAAGGACGAAGATGTTCTCGTGCGTGCCGACCCAGGCGGACTGCTGAGTGAGGGAACGAATCACGCTCTTGTCGAGGCCGCGGGCAGTGCGATAGTCGATCTCCTCCACGCAAGCATTCGCTGTCCGCAGCTTCGCATTCTTTAGGCGTCGTGAGAGCGCCTGGTTCTCCCGCCAGTTCCACTGTTGATCCACTAACAGTCCGAACCGTTCCAGGAAGCTCATCTCGCGAGTTGACGGATCTTGCTCCTGCGCCTTCAAAGCCTCGGCCATTCCAAGAAGACGCATAGCCACCAGCTTTTCGATCATTGGTTGTTTCAGCATCACCGTCTCCTTACTCGAAGTACTCTGCGCCACGGATGTTGTCGTGCGGTGGTGTGGCAGTGGGCGGAGGCGAAGACGGAGACACCTGATCGAGCGAGTTCCTTAGAATGGATTCGACGCTTTTGTAGCGGCACGCTCCGGTGATCAGGGCGCGCTCGGAAGCGGCTTCCACGCGTTGCGTCGAGTAGCGTTCCGCCAGCCGGATAATGCCCAGGCAACCTCGATAGCCCATCTCTGGATGCGGCTTGTCGGCCAGTATGCGCTCGAACAGACGAGCGGTGTTCGGGCCGATGGTTTGTGCCCACCGCACCATCCGCGAGGGTGTCCATTCCAAATGTGCCTGGTGGGAACGCGGACGATGCTCGGCAATCGTGACGGCGTGCCCATGGCCGCGTGCGCGTAAGTGTGACGCTACGCGTTGACTCTTGTGGAAGATCTCGACGGTCGTCGGCGTCGAACGTACTTCCACCAGTTCCTGAACCAGGTTATATGGCACGCTGTAGTAGTTCGTGTCGAAGGCGATGTGATAGTCGATGTTGACGCGGGCGCGAGACCATTCGCTCAGGTCGAAACGCTCGGCGGGAAGCAGACTCAGTGCTGGCTTGTCCACGGCCGCGAACTGGCTGGCTCTGGAACCCTCACGCTTGCGGAACGGCCGCTGGTTGATGCGGTCGCGAAGCTCCCGGATCGCCTGGTTCAACTCCTCAATCGAGAAGAACTTCCGATTCCGCAGCGCAGCGATAATCCAACGCTCGGCCAACTGCACACCTGATTCGACTTTGGCCTTGTCGCGAGGCTTATATGGCCGAGCCGGAACCACGCCAACGCCGTAATGCATGGCCATCTCCTGATAAGTCGGGTTCAGGTCAGGATCGTAGCGGCAGGCTTTGGTTACGCCGGTCTTGGTATTGTCCGGCACCACCAGCCTTGGCACGCCGTTATAAAACTCGAAGGCCCGCACGTGAGCACCGATCCAGCTTGCCAACTGCTCGTCGGCAGTGGCTTCGGCGTACGTATAGGAACTGGCTCCCAGTACGGCGACGAATAGATGCGCCTCTTGCACTGGACCACCACGCGGATCATGGATGGGAATCGTTGTTCCTGCCCAATCCACGAACAGCTTCTCGCCGGCCTTGTGGTCCTGTCGCAGCACCACATCCTGTTTCCGCCGCCACCGCTGGTACAGCTCGCAGAAGCGGCTGTACTGGTAGCCGTCAGGATTCGCCTGCCGGTACTCCTCCCACAACAACTGCTGGGTCACGTGTGAATGTTGCTGACGCTGCAGATGAAGGTCGGCGAAGTCGGGCATGGGCAGCACTGCTGGGCGGCTGCGTGGCGGGCCGCCGAACAACGCGGCCTCAAGCCGGTCATCGTCCCACTCGGGTCCAAGTGGCCACCTGATCTTGGCAGCTTCGGCCCGCTGCAAGTACTCGTGTGCGGTGCCGAGGCCAATCGAGCAGCTTCGGGCGATCGCTCGCAGCCCCAGGCCCACTTCAAACTTCAATCGAAGAACTTCTTTGATCTTGCGCACGGACAATCTCCTCGCTGGCAAGCTGATCCTCCCTTTCGAGGGGAGGCTGCCTGCCATTGTGTTGTCCAGCGCTACTACGTGCCTGTGGAAATCATTCCGGCGAAGCCGAACACCTTTCCGGAATCTGCCCAAAACTGTTCGGCTTCATCCCGGAACCGGTGTTCGCCTTCATCCCGGAATCCTGTTCGAGATCATCCCGGAACACCGTTCGGAATCATCCCGGAATCGCGTTCATCTTCCCCCGGATTCCCCACCGTTTAGTCCGACCGTCTCCCGACGAAGAGTCGGCAAGATACCTTGGTCGATCAGAATGAACTCGACGCTTACCAGGCGGGCCATCTTTCTGGTCATAGCCGTTCATCCGGCGGATCGCCAGGCTGCGCAGGCCTTGTGCGGCACTTACGGCACCGTGTTCCTCTACCAAAGCCGCGGCGCTCCAGTAGAGATGTGCCGCGCGGCAGGTAGTAAATTTCTCGTCGAGCAAGGTATTAGATGCGGCATGCCCGCGCGGGAGAAATCTGCTCACCCCGGAGCGGCGCATCATCTGGGAAGCGGATCGGCTCGCTCGGATTCGCCCCCCTGTGAAGTTTTCACCGCCGCGGAACGCGCTCTACGCGCCCAACAATTTGCGCTTGAGAGCGGCATTGACCGGCTTCGAACCCAGCCAGGCCGAAAACAGCGCATCCGCAAAGTCCTTACCCTGAATCGTCATCTGCTGCCCCTGGCCGCGTACTACGGTGCCGGCCCCTGGTAAATAGGTAAAATCGAGGATATTACCTTTCTTGAGGGCGGGTAGCGCCTGTTCCAAGAGGTCGAGCCGCGCACGCAAGGTTGGCATCGCCAGGCCCGAGTTGCGCATAATGCTGGTCTCTACCGCTTGGACAAACATATCGCGGCTAACGTCGCGGAGCATAACAAGGACAATACGCTTAGCCTCGTCCGTGGTAATGACTGCCCTCGCGTCCGCCGTCGGCTTTTCGAGGTATAGCCCCACGACGTAAACTTTGAAGAAGGTTTTCTCCTTGAATACGCCCAAGCCGTTCAGCCGAAGTTCCCGGTCGTCCGCACTGATTACTTCCGGCATGCTGACGCCCAACACTTCGCGTTCGGGAACCGCTGCAACGTTCAGCGTCAGTCCGCAGCAGAAGGCTGCTAGTAGTGCAACAAACGTTCGCCCCTTCATCCTAAGTAATGCTGAGAACAGCCTGCGGACCTAGTAACCATTGTGGGACTCCGGCCGCCGCTTCCACGACTTCTCCCGGTCAATTTAGTGGGGCGAGACAGAGCCGCTCGCACCCGGCAGAACCTGCCGCAGTTCCAGGGCAGGGACGGAGAGGACGATCGCGTCGCCGACTGACTGAACCATGCCTACAGGCAACTCGATTGTTCCAGCATGGAACATTCCCCGAGAGGCGCCGAGCTGGTCAGCGACTTCCTTGCGTAGCTTGATCTGGAGCGACTCCACGCGCCATGCGTCGCTGTCAAGGAAGAGAGCGGCGACCTCGCCGATCGCCTGACCGTCTGCTGCAATTACCGTTCGCCCCCGAAGGTTCTCATCAGAAAGCCGCATCCTTAAACCCCCTTTCTCAATCAATAATCACCTTGAAGTTCGGCCGTTCCCTAAGTTGGCCGTGGACATTCAGCGCCCAACATCTCTTTGACCGCCAGCCCGACTGTGGAGAGGAACTCCCCCAATTGCGACGGTTTCTCGATGTAGCGAACGGCGCCCATCAAACTCGTACGGTGCTTATCGCTGTGTGCCTGCGACGAAGTGATAATCGCTATCGGCACATCGGAGAGGCGCGGATTTTGTCTCAATTTTCCGAGGACTTCAAAGCCATCGCTTCTGGGCGTGTTCAAATCGAGGAGAATGGCATCCGGGTGGAACCCGTCTTTCCCTGCCGCGTCCGCACAAAGAGAATCCACGGCCGCTTGGCCATTTTTGAAGCGCGTCAGCTCGTAGAGTATGCCGTTCTCCTTCAGGGCCAGTTCAACCAAAAATACGTCTGCAGAATTGTCTTCGATCAGGACGATCTGAGCTGCGTTCATCCTTCACCGCCTTTGCGCAGGAATCGTAAAGTGGAATGTCGATCCTTGCCCATATGTCGATTCAGCCCAAATCCGGCCCCGGTAACGCCCTACGATTCTTTGACAGATAGCCAGACCGAGCCCGCTGCCGGGAAACTCCTCCGCTGCGTGCAAGCGTTTAAAGGGGGCAAAGATCTTTTCCAGGTGTTGGGATTGGATGCCGATACCGTTGTCTCGCAACGAAATGGTCCAGATGTCCGCATTCCTTTGGGCCGAAATGTGGATACGCGGCGGCTCGCCCGGTCGAGTATATTTCAGTGCGTTGCTGACGATGTTCTTGAATAGCAACATCAGGGGTGTCTCTTCCGCCCTCACGGTCGGCAAAGGATCGTGGGTTATAACTCCGGCGCTTTCCTGGATTCGGACTTCGAGATGCGCAAGCGCTTCCTCAAGAACGCGGTTGCAATCGACGGCAATGGTTTCTTCGATTTTCCCATCGTTCACCGCCCAGTAATCGCGCAATCCCTTTAACAACATTTCCATCTGCCGAGCTCCCTCTACCGCATAGGCGATAGCCTGTTCGGCCAGCGGATCGAGCTTGCCCTTATTCTGTCTGGCCAAGAGTTGTGTATAGCTCGTTACCATCCGCAGGGGTTCCTGCAGGTCGTGCGAGGCGGCGTAGGCAAAGTGCCGCAGGTCCTGATTTGCCTCGCGCAATGAGGTTTCCGCTCGCTTCCGCTCGGTAATGTCCTCCATGACCAGAAGGATCAGATCCACGTGGTCGATGCGACGGGCATTGAGAAGCAGCGTTTTTTGCCCTATATTCGGGAACTCATGTTCCACCTGGAAATCTTCCAAAGTCTTTTTATCGGGGAGCAATTCGGTCAGCAACCGCCGCAGCTCGGGAATGTCCCAGTACGCCGAGCCGAGTTCAAAGAAAAGCTTGTCCACTGTTTCAATCGCCGTAAGGTGAAACGTCTTAAAGAAGGCCGGATTCGCCGACTGGACGCGCAGTTTGTCATCCAGCACCAGCAACGGCTCGCGTATGGTGTCCACAATGTTCTCGGCATAGATCTTTGCGGCGGTGGAGCGCTCTTCGGCTTGTTTTAACGGCGTAACGTCCGTGAAGGTGATCACCACTCCTTCGATCGCGTTATTCACGGTACGGTAGGGCAGGATGCGCACCAAATAGTGATGCCGTCTGTTAACTCCCGGCAAATCCCGCTCGCGCGTCGCAAGCGTTCGAAGCACTTCCTTGATGTCGTCTACCAGGTCTCCATCGGCAAACTGGGCCGCAAGGTCGGTGATCGGTCGGCCAACATCTCCGGCAATGAGGTGAAATACGCTGCCGGCGGCGGGTGTAAAATTCTTGATGCGCAATTCCGCATCAAGGAAAATCGTGGCGATCTGTGTGCTGTTGGTGAGATTCTGCAGGTCGCTATTGGCCTGATCGAGCTCGGAGACTTTCCGGTTCAGCTCTGTGTTAACGGTTTCCAGTTCCTCGTTAGATGACTGGAGTTCCTCCTTAGAGGTGTCCAGCTCTTCGTTGGTGGATTGATACTCTTCGTTTGCGGATTGCAGTTCCTCGTTCGACGTTTCGAGCTCTTCAAACATCGCCTGCGCGTGCTCCTGCGCCGACCGGAGTTCGCCTTCGAGGGACCGGATTACTTCTTCAGAATTGGCATCGTAGGCGGCGTGCGGAGTGGCGCTAACAGCTGCTGGGGCCACGTCCTCGAATACGATCATGTAGAGGTTGGCGGCCTGCAGCTCGGCGATTGGCTCTACGGTGAGATCAACATGGCTTGTGCCTCCGTTGGTCTGAACGCAAACCTGCTTCTGGACAACCCGCTCGTGAGTAGTAACCGCCTTGTGAAGGGCCGTGCGCAGCGGAACTCGAAGGCCTTCTCGCGCCATACTAATAACATTTGTGTCGGGACTGCCAGTGGCCGGTTCTAAGTAGTGGCCTGTGCGGCCGGAGAAATAGACAGCATTCCCGTTTTCCTGGACGGTGACGCAGGCAGGGCGATATCGCTGTAGGATGATCCGTTCGAGCTGCTTGGGGAGGTTCTGTTCTTCAGCCGCCGCCGTATTCCGGGCGTCCTGCTTTGGGCGATTGATATTCGCGAGCGGAAACGCAATCGCGGGACGAGGCCGCGTCTCTTTCTTTTGGAAAATCCGGAGCTTTTTGTCGACCGTACGGAACAGTTCCCGATGGGAGGAAGCGCTCTCCGAGGGGCCGAGGAACAGGTACCCGCCGGGACGCAAAGCGTAATGGAAGAGCGGGATACTTTTCCGCTGCAGATCCGGTCCGAGATAGATCATGACGTTGCGGCACGAGATCAGGTCCAGACGCGAAAACGGCGGGTCTTTGATGAAACTGTGGTTGGAGAAAAGACAAATATCACGCAGTTCCCGCTTAACCTGGTAGGCCGTATCCTGCTTGGTGAAGAAGCGCTCCAAGCGTTCGGGGCTCACGTGCTCGGCGACGCTCTCCGGGTAGCGTCCCTTACGGGCCATTTCCAGCCCTCGCTCGTCGATGTCAGTGGCAAATACCTGTACCTTGGGGGGATTGTCCAGCGTTGCCGCATGTTCGTACAGCAGAATGGCAATGGAGTAGGCTTCTTCTCCGGATGCGCAGCCGACAACGCAGGCCCGAACCTGCTCGTCGGTGGCCTTGCCGTCAAACAGCTTCGGAATCACCTCGCGGCCGAGTGCATCGAAAGCGTCGATGTTGCGAAAGAACTGGGTTACGCCGATTAACAAGTCTTTGAAAAGCCTATCGGTCTCTTCCGGCTCGCGTTCCAGGACTTGGACGTATTGCTCGACAGTTTCTATTTGCAAAGCTTTCATACGGCGTTGCAAACGCCTGGTGATCGTGCTCTCTTTGTACTGGCTGAAATCGTGACCGGCCTTACGCCGGAGCAAGGCATGGATCTTGCCCATGTGAGTGCTGATTTGCTCGCGGATACTATTGGGCTTGCCGTTGGTCGAATTCAAGTGTGCGGCATACTCCACGAGTTTGGCCGGCATCTCCTCCACTGGCAGCACATGGTCGACGAGACCCGTTGCAATGGCGCTCCGGAGTATTGCGTCGTACTTGGCGGATTCCAGGGTCTGGGCCATCGCCATGCCGCCGTATTCCTTGATGGCCCGAAGGCCGACTGTACCGTCTGTGCCTGTGCCGGACAGCATGATGCAAACCGCGTTCTCGCCGCAGTCTTCTGCCAGGGAACTGAAAAGACTATCGATGGGCGTACGGTGACCTCGAGCTTCGACGGGAGCCGTCACCCGCAGCACGCTATCCTTAATCGTGAGCGTAGCGTCTGGCGGGATGATATAGACCCGGTTGGGAACGACCTTCGTACGGTCTCGGGCCTGTTCCACGGCCATCGGAGTGTATTTGGCCAGCAACTCGGTCAGGGCGCTCGGATGATCAGGTGCAAGGTGCTGGACTACCACGAAGCCGATTCCAGCATCGGCCGGCATGTGCTTGAAGAATTTTTCGAAGGCTTCAAGACCGCCAGCCGAAGCGCCTAATGCGGCAATCGGGAATTCATGGGTATTGCGCTGGCTCATCGCTTCCGCCTTTCGAGGAGGCCCGCAGTTGGCGAGTTTCTCCTCGCTGTCCTGTGCCTTAGCTTTCTACCGGCCGGAGGCTTTATTGTCAACGATACCACGTTACGTGTGATCCTTCTCAGGTTTTCAATGCGCTCGCTTCCTCCAGCGAGATCTCGTTTTCGGTGCGGCCGTTACGCTTCGCCGCTACCCGTAATTCATGATTTGCGATCCGCTGCTCCACGTCCAGACGCCCGCGTTCTTCGTATATGTCGTGTCGCCAGGAGCGGCAATCCCGCCGTTTTGCCATGCGAATTTCAGCTCCAGCCGCGCGCCCGCTGATCCGCGCGTGAAATGTCCTGCTGGTCGATCCCGGCCCGACTGATGTATTCGTCCAGTAATTTGTGCGGTGATCGGAGGGCACTTGCTGGACCTTGCCGTCGCCGTTGCACCCGCGCCCGGACGAAATAATCTTCAACGCGCATCTGGAGTGCAGCGCCAGCGCGGGCAAGGTACAGGGCCCCCGCAGCGAGAAGCGCCACATCGCGCGAGCCCATCGGGTACTGTTTGGATGTCGAGCCAGGTGCTGTGCCTCGTCTACCTCTGGGGCCGCGGCCTTGTCCTTCTTTACTACATGGCGAGGCTTGGCTGGATTCCTTCACACGGCGTATTTGATGCGACATCGGACAAAGTTACCTTCAGGGCACGCGGAGGGCCGAACGTGTCTGGAGAGAGAATTTTAACCAGGCTGCCATGCCAATCGTACGAAGCGGCGTGCAACCCTGCTCGGGGAACCCTCAAGGCTGGTAACGACATACGGTCACGTGACCAGATATCGTCACGGGAGGACCCTCGAAGAGAACCAATGAGACCGAAGCACGGCCGATTTTGGAGATCTGCCTTCGGCCGGTGGTTGCGGATGCGGAGCAACGTCAGTATATAAATGAGACAACCGGCAAACGCTGGTGTGGGACACGTCAACCCGAAAAGCCTGCACAGCCACCGGATCGCTCTCCGTGAAGTCAGCACGCTAATGTGTGGGGATCTCCCGCCTGTAGGCTCTCTCCACGGGAATTGGAGCTGGTTCAAAACGAGTTGGTTTGGAGCGGCGCATCGAAAAAACTATCCCGCTGAGGCTTTGGGCGGCGGATTGCCTAGTTTTCAGGAGCAAGACGTGAAAACTTGCGTTTCGCAGATTGGGGACGACGCGAGTGTCGATCCGGGATGGAACACCCATAAGGCCGAGGACATCGGCATAGACGATTTCCAAGCGAACCGTTCACTCGATCGATCCTACCGCACGGCGCCGCTAGGTGGGCTCTGGTCGCAACAGAAGGGCGGCTTCTATCACGACGGGCGATTCGCCACGTTGCGAGATGTGATCGAGCACTACGATACCTTCAGGCATCTGGACCTGGCCGAACAGCAGAAGAGCGACCTTATCGAGTACCTGAAATCGCTATAGAGAAAGTTCTTAGAGAAAGAGGAGAAAACAGATGAAACCCAGCACGAAAGACCAGATCAAAGGCAACTTTCATGAAATGAAAGGCAAGGCCAAAGAGAAGGCGGGACATGTGACAAACAACCCCAACCTGGAAGCTGAAGGACAGAACGAGAAAGTCACCGGCAAAGTTCAAAAGAAGGTCGGCCAGATTGAAAAGGTTCTGGAGAAGTAACTGACGCCGGTCCTCTCCGCCGTGGACACATTGACCATTGTCATGGCAGAGCGCCAGCTCGGTTTCGCCCGCCAGCGTTGACCCTTGCTCGGTCCCCAAGACTTCGCGCGCGGAGCGAGCTTTTAGACTCCGTGCTCCTTCCAGGGGGCCGTTCCAGCGGATCCGTTGGCTACCATTCCGGGCGGCCGGAGCCCGCTAAGTGGCTCATCTGCGTCATTTTGCCTGTGATTGCGGAACTGGCGGTTGGACGGCAAGGAATCTGCAATCCATGCGGCAAACGGTGCTTTTGGCTTTTAAAGGAGAAATGAAATGCTTGGCTTAGGAGTGGTTGGAACCATTATTGTGATTGTCGTAATCGTTTGGCTCATCCGTAGGGTGTGAACGATTGCGGCTGTTGATGCTCCCGCGGACTCCGGCACCGAATTTGAATACCGATCTCCTTGTGCGGGCTGCGTCGAGTATGCAACTCTCGCTGATTGGAGGCGGCTGGTGCGTTGTTTTTGCGTGACTATAAGATCTGAAGGGCGCAACACAGCTTCTGTTCACGATTTCGCTCCTGTCCCCTACGCGCGGGCTTCTATCAACGGGTTACGATCGCTTTCGCCACGAAGCTTTGGTTTAGCTGCGCTTGGCCTCCGAGCGGCGCGAGGACGATCGCTCGTGGTCAGCCACCCAGCGTTCCATTTGGCCCGTTAGCCGGCTGAGCGGCGTTTCCAGAGCGTCCGCAATCCTCCACAGCCGGCTTACGGTCGGATTGATGATCCCCCGCTCGACACGGCTGACGTACGTCCGATCGAAGCCGCATTCGGCGCTGAGGCGCTCCTGGGAGTGACCGGCCTCCTCGCGGAATTCGCGCACAACAGCGCCAATCGCTCTCAGTCGAAGGTCGGTCGGCTGGATCTGCTTCTTGCGCCGTTGCATTGGCAGATCCGATGGTGCTACTTTGAGGCATATCAGCCAACGGCATATACGCCTCATTTTCCCAGCGTGGGGTCAGGCTGTCCACAGTTCGCCGGTCGCGCGCATGCTGTCGAATCGCAAGCTTTTCCTGCCAGGGAGCGCGCTTTGTTGTATCGTATGAAGTGCCTTCCCCAACATTACAGTCGCAATCACCCAAAGCTCACAGCGAGTTCTCTATGAGGAAGACCGGTCAACTCCGCGAAGCCGAGGCCGCTCTCGGCGCGAAATCGCAGCGCTTGGCTGAGGCGCAGCTGAAGCATGTCGATGCCGAGCGCCTAGCCCAAACGATCACCGATTATATCGAGTGGCGCACATTTGCCTACTGGGTGCGTTTGGTTGTGGAGACGGAAGGATGCGTTTCTGCCGAGACAACGTGCATCCTAGAACAGCGTTGTCCAGGCTTCCTTCAGTGGGCTAGAGATTATCGGCGTGCCCACCCGAAGGAACGCGAGTTTCTGTGGCTGCGCTTGATTTCCTGGATTGACGACGAGATCTTCAGCTTCGCTAAGGCTGAAGGCTGGCCGCATGCGCTCGGGTATTTTGCGGCTCGGGATCCTCGGCTTGACCGTGTGCGCGCGTACTGGTTGCTTTGCGATGAAGACCGGACCCGGAATCGCACGAGTCGGCTGATGGATTTTGCCGAATGGCGTCAGGCAGCGCTGGCCCATGCTCCGTAGCCTGCTCGTCTGTGCCCTCCTCTGCTTTCGCGTTGCCAATCACTTCGTCGATCCACGCTCGATCCACCTGCTTCCAGTTGAGTTCGCCGCCGTGCTCCTGGAAGAATGCTTTCAGGGAACGATCTTTGATGCGATCATTGCGGCCTAGCTTGAGCCACCCTTTCTCGATCCATGCGCGCACGATCGGCGCGCGAACGTGCAGTCTTCGGCACAGTTCCCGCTGGCTATGGTCTTCCTCGTAGCGCGCTCTCAGACCCTCCTCCCAAATTTTGCACCACACGGCGTTCTCGGTACGGCCCAGCTCGCGCGCAATCGCTTTCACCGGAACGTGACGAATCGACTGTGCGAGAAAGTTTCGGTCGGCCTCCGTCCATGCGCTACGTTCCCCACGTGACTCGGTGGCTACGCCCAACCTGTGCGCCCGACGGACAATGGCGGCCCGCGACCAGCCGGTTTTCTTGCAAATTTCAGTCACGGCGGCACTCAGCCCACCGTCGGCGCAACGAGCGAGGAGATCCTGCTCCAATTCATTAGTCCACCTATAACGAACTCCCCTTCGCCGCTTTTTACGGCATTGCTTACGAAGCCGTCGGACGCGCGCCCAAATGACCTCGACCCGCAAGTCCCGATACATTCCTTGCACTTTGCCGACTGCCTGGCGGATCGCCTGGCCACCGGCTTTCAGTCCGGCCAGCAGGATTGGATCGATCCCCTCGTGCCAAAAGTCTTCTTGGAGGAAGTTTGGCAGCCCACCCTTGGCAAGCTCCTCCATCCGCTCCTTCAGGATCCTGGGGTCCAACCCCGGCCAGATGCAGCACACCCTTTTGATGACTTCACTCTGGCCGTGGCGGCCGTTATGGATCCCCTCCAGCAGAACCAGGTCGATTTCCCTGACCCAAAAGGCGGCTGTTAACCATTGAGGTGATCCGTCGGGGGCGACCGGGGCGAGCTTGGCCCGGATGGAGCTAGGCTTCAGCTTCGGATGGAGTGCGCGCATAACTTCTTCGGACCGGTTGCGCGCAAGGTCCTCGGGACCCGCGCCAATGATGTCTTTCAGCAGATTCGTCTCGCTCTCGGGCAGCCACGGACCGCCTATTGGGACCGAGTTGATGGACCTTTGCGCAGTCGCCACCGGAGCCCCTCCTCAACACACCTTAGGGACTGGCCTCCTCCGACGCGGGACGCGAGCACTTGGAACGGAGACCCCTCTATAGGTAATAAGCATTTTCAGAGACCAAAATTGGCCCGAATTCTTTGACCTTTTTTTGGAGTAAAATATGGGCATCATCGCGGGTGCTTTATGCCCTCGACGAAACCCTTTTGGATTGCTCCAGGTACCGGTCGGAAGCGATTCCCAGAACGACTCGTCCAGGCAGGGTATGAACTGAAGGATCGCATCGTTTGGTTTTCTTCTTACGTCCTGCGGGACGCATCCCGGGCGCCGGAATTCATTGAAAATGCAATCCAGTTTCTGTCCGAGCGCAAAGCACCGAGTCTGATCGAGCTTCATGCCAATCCCGGCGGTCTCCTTTACGCTCGTGTTCGCGCCCTCGTCCTCCGCGAGAAGCGCCAAAGCGACAAAATTGTTTACTACAGCGCGTCTGATCTGGACGATCGCTTCGGCTCAACCGATGGCGATGATGTGGATGAGAAGATCGACACGGCCCGGGTGCTTTCCCGATTGGCGGCGCAGCTCAAACCACAGGAAAAGGAGCTTTTGAAACTGCTGCTGATGGACTACGATGTTGAGGAGATCGCTAAGGCGCTCGGGATCAGTAGGAATGCCGCCTATAAGCGGCGCCGCAAACTGATTCTCAAGGCCCGCGCTTTACTTTGATCACCGGCGTGGGCCGAATTGATGCATAATGGCTCACTAAGTGGAAGACCTTAACCGCGTCCTAAGGGGTCTCCAGGAAGCCGCTCGACGGGAGTTCCCGAATCCGGAGCGAGTCGGTTGCCCTGAAGCCCATATTGTCGAGGCGCTGGCCCGCCGTAGACTCCCGCACACGCATCCCGCGGCGGAGCACGTCACTCACTGTTCACCCTGCTATGACGAATTCATGGCGCTCCGGCAGCGAATCCGCCGTGAACGCCTTATTCGAATCACCGCACTCGCGGCGTGTCTCCTAGTTGCGGCCGCCGGGGCCACTTACTTCGCGCTGCATCGTTTTGACGGCCAAACACAGCCCCTCGAAGCGATGATGCTCGATTTGCGGCCATATTCGGAAAACCGCGGTTTGGGCCCAAATCCTACAAGCTCGCTCGGCCCCCTCCTCCTTCCGCGGAAGCGTATCCACCTAACACTCCAACTGCCGGTTGGTGCCGATGAAGGCCAATACACTTTGAACATCAAGAATAGTGTCCACCAGGTGGTTGTTAGCAATCTGATCAACGCGTCTCTTCGGGACCACATTCTCACAGCCGAATGCGATGTCGATCTCAGGAAGCTCTCACCTGGGCGCTACGAACTTGCTCTTCAGACAGGCCAGGACGGCTGGCACACTTACCCTCTTGCTATCGGCGACGGCTAAAACTCAGAGATCCCGGACAACACGAATCGCCGCCTGAAGTTGTACATCCCTCCCTTCCCGGATCGCTTGAACCGAAAAGGGCTCCTCGACATCCGGTGCAACGCCGACACCTTCCAGGAGTTTCCCCTCCCACGTATAGTAAGCAGCCACGGGCAGTGCCACACGATAGCCATGCCCAACACGAACCGAATGGCCGGCCAGGAGTCGGCCTGCCGTCCTTGTGCCCACAATCGTTGCAAACTGGTGCTCGGCAGCGAACGCGGCGACCATTTCGCTCGAGCTGGCGGAATGTTCGTTGACCAGGAGTACGGTCCTGCCGTGAAACGGCTGTGGGCCGAGATTTTCAGTGGCAATACATACAGATTGATCGCGTAAGCCGAACGTAAAGATCAGGCGCAACAGCCCGATCTTGCGATCGGGAATCCGGCTGAAGACTGGCAACAGTTCCTTACGAAACGAACTCTCCGCCCGCTTCCGCGTAACGCTGTAGCCAACGCGTAATCGACCCGGCGTGAGGTAGCTCATCAAGCGGAGACATCCGATTCCGCCGCCAGTGTTCCCTCGGAGATCGATGATGAGGCGCTCACAGTCGAGAACTTTGATCGCTTTGTCGATATCATGCGCCAGGTCGATTCCGATGGCGCCTGGGAACATGCAAACCTTTAGCCAACCGATGTCGCCATCCAGCCGCCTAAAGGAAACTGGCTCAAGCTCGATCAGCGGACGTTGCTTGGTTTTCGATTTCGGGACCTCAACCATAGCGCGGGAATGGCTACCGTCACGCTGTTCGACCTCAACTGCAGTTGTCTCGCCCAAGGGGAACATAGGCATCTCCGGCGGAACGATCTCCTTCTCAGCCACGCGAAGCACAATATCGCCCGGATGTATGCCGGCGCGATGGGCGGCGCCGCCGGGATGAACGTCTTGGAAGACCCAGCGCGGCGGTGTTTCATCGGTACGGAAAAGGGTGGCGCTGATCGCAATCTTGCCGGCCGCACGGGGTTTGCTCTCGTGATAAAAACCAGCGTGGCTTACGCGCAGTTCCTTTATCAAATCGTTGATTTTCGATTCGAACTCTTCCCCACTGCGGCTCGCCAGAATGTCGGCTTTTCGCTGACCAGCCACGGCTCGCCAATTCACACCATTGAGATTCGGATCGTAGAGCTTGCGCTCGAAGGTTTCCACTACCTTCTCGAATATCGAATCCATCTCGACAGGAGCCAGTACATCCGAAGCCACAATCACCTCGAACCCAGAGTCCGCCGACTCTCTCCGACCATTATGAAACCAGCCCATAGGCGAGGCGTCGCATCAGCCCCGAACTTCTGCATCATCGCAAGTTTGGCTTCCTGCAGCGCCTTTCCTTTATCCACCCCCGCGGCGAGGCGAGTGTAGAACTCCCGCATCAACCCGTGGGTAAAGTCGTCGTTCGATTCCCAGATATTGGACACTACTGTCCGTGCGCCAGCCATCAAGAAAGGCCGAACCAGATTGGCAACACCCTCTTCGCCAAGTGGCTGTCCGGAGCCGACATCGCACGCCGAAAGCGTCACCAGTTCCGCATTAAGCTTGGTGCGCGCCACCTCCCTCGCTTGCCAGAACCCATCCTCCTCGGAAGCGGGATCGGGGTACAGCAGGAGTGCCGAGCGGTCCGGGAATTTTGCGCTGATCAGCCCATGAACCGCGAAGTGAAGCACGCGGAAATGATCGAGCGGCTGCTTCTTTAGGGCGCTCTCGGTCGCGGCGGGTCCAGTGAGGGCAATGCCGCCCGGCCCCAATAGCCCTGCCACTAACCGAGCTTCTCCATTGGCGGCGGTCAGAGGCACCAGGTGGCTCAAGTCGGTTTCAAATACTTCTCTATAGAGCGATCCGAAGGGCTTTCCGCTAGCTGAGGTTGGCTCTGCCCCTGGCCCGTCGTTGCCCGTTCCAACAGCCAGAACAGGCAGTGACGTTAGCGAAGTCTTTTCCTCCGATAGCATCGCATAAACAGTGGCGGATGGCACGTAGGTCACAACGTGAGATGCCAGCAGCAGCGTCCCCGGCTTCGAACCGAGCACTTCGAACGGAAGGTCGTATAGCGGCCCATCTGCAACTACCACGATCCGCTGCTTCGTTGAAATGCCGGAGATGACAGGGCCAATCACCGATGTATAAAGCTGGACCTCCGCGGCGCCAGGATTCGGCGTGGGCCTCTTCATCTGTTCAAGGATCAGATGCACCTGTTTTTCGAGTTGGCTCCGACCGGGTAGTTTGAAGATTCGAGTTCCAGAACGCTCGATCGCCAAACAGTGAGAAGCCGGCTCATCCAGTACGTATTCGATTAACACTTCATCGGGCGCAAGAACGGATTCGACCCGCGACAGCGGAACAGGCCGGTGCGGTTGCTGGAGCCATGATGGCATAGCGCTCGCTTCCGCCAAGCCTATGCGCTGTTCCCCTCGGAACAGGTCATCTAACAATCGCCTCCGCTCAGTTGCATTTGCGCTCAGCAGCCTCAGCTGTAATCGTGAGACTTCCTTTTCAGCAGCGGAAAGGGAAGCTGGCAACTGTGGCCTGTCCACCGTCGGATAACGCAGCGAATCTGCGACAGAGCGCCCGCGGGCTTCTTCGATAACCTGGAATGCCTTCGCCGGATTCTTTAGCTGGTCCGCCTCCAGTCCAAAGTACCCAAGGAAGATCTGATCCATCGAAGCCACGACGGAGCTCTTTGCGTTCGCGCTCGCGGTGTTCGAGAGCATCCCGTTGACGATATCCGTGGCTTGCTCAAAGAGGTTTTCTGCGTATTGAAATCGTCTTCTGGAAACCGCGACAGCCGCGAGCTGTGCAAGTGCGCGGGGCAGAAGAAATCTGTCACCGGTCCTCCGGCTTGCGTTGACAGCGGCGGCTGCGGCCTTTTGCGATTCAAGCGGCCGCCTCTGTTGCAACAAAATCCTCGAGAGCTCGAGGTTGGCATCGGTGATCAGGCGGTATCCATTGACTGCTTGCGCGCGCGCGACGGCCTGTCGCAAGTGATTGACGGCCGCCTGGGGATTCCCTGCCTTTTCTTCAAGCTTTCCCAGTTGCTCGAGAGCCTCGCTCTCGTACCCGGCCGCCTGCTTCTGTCGCGCGATCTTGATGAGGTTCTGCAAAAGAGTCCTTGCGTCAGCCGCACGGCCGAGCGAGACCAGTGCTGTCGCCTTGCCGGCGTACGCCATGACTGGTTCTCCGAGACCTGGCGTTTTCCGTGCCAAATCGATCGCCTGGTCGAACATCTTTAGCGACGGTTCGTACCGCTGCCACTCGACCAATCCATCACCTATGAGGGTCAGGTATCGAATTTGCGCTCCGACGTCATTCAGAGCTTGTGCTTTTGTGAGGGCGCCCGCCACCATCAAGGTCGCTTTGCGACTGTCCCCATGAAGGAAACTGATGATCCCCAACTCGCCACTGGCGCGGTTCATCCAGGCAGCGTCTTTCAGCTTCGTTGCGACCTCCAGCGCCTCCGCCCAGTCGCGCTCGGCCAACTCCGTGTCCAGATCCAGATCAACATCACCCTTCACCACCAGGCACCGCAACCGCAGCCGTAGGTCCTGTGCCATGAGCGGATCCTCCAATTTTTCCGCTAATAGTTCCGAAGTCTCGATGAGGCTCAGCTTCGGAAGTTCGCCTCGTAAGCGGCTGATCTCTGCGTAGAGGGCATTCCTCGCATTTCCGGCATTGCGAAAAGCAGCCTCGGCTCTCGCAAAGTAGGGTTCGGCGGCCTGCCAGTTCTTAAGCCACGCCAAACGCTCGCCTTCAGCGAGCAGGCGGTCGGCCTCGGGCACGTCACCGTACAGGGGGATGGCTGCTAAGGCGATGCCAAATAGGATCGGAAACAGTCGCTCACGAGCCGGGCGCATGGTAATTCTCCGGGGAGATGCGAACGCTGCTTAACCGTTAAACGCACAACACTACCCGAAAGTTTCGCGGCGATAAGGTTTTACAAATCTGTCACAATCTTTCACTCATCCCGAACCACGCCACCGAATTCGCGCTCACAGGAGCGCCAGTATCCGCAATATTTTCGCGAGCACAGCCCACTACTTCGCCGCGGGAGGAATATTCCTTCACGGATTGATTCCTGGACCATGGGATAGATCGTCTCGGCATATTGCCGGTCGGCCGCCCCTACCTGGAAGCTCTTCTGCGAGAGTCTGACCGTTCGCCCCTTGGTGACCGTATCCAGGCGGCAGAGTCCGCTGGTTTCAGGCGTGATCATCGCGTAGCTCGTCAACTGAAGGCGGTGGTCGTGAGAGATGCCCTGGGCCGGCTTAAGAGCGCTTTTCGTATCGATGACCCGGCGCTCTGTGTCTACAAGATCGACGTACCCGCGCACCTTTACGCCGCCGATTGAACCCGCCACTGGGGTTTCTACTGCAGCCGGCCGTATCAATGGTGCGGCTTCGCGCAAATACTTTTCGAGCATGACGGTCCCGAGATCCATCAGTTCGATTGGCTGAATTCCCCTTTGCAGAGCGACGTTTTCCAGGTGTCGACCCAACGAAGAACGGAAGTACTCGAGGCAATCCCCGACGGCTAGGTCCGAGCTCGTTTGGATCTTCTGACGGAAGTTGTAGGCGATCGACTCATGAAACGCCCTGCCGAGCGCTGTCGCGGCTGTCGTAGGCTCTTCGAGATCGAGAAGGTATCGAAAATACCATTTGGCTGGGCACTGTAGAAACTGCGTCACTTGCGAAGGCGAGAGGACTTCCGCAGGTCGCCAACCTTCCGATGTGTTCATACAGGCCGCTTCATAGGGCCGGCGCCGGCATGTATGCGCAACCCGATCTCACGGATATCCTCACTCGTGAACTGAAGCGCGATCCCATGCGTGCCTGCATAGCGCTCTGCTTCGGCGGCGGCATCCACGGCGGAAGCCAGCGCTTGCTTCAGAAGCTGTCCCGTTGAGCTTAGGGAATTGCTCCGGTCCGCTGCGTGATCCCTCCGTGGATCACCAGTTGCTCGCGCACTAGCGCTACGACGACCAACATTGGACTCGTCTCTCGCGGGCGGCCGTCCATCGGTGCCGATGGCCGAACGACGGTGGACCGCCACCTGCCACTCAATCGTGCGCCGCGTACCGTTCTTTTTCTCCGCTTTCGTGATCGTGAACAGCTCGCCCCTGGCTACGTCCAAATCCTCGATCTGCTTTCGCACGATTGGAGGTACGTACATGACCCGGCCGTCGGTGAGCGTGTAGAGAACCTGATCTCCGTATTGCCCGGTAACGTCTTTCCCGTTTCCGTACTTGAGCGCTACTTCGACCGGGATGTTCGTCTGGAATTGAACTTTATCCGTCACCCTGAGCCCTCCTCGTTGTCCTCTCGAACTACTATTGCTGCTGTTCCTGCTCCTCCGCGCGCGCCCGTCATTAAGACTGTTGCTGCGTAGAACGGGCATACGCGCCTAAACTGGAGAATGTGATAGCGCGGTTCGTAAGCCAATTCAGGCCGCAGGTTTTCGGCAGCCCAGAACTCCTTCTGCCTGTCGTTTTGTTGCTGACATGGAAGGTCACCGCTATCGCCAGTAACGACAAGATCCTGATTCTGGCTCTTCTCCTCACGGGAGCATTAGCTGTATATTCATGGCGCGTGCTCGATCGGAACGCTTGGCTGGTTCGCCTTGGCTGGACCCGTCCGTGCAGGCGTCAATGGACCTGGAGCGTATTCTGCGGACTGACGGCGGCCGCCACAGTTTCGGCGATCGCCCTGGCATTCCACGAATCCCTCGGCCCGTTTCCGAGGCTCAATCAATTGCTGTTGGCCAGTATCTCAGGCCCGATGGCAGAGGAGTTGCTCTTTCGCGGACTGCTCTTTTGGGCGCTGCTGAAAGCGTTGAGCCACATTCGTGTTCGCCAATCCCGCGCTCAGATCATTACCATTCTGTTGGTCGCCGTCGCTTTCGCGGGAGCTCATATCGGTCGCGTCGGCGTCAGCTTCATCTGTACGATACTAACCGGCGCCTCGTTCGGCGTCATGCGTGTCTGGTCTCAATCGACTGTTACTGCAGCTCTGATGCACGCCGCTTACAACTTCGGTCTTTGCTGGATGACTCTGATCTAGCCCCGACCACTCTGGTATTTAATTCTGCACGCACGCTACTCTTCGAGGGCGGGTTCACTGCGACCCAGAGGACGTTCTGTATAACATAGACCACCGCTGCTGCTACCCTTTAGACGCAACCCATGAACCCCGGATGGCGTTGGATCATTAGGCCGGCGTCCGATTCCGTTGCTGCCATCGCACGAGCTGATCACCCAATGACGGTTGCGTTTTCCTCACGGAACAAGTTGGTGATCGCCCCGCTCGCATCTTAAAGCCAGCTTGGTAGAATGCACGTCACGAATTTCTGCCCAAACCTTTGTCACTCCTCTTACCGCCAGCCAGTGAGCGCAAATTGCCACGATAATGAGACTCAGTGCGAAACGAGTCTTCGATGGCCCAATCACGTCGAAACGCATCGGGCTGATCGCGACAAGTCCGAGCGCTTCGTGGCCGGGCAGTACGTTTTCAATTCGTCTTTTCCTACATCGCTCGTGTAATGAACATACCTTGGCGCGCCTTTTTTTGACCCGTGAAGGCATCTTTCGCGCCCCGAGGGAGCTTCTTGTGCGCCCTGGAAGGCCGTTCGTTTCAGGACGGGCGGCGTACTTTCTGCCTGGAATCCGCGCCACCATCGCGTCTCTCGCCCTCAATTCTGACTGCTCGTACGACAAAGCGCTTTGGCGCGGTGCCGATGAAGTGGAACGGATAGCAGGTGACGAGTGTCACTACGTCCACTAGCGTATTATCGAGGACTTGAGCATCTTCGGGACGCACGACTTGCGCAGACTTCACGCGATAGAGAACGGTTCCCGTAGGCGTTTTGACCACGACCTCGTCTCCTGCTTTCACTCGGCGGAGTGGACGAAAAAACGTGTCGCGGTGCCCGGCGATGCAAAGGTTGCCGGACTGACCGGGCAGCGCGGTTCCCGGAATATGGCCGACCGCCCTTCGCAACGTGCCGGGCTCTGTACCTTCTAGAATGATCGACGATAAGCCAATCCGCGGAATCTCAATTTCTCCGAGCAAGCTGCCTTCGACAGGTGTCAGCCGTTCATGCTCTTTTGGACGATTGATGAGTATATGACCTCGTGCTTGAGTGTAATGAGCGCTCAGCCACACGTAGCCGACATAACCCATCAACACGGCGGTCACCCCAATCAACGCGATCTCAATTGCCAGGAGGGCCCGCTTCATCTTTCACACTCCTGGAGCAAAATAACCCGTTCGCGCCCGTATATGGGCGTCACGATGCTTAGCTGCGTTTAGCATCACTCTGATGCGTCGATAGCGGCCATCGTGAGATGGATTGTCTGACGAATACCCAATCGTGTATTGGTTTCGAATCTCGCGAGCGACGTGGTTGCAAGCCTCATTGACCTGGGAAATCATCGGGGGTAGGAAGCATTCACCTCCGGTCTCCGCCGCAATGCGCCGAAGGATTTTGGGATTGCGGTCCGCGTCTTCAGAGTCGAAGAGCCCGATCGTATAAATGATCGCGTTGGACCGCCCAGCCAGCCGAAGCACGTCACCAATCGTATGGGAGCTCGCGTTGTCACCGCCATCGCTTACAACAATAAGTACCTTCTTGTCTTTCGATCCCAGCGCAAGGTGCTGCAGGCCGGCCATGATGGCGTCATATAGGGCGGTGCGGCCGCCAGGCGCCATACGCTCCAGTGCCGCTTCCAGCTCACTTCTGCTACTGGTAAATGGCTCTGTATCCGGCAGCCCCATCCAGACCCGCTCATTGAAGTCCACCAGAAACATCTCATCGTCGGGATTTGACGAGCCGGCAAAGGATCGCGCCGCTTCGATGATGGAACTGCGTTTGGTTCGCATGCTTCCGCTGTTATCGACGACCATACCGACCGTTACTGGAACATCTTCGCGGTGGAAGAATCGGATCTCCTGCGGGCGTCCGTTCTCATAAACAGAGAAGTCTTGGCTCTCCAGACCCGCAATGAAACCGCCATGCCCGTCCTGAACGGTCACGTGCAGTACAACATGGTCAACGTCGATCGAGATTCTGAATGGATCCGCTTGATCCGCACGCAACGCAGCGGGATAGGCACCGACTATTCCGGCCATCGCTTTCAAGAACGATCTTCTTGCCGTCGTGGGCCTCCTCATCATTTGGCCCTCCTTCGCAAGAAAACGCCTGACGCGGCTTCCGGCGGATTTGCCGCGTCAGTCCATACGTCTTTGCCTATTTAAAGTACCCGCCGGAAGTAGCGAGCGATCATCGCCGCTCCCAGTGAGCATGCGCCCAGCAAGGAGAGCAAAGGAAGTTCGCTCCCGGTTTGGGGCAAGCGTTTCGGATGAGTCTGTGCCGCGGCGGCTTGCGTAGTGGTGTTAGCCGTGCTGGCATTCGGGGTGTTCGACGAAGACGCACTGCTCTGAGCCGCGTTGCTCTCGGTTGGGGTCGCAGCACTGTTCCCATTCTCCGGTTTGCTGGCTACCGCCTGGGCCAGCTGAATCGGCTCGCCTGATGGCTTCACTCCCGTGACCTCGGCCTTTTCCATTGCCTGCACACTCGGCTCACTGGCCGATTTCGCGGGCGTCGAAATATTCTGATTCAGTTCGTTAGGCATCGACAGCACATTTTGGTTCGTCCGCTTTGCCAGTTCCACAGCGCGCTTGTGCGGATACACGAACTGTTGGCCGTAGACATCGCCGGGGTAGAACCAAGCTTTGATCGCTTCGGGCGACCCTGAAGCCCGTTCCTCAAATCGGATCACCGGTTTATCGGAGGGCTGCAGGCGATAATCAGGAATCGCAAGCATTGTGGCAAAGAGCTGCTTTTCGTCTTTGTCAAAGATCTGGACGATGTTTCGGTTCGACGCCGAATTCAGCAGCCTGAAAACATAGGTGCCGGCCGGCAGCACCTTTCCCGGGATTTCGACAGGCCCGCTAAATGTAACTACGGTTTTCTTGTCCCATTCATCTGCTTTCGCCTGGGACACCAGTACAAACCCGAAGATCGCCACGAACAACATCGCGACTACTGCGCTTCGGATTCGATTTGACTTCGCTGTGATGTTGAGCATGGTTTTGTACCTCACTTTCCTTTCTTCTCCAGAATTCAAGAATAGTCTGAGCGGCTGACTGAAACGCCGCCGCCCGATAGGACCCGGACGGGTCTTCCGACAGTGAATACGTAGCTCGGTCGAAGCCGGTTACACAAGGCGCATGCATTCGCAGATGCGCGTGAAAAGCGTTCTGGCCTACGACCGTTCCGCATACGTACACCGACCTCCTGGCGTGATGAATCGTAAATAGCGCCGATAGCTGTGCTCAGCTAACCGGCGGCTTGACGCTTGTTACCGCCACTTTGAAGCTCGGAGTGGTCTTCGATGTAGCCGGCGAGGCGCCTGTTTTCAGATCGACTTGGCCGAGCTCTTGAGTAGGCTGGCTTTGCGTTGCCATCCTGAAGATCGTTACGATGACATGCGTCCAGGGCTTGTCGTCCACAAGTGTCGGCCGGAACCCGAACTCGCCGCCGGCGACCGTCGTTGTTGCTAGGCCGCTCTCGGGTGCGGTTAGGGTCTCGGTCTTTCCGTCAGGGAGCGTGATCGCCATTTCGACCACGGGACTATACGCCTGCCCGCTAGCGGCCGCTGCCGTAGCGAGGCAAATCCATGCCAGGCATGCGACTCTTTTCGTTGCCTTCATATCACTGTCCCTCCTTTTAGCGTGAGAAACGAACCGTCAAATAGAAATTCCTGATGCCGACAACCTCGAGTGAGGAACGTACCTCGGATCCCGAATTCGGCGGGACCCGGACTTCGATGGATCGCACACTCTCAACACGTCCGACTCCGTCGCAGTACCCACAGCGAAATGGCCATGCGTGTTGGCCCCCACGGCAGACGGGACAAACAGGATAGGCCGGAATGCCTATTTGAACTGTCGGGCCCGTCATTTGTTCCGGAGCCAGCTGTATATGGACCGTCAAATTCTCCTTGTGCTCAGATTTTGGAATTCGCTGGCCAGTGAAGTTGCGCAATAAGCGCTCGTAGATTTCATCAAACGATGGATGTGCGGCGTTACGGTCCTGAAGGATCGACACAGGCTCATCGGATTCTGCGACAAGCTCAACTGAGGGCTCTTTAATGCCAAGCTCCGCGCGACGCTGTAACTGTTTCTGGTACGTTCTGCGTTTCGAGGAATCCAGCAACACCGAGAATGCCTGAAGTACCGAGCCGAATTCGCTGGGCCAGATAGGGGGCGCCGGTGACGCATTCAACGATCTAACGAAGTCCCTGTAGGCAGCCCATAGCCCCCTCGCACTCTCCGTTGTCGGAAAGCCCAATATTGAATAGTAGTCGGATTCTCTCATGGCAATCACCTCGCGGTGCATCGATGAGATTCGCCGAACGCCGACCCGTTAGGCTGGCACACCGGCCCAACAGGGGGTGCGCCAAATCTGAACGGTCAGGGTTCTTGCAAGCTTAGGCGCTAATGGCCTTACGCGAGTCGCCCGATTGAATTGGAATGTGGCGAGGTTTCATTTGCTCGGCCACAGGTATCTGAATATCCAGTACGCCATCGTGGAGCCGGCACGAAACCTTGTTTAGGTTTAGGCCGCTTGGAAGCGGTACGGCGCCATAAAATTTGCCGTAGGCCATTTGCGTGTACCCGCTGTGGCCCCAGCCCTCCGGGGCCTTCCGCTCTCCCTCGATTACGAGCTGATCGTTTTGCACGCTCACCTTCACGTCCTTCTCGGCGACGCCGGGAAGAATAGCGCGCAGGCAAAGCTCATCATCCGTCCAGCGGGACTCGACGGCGGGAGTAAAAGCGTACCCGCCGTTGGTCACGGTGCTCCCGTTAAGGGCGCTGCCAGATCGGTCGAAGTCGGAAAAAAGCTGGTCCACAGATCGCCGAAAGTGGTCCAGCGTTTGCCGGAGATCGCGAGACATCAAACTATCAAACATACGTTGAACCTCCTTCTGTGTTTTTGGAACATCTACGCTCCAGGCAGGCCTTCTGGCATGCCGAAGGGGTGACTCCGTCTCGGAAAGATGCTTGGAGATGTCCTCAGGTTACAGGCATCACGCGAGCAGACGCCATCTATGTGGCCCCATGTTTGCTTACCACCGAATCCCCACAGTGAGCGGAACCAACGTCGTGTTGCTGTTGCTCGTAAACCCATGGAAATAGCGGGATTCGATGAACAAGTGCGCCCCCGTCTTTGGGAGCGCCACATTCACGCCGCCGCCCACATCGAGCGCTCCGGAGTTGCTGGTGACCGACCCGAGGATCTGTTTGACGGGCACCAACGCTGGTCCGATGTAGCCCCACCAAGGATTGAATACGAACGTCTGAGCTAGAGTCGGCTGGGTGAACTCGACCGTCCGCCGCAAGTAACCGCCACCCCCCAGTAGATAGGCGCTAAAGCCGTGGCCGAGCGGAAGCCTGAAGGTCGGATCCAGCGTCACGCTGTAGACCCTCGCGTTGCCGTCGGGTTGATTGAGGGCATTGAGCTCGCTCCGCGTGATTCCCAACTGATTGAACATGAAGTTTCCCGTAACACCAAAGTAGCGATTGAAGTTCAGCCCCCGCCAACAAGCACATTGCCGCCATGATCCAAACGACCGGAGTCATACCCGGTTATGGCAGTAAAGCCTCCTCCGGCGCCGATCGTGAATCGATGATAATCCGACTCATTTTGCGCGAATGATGGGACCGTGAAACCACAGGTGCACAGCAGTAGCCATGAGCAGAAAAGCACACGTTTCCTCATACAGACTCCTCTTCGACTCTTCAAATTGTGTTCTGCACGAAAGGAATGATCGTGCACACATTGAGACGAAGGCAAAGAGAATACGGTTGCAGCGCGCCACCTCTCGCACTAGCTTTAGGGGCACGGCCAACGACCTTGGCGTAGACGGGTGCAGCGAGGTCCGGTATCAAATGCCCAGCCTTGATGCCCGCCAAGAATGGTGACGGAACCGCGAGATAGACGTCCAATGATTTCGAGGAGACAACTACCATGACCAAGATGCTGCTTATCCTGACAGCGGTCGCGGTCGCTGTCGCGAGCGCGACTTCGAAAACATACCAGGTTTCGATCACGAGTCCTGCTTGGATCGGCACGAACGAGTTGAAACCTGGAGAATATAAATTGGAGATAGAAGGTGACCATGCTGTGCTCCGCAACGGGAAAACCACCCTCAATGTACCCGCGAAGATCGAAGCAGGCAGCCAGAAGCACAGCGCCACAGCCGTGACGATTGACAACCAAGGAAATAAGCCAGTGCTGCGGGAGATTGAAGTCGGAGGCACGTCAACGAAAGTGGTCTTTCCGGCCGACACAAACCCGACGCGATGACAGCGTTCCCCATTGAGCAACGCGCCCGCGGGGCGGCCGTGTAATTGGCGAAGCCGTGGGTCGTGCCCAACCTGAGGAACCCGTGTCCTTGCTCAAAACACGAGCGCCATTACTCGGTCGACCGGAGGAGTAGCAATGCACGCTATTCGGCCCCCTAAAGGCTTTGATCCAGAGGACGGCGCGTGTCCGGAGCACCACCGAATGAAGCCCATCGTTTCGGATCGCGAATTCATCATTGCGATGTGCTTCTTGGCGCTCTTCGGACTGTTTGGCGCAGCGGTAATCATCGCGCTTCTCATTGGTTTTTGCCTTACGGCGACTAACCGGTGGGCGGCCGACTCGGCCTTCTTATTCGCCACGGCTCTAATACTCGTCGTCTCTGTAGCAGATTATCTGTTCGCCCGTGTTCGTACCTTCTTTACTCGGGTCGACGCCACGACAGAAATTGACCGAAGACCCAAAGAAGCGGTTCGGAAGAATGAAGCTGGCGTGGTTCTCAAGGATGATGGGCCGCACACTCACCCATCGCCGGGTTTGCGGATCCATAGGAATGCCGTCTCGGACGATCCCTGCGGCGTTCGGCGCGATTAGCTGCGTCCTACAGAAACCGAGACTGAGCCGCGAACATCAATAATGTTCTCAAGAGATGATTCGATGTTCGACCACATTTGTCCCAATGCTGGATGGTGTCCGAGGAAGGTCCTCGAATCCGTTCTGGAACTGGCGATCGAAATTGCCCGCGAGGGGCGCGAGGGCCGACGAATCGGTACCCTGTTTACAGTCGGGTTCGCCGATGTCGTAATGCACCAGTCTAGGCCGTTAATCCTTGATCCAGTGGCGATGCATCCACGGGACGCACGACAGATAACCGATCCGAACCTGCGCGGTACGATCAAGGAACTCGCGCAGTTGGACGGCGCGTTCATTGTCGACGAGAACGGCGTCGTCGTCGCGGCATGCCGCTACCTCGACACCTCCAGCAAAGACGTTGACATGCCGTTCGGCCTCGGAAGCCGGCATCTCGCTGCGGCCTCAATCTCCAAAGAATCAAGTGCGATCGCGATCGTGGTTTCCGAGAGCGCAGTGGTTCGGGTCTTCCATGAGGGATACCTTCATGCAGAAATTTTGCCAGAACTGTGGCTGTTGAGCCGCCACAGCCTGCACCTGCGTGGACCGGTTCACGAGGACAGTTTGAAGGACGTAGCAATCTTCACGGCAGAAGCAACGGCCACGAACGCGGAGCAAGCCAAATGAGATTCTACTACCTGTGCCGAAAAGAGGATGTCTCGCACACTAGCGGAACGGGTCATGTCGCCGAAGTCGCGGAGTTTGATGACGGCGCCGTTGTGGTCCGATGGCTGGCTTCGAGGAACGCCACCGGCGTGGCCAGTACGACCATCTTTAACTCTCTCGATGACCTACTGAAGGTTCACGGCCACGAAGGCAGAACAGTCGCAGAACCGATCATCGATGGCGATCGAATACGCCAGCTTGAAAGCCGCGTTGGACATCTCGAACGATGTCTATCCGGCGCTATTGCTCTTCTCAGGGAAAGTCATATTCCCGTGCCCGAGGATCTTAGAACCGAATCAAACTCCACCTCATCCGCCTTGCCCGTTTGGCCAACCTGCGCCAACGAATGAGTCAATCCGAATCGACGATTTCGACTAGGCAGCCACGGGAGCGAACATCTTCCGCAAAGACGCGAACCAATTGCCCATCCCACTCAGCCTCGATCAGGCCGCGCTGCGGAGTATCTGCAGGCACCCTCAGAACCGCGCCAACTGGCAACGCAATCCGGGCAGATTCCGTTTCCGAAAATCTTTTTCTGGCTGCAACGATCGGCTCGTTCAGTCTGTACCGCATAGACCAAACCCATGAGAGAGCGCTTTGCAGGGCAATGATGCGTGCTGGTTCAATACGCACCATGCTGCACTTGGTCCGATAATTTGACGCACGCGCTTTTCCGCAGGTTCATCGCGCCAGTGTGTCGAGGCTGAACGCTGACTCCGATGTAACCAACAGCGGTCGTCTTTCATCTCTTGGATTGGAACGAAGACGCGATCGGGCGCTCGTTCCAAAGCCCGCCTGACTTCATCAGGGGAAGGAGGTGGGGGTTATCGAAGCATTAACCAAATAGGAGGCCGGTTCTTTACCGGTCTCCGTCCCTCTCCTCGGCAGCGCCGGTCAGGCGTGAACACAGTTTAGCCATGGGAGACGACTATGATGAAAATCAGATACCGTAATCATTTAAAACGAGGTCTCATCACATTCGTCGCAGTTGCGGCAACGCTCACGATACCTGTATTCTCGCAGCCGGTTTCGCTTCACCCGGACCAATTGGATCGATTGGTCAGCCGTATAGCCCTTTATCCCGATCCACTGCTCGCGCAAATTTTGACTGCTTCAACTTATCCGGATCAAATTTCCGAAGCGGCCGTGTGGGCTGACGGACATCGCTATTTGCATGGCGACGAGCTCGCAAATGCCATCTCTGCCGATCACTTGAACTGGGATCCGAGCGTAATAGCTCTACTTCCTTTTCCGTCTGTTCTTGACATGATGAACCGCGACATGACTTGGACCAGGCAACTAGGCGATGCCGTCCTCGCGCAGCGTCCGGAGGTAATGGACGCTGTCCAACGCATGCGCCGAGCAGCTTGGGATTACGGATACCTGCGGTCAAACAGCTTTGTCAGGGTTGGCTATTATCCCGGGTATATCGAAATTCTTCCGATCGATCCTGCCTACATCTACGTGCCGGTCTATGATCCGTTGGTTGTTTTCTCCCGACCGGTCGGGCATGTTGTGGTGACCGCGGCGATCAGCTTCGGGCCTCCTGTATTCGTTGGCCCCGCGCTTGTGCCTTTTGGATGGGCCCGAGCCGGATTCATTTGGCCCTCTCATGTCGTGGTAATCGATCGCGAACCGTGGCGGCGAGGCTGGGAGAACCGCTTCACCTACGTCCATCCGTACGCACAAACGTGGCATCCCGAGGGACCGCGAGTCGAACGGCACGTGCTTAGGGGTCGAGCGGAAGCGGAGCGCCGAGCGCATCGCTAATCTGCTGGGGGGATGGCGCTGGGCTCAGAGCCTGCCCGGCGCCATGTAGGAGTCATGATCCGGAACATGGATGCATACCGTATCGCGCTGCTTGAGCGGCAGGCTACACTGGAGCGATCGCTTCGATCTCGCGACGACATCGTCGTTGAACGGGCGCCCGACGAGGTTGAAGCTATCCAGCTGGCTCAGGAGCGCGACTTGGCCATTTCGGAGGTCGATCGCGAGACGCAGCAGCTACGCGCGATCAAGTCCGCTTTGGACAGGTTCAATGATGGCACCTTTGGTGACTGCCTTCGCTGCGACAAACAGATCAACGAGAAGCGCCTCGCCGCGGTTCCATGGGCGGCTTATTGCATCGCCTGTCAAGAGGAGGTTGACAGAGAGAATGGAAACGGCCACCTTTCCAGCGGATACTCCACGCCCGACGACGCGCTGACAGCCTGATAATTATTCACTTCGTCTTCAGAATCAACTGAAAATATGAGGCTTATGGGTGACGCGAGCTTGTCAAAACATGAGCACATCACGATCAATTAACCTGCTCTTTACAATGTAACCCAAGAGGTCTCTTGCTCGTCTCTAGTGACGGCACCGGTTGGCAAGAGGTGCCGCCCAGCGCGTTCCGCCGCGGATTTTGACACCGCCGTCAGGCGTCGAGATCGGCCTAACGCTCCGGATCTCACTTCCATCCGTCAGTCCGCCCGGACGCAAAAGGTTCGGCGCCTCTGCCTAGGTTCCGATTTTCATTCGTTCGACTTTTCTGGAGGAGTGCCTGGAATGCGCACGAGGAATCTCACACAGAATCTTTTGGCATGTCTTACAGCTTCTGCGATTCTAGCGACCTTCGCTGCAGCACAAGGGGCTGACGTCAAGCCCGCGAAGGGGGCCCGCGCGCCGGCAGATTCGGCACCGGGAGCTCAGGTTCACGTACCGAATCGACCATCCACGTCCCTGTTTCAGGGAGAGCAGGGCAAGCAGAAGACAGAGATCTACTTTGACCCCGCGACGCAAGTCGTGACGGTTAAAATGCTCGTTCAAGACCCAAACGGCTACTTCATTCCCAATATTCGTCGCGATAACTTCGCGGTTTACGAGAACGGCACGCGACAGCACAACGCAACCGTTGAGATCGAACATGCTCCGGTCTCGCTCGCCGTATTGATGGAATGGGGCGGGCGTTATCAGGCACTAAATAAGGCGCTGGCGGACGAGGTCCCACGGGCGGCGCATCAGGTGCTCGACGAACTCGGAAGGCAGGACAAGGTTGCCATTTTCCGATATGGCGATCGCGTCGACCGTCTCGCGGACTTCTCCTCGGGCCATGAAGCTTTAGACGGGTTGTTTACTGGCCTTAACCGACCGGAGTTCTCAGAACTAAACTTCTACGATGCCCTCACCTCAACGCTTGGTTACATGAAACCCGTAAACGGCCGTAAAGCCGTCATTCTTATTTCTTCCGGCATTGACACTTTCAGCAAAGCAAAGTACGAAGACGTGCTAAGCACGGCGCGCGATTGTGGAACGCCGATCTATGTTGTCAATCTCGGGCCAAAGCTCCGCGAGTCTGTGGAGTACTCCTCGAACGAAGGCCCGTACGCGCGCCTCGATTGGAAGCGCGCGGAACACGAGCTCCAGGAAATCGCAAAAGCCTCGGGAGGCCGCTTGTATTCTCCTGGATCGATATTCGATCTCTCCGGCGTTTATGACGACATCATGGAGAATCTGCGGGTGCGGTATGTGATCACATACAAGTCCAACGATGATCGCGATCTCAGCGCCACCAGGACTGTGCGGGTTGAACTGGTCGATTCAAGGACTGGCGGGCCCCTGGAGATCGTAGACGCCAACGGGAAGCCGGTGCGCTCGAAGATCTTTGTCGAGGACAGCTACATCCCTCGCAGCGCTTCGGTGGCCAGTGTGAACACAACTTCGAAGGCCCAACAGGAGTAAGGAGGAAAGGACATGCGCATCACTTCTAAGTCATCGAAGATAGTGAGCCTAAGTATCGTCGTGATAATCGTCGGCGCCCTGCTGTACTTTGGATTCCGCGGCGCTTCCCTGCGGCCAGTAATTGCAGCTCCCCAACAGACCCAACCTGCGACCCGAACAGTTTCGACCACAGTGCGCGATTCATATGCGGACATCGTCGATCGCGTAGCTCCTGCTGTCGTAACTATCCGTTCAGCCCGGCGGGTTCGAGCACCACAACAGTTTCCGTTCTTTGATGATCCATTCTTCCGCCAGTTCTTTGGCAACCCGAATCGAAACAGGTCCCGCGAAGACCGCTCGCTGGTGGAGCGGGCGCTTGGGTCCGGTGTCATCGTCAACGGCGACGGCCACATTTTGACGAATCACCATGTTGTCGATGGGGCAGATCAGATCTCAGTTGAGCTGAATGATCGGCGCTCCCTCCAAGCGAAAGTCATCGGCTCAGATGCTCCGAGCGATCTGGCACTGCTGAAGATCGAAGCGAGCAATCTTCCTGCGCTCCCCCTGGGTGACTCTGACAAAGTGCGCGTGGGCGACCTCTGCCTGGCCGTCGGCAACCCGCTCGGGATCGGCGAAACCGTTACAGCGGGAATCATTAGCGCGAGGGGCCGCGCTACAGGTCTCAGCGATGGGAGCTTTGAAGATTTCCTGCAGACAGATGCTGCGATCAATCAAGGTAACTCGGGAGGCGCACTGGTCAACACCCACGGCGAGTTAATCGGCATCAACAGCCAGATCATTTCGCCGTCGGGAGGCAATATCGGCATAGGATTCGCGATTCCGTCCAACATGGCGCGGAATGTGATGGATCAGTTGAAGAACGGGGGGAAGGTCCGCCGAGGTAAGCTCGGCGTCGGCATTCAGGAGATTACGTCCGATTTGGCCAAGAGTTTGGCGCTGCGCGAGGTTCGGGGCGTGTTGGTGAATTCGGTCGAAGCCGGCGGGCCGGCCGAACGGGCAGGTATTCGGGCGGGTGACATTATCACGGCTGTGAATGGCACTCGTGTCGACGATGCCAATGCACTGCGAAATCACATTGCCGGTACTGCGCCTGGGAGCGATGTTGCTCTCACGATCTTGCGCGATGGCCGAGAGCAGCAAATCCATGCGCGGTTAACCGAACTGCCGGCTGACAAAGATTCGACCGAATCTTCCTCTGGGCCCGAAGGACGCGGTGGTCAGCTAGGCATTACGGTGGAGCCTCTGACACCCGAACTAGCATACCAGTTGGGGCTGCGACGCGGCACACAAGGCGTCGTCGTCACGGATGTCGATCCTGGCGGGCCTGCGGCCGAGGCTGGTATTCAACCGGACGACGTAATACTGGAAGTCAACCGTCAACCAGTGAAGTCCTCAACGGAACTGCGCGCGGCGGTCCGGAACTCGGGTTCACGTCCAGCTCTGCTGCTGGTCAATCGGGACGGCCGGAGTCTCTTCTTGGCTGTGCAGCCTCGTTGAGACCAGAACCGCACTGGAGGCCGCCATGAGCAACTCTCAACAGAAAGTTCACGTCTAACAATTGGGGTTTCAGGAGGTTGGATGTGAATCTTTGCGGGACGGAGGTTCCAGACTCGTGGAAGCTTCTCGCAACAAAAAAGCTTTCAAGAGCGCTAGAGTTTCGCCGTTATCGCGGTGTAGCCGCAGTGCTCACGGCTGTGGCGGTCGCGGTCTGCGCGATCGTGGAACTACGCTCGTCCTGGCTTGAATCACATCTGCTCCCCGCTATCGATCGACGTCTGGCGTTTTCCCTGAAGTCAGGGCCCAGTTCGGATGTGGAACGGCCCTCCGCCGGTCCTTATGATCAGCGTCTCGGATTCTATAATCTCCAGGAGTTCATAAGCCGTCTTAAAAACAAGCAATACGATGTAGCCGCTCAAGCACGTGTTTCAGAAACGGCGCATGCACTTACTCTCATCGGCCTTCCGCCAATTTATCACGAGAAGAGTCAGGCTGGACTCCAGATCGAAGACTGGCAGGGACACGCGCTCCTGAACGCTCAATACCCCGCTCGAACCTATCCTGACTTTCAGTCAATTCCTCCGCTTGTCATAGACACGCTGCTTTTCATCGAAAACCGCCAACTGAGAAATGCATCGTATCCAGAGCGGAATCCGGCGATTGAATGGGAGCGACTGGGAAAGGCTGTACTCGATCTCACCATCCATACCATCGATCACAAGCATCCGATGATCGGTGGAAGCACGCTGGCTACTCAACTCGAGAAGGTGCGCCACTCGCCTTCGGGACGGACCCATTCCGTGAGGGAGAAAGTCCGCCAGATGGCAACCGCCTCGCTCCGCGCGTATTTGGATGGAAGCGACACTCGCGCCGCGCAACAGCGCATTGTTTGCGACTACATCAACTCGATCCCATTGGCGGCGACACCTGCACAGGGTGAAGTAATCGGGCTAGCAGACGGGCTTCAGTCTTGGTACGGAGCCAACTTCGACGCAGTCAACCAACTTCTTTTAGCCGACGAGTACGCTTTGGAAGCCAGCCAAATGGCTATGCGCGCCCGCGCCTACCGTCAGGTTCTTTCACTGTTTTTGGCGCTGCGGGCGCCGACGTGGTACCTCGTTCAGCATCCCGACGCGTTAGCGTTCCAAACTGACCGATACCTGCGGCTGCTGGCGGCCAACCGCGTCATCTCGACCCGGCTACGAGACTTGGCTTTATGCTCGCGCGTGCAGCCGAAGCCTATGTTTGTGCCTCAGCAAGCCATCAGCTTTGTGACGAACAAGGCGCCGAATGCGATTCGTTCGGCGCTCCTCCCGCTGCTCGGCCTGGACAACACCTATGCGTTGGACCGTCTTGACCTGACCGTCAAGACCACATTCGATAAAGATGCGCAGGATTCGGCCACGGAATTCCTCGCGAGTCTGTCCGATCCGTCGCAGGTTCGAGCGGCAGGCCTGAATCAATATCAGTTGCTCGACCGCGGCAATCCTCGGTCGGTGATCTATAGCGTTACCTTGTACGAGCGCACGCGCGGAGCCAACGTGTTGCGCGTTCAGACCGACAACTTCGACCAGCCGCTCGATATCAATCAAGGGACGAAGCTGCAGATGGGCTCGACGGCAAAGCTGCGCACTCTGATTCACTACCTGGAGATCATCGCCGAACTTCATGACAAATACGCGGCCATGTCGTCGGCTCAACTGCACGCCGTAACGACGTTCCCCGGTGACAATCTAACCGCCTGGGCACTCTCCTATCTGTCTTCCGCTACTGACCGAGGGCTGGAGCCAATGTTGGCCGCTGCCCTTCAACGCAGGTACTCTGGCAGTCCTGGTGAGGCGTTCTTCACTGCCGGTGGACTCCATCACTTCGCCAACTTCGAACGGTCGGAGGACAGCGCGATCATGACCGTGAGCGAGGCCTTTCAACGCTCCGTAAATCTCGTATTTGTTCGGGTGCTGCGGGACATCGATCGCTTCCACATTTTTCGCGTACGGGGCGCGTCACCGAACGTACTCGCCGATTCGACCGATCCCGCACGACTGCGTTATCTGTCCCGATTCGCCGATCTGGAAGGCCGAATCTTTCTGAAGCGCTTCTACGAAAAGTACAAGGGGCAGACCGCCGACCAGGGTTTGGAAGCCCTGGTATCTGGCATTCGCCTGACTCCGCTGCGTGCAGCCGTGATCTACCGCTCCGTGCGTCCCCAGGACGGGATCGACAAGTTCCGCACATTCCTGCGAGGGCATCTTCCCCAATCAGGGCTGGCCCGTGAGACCTCTGAAGAGCTTTACACGAAATACGGGCCGGACAAATTCAATCTGCAGGATCGCGGGTATCTGGCGCATGTTCATCCGTTGGAGCTCTGGCTGTTGAACTACCGGGAGCAGCACCCCCGGACCTCGCTCGCAGAGATTTATGCCCAGAGTGCGAACGAGCGGCAGCAAGTGTATGGGTGGCTTTTCAAAACCCGTTATAAGCATGCGCAAGACAAACGGATCGAGACATTACTTGAAATGGACGCGTTCAAGGAAATCCACCGCGCCTGGAAAAGACTCGGGTATCCGTTCGACTCTCTCGTGCCATCCTACGCCACCGCGATCGGAGTATCGGGAGACACGCCTGCCGCTCTAGCAAAGCTCGTAGGCATCATCTTGAACGATGGAGTCCTCTACCCAAGCGTGTCCATCCAGCAGCTCCATTTCGGTGCGGCAACGCCGGCTGAGACGATCCTGACGCGACGCGACACGCCCGGCGAGCAGCTCTTGAATCCAGTAATTGCTCGCCTCGTTCGCCGTGAGATGATCGGCGTCGTCGAGAATGGTACGGGGCGGCGGCTTCACGGTGGGCTCAAGTTGCCGGACGGCACTATGGTTCCCGTCGGCGGCAAGACTGGTACAGGCGACAACGAATTCCGGATATATGGAGCTCAGGGAGGCCTCCTCGGCTCGCGAGTAGTCAATCGGACCGCCGCCTTCGCGTTCTTTATTGGGGACCGCTTCTTCGGAACCATCCTTGCTTTCGTGCCTGGAAAGGAGGCAGCCAACTACAAGTTCACAAGCGCGCTAGCAGTGCAAGTGCTAAAGGATCTGACCCCATCTTTCTTGCCCTTACTCGAACGCAAGACGTCAGAAGCCTTCGATTCTAATCCTGCGCGGCAGAGAACGAACACGGGAGGACAGCAGCCCACAGGTTAGACGAAGCGAATTCCTATTGCTGTGCCGGCTGGCCCCCATCGTCCCGCTCGTAGAGCTTTTTCAGCTCCGCGGCGCTCGGCGTGTTCCGGACCATTTCTTCAGCGTCGTGCGCAAACTTGCGCATGACCTCAAGCAGTTCCCACTCCCGGCCAACCGCAGCGTACACGTCGACCCCGGACAGAAGCATAGCAAGGCAGTCATCACCGCGCTGCTTTACTTCTCGCTGTAGCCGCCGCAGACCCTCAATCGATTCGGGATGGGGAGGCTGGCAAACCATAAGGTGGTCTCTATCGTTGACAGAATAGCTGAAAACATTAGTCCTCTTCAATCATATTTCATGATGGCGCAGGCTTGACAAAGCCACATTTTTGTGGCATTTTATCATTAGAAAGATTCTCTGAGAGGGTCGGGGAGAACGGTCCCCGGCAACGGCTGTAAACAGCTGATCCTGGAAGCTCTGAGAACGCTTCCAGTTTCATGCCGTCGCGACCGTTATCCCGCCGTCTCGCCTAAATCCAACGAAAGAGTCAAGGAGAGCTTATGTTGAGCACACTGTTTGGCAACGATGTTCGACAGACGTTGGATCAGTTCCGCCGTTCTGTCGACCAGATGTTTGAGAACTTCTATGGTTATCAAACACAGCCGGCCGCCGGCGATGCCTCGGGGGAGCGAACTTGGACATTCAGCCCCGTGGTGGAGTCCGGCTGGAATGAAAATTTCCTCAATCTTCGGGCCATTCTGCCCGGCGTATCTGAGAAGGATGTGCGGGTCAGCGTGCAGAATAACCAAATCGTGATTGAGGGTGAGCGGAAGGCGCCTGAAAGCTTCCAAAAGAATGCCTGGACGCAACTCGCCTACGGCAAATTCTACACCGCGCTGACACTGCCTGCTGGCCTGGACGTGGATCATGTGAACTGCCGGCTTCAAAACGGCGTTCTCGATATTCAGGTTCCTGTGCTCGAAGCGAGCAAACCGAAACAAATCCAGATCCAGACTGGTGCGGAGCACAAAGCCATCGGGGCATAGAACACTGCCACACCACCGGACTGGGATCGGCCTAATAGAGCCTGTCCCAGTCAGATTTCATTGGTTTACTTTGCAGCACGGATGTCTAGGCTAAGGCTAGGAGACTGCACATTTATGGGTTAACCATGTCCGATCGAGCGTTTCTGTTTCTTTTTAGCTTGGCCGTGGTCGTTGCAGCCCTCGGTGCGGCCGCGTGGCTGGTAGCGACGCACCAGGTCGGCACAGTTGACTGCTTGTTTCTATTTTCATCGTGCACCGTGATCGCGCTCGCGTTCGGCCTGTATCTGCGTTGGATGATCCGATCAGCCCTGCGCGAGGAGCATAAGCATCCGCTCTCCGAAAATGGCGAAGCGCCCAACCGGAGGACAACATCAAATGCCGAGGCGACCGCTGTTTTGTCAAACGTGCGATGATCTGCTTGACGAGTTGGCGAAGGCCGCCGAAGCCGCAGCAGCTTGCTCGGGCGGGTTGAGAACTGCAGGAACACCGGAGAATGCTGCCGCTTTTCAAAACGAGGCAGATCTTCGAAACCGATACTTCGAACTAAAAGAACGGGCACTCCGGCATCGCGAATTGGCACATGGCCAGTTCAGACGTTGACCGTAAGTGGTCCTATCTCGACGACCAGATTAAAGCTTCGGTGGTGGAAAAAGGTCTACGCGCTCGGCCAGGGCAGTTCCACGCTTTAGGTAAACAAGGTGCGTGAAGTTCGCTGTCGGCGTGGTTGCCACGCTCACGAGTTCCCAGCCATCTTTCCCGACCTCGTTCAAAAACTCCTCGACTAGCAAGATCTTGTCGGAATCCTCAACATTGAACTCTCTGATCATGTACTCCCATGTCATATGCTCATCCATCGTACCAGGATGTCTCGGGTCGCATTTCTGGACCAGCCCAGCCTAAGTCAATGCAAGAAAACGACATGCAGCTAACAACTGGGCGGTCGTTCTTGGCGAACCTGGGGCTGATCCGAAGATGTCGGCTGAGTCCTTTTCCATCAGATTTTATCAGTATGACCTCTTGACAAAAATCACATTTTTTGGCAATATCGAAAGCGGAAATTTTCTCCGAGAGGGTTGGGAGTGACGCTCCCGGCAACGGCTGTGAACAGTCGACCCTGGAAGCTCCGAGAACGCTTCCGAATTCGCCGCAGCGAGCCGTCGGCCCGCCTTCTCGCCCAAAACCTAACGAATTGAGTCTGAGGAGATATCTATGTTGAGCACACTGTTCACCAATGATGTTCGACAGACGTTGGACCAATTCCGCCGCTCTGTCGACCAGATGTTTGACAACTTCTATGGCCAGGCGCTGCCCGCCGGCTCCAACGCGACTGGAGAAAGGACGTGGACGTTCAGTCCGGTGCTTGAGTCCGGATGGAATGATCAATACCTGAACCTGCGCGCGATCCTTCCCGGTGTCGCCGAAAAAGACGTTCACGTGAGCGTGCAGAACAACCAGCTCGTCATCGAGGGTGAGCGCAAGGCCCCGGAAGGTTTCGACAAGAACGCGTTCACGCAACTCGCCTATGGCAAATTCTACACTGCTCTCACGCTGCCTACGGGCCTGGACGTGGATCATGTGAGCTGCCGGCTCTATAACGGCATTCTGGAAATCCAGGTGCCGATCACAGAGACCAGCAAGCCGAAGCAGATTCAGATTCAGACCGGCGAGGAGCGGAAAGCGATCCACGCTTGAGGGCAACTTCTTCGGCGGTGCCTCTGGCTGCTTGTGGCAGTCCGCTAGCGAAGCGCGACTGAATGCTTTCTCGCGGCAAAGGCGTGCTCGCAGGTAAGCAGCACTGCCGAAGACGGAATGGAGGATGACAATATGCGAAGGGTTCTCTTTATCGCAGTTGCCGCTCTCCTGGCTTCAGTACACGCGAGAGCTCAACAAACAACTCAACCAGCATCTGAAACGACATCCGGCACCGACGGATTGGCGTGCTTCGAAAACCTCGGGACGCCGGAGTATCCCAAGAACGCGCTCCAGGAAAATGTCGACGGTTCGGTGTGGACCTGGACTCAAGTGGGCCCGCAAGGAACCATCGACAAGATCGAGACGCAAGTCGTTTCCGCCTGGGGACAGGGCGAGAAACTGCTCACGCCCCCAGTGGAGAAGGCAATTCGGGCGGCCAAGATCAAGTCCGAGTGCGCGGGCAAGAAGGTGTCCGTTGTTTTCCGATACCAGCTTCACGGGGAAGCGACGCCGAACCCGAAAGTGACTTCTAAGACGGAAGCGCCCAATATCATGGACATCGAAAGCCAGCCAGCCACGAAGACCGAGGTCTCCTCGAATAAGGCTCCGGCCAAACCTTGAGTCGCCTCGGGTGAGTCACGCGGCGAGATCGCGGAGGCAGCATGAATCTCTACGCTGTTCTCGGTATTTCTCGAGATGCGGACGACGAAACGATCCGCAGTGCATACAGGATACTCGCCCGCCGATACCATCCGGATCGGGGGGCGGGTTCCTCCGCGGAAAAGTTCCGCCAGGTCAACGAGGCGTACGAAACTCTAATTGACCCTGGAACTCGTCAATCGTACGATCTCTCGCTCGAGTGGGCTCAACCTCAGGTGCCCATTCGGGTCGAGCCGATGGTGGCGCAGTCCGGACTTTTTCCCCAGGAAGATGCTGGTCTATTCGGCAGATTCGCAGCCCCGCCGCCGTCTTCGTTATTCCGAGCCTCACCGGGTTTCGATGAGTTCTTTGATAGATGGTTCCATTCGCTCGACGATTTGTTCTTCGATTCTGAATGGCCATGGTAGGAGGAGGGGAGCGTGCGCGGGGAGTTAAACGCGCAATGGAGGAAATTTGAACGTTGATTAGACTCGTACGAAATTTTGGCTTGATCGTGGTTTCGGTCTGGTTGGTGAGTGCCGCCGCCGAAACTTCAGAAACGAAGGTGCAGGGCGTGCTCATCGACAAGATGTGCTCCTATAAAGCCGAAACGCGAATTGTGCCCGGCGGGCTTCTCGCGGGCGGCATCATTACCATTTACCCCCATACCCGGCAATGCGCCCTCATGCCTGAATGCCAGAAGAGCGGATACGGCGTATTCACTTATGACCAAAAATTCCTGCCTTTCGACGAGGCAGGCAACCAGAAGGCGTTGGCTTACTTCAAACAGGCCAAGCACGAGGACGACTTCCGCGTGGAGGTCGCAGGACAGAATCAGGACGAAGTGTTTAAGGTCGCGAGCATCAAGCCGCTACCTTAGACGTTGGATCAATGACGAGGAGGCGTAACAGTTATGAATCTTCGACCGCTATATGACCGGATCGTGGTCCGAAGGATTGAGCAAAAAGAACAGGTACAAGGCGGAATCATCATCCCCGATTCCGCGAAGGAGAAACCGCAGGAAGGCGAGGTCGTTGCCGTTGGAAAGGGCAAGCGCTTGGAAGATGGCAGCGTGGTTCCGCTCGACGTTAAGGCGGGCGATCGTATCCTGTTCGGCAAGTACTCCGGGAGCGACATCAAGATGGATGGCCAGGAGTACCTCATCATGCGCGAAGACGAGGTGCTTGGCGTATTGGAGGGTGCATCCATCAAGGAAAAAGCAGCTTAGGGAGGTAAGGTATGGCAGCGAAACAGGTTCTCTACAGCGAAAGCTCACGGCAGGCAATTCTGCGCGGTGTCAACCAACTCGCAGACGCGGTGAAGGTCACACTGGGTCCGAAGGGTCGGAACGTCGTCCTGGAAAAGAAGTTCGGTGGTCCAACGATCACCAAGGATGGCGTCACCGTCGCCAAGGAAGTGGAACTGAAGGATCCTCTGGAGAACATGGGTGCCCAGATGGTACGGGAGGTGGCCTCGAAGACATCGGACATAGCCGGTGACGGCACCACAACCGCTACGGTTCTGGCCCAGTCCATGTACCGCGAGGGTGTCAAAGCTGTCGCAGCGGGAGCAAACCCGATGGCGTTGAAGCGTGGAATCGAAAGAGCTGTGGACGCGGTCGTTGAAGAGATCAAGAAGCTTTCAAAGCCGGTCACAGGCGACATGATCGCACAGGTGGGCACGATCTCGGCTAACGGCGATCAGACCATCGGAAAGATTATCGCTGACGCCATGAAGAAGGTCGGCAAGGATGGAGTGATCACAGTCGAAGAGGCGAAAACGATGACGACCGAATTGCAGACGGTTGACGGAATGCAATTCGACCGCGGGTATCTCTCGCCGTACTTCGTCACCGATGCCGAACGCATGGAATGTGTTCTGGAGGACCCCTACATTCTAATTCACGAAAAGAAGATCAGCGTGATGAAGGACCTCCTTCCGCTTCTGGAGCAAATCGCGCGTGCCGGCAAGCCGTTGCTCGTGATCGCCGAAGAAGTCGAAGGGGAGGCGTTGGCGACGCTGGTTGTCAACAAGCTCCGCGGCACGCTCAATGCTTGCGCCGTGAAGGCTCCCGGTTTTGGCGATCGGCGCAAGGCCATGCTTGAAGACATCTCGATCCTGACTGGTGGGAAGGCCATCATGGAAGAGACCGGCATCAAGCTGGAGGGTGTCAAGCTGGACGACCTCGGCCGAGCCAAGCGCGTGACCATAGACAAAGACAACACAACGATTGTGGAAGGCTCGGGCAGCCAGAAGGCGATTGAGGGTCGCATCAAGCAGATCCGCGCGCAAATCGAGGAGACGACCTCCGACTACGACCGCGAAAAGCTACAGGAGAGGCTAGCCAAATTGGCCGGCGGCGTCGCAGTGATCAAAGTAGGCGCGGCCACCGAGACGGAGATGAAGGAGAAGAAAGCTCGCGTGGAGGATGCGATGCACGCCACTCGCGCGGCCGTCGAAGAGGGGATCGTTCCCGGCGGTGGTGTCACACTGTTGCGTGCCGCCAAGACCCTAGAGAAGGTGAAGGCGGAAGGGGACGAGCACATCGGCGTGGACATCGTAAGACGCGCTTGTGAGGAACCGCTCCGTCAGATCGCCGCTAATGCGGGATGGGAAGGCGCTATCGTCATCGAAAAGATCCGGGCGGAAAGCAAGGCCCACTATGGCTTCAACGCCGAAACGGGTCAATACGAAGACCTGGTCGAGTCCGGCGTTATCGACCCCACCAAGGTGTGCCGGACTGCGATACAGAACGCGTCTTCGATTGCCGCCCTGATGCTTACAACTGAAGCTATGGTTGCCGAGATTCCCGAGAAAAAGCCGGCCCCGGTGCCCGCCGGTCACGCCCCTGACATGGACTATTAAGGCTCCGCGTAAGACTTCACGCGGTGCGGCGCCAGCACGACGGCCGACGCCGCCCCGCCCTGCTTCAAACTTCGCGAAATCGTATGGTGCTTTTGCCGTGCGAGTTGCAATGCTGGTGCCGATTTCATGGCCGTACCACCACGACACACTATGGCGCGTCCATGTGGATTTCCTATTCGCCGGATTTGCGTCACTGGGGCAGCCAACGGCTCATACTCGCCGCTAGAGAAGGCACATGGCGGGATGCAAATAAGATCTGTTTGTCGCCGCCGCCAATCGAGACGCCGGAGGGATGGCTGGTCATTTACCACGGGGTCCGCCAGACGCCTGGCGGATGCCTTTATCGCCTAGGCTTGGCCCTGTTTGACTTGGAGACTCCTGAACGGTGCGTTCTTCGGAGCGACGGATGGATCTTCGGGCCCTGAGGAATCGTACGAGCGCCAAGGCGACGTTGCGAATGTAGTCTTTCGCTGCGGCTACACACTGGCGCCGGACGGCGACAAAATCTCTACTATGGCGGCGCAGATACTGCTTCGCCAGTCAGCCAGGGAAAGCGTGCGGTCTTTGCTCGACTGGCTCCACAAAAATGACAGGCCTGACTGCGGCAATTTGAGATGATTGGAAAACTCGCTAACAGCTTGATATAATTATAGATACGGGACGCAACCTGGTCTTTACTGCGTGCGTCTTTTCGCACGGAGACCCAAGCGAAAAATCCTCCGGACTGGCACAAGAACGGAGGTCGAGACGAGGTGGTGTATATGTTTCGCATCAATCGCAGAGGGTACCGACCCTGACAACATCAGACCTTGCGCAGTCTGTTCAGACGCTGCGGTGTTGTGTGTACCGAGCCTATGCCGCGCGAATTATCCTGAGCGTGGCCCGCCTTCTGCCGCCACGCCGCGACAAAGCGGCGCGGGAGGCTCTGTACTGAAGTGAATTTTATGGAAAGGAGGTAGATTTTGGTGGAATTCAATAAAACCAATCTGGAGCGGTCGATCCTCGCCGGATTTGTTGGCACGCTCTTAGTAACGATCCTGTTGTACTTGGCGCCAGAGTGGGCCTGCCCAAGATGGATGTTGCTGCCATGATGGGTTCCCTGTTCCATGGCAGCAATGCTCCTGAATCAATGAGCAATGCCTGGTGGCTGGGCATGGTCCTCCATTTCGTAGCCGGTGCGATCGTGTTCCCACTGTTGTATGCCTACTTCCTCGCGACCCGACTCTTTGGTAATTCCTGGACCAAAGGGACGACGTGGGACTGATCCTATGGGTCATTAGCGAGGCGGTGCTGATGCCAATCGTCGGGATGGGATTCTTCTCGTCCAAGGCTGCGGACTATTGGGCACTGCTTGTCAGCAGCCTCATTGCGTTCTTGATTTACGGGGCGTTGCTCGGCGGGTTGGCTGAAGCCGCGGCGCACCTCCATTGGCCGTGGCATCGTACTAGGCCGGCCTAACACATATGAGCGCGGCGGAGTACGTGACCTGCTCCGCCGCTCGCTTTTATGCAATCGGGACGGATCCGCGCCGCCGCCGTTGGCGACAAGCAGATCACCGTTTATTGGAGGAGAGCGGTGGCGTCAATTGCTGCGCGCCGCTGCGGGGTTGCAACCAATGAATTGTCGACCTGGCGGTCGAGAAGACTTTATGAGGTTCGACGCTGTTCCTCTTCAAAGTAGGTTTTCGGTTGTGGCAGGCATATTAGCTGGGTTTGCCGTGCTTCTCGGAGCCGAGGTCCCGACTTCGAGGATACTCGCCGCCAACTTAGCACTCTATCCGCTAGTGCCTTGGGCGCCGTTCCTCGCAGCCCTTTTTCTCTATCTTGCGTGGCAGTATCTGAACGGTAGAGGCTGGCCTCCCGATTCGTCAGCAGCGCGACAAAGAATGCTTCGCTCACGAACTCTGCCACCGACAGTCTGGCTTTGGTCGCTGATCTCTGGTGGTCTGGGCCTCGTAACTTGGGGTGCACTGGCACTGCTCATTGCCCATCTCGGTAGACTTGGACCGTTCCGACCTTTGGACTGCTCCCAAGTACCGCCATGGACGATGGCGTGCGTAATCCTTATGAGAGTGATCGAGGAGGGAGTTTTTCAAGAGGCGGCTTTCCGCGGATATATCCAGACGACATTGGAGGAGTGCTGTGGGCCCGCGACAGCAATTCTCCTGACTGCGGCGTTGTTCGGTGCGGTGCAGTTCCTGCGAGCCCCCTCGGTAGGCATATGGCTAATCAGTTTCGTTGCCGGTCTGATCCTGAGCCTCATTGCTTATTTGACAGGTTCAATTCGTCCCGGAATGGTTTTGCATGTAGTCGCGAAGCTAATCTTCGTGACCAGCTTGCTGCAGGGGTCCACGCATTTGTCAGGGGAATCAGAACGATCCATCGTCGCCATTTCCGTGGCCGGAATCGTTTTGGCGGTAACCACAATCGCAGCGTTCCGCCGGCTGGACATCACCGTGTTAGATCGTGCGGAAGAGTTTCACGGTTGATGGCCAACAATCTAGCAGCGTTGGATCATGCCGGCAACTGCAACCAGGTTGTTGAGGCCGCGGAACGATGCCGGGAACCGGGACCCGGGCCGCACTGGACCGGCTACAGAACTTCTCCATGGAAGACAGAGTTCTTAAACCCCGTTATGCTTGCTTTCTTTGACCATGGGGCGGCGATGCTGCAAATCACTTCCGGCAAGTACCAGACTCGCCGACTGCGTGCTCTGTCCTCCAAAAGCTCAACTGGTGCCTTTACACGGTGAAATATAGATCATCTCTAAATGCCAATTGCGTTTGCCAATCTGTAAGCGCGTACTTGCTCGATCCTATTCCGTCATCAATCGGGCACGGCTGAATTACACGCGTCTAGGGCATGTGCCGAGTCGGATTCTGGAGGATGAAACCTAGCCACTTCCTCATTCGTTCCTCATAACGGAGGTGATGACAGTAATGAGGCGCATTTTGATGCTAGCGTCAGTGGCCCTGCTTCTGGCAACTTCCACCAGCTTCGCAGGCGTTCGCATCGGCGTCATCGTCGGACCGCGCTATGGGTCGGCATTTGTGGTACCGGCTCCGGTCTTATCCGTGCCCGCTCCTGTATATGTCGCACCACCAGCGATTGTCGCCGCCCCCTACATCGCTCCAGTGCCATTTGTTGGAGCGGTGTGGGTGTCGGTCACCATCTCGAGAGGTACGCACGATCCTGTCCCGCCGGGCGCGCTCGACGACTTCGTCAGCGGGTGACTCGCCAGAGATATTCGAGAGCGTTTCGAAGTCCTCATGCGCACGTCTTCGACGATCTTAAGCGGCCACTACGCCGCGAATAAGCGAGGATCAAGAGTCCCGGATGAAATGTTGAGCTATAGGATCCTCGTCCATTTGCCAAATGCATTCCTGACAAGCAATCGTTGTCGCTTAGGGTGATTCTAAGGGCGGAGTGGTCTCGCTCGATGGAACTGCCGCACGGGCCCTCGATAAAAGTGTCCACGGCCGAGGAGTGGGCATATCCGTCTCCCGAGGTGATGCAGTATGCGGCTCCTGTTCTCAAGGCGAAAGAGGAGACTATCGCCGGCTGAACTTGGCGCTCGATGTCCTATCTGCCACTGCGAACTTCCAATCATGTTCGAGCAGGCCATCCTTTTGGCAGATCGAAACCCAATCTGGCTTTTCTGTCCAATTTGCGTCCGCCTTGTGCCGGGCGAACGCATCCTTCACAAGAATCGAAATAAGCCCAACGATCATTCCGATCGATGAAGCCACCTTGAGCGGCGAAAGAATTAGCGGTAGAAAAAGGTCGTGATGGCTCTTGGAGTTTGCAGACGGGCAATGTTTAGCCTGTCCAGCTCATGTTATGTGATGAAGAAGCTGAAACCGATTCCGGCGTTCGTGCATCTCTAGTGGCGGAAGCACTAGAGCGGTGCTGCCCGGAGCGTTCCGCACCGGAATATTGCAAGCCGAGCCTGCGTTGACTGCGTACTTTGACGGTCGGGCGCTGGCATTGGCTAGATTCTTTGCCTTGGCTCGCTGCCACAGCTTCGGAACAAGGCACCCTTCGAAGGCGTCCGCTTCAATTTCCATTCTGAGGTTCGGGCTGTATGGTGGAAAGGGTCTATGAGGGCCTCGAAGCTCTGGCTCGCCTGTGGTGCAGCTGGAGTCGAGGGCCGCAGAATCTGCAGCTCTGGTAGAGTTCCCAGAGTTCATACCGCTCTCCAAAGAATTCGAAGAAGGAGGACACAAATATGAAAAAACTCATGTTGCTGTTGATTCTCTCTCTGGTAGCTGTGATGCCAGCCCCCGTCGCCAATGCGAGCGTTGTTATCGGCAACACGTCCGTTTCGAGAATTGAACGGGAGGTTCGGCACGAACTGCTGATGCTGCCGTATTACTCAATTTTCGACAATCTCGCGTTTCGCTTGGATGGTGGCACCGTTACCCTCATGGGCAACGTGACGCGCCCGGTTTTGAAGGATGACGCCGAGCGCGTGGTAAAGAGAATCGAAGGCGTCGAGAACGTCAAGAACGAAATTCACGTTCTCCCGCCCTCACCTTTCGACGACCGGATTCGCTTCGCTGCCTTCCGGGCGATTTACGGCACGACGGCGCTGAACCGGTACGCACATCAAGCAATGCCGCCGATCCACATCATCGTCGAGAACGGGCGCATCACGCTGGAAGGTATGGTCGCCAACGAGTTTGACCGGAACCTGGCGTACATGAAAGCTCTCGGCGTTCATGGCGCGTTTTCGGTCACGAACAATCTGAAGATCGAACAAGAAAGCTAATGGAAAGGAGGAATCGTTATGGCTGATGTCAATGTCAAAAAGCAAAACTCCGAAAGGGAAGAGAAAGCTCTTCAAAAAGGTACCGGGCGCGATCTTTCTCGCCGTGGATGGGATCCGTTCTCCGGGTCGCTGATGCCATCCGATTTCTTCAGCTCGGATCCTTTCTCCTGGATGCGGCGGTTCCATGAAGAAATGGACCGCACGTTCACGCGCTTCTTCGGAAAGGACTCCGATGGGGAATCGGGAGTGTGGTACCCGGCCATGGAGGTGGCGGCGCGCGACGGTCAACTCCGGGTTCACGCCGACCTTCCGGGACTTAAGCCGGAAGACGTGAAGATCGAGGTCACCGACGATGCGCTGATCATACAAGGCGAGAGGAAGTACGAGCACGAGGATAAGAAAGGCGGCGTCTACCGCTCCGAGCGGCGGTATGGCCAGTTCTACCGAGAGATTCCTCTTCCTGAAGGCGCCAATGCCGAGCAGGCCAAGGCCCAGTTCAAGGACGGAGTTCTCGAGGTCGTTCTTCCTATGCCCGAGCAAAAGAGCAATCGCCGCACGATCCCGATCGAAATTGGTTCATCGGCAGCGGCCACTTCCAGTGCTCAGAAGTGAGCTGCGATGCGGCCGGCCGCCGACGTCAGGTCCGGCGGCCGGACGTTCCGTGCGCCTCTTCCCTGGTCCGTGGATCAGCTCCGCGTCTTTCTGGGTCGGCGTAGGCGCTCGTCGCCATTGACACTTTTGTTTGGAGCCTACGCTGTGTTTAGTGGTGTATTAACTCTTACGGCATCGCTTTGACGAGCGCCCGACCGCGATCTTTGCTGGATTGTTGGCATTTCGAGGGATTGGCAGGGTTGATCGTTGGCGCACTTGCCGGCGCCTAGCCCCGGTGGGCGAGGCCTGCGGAACAACCCGAACCGGACACGACACGCTGGTATGATCGGACAGATAGTGTTACTCGAAGAACAAACGGTGTGGTCTTGGCGGTGATGTGCGCCACTTCATACTCGCCCGGCGCGATCATTTCGCCTGACTCGCGATAACGCTGGCGAACCTAGCGCCATCGCTGGAGAAACGATGTCTCTACATGCCGCGGGCTGGCCGCAGCCCAGAAGACGATCCTTAGAATGCCAGTGAGAGCTGGCCTTCGTTGGGAGACGCCGGACGCCTCGCCGTTCTGCGCATTGAGGCGCCGAAACGAGCGAGCGTTTGGAACGCTTCGCCTGGTGCCACTTCGTTCGCTGGCGGTAGGTTCGGAATCTCCTCTACCGCAATGGGCGATAACGGCTCAAGTTCGCTTTCGGCAGCGGTTGGTTCTGGGACAAGCGGTACGGGTTCGGTGAACGTAGTTGGACGCTGAGCCTGCAGCTCTTTCCAAATTGCGTCGGCGCGTTCCCCCACTCCGCGTTGCGTAACCAGGTCTCGGGCCATTGAGGTCAACATGTCATCATCGTCCTCAAGAGCTTGAATCCCATCGGCAACGAACTTCCCCTCCAGCGCGAGTGACACGAGCATTTTCTTGCCCATTAGACGAAGGCAACTTTCCTGGGCCGTATTCGCGTAATGGAAGTACACGACACGCACAGGCTTCTTCTGCCCAATTCTCCAACTACGACGGCTCGCTTGCCGCAAAACGTACGTGGAGTAGCCGGATTGAACGAAGAATATGGAGTTGGCGAATACGAGATCAAGGCCCGTCTGCACAATTTTTGGATGGCAAATGCAAACCTGCATGCCATTCCGCAACTGCCGTTCATACCAGGCTTCGCGTTGTTCGGGCGGCACATCAGCCGTTAGCACCTCTACTCGGATGCCTTCTCGTGCGAGGAGCGATTTCAACCGTTGCGTCACGTCCCGTTTCTGGGTATAGACGGCAAACACCTGACACAAACGCCCGCGGGAAAGCTCTGACTGAATTTCCTGAAGAAGGCGCCGTTCCTTGGCGTAGACGAACTCCTCATCCAAGTCCGCTGGACGAGAGATGAGAAACTTCTCCCGCTCGTTCGTGTCGGGGTTCGTCGCATACCCGATCAAGTCTCCCAGTCGAAATGGACGGTCGGGATACAAGAGCAAGGCGTTCATGGCCGTGCTCAAGACCGATGGATTGCCCCAGTGCTCCTTGAGCGCGTCTTTGATGTCCTCTTCGAGTTCTTCGTATGCCCGCTTTAGCTGCGGGTCCATCTCGACCCCGATGACTTCTTCGGTGTACGAAGGCAACGCATCGGATATATCTTCGAGCGAAACGAATGCTCCCAGATCCATCAGGAAGCGGCCGAAGAGAAGGGGCGATGCGCCAGGCCGCCGCTTCACACGCTTAGTCACGCGTGCTTCGGAGCAGGCGTTGTCGGCCGGCTCAATCGTGGTTACCTTCTCAAGCACACCGTACGTCTCCGTGAACGCACGCAGACCAGTTTCGCCGTATTCGAAACCCTCCGCCAGCATCTTTCGAGGGTCCAGGCGAAATAGGATATGAAACAATTCGTCGGCGTAGCCGCCCAGTAGAGTCCCCGTCAAGATCAGGGTGTGCTTCGCACAAGAAGCGAGGGTCCCCAGAGCGTTGCCTTGCGCGGTCTCGCCGCCCTTCAACTCATGCACTTCATCCGCGATTGCATAGTCGAAGAAATTCTTGAGCCGTCGACCGATGAACTCGATTGGAGCCGCACGGTGAATCTTCTGGTTGTCGGCCTGCCAGAGCGCACTGAAAAATGGCCGCCTGCCCCTGCCCGGTTTATCCGTTTCTTCCGGGCATACCATCTCTGAATGTTTCGCCTTTCGGAAATCCCCGCGGCGTAACTGATCTTCGCCCGTTAGAACCGGCAGTCCTGTATCGGCATTGACTACATTGCCGAGGTAAGGGCCGCTCTGCGGGAGCCGGTAGACATGTCGCCAGTGCGTTCCGAGCTTGGCTCGCTCGCGCGAAATCACGAATATGCTTGGACCTCCGCAGATTGACTGCCAACGATGGCGCGCGGAACGGTGCCCTTTCGCGAGTCGCATGTCGCTCAAACTGGTTTTGAGACCGTCGCGAACGATGCGGCCATTGCGGAAACGCACTTCGTTGACGCCGGTGTGGCCGTTCGATGCGACTCCATTCCGCAGCCCGTCAATAATGAAGACGCGCACTCCTGGAAGTGTCAAGGAACATTCTCGGCAGGTCTTCTCGACCAGTTGAGGCGGCACCATGAAGATCGCGGTGAAGGGTTTGCCGCGGGCGTGCGCGAAAACGCTTGCAAGTGCAACCAGAGTTTTGCCGGTTCCGCATTCCGCGATCACAGCGGCGGAACGAGATTCATCCATGCGCCGGCAGACGCCCATTATGGCGAGAGTCTGCGCGGGAAACGGTCTTCTCCGCAATCGCGCCAGTGCCGGCAGCACAGGGTCGCCTGGCTGATATAGGGGCGGATACTTTGCCACCACTCGTTCGCCGAGTTCGTTGGCGAATCTCTGCAGGTAGTCTCCGATATTCCTCGGGATGGTTGCCATGAATCCTCCGCGACTTGTGCAAGGGCCGCAATACCAGCCACTCCAGAAGACGTTTGCTACACTTGATCACCAGCCGTGGTGCCTGAATGGTGGCGCGTCGCATAATCCTCGAAATGACGGCCAACGACTTGCTTCAAATCACGCTCGCGCTGATGCGTGACGCTGACTTGCCAACTGACGAGAAACTCGCTCTGCTAGACGCGGTCGCCACAGTCATCCGCAACAGCGCTGACGCAGCGGATGAAGCGGTTGCCTCCGGGTCGCGATCCGGTCGTCAACGGTAAAGCACCATCGGACTCCTAAACGGCGCCACTGGCTGTCGTCTTCCCGGATCAAAAGTCAGGAGACCGCTGTATTCCGTAATCCCGCTAAATGAGGGCGAGATTCGGATCAATCCTGCCGACTACGGGCTCCAGCTTCCGCGGCTCGTAGTTCGCCGCCCGCCACTCTGACCAAGAGATACGCTTGTCGTAGGCTCCGATTACCCATCGCTGGAATCCAACCAGTTCCCGAGTGCGCACGTAGGGCATCGGGTATGGTCGCGCACCGAACTCCCTCAGACGCCGACGCCGATAATCGCGGTCTTCATGCGTCTCATCAGGCCAATAGCCGATCAGCAGGTAGACCATAATGTGATCGGGCTTCACGCCGTATTTCACAAGACGGCTCAGGCCGGCAAACAGCCGCGCTTCATCCGCCCGATTATCCCAGGCCGTGTAAATTCGCTTCGCTGTCATTGAGTCGTCCCGGTAATCGACGGAGGCGATCGCTTCCGCAGCCTCTTCACTGATACAGCGAACATTGATGCCCTGGTTGAAACTGACCTTGAATCCGCCCGCGTGAATCTCTCCGATCCGATCGCGCCAGCGTGCCTGGCCGAAGAAATCATTGTCGAGCAGGAGGATCTCTCGTGGCCAGGGTTCGCCACGCCAGATCTCCCAGATTGTGTGTTCCGGGCGCACTCTGCCTTCCTTTTGCGGTACCACACAGAAAGGGCAGTTCAGCCGGCATCCGCGCTGCGTGAAGCCGATCGATTGGTGGAAATCTGGATAGATCGAGTAGTCCTGCTCGAGCGTGTGGATCCCAACGCGCTCGACTGTGACCGACATATCCCAGCCCGTGCCGCCGATGATTGCCCCTGGATACGCAGTGAGTACGCGTTGCCCGATAGTGCGGCTCTTGAGAAAAATCATGGAGCCGTAAACGAGATCCGGCATTTCGGCTCCATCCCAGAGCGTCCGTTACGGTTGGCCTGTTCGACGCAATTCAACTTCATGACCGAGCGCGCGATGATGTGCAGCTATGCGCATCAACGCAATGTTTGGGATCTTTCCGTCAATTTGAAATAGAAGGACTTTCATTTGAACCAGGCGCGTGACACTCCCGCTTCGTCTCGAACCAGCTTGCTGGCCGCCATGCCGAGCCCGATTCCGCGCCTGGCAGCTCGATTCGTTTTCGTTTCAGGCCGCTGCTAAGCAGCGCCAGGAATCGCTTCTTCGTGCCCTTCACTGCTACCGGTGAACAGCCGAATCCGATCAGTCGCTCCACTGCGCCGATTCTCCGAAGCTCGCTGGCAAACCACGAACTCCATTCCGGAACTGCAGGCAAGCCAAATTGGGCGCTGAGCCGGTGAAGCACGAATTCCGGCTGATCATCGCAGAGAACCGTGCGCCGCACGCCGGCCGCATGCCCACGCATGAGTTCCTCGGATAGCGCCACCAGATGACGTAATGGACGCTTTCGACCGGGAACACTCGCGGAGGCGCGAAAGACGGACACCCTTTCTCCAAGCGATACCGCCATCGATGCAAGCCCGGGGCCCGCAACGTTGAACCACGATGGTTCGGTAAGCGCCGCCGCAATGGCGGCGATCTCCTGGTCATTGCCGAATACCGAAATCAAATGCGCTCTGGCGGATCCCCTCTCTCCGGTTTCAGCAATCAACCGATCCATCGGGACCCGGATCTGGGTTACGGTTTCCTTGGTGGTCCTTCGGAATTCGAGGTGCCCCATTCGCAGATGAGCGTTCTTCATGACCATTGCCCTCCCGCAGGATGGCCGCCCGGCCGTCGGCGTAGAGCAGAGTCAGTGTCTGCGTGAATCGCTCACGTTCCCGGATCGTCGTGACACCCTGATCGTCTGTTTCTCCAAATTTGTCCGTAGTCTTGTCGGTGCTCCAACACGCCAGGTGACGATCTTCACCCTGGCCAAATAAACCATCGAGGCAGCCGCTTACGGCCAAAATCGCCACATGCCCGGCGTGCAGCGGTGTCAGCGGCCGGCCAGTCACGCTGGTTCGCGGGGCAAAGAGAATTCTCCCGGCTTGGCGGTATGCCGCGGAACGCGGCAGGACGTCTTCAACCGCATCCAGAGGCAATCCCCTATACACCAGCTGCGCCGTTTTTCCGGGCGGTACCGCATAGGCTCTTTCCGTCTCGCTCTTCAGCGACGGCAGATCCTCGTACTTGCTTGCGAGCTGGCATAGCCTGCCTTTTTCGCGACTGACCTCGATGTCCTTCAGGCGGTCTCGTTCCTGGCGAGTGCGGCGAATACCGAATACGACTACCTGCTGATACCGTTCCGAATCAGTCTCCGTCAGCCGATAGATCAAGATTTCGCGAAAATGAGCCGCGAGTACCTGACTGCACGTGCTGACCCGCTGCCCCGGGATCACCATCACGAGCACCCCGCCGGGCTGGAGCCATCGAAAGCAGTGCTCCAGGAACAAGCGCTCCGTTCGCTCGTTGTGGCCCTCGGAGCATTCAAAGTCGTATGGAGGGTTCAAGAATACAAGGCCGTAGCTTTCAACCGCGCAGTGCACATCGAAACAATTCCCCTGCACTACGTGATCCAGCATCGCCTTGGCCTCCTCCGCGCGGAAACTGTCTAACTCGATTCCGTAGCGGAGTACACTCGCTCCTTCCGTGAGGGCCGCCAGAGCCTGGCCCGTGCCCGCGCAAGGATCGAGGGCGGTTGCGCATGCTTCTTTTGGAAACCTCAACCGTGACCGAATTCGGACGGCCTCTGCCAAGTTCAAAGGAAAATAACCCAGCTTAAGACGAGATTCGAGTCTTGCCAAAACACCCTCCTTGCGAGCCAGGGACACACACCACACACACCCGACAACAACAACGACGGCGACGAGGATGATGACGAAAAAGAGTCGAGTTGAGCGCTCTCAACGGATCCCGATACATCCAGCGGTCACGAGATCGAGGAACCACCATTTCTCGACCTTGCGTAAATCAATTTCATCCGGGTGTTTAAGAACAAACTCCCGAACCGCGTGGTGCGTGATCCAGTAGGTATCGCCACCTTGGGATCCGGTGCGGGCAGTGCCGCTCCGAGTCGCCTTCAGCATTCGCCGGTTTATCCAATACGTGATCTTGTGACCGTCCACGCCGCACGCGATGGCGAGAGCATTCGCGGAATATCCATCGAGGTTCTGCTTGATGTGCATCCGCTTCATCTTCAGGTGGATTGCGTTGACGGAGCAGTGAAAGCCCTCGGCCTTCAGCTTTCGTTGAATCACAGCGTCGGTAAGGTGCCCCCAGCGCTCCAAGACCGCGACTTCGGCCGCGTTCCATTCCGGCTCCTTGATTCGCGCCAGACCGAGCACAGCTGCCCGGCGGTTTATGGCCCACCTCGGCACTTCCAGTTTCCGGGCGCAGGCGCTGATCGCTCTGCGGTTGTTGTAGTCCAAAAAGAGATGATAGGCTCGACGAATTTCTTCGTCCACGGCGGCGGTGAAATGGTATTTCCGGCGGTGTGCTTGTGCCGGATGTGCCATCGCCTGTGCCAGAGCTGCTGATGCCATTTAGTAAGCTCCTTCATTGCTTCGGATGTTCGTTACTCTCCCCACCGAAGCGCCGCAGTGACTCGCCGCGCGGCTTGCGCGTTCAGACTCGGTGGCCAACTGGAGGTCCCGCGCCGCAGTAAAGACGACGTCATTACAATCTGCCATGCTGGATTCAGGAGACGATATGCGTGCCGCCCAACGTGAGACCGCCAAGCGCGAGGCGCTCAACCTCCGCATTAAGCCTCAGGTACGGGAATTGATTGATCGAGCGGCAGAACTTGCGGGGAAAAACCGCACGGATTTCGTTCTCGATGCTGCCCGGCGCGCGGCGGAGGATACGCTTCTGGATCGCACTGTGTTTACGGTCAGCCCAAAGGCGTATCGTCAATTTCTGGCGCGCCTGGATGCCCCACCAAAGCCGAACAAGCGGCTGCTGAAGAGCATGCAGACACCAGCGCCGTGGGACTAAGCCCGCCGCTGTCCGCGCCGGAACCGCTCAGCGACGATCATCAAATTGACAGCTTCGATTCCGGTGAACCCGCATTAGACGACTGGCTAAGGCGCCGCGGCCGACCAAACCAGGCGAGTGGTGCATCACGGACCTTTGTAGTCTGCGAAGGGAAGCGTGTCGTCGCCTTTTACGCTCTCGCCTTGGGCGCCATCGCTCAAGCGGCGGTCCCGGGAAGATTTCCGGAGAAACATGCCGGATCCTATTCCTGTCGTGGTTCTGGCCCGGCTAGCAGTTGATCGGAATTACCAGGGACGAGGGTTGGGGCGGGCGCTCTTTCGGGATGCCGCCCGCCGCGTTGCAAATGCGGCCGACACCATCGGAATCCGGGGAATCGTTGTGCACGCTATTTCTGAAGAGGCGCGAAAGTTCTACGTCGCGCTCGGCTTTGATCCGTGTCCGGCTGAGGCCATGACTCTAGTCGTTACGCTCCAGGATGTTCGGGCGACGCTCGAACCCTGCTAATCAGGCCGCTTGTTGCACCAGTTTCCGGCCTCTGCGCCGTAGCCGCTTCCATACCTCCGCGTCGATCGCCAACGGCTGCACCCGGTTCGATTCCAGGTTCACAAATGCTCCGTGGTGCTCGATTACGCCATATCGAAACAGCCGAGCCAGTAATCCAAGAGCGTGATTGGCCAGCGTCTGGTTCAAAAAGCATGCCTGGCGCTCTATGGCCTCCAGCGCACTACAACTCGGCTGATCGTCGTCGCCGCGTGGATCGATCAGTTCCGGTAGTATCTCGGGCGCCGTTCGAAGACGGATGGAGCTACGGCGATTTCTCCAGTTCCAGGGCTGACCGAGCACGAATTGTCCGCCCGTTGCGTGGTTGCCTAAATCAAGCCAGTACGACGTGTCGGCTTGGTGCCCCGTCACTCTGGAATGAATCGCCCTCCGCGCCGCCCGAGTGTCGACACAACCAATCACGATATCGGGGCGATCAAATGTGGACCCATCGGTCAAATGATGCGGAATCGCCCTCCAGTTCAGTCCCCAGAACAGGTTCATCCGCGAAACCAGCACAACCGCTTTGAAGTGGCCGATTTCTGCCTGACTGAACGGCTGGCGCACACAGTTGGTCGCGGAGATAGTGTCTCCATCCATGATCGTAACGTCGAGACCATACGGATGTCCGCTCACTAGCATCGCCTGGTGCAGGTACGGAAGGCCGGCCGCGATCGCACTGCCGTTTCCACCACAACCTACGACGAGCATCCGGACCGTCTTGCGCAATAATCCAGACTGCAACTGGTGGGTCATGCCTACCTCTGTTCAACAAACTCCCGAAGGCTCTGCCGTGCGTTGGCCAGATACTTTGAAGGAAACGGATTCGTGCTGCCGGCAAGCCCCTTCCAGAGCGCCAGGAAACCTCCAGGAAAGCTGGTCAGCCGAGCCGCTCCATATGGGTGCGTGAACTCACTCTGAAAGAATCCCCGCTCCCAAATTTCGATGCTCTCAACGCCGTCAGTATCCGGTGTGCGCATCGTGCCGATGCAAACCCGCCCGTCAGCTTCGGTTGTATTCCAGTAGGGCGCGACTTTGAGCTTTGTCTCGCCCGTCGGCCGCTCGTTCGCGTTCAGCGCCCGTACCCAAAGTTCGTTGCCCGCAGCTTTGAAGACCAGTGGCGGATGCGGATAGCGCTTTCCATTCAGATCTCTCCCCGCTTCGCTGTTCTCAGCGAAGAACATCGTGCGTTGCCTCGCGGGCGTCCACCACACCAGCATTTCCGGCGTCCTAACCAGGACATTCGGCGGCAAGATCTCCCGCGCCAAATGCGATCCCAAACCCGCTGCCAATTCGCGAAGGAATTCGGTCGTGAGCGGTTCCGCCTCGAGGAGATAGGGAGCGCCACCCTCAGTGGGAAATTTCGCGTCATGCCAAGACACGAATGAGCCCTGACGGCCCTCATAGACGAGCAGCGCTCCTTTCAGTGCCATGGATTCGCTTCCGCCAATGCTTACGCCGGTACGCATTGCATTCCCTCCTTCAGTTGACGTTCGCCATGATGAGCTTTATCAGCCGGCTTGCCTGCGTAAGCACGTCGCAAACAACCTCCGCTATTCCGAACGCGGTTTTCACGCCATCAACGTCCGCGATCTTTAGAGGGATGATGACGTTTGGTTCCGGTGGGCACTCCATCATTCCCTGCGACTCCTCATCGAAGCAGCCTTCAATGGCGTCCTGTTTTTCGAACACAGCCAAGAGCGCCGGCAGGGGTGGATTCGAATCTGCCAGGCGGTCCGAGGCTTCCGGTCCGATCTCCGGGCGTTGCGCCCGCCGGGAAGTGGCGCTCAATTGAAGTACGCCGCGCAGGATCTCGCGGAGTCTCTTGTCGCGGGCTCTTTCCGCGAGCTTCACGACGAAGCTTTCCTGTAGCGGCTTCCGATGCCGAAGAAACTGTGGAGTGGCGCCCTTTACGTCGGGGAGTTCAACCTGTTCGCCTTCGGGATCGCCTTCATACCATTCCCGAAGCGTTTCGACGCGATCCTCCGCGTCGCGATAATCGTAGGTCCTGACCCAACGGTTCAGTGCCGTTGTGAACAGATTGAGAAATGTTATCGGCAGTCGGCCGTGAAGCTTGTTCATCTCTCGCAACACCGGGCCCAGGACGACATAACCAGCAGTCTCCGGTTCGAGCACGATGTACATGTCCTGGGCTATGGCTGCATTGGGACTTTCCGCATAGGGTTCAAGGTCGCTAACGAGCGCAAGGGCGAGATCGAATTCAGTCGAAATCTCCTCCCCGCCGTTCTTCAGCGCCCACCGGCGAAGCGTTTTCTCGATGAACTCTATGGCGTCATTGTCACGGAGCCAGTCGCTGGGATCGGCGATACCTGCTTCGAGCAACGAAAGACCCAGCCGGGCAGCAGGCTGGACGCCGAAAGACATTTGGTGTCTTGGCGGAATGCCATTCAAACGCGGAATCGCAAAATGGGTTCCACTCGCTATCAGGCAAGTGGCGGCAGCCATCCCGCTGGCGCTGCAAGGAACACTCGACGGCCCCGGCGGTGTGCGGAGATCGCCTGCAGCAATATCGTACTCGCCGCGATCCAGTCCGGGCATTGCTTGTACCTTTCCAGAATTGTGTGCTGTGAACGATGCTGGCCCTCTGCCAAAAGAGCCAGCTCCGATTGCGCCCGCTCGTTCCTTTTCTTCTTGCTCCTGCCGGCCGATTCCCGGGGCACTGCGATACTATCCCTTCGAGCCGATCGCTCGTTCGAAGGTATACTTCAGCGCGTCGCCAACGGGCTCGGGACCGCTGATCGTGGCAGTTGCGATCTCAGGATAGGCGTGAGCCAGGATTCCGCGAACCTGTTCTATACTGAGCTGCGGTGCCGGGTCCGGCAACTTAACGCCATTCAGACTAAAGACTCTTTTTAGTGGTGTGACGGTCATTTGAGATACCTCCGTGGTGGTCTTGTCGTGGTGGTGGGTGGGTTGTAGGCGGACAGAATTGTTGACAAATTTTGACGCAAATACGAAAGTGTGCCACCATTTGGGGCAAAATCCGACTGCGGCTTTTTGGGCCAACCGGTCGGAGGAATCAGCGAAACCGCTTTGCCTTGATCTCTGCGAGCACCGTCTGCGAAACGCGGAAGCTGGCCTTTCGAAGCTCAGCGACCGCGGCATCGAAGTTGACGAGCCCGGCTTGTTCACCGTCATCGAGAATCGAAAGCGTGCCCGCGACCCTCAGGCCTCTCCGAACGGCTTCCTGCCGGCCCGCCTGTTCATCAATGATCAGCACGTCGGCATGTACCTCCGCCGCGAGCGCGATCGCCTCGCTTTCTCCCGAATCGAGCCGAACCGCAATCAGGCTGGTCTTCGGATTGACGACGTCCACCCACGCCGGTGCATTGACGGCCCACTCGTGGACCGGTTTCGGCGCAGAGGGATGCTTGAGTTCCGCCAGGACTGCAGGTGGAACGAGAATCCGCTTGTACAGCTGGTTGAGCAGGTCAATCTTTCCGATCAGGATGAGGTAGTTGATCGGCGACGTGTCTGCGACAACGACTATCGACGAGGTAGTGCTCAGTGCTGAGACTCTCTTGCCCGGAGCTGACGAAGCGTTTCACGATCCTGCTCGAAATCTGCAGCCGTGAAATCGTACACATCATGCTCCTTTAAGAAGGCATCCACCTGCATACGCGTCTCAAAACCAAGGAGTCTGCGAAGCTGCGCGGCTGTGAGGGCGTGCGATCGATATGCTTCGAGCGCCAGGCTCTCGAGCGCTACTCTTGGCACGTCCTTCCACTTGGATCGAAGTTCCTGCACGATATCTTCGGGCAGTTCCAATGTAATCTGCATGGCGGCGCCTTTCACCTCATTATCGCAAGGACGAGACGTCCCAGGTATTTCGTGTGCCTCGTCAAGCGTCGCGACTTCCGGAGAAACGCGCCCCTGCCGTACACTTCACGTGTATGTCGCGCCACTTGACGCCACGGAAATTGCCGTTGGCTGCTTCCAGTTGACACTCAGTTGCAAATTCGAGTCTAATAAATCTTATGATTACGTGTTGCGACTAAGTCGCAACTAGTCGCAAATATGAAATCCCCTGCTTTGGAACGCCGTTCGCTCTTACAGGAGCTGACGCTGCGCGGTATTCGCATCACCGGGCAGCGAAAGATACTAATTGAAACCATCCAGGGCGCTGCCCGCCATCTCGACGCGGCGGCGCTGCTGGCGCTGGCGCGAAAGCGCGATCAGGGCATCAATCGGGCCACCGTGTACCGAACACTCGAACTGCTAAAGAAACTGCGTCTGATCGATGAGCTCGATCTTATGCACCTGAACGGCGAGAAGCATTTCTATGAGGCGAAGACGAACATCGATCACGTGCATCTCGCCTGCTTCGAATGCGGGCGGATCGAGGAATACACGAGCCCGATGTTCGAACGCCTAAAGGCAGAAATCTCGCGTGAGAAGGGGTTTCACATCAGCGTCGTTCGCACGGAAATCGGAGGCCGGTGCAGCCGGTGCTGTGCGGCCGCAAGCAGCTGCGCGGACTGCGGAGAGGAGGCCTGTTGTAAAGAGAGCAAGACCGGCTGTTTGACAAAATAGCAGAGGCCGCGCGGCTCACTTTTGGCAAAGAACACCGCGCGACCCCCGCACATCGTCAACCCGCAGGCTGTCGATCCCCTTCATTGTAGGTTCGCCAGCCGCAGCTTTCAAGGAGAAGCAAGCACATGACTGGAAACCTGTCGCACGAAGACGCATCCTGGCCGCGGGGCTGCGCTCCGGCGAATTCAATGCACTCTCAACCGCGCACGGGAGGGAGCCGCTCGCTCTGGCGCATGAGCCTGCTGTTAGCGGCCGGAGCGTTCCTCCCTCAGCCCTTCTGCCAAGCTGGTGAAGGCCCTTTCTTCATCACCTATACACATCAGATGGAGGAACCTGGCAACCTCGAGTTTAGCGTCAAGAACGTGACGGGCAAACCGGGCGACGGGAATTGGTTCGTGGGATCAGCTCTGGAGTTTGAATACGGCGCAAAGGGCTGGTGGACCATGGAGCTATACCTCGACGGCCAGACCACACGCAGCGATAGCACCCTCTTTACAGGCTATCGGTGGGAGAACCGGTTCCGGCTCCTTCCCCGCGAGCACTGGATCAATCCCGTGTTTTACTTTGAGTTCGAAAACATCAACGGCGCTGACAAGAGCCTGCTCGAAATCGTGAATCACGATGGCAAGGACGATCTCGCCGGACCGAATGGCGATGCTAGGATCGATAAGAAGCGCGAGCTCGAGGCCAAGCTGATATTGAGCAGCTACTTCAAGGGATGGACGATCGCCGAGAACTTCATCGCGGAAAAGAACGTCCGTCACGCACCGTTTGAATTCGGCTACGCGGCCGGAATCAGCCGGCCGCTCGCCCTTGCCGCCAGGCCAGAGAGATGCAATTTCTGTCCTGAAAATTTCCAGGCGGGCGTAGAGATGTATGGGGGCCTCGGGACGCACGACGATTTCGGCTTGCGCGGAACCTCGCAATATGTTGCGCCGACTGTCGCGTGGACTCTTGCCAACGGGACGACCCTTCGCCTGTCACCCGGTTTCGGCATCACCGACACCAGCACTCACGTCCTCCTGCGCTTTGGGATTTCTTACGAGGTCGCCCAGTTTGGTCGTGCAGCCCAGAAGCTGTTTCGTGGAGGCAGCAAGTGAGAGCGCCGCGAATCCTGGTCGCTTGTTTCATTGTTGCCCTTGCATCGGCTAGCGGCGAAAGTCCTGTGCATCGAGCGCCAGCGAAAATAGCAAACACGGCGAACCCTTTTGAAAGCAACGACAATGCGCGTCGCGCTGGAGCCAAGTTGTACGGACGGGAGTGCGCCGAGTGCCACGGATTAAACCGAGAAGGCGGCAAAAAAGCCCCGTCCTTGAGTCAAGCTGAGGTAACCCAGGCCAGCCCCGGCGCGCTGTTCTGGGTCTTGCGCAACGGGTCCCTTCGGCGCGGCATGCCGTCCTTTGCGCACTTGCCTGAGGCGCAACGCTGGCAGATCATCACCTTCTTGCGCGAGGTGGCCAGTTCGCGATGATCGCACGAATTTTGGGCAGCCGGACGAAATGAAAGCCGCCCTCCCCCTTAATTCCTTGCACACGGTCATCGGGACTTTACGGATGCTACGTCCCGGGGTACCCAGAAGATCCTCGGGACTAGAAGGTCCGCGAATGGAGTATGCCCGATGAAGCGTTGTTCAAGATCCCGGCCGTGGTCGTCATGGGGCGGCCCAACCGGCTGAGCGCCCCTTTAGGTAGGATTATGCCAAGAACAATGACAAAGGGGTAGGATTATGCCAGTTGACAATTCTTGACGAGTGTTGACATAAGCCCGAAGCGCAAAGCCGGTGCTGGTACTGTCATCCGGTTGTGTTCACCGCAGCGGAGCATTTTTGACGGAAACCCGCACCGACAGCACTGGTCAAGTCAGGTTCTTAACCATATAGCTGCCCGCGACTATCAGGGTCACCGCAGCGGCGCCGGGACTCACCACCTTCACCAGAGACCTCGTATGGATCGCGGATCAAACGACCACGGCGGCTCTCCAATTTGGCACGGTGCAGCCCCAAGGCGTCGTCGTCACCGCGAAAGCTCTCGAACCGGGCCGTTGACCTACGCAATTCGGGAAGTGTTCAATCAGACCCTGTTCAGCCGTAGTGCCAGGTGCTACAACAGCTTACTGGCGCCATCAACCGTGGCCAAGATGAAGGCGGTGGCAAATCGCTCGAGATTCGACGCTTCGGCTCCAATCTGGATCACGGCGGCGTAAACGGTGGGCTCAAGGCGCGCCTGGATAGTGTCACGACCTCACTCGTTCAAGAGCGACCGGAAGTGGTTTCTGTTTTCTACAATCGTGTGGCAAATTTCGTTTAATGATCGGAGAAGGTCTTCGGTGTCGTTGAAATCGACTTCTAACCTTCTAGGCCATAGGCGTATATTGGCCGCGAGAGCCGGAGCGGCCGGAGCGACACGCGAGTCTCCCGCGGCGTCACTCGCAGGACAATTCTTGGTGAATTCTCCAGGCCGATGTTGGTCTCGCGTACATCGCTCATCCCATCGGAACGCAGGACTATCTTGCAGTGCTCGAAGGTTTTCAAGCAGACGATTTCGATCGAGACAAAAACCTTTGCCCTGTCGCTCGCTCCCGAGCTGGTGCATCAATTCAATTGCCCGACGACGTTTCAGTTGGAAGACAGATTCAATCGTGCGCCGGTCTACAACCGTATTCGGTAGTGCGTTTATTCGTGCAGTGATCTCCGGCAGGCGATTCAACCAACGTGGTCTTTCAGGCATCTCATTAGAGCTCCATTATCTCCGACTTACTCTCCACGTTGGACACTTGTGCGGGCCAGCGCACCCAGAGCCACGTGAGCCGATGCCGGACCCTACGGCTGGTGTGCGAAGGAAGTGAGGAAACGGCGCGGTGGCTTCCAAAGATCAGCGCTTAGTCTGCTTTTTCGGGGAAGAGTCGGCTCTCAGTGCCGCGCGGAAACTGTTGTTGGCGGTCTTCAGACAGCTATGGATTTCCTCATTGTCGAGAAGCTTAGCTTCATCGATCTGCTTCAAGGACGCCTGGATGGACTCAACCTTCAACATGCTATCGGTAATAACTTCACGTTCGAGCTTGGTTAAGTGCATTAAAGTTCGAGCAGCCGTGCGCCTCCACATGGCGAAGATAAGCATACTTGGCCAACTGCTTTTTTTCATTGGCCATGTGGATCAAAATATCGAAACGGTGGCACTCGGTGTCACCTTCGACAATCGCCAGGAACTGACCTTCGTGTAGCTTTAAGAGTTCCTGAACTGCCGCACCGAATTCATCCAGCAAACGGTTGTGTTCTTCACAGCCGGGCCGGCGGGGTGTTGCAGTTTCTTTCGTTGGCGAATCAGCGATACGCATCGGTTGGCTCCTCGCCTCCCCTGATACGGAAGCAATTTTTTTTCCATCGTGTGTCTCAGCCGCCTCCAGCGGGTCTAATGTGGCAGTATCGCGTTTAGAATCAATCGAGTGGCGATGTTGCGACGTTGGGCCATCGCAATCAGGCAGAAGGGCGAAGTCCATCCAAAAAGCCCCCACAGCTTGAACCAATTTCTCGGATCGCTCCAGACTAGTACATCGTCCAGATAGTCCTTTGTAATATAGAGAACTTCTGGTACGCTAGGGCATGCCACGAATCCCCCCGGCCATTAGCCTCGATCCGAAAACCAGGGAAACCTTGAATAGCTGGGTGCAAGCGTCGTCCACGGCGCAGGCGCTGGTGCTGCGAAGCCGGATTGTTTTGGCGGCGGCAACGGGCCGTCCGAACCAGCAGATCGCCTCCGATCTGGAGATTCCCCAGGTCACGGTGGGCAAATGGCGGAGGTCCTTTGCAGAACTGGGATTGGACGGGCTACGCGATGCGTCGCGCTCGGGCCGGCCGCCGAAACACGATGCGGCGGTTTGGCAGAAGGTACAGACTTTGGCCTGCCAACAGCCGGAATCGCAAGGCCGCTGGACAGTAAGAACTTTGGCGCGAAAGCTCGGCCTACCGCACAGCACGGTGCACGCGATTCTGAAGGGATCGGAGTTACAGCCACACCGCAGTCGGACATTTACCTTCAGTCCCGACCCTCAATTCGAGCCAAAGTTATTGGATATCGTGGGCTTGTATTTGAACCCGCCGGAGAATGCGTTGGTGCTGTGTGTGGACGAGAAGCCAGGAATTCAGGCGCTCGATCGCACGCAACCGCTGCTCCCGCTCCGTGCCAGAAAACCGCAGAGTTGGACCAATGAATATGTCCGACACGGAACGCAAACGATGATTGCCGCCTTGGAGATTGCCACTGGCAAAGTGGTCGCTCATGTCCGTAACCGCCGCACCTCAGTGAATTTTCTCAGGTTCATGAATGAGGTCGTGCGCGCCTACCCCAATCGGACACTCCACGTGGTCGTAGACAACCTGAACATCCACAAGAACGAGGCGGCTCGGCGCTGGCTCGGTCGCCATCCGCAAGTTTCCTTTCACTACACGCCCACCCATGCCTCCTGGGTGAACCTCATCGAGTGTTTCTTCAGTATCCTCAGCAAGCAGGGGTTGGCCCACTCCGTCCAACACTCTAAGCGGGATCTTAAAGAGCTTCTCCACCGCTTCCTCGCCAGCTATAACGAGTCGTGCAATCCCTTTACTTGGACCAAAGGCCCCGAGCACCTGCAACGGATCATCGAGACCACCAAGGACTATCAGGCTCTTCACCCCAAAAAGCCTCGCCGTCGCCGAGCCACGCGGCGGAAAGCCGATTCTATAAGGGACTAACGGGACGATGCACTAGCCGGCTTTTGAACATAACAGTTGGCATGTGCTTGATAACTTTTCCGCACGTCGTCTGGTGAATTGGATGACGAAAGTATGATAACGGGGATCACGCACAGCTCGGGGTCGCTCTTGATAGCGGACAAGGTTTCCAAGCCGCCGAGCCGCGGCATGTTCATGTCGAGCAGAATTAGATTGGGGCGCTGGCCGTCCGCGTAGGCCCCCCGGCAATGGAGGAAGTCAAGTGCCTCCACGCCGTCACCAACGAAATGCAATTCGTACGGACGGTGCACATTTTTCATCATTTCCCGAAGCGAACTCGCCGCAGCCCGATCGTCATCGACGACGAGGATACGAAACCTGTCACTTGGTATCACTTGAGCGCCTCCATCCCATAGTGGGTAAGTTGATGAGCAAGCAGATCTCCAAACTGGACTTTCTCAGTTTGCGGCAACTCTGAATTAGAAGGGAGTAGTTCGCATCGCAAGAAGTAATCGCGGGTCTGGCGGGATCGCCCATCGTTGCGTCAGGGTTCCGAGTGGATTCAGGTTATGACCATCGCCTCCTTCTTCAACTTGGCGTCTCTTACGCGAGGACAGCCCGCCGTTTTGAGTCGGGAACTGTTGGTCGATGCGGTCACGCACAGTAGGTCCGACACGCCAGTATGCAGCTCCTGGGAGTCGGTGGGAATGCTGATCGTCCAGGCTTTCGGTTCTTGTGTCAACGTTGTTAGATCGCCTAGCAGAGTCCAAGTTACATCAAAATTGACGTCATGACGGCAAGCGAGATAAGCCTAAAGCGCTGACGGCGCATTGTGACCTCGATCTGGACCGGCCTGCGTACTTTGTACAGTAGCACTCAGAATCTGCGCTTCATTCTCATGGATTAGCCGCAAAAACCCTATCAGCTTCCGAGCCCCCGCACCCACTTAGTGAGATTTCCAACCGCTGTTCGCGAAGGCTCGTGCCACGTTTATGCACTCGGCGGAGCCTGTGTCACGTCTTCGACCGCGACGGGCTGTTTCTCGACTGAATCGAAGAGGCTAGGCGCAGTTCCCGTCTCCGGTGAAGGCCGGCTACCAAATACCGGCTTCCCGTCCTTGAACTCGGGACCGCTTGTAGGCTTCTCCGCTGGAGGCGCGCTCTTATCGTTCACTTTCCTCTTCTGATCAAGGCGTTTCCGATTCTCGGCATCAACGGCCTTAATGGCGGCGGCGTGCTCTGCCTTGAGCTCTTCAAGGTTCGAACCTGTCTTGATCACCGAGTCGGCGAATCCTGCAAACTGCGCCGGCAAGTCGCGATCGAGCTCATCCGCCTTTCCCGTGAGCGCTAAAGGGATTGTGAGAGCGGCGTTCTCGTCGGCTGTGTCGTCTCGCTTTTTCGGGATCACACTCACGCAGATGAGTTCTTCATCAACGCGTGAAATTGTTAAGACCAGAATTCGCTGCTTGAGCAGCGGCATCAACTCTGTAAACATCGGTTGCATTTCTCCTATCCAGCTCATATGGGCCCGCAGATCACATCTTCAGCGGGTTTCAAGTGAATATCGATTGACTACGAGGTCCGCGCCAGGCACCTCGCGCTCCAGGTTCAGGGCTTCCTTCACCGCCTTGAGATCAATCGTTTCTTCTCGTTTCAGAATGGCCGTTTCAACTGCCTTCCGGACGTCGTGATCGGCCGCAGACAACAGACAATTCCAGTCGTCGAGCCGCAGCGTCACTGTGACCCGTTTCAACTCTGTTGGCACGCGCGCCTCGTCGTCGATCCGGACCGATGGCGGGCATTTTCGTTTACTGAGCGTGTGGGTTCGACCTTCGAGTTTCTTGACTCCGAAGAAGTCCAGGACGCGCAGCACCATCGTGCGCACGCGATCCGCTGTCGCCTCGAAATGCTTTTGACGCGCCTGGAGCCGTTTGATCTCGGCTTTGGCCAGTTCGGCCATCCACTCGCAGTACTGAATGAACTCCGCGACGCGATCCCGTTTCTCCAGCGCTCCCTGCAAGTACGTTGCGAGAGCCTGCTCGATCTCCGGCGTCATGCCTTCTTGTTCGGCCGCTTCCGCCAGGAGCGCGACGCTCTCTTCAATCTGGAACAGCGTCAGCCCACCGGCAACATCCTTTGCGGTCGGTCTATCGGCAATCGCTGCGGAAGTACTGCCGCTATTGCTTTCCATACATCGTCTCCACCATGAAATTGTAGACACGGATCGCCTGCTCCGGGCTCAGTTTCGCTTTAGGGCTGAATCGAAGCTCGCGCAGAATCTTCATGTACTCGGCTTCGCCCAATGCAACCCGCGCCTCTCGGTATCGCGACCGAAAGACCTCAACCAAAGCCCTGTAGACGTCTCTCGCTTTTTCAAGACTCGGGATATTCGTCACGTCCGGGTATCCATTGGCTGTGAGAATCGCTTCGTAATCCTGCGTTCCGATAATCGTTCGCATGGCTGCAAAGCGTTCCACCATGTTCTTTGTCGTCAAACCAGTTGGTTCGGGTCGGGCGTTCCCGGCCTCGCTCTGGCGGTGGGCCGGTTGATTTGTTCGAGCGGACTGTTGGTTCCGCAGTCCGTTGGTGTTTTGGGCGCTCTTCAGCCTTTCGTCACGAAGCCCTTTGTATACGTCCATTCCCACGCCAAGATAACTGGCGCACTTCGATAAAGCGTCCGTGCAGGCGCCCTTGTAGGCATCGCCGCGGTCCGGGTTGTCATTTCCGCCATACTGCTCGATCACGATCCCGTACTCCGGGATCGTTACAGTTGCTTTTACGACGACCATCCGTCCACTTTCGACAACCTGATTTACGACGCGCCAACCGTTGAGTCCAAAAACGTCGTTCAAGCGCTCCACAACATAGATCACCCTGATTACCGATAGCCCAGGTTTATTTGGATTCGGTGAGACGGCCTCGGGCGGCAGCGGCGCCTTCAGTTTTTCCAACACGTCCGCCGGCAGCACCTTCGGATCGGTTACAGGGCCCGAATGTGGCGCAACGGAAGTGTACGTCTCGTGCAAGGGATCTGCACCATTAACTTTCTGCATGCCAGTCCTCCTGACGCTCGCAACGTGCCACGACCTCCGTGAACCGGAAGCCGCCAGCTAAGATTCTCGATCTGCCGCGAGAGCCCCACGTCGCGGCGCGCCTCTCCGCCGAATGAGATCCATGTGCCGAGCCCAAACGGTTCGGCGGCACCGATCAAGTAGTCTGGCGACTCGCAGCGATACGAGAAAATGCCGCCCACTCGTGCCGCTGCTCTGAACTGGGCTGGATTGTTCCTATTAAGCCGTGCTATTTCAATCACTTCCACCTGCAGTCCGTTTGTTTGCACGTTTCAAGAATTCGGGTTATGTTTGGGCAGCGATGGGTGCGCCTGTGTTGCAAGCCGCGGAATCCTCTGCCGGAACTGATAAGCCCATCCTGCGCCGCGTCCATGAAATTCAGCATGGGGACCGGACGACTTCAGTCCTTTGGGAGGACGGCAGCACCACCGATCTACCGAGGCTCGTCGGGGTGCACGTGCGGAAGGGCGACGAGATCGGCGTCGCTCAGGACGCCGAATTGTCGCCTGGACGCGTGGAAGTTCTGATCCGCCAGCCCAAACTTAAGCGCGCAGACATCTATCACGGGCGGGCCGGCTATGCCGCACAACCGAAACCCGACAGACGCGGCGAGATGTTCGTTCGAGTGGAGGTGGTCGCAAGCCAGCTTGGGGTCCGCGCCGTTCACATCCCTTGTTGCGTAGTACGCGACTATTTCTTCGCGGCGAACCGCAACCTGCTTTGGAATTGCCAGGAGCCTCTCTACCGGTTTCTCCGTCTGACGCGTGATGCGAGTTTCGAAGAACTCCGGCTCGGCTTTCGCATCCGCCGCATGGAACTGAAACAGGCGCATGCTTCAAAGGTAGAATTTGCGGCTCTGGAACGGGCGTACAACGTTCTCGCGAATCCGGAGCTTCGGGCTGCGTACAATGAACTGCTGATCAAACCCGATGCTCCCGTGCCTTTTCCCTATTCCGGCTTCGGCTACCTCCTCGTTGAAGGCGGCACAGAAGGGGACACATTCTTTGCCCGACGCATATTGGCATTTCTGCCCGAGCGTCGCCAGCGAACGTTCGCGTTCCCGCTGCGTAAGCTCGACTTCTTTAGCGACTATGCGGTCGTTCGGGACTCGCGCCGAAAGCTTGAGGTTCTAATCGATCGCCAGTTGCTTCCGCTGAAATGGGATCAGACCTGGAGTCAGTGGCGCCACCTCATTTCCGCGAGCATCGAAATCTCAGCCGACTTTATCCGCACCGGAAAGTATCGAAAACGCGATGGCGAATGGCGGCTGGAGGAGTGGGAGACGGCCCTTCCAAGCAAAACCGAAATCAAGGTGCCCGCGGAGGTTCACGAATCGATTCTCAAGGCCCGTAATGCTCACTCGCGCTTTGGGCGGTACTTCGACGAGATCGACCGGCTGCGCTGGCACGTTCAACAAATTCCGACCGAGTGCAACGAGCTTCGCCGGCGCTGCTGGGGGCATGGGCTGCCGGGCGACTTCGATGTCATTCAGATCACATGGCGCCCAGATTATGACCGCTACTACTACGACGAGTTATCGAAGAGGGCGCGTACGATGTACCTCTTCCGGGACGAGTACATCTTTGAACTCGAAAAGTGCGTCGTCGTCGAAGTCCCTCAGGCAGGCCATGCGACCTACGTTTTTGCGAAGCCAAGTCGACTTCAGGAATTTGTCTGGCAGTACGCAAAGACGACGCGGCAGGATATTCTGGCTAACCGGCACAACATCGCCCAGAAGTTGGGATTCGTCGGCCGCGTGGTTCATGGGACGAACAAGACCGACTGGCTCAACGAGCTCTGCTCTCGAATTGGAGAATCGCCGATTTCCCGCAGCCGACGCCAATCGTAGAGCTTGTGCGGATAACAAGTGGCCGACAGCGGCGCTCATTTGGCCCAGGAAAACGCCGGGCCGTGAGCGAGGATTGGCTCTCGGCCGGCCAGGTGTCATTGTGAGGCGTTACACAAAATGTGATCTATTGATGGCGTCGCGCTGGATCGATCCATCCCAACGCCATTTGCGAAATAGCTCAACCGCTGGGCCTTGTATGCCTGCGTCTGAACATCCGAGCTGTTCAGCAACAACCCACAGCCACGGCACCGCAATGGCACTATGAATGGCAGCAAGCGTCTGCGCTGCCGCCAATTTCATCAGAGCTGAGGCCTCATTCGATGGTCGCGCCCTTCTTCCCGCGAACTTTCCAGACCAGAGAGACTTGGAGAGATGGGCTGTGGGTTGACCCTTTTCTCGGAGAGTAGTTGAATTTCGAATCTGTTGACGGCGTGCCTAAAGTGCCGGCAATCGCACGTACGCCCTTCACCTCGGCTTCAGGTCGGGCGATACAATGAGACCACAGGGCTAATGGTGGTGCGAAATGACGCCAGAACCTGTACACAAAAGCCGCGAGTTGTGTTGGGGTGGCCTAGCCGCGCGATGCTCCGAATGCGGTTGGTGCCGGCCCTATGTTCCACGTCCTGCGAGCCATCATTTTCCAAGCGAGGAAGCCTGCGAAATCATTCGATCTGAATTCCACGCCCATGAATGTGCGCAATTCCCACGCCAACCTGACCGGGGGCACATTAGCATGCAAGTGTAACCTGCATCTCCGATTGGGCCGTGCCAAGCGTGATCGTCGTCGTCGAAGAGTTTCCGAGCCCGACTCAATTGCGCCCGCAGGCTCTTGCGGGATTGAGGAAGCCACGCACCGAGCGCGCTGCTTTGATCGAGCGGTCATAACACCCCCTGGTCTTCAGCGTTCAGCGGTCACTTCGGCATCAGAGTCTGCTACGAAGACAGGGACAACCGGAATCCGGGCAAGGCGTCGCTTCGCCGTCCCCGTGCGCTGAGCGCTTCAGAAGCAAACGGTGTTCATTGTTACTAACGTCGACCAGGTGTAAGCCCCAGTTCATATTTTCCTGGTGTATGATTGGGCGAATCGCATTCCTGATGAGAAAGCTCGAAAGGTTTAGGAAACGTAAGAGGAACGTGTCGATCTAATCAGAAGGCTATAGCTGATCCGAAATTTTCTTGGGCTCTCCCCGAACACTAACCGTCACCGATTTGTCGGTTGCAATTGAGAGCGGCTGAGTGTGGCGTATGGCATGTTCGGAACTTAAACGGCTCGAAATCGAGGACAACAAAGCGCGACTAGCTCTGGATGCCTAGGAGTTGCGGAGGCGTATCAGCGTTTCGCGAAAAGACAAGTATATAAAGCTCTATCGAACCGTTAGGACTGCGGCCCCGGGGCGACTGTTACAGCCGCGCGGGCGAATACCGCTGTGTGCCTGGTTCACGTGGGTAACAATCAGCAGGTTCGACTCAGCCGCGAACTGGCTCGGTGCTTCCTTGTCGCAGCAGCAAAGCCCGTTTGAACTCTGTCCCAAGCGCTGGAGAATTTAAGTTGACCTGTTGTCGCCGATGCGGATTTTGGCCTGCATAGGTCCAAAGTGCCTTCGGCATCATGGCCAGATGGTTGCCCACGTTATTGAACAGTTTGCTGACCAGGAGCGCCAAAAACGAACCGCCGGCCATTTAAAAGGGAACATCTGGATCATCAGCCAGTTCGGGAAGATCAGGTTCGGGGTGCGGATCCCGCGGCCCATTCGACGGCCTTGCTTGTCCGCGGCTATCACGCTGCTTGCCGGGCGCGACCGGCGCGGCAGACTCGCCGGTATGCCCATTTCCACCCAGCAAGATCACACTTTGTGCCACGACTTCGGTGATATACCGCTTGACACCTGCGTTGTCCTCGAAGGAGCGCGTCTGTATACGTCCCTCCACATAAACCTGCTTGCCCTTGGTCATAAACTCGGCTAGACGCTCCGAGCGCCACAGAACCACGGGAATCCAGTCCGTGTCCTCGTGGATCTGGTCCTCCCGATCCTTCCATTGCCGATTCATGGCAACCGACACGCGGGATACCGGCGTTCCATTCTGCGTATATCGCGTTTCAGCGTCGGCTCCCAGCCGGCCTACAAGGATCGCCTTGTTCACACTTCGCTCTGCCATTTCACTCCTCCTCCATTCGAAACTTGCGAGTCCCTTTCTTGACCACCATCGTGTCCAATTGCGCGGCGATTTCGGACATCCCCTGTTGCACCTTGGCCCGGAGGTCCGCCGCCGTGCGAAGGTCCTCGGAATCGACACCCTTCAAGAGTCCGCGCGCCTTCTCAACCAACATCGTCAGTTCCGAGTCATCGGTTACATTGCGGAACTCGAAGATGTCCAGGAACTCGACGAGCTTCGATACGGTCGATTCCTTAAATTTGAGGGGCTTCCCATCCGGACCTTCCTTCAGCCGGTCACGCATATGCTTGACCAGTTCGGCCATGGCTGTCCGGAGGACCTGCTGGATCTCGCGGCCGGCTTCCGCCATCACTTGGGCGGCCTTCTCACGCTCGTCCTGCCAAATTTTCGTGGAGATCTCGCGCAGTTGATCGGGAACCCCGAAACTGATGTATTGCCAGCTGAAAGTGAACTGCTGGGCAACGTAGTCCGCCGCCGGATAGTCGCTCGGGTTATAGAGCGATCGCAGCCGCTGCGCTGCCTCCTGGCACAATACGGGATATGCACTCAGGAACGCCTCCACCAAGCCCTCGCGAGCCGCCGCGAATTCCCGAAGCTTCCCCTCCATTTGCTCCAACAGAGCCAGCGGGCAAAGATGAATGCCGAACTCAAACGGGAGGCATGTGTCGTAAAGATAGCGCCTGACCTCGCCATCGAAGTTGGCGACCGCGCGCAACTCTTTCGAATCGAGCAGATGCTTGGATACGCGGATCAGGCTCTTATCGGTGTCCACTTCCACTTGCGAATTGCTAACCTTCCGCGTGTTGCCGATCCGTCCAAGCCGGACCTTCACACACACGGTTTTCTGAGCCAGATCCTGGCCCATGTTCTGAACTTCAATCAATGGCGCTGGTATAGCTGCCATAGCGTCTTCTCCTTCTGGTTGTGTTGACTGGTTAGAAATGCGAGCGGCGCGAGGACGGCGACCACGTGAACCGGGGGTTGCAGCCGGGTTCTCCACAATACAAACGAAAGTCTTTAGAGCGCCGGCGATCCGAAGACTGGAAATCCAGTGACCACTGCTTTTCCATACTGGTCGATGCCAACCTCTACAAACTGCTCGGTGAAATCGCCCTCTCTGTAACGGCTGCTGAACAGCAAGAGCTTTTGATTTCTGCTTGTCCTTAATGGCGCGGTGCCGGGCTGCGTTCGGTCGTATCGGCCCACGACCGCGAAATCGAGATGTGCACGTACAATGTGCCACAACTTTCGCTTCTCCGCGGTTGCTGTGCTGGGACGAGTCACGTACTTACCGTCATCCAGTTCCGCCTCGGTGTACCCCGTGAACATTCCCATGCTTGCCGACGGTAAGGCGACTCGAATGCGGCTCATAATCTCCACAAGCGCGTGAACCTGCTGCATGGGCTCGCCACCCGAGAACGTCACGCCTTCCAGACGCAGTACGCGCCGCGCGGTCTCAATCTGCTCGACAATGGAAGCAGCCGCTAAATCAGCGCCCTTGAATTTGTGCGAGGTCGGATTCCAACAATCCTCACAATTGAGTGAGCAACCTTGGAAATAGACGACGGCGCGCAATCCGGGACCATTCGCCCGGCTCGCAGGTACAAACGCGTGCAGCAGCATACGGGCTTCTCCTCTCGATTCGCTTAGCCGCCCCGCGGCCGCGCCGTCGGGCGACAGACGAATCCTATTGACCCCCATTCCGCAGGTTCTCGCGAGCAACTTTGGTCTGGCCGTAATAGGCCGCCTTTCGTCGCTCCACGCGGGCGCTGTCCTTCCCCTGAAAATCCTTCAACACCTTCTCGCAACCCCTGCCCGCGAACCCATCCAAGTCGACGGAACTGTTGCCGTTCTCGTCGATGATGACTGTGACCGTTTTCTGTTGCACAGCCCACCTCCTATCGCGCCACAAATTGCAACCGGATCTGCGGCCCATTCGCCGTCTGAACGATCTCTTTGCCGCGGAAAATATATCCCTTCGCCTTCGCAACAGCCAGCGTCTGCTTCTCTTTGTAGTTCTGGTGCACTTTCCCGAGCCAGCGATCGTCGTAACCGATGCTCCGGTCGTATTCGCTAAGAATCGCCCGGAAGCGCCCGTCCGTTCCTCGCACGAATCCGATGTCGTTCGACGCACTGTCGAGCTGCGCGCGCCGGATGATCACATGAGCGCGTTCGGGCCGCTCGTCGCCGTGATACCCGATCAAAGGCGCGCCGTTGGGGTGGACCTCAACTCTGTAGCCCATCGCCGCCAGCCCCTCGATTAGGTATTTCTCTTCGCAGAGATGCGTGGTGTATTCGCCGTATGCGGACATCTGCCGCTCCTTTCAGAAGAGATTTCTTCTCGCGCGCGGACTCGACATATCAGGGCTAAACTGCATAACAGTGATGCCAAGAATTCCGCGGATCGAAATCGAGTACGGTGCGCAATGACATTGGCTGCTGCCGGCAGCCGAAATTGGCGAGCCTGCGCTACTTCGCTGGCTGGGGTGGGCGTGTTGAAATCCGCGTCGCCAACAACGCAGTCCGGTCGCGCTGCCGCGATGGACCGGCCCCAAGGGATGAAGGAGTTGAGGCAGCTCGCCGGCATCGGATCGCGCCCGGAAGAGACGTGGGCCACTCTAATCGGTGGAGCTGGACGCAGCCTGCCCGGCCCTATATCGTTTTCCGCTCCGTTGTTTCCCAGCCGGCGGATGGCGAGGATCACTGCATTGCGCGCTCCCCATCGCCCTGCCACCGAAAGGCCGTGTTAGACCGAAGGATCCGTAAACGGTACGCGACTTACCTACTGTCTTGCACGCCTTATGTTGGCTTCAGTCGCTTCACAGCGAGGCCGGCTCGACCCGCAACGGATGTCGCTTTGAACGAGCGAAATCGATTATTTTTGTCCGACTGGCTTGTGATAATATCAGCGACCGGAGCAGGTCAGTAAGGGAATGCAATGTATTGTACTCGCGCGGCAGCAACACGTGAACCGAGAAGTTGAAACTGTGAGCGATACATCCGATCGTTCCTGCGTATCACGGCGAAGTCTCCTTACCGGCCTGGCAACGATACCCACGCTATCCGTCGGGGCTAGCGCTGCCCAGACAGCGGCTCAGAACACCACAGCCAACGAGGCTCAAGCCGCCCTGAGAAGCGCGAGCGGAACCAAGCTCGTCATGCTTGGCACAGGCGCTGGGCCGAATCCGACCGTGCCGGGACGCACCCGACAAATGACTTCTCACGTGATGGTCAGCAACGCCAGAGCGTACGTGCTCGATTGCGGGCTCGGCGTCACGAACCAGTTCGCCAGGACAGGCGTTCCGTTCACCGCCGTTCGCTCCATTTTCATCACGCACCATCACCCCGACCATAACATTGAGTACGGCCCATTCATTCTCCTCGGCTGGGTGCAAGGCCTGCCCAGTTCGGTGCGCGCGTTCGGTCCACCTCCGCTCAAGCAGATGACCAGGGATTTTTTGCGTGGTTACCAAGCCACGATCAATTTCTGGGTGCAGGATTTGAAGGTGAAGCCGCTCGTGCCACCCGAGGTCAACGAAGTCTCGGCGCCTGGAACAGTCATGCGGGACGAGAACGTTACCGTAAGCGCGGCCGTCGTTCAGCACCCTCCCGTGCGGCCGGCCTTGGCGTACCGGTTCGATTTCTATGACCGCTCCATCGTGTTTTCCGGTGACACCGCGCCGATCGAGGCTGTGGCACGATTGGCCAAGGGCGCAGATATCCTCGTACATGAGGCGATGTACGTGCCAGCGCTCGAAGCTTATGTCCGCAATCGCATTGCTCAAGGGTCGCCGATCCGTTTCGATGATTACATGGCGCACATGAAAGTCGATCACTCGTCAGTCGAAGATGTCGGCCGTATTGCGAAAGAAGCAGGGGTCCAAACCCTCGTCCTCTCGCACCTCACCCCCGGCATCGACGGAATTCAGGACGAGACGTGGCGCAACCTGGCTGCAAAGCAGTTCAAGGGAGAAATTGTCGTCGCGCGGGATTTGATGGTGCTGTAATCCGCAGCTTCCTAGAGGGAGTCAATTGGTCGCGCGTAACGACGCAGTGCCTACGAATGCAACTTGACGATTTGTCGTCCATCTCGTCGATGAGTTAGTCGCAGCATGTGCCTCAATCGGATTACACGCGAACGGGATACGGGACCAATCCGAAATGAAGATGAAATATCCACTACGCTTCCGCATTTCTGAACGCTCGGCCCGTTCGCGCCACGGCTGGCGTTTCCTGGAACTGATAAACGCCGGGGCTTGACGCACTGATGAACTTACCCGAAGCCTGCTGGCGAAGGGCTTTGATCTGATCCGCCGCCGAGCGAGATACCGGGACGATGTACTCGGCTGATTCCTTCAGACTTAGCTTCAGGCGGTACGCCTTCCGGCAGCACTCTTTGATTTCCGCGCCTGTCCATCCATCGTGGTCCGGCAATTCGCCCGTGATGCCATACCTTGCCAAGTAAATCGTCCAGATCGTGGCGCGTTCCTCCGGCGAAGGGAGGTCGAAGAAGAATGTCCCGAGCGTAAATCGGCGACGCAACTCCGGCGGCAGCGTACCGAACGAATTGCAGGTCGCGATCCAGAGGCTCCGTCCGTTCGTGACTGCATCTACCACTTTAAGGGCCGATCGCAGCCGCTCGCCAGACGAACCCACGAGCGCGTTTTGCATGGCGCCCAGGTCGAACGCAATTGTCGGGATTCCTGCCGTGTTGCCTGTAGCCTTCGCAACGAGGCTTTTGGCGGCGCCGGGTGGGCCGATCAGCAGACATCCGTCGGCGCTCCGGTCCTGCATCCAACTCAGAATCGCGCCGGTGAGTTCTGTCTTCACTCCCGACAGATCCGTTCCCGTTCCGGCGAACGCCTTCTCGATCTCATCAAGAAACACGATTCCTCGCGGGGCCTCTGCGCCGTTTATCACCGCCCTCAGGAAGCGCTTGATGTTTTCGCATCCGCCGATGTCGTCGAATGTTTCCCCGCCGCGCCACACGCTGAGGCCAGGTGTTTGCTCGATCACCTGCCTTTTTCGATCCCAGAGTTGCTCCAGGTCCAATGCGCCCTTCGACACCGACATCGCGAGTACCTGCTCAGCCGGGAATGCTGCCAACCCCAACATGGCATCCATCGCTTTCTCGGCGACCTCCGCGGTGTCGGGCACATCAGCGGCCGCGACTGTCTCTTGGAAGATGCGGGCCAAATCGTCGATTCCAGGCAAGGGCTCGTCGAGAACGAGGACATCTTGGGTAAGCTCATCCGGAAGCACGGCGCCCGGCGTCGTCAAAAGCACGAGCGTTCTGCCGCTACTCTTGAACGCGTCTCGGAGGTTCCATATCCCCTGTGTGACCTGCGGATCAACCCAGAAGCGCTGCGCGTTGGCATAGAGCAGCACGCTGTCTTCGCTCAGTTGAGAGGCCAGCACAAGTGCCTCGACAGGTCCGATGCCGGTCGGATCGCGTTCGCCGACCAACTTCCCGAGTTCCTTTGTTCCGTTTTCATTCATCGGCACAAGGCCGCGGATGATGTCCCAATGAACCATCGGCGCGGATTTCCCAACTGCCTCCTGAACTCGTGCGATTGCGAGTGCCGGGTCGGCAGAGCGTATCGAGAGCAAGGGCGTTGAAACCCGCCGCGCCGCTTTTAGAGTCTTCATGAATTGATCGATCGGCCGTATCGTCGATTGCATCTCTTCCTCCTCGACGCTATGCGGCGTCCGCAATGGGAATCGGCGGTCCGTCCCGGTGCTCAAAGAATTGTCGATGAAGCTCGGCGAGATCGTGAAACAGGATGTCGGCAGCGGCCTTTGCCTCCGGATGTTTCAGAATCAGTTCATCCAGCGAACGCTGGGAAAGACCCCGCCGATCATCTGCCTTGATAAGTCTGTGGCAGGCGCCACACGCTGCCCAATCGCCCACGCTCTCGCCAGCCAGACTGGATACCCTGTATGCCACGAAACTCCGAGCTGGATAGCACCAGGTAGGGCGCGGCGCGGAGCAGAAATCGCATTGCAGATTCGCGTTGCCCATCAGCTCAACCACTCCTTTCGACCGAGGCCGCCGTGCCAGATGATTTTCGGCCGAACGCCTCAAGAAATCCCTTCGTTTACAGATTCCTGTCCCAGATCTCCGCGAACGTCTCCACGGCGGTTGTGCGCTGTGAGAGGCGGACCAAGTCGCCTGAATCGTTGCGACCCCGGGACCATTGCTCGACGTCGAGTAATCGTTCCGGAAGTAGAACGCCGGCGTTCGGTCACGCCATCCCAACTGCCGTGACCAAGCTCGAAAAATCTAGCCGAGTGATGCTATTCACGCGGGTGCCGCCAAAATGGTCCGCATTTCTTGTAAAGAATTCCGCTTGTGCAGGCCTGACTCATCGTGTCAAGGCTGTAATGTAAAAGACGCTTTCCATCACATCCCACCGAAACTTCTATGGAGTGCATTGCAACCTTCGGTCATTTGCTCGATACTTCTTCTTTGGATGTGATCTGCGAAGAACGAGATCGCCTGGAGCTTGAGCACGCGGAGGCCGGGACGGCTTTCGACAGCGCCAGGATGGAGCTTCGCCAACGCATCGGAACCTCGCCCAAAGCCGAATTCGACTTGCTCAACAAGGCCGTAGACAAGGCCTGGGAAAATCTTCAGAGAATACGGCTATTGCTCGATCGGCACATTCGGGAACATCGGTGTCAGGCGCGAGCCCTCTCAGCCTGTCGGACAAAGGGAGATTGATCGGAGATCCCACCCGGCGGATTCGCTAGACACGACGTCCTCCTGGAAGTGCGTAGGGGTCGTAAGCGCTATTTTTCTTTTGACGCCTTTCTTCGCACGACGCGGATTGGTACGGCTCGTGCTTAGAACTGAGGCTAGACGCTGGGAGGCTGACACAATGTGTCACCTCAGGCTAGCGTGGGCTGGTTTATGGAAACCGTTCTAGTGGTTGATGATAACCGTGAATCGGTCGAGGTCTTGGGCGACCTGCTTGAGCGCGAAGGTTACGCGATCCTCCGAGCGCAAAGTGCGAAAAAAGCAGAGGCCCTGTCAAAATTGCACGTTGGACCTATTGACCTCCTGATCACTGATGCCGCACTGCGTGGCGCTACTGGCCAAGCACTGGCGGACCGACTTATCGCCAGCCGCCCCGGGATGCAGATCCTGTACGTTTCCGGGTATAGTTCCGTTCATCTAATAACGGACGGAGAACTGAGGTGGGATGCGCCTTTCTTGCAGAAACCGTTTCCCGCACCTATTTTCCTGAAAACCGTGCGTCAGCTCCTCGACGGCCAAGCAGTCATGAAAGCGGCATAAACCGCAATTCAAAGAAAACAAGCTCCGGCGGCTTCAGTGTTTCAGTTGGGTTCAGGCCGCAACCCCGTGTGCCTCGACCGCTTCCAATTCGCCGTTCAGCTTCGCAAGCCGGAGGATCTCGGCTGCGACTTTTACGTTCTCCAGTTCGACACTACCCGGGGATTCGTAATGCGCTGCTATGATCTCGCGGGCAGCCTGTAGGGCAAGGGTGTGAAGTTCGTTCATAGCGCAAACCTTCCAGGTCTTCCTCAATTTGGAGGAAGATATCGTCCTCACAGGTGCAGTTCAGCATCCAATGTTCGGATTACATCGCAGGATGGGCCCGCTGACCGTTTTCGGCGCCTGGCTTCCCAGGCCTTCGTCGGCACGGACCCGCACTGTTCCCGAACGCAGATACTGTCGAAACTCGCAGTTGCGCCGATGTCAATTTTTACATTGCACTGGCCGTTAATCGTGGCCCTAGGGGCGTGCTTTACCGCCTATCCCGGTCACAATACGCCTCGCTTGACGATGAACAGTCTGATTCCGGCATTCTCTTTTCTTGGCCGGCCGCCGCCACGGACGAGGGCCCACGTTGCCGCCGGCCCAGGGGATTCGTAGCCCTCGCGGATCAGATCCTCGCGGCGCCCCGATGCCCGAAGATACTCTTCACGGCGGCGGCGCCAATCCGCACTGCGCCTTAACTTCTAATATGGAGCGACCTGTCAAGCCCCCGGGAATCAGCCAGGGGTGGATCTCGCAACGGCCAGCCAGGCCGAAGTGAGACCGAGCGGGAGACAGCAAGAGGAGCAAGTGCGACGGCTGATCACTCTAATATCCGCGGGTCGGAACCGCATAGTCATGATCCGTCGGGAGCTGCCTCGGACTGAGGGCGCGGGTTGGGTCCGAAGACCGTACCGCTCAGAAGTTATGAGGATTCTCCTTACCACGCGCCCTCTTGCTGTCGCCTGCTCGGTCTGTGTTCAGCCGGGAGGTCGATCGAGAAAGTCTGCTGTCGATTCACCGCCTGCCATTCCCTCTTCTCAGGAAAGTGTTCGGCATTGGCGCCAGGACCCGTCAAGGCCGAGCGGCAGTCAGCGACAGCGAGCTGCCGCGAGCCGTGGGGGAGCCTTGACGGGTGGCGCCGATGCAAGACGATCGCGATGGAGGGAATGGCAGGCATCACGTCCCCTGGGTGATTCAAGCCGCCGCTTTCTGCTGCACCTGGTATTTGGCTTCCGTCTTGACCGCAATCGCCCAGATGAAGCCCACCATCTCTCTTCCCACGGCGGTGACGATCTGCGGTTTGTTCTTTCCGGCCGCCAGGAGTTTCTGGTAGCGGGAATGCAGTCGATGTTGAGCCTTCCAGCCGATCTCAACAATTTCCGCATCCAAGTCCTTCTGCCGTTTCGCGAGGTAGCCGCCGACCCACGGCCGGAACTGATAGGCCCATGCGGCTTCGACGATCACGCGTCGCAAGTGGGCATTGCCCGTTTTGGTGATGGCACCACGCTTGATGCGGTTACCGCTGGAGTCTTCGCTGGGCACCAGGCCGCTATAGCCCATCAGTTGCCGCGGGCTATCGAACCGAGACAACATCCCAAGTTCCGCCACAATACTCACGGCCGTAATCATCGCCACCCCGCGGAGCGCTTGCAAAGCCTCGACCACCGCCCGGATCACCGGTGCAGTATTCTGCAGTGCCTCGAAGATCGATTTCTCCAGCCGCGTAATGCGCTCACTGGCGTGCTCCACCTCGCGCACGTAATCCTGCAGCGTGGCCTCCAGCGCCGGCTGGTCGAAATGGACCTTCTGTTTGATCCATTCCAGGTGTTTCACACCCCAGTTGGCCATGCGGACTTCCGGACGCTTGCCGTGGCGCAGCAGAAACTTGCCGAGCCTCTGGCGGGCGCGTTGCTGATCCGCTCTGGCGTCCTCGCGCGTTCGCACCAGGTCCCGCAACGCTTCGTGTGCGGCATCCGGCACCCACACCGGTGTCAATTCGCCGTTGGGTAGTGCCTGGCCAGTTTGACGGCGTCCCGCCGATCCGTCTTGACCTTGTCGCCAGCCCTGGTCGGCACCAGCGACGGCGCGATCACCTCGCACTTCACGCCCAAAAGGCTCAACTGCCAAAACAGCACATATCCCGTCGGGCCGGCCTCATAGCACGCTCGCAGTTCGAAGCCGGCACTCAGCTTCTTTACCATTCGCCGAACCGCATCCAGTTGATTCGGGATTCTGCCGTACAGGCTCACTTCCTTGCCCGGATCGGCGACAGCAACTGTAATGGTGTCCGCGTGGACATCCAAACCAAGAAATCGTATTTTAGACATGCGACCAGTTCCTTTCGTGTGCGGCTCTGCGCCGCTGGTTTCACCTATTCGCAGCGTAACCCGCGCTACCGCGAACAGGACTGGTCGCTCCATTGTGACTGATTTCGCATAGAGAGTCTCCTGAACGAGGAAGCCCCAGGCTGTGAATGTTGGGCCGCGAGATTTGCCGATTTGGGTTCGCAGGGGAATCCTTCGCTCCGCCGCTTGCCAATGCTGCAACACAGCCCACCAGCTGGGCGTCCCGCGGCCGCGCGGGAGTCAGACCCGCATCGGTCTTTGGCAATCGACCGAACTTCTCCCTCGGAGCTCTTACGGCCGGGATTATTGCAACGCGATGGAGCGAAGGAAACTACAGAAGAGAGATTTACCTGCTATCGCATGGCCCGCTGTCCCATGCGGGTTCCAGGAGGCCTCGCCAGGAGGAACATCCTTGGTCTTTCTGTTCCGCACAACCCATATTGGACGGGCAGTATCGCGGCGAATCTGCGAGCGCGACCAAAACCACCGACCCGAGTGCTGCTAATGCGAGCCAAATGAATGCCGCTGCGATGATCAGGAGCCGGATCGAGGAGGGCCGTAACCGTGGCAAACAAACCACTGCGCTCACCATGAGGCGTGTCCAGCAGTCTCCCACTGGACTTGGAACCTCGCCAGCGCTTCCAGAATTTCAGCGCCGGTCAACCACGTCGAGCATCTTGGCAGATTCGCGATCACCCTTTGCTTGAAGGCCCCGCACAACCCGAGGGCGAGATGGTCGTCCTCAAAGAAGTCCGCCAATACGCATGCCGCCGTCACTTCCGGCCCGCTGCCGCCGTATCCCCATTCAAAATGCGATGCTCCCAGCCCGACCAGTTCTGGCCGCAAAACAAGCGGGTCAAAGCCATCTCGCAGGATCTGTGTGGCCGAGTTGCCAAGTCGGTGAAAATGATAAATCGTGCTCGCCGGCTTCTTCGGAACCAGCTTCGCCGGCTCGTATGGGCGCCGGCCAATGAAGCCCGCACGCTCACCGTCCGCAAGTCCAAAATCACGCTCATCTGCAAAGCGGTTTTTCATCACCCAGCGATAGGTGTAGCTCTGCAAACCCTTTAGCCATTCCCGCGGATTCTGCGAGTTCACCTGGGACCATTCTTCCGGCGTGAAGCACTCGCTTCCCGCCTGCCGGTCCTTAGAACGCTCAATGTATTCCCAGAGCTCTCCGCTCGCACGGGCCAACGGCAGGTACAGCCAAGCGGGTGTCAGCACAAATGCCAGCTTGTCGGCCACGCAGAGCCGCGAGACTCGGAGTCCGCGAGACACTGCGTAGAATCGAGAATGTCTGCGGCAGAATTCCGCCCATTCGGCGCCGAAGAGTTTACCCATGATCCGGGCGCCCAATTCAACGTGAGCTTCCGCTCCCGGGCCTTCGACCGAAGTGCGCCCAATATACCCGACATCGTGCAGTGCGAAGGCGAGCCACAAGCGCGGATCGCGTGGAAACCGGTACAATCTGCGCCAGGCAAATGCCACGAAAAGAGGATGGATAAAGAAATTGTGAACGCCGAAGAGCACACTACGCGTGCCAATCGTCATAGTCAAACCTCCTGGAATGCTCCTGGAATCGGACTGCCCGCCTGCTTGAAGCAGCCGCTCGGGTTCGGCACAACCGCCCTCCCCCGAGATACGGTCGTCACCCTGTCCGAGCGGCCGCCTCAACCCATGCGCCGGATTCAGCCTGTGGCCCACCCAGTGCGTCAGGCACTCGCCCGTTGCGCTTCGCGGCGTATCGACGCCTCTGATACTCCCGATTCCGCCTTTTGCTCCATTCCGTCGAACATTTCGGACAGCGCACGGCATTTGGCGACGTGCTCTTGAATGGCTTATGGCAGTCCGGACAACCGAAATTCCGCAGCCTCATTTCGAAATACATAACTTGTCGCCACCGACCTCCCTCAAATTGCCACCCGTTACTGAATCACCAGGTTCTCGCGCCGCGCCCACATTGCTGCGAATGATTTCTCAAACGTCTCGATGTCCGTCGCGTCGGATGAAAAGTGCACGTTATTGTCCTGCACCAGTAGCCCGCTCCGGGACCAATTGGCGCTGCCTTCGCGCAGAAGGTGACCGTCGATGCAGAATGCTTTCTCGTGCATTAGATCGCGCAGCGATCCCTGCTTTACACGTACATGAATCGTCCGCCGGCCGCGAAATAATTGGGTCGTTGATGGCTCACCGAAACGAGCGGCGGCGCGTTCCTCGTCTTGAAACTGTTCCTGATCTCGGTAAACGCGGATCTCGACCCTCCGGGCGGCTAATTCATTAACGACTCCTGCAAGCCTGCGATCCGTGAAGCTGTACATTGCGATGTCCACCCGCTGCTTCGCTTTCCGCAGTTCTGCAATATCAAGCTGTTCGAGATTTTCCCATGGCGAGAAATGTTCCCCGCCACTCGGAGATGTTGCAGCTTGGGTCGCGGAATCCTCGGTCGCACTCGGGCGGAAAAGCTCTGTCCCGAGCACTCTGCGCAAGTGCGGGCGGGTAAATGACAGCGCCGCGGCTAGAATGACAATCGATACCAGGATTCTCAAGCTGCCTCCGTTCATCCGGCATTCAGCACGACTGCAGTATCCAGAGCTTCCACAAGCGACTCCTGTGGGGCGGTTGGCGGGTCCTCGCGACGCGACGTGCCAGCTTCACTAGCGGGCTGTGCTGGTCTCAGGTAGTGAGAGCTGGTGCAGCCCACGCAATTCACGGCCTCGGTCAACGCGAGAGTCGCCGGCGCGAATGCCGCCGGCACCGCAATCTCCTCCCCAGACCGGCTGAAGAATTGTGGCATGACCGAGCCCGAAAGCGCCTTGTCCTTACCCCAGAGTTCCAAGCCGAGGTATCCATTGGTTCCGCGGAACACTTCTTCCGCGATCAATTTAGGCCGGTTGCCATTCTCGGTTCGGCTTGGACGGTGCCGCGTAATCGACAGCTCGTATGTCCTTCCGGTGCGGAACATTTCGATCCGGGTAACAAAAGGGGCAACGATCAAAGCGTGAACGCCGTTGACGGCCAGCGAATCGATCGGTTGCAACCACGTTAAGGGTTCGCCGCTCTCGCCTGCGAAACTCACGTAACGGCCAAGCTCCGCCACGGCGCCGCCGGATTCAACACCGCGTACCACGTATCGCTTCGCCAGGTTTTGATATTCCAGGCTGACCTCCGGCCGGGCGAAAATCCCGGTTTCCTCGAGCCGCTTGACCGTGACGGGCGGCAATCTCAAGCCGCGAATGTTCAATTTTGGATTGGATTCCATGGTTATCCTTCCTTGGAACATCTTCTGTTCAGCCGCTCTTGCCGAGGCGAATGCGACCACCTGAGTGGCCAGCCGGTCGGCCGCACGCAAATTGTGCATCACGGCCGCGTGATCCTCAGGCCTCCAAAGATGGCCGACCCTCTCGGCGGATATGTCCCCAGCCCATCGCCCGGCCTGCTCCATTGAGTCGGCGCCCATGACAGCTTCGCCCGTTGCTCGGCGAAACTCGGTTTCGAAATCGGAGAGCTCAAGCCTGTGGGTACCCTGCCGCCAACACCGGAGGGCAGAATCGAGCAGCAGGTAGCGGCGCGTGTCGATGTGCTTGTAGAACTCAATGCCGTTCTGCCGGTACATCCACATGAACGACGCACAGAGATTCACCGGGCGTCCGCTTTCCCGCAACATCGTCTCCAGAGGCACCCAATTCGCTGCCCCAAGGTCCTTCGGTTCATTCATAACCTCGACTCCTACTGCACGAAATCTTGCACGTCACGGTGCGTTCCGAGCCATTGCGCCAACTCGGGGCCCGCGGAGAATACCCGCACCTTCTGCTCGTGGCTTGTCACCTTATAAAGCACCCACGGCACAGGACCAGGTATGTCTTCGAGCGACAGCACGAGGTGCGGATAGTGCTGAACCCAGTCCTGGCTCAGCCAGTCCTCCAGATTATGTGGCGAGCACCCGGTGTACTCGCAGAATTCCTGCTCGCTCGCCCACCGGCAAGCCGGGCCAATCGCGGTCACCAGCTTTTCCAGGAAAGTATCAAACGCGTCGATGCAGCCGACAAACACGATCACGGTTGGCTCCTTCGGAGCCTTCACCGGGTCGATGTTTGCCAAACGCCACTGCACAGGTTTACGCTCTAGCTCCCACCAAGGGTGTTTTCGGCACCGGCACTCCGAGCGCGGTGCGAATCATGTCGCGCGTGCAACCCGCCCAGCAGATATACTTCTGCGGCTCATCCACCGAGATTGCGAGGTTGTCTTTACTCGTGTCGCGTCCAGCCACTGCGCAAGAGGGGCACCGGGCGATCCAGTTCCGGCCAACTTTCCTCCGCACTTCGACGTGGTCGAGAATCCGAAACTGGGCGCGCGCTCTCGGGCAGTGCCACTCACGTTTTTGCTCAGGCACAACTTTGGGTGACGCTGCGGACTCGGAAACCTTACCGATCAGCGATCGTAAATGATCCTCTGACAATGTTCCGAGACGCTTCAGGTAAGCCAATTGTTTGTCGAGGCTGTAGTCGGCTCCGTAGAACCAATAGCGCGCACCGATGGCGCGGTGGATTCCGAGCGGTCCGCGAATCGCGTTCCCAAAATCGCCTTCCTTCAGTTCGTCGTGCTTCGGGAAAATCTCGATTCCCTCGGCAGTACCTGAACCTTTCACAGGGATACCCAGCTTCAGCGCAATACCCGTGATCCATAATCGGCACTCCCGAGCCAGGAGCGGTCGCTCAGCCAGTATCCATAGGTGAGCTCCGCGACGGCTCATTTCAAGCGCAGCTTCCACCTTTGCGGTTTGCAGTTCCCACTGCAGCTCGCACAGATGCTTGAGCGAATCCGCATAATCGCCGTCGATGGCGATCCACTTCGAGCGCTGCGTCTCCGGGTTCATGGCGTACAGGCCAATCGTGAGCCGACCTTCCAGGTGCTGCCGGACAGTGGCTTCAGTCAAGCTCAAGGGCGCACCGTTCTTCCCGGCTTTCGGGCGGAAGTAGTAATGGCGGCCGCTCTCCGGGTGAGGCCGAGGGGACTGCACCACGTACGCCCGCCGGTTAACAAACAGCCGCCAATAGTCTCGAACGTTCTCCGCGGTGGCCTGATGTTGTCTTGCCATCGGTTCGTCCCTTTCGTCCTGCTCTTACATAACCCGAATCCGGAACCTGTGCAAACAAACCGGAGCGGAGTGTTGTCACGCCTGCGCTGCCGCCCGGCACCGGCGTTCCAGCAGGGCCGGCCTCTGGGCCAGAGCAGTCAATTTGTGCTCCCGAACCAGCGCGCGATAATCCTCAACGTTGTATCCTCCCCACTTCTGGTCCTCGAAATTGAGCCAGTAGAAAACGCCGGTTTTGCGGTCGAATACGTATAAGGCTCCGGATTCCGGATCTCCTGAAACTAGGGTGAAGAAGAGAACGCCGGCCGGGAACTGCACCCACCGGACAATCTCCGCCTCGGCAGCCCGCGCCAGGGCCATGCTTGCCTCATCGACGGTTACCCGCCGGTCCAACCCAAGCTCATCAAGAGTGAGGAGCGGGGTTACGTTCATCGGTGCGAAAGTACTTGCATTCATACGAACAATCTCCTTTTCGATTCGTCTGTGTCTTCTCCTGTCGGGACCACATTAATGAGGATGCGAACCATCGGATGACCTCAAGCCTTCGCGAGCCAAGACTGCCTCACCTCCCGCGCGGCCCGTGACGCCAGCCGATCGCAGCGTTCCTGGTTGCTGTGTCCCGAATGCCCTCCAACATGTATCCATGTCACGCGGTGATAGCTTGCTAGTTCGGCCAACTCCTCCCACAGATCCTGGTTCGCTACGCCATTTCCAGAGGACGATCTCCATCCATTCGCCTGCCAGCGCTCCAGGAACTGCGTCATGCCACGCAGCAGATATTCGGAATCAGTGAATACTCGAACCGCGCAGGGGCGCTTGAGAGCGCGAAGTCCCTCGATGGCGGCGGTCATTTCCATCCGATTATTCGTTGCTTGTACAACAGCTCCCTGGAGCACACGCTCCGACTCGCCATACCGGAGAATGCAGGCCCAGCCTCCTGGACCGGGATTTCCCAGGCATGACCCGTCTACCGCAATTTCGACTTCACTCCCCATGCTTTGCCCTCCTTTCCAGTAGCTGATCTGCACTTCGCCGCCACATGACCCACGTTCAGCAGATTCCGCAGCCGCCAAGATCGCCGCAAGCATTCGGCGGCACCACATATCACCGACGGCGGATACCGCAATCCGCCGCACCATCCCGAGGCCGTCGGCGGCAGCCGACGGTCGAGGGTAGTCAATCGCTAACCCTGTGATGCTGCCGGACTTCGAGGCCGACGGAAAACGGCAAAGCATGGTCATTCGCTACCTCTAAGAAAGTTCAAAGAAGCGCCAAACTGGGCGGTGCGGCTTAACGAATCAGATGCGTTCGCTGCGGAGCCCCGGATTACATCAGCAAAGCGTACAGGCCGATCGCCGCTGGCAGCGACTATGACCGGAGTGTCCAACAGGGTCTGCAAAAACTCGCCCGCAACTGCGAGGCAGATCGTCAATCTTCGTGGCTCAAAGCACTCCTTGATGCATGACAGAACGTGATAGCTCGGCGCGAGATAGAGCAACATCTTCAAATGGATTTCCTGATCCAGTTCGTGGCAAATCTGCGTATACCGGCTCTTTGACTTCGCCAGGCGCTCGTACTCTAGTGCAAAGCGGCACTCAACGCCGGCGCACGTTACGGTCACGATAGCGTCGTAGTCTTTGGCATATTTGAAGGTCGTCAGATGATTCTGTGAGCGGACCTCAGATTCCGGAGTCCACCTCACCAGCACCTTCCGCCGCCGCAATGCCAAATGGATTTCATTTACATCGAGCCAGTGATTGACAACCAGCTGGCCGTCTCCCGATTGCTCGACACCACGCCCGTCACACAACTCCCCCATCTCCATCAGGAGGGACGCTCCCTTTGGCGCAATGGAGTAGACCCATTCGTGGCCGTGCAACACACCACTTTGCCGGCAAATAAGATCCAGTTTTTCCAGACGTCGCATTCGCTGCTCAAATGCCATGTTGGATCTCTCCAGACCATCCAGTTGCAGAAACTCGAATAGCTGTTTACGCGTAGCGAAACCACAACGCAACACGTGTTCAAGGACAGGAACATCTCGTGTCCTGCTGACGATGAACGTGCCCTTCGGATAACGCATAAGATTTCTAGACCCGCCCGAGTTGGAGACGCGCAGAACACGGCGCTGCCGGCAATGGCTCGACAAAGAACGTCCCGAGTTCACCGCGCAGCCAGGAATATGCAGGCATCAGCAAGAGCAGTTCCTGCCGCCCGTGATCGTCGCTGAACGAGACAACCTGCACAGAATGTGCCTTCCACGAAACCGAACGCGCATCAATGTATCCGACTCGTTCCGCCGTGACGGCGAACAGGTACATCTCGGGTTGCGCGTTTTTCGGAAGCACGTGCTCAAAAAGAATCTGGTTCCAGCCGTTCCGCTGCTGGGGCGCCGCGCATTCAAATGCACGCCCCAATGCACGACCTGGGTAATTCGGGTTGAATCCGCTGGCCGAATTGAACCGCAATTTGCCTCCAATCCGCCAGCGATAGCGCAGTTTCCCGTTCACCGGAACGGCCGTGGTGTTGTAGTAGGCGGCGCGAGCAAATCGTTCAGGATCCGATGGTTCTTTTCCGAACTTGCGTTCCCACGCGCTGCCAAACCCCTGGATTGCGATTACCACGGAAGCTATGCTCCCTTCAGTTGCCGGTTCTTTCGTTGTTCTGCTTCGAGTTGCTGTTGCAGTTCGTTCACGCGCGCGATCAGCCGCCGCGTAGCCTCGGTATCGGAAGTTGCTGCGGCGCCACTTCCGTTTGTTTCAGAACGGCGCTCCAACACGTCAAGGCGCCCTGACATTTGGCTGATCATGGTGTCCTTCTTTTGCAGTTCGGCCTTCAGACTGCGGTTTTCACTATCGAATGCATCGCGCTGCGCGGATGCCACTTCGAGACGCTCTTTAAAGTCCATGGTCTCGAGCGCCGTCGCACTTGGCCGGCCGGTCAATTGCGTCTCGACGACGCGGTTGCAATCGGCCATGTGGGCGTTGTACTTTTCGACCGCGCTCGCCGCCACCGCGCGCGAATACTGCTCTTGATTCCAAACGTCGGTCAATAGCTCGGCTGCCCGCCACAGCTTGCGCCTTTCGTCCAGGACGCGCACTCCGTACATCAACATCAGCAACATCACCAAGCCTGTGGTGAGCGCGCTGTACCAAAAGAATGGATTTGAAAGGCTGGCATCGAGGAAGGCCCGCCGGCGTTCCTCAATCCAGGCGCCGTAATCGAAGTCACTCTTGTTAACAAGCTTCGTCGAATAGTGAAAGAAGTCATCTTGCGGCTGGTACGGCTTACCAGTTTGCGGGTGCTGGTACGGCCCGGAAGATGTTTGCCTTGGCGGCCGTGCTGCGGATGGCTGCACAGGCTGCGTGGCGGTCTCCTGCGCGGTAAGCGTAGTCGCAAGCATCGTACATAGCAGCAGGCGTGATGTCATCTCCGAAACCCTCCTGTGTAGCGGCTCGGTACGCGGTACTTACGCTCCAGTTCCGGATCTTTGAACCGCAGATTTGCGCCGCTCGATTCGGCACGGGACTGCACCATTCGTGGATACAACGGCGGCACAAAATCCGGGATGCTTACGTCCTCTGGCGGCCTCACCTGCAACAAGGAATGCAACGTGCCGCGGCTGTCTTCCGACATAAGGATTTCCATCCGGCCTTTGGGCAGATTCTTGATCGATTCATCCTGCGACCGGGTTTCGCGGTCCTCGGTTTCTGTGGCACGGCCCGTTTCCTCGTACTTGCCAAGACCGAAGAAGCCGCGTTGTTTGAAAATGCTCCGGCGCACCACGGTCTGTTCCGCCGACGCCTTGATGAAATACTTCGCGGTTTCCTCATCGCGCGTCCGGAGCGTCATCGTCGTATTCGGGGCCGACGTCACTTCTTCTTTAAAGCCGCGGCCTACCTGCATCAGTTGCGGGAGCGATTGCATGGAGAAGAGGAACGCCGTGTTGGTACCACGCGCGGTTTGCAGAATCTGGGCAAAGTTCCGGTAACCGAATGGCGCGAACTCGTCCAGCACAACCGAAAAGATCGGCCGGTTCTGCCGCCGGCGCTCCGCCTGATCCTCGTACCGCTTGCCGACGGTCAACTGGATATTCTGCAGAAGCATTTTGCCCAAAGAACGAACAGGCTCGATATTCTTGTTCGCGTTCAGACTGACGAAAAGAATGAGCTCCTGGTCGATAACGTCCTCGATTGACAGCAGGTCATCATATTGACCGGTGATCGCTGAGAGCTCGTCGTCGAGGAATGTCATGCATTCATTGATCAAGCCTTGAATCTTCGGCACGCGCTCGCGGTCTTCGAGTGACTGCAACAGGTTCTTCACCGACATTTCGAAATTCAGACGCTGTTGCGCGCTGACCTTGGCGTCCCGGTCAAGGCGGTGGGTCGCCTTTTCGATCTGCTCGTGGAGCACGGCTTCGTCGAGCAGCATGACGATGACGTCGTAGAACGTGTAGCGCGCCCCGGTATAGAAGAGGACGCGAACAACATCGCCGAGATAATTCAGCTGGTGTTTCGAAAAGAACTCGTCGTGCAAGTTGAACGAACCGAAGATCATGTTCACCTGCGCCATGTAGTTGTCGTCGCGTGTGAAGAAGGGGTTGTAGAGAACTGATTGGTCCGGCCGCGATGGATTGAGGAGACGGAGCTGATGGAGGCGGCCAGCGCGGTGAATGTGAGGGAGCAGGTGTTCAAAGAACTCCAGATCACCTTTCCCGTCAAATATGACCATCGGAATCCGGTGCCGATCCTCTGCCGGACCGACCCAGCGGGCGATGTCCTGCGTGATGATGTTCTTGAGCAGGGTCGTTTTACCGGAGCCTGTCATGCCGAGGACGATGCCTTGCATCACCCGAACTTCATCCGGCCACAGCCACGGCTTCGTGTCCATGTCGTATCCCAGGACAACGGCATTGTGTTTCCAGGCGTCGGCTACAGCATATTCATCTTTGGCTGCCGGGACAACGAACGGCCGACGCTTCTTGTGCTTGGCGTCCGGTGCAATCTTGCGAATGATCGGCACGGTAAAGGCAGCGGAGATGATGAACACGTACAGCGCGCCCTCCACGAGTTGCTGGGAGCGAATATGCAGGCGTGCCACGACCAGGTAGAGGCCGACGCCGGCGACTACGAAGAGCATGAGCAGCAAAATGATTGGTGAGTCTCCAAGTGACGCCTCTCTTTGGTTTCGATTCGAATTGTTGACCATATGGATCTCCCGACGAACGACTGCCTCCACTTCTGACTACTTGAACGCTTGCAGCGTCTCGCTTAGTCCGGCGACTGCCATGACCAGCGTCGCCGTTCCAACAAACTTCCATTGACGATTGCCGCATAGGGCTTGCTGGCAGGCTTGGGCGAGAGAGCCAAACATCAATACGGGAAACAAAGCCTCAACGATCCAAGGTGGCGTGGTGATGCCCCATGGATCGTCGGGAATCGCGGAGATCACCGGATGTGTCCAGCGCCAATGGAACACATATGCGCCCACCACAGCGACAAGGACAACCGTGCACCAGTAGCAAACGTTCAGGACAGCTTCAGACAACACCACGCGCTGGATGGCGGGCCATGGTTGCAACCTGCTCGTGATCGAACGTGGTTCATTCGCCATATCTACTTCGCCGAATGGATGCTGAAATAAGCGAACACAATCAGGAGTAGGAGCGAAAGGGCGACCCCGACAGCAATTCCGGTCTTCGGCCGGCGCTTTGTGGGATCGAACGGATTCCTCGGCTCGAGCACAGCGTCGGCAACCGCAACTTTGAACCCGGTGTCGCGCCGGCTGCGGATCATCGTGAGCAGCCGTTCATGCATCTGCTCAACCGTTTGATATTGCGGTTGCATGGCTACAGCACCAATGTCGCGATAACTTGACGAGGTCCGTCCCCCGCGAAAACCATCCGCAGAACCGTCGGGGTGGAGCTTAACTTGGGATCGGTCGCCGTCGGAAGCTGAATCGCGACCAAGCCGATCCCGTTCGCACCGGGAAGTATCACAGCCGAGGGAGTTTCGGCGTGCAGAACGGGCATGGTGACGGTTCCGTCGGAACGCAAATGCGCAAGGTACTCATCGCCCAATTGAGAGTTCGCCAGCGATGTCAACGATCGGTCACACTGAGGCGATCTGAGGGAGACTACGTGCGGCGTTGATGGTTGATAGGCAGTTTTCGATCGGTTCTCGATCGCATAACGGATGAAGACCTGGTTTTCGGTACGATAAATGTCTCGGATCGTGATGTCAACCTGTGGCTGTTTGGATCGAGGGAAGCCCACCAGCTTGACCGGGGCGCTGTGCAGCAACATATCGCCCGGGATGATGGATTGCTCAACCGGCTTTGGTGGAGTGGCGGGCTTTACCTCCGCTTCCCTTGGCGGCTGGCGGTAATCGATTGCAAAGTCCATCTGCCCGGCGTCGCTGATGGCGGGCACGAGCTCATAATTGAGCCGGGTTGTGGCTGTCCATATAAATAGGTTGGTGGCGGCGCCCTCTTGGAGCGGCTGGATGAACACTTTGTTCTCCCTGCGCTCCACCTTGAATGCCTGAGGCGATCCCACCGCGACCGTCGCCACCGGCTCGGCAACCTCGATCACGGTCAGGTGGTTCAGCGCCGTCTGGATTCGCACGACCCGATCGCGCGCCGGCGTTTCGGTATCGATTTTCTGGGCTGACAGCACGAAGACCACTGCCAGGGAACTTACAAGAATACGCGTCATTTCTGTACTCCTTTCCCAAAAGGCGTCCGGGGAGTGCCCGCAGTGCGGGCTTCCCCAGACGATTGGCTATTGCACCTGCGCACTAGGGAACGGCCGAGCTTCCCAGGGCCGTACCGCGGCGCTTTCAATAAACGCCTGCCGCTTGGCCGGCGTATCAAGCTGGCGTATGCTCGCTGGATCTCCATCTACGAACACCGCGAAACTCTCGCCATACCGTTCCGCACACCGGGTGATGAACCGCTGCCGGTCCTCCCTGGTGCGCAACGTTAGCCTTGTTCGGATCGTGGGGCGTTGTGGCAGATTCGTGAACGTCACCGTTCCATTCCGGATCTCACCGGATCCTTCCTGGATCGGGAACGGCTGCACCGAACTGCTCCGGACGCCGTCAAGGACAATGCTTCCGTGCTCCGTCACCCGGAACAGGAATATCTGGCGCTCCTGAATTTGACCGTCCGGGAGCCGCCTTCGTTCGAACCGGAAAACGTTTCCGGATTCGTCGAAGGTGATCTCGCTGTCCGGCATCTCCGGGAGATTCAACTGGATTGGTTGTCCGCCTGTCTCCTCGATAACCTTGTCGATCACTTCCTGCGGGAAAGCGTGGAAAACGATAGCGCCGGTGGCCTTGTCATTTCGCGTTGACACCGCGATGGAATGCAGCGCCTGACACCACCCTCTCCGGTTCTCCCTCTTGCTGTTGCCCCATTCGAGCAGCCAGCTATGGAAGTGCCGCATTTCTTCCCGGCACCGCTCCTCGTTGGCACGAAGCGCGGCCTTTGCCCGGTAAAGATTTTTCGAGGCCTTCTGACGGATTTGCAGATCCTCATCGTTGCGCAGCCGCTCAAATTCCGCTTGCGCTTCCTTGAGGCCTGCTTCGAACTGTTCGCTCCGCTTCCGCAGTTCTGTTGCTTTGACGCCGAAAGTGCGGTTTACCTTGGCGCACTCTTCGTGCATCTCTCGCGTGAAAGTCTCTCCGCGGATCATCCCACCGAAGTCGCGCAGTGGGAGTGTTTCCTCGAAGAGAACGCCGATTTCCTTGCGGACGTGGTTGTAGAGCTGCCCGACGATGTCCGTGCCGCACACCGGCACGTCCATGGGCATCTGCGAGATGCGCCGGGCCTCTTTCGCGTCGCGCCAGGGCGCCTTGGGGACTTCGCTGCGGATCCTTTTGATCACAGCCTGGTCCACCGCGACGTTGTGTTTCAGTGAATCGAGCGCGTTCTGAAGCTGATCGACCAGCTCGTAAGCACAGTCGAGCCGTCCGTGCGCAATCGAGTCGCTGATGAGATTCGTGATCCTGCCGATCTGGTTCCCCCGAGCCTTCATGGCAACATCGGCCAGGTTCCACCAGGGAGATTTGACCTTCTTCTGCTTGTCTTTGTGCCGCCGGTACTCTTCGCGCATTTCAAACCGGCTCTGAACGAACCGCGGAAACTCGCTGTCCGGCAGAACGGCCACAAGGTCGAAATCGAAATCACCGCCATTCCGCGCCGCGGTCTTCGAATGCAGCACGAAAGTCCCGTGGAGACGGAGCTGGCGATCAACGGTATCTGCGATGTGTGCCACGTCCATTCCGCAACCTGTCGAACGGAGAACGCGTTCGAGGGTCTGGACTGTGGTCTCGGCCGACAACAACTCTACTGGTAGAAGGTCCTCTTTCATCCGTATCGGGTAACGCACAACTAGCCCTCTTCTTGTCGAAAGAGAACCGATGCCGCAGCCTTCCGGAATCCAATCGGAGCCGGCGAACACCTGTCCGTCATGGGCAAACAGGTATCCGTCATCTGCCAGGGCGAATGCGGGCAGCCGGAAGCCGCCTCCGGTTGACACCTTAAACGCCCACTTCACCAGCAACTGTTGCAAGCGAGTATTCAAGTAAGGGTGCCGAACCAGCGAACCACTGCCGTCGGCTTTGAGGATCGCCTCGACGACGGAGGATTCGTATGAGGTGTATTCGTCGTCTTCGGCGTCGTCGATTTGCCGTTGGGCGGCTGATGTTCCGATCGCTTCGAGGAGCTTTCGGTAGTCGCCGGACAGGGCCGAACTCACCACGCTGCGCACTTCCCCCAACGCCCGAGGGATGATCTCGGTGTGCAGGGAATCGGGCGGCGCGTGTTCGATTAGCGTGTAACTCGACTTAAACTGCAGGTCGCGGGATACGTCTCGGATTCCCAAAACGATCGGGGACCGGAAACGCGTTCCCTGGATGCCGCTCGAAAGCCCGGAGAACAACTTCTGGCACTCTGCGAGCAGTCCCAGCTCAAGTCGCGGCTTCACTGAACTTTCAGGCAAGATAATGTCGGCGTCGAGAATATTTGCCACATCGTCTTGCATGACCTTGAATGAGCCCTTCGCCTGGGTGCGATCGAACGCAAGCCGGAACTGATAGAAGCGGTGATCCGGCAAGCCGAGCTTGCCGAACAACCGTTCCGAGACCCAGCCACGGCAATCATTGGTCCCCAGAGCGTGGTCTTCCACCACGAGGACGCGCGCATCCTGCTCCTCGATCACGGTCCGGCAGTCCGAAACCAGGATGCCGAAATAAGTGATCGCCGCCTGCGGCCACTTCTGAAACCGCTCGGCAATGGGCTTTTCGTGCTCGACATCAACGGCGTAGAATTTACCGTCTTTCGCGGAGCCGCTAGCGCCCACCAGGCGATACTCGACGTCGTCGATCCGCTGGCGCATGAGCGCTTCACGAACCTTCGCCTCTTCGTATGCGTCCAATTGGAGCGTAGGTACGCTGACCACGGCGACGCGGATTTCCGGATAGCGCTTGTGGAGCACCGTGTTCTTCAGTTGCCCCTCGGCATCGATCCTGGGAAATCGCTTCGTCACTTTACCTTCCTCGTCAATATCCGCGAACGTCACTCGCAGCACGTCCGCTGTTTGGTTCACAGATGGCAACATTTTGTTCCTTTCCCTGTTGTCGTGTTGTGGTTGATAAACCGGCACGCGAGCAGGGACACGGAACCGGCGCCGGTCCCATCCCTGCACATGTGCCGAAAACTTGCCTGCGTTCTCGGCCTGGCTCGGGAGAGCCGGACCGCCATCCTGCGTTCCTATTCAGTTGTTAAGGGTCAGAAGGGGCAATCGCCATCTTGCGGTGGCGAGAGCATGAAATCGATTTCCTCTGGATAGAGCTCCGGATGCTTCCTCCTGAGAAGATCCCGCTCGGAAACTGGCTCACCCAGAGCGGCGCAGTATTCCACGTAGACCTCCCAGTCTTCCTCCGGAATCTCTCCCAGACTGTAATTCCGCTCGATCTCATCGACGACCTTACGCATTTCACGCCAAGTCGCTTCAGCATCATCGAAACCACATCCATCGATTTCAATTCCATTCGAACCGTTTGCTGTTTCAAGCGTGTCGAGGCTCACTCGAACTCCTTTCTCCGGTCCGCGGTCGCGGGCAGAGAAAAGGAGCCGCTCGCGGCCTCTTCTTCCACCTCGCGCCGAAGACCGGGTCTTCGGCCTGGCTCCAAAGAGCCGGCCAGCGACATTGCCTGAGTTGTTTGGAATTGGCGAGCCCGAGGGCGTGCCAATCCGCTACTTATCGCGTGATCTCACTCTTTGCAGGTTGAGTCACCGCGATATTCCTTGATCCGGGCGCCGCCTCGTGCAAACGAGAACAGTTCACGGATGTACCTGCCCACCGACGGCTGATTCTGCAGCGTCCACAGCAGAATCACGCCGGCGATCATACTTAGCGCCGTAATGCGATTCACTAACGCTCCAAGCGTCATGGAAACGATCAATACGACGGTCAACTTGTCATGCTCTGACATGACTTTCTCCTTTCTGTCGGTTGGACCAGAACAGAAGGACTCCGCTGGCAGCGATCTCCTCGAAGCCCTGGTCCGTTACAGTTCGCGGACCAGAACTCCGTAGAGCCTGGCCAGCACCATCCCAGATCGAGTCTGGGTGCTCCTCAACTAAGAAGCTGGTGCGTTATGAAGAATGATTGCTGTTCCTTACGGCCTCCTTTTTGATGACCGGATAGCGCGACGGCGAAGTCTCCGCGCGTGTCCGAAATTCTGAAATTGCAAAGAAATTTACCCCGGCGCGAAACGCCTCAACGATCGCTTCGGCTTCGGTTGGCATTTCACGCCCGAGCGTTGGCATGGCGTTGTTCCCATTCGTTTCCGCCAGAAAGAATCGCTCGATTGTGGCCGTTTCCGCCATCTCCTTTCGGCCACGCCTGCGGCGTGGCGGGGTGGCTGTTTCGGACCCAGTCTTAGGCCCGCTAGTCGATCGCGAAGTCCGCATCTCGGGTGCAGACGCGGCAACCTTCGAATCCGGTATCGTTTCCAAGCCGTTTGTCGCCATTCACGATCTCCTCTCACAAGTCGCGACAGATTCAATGGGAAAGAATGTGATCATTTACGTACATAAAGCCTCGATCCTGATCACTCGTTGCGTTTGTCGGCCCTCCACAGCTCCCATATCTGCTCGATTTCTTTTCGAAAACCGAGATCGCCGGGATACCGATTCTCCATACGGAGAAGGCGAAGCGCGGTTAGAATGTCGTCAGCGATGGTCGCATCCACATTCCACAGATCCGTGGGATCCCAGCCGCCATTTTCATCGGCATTGTGCCAAGCCAATAGAAAGTCAGCCACGCGCCGGCATTGTCCGGTATCACCCATTGCGATCCGCATCAGGCGCGCGACGGAAGCGAGCAAGGCTTGACGGTTTTGCGCGGCGGTGGCGTCGACAGCCTTCAGAGATTGGACCAGCTCTTCGTGGCTCATCTGGTTTCCTCCGCGGAATGCTCGTGTTGCCCGCGCCCCAAGTGCGATCTCAAAAGATCGGTGCAGCTAGTGATCGCTCGGATGACCTGAGTCTTTGCGAGCAAGCCAACTGCGAAGAGGAGAAGGGGAACGGTGCGGGTCAGGATTTCAGGCGCCCTCACACTGCGAAGGGTGGAAATGACGGTACCGCATGCGAGGATGACGATGCTGAGGAGCACGAGCTCGTAACGATCCGGCAGCCGGATCCGGTTCGCGGTTACTGGCAGACTAAGGCATAGCTGTGCCGCAGCATGCTCGCGTCGCCGCACCACCAAAGCGCGGCCAAGCATGACGAGGCTGGCCAGGATTTCGAGGAACAACGTTCCGATCCTGGGAACCAAGAGCAGCAGGAGAGCGGAAGCGAGCGAGCCGCCCGCCGCTGCTACAAGCATGTCAGGCCGGCTAAACCATCGCTTTTTGCCGAATTGGTACTCTGGCCGCATCACTCGTTTCCTTCGCCTTAGGGCGCTGCCTGCTACTTGCTCGTTGCCTCTCGAGCCAGTTCATCAGTCTGCTCGAGACCGGTGTTTTTCTCCCCCACCATCTGCTGCTCCCAATAGTCCGCAACCAGTAAACCGCTCGGGTTGTATTCCGAACGCCGGTCAAGCACCAGCCGCACGCTGTACCGGCCGACGATATGATCCGTGGTCTCCTGGCGGCTCTTTAGCCGGTGGATCTCCTTCACACCGAAAGCCGTGTACGTGAGAGGATTGCCTTTTACCGCGTCAATATTGCGGATGGTGAAATTCGAAATAATGTGGTCGTCCTGGATTTTGTAGATCGTATCGTCGTCACGGAGACGCCCCATCACCAGCGACCGGAAATTTCCCGTCATCATGTTCAAGGCATCCGCCATCTGCTTGTCAACGGTAGCGGGCGTGTAATTGAGATAGTGATCAAGGAATCGGCGGACGACCGCCTTCGCCTCAACTTCGTTTGGCGCTGCTTCAGCAGCCGATGCGAGAAACGTCAGCCCTCGCGCCTGCCCGCCAAATGGCGTGCCACCGACGACAGTTGCGTCGCCATTGTTGTCAACCCGAATCACCGTCGGTGGTTGCAACCGGACGTATACGGCGAATGCAAGGGACCCCATCGCGATGATGCCGAACAAGAGGGCCAGAACCATCGAACGATTCGCATACGCCCTAAGCAGTCCGTCATGTTCGTAGTAGCGTGAATATCGGACCCTATTAAGGAAGTCCACAGCTTCAGGACCCTCCTGTGCGCTTTTCTTTGCCCTCGTGGGTGAACTAACAGTCATGGCTTACCTCCGCTGAATATTGATCCGACGCCTTTTGCTGCGATCATGGTCGTCCTGATCATCGTCGTCATAGTATGCCCCACGTCCCCTTCAACGATTCGCTTCGCGAGGAACGGAATCAACACGATGCAGAGAGACAGGAGGATGCTCGCCAAACCGAGCAAAAGAGCGTTGCTGACACCGACAAAACCACCAAGGAAGCTCCCGGAATTCAGCACGCCGTTTACTGAATTCATTCCGATCGCCGCCATCAAGGCGCCGAAGATGGAGTACAGCACTCCCCATGCGTTGAAAATCATCAGATTGACGATGTACGTTCGCGCTAGCGCCCCGATGCCCGTTGCGGGATAGAGAGCCAAAACGAAAGGTCCAACCACGTAAAGGATCGACCCGTATAACGCGTACAGGAGCGAGAACAGTGCGTAAGTAATCGGGTAGAGCAGGTATCCGACCAGGAGCAGTATCGACTCCAGTAGGCTCGCCAGCGCTCCTGTGATGAGTCCCCAGAGAGACGACATGCCGTTGTTTTGCCAGTACGACCCGATGTCGCTCATCCATTTCGCAAATACATCAACGCCCCCGGCCGTGGATGTGTCGATGAAGTTCGCAACGCCGTTGAACATCCCGTTCACGTCGCGGAAAACGGTCGCGTAGTTCACCAGGATCAGGCCCATCGCAAAGAAGCGAACCCCAGTCACTCCAAGTAACTGCGTGTCGCCGCCCTGCGCCCAGGCTTGAAAGATTCCAAACATCAGAGCCGCAAGCAGGATATACTCGGCGACTTGAACGACTCCCGCACTAGCGCCTCCGGAATCGATCCCGTTGAGAGCAGTATTGAAAAGGTTCTGGAAATAGAACATCGGCTACTGCCTCTTCAGAATCGTGTTTACGTCCTGCTGCGCGCCTACGGCACTCGAACTGCCGTACTTCATGGTTGCGCTGCTGTTCGCCAAATCGACCGCGCGAACTCGCATCAGATCCGCAAGTGCCGACTGGGTGTAAGCGTGCGAGCGGACGAGCCACGCGTCAGCCTGCGCCTCGATAATCGGAGCGCTCCCCGGTGCAGCCGACTGAATGCTGGAGTTTATCTGGTCTGCGGCCTGGAGTTCCTGATCTGCGATCGCATCAATCGCAATCGCCCGCGCCATGGCGTCCTGGGCGACGGCATCGGTCATATCGACCTGATCGCGCACTTGCGGCGACGCGTTCTGGGGTAATGGCACAACGCCATACACCGCGGCGTAGGCGCCCGACGTGTTGCCGATCTGGCCAGGGCTGCGCGATAGGAGAATCGTTTCCAGTTGCCTTGGATTGGCGAGCGTAGCGCTCGATATCGGAATATTGAAGATGTTTCTGATTTGTGTGTAGAGTCCCTGAATTGCGCCGACGAGCCCGCGAGCTTGGGCGATTGCCTGAACAGGCCACACAACGGTCTGTTCAAACTGTTGGATCGTGGTCAAAACGCCGTTTATCGAACTGAGTCCGCCGCCAATCACGCTCCCTAATGTGCTGTTGATTGTACCGAGACCAGCCGAGAGGATTGCACAGCATGGACTTAACTGTCCTTGCACCTTCACCGGCGTCAGGATAGTGGCAATGAGTAGCAGTGTTGCCAGCGCCACGGCGTGAAGCCTCATCCAACCGAAGATCTTGGCGAAATAAACTCTCATGCGTGTCATCCTTTCATCTGCGTTGCAGAATATTCGTCATGTCATTCTGAAGCTGCACGGCAAGCGCGCTCCTTCGCTTTCGGAGCGCATTGTCGTGGGCAATGCGGGCCGCCTCCTGCCGCATCGCCGCGGCCAGCATTTTCTGCATGATCGCTTCACTCTTGACGCTGGCCACAACTGCCGAAGCCGTCAGAAATGGAGCGGAGCCGGGTGCCATGTGATTGATGTCCGGATCGCCGGCCAGGTTCTCAATCTGATCGGCAGCTTGGAGCATGAGGTCCTGGGCTTGGTCCGACATCTTGAGAGTTTTCAAGTTGTTTTGTGCCATCGCGTCATCCATATCGGTCATGTCGCGGTCCTGCGGCGCGATCAGACCAGCCTGTGGAACAGGCCTAAACGTATTGACATAGACCTGCCCAACCGAACCGAGGTCGCCCGTCTGGCGATTACGGATGATGTTCTCCAGGGCCACAGGGTTGGCAAGTGTGGCAGTGTGTGGGTTGATTGAGAAAATCCCCTGCATCAGCCCCCGAAACTGCGAGATCATGGCTGTGATCTGTGCCTTCGCCTGATTGATCAGGTTGAGCGGCCACACTGTCTGCTGGTAGAAGTTCCGGATGTTCGTTAAGACTCCGGTGATCAGATTGAGCCAGTTTCCGATTACCTTGTTGATCGTGTCGAGCACGGCTTGAATTATGCAGGGCAAACAAAGCTGCCCTTGGGCCGGCGTCGGCGCGATAACCAGCACTCCAAGACATCCGATCAGCGCCAGGGCAATGAGCTGGCGCCTGCTTTGGGCGCTTAGTAACATCAGACCTGCGAATAGAAGCGTGAGCACGAACATCGCGTCCCTCCTAGACACCGACGGCCTCGCGTAAGTTGACCTCACCCGAGATCTCCTCAGGAAGTTGCTGCACGCCGGCGAGTCCCTGCGGAAGCTGCTGAGCGAGTTGTTCATAGCATTCAAACAATGGACGCCCCTCATGCTTACGCAGAAACCAGGAACGATAAATCCGTTCGCGCGGGTAGGTTGTGCAGATCCAGTAATCAATGGGTGTTGGAACCAGCCGAACCGTCTGCGTTGTCTCGGATTTCTCTCCGATCACTAACAGCATTTCGGCGTATCGCCCCTTCTGAGGTGAGCTGAAGCGCTTGATGGCGCTGAGGGCCACGTCGTTCAGGTGAAGTTGGTTCGCGATCGTGCTCAGGTCTCCCGGCTGCTGGCCGATCAGCTTGGTATTTGCGTTCTTGACGATGCCAGGACCGTGGGGCCGCGGCTGCAAGGAGGTTCCGACGAAATCTTCGAGAGTCTGAGAGATTCCCCAGACACTTGAGTTCCGCTTGCGCGCAGTCCGGAATAGCTGGACCACTTCCGGGGCCAGTGTCGGTGAATCGAGCAGCGACCAGCATTCATCCAGGACAGTGATGCTGGGCTGCCCTGAACGCCCCGAGGCTCGTTCCGACATCGCGTGCGCGATTAGCATGCTCATCGCGATTTCGAGCTTCGGGTCCGAACTCAAACCCTCGACATTGAAGAAAAGCCAGTTGTCGTCAGTGCGGATATTTGTGTGCCGGTCGAATAACCGGCTGTAGATCCCACCTTCCGTCCACGTCCGCAGCTTAATCGACGCCAATCGGGCTTCATCAATCGTGCGCTGCATTTTCTCTTCATCCCTCCACTGCCCCAGCTCGTCACGAAGATCGGAGAAGGTCGGGACTGGATTGGCGTACCGCATCGCGCAACGCTTATAGGTAGCGGCGATCGCGTCGCTCAGAACATTCTCAACCAGCGTCGTGTCAGAACTAGCGCTCGCGCCAATCATGTGCTGGGTCAGGTTCTTGAGAAATGCGATTTTTTCTTTTGATGGCGCCCGCTCGCCGGGCGGCAAGTCGAATGGATTAATCGTCTCGTTTCCGTCGAGATTCACCTCGATAACGCGCCCGCCCATCAGGTGAACCAACGGGGAATACGAGTCTCCTCGTTCCAGAATTGAGATCTGGGCATTGGAGCGGGAAAGCATGAGCAACAGCAACTGCGCCATGAAGGTTTTCCCGCCGCCGCTCTTCGCCATGATCAGCATGTTGGCGTCCCCGAGGCTTGGATCGAACGGCGAAAAGGGAACCATCTGACGCGAGGGCGTTTCGAGCAGTATCACTGGCGATTCGGCCATGCCTTGCCACGGCAATTCGACCGGGAGCAGATCAGCAGCGTGGAGCGTGACACATTCCTGTTCCCTCTTCGTTTCCTCTGCGAGCCCAGGAAGAGTACCGATGAAGATCCGCTTCTGGGCTAGGGTCTCGGAAATCGCCCGGCTGCCATTCATCCGGGTCACGGCGTGAAGGATCCTCTGACGCCGATCGGAAAGCAGGCGCTCCGCGTCCTCGCGCTCCCTGGAGTTCCGGATGGGATGGGAGGTGCGGATTCCAGCCACGAGGCTGAAGTGGCAGACCTTCAGAGAACTGGAGACCACATCCTGCAGCGTTCTGATGAGCTGTTCCTGGGCGATCTGCGCTTCGACGTTGATCTTAAACCCGCCATGAATGTCGCGCTGTGCGGCCTGCATTCGGAGCAGGCGCCGCTTGTATGAACGCATGATCTTGCTCTGATCGGGAATCGTAACCTCGGCCGAAATCACGAGCGGAAACTCCTGGCCGATTAGTTCCCGCATAATGCCTGGAAACGTGGCGTCCGGCATCTCCTTCAGGCTGACCCAGGAATAAAGCAGGCCTCCGATTTTGAGATGGTCGTCCTGTTCATCTTCGATGTTTACGTTGGCCGCCTGACTTCGGGCGCTTTCGTATGCCATGCCCAATTTGTAGGGCCGCTTATCGTCCCCTAAAGGTTGGAGAGAGCGCTTGATCTCAATGAACATCTCCTGGTCTGTCATTCGACGGGCCGCGAGCCCAGTGGCACTGAGTGTCGCCTCAATCCCGGTGATCAGGCTTTCGAACTCCGCCAACAGGTCCTGATGCTCTCGCAATGTTCGCTGGATGCATTTGTCCGCCGATAGACTCCAGCTCTTTCCCTTTTTACGCGCCCTTCGCCACTCGAACTCAGGACTCTCGTGATGGACGTCCGGGTTCCAGATGAAATAGAAGTGCAATCTCCGATTCAGGTAATGGCCATCGCCCTCGCGCGCACGCCACATTCTCAGCCTCTCGCGATCAAGAGCCTGCAGAGTGGCGTTTTCCGTTCTCTGCTCGCAGGCATAGCGCTCCGCAAGATTGCCGTTTCCTTCGCCGATCTCATATCGCACCTGCATTCGCATCGACCTCTCCGGTAAGGCGCGGATCAGCGATTCGAGCGTCTCCTTGGTACGATTTCGGGTGTCGTCATCGTGGTAGAAAGTATTCAGACCGATCGCATCGTAGCCGGCGACGAAGCTGCCGTTCGTCCGCACCATGACGTTGTCGAGATAGTCCCGAATCGGCAGCAACTCGCATAGAGCGGGCTGCCGGAGGGACTCCTCCCACTGGCGCGCGGTTAATGGCATGAGGTCTCCTCTCCTTTTAGGTATTCGAAGCGCTGTTCAGAGTCGTATTCGAGGGCGCAATAGACATGGGGCTTCATGTGAAACATCAGCCAGTCGCGAAGGTACGCGCGGGGTTTGCCGTACTTGAACAGGATCAGGGCCGGAATGGCAAGGAAAGGAACGACGTATTGAAGGAACACGTTCATCGGAATACCGAACATCTCGCGTTGCAGAAATCGCCCGAACATGTTCATGACCACGGCGAGCACAAGAATCGCGAAGAGGTCATCAAACTCGAGGCAGAGAAAAGTGACCTTGGTTGCAAGGTTCCGTGGAACCGGAGTTACGTTCAGCGACATACATCTTCTCCTTCACACTGTTATCGTTTTTGAAGATGAGGAATGGGCCGTGATGCACGACGAGAAGGACCCAGATGGCGCATACGATCGAGCCCCAATCGCAAAATGGAATCCCAAAGAGCGACAAAGCCGTGTCGGCGTGCGCCAACACCAAGAAGGTGACTGCTACGACGGGAGTAGCAGTCTGCAAGAGAAAATGCATCAGATCGCGGTTTTGGCGCGAATCTCTGTACGTTCCTGGTCGCCCCGGCTTCATTTCCAATTCCTCCTCAGCTCACGCCCGCCGTGCCCTTCGAAACGAAAAACTCCGCGAGACGCACGAGTCCGGAGCCCATCAGGCACAACAGCGCGGCAACGAAATGGCGGGTTTGAGTCACTTGATGGTGAGTGTACTGAGTAAAGAAGCCGCCCATTTGAATCGCGCCGAGAGTCACGTGCAGCCCCGCATACACCGGGAGGATCACGTTCGCGAACCAATCCACCAGATTGAGGATCGAGTTCCAGTAAAGGTCGGGATTATTCCAGCCCAACTGGCCTGTAAATTTCTCCATCGCACGCAACAAACCCGAAACCAGCAGGCAGAGAATGCCACCATAGGCCCAGGTGGAATAGACCTGGTGCTGTCCCCTGGCAAACTGGAGGATCGCAATCGCAATGAACAACGCGCCGAGAGTCGGCATAATCACGTTGCCGGCCCAGTTCGTCAGGTTGAGAATTCCGTTGTAGAGCGACATGATTCCTCGTGCCTACATCATTGCGGTGACCAATTTCCAGAGCGCGGAGACCGTAAGCAGGCCGAGCGTCGCGCCCACCATTGGCATGAAGGGCCTTCGCGTCGCGAAATTCCAGATGGCGCCGACGATTGCTAGCCCGGCGGCGATCGGACAGATGGTTCCAGCCATGTAGTTCCAGAGGCTGTCGAGCACGTCCGCGGTCGCGAACTGGCCGCCGCTGTTGTAGCTCCTGATGAGGTTGAGCGTTGTCTGGACCGCGAGGAGAAACATCGCGGCGAGAATCGAAGGCAGCGGATGGCCACCTTGGATCGTGTCAAGGATTGCCCGCAACACGAAGAACGCAGCGAGTGAGGGCGCAAGGCGGGCCACAACAAAGTTATTCATGAAGCTCGCCAAGTCGCTCTGGAGGTTTGCCATCCATCCGGTGCCGATTCCCCCCGAGGGCAGGTTTGCAGGTACCCCGAATGACGGGAACCAACTGATGAGACCGGGGAGCGTAACGAACACGATTGCCCAGAACATCCATTTGGCGAAGTAGCCGCCGATCACAGCTGTGGGCCCGCCCTCCCGCCTCAGGTTGATGCCTGCCAGAACAAGGCAAAGCACGGCAGCCGGCGGAGCCAGCAGCAGCATCGTCCGGATGAAGTCGCTTATGAGTTGAGGCGTGGCCATTGCATTCGGTCCTCAAGCACAAGCAGGCGACGCCGGGACATTCCCGGCGCTCCTGCCGATGCAGACATTACGAAACGCCACCGGTGCCCTGCTGGATCCAAAACTCCAGAAGCCTGGTCAGACCCGATACCATGAGCAATCCAATCGCGGTGAAAGCCCACCGCGCGAATCCCCGTCCCGCTGCGAACGAGGCAATGGCCGCCAGCGCCGCTCCACCGGCGCCGACCGGAGCGATCACGTTGCCGACCCAATTGATCAGGTTGAGCCACGTGCCTTCCGGTTGCGCGCCGGTCTGGCCCTGGACTGCAACATTCGTTTGCGGCGCCGATCCCAGGTTCTGGGCGATCAACCCTGCCTCAGTGACGACGAGCAGGGCAAGAATGAGGGCGACAGGAAGCGCCCGTCGCCAGGTGTTGAGGTCTCTCATCGGATTTACGTCTCTCCTTTTCCGCCCCATGTCCAAGAGGGGCATGGCAGAAACCTAACCCGATTTCAAAAAACGTGCAAACAAAACGAGCCGCACGTCCGGACCGACACGACTCCCGTGAACTCGGGACAGACGAATGAATGTTGGAACAGTTTTTTAGAGATGGATAGCGACGCGCTGAATAGCGCGGTCGAAATCATCCCAGATCAGGGGAGGAATGTAGTTGTCTCTGTCCGAGCGCCCGAAAGCATTGCGTACGGCGGCCTTGCAGATTGCCTCGATATCGGCCGGCGCGAGCCCGGCCAGGCGCTCGACCATGCGATCCATCGCAACGTCCAGCTTCATGCCGTCAAGGTATTTCCGTAGCAGACGCTCCCGGTTTGCAGGCCCGGGGGAACCTATCTCGATCTTTTCCGACAGCCTGCCACCGCGCAGAATCGCGGGATCAATCCGATCCAGATGATTCGTGGTTCCAACGAGGAAGACGTTGTGTTCCGGAAGAAGCTGGCTGATCTCGGTACGGCATTGTTCGACGAGCTGAGTATCGTGCGTGCTGAGCATGCCATTGTTTCGCGGAAGGAGGCCGTCGATTTCGTCGAAGAAAATGATCGAGGGATTGTTTTCTCTTGCGCGCGCGAAGACCTCCGACAGCTTCTTGACCGAAGCTCCTACCTGACCGCCCAAAATATCCGCAGCGCTCAACGGGTAGAAGCTCCGGCGCGATTGGGTCGCAATCAGATGCCCAATCATCGTCTTGCCGGTTCCCGGAGGGCCGACCAGCAGCACCCCTGTGGGCACCGTCATCCCCTTGAGATCCGACCACCCAACATTCAGTTGCTTGACTAGAGTGCGGAGATCGCGTTCTACGTCCTGCTCGACGATCAGATCCTCCCATTGAACGGGTTGGAATAGCGGCCGATCGCCGCCTCCGGTCTCATCCAAAGCACGCCGCAGATCTCGTTCTTCGATTTGGCGACTCTCGTTGGCAGCAAATGCAGCTGCGCGATCCACAATCGATTTGATCTTTGCAGCGCTCGCCCCCGGGGTTCGCCGCGCGACCTCGTCCAAGCCGCAGCGCTTCCAAGGCTTGTGCTGGAGTTGGGCCTCGAAAATTTTTTTGCGCGTGGGCTCATCCGGCATATCTACGCGAACTTGAAGATCAAATCGCCCTTCTCGGATGAGGGCTGGATCTAGTCCGTCCAGAACATTCGTAGCGGCCATAAGAAGGAAACGAGAGGTGCCCCGGAACTCATCAATGCACTGCATCAATTGGATAGTGATGTTGTTGTATTCGCGGTTTGCAGATCCCCGGTCGCCAGGCCCCAGGCCGACGCTTCTTCCCGCACCGAGGGAGTCTACCTCATCAATGAACATGAGGACGGGCTTCTTTTGAACCGCCGATGCGAAAGACTCTCTTATCCGATCCGCTGATGAGCCAATCCACATATCCAACAATTGCGTAGACGACACATAAAAATAGTTAAGCCCAAACTCGCCCGCGGTCGCCTCCGCAAGAAACGTTTTCCCGCTCCCCCTAGGACCGTACAATAAGATCCCGTTCTGAACAACACCGTACCGCTGGAACTTTCCAGGCCTCAAGCGATTCTCAACAATCTGCCGAATCTGGGCCTTCGCCTCCTCCATTCCGCCGACGTCCGCAAAGGTGACGCTGGAACGTGTCGTCTTGATTTCAGGTGGATTGGTTGTCTTCGGGTGCGAGCGGAAACCGAACGTCCGCAGCCTTAGCCCTCCAGGCACAATCACCCGAACGGTCGCGATCACCCACGCAATCGTCGCGAGCAGAATCAGAACTCCGGTCTCCTTGTTCTTGCTAGTGAATCCGAGTGCCGACATCATCGTCCAGAACGGCGTCCACCGCAGCAGGTACAGGAATCCCGAATATATGAAAAACACCAGGATCACGCGGGCCGCCTTCTGCACCCACGAGGGCGCGGCGGACATCGGACCATTGAGCAGTAGCCATACGGCCGCCGCCGAGGCGAATAAGGCTGGCCAGCTTCGAAATAGCCAGCCCATCGGCGCGGGCTGGGCTCCAGACGGAGTGGATTCAGGGGAATAGAGAAAGAAGCTTAGGACAAATACCGCTCCGACCGCGATCCACAGGAATCCTCGGAACGTCAGGGATGACCAGGATCCTCGGGAGGGCCAGACCGGCATAGACTCTCCTGGGATTTACTTTAATCCCATCCGCCTCGCCGCGCAAAGCCGGGAGTACCCGACTCCACAATCCGGGAACCCTTGATCGAGAGTGATCGATCCCTCATCGCTGCTGTTGCTGGGATGTCGTTTCGATTAGAGCCTTCTGCTGTTGCTGCTGGTACATCTGTGTTAGCTCGCTTTTCAGCTCCATCAATTCCCGAAGCTCCTGAACGCTCGGTAGCGCGGCACTCGCTACGCTTGTACTGCCTTGGTTGACCGCCGGCGTCGTTCGAACGGGAGCCGTCTGGCTCCCGGACGGGTTGGCGAGAACGATATAAAACCGGGTGTTCCCCGGAACCGTGACAACGATATTCTGCCGATAGGCGAGTTCCGTAAGCTGCTGGTCGCCGGCGAGCGCGATGTTATTCGCCACTCGCTCACGCAGTAGCACGTTGTTCGTTATGGTATCGGAGACACCCAGTCCGCTCTGCACACCGACCGTCGCCGCGGCAATCGTGCCAACGCCCGTTAGACTGCGAACCAGGAAGCGCTTCCCAGCATTCGTGCCGGTCACCTTTCCTTTTAATGGCTGAAACTCGAGACTCATGGAGCGCCCCTCGATCTTTGCCTCTGACTGGTCCGGCAGTTGGATCGAATGGAAGCGGATACCAACGAACCCGCGGTCGTTTGACTGATCGAGTTCACCAAATGCCTTGGAACCAGCCGGTATGACAATCTCGCCGTCGCGCTCGTAGTTGTATTCGATGGCCGCGACAACTGGCGCCTTGACGGCGGTGCTCACCGGTGTTTCAAGCCGTGCGACCAGACGTGTGCCGGCCGGCAGGGCGTTGAATTCGGGAGTCCGCTGCAACACTGCTGGCTGCGCGGTGGCAAGAGGTGTTGTGGACTCGCGGGATGCCGTCGATGCGCGCACGAACACCAGAGACGCCTTCGTAAGCTTGTCCGCCTTTGGTGCTGGCGGGGGTACAGGAGCCGGCGCAGTGTACTGTGGTTCGGATGGAAAGTTAATTCGGTTTAGCGCGTAGTCGTTTGATGGTGGTTTCGGCACGGACGGCGGCGGTGTTGCCACGGGTGGCCCGAAAGAGGGGCTAGCGTTTGCGAGAGCGTTCCGTCGTGCGGTGTTGTGAACATCTTCCGGTGTCACACCGCCCGGCTCCTCGTTGGGATTGCGCGTATCAGCGTTGAGAAGCGGCGTAACAGAATGGCCGTCGTCACCGGGTTTGCCTCCCCCGGGCCCACGCCCGAGATTGGGCGTGTTGGGATGGGCCGTGTTGGTCCGATGGCTGTTGCTGGGCGACGAGAACATAGCGAAGAACAGCAACGCCATAATGACCATCGAGCCCGCCAGCATCATGAAACTTTTGGTCCGGTTCTGTTTGAGCTGTTCGCGGTTGATATTGGGGCGTGCCTCACCGTGTTTCGCTTGCTCGACCAACTGCCGGAGGCGCGCTCCTAGCCCTGTGGCTTTGGGTTCTTCAATCTCGCCTGGGCCGTCGGCGACGAGCTCGCTCTCGCGTTGCTCCAATCCTTCTTCGGCTTTATTGATTCTGGTTGTTTTCTCCGGCTCCATACGCCGATCCTCCTCGAAACGTGCTGATCCCAAAACCGATCGGGGCCAATGCGGGCTTATCGACCGCTCCTGACTCGGCCATCTGCAAAAACAAAGTCTCATTGGCCTGTTTGAACGCCGGGCGCTCGAAAACCGCAACACCATCAGCCCGAGCACCTAGTCCCAGCCGCCGAGTGCTGAGCCGGTAATCAGTGACTGGAAGCTGCTCGGCAGTCGTCCACTTGTTTTTGATTTTGCCGCCAAGCTGCACTTGCGGCGGCATCAGCTCGATCGCGTGAGTTGCCGGATTCATCACAGAGAACAGTACGATCACAGATTTGCCGCCGTCGATCACCTCACTAACTCCAGCCTTTAGCCGCTGACCCACCTCAATTTCGCCCGGCTTCTGGCCATAAAGTGTCGGCAGCGGTGCGCGACGCTGGCGGTCCAGCAGCTTGTCTAAACCGGGATCGGATGCGTCTCCGGCGTGTCCCGGCGTCTCCGTGTTCCCTGCTTTTAGAACGCTGACCAGTTGTGTCACCGTCGGCGTCGCTTGGGCTACAGGAGTTGAGATGGCCTTCGTATCGCCGCCGATCTTCGTTGTTTCCGCTACAAGGGAAGTAGGAAAGGCGGTTTCCTCAACCAGAAAGCTTCCCGATTTCGGCTTGCCGTATGTCAGCAACACGTCCACAGGCAGGCTGCCGGCCTTCTGTTCCCCGGGGCTTAGCAGCAGAATATTCAGTTGATGCCCCAGCGTGGTCGTGATCAATACATTCGTTTGTGCCGACTGATCCGTGACGGGTTTTACCGTCACCAGTTCGGGCTCCCGCTCAGAATGTTCCGCCAGGAAATTCTCGGGATCCCCGACCACCACTGAGTTCACTGGTTCAGGCAGCCGGATGGACGTAGCGATCCGCGGTGCCACTCGCAGAACAACCACCTTATCGTCGAGAGACGAACGCGCCAGGATCACTGGCTCGACCTGAGCCTGTGCGGGTTCGAAGGCCGGGGCCGCAACTGGCGGCTTAGTGGTCGGCGCGGTTCTGGTTGCAGCTCGCTGCTGAGCGTTAATTGAAAACGTGCCCAGCAGAAGCGCCAGGGCACATGGAACCCGGTGAATCATTGCACTCTCCCTCTCGCACGCGTTAATTCGACGCGATATTGCCGCGCTATTTCCTGGACATAGCCGTACACTTCAGGCGACGAGTAGTCCAGTCCTTTCGCGATGATTGGCCGCTCACCCGCAGCGTATGCAGCCACAACCAGCCGCAAGTCTCCACGAAACAGAGCCAGCAGATCAGCTAAGTACGCGACACCGCCGCGAATGTTTTCGTGAATGTAGAAGGGATGCATGACGCCGTAGTGCTCGGCAGTCGCCGGCATCAATTGCATGAGCCCCATCGCGCCCTTGGATGAAACGGCACCCGGCTGCCAGGCCGATTCGTGTTGAATGATCGCACGCACCAGGACGGGAGAAACACTGTACATCCTGGCGTAGTAGTCGGCACAACGTTCCGAATATTCGCGGACGCCAAGCATGTCGGCGCCGAACATCACCTGCCCAGCCCAGAGGAGTCCTACCATCACAGATTGCGGTCGCATATCAGGCCGGCACTCCTCCTGCGGAAAGCTTTTCGCAGTACCGCTTCGTGTCGAAGACGAGGCTCTCGAACCCATCCCGCAACAGTAGCCGGCGCCGATCCGCCTCGGTCTTCGCAATGAACGGTAGAAGGACGTCGCGCATGTCAGGCGTTATTCCATCCGCCTCAAGCAGGCGTAAGGCTTCGGCCAAGTCGAGCATCTCGGCAATCGAAGGTGGTTTTTCCAACTTGTAACCCCGCAGCGCGTGGGCGAAACCGGCCAGTTCACCATGTAGTTCGAACTGTTGCGTTGTCGCCCTGAGCCCCAGAATTGTTGTTTCCCGCTCGATCGTCGGATGTTCGAAGCGAAGATAGAGGCACCGTCGCCGTAGCGGGTCACCGATGCGCCGCTCTTCGTTTGAGGTCATCACGACAAAGGGCCTGCTCTTCGCCTTGATCGTTCCGAGCTTAGGAATGCTGATCTGCCACTCGCTCAGGATCTCGAGCAGTTCTGCCTCAAACTCCTGATTCACCTTGTCGATTTCATCGATCAGCAGCACGCAGGGCGATTCGTACTGAAGGGCGCGCAGCAGCGGGCCTTCCACAAAGAAGTCCAAAGTGTGGAGATCGCGTCGAAGCGACAGCCAGTTCCCGTCGCGTCCCCCACCCTGCGTATTGAGGTAAAGGCGCTGCAACGACTCATCAAACTTGCCGATGGCCTTTTCCTCATCAATCCCCTCGTAACACTGTAGTCGTTCGATTTCCGTTCCAGCTACGATGGCCGCCACTCGCGCAAGTTCGGTCTTCCCAGAGCCTGGCGGCCCCTCGATCAAGATGGGCTTCTGCAGTTTCGCCGCGAGAAAGACGACCTTCAGAGTGACGGGATCTATGACGTACTTCGCGGCCCGCAATTTCTCAGACAGTTCTGCAAGGGAAGTGAACATCCCGTTCGCTGCTCCAAAGCCGATACTAAATCGAGATTTCGATTTGCGCGCTTCTATTCGATGGGTCGGGGACACCGAATCGGTCTCTGTGCCGTAGTGGCGAGCTAACGTGCGCAGTGACTCAATACGGCGCCCAGCCACCTCCGCCTGTGCGAATCCAGGTTTTCCATTTGGGAGTTAGCGGCGATTAGCTTTGGCGTACGTCGCCTCGAAACGACCCGGGTATCACTTTTCGTGAAGCCTTCGAGCATACTGACACACTTTTCGTGAATACTCGTTTGTGCGCCGCAAGCGCGGATCAGGACCAACTACGTCAGCACACGTTTCGTGAATCCTTTCGACGCTGTGACACACTTTTCGTGATTACTTTCGTTCCCAACGTTCGACGCGCGGCCGCAGTACTCCCAGTCGGAACTGCGGCACACTTTTCGTGAATTCTTTCGCTCCGATGACACACTTTTCGTGAAGCCATTGAGGCAAGTCTGCTATTGATTACGGGTGGAGAGTTGTTTGGATCAAGTGCTGGAAACCAGGCAATACAGAGAAGGGTCTGATCGACGCCGGCATCGATTCAGCTAACATGACAATCCGATCCGTTGCGAGGTTTCCCAGGAATCGTGCGGCTTCCGCAACGTGGCGCACGCGTTCGGGAGCAAAACCCATCAACCGCGCGCATGTCGCGTCCGCTGCAACTGGGTCGTCCGCCAATACGACCCGGTTGAGCTGACGCTCGATTCCCACAAGCGGCCCATCGCCTTCCATTGCCCGAATTCCATCTGCGATCACGAAGTGAATGGGTGTCGTGGCGCAGATATCGAGTATGCTCTCGTGAATGCCATGCCAATGCAGAATGTTCTTCGGCCAGCCATACTTCATGCCCGGCACCACACCGAACATGTTTTTGAGGCTCAGCGTCAAGCCCGCCCAGTGATGTGTTTTGATCTTCGGCATCGACACGACCAAATCGGATGCAAGGACGGTACGCGGCAACCAGAGCGCCCCAAGGCCGCTATAGCTGGCCTTTAGACTTACCTTTATCAGTTCGTCGCGATTCAGATCCACGAACTGGATCTGCCGTTCGTTCAGATGTGGCCTCAGACCAGCGGCCTCGACTACAAGGTCGGTGTCGCGTTGATGTCCTGGACCTTCTCCAATCACAACTCTGCCGGCGCCGAGTCGAAGGAAGCATCTCGCAGCGGCGCCCACCAAGACAGAGTTTGTGTTCACCGGGCCGGGCAAGTCTTCAACGAGATTTGGTTTGAGAAGAATCGATTTCTTGGACACGTTCAAATGGAACAATCGCAAGCCATCAAAGAGAAGTTCCTCGATATTCTCCGAATACTCTTCCGCCTCGAGAACGGCAACAAAGGATCGAGGTTTTCGATAGGAGATCGAATGCTTCGGCCAGACCCACTCGGCGGCAAGCGCAGTTGTCGTGGCCGTTCCCGCGGCGCATCCCAGGAACCGCCGCCGGTCCTGTTTCATCGCAGAACCTCGAATGGGTGAATCATCTCGCCGCACTTGAGCGCCAGGAGCGCGGTTGCCAGAGTGGCCGTGTTCTCAACTCCGCCCTTTGCGCTTAGCCTCGCCGCGAGCGCTTCCTTGAGCTCTTGGATTGGCTCCTGGTATACGAAAAGGCTGAGAATGCACCAGGCCAGGCTTTCTGAGGATCGAATGCTTGTGGCACGCCCTTTGAGCCACTCGATCCCAGCGCGAATCACGGACGATCGCTCCTCGTCTTGCAGAGCCAGCAGGGCAATTGCCGTAGCCTCGATATGTGGCCTTAGCGGGACTCCGTAGACGACACTGTTTCCCGCATTCCAGCCTCCATCCACGCAGGCGCGATCAAGGAGCATCTCGACGCCAAGGCGGATCCGCTTTTCTGACTCCGCGTTCCGGCTACATGCGGTGAATTGCTTGAGGGCGATAACGCTGAAGGCGGTGGGAATTACCCAGCTTGCCGAATCGCGGCTCCAGGACCAGCCATACTTGTCCGGATTAAAGCGGACGCTGCGATCGACGGTTTTGAATTTCCATCGCCAGAGCCAGTTTCCCTCACGACCTCGTTCTGCATTGAGCCAACGAGCGGCTTTTTCGCGAGCGGCAGCGAAGTCTCCAGTCGCATTCAGAGTGCAGACGGCAAGGGCTGTTGTCCAGCTCCCCTCCGAATCTCCTCGGAACGCCGGCCAACCGCCATCGCCGAGCTGCGACCCAAACAGGAAGGCGATGGCTGCGCCGCGGGTCTCTGTTTCAGGCATAAGAGCGAGCGCGGCCAGGCACGTGGCCTCGATACTCTCTTGTGCGGAACCACGGTACGCCCAACCGCCGGAGTCCATTTGCCGAGCGCGGAGCACCTCGGTGAGTAATGCAATGCAATCGGCCCGTGCTTCCCGTCCCATGAGCGCGAATTACGGATGCAGCGGAGCCTTCCTCAGCCCCGTCGTTGGCGTGATTTGATTGGCCGGCCCATGACGCTTGAGCCAGTCCGCAACATCCCTGGCTCGAAAACGAACATTCGCTTCGATTTTGTAATGAGGTATAAGATTGCGGGACACGTAGCTGTAGACCGTCTTCTCGCTTATCGCAAGGATCCGCGCGACTTCGCGTGCGGTAATCAGCTTTTCGCAGGATTCAAGTGATTCAAAGATATCGCGGTCTTGCGATCCCGTCAGACGGACGCCGAGGGAGGTGGACATATTGAACTCCGATGCCGGGCGGGCGAAAACAGCTGCGGGCCACGCCGGGCTACATAGATTGAATAGAAGGAAAGTGAAATCCTGTCAAATGATCGAAGGTATCTGGCTCGCGCGAAGCCAGTGTGGCGCTCTTGTCGTTCGATCTTCAGGGAAAACGGAGTTGAGACCGCTAACGGGCGCGGCCTCGGCGCGTGGTCGGAACGGGATCACCCGGCGAGATCACCCTCGCCTTCAACTTAGCTTGCGGGAAGTCGTTTCGATTCAGAGTGGCAATGAAGCTGGCCCGGCCGCCTTCCGCACACGCACAAAACGCGTTGTCCTTCGGATCAGGTGACGCCTCGCTTGCGACGCGAACGTCCACAAACTCCGCTTCTTCCCTGAGCAGATTGATAATCCGGCCGACCAGGGCCCGCCGAACACCCAGTCTCGTGAGCACCTCCTTGTATTCGGAAAGGATCTCTTCCGTCACAAGCCAGATGAACGTTGCGTGTTCAAGCCAATCGCGAATAAATGAAGCGCTGAGGTTCGCGGCCCTGCGCCCGGATTTGAAGCCAGCGATGCCTGCCACGAGAACTGAAGTGTCGACGACCCCTCTAGGCCGATTTTCGGGACGCGCCAACGGTAATCTCCGGCAGCCGCTTCTGCTGAGCCCGGTGACCGCGAATGGCATCGACGATCTGCGATTCCGTGATGCCCGATAGATCACGTGCGGCTGTTTGAAGGCTGCGTACGAATTCGCGTTTCCATCCTGGTCTCTTTCTGCCACGAGGCAAGTCCCGGTACACTTCGGCCCGAGGGAGTTGCTCGTCAAGGTCTTGCGCGAGGTCCCTAAGCGGGATGCGAACCTCAATTGGCTCCCGGCCCGCAGCAGGGCGAGACCGTAACCACACATACCGAGGCGCCGTGAAATCCTCGGCCGCGAGGGTTTGTGACAGGGCTTGCGTAAAGAGAGCGAGCAATTCGGTCGATGTGCCGAGGGATTCTCTCAAGTAGAAGGCGACCTTCGCCTGAAGGAGGAGCCGATTGTCGAACCAATAAAAGCTGTCGCGCCGCCGCGGCCGCAGGACCTTGAACTGGACGAGATTCTGCAGATCCTTGGGCGCGACACCCAATACCGCGCTGGCCTGTTTGAGTTTGAGCTCGACGTCCTGCATCGGTATATACCATCTATATTTTAGACTGCATTTGGTTGGCGCGTCAAACCTCTTTCCTCTCACATCAACTGAACGTTACTCTAAATCCCAGGCTGGGCCGCCACCCGGCCCGGTGCTTCGCTGGTGACCGCATGTGACCGGGCGTCCTCTGCGAGACGAACGTGTTTCGCGTGCGGGAGACTTCCGGGCTGCATCGCTCTTCTGCGGCGCCTTGGGGATCGTCACCTGGTCCAACTTGCCGTGCACATCGGTAGCGGGCACCAGATAGCGCATCGTCGTTTCGAGCGACTTGTGCCCCATCCAATGCTGCACCGTGCGAACGTCGAAGCCCTGTCGGAGCATGCGCGTTGCGTACGTGGACCGAAACGTCTTGAGGTCGAACTTTGCCGGATCAAGACCCGCGCGCTTCGCGACGGCCTTGCAGCGATCCAGCATGTGCTGCTCCCGATTTCCGGTGGGCGACGGAAAGACGAACTGGCAGTTCGGCCGGCGGGTATGTTTCTGAAGTTCGGCTATGAGTTCCGCCGGAGCGGGAACTTGACGGTCCTCCCAGCGCTTCGGATAGAAGCCGAGCTCGGGCTTTGCAGTCACCCGGACAGTGCGCAACGAAAGATTGACATCGCTCCAGAACAAGTACATGACTTCCTGCTCGCGGAATCCGGTTAGCAAGAACGTGGAAAACAACACCCGCTCGGAGTCGTAGCAGGCTTCGAAGAATCGGCCGAGATCCTCTTCGCGATATTCCTTGGGAAGGGGCGTGATCCGTTCCGGCAGTTGCAGCTCGCGCGTAATGCCGCTCCTTCCATGGCGCTTGAGGAATTGCGCGACGATCACTGCGTTGTGCAGGATCGTGTTGGCGCCCAGCTTGTGATCGCGCTTGAGCGCTACGACGAAACGCGTCAGATCGTCACTGGAGATCGCGTCGATCGAGCTACGCTCGCGGAAGAACTCACCGAAGCGGTTAAGCACGGCTTCATATTTGCGATGGGTGTTGGGCTTTTTCAGGGCATCAATCTGCTCCAGGTATTTCGTGATGGCTATATGGAGCGGTGCCTTCTTCGTGGCTTCTCCGGCCGTTTCGAAGCCTGGCACACCCAGATTGCGCCCTTCCAGTTCATGGCGCTTGCGACGCTGCGCCTCGAGCGCCTGAGCTGCTGTTACGCCGGCGCCTTCGCGCCGCCGCGTCCCGCCCATGTACCACTCAACGTAGTAACGGCCATCGGGCAGAGCGTTCCAGTCGTAGTTGCCTTTGGGATTTCGAGGAATGGAAAGCATCTTCCATCGCCCGTCAGATTTGATGCGTTTGACGATGTTGACCCGGGACATTAATTCTCTCCTGCGATCCGCATCTTAACGGACAGCAGGAAAGACAGCAAATGAAGGTAAATGACAGAAAAGAAAGGAGGTGGGTAGAAGCTGGCATTCTACCACTGAATTACTCCCGCTTCTTGGCGAACCTTGTACTTAGCTCATTGTAAACGGGGCCCGGCAACGCTCAGTCTCTCCAGTCTTTGCTGTGTGCTGTTCTCCGACTGTTCTGACGGCAAAACAGCTAATACGGAGTGGGTGGAGATCCGTTTCTGGTCCGCGCTGCTGCTCACCTGCCTTATCGCCTCGAACTACATTCTACCGCACAAAAAGAAGGACGGGATGACTCCGTCGGCATCTCAAGTCTCGGGCGAGACGTGTACGATGATGAGGCCGCTCACTGGGCCTGGAAGTCGCCGCAGCCGGTCGCAGCCTGCGCCAGCAATGGCCAGGCCCTCGATTACTCACGCCATGATGCATTGCCCTGGATAGGCAGCGCTGGAGCGAGCGCATCTCTGCATGGGAGCTGCGCGAACAGGGAGCGTCTCCTGGACGCTGTTCCAGAGGCATGTGGCCGGGGGATGTTCCCGGGGGATTGAGCACTGCCTTGGTTTGCGATATGATTTCACGCCAGAACAGATCATCAACCAGGCTGGGATGGGGAGCCCTGGGGTTTCCACAAGAACAGGATTTGGTGGCGGAACCGCACTGAGTTCTGAGATGAGTAGTGGCGGGTTCAGGCTGCAAAGCATTTGTAAGGGGAGGATATCGTGCGAATCATCAGGTCTTTGGGGTTCATCGTTTGTTTAGCCGCGATGGGGCTGCCGGCTTTTGGCCAAGGCGTGAACGGAACCATTACGGGTACGGTTACCGATCCGTCCGGCTTGGTCGTGGCCGGCGCTGCCGTAGAAGCAACGAATGTCGAGACGGGAGCTCTTTACACGGCTGCGTCCACGAACACGGGAAACTATGCGATCCCCAATCTGCCGGTAGGTACTTACACGTTGAGCGCGAAAGCAGCCGGGTTCAAGACCTACACTCATACCAATCTGGCCATCGCGGCAGGACAGATCTTGAGGGAAGACGTCGGTTTGGAAGTAGGCTCCGCTGCTGAGTCGGTGACTGTGTCGGCCGAAGCATCTTTGCTCAAGACGGAGAGCGGCGAAGCGGCCCACAACGTCACGCTCAAGGAAATGGACGAGTTGCCTCTCCTCGTCATCACGGGAGGTTACCGCAACCCGTACGCGACGCTCACTACCCTTCCCGGGAGCGCCGGCCCGGGCACCGGCGGCGGTGTCGTCGTCAATGGCTTGGGCGGGAATGGCACCAACGCAGCCTATCGCATTGAAGGTCAGGACTCCAGCAACCGCGTCTTCAATTTGACCGAGTATCCGGGTATGTCGCAGGCCAATGTGGATGCGATTCAGGAAATCAGTTACCAGACCAGTAACTACGCCCCCGAGTTCGGGCAGGGAGGGGGAATGGTGGTCAACATGACCATGAGGTCGGGGACCAATCAATTTCACGGCAGCGGGTTCGAGTACTTTGTCAATGAGGATTTGAACGCCGGATACCCGTTCAGCGTGAGTGGCGGCCCCGGCAGCATCAACGGCGGGAGCGGGAGCAAATTCCGCCCCCGTTATCGGCGCAACGATTTCGGCGGCACCTTGGGCGGTCCGATCATCATTCCCAAAATCTATAACGGAAAAGACCGCACTTTCTTTCAGTGGAGCTATGAGCAGTTTGGGTACAACCAGCTCTTCACGTTCAACGATACGGTGCCGACGCCGGCATTTCGTGCCGGGGACTTCTCCGCGATCTCGCCCAACGGCACCTGCAGTCTGTGCGCCGCCTATCAGATACCAACCGGCGGCTTAGGAGGGCCGGGCTCGGTCGACGCTTTGGGCCGCCCGATGTTCGCGAATGAGATTTACGATCCTCTGACGCGTGGCACCCTCGCAAACGGTTTGCAGTACGCCAATCCGTTTCCAAACAACATGATCCCGGCCAGCCGTTTCAATCAGACTGCTCTGGCCATGCAGGCCTTGTTTCCGAACCCGAATCCCGGCAATACGAATTTGGCCTCCAACTATACGGGCAGCATCGCCGGCGGGCAATACTCCGCGATTCCCACACTGAAAGTCGATGAAATCATCAGCAGCAAGGACAAGCTGTCGTTTTACTGGTCGAGAAATAATGTCGAAACCCAGATCAATACAGGTCCATTCGCCGCGGATGGTTTGCCGTTGGAGATTGGACAATATCGCGGCGGCTTGATTCCCACCAACACCTGGAGGCTGAACTATGACCGGACACTCACGCCCACGCTGCTGTTCCACTTCGGCGCCGGTTACATGGACACCATTTTCAATGACCGCGCACCTTTTCTGAGTTTCAATCCGGATCAATTCGGACTCACGGGCTTTATCCAGCATCGTCAGTTTCCGAGCGTGACCGGAATGCAGGCCGCAGCGCCCCCGGGTGGCGTGACGCCGCCCGGCGCCGCTTTTGGCGGAATGCAGAACATCGGCACCTCCGGCCAGTTGCAGTCCTGGATCCACGAGGAAAGGCCCACGCTCAACGCGAATGCAACATGGGTGAAGGGCGCCCACCGGATTAAAGCGGGCGCGGAATATGAAATCGAGGGCGTAATCGGCTACAACGCGGACCTCTCCGGGGTCACCCTGGCCACCGGCGTGGGTCCCACTTCCCAACCATTCCAGCCGGCGGTCAACTTCAACGGGTATACGCAGGGCTTCGGCTATGCCAGTTTCCTGCTGGGTGATTTTACTTCCATCAACCAGACCCCCAATTTTGTGGGTGTGAGGAATGGTTATCAGCAGTGGGGACTGTTCTTGCAAGATTCCTGGAAGGTCACGCGCAAGTTGACCGTGGATTATGGCGTGCGCTGGGATTATGCCACCGCCCAGCGGGAGGAACACGGGCGCTTGGGGCAGATCAACCCCACGCTGGCGAATCCCAATGCCGGCGGGCGCCTCGGCGCGATTCAATACGCCAGCACCTGCAATTGCGCCTTCTATAAGCCCACTTATCCCTACGCCATCGGACCTCGCATCGGTGTAGCTTACCAACTCAACCCCAAGACCGTGTTCCGAGGGGGATGGGGAGTCAGTTATCAATACATAGCGGGATTTGCCGGCACCATATTCGCCACGCCGGGGACTACTTCGATTGCGCCGCTGCCGAACGGCGCACAGTACATCAACGTAGCGACTCCCGGATCTATCGTGGCGCCGCAATGGCCGACAACCGACCCGTTTCGAGTGCCGCTGCCAGGCACCACGGGCGGTCTGCCGGTCGTGACGAACGGCGTGTTTGTACCTGACGCGAATCAGAACCGGCCGCCCCGCGTGAATCAATTTAGCATCGGCTTCCAGCGGGAGATCACCTCGAATCTGGTGGTCGAGGCAAGTTATGTGGCCAACCGCGCGGTCTGGCTGCAGGGCCCCACCGGCGGCAGTGGCCCTCTCGGTTTCTTGAGCCAGACATCGCCGCAGACCTATGCGCAGTTTGGGTTATTTCCGTATCCCGGAACCGGGCCCTGCAGTTCGGGCGGGGGAGTCTGCGCGAGCAGCACTTACAACAACGACAACGATCGCAACTTACTCACTCAGCCGCTGAGCAGCGTGGCTGTTCAAAACGCCTTGGCGGCGCATGGCCACCCCAACTTTTTGCCTTACAGCGGTTTCCCGTTAGGCAACAGTTTGCAAAGCGCGCTGTATCCATTCCCGCAGTTTGGGAATATCAGCCCCTCCGGATCCCCAACAGGCAACTCGAAATACGATTCCTTGCAAATCAAGGTCACCAAGCGGTTGTCCCGTAATTTGCAGGGAAGCGGGGCATTTACCTGGGGCCAGGCATTCAATCGGGCGACGCCGCAGGATTTTTTCAACCCGGCGAGCGCCGTCTGGGCACTGCAGAATATCCCTCCGCAAGCGTTAACTTTTAACGCAATCTACACCGTGCCGAAATCTGAGTTCCTTCCAAAGTTCATCAATACGCTAAGCCAAGATTGGCAGTTGGGATGGTACGCGCGGTATCAGAGTGGCCCCTATCTGACGCCACCCACCAGCCCTACGGCGAATTTCCTGAGCAGCGAGGACATCCGGGTTCCAGGCCAGCCCCTTTATACGCCGGGAGTGAACATCAACGATCACAGCACATTCAATGCCTATTACACGCAGGTGCTCAATCCTAAAGCTTGGGCCCCCTGCCCGACGAATTCCGTTTGCGCCTCGACGTCGGTGCTCTACAAGGATTTTCGTGGGCCGCGCATTCCTTCCGAGAACGCCAATATCGGTCGCCATTTCCGCGTCGGCAAGGAAGGCAAGTACGATTTCTATGTTCGTGGCGAATTCGTCAACATCTTCAATCGCACGTTGTTCTCGACTCCCACAGGATTTACAACCAATCCACAGAACGCGCCGGTGAAAGGCGCTGGTGGCGGCACCATCTACACCAGCGGGTTCGGCGTCTTTGGCAACGCGTACCTGGTGCCGAACACGCAATATGCGAATCCCGGCAGGACGGGAACGATCATCGCGCGGTTCCAGTTCTAAACGGCGCGCGTGCGCAGCGTGCTGCCGCGCGATACACGGGGGTCGATCTATTTTCCAGGGTGTAGAGTCAATTTCTGCACGCGCCAGTTGAGAATCTCAGCCACGTACAGCTCGTTTTCGGCCGGGCATGCCATTTCGTGGATCCAGCCGAACTGTTTGATCTGGCGGCCGGTCGAACCGAGCATCCCCAGTACTTTGCCGTCCAGGGTCATCTTGTAGATGCGGCCGGGATAGGAATCGGCACTGTAGAGATACTGGGTGCCCGGTCCAGGCGTGATGCAGATGGCCCACGGAGAGCCCGGTCTTCTCGATCCAGCGGGCGGATTCTGGGGAGTGAAGGCATTCCCCATCCACACGCGCGCGTCGGGTGGGGCTGGAATATCGATCTTGATGATTTTCTGAAAATTGCCGTCATGATCGAATACCTGGATGCGGCTATTTTCGCGGTCCGCCACATAGATGTTGCCGTTGGCATCGGCGGCGATGCTGTGCGGTAAGTTGAACTGTCCCGGCCCGGTGCCGCGGTCGCCCCACGATTTCACCCAGTCGCCATTTTTGTCATACTTGGCCACGCGTGAGTTGATATAGCCATCGCTAATAAAGATGTTGCCCTGGGGGTCCCAGGTGACGTCGGTGGGTTGGCGGAATTGCCCATCCACGGCCGGCCGCGGGGGATTCACACGGGTCCAGGGAGAGGCACCCTCGTCGGACGCCTCCTTCTTGCGTCCGAACACCATCACCACTCGGCCTTCGGGATCGAACTTGATGATCATGTCCGAACCCTTGTCCACTGCCCAGAGGTTGTCATCTTTGTCGACGCGAACGGTATGCGCGTAGGACCAGGCATACAGATTATGGCCGATTTCACGGATATACTTGCCATCCGGACCGAACTCCAGGACCTGCGCCGCCGTGGCTCCGTAGGCTGGACCGGTGCTGTTGCCGCGGTTGAAGACAAAAATGTGCTTCTTCGAGTTGACCGCGACGCCAGATGGTTCGCCTAAATAGAGGTCCGCCGGCAACTTCAGAAAGTTGGGCGTGGAATCGTAGGGGATTTCAGGCGCTTGGCCCGCGGGGTCCGTTTCGGCCCCGAATCCCGCCAGGCTTGCCAAAGCCGATACAGATGCGATCAGAAGGTAACGTTTCATGGTGATCCTTGTTTGAGAGGCGCCGCGACTTATCGCACCGCCGACATGCCCTTATAATTCCAACGAACAATCCGCTGGCCGAACGATTCGCCGAGGTAGATATTACCCTTCGAGTCACAAGCGATGTTATGGATGTGAAAGAACTGTCCAAAACCGCGCCCGCCGTGCCCGCCGAAAAAGCCGACCACTTCCAGCGTCTGGCGATTCACGATCTGAACCTTCTTATTGACTCCGTCCGGCACGTAGAAAAAGTGTTGCTGTTTGTCTGGGGAGAACGCGATGTCGAAGGTGGTACCTTCCTCGCCCAGAGTCCGCCTTTCCACGTAGCCTTCCTTGACATAGGTACCATCCGGCTGGAATACCTGGATGCGGTTATTCCGGCGATCTCCCACATACACCAGGCCATCGTTGGATATGGCGATCCCGTGAGGCGTATTGAACTGCGCCGGGCCTGGCCCGTCAAACGTACGCGCGTTGGAAGCTTTGTCATCCGGCGGCTTGCCATAAGCGCCCCAGTGGCGCTTGTAAGCGCCGGTGTCCGCATCGAACACAATCACGCGCCGGTTCCCATAGCCATCGGCCACGAAAACTTCGTTCGTTTTGGGGTACACGGCAATAGCTGCCGCGCGGTTCAGGTTCTCGGTATCATTGCTCCCGCCCGTCTTACCGTGATGCCCGATTTGGAGCAAGAATTTTCCGGTGTTGGAAAATTTCAGGATTTGGGTGTCCTTGCCGCCATTCCCCGCAATCCAGACGTTGTCCTTGTAGTCAACGAACATGCCGTGTTCGGTGTCCGGCCATTCGTACCCAGGTCCGGGTCCGCCCCACGCCTGCAGTAAATTGCCTGCCATATCGAACTCCAATACGGGAGGCGCAGGGACACAGCAATCGCCCTGCGGCGGATTATCGGCGGCGTACTTATCATTAGCCTGAAGGCTTCTGGGGCGGTTGGCTACCCAGATGTGATCGTGGGAATCCACGAAGATCCCCCCGATCCCACCGAGCATCCAATTATTCGGCAGTGGCTTTGGCCAATACGGGTCGGGTTCGAACCGGGGAGTACCGCCGGACGCCGCAGTTGCCTGGAAGAACAGGCCCGGCCCAAGTACGGTGGTGACGAGCGCCACGGCTGCCACGCCGGTGAAGATCCCTGCTTTCATTTCTGAGACGGTTGGGGGTCACCGCCGGTGTTCGAAGAGCCGACAAAAAGCTTCTGGCCGTCGGGGAAAGTGATGTCTTTGCCGTTCGCCCGGTTCGAGCCATCTTTAGCCTGATAACCGGTCACTACCAGAGTAGTCCCGACTTGCAGGGTATCTCGTGTGAATCCGTGCCGCAGCAAAATGTTTGGGCTTCCGCCTTCGATCATCCAGTTGGTCACCTGGCCATCGGGAGATTTCACCTCGATATGGATCCACGCATGAGGATTGACCCATTCCACCTTGGTGAGTGTGCCGGTGAGTTTGACCGGCTTATTCACATCGAATTCCGCTCCAAACGCATGGTGCGCCCAAATGGGGGCCGCGGCCGAAAGTGCCCCGGCGATGAACAACACTATCGCTTTTCTGGTTCGCATCGTATTTTCTCCTGTCAGGTTTAGCAGGATGCTGGAAAGTTGATCCTAGGCCGCCGATAAACGCAGATCAACGCCGATACAACCTCTGTTTTCAATCCGCGTTCATCTGCGTTCATCGGCGGCCGGCTTTCCTTAGGCAACCTGTAACGATCTGTTAATCTCCAATTCCCGGGAGTTCGCTCGCTCACTTTTTGTTGTTTAACGGCTTCTTACGAAGGCTGCCGTATAGCAACTCCTCGGTGAACGGCACGCACTTGAATTCCAACAGCCTGGCATCCTTTTCCACACGCCGGTATAGAGGCATGCTCATCTTCCACGGCCTTGAAAAAGTCTGCGGATCCTCGATCGTCGCTTCAAACATTAGAGTATCGGGGCTGCGCGGCGTGAAGCGCTCTACCACGTGCAGTTTGTTGCTATGGAAATCGCCGGCCCGGTCAAACCAGGAATCCTCATTCAGTCCCGTCACATCGACAACCAGTGTGTCGCCTTCCCAATGTCCGTTTGACCAACCCATCCAACTATCCACCGGCGACAGCTTGGTTCGATCCATGTAGACCAACTGAACCGCGCCATCGTATTCGTAGTTGAACATGATGACTTTCGATGACTGGACGATTTGAAACGGAAATGGCATGTAGACGGCGCGTGGGATACCGGGAAGATAGCATTTAGTCTCCGGATCGAGCGCCAATCGGTTCGCGAAGTTGGCCTTCTTTTTGGCGGCGGCTTCCGGAAGATAGGGGATCTCGCCCCCTTCCACAACACCCATACCGGCTGGCTCGGAACCGGCCGCGCCCGCCTGCCACAGCATGCCTGCTGCTGCCGAATGAGGTTGAATGTCCCAGTTGGCAGTGTTCAACGCCTCCCAGATCCCGTTCAGATTGGGCTTGCCATCGGCGGTCCGGGGAGCCTTGTAGACCGGAGTCTGAGCCGTGACCGGAACCGCCAGCGCGAGTACGAGGCACGCCCTTGTAGCTACCGCCTTCATCGAGTGTCGGACCATGTTTTTCATGTTGAACGAAGTTATTCCCAGCGCTGCTGTTATTCGCGGCCGGCCGGCGCCGGAGCGCCTTTGCCTCCAGCCGCTTTTTCGGCGGCGCGGGCGCCCGATAACGAATCCAGCATGCCGTAGTTCCCTTCATGGCACGCATACTCGAAAATCGTGTCGTCGCCATGGACGCCGGTCGGCGTGAACATGGGATACCGGGCACTCCACGGTTTGGTGAAGGTCTCCGGATCGTCTACCGTCCATTCATACATCAGAGAATTGGGGCCAGTACGCGTGAACCGTTCCATCAGCCGCAAGTTCTCGGTAGAGTTTTCGTATGAGGTCAAGTCGGTGAAGTTGGTGGTCTCGACGACCAGTGTGTCGCCTTCCCAGTGGCCAATCGAATCCCCATTCACCATCCGGATGCTTTGAGGCGCGTGCTTACGCCCATCGGTGGGGATGATGCGCACATCGTGAATCTCCTCGCTCAGTAGAGCCACAACCCCGGGAGACTGAACGATCTGATAGTTCGAGTTGTAATTGGTCGGAATCATCGGCGGCCCGGTGTTCCGGTGGGAGATACAGCGCTCCTCCACAGACCGGTTCTCAGGCCCGTCGAAATCGTGACCCCGGGCAGCGGCTCTCTTTTCTGCGATCCGTTTTTGAGCCTGCGGCGTCAATGCTGGAATCCGGCCGTCCGGCGGATCGAAAATCATCGAGGTGCGAAGATCGGGGGCGAGTTGTCCCCGGTCTCGCCAGAACTCGTTATAGTTACCTACGCCGTCCAGTTTGTCGCCGTTTACCCGTTCCAACTCTTCTTTGCTGAACTGAGCTGCTTCCTCCGGAGTGAAGAACTCCTTGCCTGAGCCGGGGCCTTTCGTCGGCCTTTGGAGCGGCGTCAGAGTGGCACTGTTCCACACACCTTGCAGGTCCGGCTTTCCGTCGGGTGTGCGGGGGGGTGTCCAGGATTTGGCTGCAGCTTTAGCGGGCACCACTTTCTTCACCGCATTAGACGGTGCTTGCGCCGCGGCCGGAAGGGCCAATAGTCCGCCGATCGCTATCCCAGTTAGTGAAAGAACAAAATGATGCCGCATTTACACCTCCCTCTGCGAGCGATTAAAGTCTACAGTCACGTAATTTCGGTGTCAATCGCCCGTTACTTTGGGCCGCCGGCTTTCACCTTTAAAACGGCTTTCGACACATTTGGATTTTTCCCATCGGAGGACGAGGTGTAAACGTCGCCGTTTGAGGGATCAACGCTCATTCCGTGTGGCCGCCCCTCGAGGTGAATGAAATCCACGATTTTGCCCTCTTTCAGGATGGTGACGCCGCCGGCATTTACGTCGCTCACATATACGGTGTCGTCGGGAGTGATCTCGATATTTCCGCGGCAGGGTACGGACCAGGTTTCGAGGAACTTGCCGTCCTTGTCAAAGACGGAAATGCGCTGGTTGTCGCTGTCGGAGGCGAGAATGCGGCCTCTGGAATCGACAACCACGCCATGCACCAGTTGCATCTCACCCGGGCCTTTGCCCTTGACGCCGCCGATGATGCGAACGAACTTGCCGTCTTTAGTGAACTCCACGACGCGTGCATTCACATACCCGTCCGCCACAAAGATGTCGCCGTTCGCCGCGAAAAAGGCCGTGGCGGGGCGGTTGAATGCGTCATGCGAGGCATTGTCCCCGGTAACGCCTCGCTTGCCGATCGTTAGGACCACTTTTCCATCCGAGTCAAACTTTTCGACGACATGGTCCCCGGTATCGACGCCCCACATGTTGCCGTCGCGGTCGAAATGGACGCTGTGGGCTTCTTTGAACAGGGGCGCGTCGCCCCAGGCCTTCAAAAACTTGCCATCCGTGGTGAAAACGCGAAAGTAAGGAGCTTTGCGCACCATTACGGTCACTTTGCCTTTGCCATCAGCCGCGACCCACGTAGTCGTACCATCCCACGGTAAGTCCGCCGGGAGTTGCCCCCACTTCATGGTGACGTCGTACCGGTTGAACAGACTGGATTGCGCGGACACGCTGCACGCCAGAGCGCAGCAGCAGAATAGGGTTATCACAAAATGCTTCATAAGCTCACCATTGCTCCGATCAGAATCTGAATCTTACTACTACTGTGCCCTGCCGCGAAGTGGGCGTCTGAATGTTGGTAGCAGGGCCGATGCCCGCGACATTGATCTGTCCGAATCCGCCGGTGGTGACGCCCTGTGCATTTCGCTGCTGGGTGGCCGCCGCGTTGGTGGAAACCGGGGCCGGCATTTCGGCACGGTTGAAAATGTTAGCAAATTCAATGCGCATATTGAGTTCATACCGCTCGCGCAGGCGAATCGCGCGACCCAGGCCGAGGTTTTCATTCGGCCGCCGCTGTGAGCGGTAGTCGGTGTAATACGCTGCGGAAGTGCCCCATTGCCCGGGCGCCGGCTGCGTCCACGCCGCTGGATTCAACACGAATTGCGTGGACGGATCGAAGCAGTGGCAGTTCAGATCGTGCGTGAACAGCGGAACGCCGGGGACGCGGTTGGCATAGCTGATGGCAGTCCCGGGGTTGGCTCGCAACAGCAGCGTATTGAGATTGTTCTGCGCAGCCGGTGCGAGGATGGGGAATCCGCTGCCATACGCGAACAAGCCGTTGACCTGCCAATCGCGGAGGACCCACGAAACGAATTTGTTGGTGCGCACCCTGGGCGTGGTGTAACTGGGAGCGAAGGTGAGGTTAAAGGGCTGATCGAAGGCCGAAAGATATTTGTTTTGGTTGTAATTGAAAACGTCGTTGCGGGGGGCGCCACCGTCCGAAACAGCGGTGGCGTTGTTTACCAGACTGGTCGCCGCCGTGGTCAGCGCCTTTTGCCATGTGAACAATACGGTGAAATCGAGCCCATACGAAAGACGCTTGGTCGCTTTGGCCTGCAGGGAGTTGTACCACGTCTTTCCATCCGGATTCCAGGAACCGACAATTGTGTTGAACTGCGGGAAAGGCCGGATGGCCTGAGCGACTGTCGCGGTGGTGGGGAATCCCGCATAAGGGAGATTGTTGAACCCACGAGATGCTGCAAGGGCCGAATTCACAGGCGATGACAGCAAAGTGATATCGGCTGGATTGCTCAAGCTCAGACCATAGTGAGCCAATATGCTGTTTGTGATCGCGTTGGGATTCACATACTGCGGCGCTACCCACCACACGCCCACGTTCCCAACATAGGAGGCTTCCACCATGAGGTCACGCGTGAGTTCACGCTGAACGCCAAAGCTGTACTGCAACTGTCGCGGGGGCCGCCCGGCGTTTTGGTCTACGAAAAAGGCCGGAGCTTGAGTGGTAGCGTAGCCCGGTTGCGGGAATTGGCCCACATCGAAATTCGGAAACGGAAGCGGCGCGAACGGAATGCCGCCCGCCAGGGTGAACACGGGCTGTCCAAACGAGGGAGAACTGACCGGAACCGGGATGGAGTATGCTCCGGCAGTGACACCGTACGAGTCCGATGGAGACCCATACACAATCCCAATTCCCCCACGGAGTACCGTCTTGGGGATGAACTGATACGCCACACCCAGCCTCGGCCCGAACGCCCACGGATAATTCTTGGCGAGGTCGCAATTGCAGCGGCCGGGACCGTAACCTTCAAACTCCACCGCGCCCGGGTGGCCGCCAGCGGAGGGATTCGGGATGTTGGGAGCGAACTGCGCCCAGGGTGCATTCACGTCTTCCTTGGAATAGGTCTGGAAGTCGTACCGGACGCCGTAATCCAGAGTGAGCTTGCGGGTGACTTTCCAGGAATCCTGCACGAACGCCCCGATCTTATGCTGCCCGACGTGCATATTCTGCGGGGGCGCAATGCGCAACGAGTCGACGGCTCCGAGCATAAAGCTGGCATAGGCAAAGCCCGGTGTTCCGCCGCCCACGGTTAATGCCTGCAAGTACGGCAGCGAAGTCTCGGCCGTGCTGAAATTCAGATTGGTCCCGGAGTAGGTGTACAGGGTGGACAAATTGTTGTTGACCGTGAACTCACCCCCGGTTTTATAGGTGTGGTTGCCGTGTACCCAGGTGAGACTGGTGTTACCGGTCGGCTTCTCCAAAGCCAGCGGGGTGCGATTTTGGATGGTCCCCATATATTTCATTCCGCCGCTACCGGCGCAACCGGAGGCATAGTAGCCGGTCGAAGCAGTGGCACAAAGTCCGGTGATGTAAGGGAAGAGCCGATTCACCGGCACGCCCTTCAATCCGAGTGTCTGGAGAGGGTTGAAATCCGTGACCACAGGGTCATCATTGAAATGGTTGTAAAGGTATCCCATCCCGACGTGGAACAGCAGGGTCGGAGTGAAGGAATACTCAAAATTGACCCGCTGGACAAAAGCCGTAATGTACGTGCCCATCGCCTGCGTGATCGGCTCGGGTAGTCCATCGGCGCCGCTCAATTGCGCGGAATACTTGCTGGCGGTTTTGGTTTCATGCCAGTAGAAGGAGAGTTTCGCCCTTGAACTAATCGTATGGTCGATCTTGAACGCGGGAATCTCGGTGTGCCGCACGCTCGGAAAGGGACTGACCAGGTTGTTGATCAATGCGGACGTTGCCGGATCCGGGATCAGGCCTTGGATCTTCAGCGCGACAGGATCGAGGCGCGCCGAGGGAATCACGTTCCCGGGGAACAGGTCGCGGATCAATTGTCCATTGGGAGCCGTTCGCTGGGTAGTCGGATCGTAAATTCCGCCTTCTGGAATCGGGCGGCCCAGTGGATCAGTCCCTAGGTTGCGCCCGGTGAGCGCTGTGGCAAAGTTCCCGGCCCGATAAGCCTGGGTGGGAACCGTCAGAAACAGATTGCTGATGATCTGGGTCTCGCGGTATTGCTCCCAGTTAAAGAAAAAGAATGTTCGATCGTGGCCGTTGTAGAGCTTGGGGAAAACCACCGGGCCGCCCAAAGTAAAGCCGTAATCGTGGCGGCGGGCCGTAGGCTTGGTGTTCACCCAGGGAGTGGCGGCGTTGAAAGCCTCGTTCACTACATAGTCGTAGGCGCTGCCATGAATTTGGTTGGTGCCTGATCTCATCGAATAGTTCAGATACCCGCCGCCCACTTGTCCATACTCCGCCGCGAAGTTGCTGGTTTGCACCGTCACTTCCTGGATCGCATCGATACTGGGCTGCTGCTGGGCTTGCGTAATCTGGTTTCCATTCGTGATGTCCTGGCCCTCCACGCGGTAGGTGGCGGTATTGCCGGGAGCGCCGTTGATCCGGACCGTGGAATTTTCCTGGACGTACGAGCCTGGAATCAGGTAAACCACCGCTTGGGGATTGCGGATCCCGGCGCTGCCGGCAATCGTGGACCCGATACCCAAAATTGGCAGGCTATCCATCGTCGTAGTCTGCACGTTGTGGCTCAATTCGCCGCTCTCGGTCTTTAACAACGGGGCCGATTCGGTGACGGTGACGGACTCAGAATTGGACCCCACCTCGAGCGTGACATCCACCCGCACGATAGCCGCTACCTGCACGCTGAGGCCCGATCGCGTGTACTTCTTGAATCCCGGAACGCTGACCGATATTTCGTACTCCCCAACCGGAAGCTGGCCGAGCGTGTAGTTGCCAGTTGCGGTCGTCGTGGTCTGATAGACGGTGCCGGTTTCCACGTGTTTGGCCTCGACGGCCGCGGCAGCCACGACCGCACCCGCGGGGTCGCCGATCGTGCCCGTAATCGTGCCACGTTCGCCCTGCGCGAAAACAGTCGCAGCGAAGGTCAGGAGAAGTGCTACAGCGCTAACCACTCTCATGTGAATCCCCCAATCGTGATTCGAGACAGCCACCGCGAGAATAAAAGCGCCCAAGTCTACTGCGCGGTTCTATCGGTGTCAAGCAAAGAAAAACCGAGTCTCTGATTAGAAGATGTTATGACAGGACTCCAAAACAAAAGGCGTGGGAGGTAGTTATCTCCGGGCACGTAGCGCGGGCTACTTGAGAGGTACAGGCGCGGTTACTTCAATTTGTCCGCGACTTTGTCGAGGGCGGCCTGCGCACAGGCAGCGTCCCTTTCCCCACCGGGAGCCCCACTCACCGATACTGCGCCAATCAGATCGTTGCCGACCTTGATGGGCAAACCACCCTGGGCGTAGATGATATTCGGTACGGGCGTCGGTGGATTGGGAGCGCCTTTCGCCAAATTAGCCGGGGGTCCGGAAGGCCTGCCGTACAACATCACGGCATTGGTCTTCATCCGGCCAACCTCGATGGTGACCATGTTGGAGCCATCATCCCTCAGGAAAGCCTTCAGGTTGTTGGCGGCGTCGACCACGGTGACAGTGACCTTGTAACCGTCGGCCCGGCACTTTGCCAGGGCCTCCTGCGCAATCGTCTGCGCCAAATCCAGCGTCAATACCTTTTGAACCGGCAAGCCTTGGGCGAAAGTGGCCGCGGCGGTGGCGGCTGCTACGAGAGCGATTCGTTGGATGGACATGCCGTATATCCTACTCGATCTCGAGTGTCGCTGTGATTAGCGAAACGGCCAGATTGACCACTCTGTGATAAGATTTTCCAAACGTTTGGGGGGTGACAGCGTGGAACTGCGCCATATTAAGTCGTTTCTAGCTGTGGCCGAGACGCTGAACTTCGGCCGGGCCGCCGAAAGGATGCACCTGAGCCAACCGGCTCTCAGCTTGCAGATCCGCTGCCTAGAAAGCGACATCGGGGTAAGGTTGCTCGACCGGAACCGGCGCAAAACCACGCTGACACCCGCTGGCTTGCGCTTTCAGGCCGAAGCGAATCAGATCCTGACCCGCATCGACCATGCGGTTCGGCATACCCAACTTGCCGCCAATGGAATGTTGGGAAGCTTGCGGATTGGCTTCATCTCGACCGCCGCCAAGGAAATCGTTCCTACTCTCGTGCGAGACTTCCGCGAAACCCACCCCGAGGTCGAGTTGTCTCTGCGCAACATCCTCACCATGGATCAGATCCGGATGCTCGAAGCTGATGCGCTGGATGTCGGGTTCCTGCGGCTGCCGGTGGAGGGGCATCCCGAGATCGATCTGGTGCCGGTTCATAGCGAGCCGTTTGTTCTGGTCGTGCCCGCATCGCATCGCTTAGCGGCTAAGAAAGAAATTCGGCTCAAGGAGACCGTGGGTGAAAAGTTTGTGATGTATAACCGGGAAGACGCGCCGGGATTTCACGATCAGACCATGCGCATCCTGCGTGATGCGAACGTTGTTCCGGCGGTCTCGCAAACAGCGGGGGAGATGCACACGCTGGTAGCGCTGGTCGCGGCTGAGATGGGCCTGTCGTTGCTACCGGCCTCGGTGGTGCGGCGGGGCATTCCTGGCGTCGCGGCGTGCAGGATCAAAGATCCCATTCCGCATTCCGCCATAGCACTGGCTTCCCACAAGACCAATCTACAGCCCGTGACAGTCAGTTTCCGGAAATTCGCCCTCCGTTCCTTGCACGTAAAGGGAGAGTAGGTGCGTCCGCGCAGCCGCCGAAGCGGAAGATTGAGTATAGTAGTTGGAGCCTGAAGGACCAGGAAGGAGATCTTATGCTAAGAATCGCCAGGAACGTGGGTATCGGGGGCGTCGCGATGCTGTTTGTGCTTTCGGCGCAGCAGCCGACCTGCAATCACTGTTCGGCAACTTACTTGCCCGCCGAGGAGATTCAAGCCTATTGGCAGCACGCCAAGCAGTACCGCCTGGTGGATCAACAGGCGCGCGCTGTCGATATCGGGAAGGTCAATATCGGACTCGGTGTGACCTATCGCGGCAAACTGGATGCCCCGGCGCCGAACTCGGTTGCCGAGCACGATCTGGTCAGCGAGGTCTATTACGTGGTGGACGGCTCGGCCACGTTGGTTACGGGCCCTGACATCGAGAACATGCAACGCCGCCCTGCCGACCTGCAAACCGTGCGGGAGTTCAACGGCCCCGGCAATAGCGGCGGCGCCATTAAGAACGGCGTCGAACACCACCTCAAACCGGGAGACATGCTCGTGGTGCCGGCGGGAACGGGCCACTTGTTCACGAAGATCGATGACCACATCAACTACGTGATGGTGCGGATCGACGCGGACAAAGTGCTGCCGCTCAAGAACGAGGCGCAATCCAAGACTTATCTGGCCACGCCACCGCCCTCACGCGGCGGCAAGAAGGAATAGCAAACTATCTACTCCTTGAGCCTGAACGCGAACAGCGAGCCTCCGGCGGCGACGGCGATGTATTGCTTGCCGCCAACCATGTAACTCATAGGCGCGCTATTCACCTGCCCGCCGAGCGCGGTGCGCCAAAGCAACTCTCCCGTGCGCGCGTTCAGCGCATAGAAATAACCCTCGCGACCACCACTGAACACGAGGTCGGTGGCGGTGCTAAGCACTCCCGCGTAGGTCACGTCGTTCAACTTGTATTCCCACTTCTTATCGCCGGTTTTCATGTCGAAGGCGCGGACGAAACCGTACCCCTGGTCTTCCGGTCGGGTGTTCGGTATCAGGCTCGGCGCGCCCGGCGGAATGTTACCGACGGTTTGCGGCCGGCCGCCCTCAATCGCAATGCTGGCGGTGTTCTCCCAGCCAGGGATATAGAACAGCCCGGTGTTAGGACTGTATGACGGTGGATACCAATTCGTCCCGCCATTCACGGTCGGCATGATCAAGGTCCCTTCCTTGGAAGGCGCCATGCCGGGCAGCCGCCGCGGGCGGCCTTTCTCATCGAAGCCGTCCATCCAGTTCACTTTGACGAACGGCTTGCCCATCAGGAACTGCCCATTGGTTCGGTCGAGGACATACATCAGCCCGTTGCGATTGGCCCACAACATCACCTTGCGGGGCCGGCCCTGCCACTCCATGTCGGCAAGCACCGGGACCTGGGTGGCGTCGTAGTCCATCTCGTCGTGGGGAGTGAACTGGTAATACCATCGGAGCTTGCCGGTATCGGCATCCAAAGCGACCACGCAATCGCTGTACAGATTGTCACCGAGCCTCTGGCGTCCGTCCCAATCCGGCGCGGGGTTCCCGGTGCCCCAATAGGTGAGGTTCGATTCCGGATCGTATGCGCCGATGTTCCAAACCGCCGCGCCACCTTTCTTCCACGAATCGCCGCTCCAGGTTTCGTTTCCGGGCTCGCCTGGTTGCGGGATGGTGTGAAAGCGCCAGACCTCCTGGCCGGTCTTCGCGTCGAACGCGGCAATGATTCCCGGGGCGCCCCCATCCCCGCCGGCGGTACCCACGATCACCTTGTCCTTCACTACCAGGGGAGCGTGCGTAATGACGTAGCGTTCCTGGGTTTCGGCGACTTTCGTTTTCCAAATCAAGGCGCCGCTCTTGCGGTCCAGCGCGATGACGTGCGCGTCGAGCGTTCCCATAAACAACGTGTCACCCAGAATGGCGAGACCCCGGTTCACCTGTCCGCAGCAGTTACGGGCCTCGGGCAGATTCTTGTAGGGGTAGGTCCAAACCGGCCGGCCGGTGACGGCATCGAGCGCAACCACGTCGTTGGGCGCCTGGATGGTGTACAGCATCCCATCGAGCACGATCGCGGTCGCCTCGAACTTCTCGACCGAGCGGGCCTGCCATAGCCACGCCATCTCCAACTTGTTGACGTTCTGCGGGGTCACCTGGGTGAGCAGGCTGTACCGCTGGCCCATGTTGTTGCCGGAATAGGTGAGCCAGTTTTCCGGCTCCCGATTCGAGTTCTGAATACGATCGAACGTTACGGGGCCGGAAGGGGTCTGCGCGAGGGCTAATCCGGCCGAGGCTATCAACAAGGCGTTCCAGATGAGATAACGCATAAGTCTCCGGTTACTTCTTCGCGGATGCTTTCTCCAGTAGCTCACGAATCTCGGCCGCGCCGGCGGCTGTCGCTCCACTTTGAGCAGAGCCGCGACCGGGACTCCGCGGGCTAGCGGCTGCCGCGGCGCCCACCAAGTCGATTGCCTTGCGGCCGTTGCTGTCGGCGATTTCAGGGTTGGCGCCTTTCTCGAGCAGATAGCGAACCAGATCGACCCTGCCCGATTGCGCTGCTACGTGGAGAGCCGTCATGCCTTCATTGGTGGAGGGCTGGCGGGCAATGCGCATGGAATAGGTCTTGGTCCCGGTGATTTGGGCGTTCACGTCCGCGCCATGCTGAAGCAGTATGTCCATGAGCGCCATGGACGCGCTACCGCCGGCTGCCCCGATTCCACCACGGGGACCACTTCCTACACCCGCCGCGACCAGAAAAGGCGTGACACCCATGGCATTGATGTTGGGCGATGCGCCCTTGGCCAGAAGGAGTTGGACGACGTCGAGATCATTGCCCAGGGTCGCCCGCAGCAAGGGCGTGCAGCCGGTATCCAGCAGCGGGTCGGCGAAACGTCCGGTGTATCCTCCCCGCGTGGGGCGGTGCATGCGGAGTTCGGGGCTGGGATCGACATTGGCGGCCAGCAGAGCCTTGATGATGTCCAGGGCGGAGAAGCGCGCGGAATGGCTGGGATCTATAGGAACTTTCAAGCCGCCGCCGCTGCTGCCGCCATCTTTTCGGTCTACGGCAATATAGAGCGGCGTGCGCCCCCACCAATCCCAGGCCCCCGGTTTCGATCCGTGATCGAGCAGCAGCCTGGCGATATCGTTGTTGTCGTTATCGAGGGCGATGAGCAGGGGAGTCACACCCTCCGGTGTCGGGACATTGACGTCCGCGCCGTGTTGAATCAACGCCTCGACACATTCATAACAGCCGTCTCGCGCCGCATATAGAAGGGCTGTCAGTCCACCGCTGGGATGATATTGGACGCGGGGCTCCTGCGACATCTGGCTGGGCCAGTCATAATACAACTCTCTCGGCCTCAGGTCGGCATCTTTGGAAAGAAGCAGCCGCACCATCGCCCCCGCGTTTTTCTTGGCTGCGGCGGCATACATCAGCGGCGTTTGATGGTGCTCCTTCTCTACCGTATTCACATTGGCGCCCGCCTGGATCAGGGCTTCGACGATCGGCAGCGCCCCGTTCTTAATCGCCAGCATCAACGCGGTCTCGCCATCCCGATTGGGGCCCTCGGGGCCGGAACCGGCAGCGAGCAGGCTTTTCACCAGCCGGAGGTCCGTAACATTGACGGCTTCGGCGAGGGGCGTGGATCCGAATTCGTTGGAAACGTCGACTTTCGCTTTCTTGGCGATCAATGCGTCGACCAGCTCATAATCGACGCGGTAGACCGCCCAGTGAATGGGCCGGGTTCCATCGGGCTGCGGTTCATTCACATCGGCGCCGGCGCGAATCATCTCCAGGGCGGCTTTGCGATTGCCGGCCTGAATCAGGCTGGCCAGCAAACCCTGCTGAGTCTGGGCAGCGCCGGAACCGGCGGTGAGGATGAGAAATGCGGCGAGAAGGAATCGCGTCACTCGTCTCTCCCTAAACCACGCTGGGGTCCAATTTGTTGTGGTGAGCAAAGAGACCCTTCGCCGCGTCATATAGAAATTTATAAGGATCCTTCCAGGTTCGCGGGAGGTCCTTTAAAACGCCGCTCTCCAACATATCTTTGGGACCGTCGCCCTGAAGAACGTGCTTCCAGATACGGCTCCGGACCTCTTCCATCATGTCCCGCTCGGCCTTGAATTCGGCGCGGGTCATAACGGGCCCGGCCGCGGGCACGATGCGAGTCTGCTCATTGCTCAATCGAAGGATCGCATCCATGGCGTCCAGACGGCCGCCGATCCATGCGCCGGTGAAATAATCCAGGGCCGGGTCGCGAAGCGGCGAGGCAACGTCGCCAACCGCCAGAACATTGGCGCTCTCGAAAAAGACGTAGATATCGCCATCCGTGTGAGCCAAAAGCAGGTGGCCGTAGTCGATCTGCTCGCTGCCGGCTTTCAGGGACCCGGTGGTATGGAAGGTTTCGGTGGGTTGTGCGGCTTTCGGCCGGGGCTTCTCGTAGCGATCCTCTTCCGGAATCCAGTAATCCGTAGCCATCCATTGCCGGGTGTGTTCGTGCGCGATAATCTTGGCTCCCGCCGCCCCGAGGGTTTCGTTGTTGCCCGTCTGATCGAGGTGGTAGTGGGTATTGAAGAGGATTTGTACCTTGCGATTGGGGGCGAAGTTCTGGAGTGCTGCACGCAGGGAGTCGCTGGACTTCGGAGCGCCGCTATCTACCAGGACCAGACCGCCGTCGTTGGGAGAGAACGCGAGTACGTTACTACCACCTCCATCCACCACGGCCATGTTATCTGTCAAACGGCGAACACTGCCTGGCGCGGGCTGCCCGTCGAGGCGAGGGGCGCATAACGTGGCCAGCCCGGCGGCAGCACTCTTCACAAACGCTCTGCGATTCACTTGCGAATTCCTCTAACGGGCTTCTGAAAAACTAAATTGGGCCGCAGATGAACGCAGATGAACGCAGATACGTAGCTTATTTTGAATCGGCGTTCATCGGCGTTCATTGGCGGCCATCCTTTCTCATAAGCCTGCTACACGCCGGCGATGGTGCCCGTGCTGTCGCCGAACCGGTCGCGCTCCACACCCACTTTTTGCAGGAGCGTGAGATGTAGATTGGCGATGGGCGTTCGCTCCGGCAGGACCAGGTGCTGTCCGCCGAGCTTCATCCTGCCGTTGCCTCCTCCCACCAGGATGTTGGGCTCCGGATAGTTGTTGTGCAGGTCGCTATTGCTCATGTTCGACCCGTACATGAAAATCGAGTGGTCGAGCAAGGTTCCCTGACCGTCCGGGGTCGCCGCCATTTTGGCAAGAAATTCCGCAAACTTCTCCACGTGCCAGGTCTGGATTTTGGCGAGCTTGTTGAGTCTCTCCAGGTCGTTGGCGTGGTGCGACATGGGGTGAAAGGCGTCGGGGATGCCGATGTGGTTGTAGGTGCGGTTCGTTCCTTCCGCGGCCATGATGTAGGAAACCACGCGGGTGAGATCCGCCTGATACCCGAGCGCGATCAGGTCGAACATCAGCTTGACCTGCTCATCGAACTTTTCCAGTTCCCCTAAGGGAGCATCGGGGATCTTCAGGGCGGACATATCTTTGGCGGATGCCACGCGCGCGCGGCGCTCGACCTCGCGAACGCTATCGAGGTAGCCGTCGAGAACCGCCCGGTCGGTCGTGCCGAGCCGGCCCTGCAGCTTCTTCGTGTCCTCCAGGAGCAGGTCCAGAATGCTGTCGGTCTGGTGGCTGATCGATGCGCGCTCCTGGGGCGTGTCGCCCTCACCGAAGAGCTGCAGGAAGACCTTGCGCGGATTGGTCTCCATGGGGAGCGGGGAGTCCGCGTCGCGGAAGGACAGAGTCGTGTAGATGCTGCCGTTGCCCGCCGAGGTCTGAACGATGGTTTCGGAGGAGACTTCGAGCGAGGGCAGGGGAGTGTCCTGGCTAATGATTTTGGCGATCACCTGGTCGAGCGTGGTGGCCATGTGCGCCTTGGTGCGGCCGATATCCGGACGGGTAGCGCTGAGCCAAGTGGAAGCCGTGAAGGTGTGAACCGAGCCTGCGGTAGCCGCGTTCTCCAGGTTTCCGAATGACGAAACGTACTTCTTGTAGGGTTCGAGCGGGGACAAAATGGGGCTGAGCTTGAAATCCGCGCCGGAACCGCTGGGGGTCCATTTGTCCATGGCCGGCCCGTGCGAGGTGTTATACATGATCGCGCCGTGGGGCATATAGAAGAAGCCCATGCGTAGCTTGGGCGCCGCCGCGGTCTGGGCAAGAGCCGTCCCCGCCGGCACCATCGCGTCCAGAAACGGCAAACCCAAGCTCACGCCCGCGGCCTCCAGGACCGTTCTGCGAGAAAGATGTTTTTTCGTGAGGAACATGTTTTCTTCCTAAGACGAAGCTCACCTGCTGGCCGCCACCACGGCAGGGGCGGGTTCCTGGCCCTGCTTGCGGAAGGAGTCGCTATTCACGATTCCCAAAACAATGGAAGACAGGGTGTAATTGTTCTTCGCCGCCCCGCGAACGATCGAACGAACCTGGGGCATATCGAAGTATTCCAGCTTGCGGTTAATGGCGTACATCATCAACTTCTCCGTCAACGCCGTGACGAACATTTCGGGGCGCTCGGCCAGTTGCGCCCTCAATTCCACGACCCCATCGATGGCGACTCCATTGGGCAGCACGGTGCTGGCATCGATGGGCGCGTTCGCCTGGTGGTCCATGGTCCTCCAGGCGCCGACCGCATCGAAATTTTCCAGAGCTAAACCAATCGGGTCGATTACGCCGTGGCACTGCCGGCAGCTTGCTTTGGCGCGGTGCTGTTCCAGCCGGGCCCGCACCGTGTTGGGTGGCTCGCCGGCTTTTTGCGACAGGTCAGTGGCGGTGTCCGGGGGCGGCGGTGTGGGCGGCGTGCCCATGAGCTTATCGAGCACCCAAGCGCCGCGCAGGACTGGAGAAGTGCGATCGCCATAGGAGGTCCGCATCAGCACGGCCGCTTTGCCCAGCAGACCCCAGCGCTCTTTTTCGGCCAGGGTGACTTGGCGGAACTGCGCGCCCGTGATTCCCGGAATGCCGTAATGCCGAGCCAGCCGTTCATTTAAGAACGTGTGATTGGCGGTCAGAAGATCCAAGACGCTGCGGCCTTCTAAAAGGATGCTGCTGAGGAATGCCTGCGCTTCCGTGGAGAAGTCGCGCCGCAGTTGATCGGTAAATGCTGGGAACAGCACCGGGTCGGGCTTCACGGAATCGAGCCCGTCGAGGTTGAGCCACTTCATCGAGAAATTCGTGACCAGGCTAGACGCTTTAGGATCCGCCAACATGCGCCTCACCTGCTTTTCGATCTCCCCGGGTTTGCGCAAGCCGCCCGCCTCGGCGAGTCTCAGCAGTTCGTCGTCCGGTCCAGTGTTCCAGAGGAAAAACGAAAGACGCGATGCCAGTTCCAGATCGGTAACAGCGACTTCGGTGTTGGGTGCGCCCGAAATACTCCGATACAGGAATTTCGGGCTCGCCAGGACGGCCGCGACCATTTGCTCGACGCCCAGATCGAAGCTGCCTCCACCCTGGCGCCCGGCCTCATAGAACTTCAGAAGGCGGGCCACTTCATCCGAGGTTACCGGGCGGCGGAATGCGCGCCGGGCGAAGTTGGCCGCGATCTCATTGGCGCAAACGGACTCTCCTTTGATTTGCGGATCGCAAACGAAAATGAGGGCTCGACTGGGCGTCCTGGAAACGCCCTTGGGGTTGTAGGGGCCGGTGATCTCCACGCCATCGTCCAAGCGAACCCTGCGCCCAGGGGGCGCGCAGGAGCAGACGATGGTGAGGGCGTCGAAGAAGGGATCCGCGATATTGTGGTCCGACTCCACGTGGGAACGGTCAATGAACGCCACAACCACATCGTGTACTCCGGCTTGGACCTGTACGGGAATCTTGGCGAAGCGCGCCATGAGCTCAGCGCGGCCTTCGGGGCCCTTACGGTCGTGCAGGGCTTGATCGTCCGGTCCACCAATCGATCGGCGGAACACGATCTTTCCGTCGAGCATGATCACCAGGGTGCTTTCATTTTCGAGCGTGGAGCCGTATATGCCGACCTTGAGATCGTCGATGGTGATGCGGTACTCGCCATCGGCGGGAAAGTTGTGTTTGAACCGGATGCCGCCGCGCGTGCCGAGCGGCAGCGGCAGCTCCGGGTCTTGATTGGCGGCGATCGTGTACTTCACATTCGAAACGCGGGCGCTGGGATCGCCAATCGCGGTCTCGGCCACATGACGGGCTGCGGCGAGGTACTGCGTGAGGAACACCGGGGAGACGCTGAGCGCGGCCGCCATATTGTCGAAGCCATCGATTTGGGCGTCCTGCGGCAAAATGTCCGCGGCTTTGACGTCCACCCCCGTCAACATCTTTACCGAGGCGGCGTATTCGGTGCGGTTCAGACGCTGGATGGGGACGTAGCCGGCTTTCGGTCCTTTGGCCTGCCTGTCGAGGGTGGCCTCCATCCAGGTGACGAAAGCATCCAGATCTTTTTGCGGCGGCTGCGGATTGCCCGGTGGAGGCATCAAGTGCCCGCGCAGCTTGCGCAACGCCTTCTCCCAGATCTCGGCGTTCCCGGCAGCAGCCGCGAGATCGAGGCCGTCCAACGCAACACCTCCGATTTTCGCGCGGCTGTTGTGGCAACCGAAGCAGTAGGTGCTTAAGAGCGCGCGATGCTGCTGGGGCGCTACCGAGGCAGGCTGCTTTCCGGCAATCTGCCCGGCGGCTCTGGCTGGCAGCAAGGCGTGAAAAGCAATCATGGCCGGAAAAGCACTCGCGAGAACGAGACGCTCGATGGATGGCAACTGCATTCGGTGGATGGCTCCAGAGACTACTATGGCGCGATGCCTTCGGTTACTTCCATCTTGGTGCCCCATGGGTCCGTGATAAAGGCCACGCGCATCTTACTGGAGAAATTGCTCGGCGTCAGCTTCTGGGTGATGGTGGCGCCTTGGGTTTCGGCCCGCTGCAGGAAGGCGGGCAGGTCCTTTACGTCGAAGCCGATGTGATCGAGCGAATGCCCCGCCGTCGGTTCCAGCTTGGTCTCACTCTTCGACATAGCCAGAATCACGCCCGGAATGTCGACGCAATCGACGGGCACGTGCGTTCCCGGAAGGGCGCGCTTACAGGGAGCGCCGCCGAGGATTTTCTCATACCAGGCTTGCATTGCAGGTACGTCTTGCGGGTACAGGTGAATGTGATTCATCTGCACCGGGACAGTGAGAGAGGGATCGCCGGAGAACTCCAGTCGAATACCGTCCGGGCCCAGAACATAGCCATGGTTGGGATCCTGATCCTGCTCGATCTGGTATCCCTCGGCTTTCCACTTGGCCATAGCAGCCGGCAGATCCTTCCAGACGAAACCGAAGTGATTCACGATGGAGCCAGCCGGACCGCCCTGGGTTTCGCCTTTCCGATAGAGGATGAAGATGCCCGGGAACTGGATCATCTGCAGTTTTTGATTGGCCACGGGGACGCCCCCCATCGCGGCCCAAAACTTCTGGTGCGCGGCGACATCACTCACGTAGAGATGAATGTGCCCGGCGCTGACCCCTAGGGCATTGGGCGCAGCGAGTTGGCTCCTTCCGGGTTGAGCCAGAGCCCCAGCCAGAAGGATTACAGACGCGATCCGGGCGTTCATGATGCAAATTACTCTATCAGGAACACGGGCCAAAGGGAACAGAAGTCGGGGTTTACGGACGGTCACGGGGATAGCTAGCGGGTGGTGACGGGCTCCGGCGCGGGTGATCTCCAGGGTGGACGCGGCTTCCGCCGCGTGTCCAAAGACACGTGTGGCGGCGCTCACGCGCGGTACACGGAATTGGAGCGGATTACCGGGTGATTTCTTCGCTTTCCTTTCCACTTTCAGAGGCGCAGGGCCGGGTTCTCCAGGGGCGGGCTCATGACTTGAGCCGGCGGGGCGGCGGGATCGGTGGCTGGTTGACAGAACGAAGCCGCGGCGATGAGTAGGTCATCGTCTTGAATTGCGGTTAAGGGCTGGGTGGTAGCCTGGGCAGTCCTCAATTCCTTGAGAGCGGTGTAGAAGGAACGCTCCAGGGAAGTGATTTTGCGGTGTACCAAGGCGAAATCGCGCTGGTGGCGCAGGAAGAATTCGGTCGTGTTGGTGGTGTCGGTATCCTGGTAGGCATACTTCCACAGGTCGGCTTCGACCTTGCGGTAGCGACGGAGCATCCACTCGGCGTTCACCATGGTATCGACCAGGAAGCGCTGTTCGGGCGTGGCCGGCTGATACTGCCGGCGGTAGTCCGCGATCAATTCATCCAGTTCCTCGGCACTCTCGCCGGGGATGACGGTAGATTTGGCATGAATGCCGCTTTTCAGGGAATTAAAGCGGGAAACGTTACGACCAGTAACCGTAACAGGTCCAGTCGATTTCTGAGCATTGCGACGATTGGCGTCGATCTGCGATTGAGTAGCCATATTTCCTCTCAAGCACAGAGTAACTGGCGCGCATGGGCGCGCCGGGTAGGGATGGAGGATAAGTAGGTGTATTTGCAACAAGGGAATTTTTTTCTGCCAGCGTGACTGAGGTTGGGCGAAGGCGCGGATTTTCCCTCAATTCGTCATTAGTCCGACGCGATAGACGCCGACGCCACGAGCGAGATCGATGACGTGCGCGATTCTCGCGAACTCAAGATTCCTGTCTCCGCGCATGAAGATAGTCTGATTGGCGCCGTTACGGAAAAGAACGGAAAGGCGGCTTTCCAGCGTCCGCAAGTCCATTGATTCCCGGTTGAGCTGGACCGTCCCATCGGAGCGCACGGTGACCACGATTTCGGAACGAGCGGGGGCATTCGATTGAGAGGGTTGCGGAACGAGAGCCTCCAGACCGTGCGAAGTAGTGGGTGTGATCAGCATAAAGATTATGATCAGAACCAGCAACACATCGATCATAGGTGTCAGGTTCATTTCGGCCCTGACGCGGCCGGGAAGACCGAGCGTCATTTCCTCTTTTGCTCCTCGGGTAATTGGACACTGAGTGTCCTCGTAAAGTTCCGTATGGTCGCCACTGGACACTTCAGCAGGTGGGCGCGTGATTTCCCGCGCCGTCGCTGGCCGGCTGTACCGCTCCCTGAGAAGCTGTGAAATATTCGATTTTTGTCGAGTTTTGCACAAGGTAACACATTGAAAACATTCGAGCGCCGAAATGTTTTGGGCGAATATTTCACAGCTTCTGACGGTCGCGGCTCGGTAGGTATGCGTTACTGAGCCGCGATTGCTAGGGAGCGATGCTCTGGAATACAACCGACGCGGCTACCGCCGCGTGTCCAAAGAGACGTGTGGCGGCGTGGTTGAGGGGCAGAATGTTGACAGCGGCAATTTTGCCCGGCACTATCCCCGCTGGCGCCGATCCGCGTATCATGCAAGGTGCGCTCAAATTCCGGTTTTGAGCGGAAAAGGAGAGATTGCCAGATGTCCCAAGTTCCGAAACGGCGTTGGCTCGGCCGAATTGCATGGTTTGCGGCCGGTTCCACAATTCTGATGACGCCTGTTTTCGCGCAGTGCGTCGACTATTCGAATGATCCGGCCGGATGCCAGCCTTCGACGTTCAAAACGCCTATAGGACAGATGCCTTCCCGGCGTGTGAATCGAGACGGCAAGATCGATCCGATGTCGACGGAAGCCGACGCCCGCGCGGGAGCCGCCAAGTTAGAAAGGGATCTCCACCTGTTTCGCAATTTCGAACCGCTGCATTGGGTGCTGACCGTGCCCTCCGAGAAGGATCCGGCCACGGGAGGATGGCGCAACGGTGATCTGGACGCTGCCGGCGACGGCCGCGGTCTGGGCATCGCGGGCAACTGCATCTTCGTAGGCCATGGCAACGGTCCCGGTAAGAGGCACGCGATCAATATCTTCAAAATCCAGGAACACCCGGATAAGGAAGCGCCGGTGCCAGTGGGAGAGATTCCGGCTATGTCCGAGGGCAACGAGGGCTTCGACGATCGCGAGATCCGGTCTCTGGTCTACAAAACCTCGCGGGGAGAAGACCGCTACCTGATGGTTCGGAATGGGGGGACCCGTACTCTTGGCGACATGATCACGTACGGCATCAACATGAATACGTGCCTTCCGGTATCGCAGAGTGAAGTCACGGATTTTCACTCCCAGTCGCACGAGTTCTTCCTGTGGCACGATCCCATGAACCCGAATCGGGTGCTGGTCTACATGACTATCTGGACGTCGGGCTTGCCTGATCCGGAACACGCGGGCTGGTATATACCCGACGCGTATGTGCTGGCGGTGACGGACGAGAATACCGGCGAGATTTTGCCGAAGGCAAAGGTGTTGGCGACGTTCAGCCTGCATGAGGTGGGCGGGCCACCGATCAACGAGAAGCCGGATGCCACGGGACTTTTTTCGGATGGACGTTTTCTGGATTTTAGCGGCTTGAAAAACCTGGCTGGGCGGGGGGGCAATTTCCAAAACCAGGAGCAAAACCGGCTGCACTCGCTTTCGGTGAGCGATGACGGCGAGAGAGTCTACGTGGCGGGCACAACGGCAGGCTTTTACATTCTGAATTCGGAGGCCATCGCACATCACAAAGACGCGGACCTGGCTGCCGGCACCGCAGGATGCAATCAGCGTTCGACCATCGCATCGGTCGAAGGCGTGATCGACCCGAGCAAGCTGCCGGCAATTGCCAACGACTGTGTACACATGGTGGTGAATGACGATCCGGGGCTCAAAGCTTTTCTGGCCTCCAATGCGTCTCCCCAGACGAAGGCGGAGCGCTACCTGGTATTGCTGACCCGCTCCCGTTTTGACGTTTACCCTCCGGTCAACGCACTTCCGACCGGAACGCATAGCGCGGTGTTTGTGCCCGGCCGTCCGGCACAGGTGAAAGGGAATACGAAGAATCGTCCGGCCTACGTCTGGATTACCGATGAGAACGGCGGCTGTCCGCTGAATTACGCGAGGATGTTGTCGGTAGAATCGGAGATCACTCCGATTATGGTGGGCGCCTTTTCTATTCCGGACAACCAGCTCAACGATTGTCTGACGCAGGCGATTACGGAACCTGGCGGCGGTCCGCGGCGCATTGTGGCCCAGCAGAACCACAATCCCACGGTGTTCCAGAACCTTGTCTTTAATAGCTGGTACGGGCACGGCATTCGGGTCATCGACATTTCCGTACCGCAGACGCCTCGAGAAGTCGGTTACGCAATTACGGTTCCGCACGGCATTGCCAGGACTTACCCCGTGTTTAAAGATGGGCTGATGTATTGGGTGGATAACCGCACCGGCCTGCACGTGGCGCGGTACACGGGACCGCGCGCGAACGAGCTTCCCGGCGGGGGCTCCGGCGTCTACGAAGGGAACGCGACCAGCCCGCACCGGTAGGATAATAGAACGGTTGGGAGGGACGATGAGGTGGTTCATCATGGCGGTGGTTCTCGCGATCGCCGGGGGCGCCATCGCGTTTCAGCCCCCGACGCCCGACGAGGAGACGGCCTATGTGTGTCCAATGCATCCGGACTACACTACCGAAGCGCCCGGACAGTGTCCTCGTTGCGGGATGAACCTGGTGCATGCCAAACCGTTTGACGTCCGGGATTACGACCTTGATTTCCATACCCTTCCGAAAGCGGTGAGACCCGGCCAAAAGACGACGCTCTTCTTCCGGTTTTTGCGGCCAGGGACCGAGGAAGTGGTCAAGAAGTTCGAGACGGTGCATGAGAAAGAGTTTCACCTCTTTGTCATCAGCCAGGACATGGAATATTTCCAGCACATCCATCCGGTAGAAGCCTCGGATGGCACCTGGAGCATCGACGTGACTCTTCCCAAAGAGGGATACTACAAGGTGCTCTGCGACTTCTATCCGAGCGGCGGGTCCGCTCAGTTCCTTCCCCGCGAGTTAGTTACCGCCGGCTATACCGGGGATTTGGAAGCCAACATGGCGCACCTGGTTCCCGATTCGAACCTGACCAAGACCGTTGACGACATGACGGCAACCGTGACGTACGATCCGCAAGAATTCATGGTCAGCTATTACGGGCACATCAACTTCTTTCTGAAGGATGCGGCCACCGGACGCCCGATTACCGACCTGCAGACTTACCTGGGCGCTTTCGGCCATACGCTCATCATGAGCGAGGATATGGAAGATTACGTCCACTCGCATCCGCTCGATATCCTCGCAATGCCTGACGATGACGGGGGCCCCCCTCAGTTTCTGATTCCTCCGGGAGCGGATCTGGAAAAGATTCGCGGCGGGCCGGAAGTGACTTTTGAGGGCTTGATGCCGAAGCCCGGCCATTACCGGGCCTGGACGCAGTTCCGGCGGCACGATCAGATCCATACTTTTGCGTATACCTTCAATGTGGCCGCTCCCCCGCAGTAAGCAAATCGCAAAGCAACTCGCTTCCACAATTGCGGGCGCTTGTGTTGTGGCTGTGTGGTTGTATTGGCCGCAGCGCATCAGCTCTCACGAGACGCTGACGACCACGGTTTTGTTCGATCGCGAGATCGTACGCGTGCTCAACCAGCACTGCGTGATGTGCCACGTCGAGAACGGGCCGGCCTTTCCGCTTGCGACTTACGAGCAGACCTGGGTTCAGGCGCGCAAGATCCGCACGGATGTGATCAGCCGGCATATGCCGCCATGGTCCGCATTTCCGGGGTACGGCCAGTTCCTCAATGACAACAGTCTTACGCTGCGGGAAGTCCAATTCGTGGTTTCCTGGGTGGAAGGGTCGGGACCGCGCAATGCTGGCCGGGTCTACACGGGCGTAGCCGATCCAAATGCGCCGCGCAGGCAGGAGGTCCGCGCGGGAGCCGATTTCGGTCACTGGAATTTGGGAGAGCCAGACTTGCAGCGGATGCTACCGGCTAAGGTAATCGAGCCCGGCAAAGGCGATGTTACGGAGCACTTCATTATCGACGCAGGCTTGACCTCCGAACGCCAAATCGGCGGACTGGAGTATATGCCAGGCGACCGGCGCGTGGTTCATGCCGCGGTATTTACGGTTCAGGAGACCGGGCAATGGCTCGGAAGCTGGACGCCCTGGTATGGTTTCATGAGTCTCCCCGAAGAAGCCGCCTGGCGATTGCCGGCCGGGGCGCACATTAAAGCCGAAGTCCAATACCACAGTGCCGGAGAGCCGGTAACCGATCAAGGCACGCTGGGGTTGTTCTTCGCCAAATCTCGCGCTCATACCGTCTCCGACCTCGTTTTAGAATCCAAGCGCGAGTTGCCGCCGGGAAGCACGCAACAAAAATTCCGGGCGTCCACGCGGCTTGTAACGAACACCTCAGCCGTGGCACTCCGGCCAGAGTTCTTTCCCGGCATTGAGTCACTGGAAGTATCCGCTCGAAAGCCCGATGGAACGACTGAAGTAATGCTTTTCCTGAAAGATATCCGGCAGGATTGGCCGACGCCTTACCTCTTTAAAACTCCGGTAGTGTTGCCGAAAGGGACCGAACTTGCCGCAACGGCCTACTACAGCAACCCAGGAACGAAGCCCCTCAGTGGAGGATTTCGGTTGACGGTCAGCCGTTACGAGGGCGGCATAGTGAGGCCGGTGAAGATCTCTTCCGGAAAAAGTCCATACACCTTCCATGGAAGAGTGGAGGCCGTCAACCGCGACTCTAAAACTCTACGAGTGAATGGAGAAGAAGTGAAGGGTTGGATGGCGGCTATGACCATGAATTATCCCGTCGACGATTCGACTTTGCTGGAGAAGGTGAAGCCGGGCGATCAAATTGAAGCTACCGTGTACGATGGAGACCTGGTTCTGCATCAAGTGCGGGTTGCCTCGAATCCCCCAAAATAGCCGTCAGGCGGCTAGCGAAAGACGCGGCCAATACACGGGAGAGAGAAGGCCGCGGCCTATTTCTGCTTCCCTGTGGGATCTTCGTCCTTAGATGAGCCGAGGAACAGCTTTTTTCCATCCTTGAAAGTGATGGAGTCGCCGTTGGCTTTATTATCGCCGCTCCTCGATTGATACCCCTCAACGTAAACCTCTGTGCCCGGCTCCAGGGAGCGTTTGGTGAATCCGCGGCGGAGCAGGCCATTGGGGGTGTTCCCTTCAATCATCCATTCGGTTGTCGTCCCATCCGCGTTTTGTACGGCGATATGAATCCATGCGTGCGGATTGACCCATTCCATCTTGGTAACCACGCCATGTAGCTTCACGACTTTGTTTTGATCGAACTCGGCAACAAAGGAATGGTGGGCTTGCGCCGGCACGGTTATCCACAAAACGCCGCAAACGGCCGCGATTATGAGATTCTTCCGCATTCGAAATTTTCTCCTGTCATCCGCCGGAATTCCTGGAATTCACTTCTTCGCGGCAGCCTGCGCCGCCTTTTTCTTCTCTTCCTCGCGCGCGCCCTTGAGGATGTCGAGCAAGCCATAGTTCGCCTCGTGACAGGCGTACTCATAAATCGTATAAGTGGGATCGAGCTTGAACGGAACATGCATGGTCCAGGGCCGGGTCCAGGTGCCCGGATCCTCGACGGTGGCGTCATAGCTGAGCTCATCGGGCGCGGTGCGCGTGAAGCGTTCGACAACTCGCAATTGGTCGGTGAGTAACGCGAAGTTGATGCCGTTCATGGCGATGTCCTTCACGAAATTCGTAGTTTCGACCACTAGCGTGTTGCCTTCCCAGTGGCCGCGCCCGTCTCCCATGTAACTGCGAATGGCGGGCGGCAAATGCGGCCGTCCATCGAGTGGAACCACGCGCGTTTCGTGCACCATCTCGTTGCGAATGATGAAATACCCCGGCTCCTGCAGGATCTGGTTGCCTTTGTTGTAGAGATTCCCGGGAATCATCGAGCCGATCAACCCTTTGGTGATGCAGCGTCCCCACAGATCAAAATCCAAAAAGGAATCCGCGCGCTTCTCGACTCCCGACAGACTCGGAGGGCCGAGGCCATCGCGCATCTCCCGATTTCGTTTTTGGGCTTCCGGCGTCATCGGCGGGAAGCGGCCGTTTTTCGGGTCGACTATCAAGGATGCCTGCCGCACGGCCGCGTAGTATTCGATCCAATGGCCGCCTTCCACGCGCTTAGCTTCGGCTTCGTTTCTCGCTTGTAGCTCTTCATCCGTGAGGGTGTTGCGATCGCCAAAACTTTCGGGCCGCTGCAGTGGAATGTTCAGACTGCCTGGCCACAAGCCTTGGAGATCGGGGTCGCCCCAGGGAGTTTTGGGAGGCGTGTAGGGCTTGACCGTGGCGGGTGCGCCCGCGGGTCTTCCGCTATTTTTCGCAGAGTCCCGGTTGGCCGGAATAGAAGTAGTCTGGGCTGTGGCGGGGAACAGTCCCATCACCGCTAGCGCCGAAGCCGATGCAATTCGATTGCGAAAGCTCATGGTTGCCTCGTGCACCGCCTACTGGGCGGTATTGGCAGCCCATGCGGCCAGTTGCCGCTTCCATAACTCTTCGTCCGCGGAGAGCCAGCCAACCACCGCTCCCGCGTCACTCCCGCTCACGTCGAGCCGGTGTCCGTCTTTCAGGAGCATCACGCTGGCGCTTACTTTGTTCTCTCCGCTCTTGGCCAAATAGCCCTGCACCGCGAGGGCGGTCCCCGGCGCCAGTGACTTTTTCGTTAGACCTGCGCGCAGCAGACTATTGGGTGTGTTCCCCTCGATGGCCCAGCCGGTGACAGTGCCGTCCGGGTTCTTGACCGCGAGATGGATTATTGCGTGCGGGTTAACCCATTCCATTTCGGTAACGGTGCCTAGGAGCCGCACTACTTTTTTCACATCGAACTCCGCCGCAAAAGAGTGGTGCGCCCAAGCCGGCGCGGCTAGCGCCATCCCGGTAACAGCAAGAGCTAGAGTCAGTGTCCTGCGCATGTCCGTGTCCCCTCTTTACGATTCGACAAAGCGGTGGAATCCATGATAGTACTTTGACGCCGCAAAGGCACGCCCCACGAGTCCGATAGTTCGGACGTCTGGTTGGCGCCCGCTCAGAAAACAAACTTCAGCGCCAACTGAATTACGCGGTAATCACCGTCGGGCAACCCGGTGCTACCTTGCAGCCCGTTCGTTCCGCTGATGTCCTTGGTGATGGTATAGCTGGTGGGGCTGTTGGTAGCCGGCGAGGGCGCTGCCGGATTGACGTGATTGGGAAGGTTGAAAGCTTCCGCCCGAACTTGTAAGGTCTTGCGCTCTCGTATCACAAACAGGCGCGAAAGCGCCAGATCGAACTGGAAAATGCGAGGACCTTTCAATGAGTAATTGCTCAGTGTGCCGAGCGTTCCCGCGGCCGGCGAGACGAACGCGGCCGGATTCCCCCAGGCGATGCAAGGCGCATTGGTACACGCATTCCGGTTGCTGGCGTAAGGGCTTACGCCGGGCACCAGATTGGCCCGTTGCCCACCCTCGCCATTGAGCGCGGTATCCACCCCGGTGGTGACCGTGTAAAATTGGGCGGATTTGATGGCCAGAATCGGAGCAATTTGCCAGTTCCTGGTCAGCAGATTCAGAAGCCGGCCCGAAAATCGAGGGCTTTGGGCGACCACCGACAGGTTGAACAACTGCCGCTGATCGTTTGGAAAACAATTACCGCGATCGTTTCGCCGATTCCCCGGCGTCACCGAAGAGACCCCGTTGTTTCCCGGGTTGCCATTCCACAGGTCGCTAATGCAGTGCGACCAGGTGTAATTCGAGAGCACCGTTACGCCGCGGCTCAGTCGCTTTTGCAGTTGAAGGTAAAGGGCACTGTAAGATTCGGTGCCTCCATCGTCTGTAGTGGAGACTTCGCCGTAATACTGACCTTGTGACGGATTCAGTAAGTAAAGCGCGCGGCGGAAATTGGTGGTAGCCGTGGTGGAGCAGGTGGAGTAGGATACACCGTTGGGAAGTATGCAGGGTCCCGTGCCGACAAAAATTGCGGGGTTGATCTGACCCTCGGTGATCAGGTGCGAAACCGTGTTTCCCACGTAATTCACAGTGGCCAGCCAGTCGGATCCGAACTGCCTTTGAATGGCGAAGTTGAACTGATTCACCCAGGTCGGCTTCCAATTGAAGTTGTCGGTCACGTAGGAAGCGAATTGCGGAAAGACCGACGTTTTGGTGAGGATGTAAGGCAGCGGGTTTCCGCCCGGATACGTCGCCCACGGGTTCGCCAGGGGTACGTTGGTCAGTGAGAGCGCCGTGCCATAAGGAGCATCCTGCGCCATCGCACTCATGGAGTAAAGGGCGCCCCGATCCGTGAACATGCCGACCGATGCCCGAACCGTCATCTTGCCGCTTCCGGTGGGATCCCACACCAGCCCCAGGCGCGGCAGGAAAATTCCGTACCGGTTATGGGCAATGCTATAGCCGCTCGGAGCCCACTGCGGGTCGCCGGGAAAAATGAGTCCAGCCGGCGCGTTGGGATACAGCGTGCTGTGCACGTTTTGGGCGAATAACGATGGATCGAAATGATCGAAATAACCGTGCTTATTCGTGAAGGCAAAAAACGGCTCCCAACGAAGTCCGTAGTTAACAGTCAGGCGCGGGGCAGCCTTCCAGGAGTCTTGCACGTATAAGCCGATGTAATTCTGCCGGTCGTACAATACGTTCTGAACGTTTCCTTGCACCCAGGTCGCGGCGTCACCCAGCATGAAGTCACTCATTCCGAGGCCGGAAGTCAGACCATTGAACGTCATGGTGCCACCGGCATTCGTGCCGGATGAATAGTTCAGAATTACATGATTGTAAGTAGCCCCGAACCCGATCTGATGAGAGCCCCGGACCCAACTGAGATCTTCGTTCACATTGAAATTCGGCCCGCCCTGATCGGCCGTAACCGCCGCGGCTGTTTCAAACGTGAATCCGTTTCCGCCCGAGATGGTAAAACGCGGATTGGGCGTGGGCTGGTAGGGAGCCGCTACGCCGAATTGTTCCCAGCTATAGCCCGGCTGATCGGGTATTTTGATAGCTGTCGAGCGGTTGATGCCAGCTCGAAAAGAGCTGATCAGGTTATTTCCAATCAGATAAGTATCGCCGAAAGCCAGTGAGTAGACACGGAAGTTCATTGCATAAGAATTGGCGGTAAGGGAATTCTTGCCGTCATAAGTCGATGGTGTGCCCAGGTTGGTGACAAAAGGACGAAGGTACAAGGAGTGTCTCTCGGTCTTCTGCCAGTCGGCGCGCGCCACACCCATATTTTCGGTCTGTCCGCCCGGAATGCCGTATGTGACCTTTCCGCAAGCATCCGCGCTGGCCACGGGCAGAATGGAGGCAATCTTGAGCGCGGGGGCGCTGAATTGCGCCGGTGAAATTCGATTGTTGACGAAACCTTGCGTCGCACTTAATGTGAACTGCTTGCCGGCGTTGCAGCCCGGCCCCGCGAATGCCGTAAAATCGCCGGACAGCACCGCCGCAGTGGGGATGTACGCAATATTAGACGTGGGCGTGGTGTGCAGGATGGTAGCCTGATACCCGACGAAGAAGAAGAGCTTATCCTTCTGAATGGGCCCCCCCAGCGTACCTCCGAACTGATTGCGCTTCAAAGTATCGCGCGTCGGCGCAAAGAAATCGCGTGAGTTGAAATCGTTGTTGCGCAGAAACTCGAACGCGTCTCCATGGAATCCGTTCGTTCCGGACTTGGTGGCCACATTGACGTTGGCCGAAGCATGCTGGCCATACTGCGCCGGAAGCGCGCTCGATTCCACCTTGAATTCCTGCAAAGCGTCCGGGAAGGGCAGCGGCAAATTCAAGCTATTATATGCATCGTTGTGAGTCTCGCCATCCCAGTTATAAGCCGTCCAGTTAGCAACGCCACCCGCGACCGAGATCATTACGGTGGGGTAATTGCGGTTGGAATTCAGGCTGCCCCCGTTGGCGCCACCGATGGTGGAAATTCCGGCGAGAAAAATCAGTTCGGTCACGTTCCGCCCGTTGATCGGCATCTCAACCACACGCTGGTTATCGACTACCGTACCGACGCCGGTGGTGTGTGTTTCCACGAGGCCGGCATCGGCCTGAACCACTACCTGCTCGGTAATCGAGCCAACTTTCAAAATGGCGTCGATAGTGGGGCTGCTATCCACCTGGAGAACGATGCCGTTCTGGAGGTACTTACTGAATCCGGACTTGCTGACTTCGAGCATGTACGGTCCGATCGGCAGGTTGGGAAAGACGAATGAGCCATCCTGGCTGGAAGTCGAAGTGCGGACGAGGCCCGTGGCGGTTTGGGTTACCTGAATTGCGGCTCCGGGAACTGCTAGACCGGCGGAATCCTTGACAGTCCCATTAATCTGCGCGGTAGTGCCCTGAGCCCAAGTGAGCGGGGCGGCCAGCAACAGCCCGCAGAAAATTCCGGCTACTACCTTCATGGCGCTGCCTCCTGTTATGGCTCCAGCGGTTCGGCCTGCGGTTCTGGCTGGCGCTCTATTTCTCTTTCTCGGGTTCGGGCTCAAACGGGTTGGATGTTGCCATGAACAGCTTTCGGCCATCCGGAAGCGTCAGGTCGCGGCCGTTGACACGTTTCAGTCCGTTCTTGGCGAGATATCCGGTGACGACAATTTCGGTTCCGAGCGGCAAGGAATCCTTATTGAAGCCTCTCCGGAACATGGCATTCGGAGCGCCCGCCTCGATCTCCCAGGCGGCCACAGTGCCATCGGGATTCTTCACTTCGATGGTGATCCAGCTATGGGGGTTGATCCATTCGACCTTCTTGACGGTGCCCTTCATGGTCACCGGCTTGTCGGCATCGTACTCCGATGCAAAGGAGTGATGTGCCCAACCGGGTATCGCTGCCAACAACAGAACGCATATGGCCGTCACTGACGCACCAAGGAATCGGCTCATGGGAATCCTCCTCATTTCTTCTCCCCCTGGCTCTTTCTCAAAACCTGCGCCGCCGTAATGTCATCCTCCATCATGCGGTAGTTGCCCTCATGGCAGGCATATTCAAAAAGGTCTTCGGGCCCTTTATAAGAAGGATCGTCAGCTCTCCAGGGCAGGGTGAAGGTAAAGGGACGGGTCCAGATGGCCGGGTCTTCGACCGTGACCAAATAATCGATCGTGTCCGAATTCACCCGTGTGAACCGCTCGATAAGGTGTAAGTTGCCTTGCGGGAAACCACCGAAAGGGGCTGACCCGTCAGACTTCTCTTTGTCAGTGAAATTGGTGGAGTCGACGACCAGCGTGTTGCCTTCCCAGTGGCCGCGTGAGTCGCCATCCCATTGGCGGATGCTGGGATCCAGGTGCGGGCTTCCATCCAGCGGAATCATGCGAACGTCATGCATACTCTCGTAGAAAATCGTTACCAGGCCCGGGCTCTGCAAAATCTCGACGCCCTGGTTGTATTCCTGAGTAACGCGTGGCATGGGCCGGGCGATGCAACGGTTGTAGATCGGAAGATCCTCCCAGGTGTCCACCAGTTCATTTTTGCCGATGCGCTTGGAAGCTGCGCGGGCCTGCATCTCCGCCCGCAATTTTTGTCCCTTCTCCGTCAGAGGTGGCAGGCGCCCGTTCTCGGGATCGACGATGAGGGAGGTCCGGCCGGTCGGCCTTCCCTGATCGGCCGCGAACCACAGCGCGTTATAGCTGAAATGCTCGTTGGTGGCAATGTTTTCTGCCTGCTTGGCCTTCAACTGTTCTTCCAGCTTCTTTTGCTCTTCTTCGGTGTACCGGTCCTGGGATGCCAAGGCTTGCGGCCGCTGAAACGGAGTTTCTGTAGCGAACGTGTAGACACCTTGCAAATCGGGATCGCCCCATGGCGTCCGCGGCATGACATAAGGCGTTGGTTTTGCCTCGGCGGCCTTTTGGCTCTGAGCCGGCACGGGGAGCGGCATGAGCAAGCCGAATCCTATCGCCAACGCTCCGCAGAGCGAGGGAAATCGCAGGCGCGTGGGATACTTCATTTTCCAAACCTCGACATTCATTGACTCGACTTCTCCAACAGATTTCCGTAAATGAACTGCTCGGAGAATTCGACGCACTTGAACTCCAGCAATTGAGCGTTCTGTTCCATCCGCCGATATAAAGGCATGCGAATGGTCCACGGGCGCGAGAAGACCTTCGGATCTTCAATGGTGGCCTCGTAGTTCAGATGGTAGGGCGTGATTGGCGTATACCGTTCCACTACGTGCAATGCATCGCTATGATAATTGCCGGCGCGATCCAGCCAGGTCTTGTCGTTTTGGCTGCTCACATCAATCACTAACGTGTCGCCTTCGAAGTGCCCGATCGACCAGCCCATCCAGGAATCGGCCGGCGCCTTGGGCTTGCGATCCATATAGACGATGCGCGTGGCGCTCCCAAACTCATAAGCGATCAGAATCTGCTTGGGCGACTGAATGATGCGGAACGGCAACCCAATATAGGTGGCGCGGGGCACGCCCGGCAGGTAACATTTCGCCTCCGGGTCGCCAGTGGTGTCATTGGATTCGTGGTCGATTGGGCGGTTCAAGCGTTTCGCGAAGTTTTCCTGGCGTCGGGCAAGCGCCGCCGGGAGATAGGGGATCTTGCCGCCTTCGACTACGCTCAAACCGGCGGGTTCCGCTCCAATGGCGCCGAGGAGCGCGGGAAACGGAGAGGGTCCCGCCGCGTGCCCCTCCAGATCGAAGTTAGCGGAGTTCATGGCCTGCCAGATTCCATTCAAGTCGGGATTTTCCGAACCCGGAAACCGCGGCGCCCGGTACGGCGGAAGAGGTTGCGCGTGCAATCCGAAAATAGCGAAAAATGCCAGCGCCAAAGCGCCGCCAATGACTCCCTGAAGCTTGCCCACGCGGGCTTCAAAATATCATGGCGGATTTGGGGAGTCAAGGTATCGGCGATAGAGGTGTCGTTAACATGTCAATTGTCCGGTCCAATTAACTTGCTATTTGTCCGGTCGATCTAGCGGCGGGATGCTGGAGGTTGACAACCCCAGAGAAGGTCTCGGCCGCGGCACTGGAGCGGATGAT
>Ga0209060_10000123_pt1 | contig 199167 bp, 188 predicted proteins | sample Coa_R1_8_FD_187155 | JGI IMG/M metagenome (GOLD analysis project Ga0209060, IMG submission 187155) | Surface soil microbial communities from Centralia Pennsylvania, which are recovering from an underground coalmine fire - Coalmine... | ecosystem: Environmental > Terrestrial > Soil >...
AGCCTGGCCGCCGAGGATGCCTTCGGTGCCGACCTCGCGCGCCACGCGCGTCACCTCGGAGGCGAACGAGCCGAGCTGATCGACCATGGTGTTGATGGTGTTCTTCAGCTCCAGAATCTCGCCCTTCACGTCCACCGTGATCTTCTTCGACAGGTCGCCGTTGGCCACCGCCTTGGTCACGTCCGCGATATTGCGCACCTGCGCGGTCAGGTTGCCCGCCATCGAGTTCACGCTGTCGGTCAGGTCCTTCCACGTTCCCGCCACACCCTGCACATCCGCCTGGCCGCCCAGCCGCCCCTCCGTGCCCACCTCGCGCGCCACCCGCGTAACCTCAGCCGCGAACGAGCGCAGCTGGTCGACCATCGTGTTGACCGTGTTCTTCAACTCCAGGATTTCGCCCTTGACGTCGACCGTGATCTTCTTCGACAGGTCGCCGCTGGCCACCGCCGTCGTCACGTCGGCGATGTTGCGCACCTGCCCGGTCAGATTGCTCGCCATGAAGTTCACGCTGTCGGTCAGGTCCTTCCACGTCCCCGCCACGCCTTTGACGTCGGCCTGGCCGCCCAGCCGCCCTTCGGTGCCAACCTCACGCGCCACTCGTGTAACTTCGGAAGCGAAGGAGCTAAGCTGATCGACCATCGTGTTGATGGTGTTCTTCAGCTCCAGGATTTCGCCCTTGACGTCGACCGTGATCTTCTTCGACAGGTCGCCGTTGGCCACCGCCGTGGTCACCTGCGCGATGTTGCGCACCTGCGCGGTCAGGTTGCCCGCCATCGAGTTCACGCTGTCGGTCAGGTCCTTCCACGTCCCCGACACGCCCTCGACCCGCGCCTGTCCGCCCAGCTTGCCCTCGGTGCCCACCTCGCGCGCCACCCGCGTCACCTCGGCCGCAAATGATCGAAGCTGATCGACCATCGTGTTGATGGTGTTCTTCAGCTCCAGGAATTCGCCTTTGACGTCGACCGTGATTTTCTTCGACAGGTCGCCCGTCGCGACCGCGGTCGTGACGTCGGCGATATTGCGTACCTGGCCGGTGAGATTACCGGCCATCGAGTTGACGCTGTCGGTCAAATCCTTCCACGTGCCCGCGACACCCTTCACCTTGGCCTGGCCGCCGAGCTTGCCCTCGGTGCCGACCTCGCGCGCCACGCGCGTGACTTCCGACGCGAATGAACCAAGCTGGTTGACCATCTTATTGACGGTCTTGGCAGTGCGCAGAAATTCGCCCTGCAGCGGCCGATCGTCGATCTCCAGGGCCATTGTCTGAGCAAGGTCGCCCTGAGCCACCGCGCCTATCACCCGTGCCGTTTCCGTCGTCGGATGCACGAGGTCATCGATGAGTCCATTGACGCACTCGATTGAGTCGCGCCAGAAGCCGCTCACGTATCCCACCGATGCCCGCTTATTGAGCTTGCCTTCGCGTCCTACTACACGGCTGAGCCTCTCCAACTCGCCGTACATTCTCCGGTTCTGTTCGACTACGTCGTTGAAGGTCTCGGCTATTTTGCCGAAGGTCCCGGTCCATTCCGCCGGCAGCCGTACCGAGGCGTTTCCTCTTTGCAATTCCGTGAGAGCGCTCAGGATTGTCGCGAGCTCGCTGCCATTCGAGGACTGCACCTTCTCCACGTGAGATGTCACCGCTTGTTCCAACATGCGATCCTCCGGACAGGTGAGGCTGTTAGTTGCTGCTCCATCACCGCAGGGTAGCGGTGTCGACAGTCATCGGCCGACGGACTTCGGGCGAGCTTGCTCACCGATACGAGGCCTGACCTCCCGTCAGCACGCGCCGATTGGACGTACTGCGGCCCGCTCGCAGAGCTGGAAAACGACCGGCCAACCCGAACTTAAACGAACGGCCAACCCGAACTTAGTTGTTCTGCGACTTCATTTTTTCCAGACGTGCAGTTTGTCCCGTGCAGCCTGTTCAACCGGCTCTAAATCCCCCAAGACGCACTGCGTCGCTCAGCGCTGAGCAAAATTAAGGCCGAAAGACTCCGCCAGTGGCTTATTGCCCTGAAATGGTAGGGATGCTTGATCTGCCTAAGCCCTTTTTCATTCCGTTCGACGCGCAATCTAAAGGAAATTTCTTTTTTACCGGCTAATCTGTCGTCAAATGCAAAAATTGCAGAGCTTTTTTTCAACGGAGGCCCTGAGTGCCTGTCTTTCGTAAAAAATTCGCGCTACGAGGGGCCGTAGTCGCCGAAATCCGCCGGGTTGGAAACGGATCTGTTGAGAACCATCTCATGAGACACCGGGCAAGGCCACAATCAAGGCTGAATCCATGAAATATTCGAACAAATGCGCCATATCGCCGCGGACTCATCTTGCAACGCGCTCACCAAGCCGTAGCGTGTCTTTGATTGTTCACGCGTTCGATGAATAAGCAGGATTTTCCAAGCGACTCGTAAGAATACTGAATGCCCGACTCTCGCCGATTCTTAAACACCGTTTTCCCGACCGCGAGTGCCTTGTCCGCTGCGCAGTCGTGTCGTACGACACGATCATACATCCGAAAATCGTATCAGCGGCGCGCCGTTGATCGGCGCGGCGCCCAAGGATCCATGTTGAACGTCAGCCGATCACATCCGCCTACCCTGCAATTTCTGGGTGCCGCCGGAACGGTCACCGGCAGCCGATTTCTTGTCGCAAACGGGAATTCGCGCATCCTGTTGGATTGCGGACTGTTCCAGGGCCTGAAAGCGCTGCGCCTGCGGAACTGGGATAAATTCCCGGTTGAGCCATCGACCATCGATGGCGTGGCGCTCAGCCATGCACATCTTGACCACAGCGGGTACGTTCCGGCCTTATGCCGGGAAGGCTTCGACGGCACGATCCTCGCCACGCCTGGAACTCTGGCTCTGTGCCGAATCCTGCTACCGGATAGCGGCCATCTCCAGGAAGAGGAAGCCGATTATGCAAATCGGCACGGCTACTCGAAGCACACGCCGGCGTGTGCGCTCTATACCGAGGATGATGCGCGGCGGTCGGTCAATTTCCTGAGACCAACGCGCTTCCACTCGCCGGTCGAACTCGCCGACGGAATGCGCATCACGATGCGTCGAGCCGGGCATATCCTCGGCTCGGCCAGCGTAACGGTTGAAGTTGCGGGCTCGTTTCCGCGAACCATTCTCTTCAGCGGTGATCTCGGACGACCACGCCATCCCTTGCTTCAGCCGCCGGAGCCGCCGGCGGCCGCCGATATCATCGTGGTCGAGGCGACCTACGGAGATCGCCGCCACGATGACGAAGCGTCGTTGGCGCTTTTTCAGCAGGCGCTCGTTCGCACCGTCGCGCGCCGCGGCGTCATCATAATTCCCTCTTTCGCCGTGGATCGCACCGAGGTGGTGCTGTTCCATCTCAGGCGCCTGATACGCGAACGCAAACTGACTTCGGTACCGATATATATAGACAGCCCGATGGCATCGGCCGCGCTCCGGATTTATAGAGCCGCGGCGCAAGCGGGGAATGAAGAGATACGCGAAGAGATCGCGGCGGATCCCGATGTTTTCGATCCCGGCGCCATCGAGGTGCGCACGGTCGAGGAGTCGATCGCAATCAACGAGATCACCGGCCCGGCAATCATCATCTCGGCCTCTGGCATGGCCACCGGCGGCCGCGTGCTCCATCACCTGGCCCGTCGGCTGCCCGACCCGAACAGCACGGTCATCCTGGTCGGCTACCAGGCCGACGGAACACGCGGACGCCGCCTGCTGAACGGCGAAACGCAAATCAAAATGCTCGGGCGCTACGTGGATGTTCGGGCCGAGATCGTGAATGTCCAGGCCTTCTCGGTCCATGCCGATCAAGCAGAGACGATCGGCTGGCTGCGTTCGGCGCCGCGTCCGCCGCGGGCAGTATACGTCGTGCATGGCGAGCCGGCTGCGGCACAGGCGCTGCGAACAGCAATCGCCAAAGAGTTGCACTGGAACGCGATCGTTGCGGATCACATGCGAACAGTGCAGCTGTAAATCGGCCAGGGCGGGTGCAGGACGATGAATGAAGGAACGTTCCGGTTGAAGCGCCTGCGCATCGAAACCCAGCGCGAGCGCATTATCGTCATTCACAGCAGTGCCGTGGCCAGGGGCAGCCTCGGGTTCAAGCCAACCGATCGCGCGCGCATCATAGGCAAAGATCCGCAAACCGGACAGATACACGATGTTTCAGGGGTGCTCGGTTTCTGCTCCGATTCGCTGATCGAGGAGGACCAGATAGCCCTGACCGAGGACGCATTCCGCGATCTCGGATTACCCGAAGACTCTCCCGTCAGCGCCACGCTGGCAGTGGCGCCGGCCAGCGTCGATCTGGTGCGGAACAAACTGCGCGGCGCGAGGCTCGAGCGCGGCGCCTTCGATTCCATCCTGACCGATATCGTGCGTCACCGTTATTCGCGCGTCGAGCTGGCGATGTTTGTCATGGCATGCGCGATGCGCACGCTCGACCTTGACGAACTGGTGGATTTCACCAACGCGATGGTCGCGACCGGTTCGCAACTGCATTTTGGCGGCGGACCGATTATCGATAAGCACTGTATCGGCGGAATACCCGGAAATCGCACTACCATGATCGTTGTGCCCATCCTGGCCGCCCTCGGTCTGACCGTACCGAAGACTTCGTCGCGTGCGATTACGAGTCCGGCCGGCACTGCTGATACCATGGGAGTGCTCGCCGACGTCGCGCTGAGTGCGGAACGTTTGCGCAAGATCGTGGAGCAGACCGGTGCCTGCATAGCGTGGGGCGGCGCGCTGGAGTTGGCGCCCGCCGACGACATTCTGATCACGGTGGAGCGGCCGATGGAGATGGACACCGAGGCGCAGATGGTCGCTTCGATACTGGCCAAGAAGAAAAGCGTCGGCGCAACCCACGTGCTAATCGATATTCCGCTCGGCCCGACAGCCAAGGTACGGTCCGCGGCCGAGGCCGAACGCGTGGCGGCGCTCTTCCGCGCGGTTGCCCAGCGCATCGAACTCAGCGTCGACATCGAAGTCACGGCGGCCGACGGTCCCGTGGGGCACGGCGTCGGACCGCGTCTGGAGGCGCTTGACGTGCTGGCGGTGCTTGAACGGCAGGCCCACGCTTCGGTTGCGCTGCGCGAGAAGTCGCTTTTTCTCGCAGCCCGTCTGCTCGAGAGCAGCGGCCGGGTTCCGGCGACCGGCGGCTACCATGCCGCGCAGCAAGCGCTCGACTCCGGAGCCGCACTGCGCAAGTTCAGGGACATCGCGGAAGCCCAGGGCCCGCGCAACCTGCCTCCGCCCGCGCCGTTTCAAACCATCGTGAGCGCGCCGGGCGATGGCCGCGTCCGGCAAATCGACAACTGGCACATCGGACGCATCGCCAAGCTTGCCGGTGCGCCTGCGAATGTCACCGCCGGCGTGCGGCTGCTGAAATCGATTGGCGATATCGTGGCGCGCGGGGAGCCGCTGTTCGAGATCCATGCGGAAAGCGCTGCGCAGCTCGATTTCGCGCGAACCTACGCCGAGAGCAAACAGGACATCGTGCAGTTCGGTTTCTGAAACTGAAATGCCGCCGCCGCTTCGCCGCACACCGCCGGTTTTTCCGCGAATGGTTGTTGTGCGTCTCCGGATCCAACCCATGCCCAGATCAATGGACGGCTGGTTGGTTCGGCCTCATGACCAGCACCGGCTGCTCGGCGCCGCGAATAACCCTTTCGGTCACGCTGCCAATAACCAAATGCGCCAGGCCTTTGCGGCCATGCGTAGCGAGCACGATCAGGTCCGCGTTCATCTCGCGCGCATATGCTAGAATCCCCTGAGCCGCCTCGCCGCTGCGCGTTTCGATCTTGTATGTCACGCCGCGCTCTTCCAGATGGACGGCAGCCAGTTTCTCGAGCTGCGCGCGCGCGGCCTTCTCCCATACCGGATACGGGTCGAGCGGAATCGGAGAAAATTCGGTGGCATTGAGCGGTAGCGGAGCGACGTGAAGCACGCTCAATGCGGCATTATTTTGAATCGCGATTTCACGCGCGAAGTTCAGCACGATCGGCGCAGACTCGTCGAAGTCCACCGCGCACAGGATGTTCTTGAACCGATTCATCACTCGTTAACCGTGGCCGGATTGTGGAGCGGTCGTGTGACCGAGCGGATTCTTTTCCTTGTGCGCCTGACGGATGACGAGCACGGGACACGCAGCCCTGCGCACCACAAATTCCGCCACGCTGCCGAGCAGCACATGAGACATCCCCCTTCGCCCATGTGTCCCAGTCACCACGAGGTCGGCGGCCTTGGCTTTCACGCAATCCACGATACGTCGAGCCGGCTCTCCGAGTTGAATCAATAGTTCGTGTTTCAACCCTGCCAGGCGCTGACCCGCGATTTCATTCAGTCTCTGTTTCGCCGCTTCTTCCTCATCATAGATACTCACGTACGGCGGCATCCCCGTCGGCGGAATAGCCATCGGTACAACGTGCAGTACGAATAACACGCCGGCGTTGCCTCGCACTATTGACGCGGCGATGTCGAGCGCGTCGAGCGAATTGTCGCTGAAGTCTATCGGGCAAAGAATTCTGCGAAACGGGAGCGGCATATATGCAGACTCTGCGCGAGTGCCCACGATCGACCTCGACACGCCGCGGGGCGCCGGCCGGTCAGACGGCGGACGCGGATTCGAGTACGACCGCGATTTTCCCGCCTTCCTGCGAGACCGGCGCCCTCGTGACAATCATCCGGACGACATTCCTGCTGGTTGAACAGGATCCTAATGTGCGTTTTCGATCGGTACTTTCTTGGCGGTCGCCTCTTTGGCCAGCGGCATGGTCACTTCGATCACACCATTCTTGAAGGTGGCCCTGATCTTGTCGGTTTGCGCACCTTCCGGCAGAGTCGTGCGGCGCTCAAACACCCCGTATGAGATTTCGCGGCGGAAATAGTCGTCCTTTTTGACCTCCTGCTTATCCTTGCGCTCGCCTTTGATAGTCAACACGTTCCCGAGCACGCTCACATCGATGTCCTTGGGATCAAGCCCCGGCACATCAGCGCGGACCACCAGGCTCCCATCTTTGACGTAGCTTTCAATCGGAAGCCTGCGTTCGATGTCTTCGGAGTCGATGTCTTCAAACATGTGGGGGAAGCTGGATTCGAACCGCCGCGCCCAGCGCTCCAGCTCAGAAAAGGGACGCCATGGTTGTAATTCTCTCATTGTCGTTCCTCCTTTCGTTTTAAACATCAGTGGGGTTGCGACTTCACACGCCAGCAAACTTCACGCCATCCCAGTTATCTCCGGACTATTGCCTAAGTTTAGTCAACTCGCCCAGCGGCGGTTTCCTATAACGAAGTCCGCTCCTCTTTATTCCTCGTTGCACACTAGTACTCGGGGTTCGAGTTTCACCGAGGCCGAGAGCGACGCAGACACAAAACACAACTTGGCACTCTTCTCCAATACCCGCGTGGCTGCATCGGCATCGCCACCTGCTGAAAGAGTGAGCACCGGTCGGAGTACGATTTCGGTAATACGGGTTACGCCCGCTTTACGCTCGAGCAGCCCTCCGCCGGTGATATGAATTGAGGTGTACTCGAGTCGAGAATTCGCGGCGACTGCGCGCAACGTGAACAAGAAGCAGCTTTCGACTGCGGCCACCATCAGTTGCTCGGGACTCCAGGCGTCTCCGGGACCGTCGAACTCGACCGGTGGGGCCATGCGCAACTCCGGCGGACCGCTCGCGGTGAGAGTCGCGTAGCCACCGGGTCCATCGCGCAATGAGACTTCGTATAGATGAGGCAATGGTTTCATGGATCACTCTCGACGGGAGACCCGTTTAGTCGACTGGTACCACTGGCGCCTATGGCATCAGCGGCACACCTTGCTGTCTCCAAAGGAAACACCAGAGCCATCCAACAGCTCTGTAGAGATCAGCGATCGACATCCAATTGTTCTCCGGAGCCCCCATGTTCGACATCAGGAGTCTTCTTCGAAATCATCCCGGAAGCCTTCTCCGAAGTCCTCCTGGCCCTCGCCTCTCTCCTCGCGAGCCTCCGAGCCCTCGACTTCCGTGACGACCACGGCGTCAATGTCAGGTTCCTGTCCGGAGCGAATAGTATCGCGCAGATCGTCAGTTATTTGCCGCAGATCAGCGACGATCGCAGCCAGAGCACCGATCGCCTCAGCCAGCGGCTCAAGGCTCGCGGGCGCGATGGCGGCGGAGGCGCTCGATCCGGATGTGGCGGCTGATCGCTTCTTCGACTTGACGGCGGCATTCGCAGGCACTCGTCCCATGTTGTGCTTAGCCGATCGGGGTCGAGGCTTCGCTTTTTTCATGATGGTTTCTCCGTCGATTCGATACGCAAAAACTGCGCCCACCAGCACCGGAATCAACCATCGGGCTCGAGGATTCTATGGCACAAACAATGCCCTGAATCGCCTGTCCTCAATCATTCGGAGATGCACATGGACGAAAAGCTCAAGTATGAGTATCAGGGATACACGATCGCGTTTAACCCGGATAACCGACTGTGGCAGATCTTCTGGCGAGAGCAAGTTCAAGCGGGCGACTTCAACTCTGCCGCCGAAGCTGAACAGTGGCTCGACGACCTGCTGCCACTGAACAGATGAGCTTATGTCAGCGTCTGTGCCGAGGCGGCCGGGTTTCGACTACGACTTGCGTTTGCCGTGCAACCTCGATCTGCCGACTTCGCATACCGCGAACAGCGTACCGTCATCGCTCCAGCTGTAGGAGGTCCGTCCGCCAAAGGCTTTTTTCAATTCGTGTGCAATGCGGTGTGCGAGCTTCTGAGACGTAGTCAGTACTTCAAGCGCGTCGCCGGAGTCGGATCTCACGGTGTCCATCGACACGATCCTTCTCTCGGGCTGCGTGACCATCGCGCGCCGCGAAATATTCTCGACGCGGCTGCGGATCAGCGAGCGGCTATTCGCCAAGGCCGGCCCTTGGATGACGACGCGGCCCTGCCCTTCCTGTCTGCTAACTTCGTCACATGCCGGACAAAATCCCCACCGGATCCGTTCCAGTTGATCGTCCGTCAACGAATGGTTGTGGCGCCAGGATTTGCGCAAGTACACAGCGCCACAGCGTACGCATACCGTAGGCTCGTGGGGCTGTCCGGTCTTGCGGACCACTTGCGGGCTCTTGTCGGCGCGGGTGGCGCGGCGATTCATGCTGCGGATGATCCCGCGAGATTGCTTCACTGCAGTGCTGCGCGGACGGTTCGTCTTTGGCATTTGGTGCGATTCGTCCTATCTGGATGGCTCAGCGGCGATTACCCGGACTGCGCTAGAGGTAGCCGAGTTCTCTGGCTCTTTGACGAAGATCGTCTCTGAAATTCGGGTGAGCGATTTCGATCAGCGCTTCAGCTCGTTCCGGACTCGATTTGCCGCGCATGTTGGCGATGCCGTATTCCGTTACGATGTATTGCGTATCGGCGCGCGGATCGGTTGCGGGCCCGTCTATCTGCGGCACGATGCGTGACACTGTGCCGTGCGCGGCCGTCGAGTATGCCGCCAGAATCGACTTGCCACCTTTGGAGAGCTGCGCTCCGCGCACGAAGTCCAACTGTCCGCCCGGCGCACTATACTGCTTGCCCTCCACCGTTTCCGAATTAACCTCGCCGTCCAGGCTTACCTGGAGAAAGGCATTGATTGAAATCACGCGATCGTTGCGGCCGATCACGTAAGGATCGTTTACGTAGTCGACCGGATATAACTCCATGCTCGAATTGTCGTCGAGAAACTCGTACAGTCCCTTGTCGCCCGCGGCCAGGGTATATACGTTCTTGTAGCGGTTGATCGCTTTGCGGCGGTTGGTCACCGCGCCCGACTGGATCAACGCAGCTACCGACGGCGTCATCAGCTCGGTATGAATCCCGAGATCCTTGTGATCCTGCAGGGCGCTGCACACCGCGTTGGGAACGCCGCCGACTCCGATTTGCAGCGTGGCGCCGTCCGGCACAAGTTCGACGATATGCTTTCCTATGGCGCGGTCAAGATCGTTGACCGCGCGGGCCGGCAGCTCGGGGAGCGCACTTTCGTGCTCGACTATCGCCGATACCTCGGAAATGTGAAGGGCCGAATCGCCGAACACGCGCGGCATCTGCGGGTTCACCTCCACGATCAAACTCTTCGCGATGCGCGCGGTCGGGATGGTGTAGTCGCCGTTGGTGCCGCAGCTGAAAAATCCGCCCTTGTCCATCGGCGCGACCATCACCACGAATGCATCGATCCCGATCTCCGCCAGGATTCGCGGCATGGCGCTAAAATTGCCGGGCATGTAGGACAGCACCCTGCGGTCATCCTGCGCACCGCGCCGCGCCAGCTCGCGTTCGATGATAGTTGGAAAGAACGGATGAGGCTTGATCACCTCCAGATAGTCGTATTTCAGAATCGTCATCATCGCGGCCGGCGCCGAATGCGAGTAGTAGACTCGCAGATTCTCGATCGCGCCCGCCATGATGCGGGCCTCGAGCGCCGACAGAAGCGCGGGCGGCTCGCTGATCGCCATGCCCATCGAGAGCGTCCCGCGCGCGGGAATCAGCCGCACCGCAGCTTCAGCCGTCATCAATTTGCGTCTGTATTCGGCCTCGAACAATAGCTCCCCCCGCTTCGGCCAGTTCGTGAATAAGTCCGCAATTCAGTCTAGCGCGGATCGAGTGCGTTGACACCAGATAAGTTTGGCATTGCCAGGAATTGGCGTTAATTTGATTTAGGTAGCGCATTGGCGATCTCCATTCCGTTGAGGCATACTTCTGCGGGCGCGACAACGACGCGCGGGGGCGCCTCGCCTCGGCGAAGTCCGCCAATGGGCGAAAAGAGGCGATTCGATGAGACCGGAACAGAGATGGGTTCTTTTGATCGCATTGTTAGCCACAGTGATACCGGCGGCCGGCGCCGGAGCGCACGCTGACGAGGCGGTCATTAAAGGACGTCGGCTCTATCTCGAGTATTGCGCATCGTGCCATGGCCTGACCGGCGAGGGCGACGGACCGGTAGCACGCGCGCTGAGCACTCCACCCGCGAACCTGCGCCTGCTCGCGGATCGCTTTGGCAATCCGCTGCCCGAAGATCAAGTCGCTCGCTTCATCGACGGACGTGCGGACGTCAAAGCTCACGGTCCGCGCGACATGCCGGTATGGGGGCGGCGCTTTTATGCTGAGACTCACGACCAGGGCGCGGTCCGCGCGATAATCGGCGATCTGGCAGCCTACCTGCAGTCGATCCAAACCGGCGCGCGCCACGCCGGCAAATAGGAGCCGCGACCCGCTCCTCACGACGTAACTGAAACATGCGGAGAACTCTTTCTCGGACTTTCCATTTATCGGGACATCCGTAATGACCGAGGCATCGCAATCGCCGCGCATCCGCTTCAGGGCCAGGGGCAGAATGGCCATTCATACGATCTGGGACCATCTCACTCGCCCGACGGCTGAAATCGTCGACGACGTACCCTGGTGCGCAGAAGCGATATCGCCCGAATGGGTGACGGCTGTGTTGTGTCGCGACGTCAAGGACGCGCGTGCAATCGCGGTCGAGATATGCGACGGCGACCAGGGATCGAGCGTTCGCCGGAGACTAACAGTCGCATACAATCGCCAAGGCACGGCCGCCGGCTTGCCGCAACATCTGTTTTGCAAAACCACCCCGACCGTCCTCACCAGACTGGCCACCGGCCTCTCCGCCGCCGGCGAGGGGCGTTTCTATCGCCACATCCGCCCCGAACTGAGCATAGAAGCTCCGACCTGCTATCACTCCGCATGGGACCGCAATAGCGGACGGTCGATTCATCTGTTCAACGATCTGATCGCGACCAAGGGAGCTCGCTTCTGCAAATGGCACACCGCGATTTCACACGGCCAAGCAGAGCAGATCATAGACACGCTGGCCATCGTGCACAGCCGTTTCTACGACAGTCAGCGCTTCAACTCGGACCTTAAGTGGGTTCTCACTTACGAGGATTTCTTTCACGCCGGCGAAAGGGTCGGGCTTCGCGAATGTCATGAACGCGCTATGATTGAGGCCGAAGAGGTAATCCCTCCTGACGTTGTCCGCCGTCGCGCTGAGATTTGGCCCGCCGCCATCGATGCGCTCGAGCTGCACGCGAAAGCTCCTCGTACTCTGCTGCATTCCGACGTCCATCTCGGCAATTGGTATGTCACGGCTGACGGCCGAATGGGTCTATGTGACTGGCAATGCCTTGGCAAGGGCCATTGGGCGCGCGACGTTGCCTACGCCATATCCACGACCCTGGCGATCGAGGATCGGCGCGCCTGGGAACGGGATCTGCTGAAGCTCTATCTGGAACGAATGTACGAACAGTGCGGACTTATGGTTGCATTCGACGAGGCGTGGCAGCTCTATCGACGGCAGATTCTGCTCGCCTTGTTGATGTGGACGCCGACGCTGGTGCATACGCGTACCACGCCCGACATGCAATTGCCGGAAATGTCGCTCGAAATGATCAAGCGCATGACCTGCGCCATGTCAGATCATGAGAGTCTCGCGGCGTCCATCTGACCGCTTGAATGCTTACAATGCAGGGCACGTCGCTTGCACGGATTGTGAGTAAATGCATGTCAATGAAACACCCGATGGATGCAGCGCCACGACAGGAAGTATCGCTGGACAATTGGGGCAAGCAGCTCCTGGAGAATATCTTACTGACTGCCGCCGAGGCAGTCGGCGAGCGGCGCCCGCAATCCGACTCGGTCGAGGTGATACTCACCTTCCGATTGACTCCGATTGTCGCACGGGATTGTCTCGAACTCAGCGTCGATTTCCCGCGAGACCCGACCCTGGTGACGTACATACCGCGGCGATTTTGATCGTTCTCAATCATGCTCGTCGGTCATGCGCCGCTTTCAGAAGCATCTGGCCGTTGCTGATTGAGTATCGACCTTATGCGGGAACTCTCGCCCGCTATTTGAGCATCTCGATCCTCACGTCGCCGCGGCGTTCGACGATGCTGACCGACGTTCCCTCCGCTACGCGACGCGCGATCAGCGACACTTCACCATCGCCCACCTTGAGACCTTCAATCTTAATCCAGCCCAGCCACTCCGGCATGACCGGCGAATCGATGACCAACTTATGCTCGAGCGCCAGCACGTCGATGCCAAGGATCGCTTGAATGATCATGAAGATACTGGCTGCAGACCATGCCTGCGGATGACAGGCGACCGGATACGGAACAGGGCCGAGCCGTTCGTCGCGCGGATAGCCGCAAAACAACTCGGGAAGACTTCCGGTCTTCAACTCTCCCGCAGCCTGCAGCAGACCTTCCAGGATTCGGATCGCGCTCCTGGGTCTTTTGAAGCGCGCGAGCCCGGCCGCGGCAAGCGCGTTGTCATGCGGCCAGACCGAACCGTTGTGATAGCTCATCGGATTATAGCGTCTCTCACGCGAGCTGAGCGTGCGCAGACCCCATCCCGTGAACATGTCATCGGCCATCAACCGATCAGCGAGCATCTCGGCCTGTTCGCGATTGAGTAATCCGGTCGCGAGGCAGTGTGCCGCATTCGACGCCATGACGCGGCACGGCCGCTTGTCGGCGTCGAGCGCGAGCGCAACGGTGCGCTCGCGCTCGAGCCAGAAGTCATGCGAGAAGCGCGACCGCAGCCGCGCTGCCCGTTGGCGCAGTCGGCCGGCCACTTCGTCGCGGCCGAGGCGCTGAGCGACGGCGGCGATGGAATTGTACGCGGCGTACACGTAGCCCTGGACTTCACAGACCGCGATCGGCGGACGCGCGAGCGTGCCGTCGACATGCGCGATGGCGTCGAATGAATCCTTCCATCCCTGATTGGCGAGGCCTCGCGGCGTCTCGCGCACATACTCGACATAACCGTCGCCGTCACAATCTCCCCAATTCTCAATCCAATCGAGCGCGCGCTCCACGTTATTCCATAGCTGCCTGGGCAATCCGAGATCGCCCGTGATCTCGACGTAACGCCCGAGCAGCCAGAGAAAAAGCGGAGTCGCGTCCACGCTGCCGTAATAGCGCCCGAAAGGAACTTCTCCGGTGGCCGCCAATTCACCCGCGCGCAGCTCATGTATAATTTTTCCGGGCTGTTCCTCGCGACGGTCGTCGACTCTCGAGCCCTGCAGGCTCGCCAGGGTTTTGAGCGTGCCGACCGCCAGTGCGGGATTGAATGGAAGCACGAAGAGCGCGGTAAGAATGCTGTCGCGACCAAAGAGGCTGGCGAACCAGGGAATCCCCGCCATCAGATACGTGCCTTCAGGGGCGAAACGAATCATCGAGGTCAAATCTGCGGCGGAACGCTGCAACAGGAAATCCAGCGGCTCATGGCTCGTGCTAATCCTGGCCCATCCGGCGTCGAGGTGCTCGATCTCGGTCCGGCGCTGTTTGAGGGCTTGGTCGAACCGCGCGGGAGCCAGCGTGCCGGCGCCTTCCGCCTCGCACGCGCCCACGATACGGACTTCGAGTTCCTTGCGTTCGCCGGGTCCCAGCGTGAGGACAAACGCTGCGTGACCGGGTTTCAACGATGCGGGCTTCGATTGGAAGCTGACCGTGGTAAATCTACGCACGCCGTCCAGGCCCTGGTAGAGAAATGTCAGGCCATCCGGCGCGAGCTCCGGCTCAAGGTGACTACCGTGGCTCGCACGTTTAAAACCACGAACTTCAAAGACGTCGGCGAAATCAGCCTCAAACAGAAACTCGAGCGGAATCTCGACCGGGACTTGCGCATAGTTGAGCAGGATTACCTTGTGAAACAAAGCAGCGCCGCCGATTACCCAATTTCGCTCGATTTGAATGGAGTTTCTGGGCAGCCGGATCTCCTCGCCCACGTAGCCGAGATCGGGATTGCTTAGGTTTATACGCAATTGCGCGTTGTCACGGCTCGCGTACGAATTCAAGTGGTAAGGGCTTTCGCCAGCGATCCTGAACTCAAACCGACTGAGATAACGCGTATCACGGTGGAAGAAGCCGAGCGGCTCGTTGGACGCTTGAACAATGTCCCCTCCCACTTCAAACACGGCGAAGCTCTCTCCGTTCACCAGCACGCGCGTCGCGCGACGCGACGTCTGCGATGAAGCATGGATGTAAAAGTCGCCGAGCCTGATGATTGTCTCCGATTCCAGCTGCGCGCCAGACCGGGTCGACGTATCGTCGCTGACCTTCAATTCCTTCATGCCCACCCCGCTCCGCTCGACCGGTCTTCTTACGATTCATGATCGATGCCGATCGAACAAGCCCATGCAAGACGATCCGGATTTTGCGCGCAAGGGCATCAGTCGTCGCGCTCCGACTGAGTCTCGGAAGGACAATGGCGGCGGGCGAGTATCGTCGAACGCTTTGAGAACCAGAGCAGTCTTGAGCAAGGCGAAGGCCGGCTCAAGACTTCATTTTTCCGTTGAAAAGCTGCCGGCCATCGTTCCTCTCTCGCAATCACTGCACGAGGATCAAAACGAGCCGATATCGAGGCTGGACGAACAGAAACCGCGCACCACGCGCGCTCGCGCGCATTCGGCGAAAACCTCCTTGACCCTGCCGTTAACTGGTCGAGTGGCTCAGCGGGCGAATGCTCGAGTCCTCCCGCTCAGGCGACTTTCCTGAGCAGGTCTGCGTCCCTTTCTTCAGCGCGCGTTCGTTCTCGCGAAACCGGCGAACGGACAGGCATAACCCGCCATACGTACCAATCCACGACGCCCAAGATGGCGACGATCACTGCGCCAAGCGCGACGGTAGCGATCGGCGGAAAAACCATTTCGTTTCCCTCCCTGGTCCGAAGTCTCCTGGCCTGACGCTTTGAGCCTCGGGTGAAAAAACGGCAATAACATGTATAACGAGCCTCTTTCTCGCCGGGGTGCGCGGGATTCGAACTCCGATTAGCTATTGAGCATCGGGCGTGCCACGCGAGAAGAGAGACGTGAGCGTCAAAAATGCCAATTTTTCATGTTTTAGCTAAAGCTCAATCGTATGCCGAAGCTTGCGTAATCGATCCTGGTTCGCGAAGCGCGAATCTAACCGCGAAACGAGAACCAGCGAAACAGCAGCGGCGAACCATGTGCCTGCTCCATTCTCGGATTCGACCAGTCAACCAGGAGGCGCCATCGCCTATTGCGATTTAGCGCATAAGCTCGTAATGCTTGCTTAATTTTGAACGGCTTGGCATCGAAAGACCGACTTTGTTTCGAGCCGAAAGGAGGAATGCCATCGTGCCCAATTCCGTCGTAACCTTGTCGATGCTGTTCTTGATCGCGGCTCTTGCGACGAGCGCCCATTCAGCCATTTCCCTTGCGCAGGAGTCCGCACAATCACCGATGGCCGAGTCAACCACCGCCCAGGCTCCGCACGGGAAGAAGAGCGGCACCTGGCAGAAGTATCGCAGAGAAGACGTACAGGCAGTGATGACCAAGGTGGCGCAGGATGTTTGGCACTCTCAGTACTCAGGGGCCAGCGCACAGCACATGGAGGAACTATTCCTCGATGGCCAGCGCGCCTACTTTCATGGTGATTATGACGGAGCAATGCATAATTTCCTGACCGCGGAACGAATCGTTTCAAAATATCCCAACGACATAACGGCAGGTCAGCACTGAACACGGCCGAGCTTCGGCCAATCGCAATCCCTGCCGAATGGTCGACATGAACTGCCGTTTGACAGCGCGAAGGGTTGTTCGCTAAACGAGCGTATGAGTTTGGTTTGATTTCGTTTGAGCACGTTCGAGGGATTGTTTGGGGGGAAAGAGAGCATATGACTACCTGAGTTTTGATTTGTAAGTCCGCGCATTGACGGCGGCGCCAAGATGGGACCCAAGTCCATGCTTGCGCGAAAAAGAAGATTCTGCGCGTGGCTGCGAACGATCGCCATTGTGGCCTTGACAGCCACTACGACGGCGACAAGCTTCTCGGCCATCGGTGCGACGGTAGGCGGAGCCCAGCCGTGGCAGGCCCTATACGGCGTCGCAATCCGACCTGACCGCAGCATATACATCGTTGGCTCGAAAGCCCTGCTCATGGTCTCCGAGGACCATGGGAAGACCTGGAACGAGCAAACCCTGCGCGAGCGCGCTGGCAACACGCTTTTCCAGGATCGCGACCTCTACGCGATCCGCTTCACTCCTGATGGCAAAGACGGCTGGATTGCAGGCGAAATGGGTATCGTCCTGCACTCCGCCGATGGAGGCAAAACCTGGACACGCCAGGCGACCGGCGTCGAAAGCAATCTCTTCAACGTATCCGCTGTAGATGCCCAGCATGCATACGCATGCGGGGCGAACGGGGTTTTTGTCAGCACCGCTGACGGCGGCCAGCATTGGACTGTTTACAGGTACAAGGACCCGATAATCTTTTTTGACGTCCATTTCGCCGATCCGGAGAACGGCTGGATGGTCGGCGAGTTCGAGACCATCCTCCGCACCACCGACGGCGGCAAAACCTGGAACATCAGTCACGGCGGCAACGTCGGCGACTTCACGATCGGCCCCAGCTTCTCGATCGTATTCAGCGATCCCCGGCACGCGCTGGTAACCGGTTTGAATGGCGAGATTCTTACCACCGCGGACGGTGGCAGGAACTGGACTGCGACGAGGCTGCCCGAGCCGGTGGCAACCTACTCCGCAGCCGTGACATCAGGTCATTTCTGGTTGGGCGGCGAGGGCGGCCGAATGCTGGGGCTGGATCCGACTGGTAAATGGGTCGTTGACCGCCCCACCTTCAACGACATCGCCGCGGTGGCGTTCGCGGGTCAGGTGGGGTACGCGGTGGGTCTCGATGGTGTCATTCTGCGGACCAATGATGCGGGCGAAACATGGCAGGTGGTAAAGTAAAGGCGGAGCAGGCCGTAGGCCCGATTGGGGTATTGGTCCTCCGATTCCGCGCTCCGATCGGAATCGTACTCCTGCTCTTCAGTGCGTTCATGGGTTACGAATGCACTCGCGTCCGTATCGCCACTGATTTCGAAGAGTTTTTTCCGCGTAACCATCCCAACGTTCAGCTCTACGAAAAATGGAAACGATACGGTGGCGCTCAGACGCTGGCCGTGATGGTTGAGGTCAGTCGCGGCGACATCTTCAATTTCGACACGCTCAAGCGCATCCAAGGCATTCAGCGTGACGTCGACAAACTGCCGGGCGTGGATCACAACCAGGTACTCTCGCTCGCCTCTTACCGGGTCAGCTACGCGGAGGCGGCGCCGGGTTCGCTGACTATCAAACCGTTCATGTTTCCCGACGTGCCGACCACGCAGGGGGGGCTCGAAGAGCTCAAGCGCCACGTTTTTTCGAATCGCGCGCGGATTGCGCACCTGGTTAGCGTCGATAACCGGAGCGCGCTGGTGGTCGCGTCCTTCAACGAGCGCGGCCTGGATTATCGCGAACTGTTCAACGATATCCAGAATATCGTGCGCAAATATCAGAATGAGAATAACCAAATCTTCGTGGCCGGCGAGCCGATCATTCGCGGCTACGGTTACTACTACGAACACCTGATTTACCTGCTGTTCGTGGCCGCAGTCGCCACGATGATCGTCATCCTCTATCTCACTCTGGGTCAGCGCACGCGATGGTGGGCGCCAATAGTCACCGGCGCGCTGTCGGCCGTCTGGGGCCTCGGGTTCGTGGGCTTGATGGGCTACAACTTCGACCCGGTGATGCTGGTCATCCCGTTTATCCTCACCGCGCGCGATATGAGTCATGGCATTCAGTGGCAGGGCCGATTCCACGACGAACTCGATCGGCTGGGCGACAAGTACGCCGCCTGCGAGGCCACCACCGACTTCATGCTGCCGCCCGGACTGCTGTCCATCCTGGCCGATGTCGCCGGCATCATCTTCATATCCTTCGGCGGCATTCCGGTGTTGCAACACATCGCGCTGGCGGGCTCGGTGTGGCTCGCCGGCAGTTTGACCATGGTCTTCATTTTTCAACCCATTTTCGTGAGCTATCTGCCGGTGCCCAAGATCAAGCGGCGCCCTCGAGTTGCCGTCGAGCGTCCATGGCTCGGCATCCTCAAGCGCGGCATTGACTGGCTCGTCCACGTACCGGTCAATCCAGGCTTCGCGCGCACCGGGCTTTTGGCATTCGCGCTGTGTTTTCTCGCCGCCGGCATCGTGGCCAGCATCCGACAGGACATCGGCTACAAAACGCCCGGCACCCCGCTCTACCGCGCCAATGCCAAAGTCAATCAGGATATCGTCGCGATCGGCAAGAAATTCCCGCTCGAGGAGGGCTGGATCATCCTGACCACGCCGCCGGGCGGGATGATGGCTACAACCACGGCCGCGAGCGGCGGTCAATCAGTGCTCGCACCGCGTGTTCTGCGAATGGTTGACGATCTGCGTTCATTTCTGCTGCGCGATCCGCGGGTCGCGGTGGTGGTCTCCTTCTCGTCCTCGATTTCCTATCCTCTCAACCAGATGTTCCATTACGGGCATCCCAAGTATCTCGCTAATCCCGACACGATGCAGTTGTCGGGGAATCTCTGGTTCCTGTTTCTCAACGGCTCCGCGCCGGGCGAACTGGAGCGATTCATTTCCGACCGCTCCAACGAGGACACCTGCGTGCGAGTGCTACTACGGGACCATACTTACAGGACGCTCAATGACCTGCGCGACCGGATCGGTCGATTCGTCAACCAACGCGTACGAACCGATCCGAATCTGCGCAACGTGCACGTCCGGTACCTGGCGGGACTGGCCGGACTTTATCAGGCGGCCAACGATGTTCTGTACCAGCTTGATTTTCTGAATATCACTTTCGTGCTCGCCGTCGTGTTCCTCTTCTGCGTCATCTCTTTCCGCTCGTTCGTGGCGGGCGGGATGTTTCTGTTCTCGTGCGTGCTCGCCAACTTTGGCGCCTTTATCTACATGGGAATACGCGGTATCGGCCTCACCATCGACACGATACCGGTCATCTCGCTGGGCATCGGCCTGGGCGTGGACTACGGAATTTACACCGTGTCGCGCATCCGCGACGAAGTGATGGGCGGAATGACGGTCGAAGACGCTATCGTGACCGCGTTGCGCACGACCGGCCTCGCCGTATTCAGCACGTTCATGGTGATGATTGGCGGAATCTTCCCCTGGATCTTTTCGCCGCTGCTTTTCCATAACGAGATGAGCACGCTGCTCATTTTTCTGATGGCGTGCAACATGGTTGCGGGAGTGCTGATCCTGCCGTGCTACCTGCAGCTCGCGCAGCCCAGATTCATATTCGGCGGCGGCCGATCGGGAAAGGCCGACGATCGGCACAACACCGTCGTCGCCGCGGACTAACGGAAAGCGGAATGAGAAAGGAGTTTCGGTTCCAGCGTAAAGTGCATTAGCGATCCGCACAAGGGTCTGTTCAGCAGCCGATGTCAGGGAGGTGCCACATGGATGCCCAATCGGATTCGCGGACGAGCTGGTGGCGGCAATATACGCTGAAAATCGCAGCCGCGTCTGCCCTGTCGATCATGGCGGTCGTCCTCGCATGCGGCGGGTCCGCACGCGCGGACGACGGGTCTGGAATAGCGGGCCAGACAGCGAGTGCCGCAACGCCTGGTTCAAATGCAGCGGTTAATCCGGATCCACCGAATCAGGCGGAAAAGAGCCTGTTGAGCAATTTTCACCTGTCGGGCTTTCTCAACGAAACCGACGGGATGTGGATCAACCCGCCCAATCTCAAGCAATTCACGTCAAGCCGCAACAACATCGCGACGATGCGGACGTGGCTGCAGGCTGACGAAAATTTTCATGTGCCTCACAACGACTTCTTCATGCGCGAATGGTTCGTTTACGAGCCGCCATACCCCTTCGATATCGCCAACAACGCCCCAGGCACGCGCATGTACCGGATGAACGAATTTTACAATCAGTACACGGTGCGCGATGCCTGGTGGAAACTGAGTGCCGGGCCGCTGACGTTGTACACCGGCAATCAGATAGTCGTATGGGGCCAGTCGCTGGCGTTCCGGGTGGGCGACGTTATCAACCCGCAAGACACCAACTGGAACTTCGGGTTCGCCAACCTCGAGCAGTCACGCATCCCGCAATGGATGCTGCATCCGATAGTTGATCTGCCCGACTTCGGACCATTGACTTCCAACTTTCTGGAGGGCGTGTTGATCCCGGGCGCGCAGCCGATTTGGAACAGCTGCGACCATCCTGATGGCCGTTATGATGGCGAGTGCGACGTGGCCGGCCGGGTCAACAACGGATTCCCGGGAGCGAATCACGCGCCCAGCGCCCGCTTCGACGCGCACTACACCAACTTCGCCAACCCCGGGCGTTCGATCACTCTCAATGGCGACCCTTTCCCGATCAATCCCGGCGGCTCGAACATCCTCGGATGGCCGCTGCCACGCGTCTTCTATTTCTGCTCTCAGCTATCGCCGATATTGTTGGCAACGCATCAAAAAAACCCGGTGGCGGCCAATCGGCAGCGGCTGTGCAATCTGGCCGGAGGCCCGATCATCATCGGCCAATGGCATGTTCCGGGTGTGACCTGGCAGAACATGGAGGAAGGCCTCCGCTATCACACGCTGTTCGGCAGCACCGAGCTGACCGCGCTTTATTTCAACAGCTTTCAATATTTTCCGATCGTCTCGTGGGTCCCGTTCTCCAATCAATTCCCGGCGGTTTTCGAACCGGTGCAATACGCCGGCATGACGGTGGACCGACCCATACCGATGCCGCCCAGCCTGGCGGAGCATTTTCCGTTCGTGGCACGCGCCGAGGCGGTTTATCAAAACCATGCGCCCTTCGGTACGTTCAGCACCAGTGGGACAAATCCGGTCAAGTTCTCAGACATTCTGACCTGGATGGTAGCCGTGGACCTGGACCAGGCTTATGCGCCGTGGCTGACCACTACCGGCAATCTGTCGGCCAATTTCGAATTCCTGGACCAGATAAACCTCGACACCAGCAACGACATGGCCGACGGACCAAACGGCGCCCTGGTCAACGAAACGGTCCAGAAGAACGACATCCAGATGCTGTTCAATATCGGAACCTCGTACTGGTGGAACGCGATAGCGCCAACCTGGACCATGATTTACGCGCCCAAAGGAACTTCTTTCGCCTTTTTCCCGTCAATCCAATTCAATCCTCCATGGACCAACAAGTACTTCGCGCGGCTGGGACTGATTTACGTCCTGGGCTCCGACTACAACTATGTCGGCGTACCTCTGTTCAAGGGTCAGAACCTGATCACGTTCACCGGACAATACAATTTCAGCGCGTTGTGATGCGAAACCAAACCAGGACCGGGGTGGTTCTACATGAATGGCAATTCGCGTTGAGAAACCGTTGATTTTTGCGGTGAGTGCGGCGCCGTGAAACGCCACGAAAATCCCCCTAAAAGTTCGTCAAGGAGGGAAAGGAATATGAGCGCGGCAACTAAAGTGATGGCTGGATTGCTGGGCCTGGTCCTGTGCACCGCCGGCTTTGGCACTGCCTGGGCCGCCGAGGACACCATCCCGCCGGGCACCAAGATCACCATGCAGAACTGGCAGCAGTACAAGGCCTTCATGCCCGACGGTATGATCGCACTTTTTTCGGGAAAATATGCGTGGAAGATGCCCGAAGACGTCGAGATGGACGTGGGAGCGACCTCCATCCATCCACTGCCCAAACCATTCTGGGATGCGGTCGAAAAATATTCCTCGCAGACCCGGCTCGTGAAGTTACCCAACGGCGCGTACAACATCGTGAATTACGTCTCCGGAGTGCCGTTTCCGCATCCGGCAGGTCCTGACAAGGGCACTGAGATAGCCGATGACGTGACGTTCCGGCCGGGCGGCGTGCTGTATACCGGCTTTCCCGACCTTCCAGGCAACGGCGAATCGTCGTTCTGCACGGTCGATCGCTACGGCAGCAAGGCCTGCACCCGCGTCGACTACGACTATCGGCAGCTCGCCTACAACTGGTTTCCCGGGATCCCGCACACCGATCCCCATGCCGCAGGCGCGTGGTACGGGGAGTGGCTGATGGTCGAAGAACCGGAAGAATCCAAGTACACGGCCGACCTGACCTTGTTCTGGCAGGACGTGACGCGAAATCCCGACGATTTCGTCTTTATTCCGGCGCTGCGCCGGTCGCTGCGGCTCTCGACCTCGGCGCGCTGTGCGCCGCTCTTCGGCAGCGACATGACGCACGACGACCAGCGCGTCGGATGGAACGGCGGCGCGTCCGTGTTCGAGGGAACCTTTCTGCGGGATCAGAAAATCCTCGCCCTGGTGAACATGACGCACGAAGACGGGAAATTTCCGGACAGTTACGACATGCCGCTCGGATGGGCGCGGCCGTCATGGGGCAACTGGGAGGTCGTGCCGGTATGGGTGACCGACGTCCACCGGATTCCTTCGATGTCGGCCGGTTACTGCTACGGCAGCCGTGTCATGTACACGACGCAGGCCTACTATGCGAACGTGCATATCGACCTGTATGACAGCAGCCACAAACTCTGGAAGGTCGTGAACATCGGGCTCAGCCCGGCTGTCGATCGACTGCATCCCGAGTGGGGCAAGCAGTATTTCGGCGGGATCATCGAGCAGTACTGGGACCTGCAGAATCAACACGCGAGTCACGTGTTCACCGCCGATCGCTCCGGCAACGACCTAACCCCGGACATCGGTTTTGGCACGCAGTATGACAACGTCTCGCTGTATCAGACCCCCGGCGGTCTGATGAAACTGATGCGCTGAAGGCTGCATAGACGCACCGGCCCGCCTGGAGACCGGGCGCGGCGCAGCGCGCCGCGTCCGGTCCTTGCCGCGCGGCCGGACGCCGGGCTCAATTGCCTTGAATACCGTCTCCATCGCCGCCGCGGCGACCTGCTCCGGTAGCGGCAGTGCGCGCGGAACGCGGCGCATGCGATGCTGCCTGGCGCTGATCTTTGGTGTTTTCGCGATTGCCGCGATCGTCGCCGCGGATTCGACGCCGTCGCCATACCAGCCGATCGACGCGCATTTCTCGATGACCGTAACTCTGCTGAGCAACGGCGAGGTGCTGATCGCCGGCGGCGGTGACAGTCATGCGTCGGCGACCAACGTCGCCGAGATCTACAATCCTGCAAACGACGTCTTTACGCCGGCGGGCAGCGGCTTCATGCCCGGCGAGCGCACCTATCACACCGCGACGCTGCTCAAGGACGGGCGCGTGCTGATTGCGGGCGGCATGAACCGAATGGGCAAGGCGCTCGCGACCGCGGTTCTTTTCGATCCTCGAGGGGGCAGGTTCATCCCGACCGGCAGCATGGCGGAGCCTCGTTACGAGGCGGCGGCCACGTTGCTGGATGACGGGCGCGTGCTCGTGAGCGGCGGCGCCTCGACTTCCGAAGGCTACGCCGGAGCCGGCCAGGAGAGGCAGGAGGAGCAATCGACCGACACCGCGGAGCTTTACGATCCTGTCACCGGCAGATTCTCGTCCGCCGGCAAGTCCGAGCGCGTGTACGACATAACCAGCAATCGGATGCTGGTCCGCGCAAGCATGACCGCCGCGCGTCGGGCGCATACGGCGACCCTGATCGCGGCCGGCCCTCTGGCGGGACAGGTGCTCATCGCGGGCGGGATCGGGGATCAGAACAAACCTCTCGCCAGCGCCGAGCTGTACGATCCCAAGGCCAATGCGTTCACGCCTACCGGGAGCATGCTGGTTGCGCGCAGCTATCAGACTGCAACAGCGTTGCGCGACGGCAGGGTGCTCGTCGCCGGCGGCACCGATGCGGCCGACAAGGCGCTGGCCACCGCCGAAATCTACAAACCCTCAGCCGGAAAATTCACCCTCACGCCGCAACCGATGCGCCAGGCGCGCTATCGTCAGAGCGCCGTGCTGCTCGACAATGGCACCGTTCTGCTGGCCGGCGGCGCGAGTAATTCCGGCGTGCTGGCGAATGCGGAGATCTTCGATCCGCGAACCGCGCTCTTTCGATCCACCGGGCTCATGAAGGATTACCGCATGGCGGCGGGCGCGGTGCTGCTGCGAAACGGCACGGTGTTCATCGCGGGCGGCTACAACAATCGACCCACGTACGCGCCGGGCGCGATCAGCATGGGCTCGGCGGCGGTCTCTTTCAGAGCGCTCAACACCGCCGAGATCTACTATCCGCCTAGCGGCCAATTCGTCGACACGCGTTCGCTCGGCGCCGGCAGTCGCCGCTGAACCCGGGTCGCCGCCGATGACTCGACACAACCCTGCGAGTGGCGCAAATTCGGTTCGCCGGCAGCGGACAGGACAGGCGTAGTGCTGCGGTCCGGACCGGATTTCGAATGGGAATTCCCCGGCGATCAAATTCCCGCGCTTTGCCGCTGATGCTGGCTGTGCTCGCGGCATGCAGCGCCGGAGCTTCGCCTGAGCCCACAAGGTCCGGTGCCGGCTCGCCGGCCGGCATCGGAATGGCTGAATCGAGGCCGCCGCCATCCGCCGCCCATGGGCAACCCGAGGTCACGGGCGTGTGGCGGGGTGAATCCTCAGCCGAATGCGGCACGCTCATCCCAGACCCGTCGCGATGCGGCGCGGTCAACGACATTACGCTGACGCTGCTGCAGGAAGGCGCGAAAGTAAGCGGATTGTACACCTGCGCCTACGGCAACATGGATTGCCGCAACAGCAATGACACGGGCAAGGTCGCGCAGGGCACCATGGGTCCGAGTCTGCTTCGGCTGCGCGTGATGATGCCCGATGGATCGGATTGCATGTTCAATGGCCAATTAAGGCGCGACCGGATCGCGGGCGGCTACCTGTGCCTGCAAGGCGGCGGCCTGGTGGAACGCGGCATCTGGCGCGCATCGCGCAGCTACTGATGCGTCGCGCGCGGCGCCAGGCGCCGCCATGCCGCTGCTCAGATACTTATGTTGTACACGCGCAGCACGTTGTCGCGCAGGATTTTTGCGCGCGCCGACTCGGGCAGCTTGTCCGCCAACTCCTCCAGCTCTTCCAGATAGTTCCCGGGATGATCCGGATGCGGAAAATCGGAGGCCCAGAAAAATTTATCCGCACCGAGCAACTCGGCCATTGCCGGCAGCGAATGCTCGTCAGGATCTGCCGAGATCCAGCAGTTGCGCCTGAAATAAACGCTCGGCTTTTCCTTCAACGGCACGCCGCGGCCGATCACGCTGTCGTAAACCGCATCCATGCGATCCAGCCAATAACCGATCCATCCCGCGCCGACCTCGAGTATCACCAGCTTCAGCCTCGGAAATCGCTCCAGCGTTCCATATTGCATAAAGCTGGTCAGGGCGTGCCGAATCGCGTCCGAGGCGGTGACGTTGAGGAAAAAATACTGCTTGCGCACATGTTCGATCGCATACCGGCCCGGCCACGCCCACTGCGGCTCGAGCGAGACGTGAATCCCCAGCGGCACGTCGAGCTCCTGCGCCTTGGCGAACAGCACGTCGTGGTCGGGATGGCCGTGCGGCTTGCGCGTCATCGTGAACTGCACCACCCAGCCGCCTTTGCATCCGGCCTTGACCGCGCGCTCGAGTTCTTTGGCCGCGGCCTGCGGATCGCCGAGCGAAAGATGAGCCACCGGAATCAATCGTCCGCCGCTGCCCGCGCTCCAGTCCACGATCCAGCGATTGTACGCGCGACACATGGCCTGCGCGTAATCGGCGTCATCGCACTCGGTTTCCCACGAGAGCGAAAGGCTCGGATAGACAATTGCCGCGTCGAGCCCCTCGAGCGCGAGCCGTTTAAGCCGGTCGCCTGCGTCGACCGCGCCCAGCGGCACATCCTGCCCGTACTTGCGATGCGGGTCGAGCAATCCTTTCTCGCGTGTGACCTCGCCCATGGCAGCGATGCTGCCGAAGCTGCCGCGACGCGAGACACGGGACGGTTTGCCGCCGATTTCCAGGTATTCCAGCCCGTCCTGATCTTCCTTGACGCGGATCGCAATCGGCCTGTATTTGGCCTCGCAGTAGGTTTCCCAGAGCTTCGCGTCCTCGAGAATGTGGCCGTCGGCGTCAACCGCACCGGGATACTTGAACTTGTGGATTTGCTCTTGCATGGGTGCCATGGGATGCCTCGATTCGAATGAGTTTCGTAACCTGGCTAAGAAATTTCTCCCGCACCCGAGGGTCTCATGTCAAACTCAGACCAACACGACCGGGACGCATCCGCCAATCCTGTACGCGGCCCGCGCCATCCGATTAAAGTTGTTGAACATGGCACCTCCGGATTTCAATAAATCGCAGGCGGCCGCGCTGTCACGCCAAGTCGGAAGCGATTTCGGCGCCGCGCTGACGGTCGCGCTCGCATATATCGGCGAGCGCGTGGGGCTTTGGCATGCGATGGCGGACGGCTCCTGGCGGACCTCGGCGCAGATCGCCGAAAAGGCGGGGCTTAATGAGCGCTACGTCCGCGAATGGCTCGCCACGATGGCGGCCGCCGGCTACGTCGAATACGGCCCGGCCGACATGACTTTTCGCATGTCTCGCGAACAGGCGATGGTGCTCGCTTCCGACAACAACACGTTCTACACCGCGGGCGCATTCCAATACGCCGTCGCCTGCTACCGCCAGATCGACAAATTGACCCAGGCGTTTCGCAGCGGCGGCGGCGTCCCGTTCGCCGACTTCGGCCCCGAGATTTCGGAAGCGATCGAACGCTTGTTCCGCGCGGGATACGAAGCATGGGTCGTCAAGGAATGGATTCCGGCGGCGCGGGGCCTCACTGCCAGGCTCGAATCGGGAGCGGATGTGGCTGAAGTCGGATGCGGCGGTGGCCAATGTATCGTTGCGGTCGCCGGCGCGTTTCCGAATTCGCGGTTCACCGGTTATGACCTGGACGCGGTGTCGATCGGTCGCGCGCGGGCCAAGGCCGCGGCTCTGAAATTCGGCAGGCGTCTCGCGTTTGAACAGACCGCCGCCGAAAATATTCCCGGCGCGGATCGCTTCGACCTCGTGATGGCTTTCAATTGCATCCATGACATGGCAAATCCGCGCGGCGTGCTGGCCAACATCCGACGTGTACTCAAACCGTCGGGCGTCTTCATGTGGTCCGAGGCGGACGTCTCCGATCGTTTGGAGGAGAATCTGACCCCCGCCGGCCGCAGCATGTTCGGCGCAAGTACGATGCATTGCATGACCGTGTCGCTGGCGCAGGGCGGCGAAGGTCTCGGCGTCGTTATCGGCGAAAAACTCGCGCGCGAGCTGGCGCTTGAAGCGGGTTTCAGCAGCTTCGAGCGAATGCCGGTGAAGAATCCGTTTCATCAGATTTATCTGGCGCGCAAATGATCTGAAGCGCCGCGCACGGACGCGGGAACCGGCGCAAGGGGCGCGGCGTTTTGCCGGGGGAAAGGCTCAGCATGCGGCGCAAATCGATTCCGGCGCTGATCGCGGTCGCCATCCTGGCCTCGTTCCCGATAGCCACTTATGCGGGACCGCTCCAGGATCCGTCAGGCGATTGGTCCGGCAAGAAAAGCGCCGCCGCCGCGTCATCGGCGGTCGCCGGCTTGCCGTCGGGAATTTACGGATTCTCCGGCGCGCTGAAGGGCGGCGGCGTCTCCGGCGCAATTGGCGAATGCATCTGGATCTACGATTCCACCAATCGCAGGCAGGTGGCCAAGGGGGACTGCGATGAGGGCAAGTTCCGGGTGCCGCTACAACCCGGCCGATACGTGGTGCGCGGCCCCGGCGGCAATCAGAAGATCGACCTGAAGCCGCACAAGTGGATCAAAATCGAATCCCTGGCCACGCTTCCGGGCGCTTTCTAGAACAACTGCCGGGCACCGCCTGACGATGTCCGACGCTCCGAACGTGGCCGATCGAACGCCCCTCGCCCACCGCGGCGCGGATTGCGGCTATGACGCGGCTTCCGCCTTGTCGCTGTCGTGCAATTGTTCATGCCTGCAGATGAATGCCGGGCGCCGCCACGCAATGAAGCAAGGCAGGATCAGAACGCCGGCAATCATGTTGGTAGCCATCAGGAAAATCAGCAGCAGGCTCATCTCGTTGTGAAACAGCACGGGTGAGAATGCCCACGGCAGGATGCCGCCGACCATCACGGCAAACGTGCAGAATACGGCGCCGCCGGTGGTGCGCAGTGCGGTCACGATCGCTTCATCGAGAGAGCGTCCGCCGACGACTTCATCCCGAATGCGCGCGATCGTATAAATGCCGTAGTCCACTCCCAGCCCGATGCCGAGCGAAATGATCGGGATGGTATCTACGGTGAGGCCGATGCCGCGCAGGTTCATGTAAACGAACGCGCCGAAATTGGCCATCATGCAGGACACGATAAACAGCGCCGCGGCGACGGCCGAGCGGAACGCAACCAGGCAGAAAAGAAAAATCGCCGCCAGCACGAAACTGATATTGATCACGTCGAGGCGATACAGCACGTCGTTGGCCGCAAGATACAGTCCAGCGACACCGCCCAGGTAGCGAACCCGCACGCCTCGGAGCCGCGGATCGGGCCGCACCCGCAGCCGGACGAATTCGTCGATCTGCGCGCGCAGAGCCTTGAGCCGATCGTAGGTATGGTCCGGCAGCAGAATCCGGATGCAGGTATTGGTGACACGGGGATTATAGGCAAAGAACCGCTCCATCTCGCCCGGCGCGGATCCGCCGTAGAACATCCACCAGATCGCGCCGTTGAGCGCGCTTCGATCCGGCTGGCCGTAGTATTTGGGGTGCCCATTATGCAGAAGCCGGTTGAGACCGCGGACAACGCTGCTGGAAAACGAAACCACCCCCGCCACGCTGCCATGCGCGACCAGGTAGCTGCTCAGATCGTCTTCCATCCGCAGCACGGGAGGTCCGAGCGACGACTGCGAGGAGGGCCAGTCCGGGGTCTCGAGCACGACCCAGCCTTCGTCCAGCGGAAAATATCTTCCAATCACCCGCATGTCGCGGTTGATCGCCGATCCGGGACGATACAGCGGCGTCCCGCCGGTCGCGTAGCCGATTCGCGCGCGCTGGCCCGAAGCCACGCCCCACACGATGAACAGCCCGCCACCTGCAAGGATCGCGGTGCGCACGGCGCCGGGCGACACCGGGATGCGGACGAGCGCATCGATCACGGCCCGCAGGCCCGGCAATCCTCCGGGAACGATGCTGCGAGCGCCAAAACGACGCGGCTTGATCCGCGGTCGCGGCAGATAGCTCATAAAGATCGGCTGGAATACGAACACCATCGTCAGGCTGCCTCCCAGCCAGACCGCGCCGGCAAACCCGATCTCCCTGAGCGCCGGAATACCGCCTAACGCGATGAACACGATGCCCGCGACATCCGCCGCGATCGCGAGAAACCCCGGCGGCAGCATGACGTCAGTGGTAACTACGCAGGCCGCCAATTTGTCGTCGAGCACGTCCAGCGCGTTGTAATAGCGTCCTTGCCATTGGATACCGTGGCTCAGATCGCGCGCGGTCAGAATGAAGGGGATTACCATCATGATCGGGTCGAAGTTGTAGTCCATCAGCCCGATGAACCCGAGTCCCCATAACGCGGAGAAAGTGCCGGTCAGTAGCGGCGCCCACCAGCTCGAGCGCTGCCCCAGGCTGAAGTACAGGATCGCCACCATCAGCGCGATCGAAGCCACGAAAATGATCGCGATCGCGTCGAAGTAGTGATATCCCCAGCCGACGATCAGGGGCAGCCCTGCGGCGTAAATATCAGTGTCGGCGTCCGTGTACCTGGCGACGATCGCCTGGATGTCGCGGAACAGCATGCCGTAGTCGAGGACACCCGGGTTGAAGGTGGCCGTCACCAGTGCGCCCCGGTTGTCGGGCGTCACCAGGCCCATGAGACGATCGCGATGAGCGTTGACCTCGCGCTTCAATTCCTGCAGCTCGCGCGGATCGGTGGGCGGATGAGGGTACATGAAGCATCTTGACGCAAGGCCCCCGGGCACCGCCTGGGTGAAGGCCAGCCGATACGACGCGAGCGAAAACACCTCGTTGTGGTCGACGCCGCTGAGCGCGTCGACCGCCTTCTGCGCCTCGGCGATGTTCCGCAGGAAACGGATGTTGAAAATGTCGCCGTGGCGCGCTCGCATCAGCAGCACCAATGTCTGTGCGCCGCCGTAACGCCGCCGGTACTGATTGTAGAGTTGAACGTTGGGATGCGCGGCAGGAAACAGGTCTTCGAATCTGGTCGCGGCCCTTACGTGCGCCGCATTCCATGCCATGAAAGCGGTGATCAGGAGCAGCGCGACGCCGATCGACCGGCGGTGCTTCAGCACGAATGCGCTAATCCCCGCGCCCCCGGATCGAAACGCGTCCATCTTCTCACCACCGCACTTCCGGGCTCAGCCGTGCGCCGGACGCCGATTGTGCAGCCCATGGCGACGGCCTATCTGATAAAATCTCAGCGCGAGCAGGCGCGGCAAGCGCCTAAGCATGCTTTTTCTCCAAGAGGTGGACCTTGGAAAATGCTCCGGACTCAAAACAGTTGCGTCGCAGAATCAAGGCCTATGAGGACATGCGCTTCCTCGAAAGCAAGGACGCCCGCGCGCTGCGCATGTTGGCCGAGTATCTGGAGCCGCTGTCGCGCTTCAAGCGTCATGGGGTCCGCGACACGATTGTGTTCATGGGATCGGCGCGCCTGATCTCGCGCCAGGCGGCCGAGACCGCTTTGGCGCGCGCCAGGGAATCGGGCATCGGCGTGGCCGCGGCGCGCACCGCGCTCGAACTGTCGACCTATTATGAGGCTGCGCGGGAACTCTCGCATCGTCTCACAAGCTGGTCGAAGAAACTCGATCATAACGAGCGGCGTTTCGTGGTCTGTACGGGCGGCGGCCCCGGCATCATGGAGGCCGCCAATCGCGGCGCCTCAGAGGCAAAGGGGCTGAATATCGGCCTGACGATTTCGATACCGAACGACGAGTTCGATAATCCGTATGTCAGCCGGGAGCTGCGCTTCCATTTCCACTATTTTTTCATGCGCAAGTTCTGGTTCGTGTACCTGGCCAAGGCCGTTGTGCTCTTCCCGGGAGGGTTTGGCACACTCGACGAGTTCTTCGAGATGCTCACGCTGGTGCAGACGCGCAAGATGCGCAAGCGCATGCCGATCGTGCTGTTCGGATCGAAATACTGGAAGGATGTGGTGAACTTCGACGCGTTGGTCAAATACGGAACGATCAGCCCCGGCGATCCCGACCTGTTCCATCGCACAGATTCGGTGGACGAGGCCTACAACGTTATCACTCGAGGCCTGACCGAGAACGCCTTGAGCAATCCTGGGGCGGAGCTCTAAGGTCGATTACGGCATGTCAAAATGACATTAAGAAAAACTAAAGATTAAAGACCGATCGCCTGCTCAAATTATACACAGATAGTGCCACTTATTGCGTTGCAGGATTGCGACGATATTGACTCTGTTTCGCTCAATTAGTCTTAAACCATCAAATTTCGCCAGTACTCGCATTAGACAGACGAATTGGCATCATTTTTTTGGCATGATTGGTGCTTAAACGTCAAATTGGTTGATCGGCGCTTTTTAAACATCAACCAGAGCGTTTATGCGACTTGAGATTCTCATCTCCTTGAATCTTGCCCGTGAGGTCTCCATCGCAGGAGGCCACTGTAAAAATGGACTATCTAGAGACACTTTGCGATGAAGAAGCGCAGCCGCTGCGACCGCTGCTGAAAAGCCTCCTCGAACTTTCGGAACCTATAATCGAGCATTGGGCCGTCCTCTACCGCAGCCAGTGCGGAGAGCGTCGAGCGCTTCAGGACAAGGAATTTTCCTCGCTCATGTCGCCGTTCTTCGGGCGCGGCGTGGCGGCTTTGCTTGGCGGCGATTTCGATTCGTTTGTAAGCCTCGGCAGGTCTCTCGGCGCGCAACTGGCAATGCGGGCCGTGCCGTTTATCGAGGTCATTCTTGCGTTGCATCTGTGCCAGGAGAGCATCGAGTCCGTTTGCGCGGCCGATATGTCCGCAGACGTCGAGACCTCGCTCGCCAAATTCTGCCATGTTCATGCCGCCCTGGTCGCTGAGGGTTATCTCTGGCAGCAGGGGAATTCAGCCATCCGTACGGAAGCGACTGAGTACGCCCCGGAACATCCCACAGGCTTTTTCGGCATGCTCGGCGCCAGTTCGGCAATGCGGCGCGTTTATGAGCGTATCGGGGCCGTGGCTCATGCGCGCGGCACGGTGTTGATCGTCGGTGAAAGCGGCACCGGTAAGGAACTGGCGGCACGCGCCATCCATAAGGCCGGCATGCCCGAGGGCGCGCCATTCGTCGCCGTGAATTGCCCGGCGATACCGCGCGATCTCATCGAGAGCGAGCTCTTTGGCCACAAGCGCGGCGCCTTCAGCGGCGCGAATCTCGATCACGTCGGGCTCTTCCGCGCGGCCGAGGGTGGGACGCTGCTCCTCGACGAGGTGACCGAGATGAGCCTTGACACGCAGAGCAAGCTGTTGCGGGTTCTGCAGGAGTACGCTGTGCGCCCGGTGGGCTCGACCGTCGAGGTCCCGGTGAACGTTCGCGTGATCGCCGCCACGAATCGTCAGCCCGAAGAGGCAGTCAGGCTGGGACTGCTCCGCCAGGACCTGTACTACCGGCTGCAGGCCGCCGTGATCGAGATTCCGCCGCTGCGCGAGCGGCGCGAGGATATCCCGCTGCTCGTCAGCCACTTCATCAAGGCGTTTGGTGCCCAGACCGCCCGCTCCGTGCCTATCACTGGCGTCGCGCAGGAAGCCATGGCTGTCATGCTTCGATATCAATGGCCTGGCAATGTGCGCGAGCTCGCCAACGCCATCGAGAGTGCGGTCATCTTCAGTCGCAGTTCTCGAATCCGGCTCAAAGACCTGCCCGCCGGCATCTGCCACGGCGATGCGGGCTCTTCGGCGCGTGCAAGGGAGACGGCTGACACCCACCCCGCCGCCGACAGCACCGCAGTCCTCGATGCGCCGCAAAGCGGATCGATCAGAACCTTCGACGAAACCGAGCGCGAACTCATCGAACGAACTCTGGCTATTGCCGGTCATAATAAAACTTACGCCGCCGAACTCCTGCGGATCTCGCGCAAAAAGCTTTACGCACGCATGGCCAAGTACGGCCTGGTCTACAACGGCCGGCGTCTGCGCCGCGGCGCCGTCCTTTCCGAGCGGCCGACGGTCTGAACCGTCGAAGCTCGGGAGGCGCATGGTGCAGGGCGCGCCCTCGTTGCGCGGTGCTTGAAGCGGGGCGGGCCGGGCTGTTTTACGTTCGTTCATAGCGCTCCGTCCCGCTGACATCTGGCTGCTCAGGTTGTACCTGCGATCGTATGGCATGATGCGACCGCCTTACCTCAGAATTGGAGTGGTGGCGCCACTGGAAGCCGTGCTGTTGGGATCGGGCAGCGCGTTGGGCACCGATTGCTGGATGAAATAGCAGGTGATGGTGCCCTGGCCGTCGATTGACACCACCCACATCATCGCGAATCCCATCACGGGAACCTGCGACTGACCATTGATGCCGGAAAAGTTAACTATCGGAATGAGCATCACCCGCGGATCGTTGAGGTCATGATTCTGAAAGGTGCCGGTCGAGTACTGGTTCTGGCCCATGCTGATGCGGTACTGGAACGCCTGGCTCGTCGGTCCGACCACGTTGCCGGTCTCGGTGTTCACCATGTCGCCCACCGAAACCTTCCCGCTATAGCCGTTCTCGATGTTCGTGCGGTACGTGCTTGCGCCTGAACCCCCGAGCGCCAACGGGCCCCAATTGCCCGGACCGACTTGTCCCTGCTTCAATTGGACCTGGTTTCCGAAATTCAGATTGGTGCCGTAGCTCAGACCGATCGGCACCACACCGTTGGCGGCCCGGATTGGAACAATCAACGCGCTTGCGCTGGCCCTGACTCCAGGTGAGCTACTGGTTGTCGAGCTCGAGGTGGCCTGCGCGTTCGCGGTGCCCTCGCCGAGAACCGCGCAGAAGAAGCATGGCAGGCTTCGGACGGTCGTCATCAGCACGGTTTTGTTGTCCGAGCTCACCGAACAGGAGGCGATTTCGCTCGCCTTGATCCCGTTGAGTTGCGCGTAGTTTTCCGCAACGGTCACCGCCTGGCTGGGATAGGAGGGCAGATACAGCGCGCCGGCCAGGACTCCGCTGTCAACCGCGACCTGCATGCTGACCTGGTTGTAGTAGAGATTGCCGATATCCATTACCAGGGTCAGGACTCCGACTATCACCGGCAGGGCAATAATCAGAATGAACATGGCCTGGCCTTTGGAGGAGCGCCGACAACGTGGAGATTTCATCGTAATTACCTCGTAGGACGCGAGCGCGGGCGAGCGTCCCTATATTCGCCGAAAGGCGAGCGGTTCAAAGCTTTGATCGAGCAAGCGGAAACGGATCTGTGAATCTGCCCCTGCGGCGCCGTCATGCGGCTCGAGCGAGATCTCACCGCGTCCGGTTATCCGCTCATATCGGGCCACTCTCTGCTGCAGCACAATGCTTCGCCTGAACGTCGGCCGACGACTGGCATGCGCGCTTCGCTTGCGGGCCGGCATATCGTCTTCTCGCTCGCGCGTCCGCGGGTCAAAAGGATTGCGCACCAAGCCCAGCGAACGAATCGTCTTTATCGATGCTCCGTCGGCGATGGCCGCAGGTACCGCCCGATCCGGCAGGACAGCCGTCGCAGCCGGTCGGGGCTGCCCGATACGCACCCATCGCCGCACGCGCTCGGAGAAAACCAGCCGGGCGATGAGAAAGCCGGCGGTGTCGCCGAGCAGGAGTATGGTGGTCACCTCACTGAATCCTGTTATCCAGTTCATGGTTCGGAATCCTTTCCTTTCCCTTCCCGGCCGTTCACTGACTCATCGCGGTATTGGTCGCGCTTATCTTCGAGGGGAAAGAGATAATGGAAGGCAGTGCTACCGTCGGACCGGTGAATGTCACCGAGACGGAAACCGAGCTTCCCGACGTCCGTGGAGTGGTATTCGGTGACATGGCAACCTGGATCGTGCCCTGTGACAGAACCGACGGCTCCGACTGCGATATGAACGAAAGAATGGTCGAGCTGCTGTAACCGGGATTGGCCGCGGCGTAGCGCGCGCCCTCATAGGCCAGTTGCTTAACCGCCATTCCGCGGTTGAGCACGATCGAACCCTCGATTGCCGTGACGATGACCACTACGACGCCGAGCACCGTCATGATCATCTCGACAAATGACTGTCCTCGATGTGCGCCGCCCAGGCGAAATGCAGGACTCCGGGGCGCTCGCGCAAGTGCCGATCGAATCTTCGCGTATCCGACTAGCCGTCTCTTCTTTTTTTCAGGTGACATTTCTGATCCTCGCCATTGTGGAAAACTTTGGTAACGCGATGCTTAAACGTCGCATCGCACTCGATTCGAATGAATGGATGAGCAGGAGTCGTACCATCCCATTATTAAGGTAAATAACGGGAATTTAGCGCTATAATCGGGACAAAGCAGGCTGTAGCTGAACAGAACGAATCGTTTCCAGGAGAACCATCGGATACGATTCCCGCCGGCCGTTCTCGGCCATTAAATCAAGCTTTCAGAGGCAAAAACCGCGTCAAAAACCAGGGGGAAGGAATTGTTTCCAAAGGGATCGAATTGGGCCGATTTGGCAATCCGTCGATAATTCCAGCTCACAGGCGCATAAAAGCTCAGCCGGCGGGGCGGGGCTTTGGCCGGTGAAGGCCTCGAACCTCCACTCTACTTTGGCTGGTTCGGACGGTGGGATGGGGTTTGCCGGTCGCCCGTCGCGCTCCTCGTGGGACGATAGCTGCTGTATGCGGCGCCGGGGTGATCGTCGGTAAGGCGCTGTTGGCCGCGCCCGAAGTAATGCTCTCGCAGCGTGCCGGCCTCGTACTCGCGGCGAAACATCCCCCGTCTCTGCAGTTCGGGAACGACCAGGTCGACGAAGAGCGTGTAGTCGATGGGCGAGTCGATCGAGAAAAAATTGAAGCCGTCCACGCCGCCTTCGACGACCCAGCGTTCGAACTCGTCGGCGATGCGCCGGAAATCGCCGACCGGAACCGGCATTACGCTGCCAAGCGACAGGAATTCGGCGATTTCGCGCATGGTCCACACGCGGGTCGAATCGATCGAGGAAAAGTACTGCGCCAGAAACTGCATTCCCTCGGACTGGACGCGCTCAATCCTGTCTTCGGGGCCGTACTTCGAAAGATCGATTCCGGTCCAGCCGCCAAACAACGCAAAAGCCCCCTCGGGGCTCGCATAGCGCATCATCTCGATGTGTCTGCGTTGAGCCTCCTCATCGGTGGTTCCGACCACCGGCGCGATTGCGGTGAGAATTTTCAGATGTCGGGGGTTGCGGCCGCGTTCGGCGGCCAGTTCGCGTATGCGATCGCAGTAGGCGCGGCACACCGTGGTGTTCGGAAAAACCACGAACACGGCCTCGGCATGCGTTGCGGCAAACCGCATTCCGCGTCCCGAAAGACCGGCCTGATAGATGACCGGCGTGCGCTGCAGCGACGGCTCACATAGATGCGGCCCGAGCACGTCAAAATACCTTCCGCGATGGCGGATCTCATGCACTTTCGAGGGATCGGTGTGAAGGTCGCGTTCGACGTCGCGAACGACCGCGTCTTCCTCCCAGCTCTGCTCCCACAGCTTGTAAACCACCTCCATGTATTCGTCGGCGCGATCGTAGCGTTCGTCGTGCGGCAGAACTTTGCCCAGTCCATTGCGTTCGGCGTCCGGCAGATACGAAGTCACGACGTTCCATCCGACGCGGCCGCGCGTCAGATGGTCGAGCGTGGAGAACAATTTCGCCGCCTGATAGGGCGCATGATACGTCGTGCTGTAGGTCGTCGCGAACCCGAGATGGCGCGTCGCCATCGCCAGGGCCGGGATGAGCACGGTCGGGTCATTGCACGGAAACTGCACCGCATGCTGTATCGCAGCGTCACGCGTGCCACGGAAAACGTCGTAGGTGCCGTGAATGTCGGCGAAGAATAAGGCATCGAAACGCCCGCGTTCGAGCGTCCGCGCGATCTCCGCGTAATATTCCAGATCGCGATAGCCTGTAGACGAACGGTCCATGGGATGTTTCCACTGCCCCTTCGACTGAGGACAAATCGAGCACTGGGTGAACGCGTTGAGATGAATCATCGGCGCCTCTCTGAACCGCTCGCCTGACTGCAAACTCAATCCGCCCGCCTGCAGCCGAGAAGATGCGATGGGCATGGCATATCTCGCCCGCGCGCCCGCGCGCAAGCCGGTCTCGGCGGGCCGCGGTAAACCGGCGTCCGTATAGCGCGGCGACTGGTTCCGAATCCGCTTGCAGCGCTGCAAAGCGGCGCGCCAGGCGTCGCGGCTTTCAGGCGAAAACCCGGATCGACTCTGAAATTTCCTCAGTCGCGCAGAGAGAAATCAGCGGCCGCCTTGCGCAGGCGCATCCACTTCGCCGGCAGGCAGACATTTTGCGCTCTTGACCTTGGCCGCCAGCGCTGGATCGCTACGCAGGCTGCGCAGCTCCTGCTCGCATTGCGCCCGACTGTTGTAAGACCCCAGGAGCACGTTCGTCGGTTCGGAGTTCTTCGTGTTCGAATTCTCGGCTATCGCGGGCAAAATCAGATACCAGAGCATCAGGCCGTGCAGGAGTGCTTTGTACACCTTCATACCACGCCATCTATATAGGGATCGGGGAACGATCGAAAGCAGTCCACCGATTCAAGATTGCTGACACTGGCCTGCGTTCAGGGGGGTCAGGGCACCGAAAAGGATTCATGAAACGAGCCTAACGCGTCTGAAAACCCCGCAGCCGCCGCCTGAGCCGTTGCGCCGATGCGGGTTCCAGGTCCGGGGGCAGCAGCTTCACCGGCCCGGCAGCCGGGCGCGTCCGACTTCCGCCTGGCCGAGATTATCGTTCACGCACACGTCGGGATATCAAAGCGGGCTGACTCGGCCTTGAACGAACAAGATTCCGCGTCATCCGCAGAGCGTGCGGCGGCAGCCCGTCAGCTTCGTCGAAATCGAGCTCCAGCGAAACCAGCGCGGTCCGACTTCGGTCGAAGCGTCCTGGCCGAGACCACTGAAGCCGGCAGTCTCCGAAGAGGACGAGCATCTCAACTGGGCCGAGGAGCAATTCGCTGGCTGGCATTCCAGACCTTCGCGAAGAAAGGCTACCCTCGATCGCAAGCGGAAATCCGCGACGCGCGCTTCTCGACGGCGAGCGAGACGCCGTGGCGCTTCGCTCGCCGAAGGACGTCGACGCCCGATCTACCCCAGTCCCCGCGGCACCGGCGCGCGAGCCGTCCAGGAAAAACGACTTCAAGTTTTCTTCTGGAGAAGACCTCTCGATCAGGTCTAGCTGGATGAGCTCTTCACCTGATTGACATAGGCTTGGAACTTCTGCCCGAAGGTTTTATCAACACGGGCCAGCTGCAGGACCTGATTGTATTGCTGCGGTTGCAGGCCCTCGGCCTGCACCGCGGCGATCTTGTTTGCCTCTGCTTGTTTCGCGATCTGTTGCTGCCGGGCGTTATCGTTCGTGCGGTTGAGATCCTGATTGGCTTTGTCGACTATCTGCCTGACCTTTACATACGCTCTGGCAGTATGCTTCAGGGTGGCATCGTCAATTGTATTGGGATTGAGCGCGGCAGCGGACCCGGAATATGCCGGCGCACCTGGGTTTCCATCCTGCGCCAGGGCCACGCCGGAAACAGTCAGAAACATCAAGCCGCACGCGAATAGCGCATTCGCTGAAATGACCATGTGAAGTCTCCTTGGCGCGAGCTAGAGGTTTAACGAAAGATCAACTCCATGCTGTCAGCAGCATCGCGAACATCCAGAGTGCGTCCGTCAAGCGGTTCGACGAGGACATCTTCGATAAAAATGCGCAGTCCATCCTGCTCCAATTCCATGTCTTTCGGGGCGGGAGCGTCGGTGATTGCGAATCCCACGGAGACTCCGGAATCATAGAGCGGCGCGCCTGCTCGAAGTCGAATTCCAGCTCTATCTGCCGCTCCTTCAGCCGCCTTAGCGGCCTTCAGAACGGCGGCCGCGCGTCTGGTTATGGTGAGCATGATGCTTGAACCTCCTTACTGAGTTTCCAGCCACAGCAGCTTTCGAAGGGCCGGGCGCGTCAAAAAGAAGTCACCGAATGGAAAAACGATGAAGCCCCGAGTGCCTCGGTTTCACATAAGCGCCGCGATGTGCTGGGAGAATCCGCCGCCGACGAAAGTGGCTGCGCTACTTACAACGTCCTCAAATCGACAACGCGAGTCAAGAGGCGGTTCGGGCCGAGGCTGCCCCGAACTGACCGTAGCTTCAGCGGCCGAGCGAGACGCCCGCTCTAGTTACCCTTGTCCTCATCGCGCTTGGGAAGCGAGGCGACATGGAGCTGACGCCGCCTGCGATCCGATGCTTCCACTTTTTGAGCGAAGGGCAATTTCTCTTTCGAGAAAAAACCCGCATCGCAAAGAGCCTCCGCCTGGGTCGAATGCTTTTCGAGTTCCCAAAAGTACTTCTTAAGTGCGAAATACAGCGCGATATATTGCTGCTCGTTCAAATTCTCGAGCTTGGGCCGCAGGTCGTCCAAATCCCAGAAATCGGAGAGTTCCAGATTGTTCAGCCGCGCGAGAAATCTCTCCACGCCCTTCTTTATGCTGCGAACAATAAGAGCCGCGTCTTCCGGAGACCTCTTCCGCAATTCGTCTTGCGGCGTCGGTTCCGGAGGTATGTGCAGATCGGGCAAGGATGACGAGGTCAGCACGACGGTGAGCAAACACGCCTCGTGGAAGGAAAACTCCGGCAGCAGGTACGCTTCAAGTGGTTTCATCGAGCTTTCTCGCCTGCTTGGTTGGATCCTCTTTATTAAACCTGGCGTCGACATGTTGCAATTGGATTGCACGGCTGAATTGAGCGCTATCTTGCGAACTTTGGCCACGCGGTGACTCCTTGAAATGAATAACCGTTTTGGCCAAAGAGCGAGGGATAATGATAGATGAAGATTGCTGACCGGGGTTCAACTCGGAGAAGCCCGTTTATCCCGCAGCGCGCTCTTACCGCCTCTGAATCGGAGCCGTGGTCCAGACTCTCTATCCTCTATGCCGGCTTGGCGTACAGCGGCTTTTTGCTGAGTCGATCGCGTCTCGAAGACTCTCACGGCTGGTCAAACGCGCTGACCGCAGTTCGCGATCGGCGTCCAGTGTTGCGATCGCACGGACCGCGATAGTTGCCGGCGCGGTTGTGATTGGGCATTTTTTCAAATCGCGAATGGAGAAGCGCTCAAGCATCAGCCCGCGAGCGGCCGTGTCGTCGAACTCATGGCCCTCATCGACGGCTCCCCTGTTCACATTTCGAAGCAGGTACGGTTAAAAGAAGCGGGGCCTGAGTTCAGGGCACGTCCATGGCTAAGTTCCTCAGAGTCGGAGTCCATCAATCGAACGTGTCCGGATACACCTCCAAAGCATGGTCGGTTTGGCGGACCGGCTCGACCGTGCTCCTGAAGTGGGGTGCGGTCGAGGTTCGAGGAGCGGGATCCGCCAGACAAATCTTCTGGGCCGGAGAACCGCGCCGGAAAACCCTGTACTTAAACACCGAGGCGCGCGCGCGCGCGTACGTCGAACGGGCGATCTCGCGGCGCCTGGGCCATCGCTACGAACGGATCATGGACAGCGTGCCCATCCGACGGGGTCGCGTGCGGCCCGAGGCTGAACCGCCTGCCCGCAATGGCACGATACTGTTTGTCGACATCGTCCGCTCCACTGAAAAAGCCGCGCTGGTTGGCGACCGCCGCTGGTCGCAGGTCATGAACCACTATTACACGGCTGTCCGCAGAGAACTGCGCGCGGCGCGAGGAACCGAAGTCGTCACCACCGGGGACGGAGTGCTTGCCACCTTCCAGACCTCGACCAGCGCCATCCGATGCGCGGCTGCAATTCGTGCGGCCGTTCGAACTCTCGGGCTCGAAATCCGGGCGGGGCTGCACGCCGGCGAATACAAGATCGTCGGCGATGAGGCGGTCGGACTCGCGATTCATATTGGCGCGCGCGTGGTGGCCAAGGCGGGCGCAAGCGAAGTTTTGGTTTCGAGCGCCGTCAAGCAACTGGTCGCGAAAGTCGGGATCAATTTCAAAGATCGCGGGCATCACAAGCTCAAAGGCGTGCCCCAGAGATGGCGCTTGTACTCCGTTGATTTTTGACTTTTCTTAGCTCGATGGCCGCCGCTCCGACTGCACGAGATCGCCGCACGCCCGAAAAAATCAGTCTGAGGATCTCAAGTTGAAGCGGCGGAGGGGGTGGGATTCGAACCCACGAGCGACTTTCGCCGCTGCCGGTTTTCAAGACCGGTGCCTTCAACCACTCGGCCACCCCTCCAAGCCTTATAAATCAAGTATTTACAGCATTGTGAGTTTCTGCGTGACCGTTCGAGTGCCCACTTATTGCCCACTTTTTCTTGGTTTCCAGCGGAGTGCCCGCATTGCCCAGGATAGCCTGGCTGAGGCGCCCGACCGCGCCGCTATCGACCGTCTTGAACCAGTGGCTGTAGATGCGCAGCGTGATGGCGGGGCTCGCGTGCCCGAGAAGCGATTGAACTTCAGTCACTGCGGCACCTCCCATGATGAGAGCGCTCGCAAAGCTGTGCCGCAGCGAATGCATGTTCACCCGTCTGAGCCCGGCGCGCCGGAGCGCCGACCACAGTCCGTAGCGCAACGCGTTGGAACGTCGGATCGGACGACCATCGGTCGCCGGAAAAACGAGCTCGTCGTTTGTCGCCGGACACTGAAGCTTCCAAGCTCTGAGCGTGCTTACGAGCTCCGCCGGAATCGGGATCTTGCGAAGGCCCGCCCTCGTCTTCGGCGGATAGTAGCGCGGCCGGATATCTTCTCCCTTCACACGCGCCCAAGAAACCGTGCGACGGACGTAGAGATACGCCGGTCCGTTCTTGGGAATCTCGAGGTCGCCCCAGCGCAGCGCGAAAAGCTCACCGGAGCGCGCGCCCGTCAGTGCTGCGGTCGTGAACAGAGTGCGATACAAACCCGGCGTCGCCGCATTCAGCATTGCGCGAATTTCACCCGGACTCAGAATCGCGTCGGGGCTGATCGTGTCGTCGTTGCTGGCTCCTTCGTCTTCGCTCGACCGAAGTTCGCGCGCCGCCATAAAGGCGTGCTCCACGCGCTCAACGGGATTGCTGACCGCCTCGCCGCGGCGAATAGCCGCGCGAAAAACGGCTCCAATGATCCTGATGATTGTGTTGATCGTGCGAGGCGCGTAGCCGCCGCTGCGCAAGTCGTCGCGCAGTTTCTCAACGGCGCCAACGGTGATGCGGTCCAGTCTCAGAGCGCCGATGCGCGGGAGGATATGCTTGTCCAAACGCGCTCGTAGATCGGCAACGTGAGACGGGCGCCGGTCGCTCTTCGATCTAAACCACAGGTCCGCGGCGTCCTTGAACGTCGGGATCTGTGCGTGATCGAGGTATTCCCCGCGCGTGGCTCTCATCAAAGTTTCGGCGAGATGTTTTTCCGCAGCTTTTCGCGTCGGGAAAAACAGGCGCCGCCGCGCGCCACGGGTTCCTACCGGACGGTAGTCAAGGCGCCACGGGCATTCGCAATTCTGGCTGTTGCAGCCGTCCTGATGATGCCGCTTGATCGAAGCCATATCGCCCTCACCTCTTCGCGGTGCGAGTCCGTTGCTCGGCGGCGATCTTTTGAAGCAACCTGGCGGTCGGTTCGGAGATCGCCATCTCGTCGCGCTCCCAGCGCGCCACGGTGTTCGAGGTTACTCCGATCGCTTTGGCCAAAGCCACTTGGGTCCAGCCCAGTTTTGCCCTGAGCGTGCGGATTTCCACAGCGGTCATACTATACGCAGCGTATAGTATGACCCGGCAGGGTGTCAAGCGGCTTGGTTGGCGCGTTCCGCGAGATAGTGTTCGACTTCTTCGAGCCTGAATCGAACATAGTGGCCCAGTCGGATGAAAGGCAGTTTCCCGAGTCGCGCCTGCTCCCTCACCCACGATTCAGGAACTCCCAGACGCTTGGCGAGTTCGGGCGCGTCGAGAAGCCCGGCCGACATGTTGTTGCTGTGGCCGCCATTGCGCTGGCTCAGGATCAACGACAGCAACGCACCTTCGAGCGTCTTGAGAGTTGCAGTACGCGACGCGATCTCGGTCAACAATTGCGGAAGGGCCTCGAAGGCCAGAACCTTCGCGCGTGCCGGATCAGCAATGAGCTCGTCCACGGTAACTGGGGACAGGGGTGTTCGCTGCGCGATCGGATAGGACATAGCGGACTCCAATATGATGAACGTTCCGCCTCACCGCACCTCTCCACAGCTTTTCAGAGCAATCAGGATGCCGCCGCGAACCGTGCGCGGAGTTCAAGCACATTGGCGGTCCGCAGTCTGAGCACCAACGTTCCGAAGGCGCATCATCCCGGAAAGCCGCTCAAAAGGAGTGTTCATGTTCAATTTTTGGACACATCTCCGCAAGCCCTCAAAGTATTGGGCAATTCGGTCGTTTGGAGCCTGAGCGTGCAAAGTTTGAACACTGGGCGACGATCGGCGGGACGCGCGCGTCCCGCCCGCTACCGCGCGGCATCCAGCAAAAAATCGAGAGTCGGTCGTTTCTGCGGTTACGAGGTCAGGCTCGGTCGAGCCGCCCGTTGCCGACGATAAAACGCGGCGACCTTCATCCGGTTGCCGCAAGTCTTCATGCTGCACCACCGACGCCTGTGATTCCTGGTGCTGTCGTAGAAATAGAGACCGCAGGCTGGATTCGCGCAGCGCTTCAGCCGTGACCAGTCGCGGTTGCAGAGGAGATCGCACGCTGATTCCGCAATCGGCCCGAGAAATCGATCGGGGTGACCGAATCGAGACCGGAACTTCAGCACGAAGCCGGTCTTCCTTTTGGTCAGTTCCCAATGACCCGTCATCTTTGCGAGCACATCGCCAATCGCAGCAATCGCCGGTTTTGCAACCGAGCGATGCGCCAGAATTCTCTCGACCGTCTCGCGAAGCGTTCTCCGTAAAACCAAGGCCCGCGCGAATGCGCGTCGGGCCGCATGTCCAGCGTCCCAGCGTTGCCGTCCCCTCCTGCATTCACTGGCGGCGACCAAACGTTCTTTGTAGAGCCACGCCAGCAGATCGCCGAAGTCGTGAAGCGCTTCAATTCGCGCGGGACTTCCAAGCGGGGCTGTATCGATGAAGTCCAGGCACGCAAGCCCTCCGATCATGATGAAACGTTTGGCTTTCATACGCTTCATTGGTCGCCAAGAATTGTTGCGTTTCTGTTAACAGGGGCTTCTAACCAAGAAGCGATCCGTTGACAGGTTATCCACAGGCCAATTATTTTCATCGAACGTGCCGGGCGGTGGTGTGGTTGTGAGTTTTCCAATCTCGCGAGCGAACAATGATTGGTCGGTCGCTAGCGATACGCCGGGCCATTCGCCTGATCGAAGAAGCTGCTCCAACGAGCGCGCCAGTGATCGTCACTGGCGAGAGCGGTACCGGTAAAGAACTGGCCGCTAGTGCCATCCACGACCAGTCGCCGCGCAATAGGCGACCGTTTATCGCCATCAATTGCGGAGCGGTCCCCGAAAACCTGATCGAAAGCGAACTATTCGGTCACGAGCGTGGCGCCTTCACGAGCGCGGACCGCCGGCGTGAGGGCTGCTTCGAGCTCGCCAACGGCGGGACGCTCTTTCTCGATGAGATCACGGAGATGCGGCTTGACATGCAGGTCAAGCTGCTGCGCGTTGTCGAGGAACGAAAAGTTCGGCGCCTCGGCGGTACTGTCGAGGTGCCGGTTGACGTCAGGATTGTTGCTGCTTCAAATCGTTCGTTGGCTCAAGCGATCTGCGAGGGGCGCTTACGCGAAGACCTGTTCTATCGTCTGAACGTCTTCCACGTGGAGCTACCGCCGTTGCGCCATCGGCTTGACGACTTGCGGCCGCTGGCCGAGCATTTCATCGAAGAATTCAACCGCGAGCACCGCAAGAGCGTACAAGGGCTGGAGCAGGACTTTCTCGATGCGCTCAGAGCACACACTTGGCCCGGCAACATCCGCGAACTTCGTAACGTCATCCAGCGGGCGGTTATCGTATGCCGGTCGCCTATGCTCTCGCTCCGAGACTTGCCGTTGGAGCTGGCTTCGCGCCGCGGACCGGAAGTCAGCTTCACCGTTCGACTCGGCTCGTCTGGGTACGAAGTCGAACGCGAGCTTCTCTTCCGCACCGTCGAGTACGTCGGAGGGAACAAGGCTCGCGCGGCGGATATCCTGGGGATGAGCCGGGGCACCCTCTACAATCGCCTCAAGCGGTACGGCCTGCCCGAAACAAACGGTCATGTGAACGGGCGGCCCTACCGCAACGGACGAAACAGCTTAACCTGAAGACGGTGCTTTGCCGCACGTGGTGCGGCGCCGTTTGCACGCGCGTTCGTCCGTAAGCGGAAACCTGCCTGCCGCAGATTCGCTTAACTCTCGATGAGCGGGCAGAGATGCCGCGTGCGGTTGCCGGACGCTTTCCGCCGGAGCAGCAGTTCAAGCTGACCTTTCAGGGTCCGGAGATCACGGATGCTTTGGTCAATCTCGGCGAGATGCTCGCGGGCCAGTTGACGGACGCGCGCGCATGGCGTCGCGCCGTGGCTTGTGAGCTGTACGAGTTCCTTTACATTCTCGAGGCTCATGCCGAAGCCTTGTGCCCTGCGGACGAAACTTAACCAGCGCAGAGTGTCTGCATTGTAAACGCGATAACCGTTCGGAAGCCGCTGCGCGGGCGGAATGATCCGATGCTTTTCATAGTAACGGACCGCCGACGCCTTGAGGCCTGCCTGGCGCGCCACTTTCCCGATCGTAAAAGCGCTCATTTCAGACCTCTTGACCTTAAACCTAGGTTTAACCTGTAGCATGGATTTCAACAAGTCAAAACCGGCAGGAAAGCCCGGACTTTGGGGCAAGCGATATGGAAGAGCATCAGCAGCAGACTATGACTCTCACGGTGGAAGGAATGCATTGCGACGGCTGTGCCGGGAGACTACGGGCGCGTCTTGAGACAGCACCCGGAGTGCGGGAAGTCGCGGTGTCTTTTGCCGAGCGTCAGGCGCGGGTCGTCTATGACCCGCGTGCTACCGAAGAGAGTCGGTTGGTTGACGAGATCGAGAAATCCGGTTTCCGGGTAGCAGGACGACCAAATGATACACACGCGCACAGCGCAACCGGAGAGACATCTTCGGCGATTGATACAGAAGTTTCGAAGCGTGGTTGGAAGCCGACTCTTCTCTCTATTCCGGCAATTCTCGCCTCGCTCATCCCGAGCATCACGTGCCCGTTGTGCGTGACCGCGTACACGGCTCTGCTTTCCACGCTCGGTCTCGGGTTCCTGATGTCCTCCACATACTTGCTGCCGCTGACGGTGGCCATGCTCGCAGTCGCCGTGGCCGCGCTCGGGTTTGAGGGCGCGAAGCGCGGCAATTGGGGTCCATTCGCGCTGAGCCTCTTCGGTTCGGCCGTGATTCTAATCGGCAAATTCCTATTCGCGTCCGCAGCGGCGACGTACGCCGGAGTGGCGCTTCTGTTAGTCGCTTCGATCTGGAATCTCGGGCCTCGCTTGCTGAGCTTCCGAAGCCGGCGTGCAGAGCCGAATCCCGTGGCGTGAGCGACAGAGATACTGAGAGGACAACATGAGTACCGCAACGGCCATTGAATCTGTTCCGCGTTTCTGGAGCGAAGAACCTTCCCAAGCGCCGAACCGACGACGAATCCGCGCGCGCATCGGCGGGCTGCACTGTTCGTTGTGCACCGGGACAATCGAAAAGGCGCTCGGAAGGCGACCGGGCGTCGACAAGGTCGCGGTTAGCTTGACGCATGAACAGGCGCTAATCGAGTATGACCCGAGCGTGGCGCGAGCCGAGGACCTGCTGCAGACGCTCAAGGATATCGGCTACACGGTTTCTGATCCGCGCAAGCTGCGTTCGTTCGACGAAGAAGAGTGCGCGCTCGTGGTTGAGCGCAGGCGTTTCATCGCCGGGCTGGCCATGAGTATCGCCGCGATGGGATTGGTCGGCTACCCGGTCAACAGCGTCTGGTTCCCGCTGTGCGCGTTTTCGATGGTGAGCCTCGTGGTGTTCTCGTTCGTGGTGTTGCGCAGCTACGGTACGCGCTTGGCGGTTGTGGGCTCAATCTTTCTCGCCGCGTTCGGCACGGGAATCTATTTATTGAAGTTGCTAGGCGCGTTCGGTGGCGCCCTTCCGTGGCTCGCCGGAGTGATGGCGCTGGTGCTCATCTTCGGTGTCGGCCTGCACATCGTGCGTATGGCTGCGGCGGCGCTGCGGCGCGGCATCCTTAACCAGCACGTGCTGGTCGAATTCGGTGCATTCGCCGGGCTCGTCGGTGGCACGATCGGTCTGCTGTCGGAGCCTGCGGCCTTTCCGAGCGTGGCGTTTTTCTCCGTCGCAGTAATGGTGGTGACCTATCACATCTTCTCCGAGTGGCTGTCGTTGATCGTCAAGACGCGCAGTTCGCAGGCGGTCAAAAAGCTTTTGGACCTTGAGCCCGACCTAGCGCATGTCGTGAGAGAGGGTAAAGAAGTAGGGGTGTCGCTCGAGAGCGTGCGTGTCGGCGACATGGTGCGGGTCCGCCCAGGTGAACGGGTGCCTGTGGACGGTCAGGTGGAATCCGGGCAGTCGGACGTGGACGAGTCGCTCGTCACAGGCGAGCCGTTACCCATTGAGAAGCGACCGGGAGATGGCGTCGTTAGTGGCTCCCTGAACGGCCTTGGCTCGCTTCTCGTCCGCGTCACCGTCGTCGGTGAAGAGAGTTTTCTGAGGCAGGTGATCCGAAGCGTTGAAGACGCCCGCGCCCTGAAGCCTGGCTTGCTGCATCTCGTCGATCGCGTGCTGCGCATCTACACGCCAGTTGTGCTGCTCACCGCGGCAGGCGCGACGCTTTTCTGGCTCGTTGCGCCAGTGATGCTCGGATACTCCGCCGATCTTCAGCGAGCGATGTTTGCCGGCCTCAGCGTGCTGGTTATGGGCTATCCCTGCGCGGTGGGGATTTCGGCGCCACTGTCCATCGTGCGCGGAGCGGGCGAAGCGGCCGAGCGCGGTGTGCTCATGCGCACCGGCGAGGCCTTTCAGGCCCTGCGACGCGCTCAGCGCGTGGTTTTCGACAAGACCGGAACGCTCACCGAGGGGCGCCCCGCCGTGCGCGAGATCGTCCCCGTGGTCGGCACAGAAGCGGAATTACTGACGCTCGCAGCGTCCGTAGAAGCGGGCTCGGAACATCCGCTCGCTCGGGCGGTGGTCGAAAAGGCATTCAAACGCGGAATCGCTCTATCAGACGTGCAGGGATTCGAGGCGGTTGCAGGCAAAGGGGTCAGAGCGCGCCTCGGCGATAAGAAAATCATTATCGGCAGCCCGGATTTCGTCGGGAGCGAAACTGTAAATCTCGCGGCTCAGAACGAACGCATCAAAGAACTTGAGGGTCGCGGACTGACACTCATCGTCGCTGCACGTGAAGGCGAGCTTCTCGGTCTGCTGGCGCTTGGCGACGCACTGCGACCCGACGCCGCGGAAACAGTGCGCCGTCTCCACGATCTCGGCATCCGCACGAGCCTGATCACCGGCGATAACGAGCAGGCGGCGCAATATTTCGCCCATGCTGCGGGTATCGAAGAGGTGCATGCGCGCGTGCTGCCGGCGGAGAAAGCGACGCTGATCCGGAAGCTGCAACGGGATGCTCGTGTGGCTATGGTCGGCGATGGCATCAACGACGCACCGGCCCTGATGCAAGCCGATGTGGGCATCGCCTTCGGCGGCGGCGCCGATATCGCGATCGAATCTGCAGACGTGATCATCCTGAACCAGCGGCTTGGCGCGGTGCTCGATGCTTACGACGTCAGCCGTTACAGCTACCGCAAGATCGTGCAGAACGTATCTCTCGCATTTCTGTTCAACGGTCTGGGAATTCCGGCCGCAGCGACCGGACTGATCAACCCCGTCTGGGGTATGGTCGCAATGGCGGCAAGCGTGACATCGATCTTTATCAACTCGCTCTGGAGCCGGGGCGCTTACTTCTTCGAGGCCGTCAAAGCAGTCGGGCACCCAGCGCAGATTCCGTCGGGAATCCAACTGCAAGCTACGAGGGCGGAAGCGAAGGAATCACCAGAATGAAGGCAAAGACCGTCGAAATGACCGGATTATTGTTGCTTTGGGCACTTGCACTGCTTTTGCTGGCGAACAAACTCGAGGCCGCGCCCCTGACTTTCGTGACGGCATTACCGATCTCCCAGGATTTGTTCACAATCAGGCAGTACGCGCAGCCTGGACACAGCACGGGAGGTCCCGCTGGACTGAACGGCAATCTGTGGAACCTGAATTTTCCAACGGTCTTAATCTGGGGTCCAATACCGCGAGTGGCGATCTTCGGGTCAATCGACCCGGAGTATAGCCTGATAAACGAGACACTGTCTGGAAAGCGGCAGACCAGAACCGCGAGCGGTTTTGGCGACTCGCTGCTGTTCGCGCGCTACACGCTTTACCATCGGGACTCTCTGGATGAGACGTTTCAGATCGATCCGCTTGTCGGCCTTTTCCTTCCGACGGGGTACTACAACAAGTCCGACCACCTGGGGCGTCTGCCGCTGCCGATGCAAAACGGCTCGGGCTCGGTAGACACTTACTTGGGCTATGCCGCGATACATAAAACGCTCACTTGGGAAATCGACTGGGACTCGACCTATCAGTACGATCCGCCGGCCTCGTCGGGCTTTCAGCACGGGAGCTCCGCGCATGCCGATATAGCGATTTTCAGGCGTCTGACTCCATGGGTGATGCCAGACCAGGGCGTGCCGAGGGAGCTTTGGGGCGGATTGGAAACCAACTTTATTTGGCAGGATAGAAGCCAAATCGGCGGTCGTACCGACGGCAGCACAGGCGGCATCGTGTGGTATCTCGACCCGTCGTTCTATTACGCCAGCCGGTTTTGGAGCACCGGCGCCGCGATTCAGATCCCGGTGGTCCAACACCTATTCGGCCACGGACAGCTCTCGAGCCGCTATAATCTGTTTATTTACTTTGAGTACTATCTAATAGCGCCATCCATCTTCGACAGATCGTGAGGACCGATACGCACAAATAACTCTTTGAAAGCAGTCTGGATAAAGCTATGCGCAGAACAGTCTCATACCAGTCAGTTTCGCTCATCCCCGTCTTTTTCCTACTCTTGACTGTTGTCGCAGCCGTACTCTCTCCCTCCCACTCCGCTGCGTCACCCAGTGGGATGGCCGCCGCGGCGCGCACGAGCGACACTATAACCCGCGTGACTGCGAGCGCTCTTGGAATGGTTGAGCCGCGCGGCGCAACGAATATCTACACGCGTGTGTCGAAACTTAAAGGCGTATGGCGCTTCAGGGTCGACCTCGCCACGAATGCCGTTATGGTTGACTTTAAGCCCGGCGCTCAACCGACGGAAGAAGAGATCGAAGACATGATCCGCCGCGCGGGCTGGACTCCAGGGGGAATCAAGATCGAGCGGATTCCGCTGAGCGAGGCGCACGATACGGGCGACAGCTGGCTGGAGTTTCCGAGGTTGGACGAGAGTTCCGGCTTCGTTCGCTGGCTGCAAATGAACTTCACGCCTTGGACGGTAAGGTAACCGGATGGCGATCCCGAAGAATTCATCTGGTCCCATCCCGCGCTCAAGGGCAAGTGCCTGACTACGTTCTTCAGTAATTCGCTCTGGAGCCGCCGTGCTTATTTAATCGAGGCTATCGGGGCGGTAGGGCATCGACCGCAGATTCCATCGGCGGGTGCAACGGCTGCGCGAGGGCCGGTATGAGAACAGAGTCGCCAATTCAACTTCCGCTCCGGGCATCCAGAATTAAGTGAATTGTGGGTAAACAACATGGCGACCATAGAGAGGTTGAGGCCGAGTGTATGAGCAATGTTGAGCCGATTGTCGAGCGCGAGCGCCTCCTGCGCGTGCTCTCGCTCGCGACGTTTCTGATTTTCTTTCAGGCCTACATGGTCGCTCCGCTGATCCCGCGCTTGTCCGCGGTCTTCGGCGTATCCGCCCAATTCATCGGACTCATGGTGCCCGCATACCTAATTCCGTACGGCATCTCGACGCTCTTCTACGGATTGATTTCCGACCGGCTTGGGCGCCGACCCATCATGTTCTCGTCACTGATAGCGTTCGTGGTCCTGACCGCGCTTACGGCTACGGCGCAATCCGCCCAAGCGATAATCTGCTGGCGGTTGCTCACCGGCGTCGGGGCAAGCGGCGTCGTGCCGCTCGCGCTAGCACTGATGGGCGACCTGTTTCCGTACGAGCAGCGCGGACGACCACTCGGGTGGCTGTTTGGTGCAATGGCGGGAGGCATGGCGTTCGGCTCGACTGTCGGCGTGATGGTCGAGCCGTTCATCGGTTGGCGCATGCTGTTCGTGAGCGTTGCGTTCGCCGGCGTGATGATGCTGACGCTGTTGCTTCCTTATCGCGCAGCGCTGGGTGTCCAAGTTGCAGGAGCAAGCTTGCGCCTCGCTGATGTGTTCTTGGGTTATCTGCGGCTGCTTGGCAGCATGCGTGGTGGGCGGACTTACACTTATGTATTGCTGAATGCCGTCTTCCATTCCGGCGTGTATACCTGGCTCGGGCTTTACTTTTTCCGCCGCTACGGACTCGGTGAAGTCGGCATCGGGCTCGCATTGCTCGGCTATGGCGTACCGGGCTGGCTGATGGGGCCGGTGATCGGCCGTGCCGCCGATCGGTGGGGGCGGCGGTGGCTCGTGCCTGCGGGGCTGGCCGTCGCCGCGGCCAGCGCAGCCTCCCTGATCGCGAATATGCCGATGCTCGCGGCAGCATTGGCGGTGACGACGCTGTCGCTCGGCTACGACATGACCCAGCCGCTACTCGCGGGGATCGTAACGAGCCTCGACCCCAAGCGGGGCGGTCAGGCGATGGGCCTTAACGTCTTTACGCTGTTTTCGGGCTTCGGAATCGGCAGTTTTCTCTTTGGTGCCGCGCTGCGCTCGGGCTTTGGCGCGGCGCTTGGGGCCTTCTGCGCAATTCAGATTCTTGCGGCGCTTGCCGCGCTCGCACTGTTCCGCTCGGAAACTGTTTCGCGCCTTGAAGGGCGCGCTTCCTTGGGGCAAGCGCCCGGACTGTCTACGCCATAGAGTCCGAAGCGCGCCTCGTCGGTCACGTATCGCCAAGGACAAATCGAGACGGACCCGCCGAGGCGCGCCATCGGCGAGATCTGTCTGGGTGCGACGATTGAGGACTTCGTGGGGATGCTGCACATCTATCCAACGATGTCAGAGGCGCTGAAGATCGTCGCGCTCTCCTTTACGAAGGATATTTCGAGGCTGAGTTGCTGTGCCGAATGAGGTCGTAACGGCGCGCCCGCGCATCAAGCGCGGGCGCGCCGAAAATGTCATTGCTCGCACGAATTACGATTGAGTATGAAATCGGCGGCCCTCTGTGCCTGGGCGGCGGCGTGGATCAGAAGCTTGCGATTATCGCGGAGCGTCTTTAACCAGCCGGCAACATACGCTGCCTGATTGGCGATGACCGCGTTGGAGATTCCGGCTTCCGCGCAAAGAAACGCTGCTCCGAGTTCCGCGCACAATTCCTCTTTGGAATAGACGGGCGATCCGAACGGCGCGGCTTCGCAAATCCCTTCTCGCGAAAGGCGCTTCTCGCTTCCTGAACTATGGATCAGTTCGTGTGTCTCAGTGGCGGCTTCCTCTTCGGCGCTGATGAATAGCTCACGGGGCGGAAGTATAATGCGATCGGTAATCGGCGAGTAAAACGCTTTCGAGCCTCCGCGTACTATCTCGGGTGGATTAGGCATCCCGGCTATGATCTTCTCGACGGCTTCGATCGGATCGTGGTGATGTGTTTCGACCTTCGGCAGCTTGTCGAGTACTGCTTGCGGCAGTTCGCATTGTTCGAGGTTCCAAACCCGATAAAATCGGAGTAGGAATCGACGGCGCGTCTTCTGCTCGGTCTCCTCGGCGTCGAGGTCTTCGTTGCTCTGCTTCACGTCATCGATTTTCCAAAAGACGATCGCGGTAGATTCCTCCCCTTTGCGGATGTGTCCGCCAAGCTCGTTCGCCTGTCGCATGGTCAACCAGAATGGCGAAACGTACTTTGACGCGGAAAGCAAAAACACATTGACGCCGCGATATTGCTTCTGGCTCACAAGATTGCGCGGCAATCCGGTCGAGGTCCACGGCCTGCGCCACGGCACAATTCCATCTTCCAATAGGTTAACGATTTTGTCGGTTATGATTTGATAAACGTCCATTGGCGTAATCTCCGATAGTGGATTGGTTGGGGGAGAACCGCTTGCGCGGTTCTCCCTGGTTTCGTCGGCTAGAATGGGATGTCTTCGTTAGCCTGATTCGCGGGCGCGTTGCCGTTCGGTCGATTGCCGAGCAAGCGGAGTTGCCGCGCCACGATTTCGGTCCGATAGCGCTTGCCCGATCCGTCCTTGGCTTCGTACTGGCGGGTCGTCAGACGGCCTTCGACGTAGACTTGCCGGCCTTTGATGAGGAACCGCTCGCACGTATCGGCCAGCCGTCCGAACGCGACGATCCGATGCCAGTCGGTGTGCTCCTGCTTCGCGCCGTTGCGGTCGATGAACCGCTCCGTGGTCGCGAGCGAGAAATTCGCGACGTTCTGCCCGCTTGGCAGCGCGCGAATCTCGGGGTTAGCTCCCAGATTGCCGATCACGATTGCCTTGTTGATTGCCATTGCCGTAACCTCCGTTGGTTTGTTCGCTTTGCTCAGTAGCCGTCTTCGCCGATCCGATGGACGTCGAAGTCGCGGAATGCTTCCTCGCCGTGGCCGCATCGGACGCCGTAAAGGCTTCGATCTTCGGGGTAGTAGAAGGCGCGTTCGCCGGGCGTTATCTGGACTTCACAACCGGACTTCGCGCATCTGGCGGGATACCTGACGGTGATCCACTTGGGATCGCATTTGAACCTGCGTCGCATGTTTGGTTTCTCCTTTCGCCCGCTTCCCGTATCGGGCAGGGCGTGCTGCGCTTCGTTTTCACTCCCGCGCAACTTTTTTCGCGGCGACCTCTCATCCGAAACTGGAGGTCGCTGCGCAGATTCCTCAGATGCGCGAGCGGAGCGGGCGGCAGGACGTGACAGAGCGATAGCGTCCGCCCAAAGGGCGGCTGGCGCGTCTTGCTAGCGAAGCGAACGCCACCACTGAGAGCGGTGCGAAGCGGAGACGCGGATGTCAGGCGGGGTTGGGGACGGGCGCGAGTGGCATAGCTTGCGGAGCCCGAGGGGGCGACTCACAGCGGAGCGCCGCGTCTACGACGGGAGAACGCCTAAGGGATGCGGAGAGTTCGTGATCGTAAGACGCTGCATAGGGAGGTGGGGCGGGTCGGCGCGGGCTGTGCCATGAGAAGCTGAAGCAACAGGCTTGCGAGCCGTGAGAGCAGAGAGTAAATATTCAAACATGCGTGCGAATGACGTAGCGTCCCAACGGGTGCGAGCCTCGCGTGTGCCGGATTTGTGCGCGATCCCCTGTTTCAAGGAAAGGCTGGTTGCACGACTGCGAGGGGAAATGCCGAGTGACGAGAAGCTTGAGGAAGCGCAGATTCTATTCGGGGCGCTGGGCGACCGCGTGCGGCTCAAGATCTTATTCGCGCTCAGGAACAACGAGGAGCTGTGTGTGTGCGACGTGGCGCACGTGATCGGTATGAGCATTTCGGCGGCTTCGCATCACCTGCGGAAGCTCCGGGACCTCAAGATTCTCAAATACCGCAACGATGGCCGGATGGCCTATTACTCGCTGCGCAGCCGCCTGGCGGCGAAGCTCCTGCGTCAGGGGCTGGAACGGTCCGAGGGGTGATTTTTTTCGGCGGGAATATTCCAATATGGGAACGAACATTGAAACAGACGGCAGTGATCTGGAGGTCGCGCGCGTCAATCTCGTCGAGGCGATAAGGGCGCGCAAGTGCCACGGCTGCGGCTGCTTTCTTCATGCGCTCGATGCACTTGGCCGAACTAGGGCAGCGGCGCGAGCCTTGGATCCCCTTGTGGCGCAGGCGCGGGCCGTTGCGTTGCCAAAAGAATACGACTGTCTGGGCTGCACGGTATGCTGGCCGGCGGTCGCTCTTAACGCTGTCGCGAAAACGGACCAATCGCCCGGCGAGGCCGGGGCGTCCTGCCCTACGGATGTTCCCGAACTGCGCCGGGGCTGGCCACCGCTTCCAGGCAACTATCAGGTGGTGCGTTATCAGGCGCCGGTTGCGGTGTGTTCGCTTAACAGCGAGTCGCTGGCGCTGCGGCTGGCGAAGCGCGCGCCGGCCGGGCTGGCAATAGCTGGGACTCTTCACACAGAAAACCTTGGAATCGAGCGCGTGATTCTCAACATCCTCGCCAATCCCAACATCCGGTTTTTGATTCTAGGCGGGGAGGACACGCGCCAAGCAGTGGGGCATCTCCCGGGTCAGTCGCTGGAAAGCCTGTTTCAGCACGGCCTTGACGAACGCGGCCGTATCCGCGCCGCGCTTGGCAAGCGCCCGGTCCTGAAAAACGTGAGCAGAGAGCAGGTCAACGCCTTCGTCCGTCAGATCTCGTTGATAAGCCGGATTGGCGAACAAGACGAAGCCACGATTATTCAAGACATCAACGCAGCCGCGGTTCGCTCGCCAGGTCCGTTCAAGAACACACCGGTTGAAACTCCGATCGAAACTGTCAACGCGGAAGAACCGCGACGCTTGATCCCGGATCCGGCCGGATACTTTGTGGTTTACCCTGACGCGAGGGCTGGACGGCTTGTGCTTGAGCACTACACAAAGGCTGGCGTCCTCGACTGTGTGATTCAGGGAAATTCTTCCGGCGCGCTGTACAGCGCAGCGGTTGAGCGGGAACTCCTGACACGGTTGGACCACGCCGCCTATCTGGGGGGCGAACTGGCGCGGGCGGAGCGTTCCCTCCGCACGGGCGAAATGTACGTGCAGGACCGCGCTCCCGGCGAGTTGTCGTTGCAGGCTGAACCAGAGTCGTGCGGATGCGAGACAAGCTGCGCGTCGGAGCCTGCGCGATGAAAAAGAATTTGCTTGGCGTGACTGCGGTCGCGGTTATCGCGGTATCCATAGTGACCTACAAGCAGTGGATCAGAATGCCGCCCGCCGCCTCCAAAACGTCGCAGAGAACCTCCGAGGACGGAACCGGTCTGTCTCTACTGCTGATAGCCGACCCCCGGCAAGCGAACGAGTTGGACGGCTGTGGCGCGATTGTTCGTATGGTGCGGGCCGCCGCAGCACGCGGTGTTCCAGTGCGCGAGATCTCTCCGGAGGCCGAGCCGAGCCTCGTCTCTCGCTATCACATAGTTGTTTTGCCTTCGGTCCTCCTCTTGGAAAACGGCAGCGCCCGCAGGCTGTATGAGGGGGAATCTCCCGAAACCGTGGAATCAATCCGTGCCGAGATCGGCGCTCTCGAGGATCACCAATGATCGCGGAAGCGGAGCGGCTAATCCAAAGTTCGCTGGCGGGAGGCAGCCCACTGGCTTTGCCGCTGGCGTTGTTCGGCGGGTTACTGGTGTCCCTCAATCCGTGCTGTTTCTTGCTTTATCCGGCGGCTGCTGCGACTTGCTGCGTTGCGGCGCAGTGCGAGCCGCGGCGCAGTGTGGCGCTCGGCAACGCGGTCGCCTTTGTGTTCGGGACGGTCGTCGCCACGACGGCGCTGGGCGTTGCGGCCGCGGCGCTGGGAGGCACTCTAATGTCCGTCGGGGGCAACTGGCTGCGCTACGCAGTGGCGCTGGTGCCTATAATTATGGGTTTGTATGCGCTCGGATGGATTCAGTTGCCCGTCGGAAGTTCATCTGATGAGCCGAAGGCGGGTGGCCTCGGCTTGGCATTTCTTACCGGCCTTCTTTTGTCTGTCGTACTCGCACCATGTGGCACCCCAGTACTGGCGGCAATCCTCTCGTACGCGGCTTATCAGGGGAAGGTCTCTTACGGAGGCTTGCTGATGTTCCTCTACGGGCTTGGAGTTGGCGTTCCGATGCTGCTCATCGGCACCGGCGCGGGCCAACTGACGCGACGCCTGGCAGGATTCGGGTGGCGGCCTCTGATCGACCAAGCGGCAGGGGTCGTACTGCTGGCTGTAGGTTTTTATCTGCTGTGGAGCGCGTGAGAGGTTGAACAAATGGCAACTGCCCCTGCATACGGCGGCCTGACGCGCAGCCGTTTCCGGCTGCGCGAGGAGTGCTGCTCGGAGTGTGAGGGCGACTTCTCGCAAGAGCTTCGCAAGGTCGCCGGCGTTCGCTCGATAGATGTTTCCAGGACCGCCCGCACTGTCCTGGTCGAACACGACGCAAGAGTCACTGAGGACGATTTGCGTGCTGAGGCCGCCCGACTCGGTGTGCAGCTGACGCCTGTAGACGCCGGCGCAAAGCCCGCCAGCGGCTGGTGGCGCCAGCCGAAAATGCTGGCGCTTGCGTCCTCGGGGATCCTGCTGCTGGCCGGGCTAGGCATGGAAAAGCTTCTGGGTTTTGAGGCGGCGGGAGATGCTTTGTATCTGGCGACGATTCTGACAGGAGGTTTTTACCCCGCTCGAAGCGCTCTGACCGCGCTCCGAGCCCGCCGTCTGACCATCAGCACCTTGCTGATCGCCGCGGCGGCGGGCGCACTTGCCCTGGGCATATTGGAGGAGGCGGCCATGCTGGTCGTGGTCTTCTCCCTGGGCGAAGCGCTTGAGGAATACGTTTCCGACCGGGCGCGCGGCTCCATACGCCAGCTCATGGCGCTTGCTCCGGCGCAAGCCCGGCGGCGCTTGCCGGAGGGGGCTATTAAGGTCGTGGCGGCAGAAGAGCTGCACCCGGGCGACATCATCCTTGTTCGGCCGGGCGAGCGTCTGGCGACCGACGGTGTGGTTGAAACGGGATCTTCAGCGGTCGATCAAAGCTCAGTAACCGGCGAGTCGATGCCGGTCGAAGTCGTACGCGGCTCGCGCGTCTTCGGCGGCACCCTTAACGGGAATGGGGCCTTGGAAATCAGGGTCTCCAAGGAGCACGCCGACACGGTGCTGGCGCGTGTCATTCATCAGGTTGAACAGGCGCAAGCGAGCAAGGGAAGCGCGCAACGTTTTGCCGATCGGTTCGGGGCGGTATATACGCCCGCGATGTTCGCCCTGGCGATCTTGCTTTCCGTTCTGCCGCCACTATTCGGTGCTGATTTCCGGGAATGGTTCTATCGCGCCCTGGTAGTGCTGACAGTTTCGTGTTCCTGTGGCCTGGTGATCTCGGTTCCCGTCGCGGTAGTTGCGGCGATTTCGCGCGCGGCGCGCGACGGCATCTTGATAAAGGGCGGCGCCTATCTCGAAGCGCTTGGCTCCGTCCGGACTGTGGCGTTTGACAAGACCGGTACGCTGACTCGTGGCCGTCCGCGGCTGACCGACGTGATACCCGCGCGTGGAAACGACGCGGGCGAAATCTTAAGGCTTGCCGCCAGCATCGAGGCGGCGAGCGCTCATCCAATTTCAGGGGCCGTTCTGGAGGCGGCCCGGAGCAGAGGCATTACGTGGGATACGGGCCGGGATCTCCGCAGCATTGCGGGTTCCGGAATCGAAGCTACTGTTGATGGGCGACGCCTTTTTGTCGGCAAAGCCCAAATCAACGGTGAGGTCAAAGACGAGGTTGCAAAGCTCGAGGCCGAGGGCAAAACGGTCATGGTACTTGCGCAGGCTTCAGAACCGCTTGGAGTTCTCGCCGTGTCCGATGAGCCGCGCGCCGAGGCCCGCGAGGTCGTGCGCGCTCTGGGCGCTCTGGGAATTCGCCGCTCGGTGATGCTGACCGGGGACAACGAAGCGACTGCGGCCGCGGTCGCGCGTTCTCTGGGAATCGATGACTGGCGCGCGGGTCTGCTTCCCGAAGACAAAACATCAGCAGTTAACAAGCTGCGTGAGGCGGAGGGTGCCATCGCGATGATCGGCGACGGTATCAACGACGCGCCCGCCTTAGCCACTGCGGATGTTGGGATCGCGATGGGCGCCGCCGGCTCTGACGTTGCGCTGGAAACGGCCGATGTGGCTCTGATGGCCGACGACCTTAGAAAGTTGCCTCAGGCGATCCTGCTTTCGAGGCGCGCGTTAACGAACATTCATCAGAATATCGCATTGTCGCTCGCCGCCGTCGCCATACTGGTGACGTTCGCCCTGCTTGGGCGGCTGAGCCTTACCAGCGGACTCTTGCTCAATGAAGGAAGCGCCCTCTTGATAATTGCGAATGGATTGCGCCTGCTCCGCGCGCACCAAGCATACCGGGGTGCTTCCTTGAGACCTGAGATCGCCTTATGCGCAGCGGATTGCGCCGACCCGTCGTGCCGCACAATACCAGATGCAATCGCCAAGCGGTCGGTGAACCAAATGCCGCTATTCAAGAGGGGCAATGGATAGCCGTGACCAAACAGCCAAGTGGGTCGGCGCGCCGGCGGTACAGGAGGCCCGATGAATTGGTTCATCGCGCTGGTTGTACGCCTGGCGAGCGGGTGCGCCACTTGGAAGTCAGCGCCGCTTGAGCCCGCAACAATCCACAACATTTGAGAGCCGAACCTTTTTCAGTCCAGGGGTATGCGAATATATCAGGAACAACCTTCGAGCTCGGCTCACCTGCCGCGGCGTAGCATGAGCAAGGTTCAAGTTGGTTGAGAATTACAGGCTCAGAGGTGAAGGGTGCGTCCTTGGGAAGTGATGCCCTGGTACGGAATGATCTTCGGACCAATCATTAATGATCATCTGGCTCGCGATCATAATCTTTGTCGCGGCGCCGGTAATTCGATGGTTCCAAGGCGGCAGGGTTAGCCCGTTCCCGCCCCCAGGGACCAGGAAGCGTGCCTTGGAGATCCTGGAAGAACGCTTCGCCAAGGGCGAGATCGACAAGAACGAGTTCGAAGACAAAAAGCGCCTGTTTTCGGACTGACCCCGATTGAGAGGTTTTGGCCATGACGTGCACAACCACTGAGGAAATTCGGCGAGAGGTCCGCAGAAAGTACGCTGAGGCCGCGCGCTCAATGGCCGGGAGATTCAACTACGCGACCGGCAGCGCCGGAGCCACCGCCCTTGGCTACCTCATCGGTGCTGTCGGGCCTGCCAGCCGATATTCTCGAGACGTTCTGCGGCGTTGGCAACCCGTTGGCTTTGGGCCCCGTCCACGCCGGAGAAAAGGTGCTCGATGTGGGCTGCGGAGCCGGACTCGACATGATCCTGGCGAGTCAGCTCGTGGGGCCCTCGGGCTCGGTGTGCGGAATCGACCTGACACATGAGATGGTGGACAAGGCCGGCGCCGACCTTGCTCATGTGGCTGCTGGCAACGGCAGCGTGGCACTCGCGAGTTCCGAAGCGATCCCCTACCACGACGATACCTTTGACGTCGTGATCTCGAATGGCGTACTTAATCTCTCGCCATCGAAGGAACAGAGCCTGCGTGAGTTCTTTCGCGTGCTCAAACCCGCTGGTCGCCTCGAGTTTGCGGATATCATTCTCAATCAGGACCTTCCCCAAGACGTGGCCAACAGCCTTGACGCCTGGTCCGATTGAATCGGCGGCGCGATCCCCGTTCGGGATCCCCTGAACATGCTGACAAAGACCGGTTTCGTTGACATTGAGTATGCCGGACCGACCGGCATGGCCACGTCGCGTTTCACATCCGGGGCGGCGTTTCGTGCAAGGAAACCTACAAATCCTGCAAAGTAGGTGCGGAGCAGATGAGACTCGCCGTAAATGTCGGCGTGAGCGATGACCGCTTGGAGGCGCATGGATGAAAACCTTGCTTCCAGGATTCTTCCCAGCGACTGCGATGCCGGACCCGGACTGGTGGGAAGCAGTGTGGCCCGATCCCGCTCAAGTGCTTTCCTCGCTCGGCGTTGAGCCGGATATGGAGGTTGTCGACCTTTGTTGCGGAGACGGTCTCTTCACGGCGCCGCTCGCGCGTATGACGCGGCACGTCATCGCGATCGACCTCGATCCCGCGATGCTCGACAAGGCGCGCGCGCGGCTGCTGGTAGCCGGCATTACCAATTGCGGTTTTATCGCAAGTGACGCCTACAACGTTGCTGAGATCGTTTGCGAACGGGTGGATTTTGTGCTGTTAGCCAACACCTTTCATGGTGTTCCAGACAAGAAAAGGCTCTCGCAAGCCGTTGCGGCAATTCTCAAGCAAGGCGGGCACTTCGCCGTCATCAACTGGCACCGTCGCCCGCGAGAGGAAACTCAGGTTCTCGGCCAGCCGCGAGGACCGAAGACTGAGATGCGAATGGAGCCGGATGACGTGGCAGCGCCGGTCGAACAGTCGGGGCTCAGGTTCGAGCGCGTAGTCGAGCTGCCGCCCTATCACTACGGCGCGATCTTCGCCCGCGTACCGAAATAGGGGATGGTTGATGGATGTTGCCTTGCTTTGGCATATGTGAACGCTCAATCGGCAGCCAAAGGATATTCGGACTCGAGACGATGGCGAGATTTGGGGTGATGAAGCTGTGAAGGAGAGGGGCAAATTAGGCAAGGTGCCGCTCCGCCCAGGCGGGGCCGAATGCGTGGGATCCCTGCCGGGATGCTTGATTTGAGCAGTTGGCGGGTCGATCATGTCTGAAATGCTTGGGAAAGCTCATCGCCGCGCGCTTCTCCACGTGTTGGCGGCAGTGATGCTTGCCGGAATCGTGACGCTTCCGAATGAAGTTCTCTGCGTTGCGCCGGGCGGGCACTTCGCAATCGAGATGGTGAGCGGCGGCATCTGTTCGGAAGGCTTTGATGGCGGCATGAGAACGGGGCATAGGCAGCCTGATGGATGTCCCGCCAATTGCCGAGACACGCAGATTGGCAACCAAATTCAGCGCAGTGACGCCAGACCGTTTAGTCCCGCGTCGGTTGCCTTCCTCTTAGCGGCGCCCGCAATCGACACTTTCTCGCCCGTTCGAATCTTCACTCGCGAGTCTCGGTTTCCCTTTCGCCGTCCACCCCAAGAGCTGCAAACGACCGTAATTCGCTGCTGACATCGGCGTGAGGCACGGCCGGCATGCCGCCGTGCGTCGTGCGCGTACCGGTCCGCCTGTGACGACCAGGCGTTCCGGCTCGCGCTGGTCATCTCATTGTGGCGCGGCGAAGTGCACGCCGCCGAATCAGGGTAGTTCGGATGACTGCGGAAAATGTTGATTGGACGCGAAATCGCCGACGGTTCGCCGAATCGTTTCGCTTGCCGCTCGTGGTTGCAGGCCTGGTGGTGCTGGTTGTTCAGACGACCGAGCCGCGCGTCACTGCAGCGGAGCGCGTGACAGTCGAGCAGGCCGTCGCGATCGCTTTGGAGAGAAATCCGGATCTTCTGGCTGAAAGGCAGCAGCTCAAGATCGCTCAGGGTCAGGTAGTCAAAGCTCACTACCTGAACCAGTTCAATCCGCAAGTGCAAGGCGGTGCGACACAGGCGCAGTTCGGGTTCGCGCCCGGCGGGAGCGCAGCGCAACCGCAGGGCGCGGTCTCGTTGGAGGTAGAGGTTGCCGGGCAGCGCGGAAAACGCATCGAAGCCGCGGAGCAGAACTTCGCCGAAGCCAAGGCCCGCGTCGCCGACGCGGAGCGCCTGACGATTGGGCAGGTTAAGTACACCTTCTATCAGGCGCTCTATCTACGCGAGCGTTTCGCGCTGACCGAGCGGATCGCCGATCTCAATCAACGCCTCCGCGACGCAGCGGTCATCCGCTTCCATAGCGGCGAGACCTCTAAACTCGAGGCCGACCTCGCCGCCATCCGCTACGACCAGTCGCGAAAAGTCGTGCTGCTCGCACGCCGTGATTACGAGACCGCCCTGAGAGCTCTGGCGCGCATGATCGGTTTGCCGTCCGATGGCGTTCTGGAAATTGACGGGGCGCTTCCTGTCGGTCCTGTCAACGTCGACCCCGCGACGGCGGTGCGACTTGCCCAATTGCGGCGACCCGACCTGCAGGCGCGCCGGTACGCGATGAGCCGCGTGGATGCGCAGATCGCGCTGACCAAACGCCTCATCGTTCCCAACCCAACAATCAGTGGATTCTTTGGCGAGAACACCGACGCGCCCGGTCAACCCGTCCGGGTGTTCGGCGGCGCCGTAGGGTTTTCGGTGCCAATATTCGATCACAAGCAGGCCGAGCTCACGGCTCTCAGCGGGGAGCGGCTGAGGGCGAGCTACGAGCGTGCCGCGACGCAACTTACGGTCGAACAGGAGGTACGCAACGCGATCGCCGGATATGACGCCGCGCGCGAAACTCTGGCGATATTTGAATCCGACGTGGTCGGTAGAGTCGCAGGTGGCTTCGGGCTGATCGAGACCTCATACCGGGCGGGCAAGATCGGCTTGCTGCAACTAATCGTCGCCGAGAACGACCTGGTCACGGCGCAACTGTCTTACCTTGATTCGCTATGGGACTACCGCGCCGCGCGGGTTGTGCTGGAGACAGTGGCCGACGCGAAGCTCGACGAAATGGTGACAAAGCCATGAGGGCGCGATTTCTCAAGTCGCTTGTAGGGTTCCTCACCGCAGTCGCAGTCTTGAGCGCTTGCCAGTATCACGCGCGACGCCCGCCTAACCAAGAGAGCACGGCGGGCCAGAATTCGCAATCAGGACTGCTGCATCTGAGCGCCGACGCGATCAAGACCATCGGTCTGCGCAGCGAACTGACGCAGGCGGGAGAGCTGGGTGAAGAGCTTACGACGACGGCCGTCATCAAGCCCGATGAATACCGGATGGCGCACGTGAGCCCGCGCATTCCGGGCAAAGCGGTCGAGGTGTTCGCGAAGCTCGGCGACGACGTGAACAAGGGGCAAGCTCTTGCCGACTTGGACAGTTTGGAACTCGGCCAACAGAAAGCCGCCTTCCTGCGCGCCAAGGCGGACCTGCAAGTAGCCGAGCGGAATTACACGCGCGAAAAAAATCTCTACGCCAAGCAAATTTCATCCGAGCGGGACTACCTTGCGGCCAAGGGCGAGTTCGAGCGAAGCGAGGCAGCCTACCGGCAGTCGCGCGAGGCGCTGCGCCTGCTGGATCTTCCCGATTCGGCGATCGCACGGATCACCTGGGGCGGCGCCGGCAACCGGTTATCGCTGTTCCCGCTGCTTTCGCCATTCTCGGGAACGGTGATCGGCCGCCATCTTACCGTCGGCGAGCAGGTCAGGCCCGACGAGACCGTGTTCACGATCGCCGATCTGGGCACGGTCTGGATCGGTCTCGCTATCTACCAGAGGGACCTTGGCCGCGTCGCGGTTGGCGACAGCGCCACAGTGACGGTGGATGCCTATCCCGGCGAGTCTTTCCGCGGAAAGATTGCCTACATCAGCAGTTCTCTCGATCCTGCGACGCGGACTGCGGATGCTCGCGTGGAGATCGAGAACCCGCGGCATCGCCTGCGGCTCGGGATGTTCGCCACGGCGCGGATCGCGCTTCGGCCGCTCGGTAACCAACAGCGCGCCGCGGTGGTGCCGCTCAGCGCGGTCCAGCGCGTGGGCGACAAGTCGATGGTCTTCATCGAGCGGCAACCGGGAACCTATCTTCCGCGCGAGGTTTCGCTCGGAGCGGCTTCGGACAACAGGGTGCAGGTCACTTCGGGGCTGCAGCCGGGAGACCGGGTTGTGACCACGGGTTCCTTTTACCTCAAATCGATGCTGCTCGGGCAATCGATTCAAGGCGAAGACTGAACGTGCGGAGCCGCGAACAATGATCCAGCGAATCTTCGAGTACTCACTGCGCAATCGTCTTCTGGTGCTGGTGTTCGCCGGGGTGCTTGTCGCAGCCGGAATCGAGTCCCTTCGCAATCTGGCGATCGACGCCGTGCCTGACATCACACCCGATCAGGTGCAAATTCTCACGGTCTCTCCGGGGCTCGGACCGGTCGACGTCGAGCGATATGTGACTTTCCCGGTGGAGATGGCGATGTCGGGTCTTCCCGGGATCGAACGGATCGTTTCGGTTTCGAAGTTCGGCCTCTCGGCGGTGACGGTCTATTTCAACGAAGGGATGGACATCTACTTTTGCAGGCGTCTGGTGATGGAACGTCTGCCCGAAGCAAGGGCGATGATTCCGTCGGCCTTTGGAACTCCGGAGATGGGGCCGATTTCCACCGGCCTCGGGGAGATTTACCAGTTCCAGGTCCGCGGGACGGGCTATTCCCTTATGCAGCTGCGATCCATTCTCGATTGGGAGATCGCGCCGAAGCTCAAATCCGTGCCCGGCGTGGTCGAAGTCAACTCTTACGGCGGCGAAGTCAAAACCCTGGCGGTCGAGCTGGATGCGTCGAAGCTGGTCTCGTATGACATATCGCTCCGCGAAGTGTTTGATGCGGTGGAGCGAAACAACTCCAACGCCGGCGGCGGCTATATCGAGCGCTCGGGCGATCAATACCTGATCAGCGGAGAGGGTTTGATTTCGGACGCAACCGCCCTTGGTGATGTAATCGTGGCGACGCACGGCGACGGCACGCCGATTCGAATCCGTGATCTCGGAACGGTGACCTTGGCGCCGATGGTGCGCCTGGGCGCCACGACGCGCGACGGACGCGGAGAGGTGGTGACGGGGGTCGCCATGATGCTGATCGGAGCCAACTCAAGAGAGGTTTCGCGGCTCGTCCGGGAGAAAATTGACAAGATTCAAAGGTCATTGCCGCCGGGAGTGCGAATCGACACCTACTACGATCGCACCGAACTGGTTAACAAAACGATCCACACGGTAGGGAAGAACCTGATCGAGGGCGCCATCCTTGTCATCGCGGTCTTGTTGATGACCCTGGGGAATCTGCGCGGCGGCTTGATCGTCGCATCTGCGATTCCACTTTCGATGTTGTTCGCCTTTACCGGCATGGTTGTGGCGGGGTTGTCAGGGAACCTGATGAGTCTCGGCGCGATAGATTTTGGCCTCATCGTGGACGGCTCGGTCGTGATGATCGAGAACATCGTGCGTCATCTCGCGGAACGCAGCCGCAACGCGGACAACGGGCCTGAGCTGAGCGACGACGAGATGAAAGGCGTCGTCCTCGAAGCCGGACGCGAGGTCCTCCGCCCGATCTTTTTCGCGGTCGGTATAATCATCATCGTTTATCTGCCGATTCTCACGCTTCAGGGTGTCGAGGGAAAGATGTTCCGCCCGATGGCGCTGACGGTAGTCTTTGCGCTCACTGGCGCGCTTATTCTTTCTTTCACGCTGATGCCGGTGCTCGGAAGCTTGCTGCTGCGGCGAGGCGTGTCGGAACGGGAGACCTGGTTCGTCGCTCAAGCGCATCGTTTCTATCGCCCTCTACTGGCGCGCGCTCTAGACCGTCCAGCCGCGACGGCGGGAATCGCGGCAGGTCTGTTCGCGCTCAGCCTGTGCGTGGCGCCGTTTCTGGGCGCTGAATTCATCCCGCGGCTCGACGAAGGTGCGGTGGTGGTGTCCGCGTGGCGTCTGCCCGGTGTTTCGCTGGAAGAATCGATCTCGAATACCACCATGATCGAAAAGGTTCTTAAGCGATTCCCGGAAGTGCTTACAGTGGTTTCGCGATCCGGCACCGGCGAAATTCCCAACGACCCCATGGGTGTCGAGCAGAGCGACGTGTATGTCTTTCTAAAGCCGCACCGGCAATGGAAGACGGCGAGCAGCGCGACGGGTCTGGTCAAGGCCTTCGCTGCTGCCCTTGATACGAGCGTGCCTGGAGTAAAGTTCAGCTTTACGCAGCCGATCGAGATGCGAATGCACGAGCTGATGTCGGGCGCACGGTCGGACGTGGCAATTTCAATCTACGGCGAAGACCTCGGGACGCTGAAGCGGTTGGGCGACGAAGTCGCCCGGACAGTCTCGCGGGTGCGGGGCGCCGCCGACACAAAGGCGGAGCAGGTGGCCGGGACCTGGTATCTTCGGGTAGCGGTCGATCGCGACGCGATCTCGCGCTATGGGATCAATGCCTCGGAGGTCTTGGACGCGGTTCGCGCTCTCGCTGGCAAGACGGTTGGGACGTTCTTTGAGGGATCGCGCGGCTTTCCGATTCAGATAAGGTTTCGGCCGGCTGACCGGTATAACGCGCAAGAAATCGGCGAGATCCGGGTTTCAAACGGCCGTGGCGGCTTCATACCGCTCAAGCAGCTCGCGAGGATTACGGTTGAGCAAGGCCCCGCGCAGATCAGCCGGCAGAATCTCCAACGCAGGTTGATGGTGGAGACCAACGTGCGCGGCAGAGATTTGGCCGGCTTCGTCGCCGCCGCGCAGCGCGCGGTGGAGCAAAATGTGAACTTGCCCGCCGGCTATTGGATTGAATGGGGCGGCCAGTTCGAGAATCTCCAGCGCGCGGAAAAACGCCTGGGCCTCGTGGTGCCAGCTGCACTGTTTCTGATCTTCGTCCTTCTCTATTCGACGTACGGAGCGGTCAAGCCCGCGCTGCTTATATACCTTAACGTACCGCTAGCGGCGACCGGAGGGATCTTTGCGCTGGCGTTGCGCGGGATGCCGTTTTCGATCTCGGCGGGTGTAGGATTCATCGCTCTCTTCGGAGTCGCTGTGCTGAACGGCGTCGTCCTGATGTCGTATGTCCTTCAGATGCGCGAGCAGGGGCTGTCGCCTGACGAAGCGGCATGCAAGGGTGCGGAGATTCGTCTCAGGCCGGTGCTCATGACCGCGTTGGTGGCCGGCTTAGGTTTTCTGCCGATGGCGATTTCGACTTCAGCCGGCGCTGAAGTTCAGCGCCCGCTCGCGACGGTGGTAATCGGCGGGCTGATCACTTCCACCGCCCTGACCCTTCTCGTGCTACCGGCCCTATACGCCTGGATCGAGACTCGCGGCCGCAACCGAGCCGGAGGATAAACCAGGTGACAAGGCAACAGCCTCACGGACTGTGGACCGGGCAGCATTTTTGGGGATAAGGTTGTAATTAGCTATGCTCGATGGCCGGTTAGCTGGGACGGTCTTGGTCGCATACGCTTTCGCGAGCGCGTCCGTGGTTTTCGGTCAGCAGGCGGCAGCCGGCGGCGCGCCCAGCGCCGACGTTCGCGAGCTGCAGGATGAAATCACGAACATGCAGACCGAGCTCGATGCTATGAAGTGGGCGATGCAGGTAAGGAGCATTGGCTCGGACCCAAGCCAGATGATGGGTCAGCAAATGCGAGGCATGATGAGCCGGTGCGGGATGGGGATGATGCGAGGAATGCGGAGCGTCGACGCTGCAGCTCCGCCCCAGCCGGAACAGGACGTGCTACTCGACTTGCCAGGAGATCACACGTTGGGCCACCTGTCTGAGAAAACAAAGGCCGCTATTGAGATGGCTGGGGGAAAATCCTTCGGCCGCGTTTGCAGCCAGTGTCACACTCTTCCCAGTCCAAAACTGCATACCGCAAGGGACTGGCCACGGGTAGTGGAGCGTATGCGCGAAAACATGTTCAGAATGTTCAAGCCCGTACCCGACCGGGCAACGACAGAGGCGATTGTCGCTTTTTTGAGCGCCAACGCCAGTTAGAGTCCGCTGGCGGGCTCATGTTCGGTCGATGCAATGGTGCGGCGCAGCTAAGTTTTCAGAAATGAGGCACGCGCTTAGAGAATGGGTTTGTTATCTGCTGGGCGTCTGGGTTCTGGTCGGATTCAGCACCTTGCCGGACTCAGCATTGTGCGTTCGACCGGGAAATCACGTCGCCATCGAGGCGATCGACGACCTCTGCTGCGCCGTGCATTCCGCCGGTTCACCGGGCTTCGGAATCGAAGTGCCCGACGATTGCATCGACGTACCGCTGAACTTGCAGATACTGCGCGCCGAAGGCACTGCTCTTCCCCATCCGAGGGCGGCGTTTGGCCTCCAACCAGCTCAAATACACATCCTTGCCCAATCACGGATCGCCGTTTGTGAATCCGCCAGGTTGCGGTCCGTCGAGTTTCGTTCCCGAGCGGTGATTCTTCAGTGTTGAGCTGAACGCCGAAGGCGTGGCGTCGGCGTTTGCCGACGGTCACGCGACCTCGGCAGGTTTCAGCCGCAGCTTGCCGGTTCTGTACCTCGGGCAGACTGTCCTGTTGTCGTCAGGACTGGAACCCACGCTTGTGCCCACTTTCAGAGTCGCCGCTGGAAGCGATCCGTGTGACGCCGGGAGTTTGAGACATTGAAGATCGGTATTCATCAATAAAGGAAGGAAAGGAAGCCTAATCTTATGGTCAGCAAGAACTCGATAAGGTTTATCGCCATCATCGCGCTCGCGTTCACACTTTCAACGACCGCGTTGGCACAGCAACAGGCTCAGCCGCCCGCTGGCGGTGCGTCGGAATCGGCACAGGTGGCACAGTTGAAGGCCGAATTGGCCAAGATGAAAGCGGAGATGGATGCGATGCGTGGTACCATGCAGTCGAGCCAAGGCATGTCACCGCAGGAGCGCCAGATGATGCAGCAGCACATGGGGCGCATGCAGGAAGACTGGCAGCACATGTACGACATGTGCGGCACGTGGGACCACGGTCACATGATGATGCACTGAGTCTTTTTGCTTTTCGCTGTTTTTCAAAGAAGAAAGATGCGGGAGCTGAATCAAGGGCGACGAGGCGAGATGTTATCTCGCCTCGTCGGCTGAAGCCTGCGCGACGAGTTATCGCCTTCCGAGACGTATGGGGACAAGAACGGGGTGATCAACAATGCAGAACCCATAAGAGGCAACGCTCCCGAAGTCCGGGCTTCTTCCGCTGCCGAGGCCGTGCGATGGTGGAAGCATCCTACATTGCGAAACGCGCTGGCTGCTGCGGCACTCTCGGTTGCCGGTTTCTCCCTGGCGCACCTCGGCCTTATTCCGTCGCGGCTTGAGGACGCTGCCTACCTGGTATCTGTGCCTCTCGGCGCGCGGCACTGGGCGCGTGAAGCGCTCGAAAAGCTCGTCGAGGAACACGCAGTCGGGATCGGACTACTGATGCTCGCCGCGACGGTCGGTTCATGCCTGCTTGGTCTGTTCGATGAAGCCGCTTTTCTTGTGGTGCTGTACGGTGCCGCCGAGGCTTTGGAGGATTTCGCGTATGATCGGGCGCGCCACGCCATCCGCGCCCTGCTGAAGCTTGCCCCGAAGCAAGCCCGTCTCCTGCGCGACGGAGGCGAAACTACAGTGCCCGCCGAAACGCTCAAAGCGGGCGACCGCTTCCGGGTAAGGCCCGGCGAGGCAGTCCCGACAGATGGACTCATAGTCGGTGGCCGGACCAGCCTTGACGAATCCGCAGTCACGGGCGAGTCAATTCCGGTCGACAAAGGTCCGGGGATGCGGGTATTCGCGGCGACTCTAAACCGTCAGGGCTCGATCGATGTTGAGGCAACTGCGGCCTTCGCCGACAACACTTTGGCGAAGATCATTGCGCTGGTCGAAAAGGCACAGGCAAGGAAAGCGAGCGCTCAGCAATGGATCGAGCGCTTCGGCCGCTGGTACAGCCCTGCCGTCCTGATCGTCGCGGTGGGGCTGTTAATAGCGGGAGTGTTGACGGGAGGATCGGCGCGGCTCTTCAAGAAGGCGGTCGTTCTCCTTGTTGCCGCCGCGCCGTGCGCCCTTGTCATGTCGATGCCCGTGGCGATGGCCGCTGCGATCGGCCGCGGCGGCCGGCGCGGAATTCTCATCAAAGGCGGTCTTCACCTTGAGCATTTGGCCGCTATCCGCGTGGTTGCGCTGGACAAGACCGGCACGCTCACCCGCGGCCGTCCCGAAGTGACCGAGGTCTATGCGGTTGACGGAGACGATTCGCCGCTCGTAGTGCTAACGGCCGGACTTGAAACTTTCTCCGAACATCCGTTGGCGCGAGCAATAGTGAACTACGCTCTGGCACGCGGACTCAAGCCCGCGCCGGTGAGCGATTTCGAAAGCCTCGCCGGCGCCGGCGCCAAAGCAACGTGGATGAACGAAGAATGGTTCATCGGAAGCCTGGCGCTCTTCAAGAGTTTGGGGGTGAATCTAGGCGCTGTCGGGGATAAAGCCCGCGAGTTCGAAGAAGCTGGAGGGACCAGCGTCTTGCTCGGGACCCGTTCGCGAGCAATCGGGATCTTTTCCATTTCCGATCGGCTGAGGGACGAGGCGCCGGATGTGATTCGGAGCCTCCATGAGATGGGTCTACGGGTAATCATGCTGACCGGTGACAGCGAGCGCGCGGCGCGCGCTGTCGCCAATGCCGTCGGAATCGAAGCAGTTCACGCCGGCCTGAGACCGGAGGACAAGGTGCGCATCGTGCGAAAACTCGGGGAGCTTGACCGCGCCGTCATGATGGTGGGCGACGGCGTGAACGATGCCGCCGCCCTTGCCGAAGCAACCTGCGGTGTGGCGATGGGAGCTGCTGGGAGCGACGCCGCTATCGAAGCTGCCGATGTCGCCTTGATGGCAGACGACATCGCTCGCCTGCCCGACGCGGTGGATCTGGCGCGAAGAGCGATGAGGATCAGCCGCCAGAATATCGCCTTCTCTCTGTTGATATTGGCGATACTGATCCCGGCCGCCCTGTTCGGATTTCTAAGTGTCGCCCAAGCTGTTGTTGTGCACGAAGGCTCCGAGCTGCTCGCGGTCGCTAATGGCCTCCGCGCCGGTCGCTAAATGTTCGCGGGTATACGAGATGTTGATCCCTTGCGCGGTTCTCGGCTGTTCGTTCAACCGGATCGTCCACACCATATTGATTGGATGAGGGCGCCGGGAAGCGAGAAGCGGTGCGCCGCGCGGTTTGCGCGCGACCGATAGGCTCGTGGTGTTGGGCGTGGGGGCCGCGCGAATAATTAATAAGAGGCCGTGTCCATCGGCGGGTGTCGCGCCGGAAGATTGGACGTTATGCGAAAGCGTAAGGACCCCGAGCGGCCGATCCACCCCTACCGCTTTTGGGCGAAACCAATCGGTTCACTCCCCCAATCTCTGTGGGATATCGCCCGAGGGATGCAGACGCTGTGGAATCAGTTGGTGGACCTGCGGGAAGAGTTGTATGGGGAAGCGCAGCGGACAGGGGTTAAGTTCTCCTGGGAGAAGTTCAACAGGCAGGCGGCAGAGCTGGTTCGAGAGTCGGGCCTGAATTGGGAAGCTGGACCGGAAGTACTCGATCGCTACAGGCAGGCGCTCCGCGCCTCGGCGAGAAACCAGCGAGGCTGGCCGGTGCGCCACGCGAAGCTTGATCGGATTTCTGTTCCGCACCGTTTTACGCGTGGTGGTATTCCCGTTACGAAACTCTTTTCTCGTCGGGCCATACGCTTTCGTTTCGAGCCGGTTGAAGAGTGGGCTTACTCTGGGAAGACGCGCAAGCATACCAGGGCCCGCGTGACCCGGGGCCTCTTTGGCCTCGCCGGCGGCGAAGCCGTTCAATTTAAGACGGTACTGCACCGACAGATCCCTGAGGGAGCGCTGGTAAAACGAGTGGCATGGGTGGGGCGACGACACCCGACACGAGGATGGCAGTGGGCCATCGTGATTGTAGTCGCGGAGCGACCTCGGATCGCGCCAGAACGCGTCGCCACGCCGCTGTGCGCGGTCGATCTGGGGTGGCGAGCGATGGGAAGCTACGTGCGGGTGGGAATGCTCTGCGATGGCCTGGGCCGCTGCTACGAACTCCGCCTGCCGCTTGATGCGCCGACTTCGCAGTCGCGGCGCTATAGGCTCCCCAGTGGGTTTCACGAGCTGCTCGCGTATGACTCGGAGATCGGGCGGTTAGCCGAAGAGGTGAGGAAACAGATCGAAGGGTTCCCGGATATCCTTTCAGAAACGGCGCCCGAGGAGATACAGTCGTGTGTGCGGGACTTGGCGAAAATGCGGCAGAGCGGGTTGGTCCACCTGCTTCAAGCGCTGCGCTTAACCGCGTTCGCTTCGGAGGCCGGGATAGCACTGGAGAGCTGGCTAAAGGAGAACGATCGGCTGAAGTCCCTCAAGCTGGCGCTGTCGGACCGGTTGATCGGGCGGAGAAGGTGGTTGTATCAGAACCTGGCCGTTTGGCTGTGTCGATCTTACGGCACAATCGTATGGGAGGGCGAGTTTCATCTCAAACACATGATCGCACGCCGTGATAAACCGCTCGCCCTGAGGCAGGCTGGTCGCTATGAGAAATGGGCCGCGATCGGAGAGCTTCGACAGATGATCAAGTTGGCAGCTTCCAAGGAGAGGGCGAGACTCCTTTCCGCCGAAGAATCTGGCTCGACTCTCAGATGCCACCTTTGTGGAGAGGTCGCAGCGGGCAACAGAAGCAGGCTGTTCTTAACATGCCCAGCCGGGCATCGCTGGGATCAGGATATAAACGCCGCTCACAACCTTTTGCTGGAGGCTCGGCAGCAGGATAGCATTAACGTTTTGGAGTTGCCCGCAGGTGAGCCGGAGATTCCCGCTACGTTGCGGGAGGTAGTGGTTGCTATTGGTTCTCCCTGAGTTACGGGTGAAACCTGTACTTTTGGCGCACCACGGGCAGAACGGTGCCCCCGCGGTCGATCGTTTTCGTAGATTGTACGAAGGTCAGATCGGCCGCGGGGTTGAGTCGCGAGGTGCTAACTGAGGGTCCCTTCGATAGAGCCTACCGCAGATGGCTTGAGGATGCCCTTGCGAAGATCGCGTTCCTTGACCATCGCGAAAAGCACGGGCAGCAGGATCAACACCGCGATCGAGGATGTGACCATTCCGCCGACGATCGGTACCGCGATCGGCTCCATCACGTCGTTGCCGATGCCGCTTTCGAAAAAGATCGGCGCCAGGCTCAGGATTACGACAAACACCGTCATCAGCTTGGGCCGCAATCGGTGGACCGCGCCTTCTATGGTAGCGGCCTCGATCTCGGGGTGATCGACGGACCCTTTGGTGAGCCGCAGGTCCAGGGCTTCGTCGAGGAAGATGATCATCACGACCCCGGTCTCGACCGCGATCCCAAACAGATCAATGTAGCCGACCGCCACCGCTACGCTGAAATTGTAGCCCAGCAGGTACTGGAGGAGCAGTCCGCCGGTGAGCGCAAACGCACACGGGAACAGAAGAATCAGCGTTTCCGGGATTGAGGCGAACAGCATGTACAGAAGGACGAAAATCGCGGCAAACACGACCGGCAGAATCAGGGTCAATCGCTTTTTAGCTCGCAGTTCGAACTCGTACTCGCCGGACCACTTGAGGTTGTATCCGGGGGGCAGATGAAGTTTCGCATCGAGCGCCTTCTGGGCGCGGGCCACGTAGCCGCCGTAGTCGCTGGTTGTGAGATCGACGAAGACGTAAGCGGTGAGCCGAGCGTCTTCGTCGCGAATCATCGAGGGACCCGGACTCAGGGTCACGTCGGCCACCTCCCCGAGCGGGATCTGCGCGCCACTGGGCGTCATGATCAACATCTGCCGCAGGGCTTCCAGGTCGTCGCGATAATCGCGCAGGTAGCGAACATTGATCGGGAACCGATCACGACCCTGAACCGTCACCGCGATGTTTTCACCGCCCATTCCTGAGGTCACCAGGCGCTGAACGTCGCCGACGGTAAGCCCGTATCGCGCGGCTTCGGCACGATTGACGTTGATGTTGACGTAGTAGCCTTGGGCGACACGCTCGGCGAAGACGCCGCGGGTACCCTGAACACCAGCGAGAATTTCCGAAATTTCAGAACCGATTTTCTGGATCTCCCCGAGATCCGGGCCTTGGATCTTGAGCCCAACCGGCGTCTTGATGCCAGTAAGCTCCATGTCCAGGCGGTTCTCTACCGGCATGGTCCATGTGTTCGACAATCCGGGAAACTGAAGCTTGGCGTCCATCTCCTGCACGAGGCGCTCATAGGTCATTCCGGCAGGCCACTGCCGGCGTGGCTTCAACATGACCGTGGTGTCGTACATGTCGAGTGGCGCGTTATCGGTCGCGCTGTTGGAACGCCCGATGGTGCCGAAGACGGTTTCGACTTCCGGAAACAATTTCAAGATCTGATCCTGTTCCTGCAGCAGATGGCTGGCCGAAGTGATCGAAATTCCCGGCAATGCGGTCGGCATGTAAAGCATCGAGCCTTCGTACAGCGGGGGCATGAACTGGCTGCCAATCTTGAAGGCGAGCGGGAATGTGACGACGAGAAATACGACGCCAACCCCAATTGTCAGAATTCGGTGACGCAGGCAAAAGCGGATGATTGGCATGTAGAGCCACTGGAAGAAGTGCGCCACTGGATTTTCCGTCTCCAGACGGTAGCGCCGCGCCCGCACCAGGAAGACCATCAGAATCGGCACGATAGTGATCGCAAGCAGCGACGAAAAAGTGATCGCGAAAGTTTTCGTGTACGCCAGCGGCTTGAACATCCTGCCCTCCTGCGCTTCCAGTAGAAACACCGGCAGGAACGACACGATGATGATTATGAGCGAGTAAAAGAGCGGCCGGCCCACCTGTTTGGCTGCGCCGATCACGATCTGGTTGTGTTGTCCCGGATCGAGGCTACGGTCTCCCTGAGTACGGTCGGCGAGATGACGGTAGGCATTCTCCACCATCACGATCGACGCGTCGATCAGCACACCGATAGCCAGCGCAAAGCCACCCAACGACATGATGTTCGAACTTACTCCCAGGTAGTACATGGGTATGAACGAAGTGATTATGGCTATCGGGATGCTCACGATCGGAATTAGCGCCGAGCGGAAGTGAAATAGGAACAGAATGATCACGAAGCTTACGATGATGGCCTCGTCGATCAGGTCCCGTTTTAGCGTGTCGATCGACGCGTTGATGAGGCCGGAGCGGTCATAGCCTGAGACGATCTGGACGCCGGGCGGCAGGCTCCTCTTTATTTCGGCGATCTTCTGCTTGATCCCGTTGATGAGGGTAAGGGCGTTTTCGCCATAGCGCATCACGACGATACCGCCAACCGTCTCCCCTTCCCCGTTCCATTCGGCGACCCCCTCGCGCAGGTCGGGGCCGAAGCTTACTACGCCGAGATCACGGACCAGAATCGGCGTGCCGTCGTGGCTGCCAACCGGCACATTTTCCAAATCGCTCAGGGTTTTGATGTAGCCGAGGCCACGAATCAGGTAGTCCGCGCCGGTCATCTCCAGCACGCGTCCGCCGACTTCGTTGTTGCTGTCGCGGATCTTGTCGACGACCGTCTCAAGCGGGATGTGCAGGGCGAGCAGCCGGTTGGGATCGAGTTTTACCTGGTATTGTCTAACGAAACCGCCGATGCTTGCGACTTCGGCGACTCCAGGCACGGTTTCGAGTTGATAGCGAACGTACCAGTCCTGGAGGGTATTGAGGTCGGCCAGATTTAGGTTGTGGCTCTTGTCAAGCAACGCGTACTCGTAAACCCATCCGGCGCCGGTTGCGTCGGGACCGATAACCGGATGGACGCCGGGCGGCAGCACCCCTTCGAGCTGCTGCATATATTCGAGCACGCGGCTGCGCGCCCAATAGAGATTGGTCCCGTCCTGGAAGACCACGAACACGTAGGAATCGTTGAACATGGTTTGGGCGCGCACTGCCTTGACGTGCGGAGCGGCCAACATCGTTGTAACGATGGGGTAGGTAACCTGGTCCTCGATGATGTCGGGCGGCTCGCCCATCCATTGAGTGTGAATGATAACTTCCACGTCCGAAATGTCAGGTAGGGCATCCAGTGAAATTCGATCCAAAGACCAGACGCCAGCCAACACGACGCCAGCGAGGAGTAGGATCACGAGGAAGCGGTTGTTGTTACACCAATCAATAGTTTTTCCGATCATGGCTCGACCTGCTTACATTCCCCCAGTTGCCGACAGGCTGAGCTGTCGACCGGCAATCTGTTGTCCGGCGCGCGTCGCGACTACGGTGACGCTCCAAGTTCCGCCGCTCTCGAGAGTGATCGTCGCAGCGTAGACTCCGTTGCCAGCCGGCCTGGCCGTCGCCTCCACGCGCATCGCGGACATGCCCATCGCGGGCATCGCCGGCATGAAAAAAACGACCGACACGTTTGCGTCCGTCACGGATCTGCCCGTCGAATCGCGGACCGTGATTAGCACCTCATTGCTACCCTTATGGGGCGGACTGGGTTTGGTGGTTATGTCGATGCTGCCGGATGGCGCATTACTTGCGGCACTGGCTCCAGGTGGTGGCGGCGCGAAGGTGCCGAGTGCGGCCTGCAACTGGCTTTCCGAATCGACCAGAAAGTTGGCCGAACTGACGATGCGCTCACCCGCGCGCAGACCTTTGCGGACGACGAATTCGTGGCCGGCGTGGGCGCCGAGCTCGACCTCCACGGGCTGCAGATATCCATCGCCGCGATCGATGAAGACTATATCGTGCGTACCCGTTCGGAAGACCCCTGAATCGGGGACAGCGAGCGCCCGGCCCAGCCGGGGCTTGAGGATGATTCTGGCGTACATTCCGAGTTTGAGCAGACCTTCTGGGTTGGGGAAAGCACAGCGCACTCTGGCTGTGCGTGTGTTTGGGTCGATCGCCTGCCAGATGAAATCCACCCGGCCGTCGAAAGTCCGGCCAGGATAAGCATCCACCGTGACAGATACCGGGTCACCCATCGTGACCTCGCCCAGTTGATTCTGAAATACGGCGGCGTAAGCCCACACGGTGGAAAGGTTGGTGATCGAATAAAGCCGCGTTTCGGGTTGCACGTACATATTTGGCAGAGCGTTGCGCTCCACCACGTAGCCCGTCATCGGTGAGTCAATTGCAACGGTGTCCCGAACCGTCCGCTCGCGTTCGAGCCTCGCGATTTCGCGCGGTGAAACGCCGAACAGCCTAAGGCGAGTGAGAGCTGCCTCGACCAGAGAGTTGGCGCCGCTGGCCACGCCCTCAATCGAGCTGTCGGCCATTTGCCGGGATGCGTTAAGCGCCAGTAGGTACTCATTTTCGGCGCTCACCAAATCGGGGCTGTAAATCGTGAACAGGGGCTGGCCCCTCTTCACGTATTGGTAGGTCTGATCGACGAACACCTGCCGGATCCATCCTGCGAAGCGGGTTTGCGCGTAGCCTTCAAGCTCCTGGTCTGGCTCGATCAGGGCTGTGGTTTCGATCCGGTCCGTGAGGTCCTTCTCTTCTACCGGCGCGAAGGTCAGGCCGATCAGTTGCCGCTTTTCCGGCGAGACCTGAATCGGGGCGAGTTTCGGTGCGTTCTCCGCCGCATGCGCCGGCGGCAATGGCGTACGGTTTGCGAGTATGAGGATAACGGTGATCGTGCACAGCGCCAGTCTGCCGATCCTATGCAAGAGAGAAACGGCGAGGTCGCTTTGCGAATGTCGATACGTGGTTCTCATGGCATGCTCCCGACGATCTGCTCAATTTTGGCAATTGCAATCTCGTGGTCGGCCACGGTGCGGTAGTACTGTTGCCTGAGACTTAGCAGGTCGATCTCGGCACTCAGTAATGTCTGGAAGTCAACTTTTGCGACACGATAGGTTGCCATCGCCGACGCCAGGGTCGCCTGCGCTTGTGGGATCAGGCCGGCCGCATAGAGCTGTGCGATTCGTTGCGTGGTCTGGACCGCAATCCATTGATTTTGCACCTGGGATAGAATTGAAAGCCGGGTCGCGTATGTTTGCGCGTGGGCTGACCCCTTCTCCAGGTCCGCCTGCTCGACTGCGGGCGTCTGCTTTCTCCAAAACCATAAAGGGACTTTCACCCCGACAGTTGCCATGTAGTAGTCAGGAAATTTAGCGCCGGTCTTCTGGTAGGCGTAGCCTACGCTGAAGTCGGGGATGTAATCCTCGCGCGCGAGTCTGAGCGACTGCTCGCTTTTGGCCTCCATCGCTTCGGCTTCCTTCAACTGCGGTGAGCCGTCGAGCGCTAGTGCACGCAGCTCCCTGTCAGGGAGATTGAAGGCCGTCAGCTTGACGCTGCCGATCGGAATTTCGGAGGAGTCCTGCTCACGGCCGAGAATTGCCTTCAGATCGGCTTGGGCTTGCCCAAACTCCTCTCGCGTTGTCTCGATCTCTTTCAGGATCGTGGTCATTTCGAGTTGGGCCTTGAGCACATCCTGCTGTTGCGCCATACCCACTTGATACTGGGACTGCGTGATGTGCTCGACACGCTGAAACTCGCTGTAGGTCTGTTGGAGGACGCCGAGCGCCCGCGCTAGGTAAAAGAGGTTGAAGTAGGCCTCGCTGACCTGCTCGATTACCTGTCGAGTTTGGGTCTCATAGGCGGCTCGCGCCGCTTCGGCGTCCTTCTCCGCGACCGTCGCCCGAAGCTTGAGCTTGCCTGGATAGGGAATGTCCTGCGAGACGCCGTAGCCGAAGTAAGCGAAGTTATTGCTCTGCAAGTCGTTGCCAGGAATCGGATTGCCGACCGCCAAATTTTGAAAGCTAATCTGCGGGTCGGGCAGGGTTGCGACTTGGATCGGCACCTTGGTCTGAGCAAGCCAATGCTGTCTTGCAGCCGCAAGCAGCGGGCTGCGCTGGAGCGCTTCAGCTAGAAGCTGGCTCAGGATGGGGTCATTTGGAGCGCCATTGCCAGTTGCGGAAGGCCCGTTATCCGCAGGTCCGGGAGGGCTGCCAGAGTCGGCCTGCGCGACGCCCAGGAGAGTTGGGACAATCGCGGACTGTAGGAGTAATGCGATGGACAAAGCGACTGCTCGCCCACGATTAAGCAGAGCCATTTTTCCACACCTCGACGTTCTCGTTACGGCCGGCCGCAAATGCGCCGGGCAGTCCTTATTGAGAGTCACATTTTCGCACTTCGGGCCGGGCTCATGGCGAAAATGTGCGGATAAGGGTCTCGGCGGGAAAGATCAAATCTGTCGTGAACAGAGCATGTGGAACTGTGAGGGAGCGCAGATGGGCGGCGAGGCTTTGTACCTCGTGAGGGAAGGCCCGAGGCCCGTCAGGATCGGGGAAAGCGCCGTTATCACGATGCCGGCGGAGTGATTCGGCGCTTGGGTGGATACGGGCAGTGCCGGTGTCGGCAACGAGCGGCCACAAGCCTCTGTGCAGAAACGCTGCCCGTCGCTAGCCTTCTGGATAACCGGACAATGTCGGCAACACGCCCCCGCGTGCTTCGCACACATCTTTGCCGTCCGGGCGTACCCCGGTAACGGCAGAGATACCAGCAGGCTCAGGACGAGCAACAGTATCAGGGACTTTCGCATCTGCGACGACACTTGCAGCGAGACCATGGCTCTTTGGCACTCCTCGCCTCGAAGGAGCTATGCAGGCCTCGCGGTTAATAGATCGAAGTACACGATCGGACTTACCTTCCCCTTCAGGACTTTCAATGCTCGACTGGCAAGCCTGCCTCGTGCCAGTCGAGCATTCCGCCTTTCAAGTTGCACACGTGATCGAACCCGAGACCTGCGAGAATCGCGGCTGCCGTCGTGCTGCGCACGCCGGCGCGGCAGATCACCACGATATCGTGACCCTTTGAGGCAGCAAGCTCCCCCGACGCTCGCTCCGGCAGCTCGCGCAACGGGATTAAACGGGCGCCGGCTATATGTCCCAATTCGCCGGTAAACTCCTCGGGCTCGCGCACGTCGAGCAATATTGGCGCGCTCGCCCCCGCAAGTTGCGCGGCTAGCTCGGAGGGCGCGAGCTGACGCACCGAGGCGAGTTGGGCGAGCGTCGGGAAGTGCATCGTGTTCGCCTCGATCTCGGTCTGGTTCGGCTGCAACACCTCCTGGATTGCTTCGGGTAGCGGCAAGCCGAGGTTGTTCATCAATTGCACGTACTGTTCGCGGCTTTGGCCCGCCAAGCGCGGATTCGAGCGCTTCTCCGTGCCGATAGTCGAATGCGTATGGCCGCGGTAATCGTGCGCCGGGTAGACCAATGTTGAATCGGGCAGCGTGAACAGCTTCTTCGTTATCGAGTCGTAGCTCTGGCCGGGGTCGCCGCCCGCGAAATCACATCGGCCGGTGCCGTGGATCAAGAGAACGTCTCCGGTAAAGACACGATCGCCCGCGAGCAGGCTGATCGAATCGGGTGTATGGCCTGGCGTCTCAAGTACCCGCATCTCGATATCGCCAACTGTAAGACGCGCTCCGTCCTCCACATGGATATTGACTCGCGGCGCCGGCGCCCAGCGGTGCATCGCGACCGGCGCATCGGTCAGTTCGGAAAGCTCGTGTGCGCCGCTTCGATGGTCGGCGTGGGTGTGGGTGTCGATGATGAGGTCCAGCTTGAAGTCATGATAGGCGAGTGCGCCCAGATAGCGTTCGATCTTATCCTTGAGCGGATCGATCAGTCCGGCCCGACGGGTGTTTTCGGACCCGACTAGGTACGTCTTGCACTTGGTCCGGTTGAGTTCGCGAAAGATCATATTTTCTCCAGTCTAATCGCGGCCCCCGGATGCGCCGAGCGCGTCCGGGGGCCTGGACGGTCGAAATCACGGCTTCGGTTGTGGCACGAGCCGAAGGTACGGTTTCAGCGTCTTGAATCCACGCGGATAAATCTTTTTCGCTTCCTCATCTGGAACGGAGGGGACGATGATGACGTCGTCTCCCGGTTTCCAATTGACTGGGGTCGCGACCTTGTGTCTGGCGGTGAGCTGCATCGAGTCGATGACGCGGAGCACCTCGTCGAAGTTCCTCCCGGTAGTCATCGGGTAGATAATCATCAGCTTGATTTTCTTGTCAGGACCGATGACAAAGACGTTGCGGACGGTCTGGTTGTCCGCAGCGGTCCGCTTGGAGGCGTCGCCCGAGGTGCTTGCCGCCAGCATCCCGTACAGCTTCGCGACTTTCATCTCAGGGTCGCCGATCAGCGGATAGTTGGGAGCATAGCCCTGCGTTTCCTTGATATCTTTGGCCCATTTCGAATGGTCTGTCACGGGATCGACGCTGAGTCCGATGATTTTGGTGTTGCGCTTCTCGAAATCGGGCTTGAGTCTGGCCATATAACCGAGTTCGGTGGTGCACACGGGAGTAAAATCCTTTGGGTGCGAGAACAGCACGCACCAAGAATCGCCGATCCATTCGTGGAAACGTATGCGACCTTCAGTCGTGTCGGCTTCGAAATCTGGCGCAATGTCATTGATTTGCAGAGCCATTGCATTTCTCCTTGTCTAGTTTAATCCTGCCGGAATTCTCGTTTAAGGAACCCCGATGTTATTCGCCACCGGCTTCAGCCCATGATGGTCGCTAAGGCGCCCTGGCCAGGGCAATCGATCTGGACAGACTGTTTGTGCTTCTCAACACGGATACCTACGCCTCCGCTTTCTGTCTTCGTTCTGAGGTGCTCCCTCTGCTCATCACGAGCGCTCGAAGTCTCCGGCATCTCCGGAACAATGGGAGCATTCTCTCATATTCAGCGGCGCGCTTGGCCAATCAATAGTCAGGGATTCGGGCCCTGCGCGGCCGCGACAGTTTGGCTGAGATACTTGTCGGGGTCTCGCGCGAACGCTTGCAGTGTGTTCTTCGAGCTAAAGAAGTATGCTCGGCCTTTATACCCGTAAATCGGGGCGTCAGCCTTGTCTACCTGTTTGCCGTTGACCGGATCGACCGCATGGCTGTAGCGAGCCGGATTCTGTTCGAAGCCCGCCAGGCATCCTCCACAGCAGAGATAGTATTTCTTTCCATTGTAGGTATGTTCGAGACCTTCGCGCGTCTGCAGTGAATCCTGGAGCATGCATACCAGCTTTCGATCGCTTATCGTGGCGCCGGAAGCTCCCTGCGCATTCACTTGACTCTTTGGGATGGCAACGACCAGAGCGATGAAGATCGCTCCCGCGACGAGGCTAGCCGCAACATACTTGAGCATCTTCTTATCGCTCCTCTTTACATGAAAAGACTTGAGAAGCTGTTTCGACCATTTGACTGTTTTCATTGTGCTCCCTCTGATCGCGTCGCTGCCCAGTTCGGAGTTGGCAGGGAGACGGAGATTTGCTCGCGCCGACGGTTGCGGACAATGGTGAAATATACGATCTCGCCCGGCTTGAGGTCGTGTAGCGAATCGTCGAGATCAAAGATATCGCGGACTCGTCCACCATCGATAGCAATGATGAGATCGTAGATTTCCAAGTGCACTATCTTCACCATCTGGACCGAGTGCCATCCCTTCAAGCCTGCCAAGGCCGCTGGGCTGTCAGGCCAGACTTTGGTAATCGCCACGCCATTCAGCGGCCTGCCGTCTAATGTGCTCTTCCCATCTTCGACCTGGATGCCGATCAGCCGCGTAGCGGCGCTATCAAAAATGAATTCGCCGCCAACAGAGAGATAGTCTCTCCGGGGCACTGTACACAGGTCGCTCTCCTGTGGGTGAGAAAACAGCGAGACGCAGGTTCGCGAACGCATCATCTCGGCAACGGTCGAGATGTCGCAGGCGCGGCCGACCGTCCACGGCGCCACCCACAGAGGGGTGACTAACAGTACCAGTCCAACTCTTGCGCGCATCCGATGCGCGTATGGCGAGTGCGTGGCCATTATTTAAACGCCAGCGCCGTTCTCTTTGACTGCTTCGATGATCTTCACGATGTCGAGGTAAACGTTTTCCTCGCGGCGAATCCGGAAGCCCGCCTTCTGAACATTTCCCACTGTGTCGCGGTTCAAATCCGGTCCGAAGCGTCGGGAAAGCAACGTCATTAGGTCGAGAAAGGTGCCGAGCGGCCCAATCTTGCTGCGCACATGCTCGAACATCAGCATCTGCCCGCCTGGCTTCAGCACGCGATGCAGCTCGCGAAGGCCACGCACAGGACTCGGGACGGAACAGAACGTGCAGACCGTTACAATCGTATCGAAGCTTGAATCCGGGAATTCCAACTCGCACACGTCCATCTGGCGCAATTCAATCTTTCCGTCGTATTCCGCCGCTTTCTGCGCCGCCCGCTCCAGCATCTTCGCGCTGATGTCTATTGCGATTATGTGCTGGCCGGGCGGGAAAAACTTGAAGTCGTTGCCGGTGCCGGCAGCCACCATGAGCGTCTCACTCTGCATCTTGGCGAAGAGTTGACGCTTGTAAGCGCCGAGCCGGTGGTCGTCGGCAAAGCTCAGGAAGTCGAAGCTGCCGCTGGCTGCGTCCCATTTTCGTTGTGTTTGGATGTCCACGAAAACCCTCCGGTTGAAGTCAGTCGCCGGCCTCGACCACGGCGCCTCTGAGAATGTGGTCGTAGACCTGAATAACCATCACCACGATCGCGCCGAAGATCGCTCCGACAAGGACCGCAGCCTCGAGCGTTCGGGAGCCGGCGGCCATTGAATCGCGCATTCCAAAGAACATCCCACCGTACATGCCGATGAGAGACGCAGGCACCATCGAGTTAAACATTCCGATGAGGGGGCCCAGAAGTAACCCAACGGCGATGTGGATGATCGTGCCAATCGCCATACCGATGAGCATGGCGATGACCATGTCCATACCAGGCCAAATGGTAGCCCGCACGCCGAGTGCGGTGAGGGCACCGACTGCCATGCCCGCCAAGTAGTCGCCAAACATGAAGTACATGCTGCCTCCGATAGCCAGTGCGAATCTAGGTCGCGTCTTCGCTCTGAGCGGGACGCGGTCCCACGTCGCTCTGGACGCCGCCGCAGAACTTAGGGTGTGACGCACGCTTGAGCCTCAGTGTGACTCGGATCCATTCGGAGCAGAGGACGGTGCCGCTGAACCACCCATCATCCCGCCCATGTTTCCCATACCCCCGGAACCACCACTCATCATTCCATGCATGTGCTTCATATCCCGCATGTGCTTCATGCAGCAGCCCTTTCGACTAGAGCTTTTGCCCATCATCCTGGTGTGGGACGTGTCGTTTTCGCCGGGCGAAGGAGCCGCTCCCTGATTCATATTGTTCATCCCTGTTGCCGGACTGCCCGAACTGCCGCCCATCATCTCGCCCATTCCATTCATCATTCCGCCCCCGGTACTCGGGCCAGCATTGGTACCGCCCGATCCGCTTGCCGCTTCGCCGGGTGTGGCTTGCGCCATGCTCATTGATGTCCACGTCAAAGCGAGCATCGCGACAAACAAGGCGGTGCAAGCCGCTTTCGCCACATGGTTTCTTGATTTCATCGAAACTCCTTTCTTCTCTCAGTCCTCGGTATTAACGTTCTTGTTCTTCAAGGTCCGGTCCGGCCTATTATCGCGGCTCCGTCGCATCCTAGACATTGATCTTTCAGCTGGCTGTTGGGGCGAACAGGTCGCAGTAAGCCATCGGACTAATCGTCCCGGCGACCACCTTACAAGTCGCCTCCATCATGGACCTACAACCGCCGCCTGATCCCGGTTGAAAGAATCTGCAATGCATGCAATTGCGACCGTCATTGCAACCTGCAAAGCGATAATGGACCAAGCTTTTATCGGCTTTCGTCTCGGCTTCGGGGTTGCCCGAGGTAACCAATCCAATCAAAAGGGCACCGCCGCAGACAGCGCTGAGCTTTTTCAGAAAATCGCGCCGATCAAATCCTGAACTACGCATGCTAAAACCTCTTCTTGGTTGCTTCTAATCCTGTCAGCGCACACTCCCAGTCAGCTCGGGCGGACGCCCACGCAAGAAGCGCCTGCCCGAAAGACAGGCAGCACCGGTTCAGAAACAGGACCATAAGACCAGCCTTGGAGCCTGGTACGCGGCGTGCTATCTGGACTGGTGTTTTGGTTATGTCGAACAGCCGAACGTCGGTTACTTCGCTTGCGCTTCTCGCGGCAGTGATCCTGCTCGCTGCCAGCGCCGTCTGGGCGGGCGTCGGGTCCGATGCATCGGCACAGGCGCAGACATCCGGCCGCACCTGCGTCGTCCAGTACGACGCTCTGCTGCTGCAGGCTAAGCAGGCCTTGGCTCTATCCGATCGAGCTGCAGCGTTGGAACTGCTGCTGCACGCCAGGCAAGTAGCCAGACAGTGCCCGGACCTCCGAGACCAAGAGTCGACCGGTGTCGCGCTCGCCGACAACACTTACCGCATCCCTTAACGCAGAGCGCGATCGATTTCCTCGGGAGCCACTTGCTGGCCGTTCTTGAGACGATTTATCAAGTCGTCGAGCTGGACACGCTTCGACATCCAACGGCCCAGTGGCGGCCCCTTGGGCGGCACGGGCATCTGGCGGTCAACCTGCTCCTTTCGGGTTTCGAGTTGGCTCAAGGTGATTTGCTGTTCCGTTGTAAGAGTTCTTCCGACGCCCACGGGACCCGCAAAGGTTGGCACGGTGGCAGCGATGAGGACGGCCAGCGATATGGCGCTTACGGCTATAGGTTTCATTTTCGAACCTCCAAAGTCGCGTGAAAAAGCGCGAGGTCTTGGGCCATTGACCCTGCGCGCGTGCGTGGGGCGCTTCAGGGCTTGAAGCCGAAGACTAAATGAACGGAGGAACGAAAATCAGATCTGACGGGAACAGAGAACGTCGATCAAAGGGGGCGGGGATGCCGGCGAGGGCCGAGCCGAATACGTAAGCGAAGCCAACAGTCGGGGCGCCGCCTCGACGACGCTAACGGAAATGGGCGTAATCTCCGGAGCCTGAGTCGCACTCGGGTGTCCCAGCGCCGGCTGAGGGGTTACCGCCGTTTGACAACAATCTGCCGCGTGATGGACCGATTGCGCCGGACATTTCGTCGTGCAGCAATTGCGATCGTTGGCTGCCGCCGCGCGAACTGATCCACACCCCAGCCCTAGCTGGAAGATCAAAGCAAAAACGAGTAGCGCACTTACGATCTTGACCACGGCATCATAAATCTAGTCCGCTAGAGCGAATCGCGCAATAGGCGGAATGGCCCAATGGCGGATGGCCCGACAGATCTGATCCTTCGAGCGCGTGGTTCGGAAGTAGATCGGGATGCCGATAGCGTCGAGGTATGGCAAGAGGTGAAGAGGCCCATCTGGGCATCTCGTGTTGACGTGGATCGCCAAGATTGATACGCGGTTGACGCCACAGGATCAAAAGTCATGCATTATGATCGCGACTCGCAGTCGGATTCGAGAACCGTAAGCCGCGAAACCGAAAACGATTCGCTCGGCGCGCCTTTAATTTCGAGTGCACGACGCGAAGCGGCTAAACGGATTTCCTCGGCAACCTGGGTTGGATTGTTCATCGCGACCGCTCTGCCCTTGCTCGCACCTTTTCTTCCATTTGTCGGTCCTCCAGCCGATCCGGGCGTTCACACCGTACAGGTGTCCGGTCTAACTGCTCGGTTCACGGTCGATTCCGCAGCCTTGGGCCATTTTGCCGCAAACGTTGAGCGCGACATCGCTTTCAAATGGGCCCGCTCGCTCGGCCTCATCCTTCTGATTGTCCTCTGGGAGCGGAAACCGTTGGCTTCAATCGGGCTTAAGAGAGTGTCTTGGCGCGACATCTCTGTGGTCGTCGGTGGATACCTGGTGGTCTTCGTGATCGGTCATCTTCTGGACCTCTTTCTTCCGAAGCGCGTTCCGAGCGATGTTCAGTTGGCGACGATGTTGTTTCCGTTTCCGTTACGCGTGGCAATGGTACTGACCGCCGCAGTGACGGAAGAGATCGAGTCCCGAGGTTTCCTGATTGAACGGCTGGAGGCGATCACCGGCAGCACGTCGGCCTCCGCAGTCCTGGCTTTTCTCGTTTTCCTGCTCCAGCACGCAACTTCCTGGGGAATAGCGCACGCTGTTCGCACCGCTCTTTGGACGACGGTCTTGATCGGCGTTTACTTGTGGCGCCGGAACTTGCTCGCGTGTATTTCGTTACATTTGCTGGCTGACGTTACGGCGCTCCTCGCCATACCGAAAATCAGATAAGACGCCGCGTACGGCACCGCAGATCGCATCTGTTGTCGAGCCTGGCCTGAAGCTCACCAGGCGATATCACTCAGCTTATGGCGCGGCGCACCCGAGTCTCCCTAACGCGCCGCTGCCGACCCGTCTTCGGTGCGCCATTCGTGCAGGTGCTCAATCCGCAGGCACCATGCTCACTTGGTCAGTCACTCGAAAACGAGTCGATCAACGAAGATTTCCCAGATTTTTGGCGAATAATTTTCACGGCACGAATATTGCGACTACGCGCCTAAAGCTCGTGCCTTACTTTTGAGGGAACGGATGAAAACGCTGCGCAACAGGAGGAATCCGCATTTGAACATCAGAATCCGAAGACCATCGATGAGGCCGACCCTGGCAGCGTTAGCTGCGGTAGCGGTTATCTGCACTCCGGCCTTCGCAATAGCGGACGGCAGTTCTAGTCCGACGGTCGCGGAGCAGCAGGAGAAGATCGACGAGCTAAACAAGCAGATACAGCAGTTGAACCAGCAGAAAGCCCAGTTGACCGCTAAGCTCAACGAGGCAGAGGCAAAGGTGCCCGCAGCTGCACCAAGCCCTGCGCCACCGCTTTCGTCGCCGAGCATCACGGGCCCCTTACAGATGGCTTCGCCGAACGAACTTGACACCTACCTGCCCGGACTCTCCGAGATCGGCGAGCGCATACCGGGCGTATCGGATCTCGGGAAGCTGGACTTTAACGGCGTCTTCAGCGGCATTGGAATCGTTCAGAATCATCCCGTCCGGGCAAGCGGGGATCGGACAGACCGCGCGGATATTAGCAATGCGCAAATAATTATTCAGAAACCCGATGGTCTTGTGCAGTTCTATTTGCAGGCCGGAGCTTATGACATCCCGGCGCTAGGAACGCCCTTGGTTCCAGCGGGAAAAGCGCTAAGCGATCTCTACGGTCCCTTGCCGGTCGCCTATCTAAAGATCGCTCCCTCCAACAACTTTTCGATTATGGCCGGGAATCTGCCAACGCTGATCGGCGCGGAGTACACGTTTACATTTGAGAACATAAACATCGAGCGGGGCTTGCTGTGGAATCAGGAAAACGCGATCAATCGTGGTGTCCAGCTCAACTACAACGTGGGCCCGCTCAGCGCGGCACTTAGCTGGAACAACGGATTCTATTCCAAGAGCTACACCTGGCTTTGGGGCTCGTTGACCTATGCTTTGAATTCAACCAACTCCCTGACTGCCGTCGGTGGACAGAACCTTGGATTTTCTAAATTTTCCAATTTCGCCGCCCCGGCCACTCTTAACAACAGCGGAATATACGATCTTATATATACCTACAACGCATCGCCATGGATTATTCAGCCGTACTTTCAATGGACCTATGTGCCGCACAATTCTGAGATCGGAGTACTGAAATCAACGTCTACCCTGGGAGGAGCAATTCTCGCGAGTTACGCTCTCACTGATAATGTTTTCATGGCCGCGCGCGCCGAATATATTGGCAGTACGGGCAACATGACGGACGGCGCCGCCAATTTGATATACGGTCCGGGCAGCAGGGCATGGTCTTTAACACTTACACCGACCTATCAGTACAAGAAGTTTTTCTTTCGACCCGAGGTCTCTTTCGTGCAAGCGATGAACTACACATCGGGTGACGTATTCGGCTCGGAGGGCAAGAATCCGGCGCAGGTCCGAGGCCTTATTGAAACCGGATTCATCTTCTGATCCGGCGGAGTCTCGACAAGTTTGCTGGAAGAATTGACGACATCACTGAATCGAAAAGTGCGCGCACCGATTCACGATCGGGAGAACGAGGGGAAAATGAGACGAGTCGCTGTGTTGCTCGGCGGAGTGTTGTTAGTGCTCGGTATGACCTTGGCCACAATTCGGGCGGGTGCCCAACCGGAGGTGGTCACGAACGATAATCTGAACCAAATGATCGCGGGAGCAAAAACCCCGTCATCACCAGGGTGTAGAGCCGGTCGTCCTCGAGCCGGATGTTGAAGTGCACGCCATCCACCCAGACGTAGACATATTCGCGCCCCGTGAGATCGCGGTGGCGAAAGTCGCGGTATTCTTTCTCCGAGTCCCCGGTCAGTCGCGCGATGTTGGTCGGCGACAGCCCAGCGACGTCCTCGGCTAGTGTGATGTCCCATTAATAACTTTACAAAGGCGTTTGAGCTTTTCGAGGATGGAATCGGCAGTGGCGGTCCACACGAACGGACGGCGATGCAGGTTGTAGTTGGTTACATAGGCGTCGATCTTCTGTACCAACTCGCGCACGTTGCGGAACGAGCCGCGCCGGATCGCCTGTTGAGTGATGAGCCCGAACCAGCGCTCCACCTGGTTGAGCCAACTCGAATAGGTCGGGATGTAGTGCAGGTGATAGCGCCGATGGCGGGCGAGCCAGGCCTTGACCCTGGGATGTTTGTGGGTGCCGTAGTTGTCAGCGATCAGATGAACCTCAAGCCCGGCCGGGATACTGGCGTCGAGGTGCCTGAGAAAGCTCAAAAACTCCTGATGGCGGTGGCGCGGTTTGCATTGGGTGATTACCGCACCGTCGAGGATGTCGAGCGCCGCGAACAGCGTGGTGGTGCCGTGGCGGTAATAATCGTGGGTCACCCCTTCGACGTAGCCCAAGCCCATCGGCAGCACCGGTTGAGTGCGTTCGAGCGCCTGGACCTGGCTCTTCTCGTCTACGCACAGCACCAGCGCTTTGTCGGGCGGGTGGAGATACAGCCCCACCACGTCGCGAACCTTCTCGACGAAGAACGGATCGGTGGAAAGCTTGAAGCTCTTGCTGCGGTGGGGCTGGACCCCGAACAAGGCGAAGTAGCGCGCCACCGTGCTCTTGGATATGCCGCTCGCCGCGGCCGCGCTGCGTACGCTCCAATGAGTCGCATTGGGCGGACGGGTCCGGAGCACTTTGCGCATCAGCGCCGCCACCCGCTCGTCGCTGTAGTTGCGCGGGCGTCCCGGCCGCAGTTCCCCGTGCAATCCAGCCACCCCGCGTTCGCGCCAGCAGCGCCGCCAATGGCTAATGGTCGGCACGCTCACCCCACAGCGCTCCGCTATGCTCCCATTGGAGACCCCGCCCGCCGACATCAGTACGATCCGCGCTCGCCGCACCAGCGAATGCGGCAAGCTGCGCGAGCGTACGATCGAATCCAACTGCTCGCGCTCCGCCGAACTCACCTTCACCACCACATTAGGTCTGCCCATCGCGCACCATGGTAGCAGACCTGTTCGTCCACTTAAATAAGTTATTAATGGGACAGCACACTAGAAGGGCATTAAGGAAGGGGCGGAAATCCCCGGTGGAGAGTCCGCGCAGGTAGAGAATCGGCAGCACTTCGGCGACCTTGGACGAACGGCGCATGTAAGGCGGCAGGATTTGGCTGGTGAAGCGCCTGCGCTTCCCCTGTTCATCGCGCCGACGGTCATCGACTCGTGGCGCTTGCACCTCGACGGTTCCCGCTCCCAGGGTCAATTTGCGACTGGCGGCGCGACCGTTGTGCACCACCAAGGCGTGTCCATCTTCATCGCGCTCGCCGCGATGGCCTTCCACGTAAGCGTCGGATTCCGCCTTCAGCGCCGCCATCAGCATCCGCCGCGCGCCCTCTCGCGCGATCTCGTCCAGCAGCAAAAGCTCCCCGCCCGCTTCCCCATCGTCCCGCTTCTCGACTACCTCCAGCATCGGTGGTGTCGTCCTTCCACCCGGCTCTCACCGGGGTTCGCGTGGTCTACGCGGAAGGGTACGCCGCCTTTCTCATCCTGTCATCGATCCACAACTTTCGGTGATAGCTCGATCCGCGCAGACGGGTTTGGGTAGCGGCGAGTTGAAAAGCTGGGAGGGTGAGGCGGGCCGGGCGACAAATGCCGCCGAACCCGCCTCGCCAATTTACTGCCCGGATTGCGCCTCTACCTTTTTAGCCATCTCTCGATGGTAGACTGCAAGAGCTTTGTCCTGGCTTGCAGCTTGCTGGTACGCGGTTACAAGCGGATTGCAGTGCAGTTGATTAATGGGTTTGGTGTACATGTTTCTCATGTCGCGATGAAGCTCCGCCTTTTTTTCGTTTTCTGCCGCTTCCCTATCGTAGTACTCTGCGATCATCTCATGGTCAGCGGGCGTCTTCGCCTCCTCCAACTTCTGCTTTAGGTTAGCATCGCTAACGACGTGATCCTGGGCAACTGCCCGCATGACAGGCAGTGTGGTCGCAGCAAGCACTACAAGCCCCGCTGCGAGCAACATGGTTACTCGCTTCATTTTCTCCTCCTCTAGGTTGTCGTTTCCCTCAGCGGGCCACGCGTGACCGTCGATACGCTAATCTCGTGCCAGTGCAGACTGTGGTCGCGTCCGGATCTACTACGCGCCTTTGAGAAAAGGCCATGCTTACTTGACCACGAGGACTGGGATCTCGGCGAGGTCAATCACGCGGCGTGTCACGCTGCCGGCAAGCGCGCGCCGGAGCCCCCTCCGGCCGGTCTTACCCATCACCAACAGGTCCACCTTCTCCTTGTCGGCAAGTTTCAGGATGGTCTCGTGCGGCGTGCCGTGGTCCACGACACCGCGAGCTGGGACCGAGTTCTGCTGAGCGAGTTTTTCCACCTCCGCCACGTATTTCTGCGCGTTGTCCGACATCGCCTGGCGGGCCTGGTTGTCGGTCTTGGCAAGCGCGCGCGCGAGTTCCTTGACCACTTCGTCATCAATGACATGGGCCACTAGAAGTTGAGCACCGTCGCGCGCCGCCAGCGTGACTGCGAGCCGTGCGGCTTTGAGCGATGCGTCGGAGCCGTCTGTCGCTATCAGAATCCGATCGAACAAACCCATCAGGTGCCTTCGCCTCGCCGGCTCTGCACGCGTTTGAGCTGGAAGAGCTCCTCCCGCTCGCGTTCTTCGAGACCACCCTCCATATAGATCAGCGTTTCGCGGTATTGCGGGATCAACAGGTTTTGCAACGCGTTGACGCGTTTCTGAGTCTTGCGGAGTTCAACCGCCAGGCGGTGAAAAGCGATTTCCAGCTCCGCAAGCTCGACTAGTCGATGCATTGCCGCAAGAAACCCTTGTCGGGCAACGTCCAGCTCCAGCGACGTGCCGAACAATCCCCACGGCGGCGGCTCGTCATCGGGCTCCCAGGTCAGCAGCGGCAGGACCACTCCGAACAGGCTTCGCTCCTGCATCGAGATGTCGGCCAACGGCGGCGACGCCAGCGCGGCACGCGCAACTTGATCCCTTCCCAGCGTCACGCAGGCCGCCGCCAACTGCCGATATGCTTCCTCCAGCAACTTGTGCGCCTCGGTCCTGGCGCGGCGCATATCTTCCATGTGGCTGAACAACTCGCGCAGGATGATTTCCCGCTTCTCGTCGAGTAATTGCCGGCCCTCTTGCGCGAGAGCGAGATCCTCTTTCAGACGCAGGAGGTTGGTTTTTGTGGTGGGTAGAGGCAGCCGTTCCATGGCTTACTTGAGATGCTCGGAGATTTCTTGCTCACTTACTCGGGTCAGGTCGGCGACCGGTATCTCCTTGAGCATGCGCCAGCCGAGATCGAGGGTCTGGTCTATGGGACGATTTTCCGACAAGGGCTGGCCGATGAATTCTTTCTCGAAGCGGCGTCCGAACTCCAGATACATGCGGTCGCGGCCGGCGAGTTCATCCTCACCGATTATTGCCGCCAGCATCCGGATGCGTCTGGTATACGCGTAGGCGCTGTAAAGTTGGTTCGACAGGTGCGCGTGGTCGCCGCGCGTCCTTCCCTCTCCAATGCCGTCACTCATCAGGCGGGACAGCGAGGGCAGGACATTTATCGGCGGATAGACTCCAGTGCGATCGAGATCACGCTCCAGGACAATCTGGCCCTCGGTGATGTATCCGGTCAGGTCCGGAATCGGATGGGTTATGTCGTCATTGGGCATGGTGAGAATCGGGACTTGAGTTATCGAGCCGGGCTTGCCCTGGATTCTTCCGGCGCGCTCATAGAGCGACGCCAAATCACTGTAGAGGTAGCCGGGATAGCCCTTGCGGCTCGGGACCTCACCCTTGGCTGAGGCGACTTCCCGCAGCGCCTCGCAATACTGCGTCATGTCGGTCATCACCACCAGCACATGCATGCCGCAGTCGAAAGCCAGATGCTCAGCAAGCGTGAGCGCGGTTCGCGGCGTAACCAAACGCTCGACAGCGGGATCATCGGCGAAATTAACGAACATCGCTACGCGCGGCAGCGCTCCGCTCTCCTCGACGCTGAGGCGGAACATCTCGGCCACATCGCGGCTTGCCCCGATAATCGCGAAGATGACTGCGAAGCCTTCGTGTTCTCCGGGAACCTGCGCCTGACGCACTATCTGAGCCGCCAACTGATTATGAGGAAGACCGCTGCCTGAAAAGATGGGGAGTTTCTGCCCGCGGACCAAGGTATTCATGCAGTCGATGGCGGAGATTCCGGTCTGAAGGAAGTCCTGTGGATAAGCGCGAACCGCAGGATTGATCGCGGCGCCGTTAACATTGCGCCACTCGCTGGCGAGCGGGTCGGGCCCGCCATCAAGAGGACGGGCAAAGCTGTCGAAGGTTCGGCCAAGCATCTCGGCGGCAACCGGGATTTCCAACGCGCGGTTGAGACATCGCACCCGCGTTCCTGCCGGCGACAAGCCTTCGGTTCCCTCGTAGACTTCGATCGCAACCGTTTCTTTGCTGGCAATGAGCACGCGCGCGGTGCGCGCTCGTCGATCCTCGCCCAGAACCTCTACCATCTCGCCGTAGGCGATGCTGCGGCTGCCGTCGAGGAACACGAGCGCGCCCGAGACGCCCTTGAGACCGCAGTAAACCTTTCCGCTTTCGGTTCTCATTTCACCTTTTGGAACTCGGTGTAAAGAGCGTCCATCTCGCGGTCGATCAGCGCCGTGAGTGCCTTAAGCATGTCGAGCTGGTCATTGGGGATCTTTTCCTTGGCCCGCACCAGTTCTTCGCGTGGTGACATTTCGCGGATACGGTGGATTGGAGCGCCTCGTTTCACAATCTCTTTCGCGCGTGCGACAAAGTGAAGGACGGCTTTGAGCAGTCCAAGCTGCTTTTCGGGTCGGCAGAAGGTGTCGATCGCATCGGTGGCGTTCTGCTGCAGACAGGCTTCTTGGAGCAGTCTTGAACCTTCGATTATCAAGCGCTGATCGTCAGGGAGGGCATCTTCCCCGACCAGGCGGACGATGCGTTGAAGGCGGCTATCCTCCTGCAGAAGCTGGAGGGCTTGTTCCCTCAACTCACGCCATTGCGCGTCGTACTGGCTGTGCCACCATTCGGAAACGTCGTCGAGGTAGCCGCTGTAGCTCTCGAGATAGTTGATGGCGGGGAAGTAGCGCGCGGCGGCGAGTTCTTTATCCAGCGCCCAAAAGCAGCGGGTGAAGCGTTTGGTATTTTGCGTAACCGGCTCTGAAAAATCGCCGCCAGCCGGAGATACCGCGCCGATAATGGTCACTGAGCCCTCATTACCAGCCAGCGTTCTCACCCGCCCGGCCCGCTCGTAGAACTGTGCGAGGCGCGCGGCCAAATAGGCCGGGAAGCCTTCTTCCGCTGGCATCTCCTCAAGCCGCCCCGACACTTCGCGCAGTGCTTCGGCCCAGCGCGACGTGGAATCCGCCATCACGGCGACATGGTATCCCATGTCGCGGTAGTACTCGGCGATGGTTATGCCGGTGTAAATACTGGCTTCGCGAGCGGCCACCGGCATATTGGAGGTGTTGCCGATCAACACCGTCTTTTCCATCAACGGACGGCCGGTGCGAGGGTCGGTCAACCGCGGAAAATCCATCAGCACCTCTGCCATCTCGTTGCCGCGCTCGCCGCATCCGACATACACGATCACGTCGGCCTCGGCCCATTTTGAGAGCTGATGCTGGGTAACCGTTTTGCCGGTTCCGAACCCGCCGGGAATCGCCGCGGTTCCGCCCTTGGCAAGAGGAAAGAATAAGTCAAAGACCCGCTGCCCGGTAATAAGTGGGACGAGCGGCCTGAGGTGCTCCTGGTACGGGCGTGGGCGTTTAACCGGCCACCGTTGAGCCATGGTGATCGGGACTTCGTCGCCATCGCGGGTGATTACGGCAACGGTATCGGAAATCGAATAATCGCCCTCGGTCGCGATGGTGGTGAGTTTTCCGGAAAGTTCGGGCGGCACCAGCAGACGATGCTCGATCACGGAAGTTTCCTGGATCGTGCCCAGCACCTCGCCGCTGCGCAGGTCAGCGTCTTTTGACTTGCTCGGCACAAATGTCCAGCGGCGGTCCGGGTCGATAGGAGCAGCTTTGACGCCTTTTTCTACATAGGGGCCCTTGCGCTGCAGGACGTTGAGCGGACGCTGAATGCCGTCGAAGACACTGCCGATAAGACCTGGGCCAAGCGTGACGAACATTGGAAACCCGGTCCCGAACACGGGCTCGTCAGGCCTCATTCCGTCGGTCTCCTCATAGACCTGGATCAGCGCCTGCTGACCCGACAGGCCGATGATCTCGCCGACGAGACGGTCGGCCCCGACTTCGACCTGTTCGCCCATGAAGACTTCGCTGGTGAGCTCGGCCCTCACCACCGGGCCGCTGATCCAGGCTGCCCGTCCGACCGGTCTTGCGGCCTTGCTGTTACTATCGGTCCCTCCGTCGTTCATATCTGATCCCAGCGGGTCTCTTTTCCCCACAGGATTTCGGCGACCAATGCGCGTGAGCGCAGGCGATGGCGGGCGACGATCGAGTTGAAGCTGTTGTCGTACAGAGCACGTCCGTCGGCCTGGGAGATGATGCATCCACCGGCACGGATCAGGTTGTTCTGTCGCACCTCGATTCGCTTATCTTCGAGCGGCGCCGAATTCAGAGTCTGCGAAGCGAGGTTGTAATCCTCCGGCATCACCTCAACGATGAAACTCTCCCCTTCCAAAGCAGCGACTCCCTCTCGAACAAGGTCGACCAAGATGCGCGGATAAGCCGGACCGTTTCGACTCTCCGCAAGTCGTTCTTCGACTTGAGCAAACACACGATCGATCAATTCTTCACGCGCTTCCAAAACCTTCTGCCGGGCCTGCACGTGAGCCGCGCCAAGCGTTGCCGCGCTCTCGCGGTTTGCGCGCTCGGTGTCGGCGAGCCGGATGGTCTGCCGCTGGCGGTCGGCTTGCTGCTCCGCTTGAGCGACGATCTGCAGGGCTGCGGCTTGGGCGCTTTCCTTTATTTTCTTCGCCTCGGCGTTGGCTTGTGCCAGCACGGCCTCCACCAGCAGATTGACATTTGAATCCTGTGTCGCCATGAGACTTCAGAGCTTGATTCCCAACGCGGAAAGCAACAGGGCCCGCGAATCCATGCCCCGGCCGCGCGTCGGACGTGTGCCTGCTATGACCTGGACTATTGTGCCCGCCAGCATGGCGTCGCGTATTTCCGGGCGCATCCAATCGGCCACGGACTCTGTGATCAGCAGCAAAACCGACCCTTGGTGCTCGCTGGCTGCCCTGAAATCGCGCAAGGCATCTTCGGGGCTGGTCGGCACGGTACCGGCAACGCCAATGAGGGCAAAGCCTGCGACCACTTCTTCTTCGCCCAGAACGTAAGGCGTCATCGCAGTTTCCCCAGAATCATGACCGAAACGATCAATCCGTAAATCGCGATGCCTTCGGCCAGACCGACGAAGATAAGGGCGCGCGGAGCCACTTCAGGACGTTCACCGACCACGCCCATCGCTGCGGCCCCGACCATACCGACTGCGATTCCGCCGGCAATGGTGCTTGCCCCAACCGAAGCGGCAGCCGCGATTAAGCCCCACTTCATCACTTCGGGCGCCACTGCAGCGGGCTGGCCAGGGGCCTGCTGCGCCAACAAAACCAATGGCGTAAGCACTGCGACAAACGTCACCAGCAGCGACGCGGCTGCGATCTTCACACCGGTTCGGATACGAGCCATGTTGCCTCCTCGTTAGACCTCAAGCGGACGGAACGCTTCGCCTCCGCCTTTGAAGAACTTGCTGAACAGTTCGTAGTATTCGAGTCGAATCGCCTGAATCGAGGCCACCAATCCCTCAAGCAAGATGATGACGACGTTTCCCACAACCATTGTGATCCAGTACCAAACACCACCGCCCGGGAGGCGCGACAGGTTTTCTGCGAGCGCGAAGACCGCCGCGAACAGACCGATATGTGCGAGCGAAAATGCGGACAGCCGGATGAAGGAAACCGTATTGGCGAGATAAGAGAGAAATACGTCGGCCAGATCCATCAGCGACTCGATGAAAATCAGCGGGGTCTGCTTCCAGACCTGCTTTTGCTGTGCTTGTCGACGCCGTACGACTTCCTCGATCGGCCGGCGGAAGACAATGGTGAGCGCCGGAATCCCAATGAGAAGGACGAGTGCGGAGCCGGTAAGGCCAACTTCACCGGTCAACAGGAACTTCGTCGCTATCGCCAGGCAAACCCAGTACATGAACGCGCCAACTAGTCCGTGTTCGCCAAAGATCGCGGCGGAGGTTTCGCCGCTGCGCAGACCGTTAACCACGTTGAGCAGCAGCCCGATGCTGATGAGTGCAGCGCCGAAGGCGAGTGCGACCGTGATCGACGTCGACACGTTGCGCATTGGATTGAACCATAGCGGCGGCAGGAGGCTCTCGGCGCCGAAGACGCTGCCGTAGAGAAGCCCGAATAGGGCCGAGGCAAGGCCGCATTCAATCAGAAGGACGCCAATGTCCGTGTAGCGGTAGGAGGTTCGGAAGATCAGGTAGCCGATCAGGGCAAGCAGCAGTCCCTGGCCAAGGTCGCCGAACATCACCCCGAACATGATCAGGAAGCTTACGGCCAGAAAAGCGGTAGGCTCTACTTCACCGTAGCGCGGAGTGCCGTAAGCGGTCGTGATCCTCTCGAAGGGCTTGAGCAGCAAGGGGTTATTGAACAGCACTGGAATCATTGTGAAGCTGCCCGCCATACGCCTGAATTCGTCCGGAGCGACCACTTCGACATAAGCGGCACCTGAGGCGTGTTCTTGTACGACGCGCCGCAACTCTTCGAGGTGCTCCTTCGGCACCCAGCCTGAAATGATCATCGTATGTCCCACGGAGCCGAAACTGCGCTGCGCTCTGGCCAGTCCCCCAGCTATCTCGGCCTTACGCCGAATGGTTGCCAGGGGCGTCAGTGCCTGGAGGCTCGCGCGCCTCAGCGTCTCACGAACGGTCCGGAGCTCACCAGCAATATCGTCGGCACGTTTGGTCGCGGATCGCGCTGCAGCCGCAATCGCCTGGTCCGGGACCGCGAATTCCTCGAATTGAGCTTGCCGAAGGACTTCATCGAGCCGCTCCAGGTCGGCCGGCAGAGCCGCGGTTAACACCGCTCTGCCACCCTCGATATCGCCCAATTCCTGAAAGAGATGAGGGACCTCGGCCGTCGCGGACATCTTCTCTAGCACGGAGGAGAGGTGTTCTGGTGGGACTATTCCGAGCTTGACGGCGAGCCGCCCTGACTCTATCAGCGCCGCCGGCTCCACCTGCGAGTCCGCGAGGAGCTTAAAGAGCTGCGACGCCCGCGAAGTGCTCGGCTCAAGCTCGGTCAGACGGCGCGCAGCATCCGCGAGCGTTGTCAGGGTCTTTTCCAGCTTGTCAAGTCGGTCGCCGAAGGTTGCGAGTTCCTCTTCGCTAACGCCTTCGACGCTGATCGCCAGCGGTTCGTAACGGAGACCGACCAGTTCCATGAGACGTTTTGCACGATCCACTATCGCAGCGCAGCGCTGCTCGGTATCACCGCCCTGTCGCCCCTCTAGCAGGCCACCTCCCTGTGTTACAGCAGCATGCACGTCCACGAGATGGACCAGGCGCATGCGCGCCAGCGCCCAGGTGACACGCGAAACGTGGGTTTTGAGGACATAGATGTCCACCCTGACGAGTTCGACTGGCCTAAGCACGGGACTCACCGGTAGAAGTTGGTCCGCGCCAACGAATCAACCGATCCAGGATCGCCTCGCGTTCCAGGCCCCATTTTTTCCCCTCGTAAATGGCAACCAGATCGGCCATTTCAAGCTCCGTCAGCAAGACGTAGGCGATGGCAAAGCCGGCGTGAAACGGAACGGAATAGAGGGGCCTCGTCGCCTCCTTCGATAACTCGCGCATCACTGCGGTCCTCAGGGAGCCGTTGCGACGGCCACCGCCGGGCCAAACCGGTAGCGGCTCCTCGCCGGTCCACTCCCACAGACGACGGCGGTCGGATGGGCTCAGCCGGAAACCGAACTCTACGAGATGCGTGCCGGCAGCCTCACCTGTCAGATGGAAGGTCTTCTTGACGCGTTCTACGGCGAGAACATTTGTCGTATCCGCCACAGTGCCGATGAGGCGATTGACGATCGCATGTTCGAAGCTCGAAAATGGTTCACAAGCCTTGATCAGGCGCGCAAAGAACCGATGGTCAAGCGCGCTCTCCAGTCGCAGTAGCGGCGAACTGCCCGCAGCGTCTGAGCCGGTGGCCTCGAACGTCCTGATTGCTTCGGCGATGACCTCTCCATACGGCGTATCTTTGAGGGCCACTGTGGCTTTTTCGAGATCGTCCGCTGCGAGGATGGCTGAAAGAGGGAGAGATGAGCCTGTGGGTAGCACGGGCAACATCGACAAAAGCCGCCGCCGATTGGCGCCTCGCACGATCCCTCGCAACACCGTCTTAAGTGCCTCGATCTCGACCTTAGCGAGGTAAGCGAGACACAGCTCGTGGGCGTCGGTCGGCACAATAGTCGCCACCTTCTCGGCGCGCGCGACCCATTCAGACTGAAGGCAAAAGGCGAGGCTGTTGCCTTCGCTCCGAAGCGCGGCTGCGTGGCGCGTCGTGCGCAGTGCTGCAAGAAATTCCGGAACGTTCGCGGCGTTTAACAGCAACTCGTACTCGGCAGGCCGGAGCAGATCGCCGAACAGAGTTCGAACAGTGGCGCTCGGCCCCGCATATTTCAATGCTCGCGCAATCACGATTCACCGACTAACAGCGCGACGAGTTGATTAACCGCCTGAATCAACCGCGACGCTGAGGCTGCACGCATGGCTTCGATATGTCTTCTGGCTTCCTGTGCGAGGGCTTGGTTCTGCCGCTCCGATTTTTCCCGGACCTTGGATGCCTCGGAATGGCTAGTTGCATTCGAGGCCGCCGTCTCGACGGTTCGCTGGGCGCGCCGCTTGGCGTCAGCAACAATCTCGGCGGCTTCTTCCCGCGCGCGCTTCACAATGCCGTCGGCCTTTTGCTCCGCTTCGAGCAGCCGCGCGATCGCAGGTTGCGCTGGCTTTTTCGCTGCTGCGGCAATATCTTCCGGATCTTCAGGCGTCACTGCACTGCTTTTGAGCTTGGGTGATACTTAGCATTCAATGAACGAGTCCGGATCCGCCTTGAATTTCTCGAGGCAGGAGAGTGAGCAGAATCGAAACTCCGTTCCGCCATGCGTCACGCTGTAACTCTTCGGCGTTGTCACCTCCATGCCGCACACCGGGTCCTTGAACGTTCGAGGTGATTCCATCTTATTAGAATCCTGCGACCGGGAGGTGTGTTCTGACTTTGCCATTCCTTAGCCTCCGTCTTTGCGTCGCGCTGATATTGGTGTTCGGCGGCCGCCAGCCCGGTGAGCGATCGCGAGGTGCATGCCAAGATGGCGGCGCATAGCGAATGCTTTCCTTTTTCATCCGCGAGCTTCATTGTGTTCGCCCTGTCGAATCTGGTGGCCTCGCCAAAGTTCGTAGAGGATAGGAATTATGATCAGCGTCAGGATTGTCGATGACACCATGCCCCCGACCATGGGCGCGGCGATTCGCTTCATGACGCTCGCACCAGTCTCGCTGCTCCACATGATGGGAAGCAGACCGGCGATAATTGCGCTGACGGTCATCATCTTGGGCCGCACTCTTTCGACGGCGCCCTGCATGATCGCGTCGTAGAGGTCGGACGGTGTGAGGCGGCTCCCTTGCTTCAGCTTAGCTTCATAGGCCTCGTCCAGGTAAATGATCATTACGACGCCGGTCTCGGCAGCCACACCGGCCAGCGCGATGAAGCCGACCATGGTAGCAACGCTCATGTTGTAACCGAGCAAGTACATGAACCAGATGCCGCCGACCAGCGCGAACGGCAGTGCGAGCATCACGATCAGAACCTCCGTCAGGTTGCGGAAGTTCAAGAATAGCAGCAGGAAGATGATGGCGATGGTGATCGGAACAATTACCTGGAGCCGTGCTCGTGCCTCCTGCATGTATTCGAACTGTCCGCTCCACTCGATCGTATACCCCGGCGGAAGCTTCACCCGGCTTCTGACGACCTGCTGCGCGCTTGCGACGTAGCTGCCCACGTCCTGCTGCGGATCGATGTCAACATAGATCCAGGCCTGCGGCCGTGCAGCCTCGGTTTTGATCGAAGGCGGGCCCATGCGCACAAAAATGTTCGCTACCTGGCTTATCGGAATCTCGGCGCCGGTTGGAGTAGGAATCAAAACTCGGTCGAGCTCTTCAGGCGTATAACGCAGTTCGCGCCCGTATCGCACGTTGACCGGAAAACGTTCAAGCCCCTCAATCGTGCGCGTCACGTCTTCGCCTCCGATTGCGGATGCTACTACATCCTCAACATCGTCCACGGTCAGGCCGTAGCGAGCGGCCTCGCGTCGCTTTACGACGAAGTCTAGGTAGTACCCGCCGGAGACGCGCTCGGCGTACACGCTGCGCGTGCCGGGAAGACCACGCAATACGGGCTCGACCTGCTCGCCCAGTTCCTGCAGCACGTCCAGCGACGGACCGGTGATCTTCACCCCCACCGGTGTTTTGATGCCGGTGGAAAGCATATCGATCCGGGTCTTGATCGGCATTGTGAACGCGTTGGTGACTCCCGGAAATTGTATCGCAGAATTGAGTTGTGACGTGAGCTCGTCCATGGTCATACCAGGTGGCCAGTCCGAGCGCGGCTTGAGTTGGATCGTCGTTTCCATCATCTCGATTGGAGCAGGGTCGAGTGGCGATTCCGAACGGCCGATCTTGGCGAGTGCGTGTTTGACTTCTGGGAACTGCGTGATCACACGATTGGTTTGCTGAGCGACCGCCTGGGCTTCAGTGATCGACATGCCAGGAAGCAGCGACGGCATATAGAGCAGGTCGCCCTCGTCAAGCGGCGGAATGAACTCCGAGCCAAGGCGGTCATAGGGAATGACCGTTATGAGCACCGTCAAGACCGCCAGAGCAAGAACGGCCCATCTGAGCTTGAGCGCCCAGCGGAGAACCGGACGGTAGATCCATACAAGAAACCGCGTTAGCGGATTTTCCATTTCCGGGCGGATTCGTCCCCGAATCAGGTAGCCCATGAGGATCGGCACCAGGGTTACGGAAAGCAGGGCAGCCGCCAGCATCGAGTAAGTCTTGGTGAAGGCGAGCGGCCTGAACATGCGGCCGGACTGTCCGGTTAGGCCGAATACCGGAAGGAAGCCGACCGCTATAATCAGGAGCGAGAAGAAGAGCGGCGGCCCAACCTCCTTGGCCGCATCGACGATTATCTCCCAATGCTCCTTCTTCCCGCGGTCGTGCTCCAAATGCTTGTGCGCGTTTTCGATCATTACTATCGCGCCGTCGATCATGGCTCCGATCGCAATAGCGATGCCTCCCAACGACATGATGTTTGCGATCAGGCCCTGCGAGTACATAACGGACATCGCCATCAAGATTCCGAGCGGCAGCGTCAGAATAGCGACCAAGGAGGACGGCAGATGAAGCAGGAAGATCACGCACACCGCGGCGACGATGATGCTCTCCTCGATCAGCTTGCGCCGCAGCGTACCCTGGGCTCGTTGGATTAGATCCGATCTGTCGTAGACAGGAACGACCTCCACGCCTGGCGGAAGCGACGGCTTGAGCGCTTCGAGCTTTTGCTTGACCAGATTTATTACTTCCTGAGCGTTATTCCAGTAACGCATCTCGATGATGCCGGCGACCGCGTCGCCTTCATTGTCGAGCTCCGCGGCGCCGCGCCGCATGTCTGGGCCGAGCCGGACCCAACCAATGTCGCGAATCAGGATAGGCGTGCCGTGTTGGTCCACCGCAACGGGAATGTTCTCGAGGTCGCTGACTTTTTGGATGTAGCCGATACCTTCGACCATGTGCTCGGTCTCGCCATACTCGACGACGCGCCCTCCCACGTCATTGTTGCTGTGGCGGACAGCGCTGATGACCGTGCTGAGCGGAATGTCGTAAGCGAGCAGCTTGTTGGGATCGAGCACCACCTGATACTGCTTGACGAACCCGCCGAGACTCGCGACTTCTGCGACTCCTGGAACTGTCTGCAGCTGGTATCGCAGATACCAGTCCTGGATCGTGCGGAGCTCAGCGAGATCATGGCGGCCCGAATGATCGACCAAGGCGTACTCGTAAACCCAGCCCACCGGCGTAGCATCGGGTCCGAGCTGCGGAGTCACGCCCTTCGGCATGCGCCCCTGCAGGGCGCTCAGATATTCGAGCACCCGGCTGCGGGCCCAATAAATGTCGGTACCGTCTTTGAAAATGACGTAGACAAAGGAATATCCGAAAAATGAATAGCCGCGCACCACTTTGACGTTGGCGACGGCAAGCATCATTGTCGTGATCGGATAGGTGACTTGGTCCTCGACGATTTGCGGCGGCTGCCCGGACCACTCGGTATACACGATCACCTGCACGTCACTTACGTCAGGAAGCGCATCGACCGGAATGTTGAGAAAAGCGTAAATGCCTGCTGCGGCCGTGGCGATTACGAACGTCCAAACCAGGAACTGGTTACGAACCGACCACTCTATGACTCTGTTAAGCATCGGGCGTCACTCTCTTCCCGATTTTCGAAGGTCGGCGTGGAGCGGGCATCTCCATGCCTGGCATCTCCGTGCCTTTGTGTCCTGCAGTTGTTCCCGGTGATGGAACGGGCGCAGCGCCAGCGGATTCAGGTTGCCAGGTCATCTTGTTTAATGCGGACTGGAGGGCGCTTTCGGAATTGATCAGGAACTCGGCCGAATTCACTACCCGATCTCCTTCCTGAAGGCCGCTCAGCACCTCGAAATAGTCTCCGGCCTGCGCTCCCAGCTTGATTTCACGCGGCAGGAAATGTCCGTTGCCAAGCGCAAGAATCGCGACGTTGCGTTTGCCGGTCTGGAGCACCGCTTCCACTGGAATCACCAGTGCGTCTTGGGCTACTCCCGGCTTGAGATTTACATCCGCCCACATTCCGGGCTTGAGGTCGAAGCTCCTGTCGTTTCGAAATTCCATTCTCACTTCCAGTGTGCGGGTTTTCTCCTTGAGGTACGGATACACGTAAATCACGCGGCCGTGGTACGTGACGCCCGGCGCATAGGCCAGCGTCATCGTCGCTTGCTGTCCCAGTTCCAACCAGGGCGCTTCATATTCGTAGATGTCACCGTAAACCCAGACTCTGGAGATATCGGCCAGGCGGTACATTGATTCTCCGGGGTTTACGTAGCCGCCTTCGAAGACGTTCTTCTTCGCCACAATGCCGGTGAAGGGCGTGTGCAAAACCATCGTGCGTGTGATTTTGCCCCGCTCGCGCAAGGCGCGAATTTGAGCGTCGGTGATGTCCCAGTATCGCAGGCGCGTCTCGACTGCCTGCACCAGGCTCTGCGCGCCAGCCGTAGCGTCTTCAAGGGGGCTGTTCTTGAGCTTGCCCTGATATTGGAGAGCGTTTAGATATTCCTGCTCGGTAGAGACCAGTTCAGGACTGTAGATTTCACCGAGCGGCTCGCCCCTCCGCACGAGCTGGCCGGGGAAGTTGACGTATTGTTTTTCAACCCAGCCACCGATTTTCGGGGCCACGTCGCGCACCAGTTCTTCGTCGTAGTCGATCCTGCCAATCGTGCGCAGGTCGCGATTCAAAGCCTGCCGGCGTATGACCACGGTCTTGACGCCTATCTGTTGCACTGTCTGCGGGCTAAACGTGACGCTTCCCGGAGGACCCGTAGGCGCCTCGCCCTCATAAACCGGCATTAGATCCATCCCCACCGGATCTTTTCCGGGTTTGTCCGAGCGATAGCCAGGAACCATTTGAGACTTCCAGTACAAAATCTTGCGTCCGGGAGGTTGCGCGGAGTCTGCGGGAGCACCACCGATGTTTGGCTTTTCCGCACGACAACCGCCGAGCGAGACGATCGTCAGGATGAGCGCCAACGCAAAGGCAAAGCCTATAGGTATAGAGAACGGCTGCTTCACTTGACGATTCCTTGGATCGGTTGACCCACCGCGCGAGAGAGATCAGCGCCGGCGATCTGATACTGCTCGATGGTCTCGTAGTGCCGCATGCGCACGTCTTCGTAGGACTCCAAGCTGTTAATGAGGGTCAGAAAATCCACCGTGCCGGTCTGGTACCCGGCCTGCGCGGCGAGTACGCGCTCTGCAGTCTGAGGCATCAAGGTGGTGCGGTAGATCGCTTCGTTGCGCGCCCCCGCCACGAGCCGCTCGTAGGCGTCTTGCACTTGGTCCGCGACTGTGTCCTCGACGTTGCGCCGCGTCGAGTTTTCCTGGAGAAGCTGAGCATTGGCCTGGTCAACCTGGGCTTTGACCCTGTCCACCCAGATCGGTACCGAGAAACCGATAGTGACAGCCCAGATGTCGTGCCCGTCTTTTATGAAACCTGGAACGCCATTGTTGGCCACTCCTATGTACTGCCCGCCGATTGAAAGATCGGGCAGGTAGCCCATTTTAGCGAGAGTCACCGAAGTGTCGCGGGCGTCCACCAGATGCTGTTCTGCCTTGATCTCTGGCCGAGTGGCGCGGGAATCCGCAACTAATTGCTCAAGCGCTGTCGAAATCGGCTTGGCGGCGAGTTCATCAGGTTGTCCCAATGGCGCCCGCGGGTCGCGGTCCAGCAAGGTGTTGAGGTCTCCCACCGCCGTGTTGCGCGCCTTGCGAAGATCGACCCGCTGCACAGAGAGTTGACTGACCTCTACCTGAGATTGAATCACATCCTGTTCGGGCACTTTGCCAACCTTGTACTTCGCCTCCGCAATCGTCTCGAACTGGCGGGCCAATTGTGTCGTCTCGCCGTTGACCGCTAGGGACCGGTCTGCGAGATAGTAGGCCGCGTAGCTCGTCCACACGCGGCGTTCAATTTCCTGAACGACGGCGCGAAGGTTCTCGCGTGCTGCTTCGGCCTCTTGGCTAGCGATCCTTCCTTTCAGAGTCAGCTTGCCCGGGAACGGGATTGCCTGTGAGAAGCCTCCCCCTCCGGTTTGCGAGCCCGCGCGCGTCTCCGCCATGTTGTAAGTGTCGGGCATGTACTCGACCATCGGATTTTCGTAGGAGCGATCGATCACGATGCTTTTCTGTGCAGCCTCCCACGCCTTCTGTGCGGCGCGAATCGCGGGATTGTGCTCGACCGCGTAGCGCTGCACGGCGTCGACCGTGGGGTTGGCTTCAAGTTCCGAGTCGCTAACGTGTGCGCCCGCCTCGGGCTCTCCGAGATTCTGCGAATTCGCCGGCCGCGCCAGCATCAAGCTCAGGGACAATCCGACCGCAAGAAATATTCCAACTGCTCTCGCCATAATCCACCTGCACTGTTTTTTTTCGAACCGACGGAGGTCGGGCGAAGATCGCGCGGGTGGGAGGACGCCCGCACCATGGCGCGAACGGAACCGGCCCGGTTGGGGCCGCAATGGTCGGTCCGCGCTAGATCAGTAGTCGATGGCAGCGGAGGAGCAGGCTAAGGTTGCCATCCTTGCCGTCAGACGGGGGAGGAGCATGTTGCCACCCGACGGCACGAAGGCTTGCAAAGTTGGCGCGTCGCACTGCACAAATGCGGACTACAAGCTTAGCGCGGCTGAACTGCTCCAGGCTGAAAGATTGACTGCCGGTCACGGCATACAAGGCGGGTTGGCAACAGCAGCCGGCTGGATGGTGCGAGGAAGAGCACGGCATCGAATGCTGCTCGCACGGATGACCCGCGGCGCCAGCTTCGTTCGGACATATAGGGCGGCTGACCGTCCCGGTGGAAAGGACCATGACCAAGGCCAATATGACGGCTCTCGTTCTCACGACCACTCAGTGTCCGGCCTGGTAGTTACAGGGGTCTCCATTCGTTCATCACACTTAGCGAAACCACAAGATTTGGGCTTCCTCCAGCGGAACCCGTGCGGCCGGGTGACGCGGGACAACTCGCGGCGTGAAGTGTTCCGCGGGCCGCTCGCTGGTTACAAGCGCCTCAAAAATTCGCGGCTCCCTCCTGTCTGAGATGGCGACTGGGAGCATGGGCACGGCCACCGCCGGCAGCTCTGCGACCCGATCGGCATACAGTTGGACCTCGAGCGCCGAGGGATCATTTTCTCCCAAAAACAGCTCCACGCGAAAGCGTCGTTGCGAAGATCCCTCATCAGTCACATTTAGCGCGCCAAAGTAAATCTGGCTCCAGTCTCGCCTCAGCTTCGATTCCCATGCGCTTAACTCCCGTGCGACTTTGGCGCTCTCGGCGCCGCGGGTCGCCAAGGCCGCGGCTGCGGGAAGATAAGCTTTTTCCAAATATTCAATTATCATGCGATTGCCGCTGAAGCGGGGCGCGAGCTGGCTCATGCTCGCGCGGATCCGCGCGAGCCAATTCCGCGGCAAACCCTCCGCATCGCGCTCATAGAATTCCGGTACGATCTGATTCTCAAGCAGCTCATAAAGCTGCCCAGCCTCGTAAGCGTCCCACTGGCTGTCTTCGTGCTCAGCGCCGTCACCGATCGCCCATCCAAGCCCGGGTTCGTATGCCTCGGCCCACCATCCATCGAGTTCCGAGAGATTCAAGCCGCCGCTAACCAGAACCTTCATTCCACTGGTTCCGCACGCCTCCCACGGCCGGCGCGGCGTGTTGATCCACACGTCGACACCCTCTGTCAGCTGCTGAGCCAGCGCGATGTCATAATCTTCCAAAAATACGACGCGCGCCCGGACTTCCGGATCCTGAGCAAACGCAACGAATTCGCGCACCAATTCCTTGCCCCTCTGGTCGGCAGGATGCGCCTTTCCCGCGACGACCAGTTGAACCGGGCGCGACGTATTGGTCACGATACGCTTTAGTCGGGCCGGATCGCGAAGAAGAAGGGTGGGACGTTTGTACTCGGTGAACCGTCTGGCGAACCCGAGCGTCAGGACGCCTGGATCAAGCGCTGTCCTGGCCGTTGTGATCGCATCCGGGTCCGCGCCTCGCTCGCCCAGTTGTCGCACAAGGCGCTCGCGCGCATACGCCACGAGTGCGGCTCTAGCGTGCGTTCGCATCGACCAAAGGTTGGTGTCCGAAGCGTTACAAAGCGCATCGCACAGGTCTTGCGAAGTCGTTAGCCAGCGGTGCTTACCGCAGCAACCTGTCCAGACCTCATCGGCCCATCTGGAGTCCCAAGACGGAGCGTGCACGCCGTTGGTGATGTGATCCGCTGGCACCTCGCGCTCGGGCCATCGGGGGAACAGCGGCTGAAGGATGCGACGCGTGAGTTGACCGTGAAGCGCGCTCACGCCGTTGATGAAGCCGGAGCCACGCGCCGCGAGAAACGCCATGTTGAACACCTCGTTAGCGTCGCTCGGGTTGGGTTTTCCCAAAGCAACCAGATCTTCAAGCCGTACTCCGAATTCAGCAGCGTAATCTTTCAGAAAGCGCCCGACGAGCGAGGGAGCGAAGGTATCAAAGCCAGCCGAAACCGGCGTATGGCTCGTGAATACGTTACCCACGCGAGTCGCCCAAAGCGCTTCCTGGAAGGAACAGCCCATGTTTTTCATAAAGCTGCGGATCCGCTCTAGGACGGCAAACGCCGCATGGCCCTCGTTGAGGTGACATACGTCCACAGCGATGTTTGCGGCAATCAAGGCGCGCCAACCACCAACTCCCAATACGATCTCCTGAAGGAGCCGCTGTTCCGGATCGGACGGATAAAGCTTCGCGGTAATCGCCCGATCGCGCGGAGCATTCAAAGGATCATTGCTGTCCAGCAAATAAAGACTGGTGCGCCCCACGAAGGCGCGCCAGACGCGAAGCAAAAGCTTCCGGCCCGGCAACTCCACCGCGACGCGGAGCCAGGGTCCGCGGAGATCGCGTAGCGGCGTAACCGGCAGGTCCGCGGGATCGTTGTCCGGATAGGCTTCGCTCTGGATCCCCGCATCGTCCAAGACCTGCCGAAAATAGCCTTCCCGGTAGAGCAACCCTATCCCGGAAACCGGAACGCCAAGGTCGCTAGCGGTTTTCAGGTAATCTCCCGCCAGCACACCGAGTCCGCCAGCATAGAGCGGCAGCCCCTCCCCCAGCGCGAATTCCATGCTGAAGTACGCGACCCGCTTTAGCACGCCGTTAGCTGGGCTGCTCGCAAACCAACCTGGTTGCTCCAGATAGGCGCGTCTCTCTTCGTCCAGCTCGCGAAGCCTTTGCCCGAAGGTCCTGTCCGCTACCGCCTTCTTAAGCTGCTCGTCGGATATGATATTCAAGATCGCCCAGGGGTTGCCCGTAGCTTCCCAGGTCTCCGCGTCCAACGTGTTCCAGAGGTCATCTCCTGCGTGACTCCAAGTCCATCTCAGATCCAGAGCGAGAGCCCCGAGGGCTTCCAATCCTTTGGGCAACACACGTGGTCCCCGCGCGGTCTCGTCCGCCGACTTAAAGCCCTTCGCTCCAAACGTTCGACTTCGTTCGCTATCAACGCGACGCATAACAACTCCTAACGCGCCAGCTCGTTCCAGCGTTTACGCGCGAGCAGCGATTCGCATCACTCAATGTGAACCGCCGAGCTTGGTCACCATCTCGCGATGCATCTTCGCCAAGGCCTCGTCCTGTTTGGCGATATTCTCATAGGAGCGCTCCAGCACGTCGCAATCCTTAGCGCCCACCCGCCAGAACCCGGGACCGGCGCTCCGCAGCGACGGCGAGGTCTCGTAGGCTTTGCGCATTTTCGCGTGCTGGGCGATTTGAGCCCGCGCCTGAGTGGCTTGCTGATCGTAGTAGTTCGCTATCGCCTGGTGGTCGGTCGCCGTCTTGGCAGTGGCGATCATCTGGTCGATGTCCGCTGCGCCGGCTGGCGGGGCCAGGGTCCACGTGCTCGCGACTAACAGCACAACCAGCATAAGTCCTGCCAGAAAAGTTGCCCTCATTACTTGTTCCTCCCTAAATTCGGAACCTATGTCATTTTCCGCCGTACCAACGCGACGTTTCCTGATGCGCCTGCTCTACCGCGAACCAACCGGCGTGGTTCTTGCCGCGCCTTGGACGACGGTCCCGTGGCTCGTTAAGTTGCTCGCTGATCGCAGGGATTCAGCCATCTTACGGTGTTCCTGCGCAAGCTCGTCATCTTCTTTCGCAAGGTCAGCGTAGTCTCGCGCCATTTGCCGGCAAATCTTGGAGTAGTCGAACCTCCAGCGCGGTCTCCGGTCGTAGCTCTCCGCGATCTCCAAGTGCACAGCAGCTTCGTCCCGATTGTAGGCGGCCTCTTGATCATACGCGGCTGCAATCGCATCGTGATCCGCCGGGGTCTTCGCGTTCGCGATCATCTCAGATACATCTCGATGAAATAAGGCTTGCCGTATGGACATGCAGCTTTGTGTTGTAAGGGCGACCGCGCTCATCATTGTAATGATGCCGAGCGCGACACACTGGGCTGCAAGCCCGCGATCACATTTTATGGGTTTCTTGATGTTCGACATTTAGCCCCGGTACGCACTGCGCCGCGTTTCCTCGCTTGCAAACGCCGCCCGCGCGGTCCTTAGTGACTCCCTTCGGCGTTCTTAGCCATCGCGCGATGACCAGCAGCGAGCGCGTTATCCTGATCCGCAGCCTCCTGGTATGCCTTTATAAGGTCATTGCAGTGAATCCGATTGGCGGTTTTAAAGTACATATTCAGCGAGATGCGGTGAAGATCTGCGGCCTTCTTGTTCTGAGCCGCCTCTCTATCGTAATACTCCGCTATCATCTCATGGTCCGACGGCGTCTTTGCGTTCTTTATCGTCTGGTTTAAGTTGTCACTTGTGACGGTCCCTAGCTGAGCAACTGCGCGCATCACAGGCACTGTGGTCGCAGCGAGCAGACAGATCCCCGCAAGCAAAATAGTCAATCGCTTCATTTGTTCCTCCCTTTGTGTTCGTACCTTCAACCCAGCGAACAAGCAATGTCTCCACGCCAGCTTCAGCCGCATCACCGCGCGGCACGGTGCCCTCGGGAATAGCTCTGATAACAACGATGTGTCCGTGGCATGTGAAGTCATTTCGAGTCCTGCACGAGCTTGCGATGCTCCTGAGCGAGCGCGGAGTCCTGCGCTGCAATCCTCGAATAATAGTCGGCCGCAATTTCGCAGTGAGGAGCCATGTTGTTCTTGTACGTGTTGTGAAATTCGCGATAGGTCGCCGCCAATTGACGATGAGAGCTAGCCTCGGCCTCGTTGGCGGCAGCTTCCTTTTCATAGTATGCAGCGATAGCCTCGTGATCTGCTGGCGTCTTTGCGTCCATCACCATCCGCGCGATGTCCGGATGCTGAGTAGAGCATCCTTCGAGTCCCGCCAACACAGCCAGGCCAAAGACGCCAACCAACAGAGCGAAGAGGCTCCGGGATGCGGTCCGCTTCAACGCGGCGCGGCTCCAGCGAACTGACCTCTTAGGAATTGAAGAGTTCTCGTTACTCCTCATCGCTAGCGGGCCCGGTTCGCGGTGCCTGGTAGCGACAGCGGGGTGCAGGTAACCGAGAGTTATGCAAGGGCAACTCGATGGTTTCATGGCGGCCGCCTGAATCGATCGCAGCGTGGTCACAGCACTTGATGGGTCCGAAGGTCGTCCCAGACGGCCTTTGCATATGCGAGAAAGCCAAGCGCGAAGCTGCCGATCCCTATGAAGAAGAACAACGTCATCGTCACTGCCGTTGTGTTGATAAGGCAGATCCCCGCGATGACAGAGCCGAGCGCATACAGGACAACAGCTAATTTCACCAGCGCGGGCATACTGTTCATCGTCGTTCTGCTCCTTTCTCTTCCAATTGCAGGGCAGGCACCTGAGGAGGATCCTCGAACCGCAGGCGATGAATCGGTCGATGGCAAGTGGCGCACTTGAGCTGGTCTCCAAGAATCTGACTCATCTCTGTGCGGTGCGCCGCGTTCTGTGCGAACAGGGTGGAGTGGATGTGGCAATGCAGGCAGTTTTCGTTGGGAAAGGGTTTCGAGAGCTTTATGTCCTGCGGCTTGGCGTTCCCAAAATAATAAACAGCCACATCTCTGACGGCTTTAATCTTCGCATCAACCGGTCCGAAAAAGTTGTAGTCGACGTGACAGGTGTAGCACTGGTCATGAGGAATGAAGCGGTTCTGGAAGTGGGCAGAGGCGAGTGACCTGCTGGTTGGGTTTTCGAGGTCCTGAACCCACGGGGTCATGGTATGACACGACGCGCAAAAGCTGACCTTCTCGGCCCGAACGAATGAGTAGAGAGCGGTAAGTGCCGGAAGGATCGGCGCCAGCAATACGAAAAAGGCAAAGAGAGCGAGTTTCGACTGGCTGGACATTCGCTATTTATTCTTCCCGAATCGCGTCATCAAATTGGCCCGATGAAGCGAGGAGTATGTCACTTCTTGCAGAATTGCCGCAGGTAGGCGACGAGGTCATGAATTTCGTCGTCGCCGTAACCAGCGGAAAAGCCGGGCATGTCTGCGCTCTCGCCGCCCGCCTGGCCGCCGCCTTTAATGATTTTGAACAACTGGTCATCCGAAAACTTGGCCATCCGGGAGCAGCCTGCGAAGTCTCCTGGCTTCGTCTTCAAGGTTGCGGCGTCCTTTCCGTCGCCGTGCCCCGCCGCTCCGTGGCAGCCCGCACAGGCATCCTTGTAATTGTCTGCTGCCGCCTTCATGTCGGCGCTGTGCGCCGCCCTTGTGGTCGCAAGCCATATCCCGGCTAATGCCAGAATTAAAGTCAGTATCTTTTTGCTCACGTTCTCGATCTCCGTCGGTCAAAAGAGTGCCCGCGCCGTGTTCACCGCGCCTGCAGGAACTTCATAATCGCGCTCGCGTCCTCACCGGTGAGGCTCGCCCGTGCGCGCATGTGCAACATGATGGTGTCCCACTGCGCAGGCGAATAGGCCGAGGCTGGTATCGCCTGATGACAGCGGGCGCAGTAGATCGGCCAAAGCTTGGCGCCTCTGCGGAACAATGCGCGCTGCTCTTTCGTCTCGCTCGCGGCCATGCATCGTATGGGAACTGCCACCAGCAGAATCCATACGCCGAGAAACAGAAATGTCCTGCGGCACATCCTTGGATTCTCTGCTCAAAAGTCGATCGCCAGTTCGCTGATGACGGCATGATCGACGCTCGAATATGCCGGAGTGTAGACGGGGGTTGCGGTCGGGCCGAAGCTGACTATGGAACCGCCGCTCTCAGGAAGTTCGATATCGTACTCAAGCTTCCACAGAATCTGAGGCGTGAACCAGTAATCCAAACCCAAGGCCACTTCACGCCCATGCGGAACAAACTGCGCTGGGCTTACATCGGTACCGTCACCGGCGGGTGCTGTGGGAATTTCGTCCGACACGTACGCTCGCTGGTTCTGGCCGGAATAGCGGGCCAGCAACTTGGCGCGCGAGATGTACGGTTCCAACCGCCGGAGCAAGGACAGACCAGCCAGCTGATATCCCGCCTGCACGTACCACCCCTGACGGTTGTCGGCAGCGTTGGAACCACTGAGCAGCGGCATCTGGCGATGAGTCGCGAGATACTCACCACGCATCTCGGCATTCCCATTGAGGTAAAATCCACTTAATCCCCAACTGGTGAACCAATGCCCATCTTGCCACTTTCCATCGTAAGTTGACGCTCCAAGCTCCAGGTCACCCAATTCGGCAGACACCGGAAGTGGATAGACGCGGACGCGGGCACCGTAGGATGGGGTGTTCGACTGTGTCTTGATGTTGTTGTCCATGAAAGCCTGGCCGACTACCGGGGTTGGCAGTGAATTATCGTAGGCCGGGCCATTTCCGGTCCACAATGCATAATCAACGACCTGGCCCGTTTCTCCCCACTGGTAACCTCCGCGCACCTGGATGCCCAGATCGCTGAATGGCACAAGACCACCGTCGCCCGTGTCCCTGAAGGGCAATGGCCGCGAGACGAACTCATTGATCCAAAACGGATGGAGATCTTCAATGAAGTCTCCAAAAGGCAACAGAAATTTCCCGGCTGTGATTTGGAGGTTATCATTTACGAAAATGTCCGCCTGGGCGTACTCCAGGCCAACATCGGTCCCGCCCGAAGCCGGCAGGTCAAATGAGGGCTCCGCTTCAAACAAGAGCCACGTTGCCGGGCGGAAGAGAAAGATGGGCTCGAAAGTGAGCCCGTAGGAGTTGATGTTGCGCTCGCGATCGTAGCTGAAGGTGGTAGCGGCACCACCGGTAATAACGAACCGATGTTCGCCGTAATAGTTCTCCAGCAGATCGCTCAGGGAAGCCGGCGATGGCCCGGCCTTGACCTGTTGCTGCAGCGTCTCGAGCTGCGCCCTGGTCTGAGTGGTTTCCTGCTGGTTGCTCGCAGCCATTTGCCGATTCTGGCCCTGAATCTGGTCGAGTCTCTGTTGCAGTGCCTCAATCAACTTCCGTTGCTGCTCCATCTGCGCTTCGAATTGTTTGCGTTGGTCGTCGCTCTGGCGCTTGAGAGACTCGATCTGCCGTCTCAGGGTTGAGACGCTGCTTGGTCCTGGCGGATCTTCGGCTTCGTCGCCCGCCAGCGCCGGCGCTGCTAATAGAAGAGAGGCCGCTAAGACGATAAACATGATTCCGCGTGCTTTGCTCTTCAACATAGCCCGTGCTCCCCTCACGTTTGCGGCCATTCATTCACGTCACTCTATTGCGTCGTCTGGCGTCCACGCGGTATGGGGACCGGGATTTGCCAATGGTGCGATCCCCGGATTATCGACAGGTAAAGGATCTCGCCTGGTTCAGCCTTCTCAAGCGCGTCGTCGAAACCGAGCACGTCGCGGACACGTTCGCCGTCCACTGCGATGATCAGGTCATAGCTTTTACCGATTCCTGACTCTTCTATGATGGGTAGGGCCATGAATCCGGGTGGGAAGAAGACCGAGCACACAACCACCCCCGCTTCGAGTACATTTTGAACCGCCGCCTGCTGCCCTCTGAGGCCAGCGCGTGCGGCCGGGCTGTTGTTGAGCACTTTCACGATGATGACGCCTTCGACCCAGTGTCCCTCCCGTTTGACTATGTCATCATCTACGGTAATGCCGATAAGGCGCGTATCCCGCGCGTCGAAGTCAAAGCCGCTTCCGTCATTGACGTACTGCGCAGGGTACGACACGGACACGTCTTTTGAGGCTTGCTCGTACTCGTCGGGTGTCCCAACTTCATCGGAACTGCTCTCTTCTCCGGAATCCGGCGAGGCGACGTTTGGGATCTCCAGTGTGGTCTCGTCACTCGGAGCGAGTGATTGAGATTCTCCGCTCGCTGTTTCTCCGATGAGCGTTACGGTCCATAGGCATGTCGCGAGCACGGTAATCAGCTTCACGCTGCTCCCTGCGTTATGCCGCGTGTAGCTAGTCATCGTTGCTGTCTGGCAACTGACGTACCTCATTGCGGTATCACCGACTCAGATTTCCGCCGGCCACCCTACGATCCCGCTTGAGTGGAGGTAAATCCGAGCGGATATCGTTCGCTATTGCCGAGTCGGTTACACTCGCGCTAGTGCGATGTCGGTCCTCGATAACGCGGCGCAGTCGCTCGACATCGCCGACGTCGCTCCATTCGACGCCGCTCAGGGGAATCACTGAAAGACTTTGCGCACGGCCAACGAGCACACGGTCCGAGAAGTCAATCGAATCAATATTCTCGTACAGCCGCGCTATGCACTCGGACTCTCGCGAGGTTCCCAGAGAATCGCGCATGTGCTCGAACATGCGGTAAAGATCAGGCAGCGCCGACGCCATAACAGAGAGCAGTCTCGAGACTCGCGAGACCACCACGAACGTGTTCCACAGGCAGGCGCTGTGCCATAAAGCACTTGCCAGGCTGGGTGACGGCTTCTCCCAGAATGTTCGTACGCGGTAGAGCGGCGAACGATCGGTTCGTTCTCCGCACTCAATCCAACCGTATCCGCTCTCCGGCTCGGTCGGCTCCGCACCCAGAAGCACGATCGCATGGCTCAGCAGCCTAACAGCATCAAACGCCATCCGGACGTAGTTCATGAACGCGGCATCGTTACCCACGTAGTGATCGGATGGAAAAATAGCGACGGCCGTGTCATCGAACTGGCTCCTGAGTCGCAGGAGGCCATGCAGGATGGCCGGCGCGGTGCCGCGGTTGGCTGGTTGAACGACGATCGATCGCGGCGAAGCATCCGTAAGCAAGGGGCCGTAGAAGCGCTGGTGCGCCTGCGTCACCACGATCAAAGTTCGCTCCTTGGGGATGAGGTGCTCGACCCTACGCCGCGTTTGCGTAAGCAACGGATCCGGACCCAGCAACGCGCAAAACTGCTTGGGTCGCGGACCCCCGGCCATTTTGTCAGTGACCGCGCGAAGCCTCGTGCCGTCGCCACCTGCCAGGATCAGTGCGCGCCCGTCGACCAATTTAGTTTTATCCATTGGGACTTCCTTTCTGGTTGCGTGTAGCGGCGAGGTATGGATAGCGATCTGGGCGGCACTGGCTCACCGATTTCAGGGGCGCTCAGCGGCGGCGCCGCGACGCGATTGACCAAGAATTTGCTGGAGCGTTTTTTCGGTGTTGTTGAGACCGGTTGTACTTGAACTTGTGCGCGCACCCACATTAGCAATCGAACCGCCGCGGCTGCGCCCTGAGAGAGTTCTTCGTGCTTCTTCGCAAGCGCAATTGAGGAAACCGTGCGTGGGACAGGTGATGCAGTACCGCTCCAGTGCGGCACGTAGCGTCCTGCGCGCGCGATGGATCCTGACGCCAAGATTATTGGGCGAAATCGCAAGGCCCTTCGCGACCTGCTTGCGGGGCTGGCCCAGCAAGTCCACGCGCCAGATGAGATCCGCCTGGTCTCTGGGGAGCGTGGGCAGGATTCGGTAGAGACATCTGCAAACCGCCAGTTCGGCGTCGTCTTCGATCCGCACGGCAGGGTCACCCAACTCCCTAAGACGCTCGCGGGTTTTATTTCTTACAGCGGCTCTCCGATAGTGGTCGGTCAAAGTGCGCCGCAGCACCTGCGCGAGCCACGCTCTCAACGCTTCTACACTGCGGACTGTCCGCGCGCTTCGGATCACTTTCAGGTAAAACTCCTGCAATAGATCCTCGGCATCAGCCGGCGTCGCGGTCCTGCCGGCCAGGAACCGCAGAAATTCCCGATGGCCCTCTCTCAGGGCAACGAGAACGGTCTCCTCGTCGACCTCGGCGCTAATGTCGGTTCGATGTCTCCGCTTCATGATTCCTCACGTTCTGCTCCAACGGTCCCGCATCAATGCCGCCTGCGGCGCGCAACTAGCCGAGCCTTCGGCTAACCCGACCGGAGGTGAGCCGCTTCACCTCGGGCCGACTATTCGACCAGCGGAGGGATCGCCGGACGAGCTACTGATTAAGGAAATTAAGACGCACGGAGCGCCTTTCCATTACAGAAGACGCTCGACCTGCCACTGTGCACGCATAGGCGCCAGCCTATGTGCCGCCAGGCCGGGTCAGGCGCTCTTTTAGATTTGGTGGTGAATCAGATCAGAAGCGTATGGATGAGAAGAAAGGTCGGAGACGAACCCGGTGGTGGGTGACGAGGCTCGCCGGTCCGGTGGCAGGCAAGAAGATCAAGTACCGGCCGTACCCACACCACCCGTAAGGTTGCGGGTATGGGCGACTCTGCACCTGGTGGGGAAAGCGCCGGATGCCCAGAGTAAGCGAACGTCACGACCGCCAGCGCGAGTGAGCAACAAGCGTCGTCCGGCAGACCCGTAGGTTTGTTTGTTCCGCTCGAGTCGTGATCGACAGAATGGGAGGCAAGCTCTTTGGCCGAAGCCGCCGCGGAATCGTCGTCGCACCCGGCGAGGGCGTGTACGTAGGGTCCCACGACCACACTGAAGACGAGCAGTAAGACCAACAATTTGTACGTGCGCGGGCCCATTGACAGCCTACATTGCACGCAATTGCCGTACCACGGGTCGTGACCTTGCGATCTTGATCGCTCCCGACTAGAACCGGTGATGCTCAAGGAAAATCTTGGCGCCAAGTGAACGGTTTGGCAAGATCGTTTGACGCCTTCCGAAACAGTTGTACCCCATGTGCCGCGCTTGGACACAGACTGGTTTTTCAAGCGATTCTCGACGGGTCTGGACGAACCGCTGATTCACCGGTGATACTGCCCACATGGCTCTCGGCACGACGGCTGCCTTGGGAGGCGCGGCGTGTGAGCACCACTTCGAGTTGGGAGGATGAGAAAGTGCCGCCGACGTGCGCAACTGGTGCCTCGATGATATGCAACTCGGCCGCAACGCTGACCAAATCCAATTCGGCGACCGCACTGCAATCTGGCGCTCGCTTTGCCAACTGTGGTTGTGGCGTGCCGCTTCCGCTTGGCGCCTGGGTGCTTGGCGAGGGAGTGAATTTTGCGATTTTCAGCCGCCACGCCACCAGCGTCGAATTGCTGCTCTACGACTCCCCCGACGATAAGGCGCCATCGGCAAGAGTCGTACTCGACCCTGGCGCACACCGAACCGGTGATATCTGGCACGTCTGGGAGAAGGGCGTCCGTCCCGGACAATGCTATGCCTACCGGGTCGACGGGCCGTATGAACCGGAGCGGGGGCTTCGCTTCAACCAGAACAGGCTGCTCATCGACCCTTACGCTAGGGCACTGACCGGAGTTTCCTCGGCAGACTTTGAGCGTGCGCGCGGATACGGGCCGTCCTCTTCCACCGATGACCGCTCCCTTACCCTTCCCGACAACGCCTTATATGTCGCGAAAGCGATTGTCGTGGAACAGGATTTCGACTGTTGCGACCGCCAGCTCAAGCGTCCCTGGCAGGAGACGATCATCTATGAAACGCACGTGCGCGGGCTTACCGCGCACACCTCCTCGGGGGTCAAGCATCCCGGCACTTACGGCGGTGTGATAGAAAAGCTGCCCTACCTCAAGAGCTTGGGCGTCACGGCCGTGGAGTTCCTGCCTCTCCAGGAGTTCAACGAAAATGAACTTCGCCGCACGAATCCCGAGACCGCTCAACGCCTGCGTAACTATTGGGGGTACAACACGGTTGGGTTCTTCGCGCCAAAGGAGAGTTACTCTTCGCGCGGCGCCGGCGAACAGGTCGCGGAATTCAAGGAGATGGTGCGTGAGCTCCATGCTGCTGGCATCGAGGTTATCCTCGACATTGCGCTGACCCACACGGCAGAGGGTGATGAGCGGGGACCGACGCTGAGCTTCCGCGGCCTCGAAAACCCGATCTACTACTTGGTTGCCGATGGCGGGCGGCGATATCTCGACTACTCCGGGTGCGGCAACACGCTCAACTGCAACCACCCGGTTGTACGCGAGTTCATCTTGAACTGTCTGCGCCACTGGGCCATCGAGATGCACGTGGACGGCTTTCGCTTCGACCTGGCCGCGATTCTCGGGCGGGACGAGTCAGGAAACCTTGTGAGCAATGCGCCGCTGCTGGAGCGGATCGCGGAGGATCCTATCCTGCGCGACGTAAAGCTTATCGCGGAAGCGTGGGATGCCGGTGGCGCTTATCTGGTGGGCAGCTTTCCTGGGCAGCGGTGGTCCGAGTGGAATGGGCGGTATCGCGATGATGTGAGGCGTTTCTGGCGCGGTGATCCAGGGATGGCGGCGGCATTTGCGAGCCGTATCTGCGGCAGCGCCGATATTTATCAGCGCGCAGGCAAGGAGCCGCTGAACAGCATAAACTTCTTGACCTGCCACGACGGCTTCACTCTGACCGACCTCGTGAGATACGAGCGCAAACACAACGAAGCCAATCGTGAAGATAACCGCGACGGGACGGAGGCCAACTTCAGCCGCAACCACGGCGTCGAGGGCGAGAGCAGCGATCCCGGCGTGTGTGCACTGCGCCTGAGGCAAATGAAAAATCTGGTCGCGACCCTCATGCTGTCGCGGGGCGTGCCGATGCTGCTTGGCGGTGATGAGTTCGGCCGCACGCAACACGGCAATAACAACGCGTACTGTCAGGACAATGAGACTTCCTGGTACGATTGGAGCCTTACTGATCGCAACCATGAGCTGTTGCGGTTTGTCCGCGCTCTGATCGCCTTTCGGAAGGCGCATCCGGTTCTGTCGCGAGAACAATTCTATACGGCTGATGAGGTCTCCTGGTTTAATCCTTCCGGGGACTATCCTGATTGGAGCGCGCCAGAACCGACGCTGGGCTGCGTAATCCGTGACCTCGAAGGCCCGCTCGCGTATCTCTGCCTGCTGGTAAACGCCGGAGAACGGGAGGTTACCTTTCAGGTTCCGTCTCCGGCGCCCGGTACTCATTGGCGGCGGGTCATCGACACGGCCGCTGCGGCACCTGCAGATATCGTCGCGTCGAAGGAGGCGGAGGAAATCCGCACTTTGCGCCTGACCCTCCCCGATCACTCACTGAAAGTGCTAATGGCCACAGCCCGCGAGATCAAGAGCTAGCCAACCCTTATTGCCAGCCCGCAAAACCACGGTATCGGGTCGTCAAGGTGACCTTTCGGCGATCTGGCTCCGGTCCTGCAAAGATCGGCGGAGTTCGCTTGGGCGCTTGCGCCTTCGCTCTCAGCAGATTGCGAGCCGAAAACTCCACAGCGCTGAGGATCACTTGACTCTGTTGCCGGAAATCTGAAGAGTGGAACCCGGCGCAGATGAGAAGGCGGGTTCAAATCTCAATAGTAGCGATATTGGCGCTCCTGATTAACAGCGTGTGTCTTTGCGCCGCCACCATGCCGACGTGTTCCGCAGAATCATGCTCCGCGTTCGAGCGCGACACCGCGTGCGCTGCGCACCACCGCCATCAGCAGCAGCATGTTGCTCACGAGTGTTGTCAAGCGCTGGCGTGCAGCAATCCGTCGGAGTTCGGCGCGCAAGCGGGCTCGCCTGCATCGATTCATCTGACTGCGACGACTTTACTCGCCATTCGCACATCCATTCTCGATCTGGCCGGAGCGGCAGGCACACCTGGAGAGATGCGGTCGACACACTCACCGCCGCCCGCCGTTCCTCTTTTTCTCTCGATTTGCACTCTTCTGCTCTGAACCCCTGATCATTCGGTCCGTTTCGAGCCACTCGTGATCCATCGGATCGCGTCTGGTCGGCAGTGCAGCCTTACGCGGGAGCGAACCTCGCGCGGAGAGGCGCTCGGGCTGTCATTTGGAGGTTCGTTTGATGTCAGTTGAAATCGATCGCGCTGGGCGCGACTGCGGAACTTCCCAAAATCTCCAGACCGCCTCGCCCGGAATCACTCGCCGGCGCTTCGTTCAGGGAGTTGCCGCGAGCGCGATTGTTTCGGCGCTCGGTCTGTGGCGGTGGCCGATACCGGCCTGTGCGAGTGCTGCACGTCCCACTATTTTGTCGGGAAACTACTTCAGGCTGGTGATCGAGCGAGTTCAGGTTAACTATACCGGGCGGGTTGCCGATGCCACAGCTGTGAACGGATTGGTTCCCGGACCAACCTTGCGATGGCAAGAAGGTGACACGGTGACGCTTGCGGTCACCAACCGTCTGAAAGAACCAACCTCGATCCACTGGCACGGAATCCGAACGCCGTCGGATATGGACGGCGTGCCGGGTCTGAGCTTTCCGGGAATCAGGCCAGGCGAAACGTTCGCGTACCGCTTTCCGGTCCGCCAAAGCGGCACGTACTGGTATCACAGTCACAGCCGGTTTCAAGAGCAGACGGGTCACTACGGCGCGCTGATCATTGATCCTCAAGACAAACATCCTATCGAATACGATCGCGAGTACGTGGTCGTGCTTTCCGACTGGACCGACGAAGATCCGGAAACCATCCTCAGCAACCTGAAGCAGCAGAGCGAATTCTACAACTTCAACCAGCGAACGGTCAGGACCTTTATCAAGGACGCTCAGACAAGGGGTCTGGGCGCTACCATATCGGACCGCCTGATGTGGGGCCGAATGAATATGAACCCGACCGACATTCTGGATGTGAGCGGAGCGGCCTACACGTATCTGCTCAACGGTCAGCCGCCCCGCTGTAATTGGACCGCGATCTTCCGACCGCGCGAGCGTGTCCGGCTGCGCTTTATCAACGCGTCGTCGATGACGATTTTCGACGTGCGCATACCGGGTCTGCCGATGTCCGTGGTTCAGGCCGACGGCAACGACGTGGAACCGGTCAAGGTCGACGAGTTCAGGATCTCGGTTGCGGAAACGTATGACGTGATCGTGCAACCTCCCGATGCCTCGGCCTACACGATCTTCGCTCAAGCGGAGGATCGGACCGGGTACGCACGAGGCACGCTCGCTCCGAATTTCGGTCTGAGCGCTGCGATTCCGCCGATGGATCCGCGCCCGCTGCGTACGATGGCCGACATGGGGATGAACATGGGTGCGATGAAAATGGGCGGCCCCAACAATATGCCGGAAATGAAGATGGAAGGTATGGGCGACATGTCCGGCACGGAGCCGCATCGCATGCCGGCCATGGAGATTGAGAATCCACCTGAGTATGCGAAGCGCGCTCTGATGTTTGGCCCGAATGCTCCGGGGCAGCCTGGACCACGCACGTCCGCTGAATTTACCTCGCCTGACATGGGCGACATGACCGCGCCCGCGTCGAATTCGGTCAAGCTCGATCTTGGACCGCAGGTGGACAATGTCGCTGGGATGACCAGCGAGCGCCTCGCAAGTGCCGGCGAAGGCTTTCCCGCCGGCCGGCGTGTGCTGTCCTACGCCGACCTGCGCGCCGTCTATCGCGGCACCGACCCACGACCACCGGGTCGCGATATCGAGTTGCATTTAACCGGCAACATGGAGCGCTTCATCTGGGGCTTCGACGGTCAGAAGTTCAGCGAAGCCAAGCCGATCCAGCTCAGGCTTGGAGAGCGCGTGCGAATCACGTTGGTTAACGACACGATGATGGAGCATCCGATTCATTTGCACGGTCTGTGGAGCGAGCTGGAGAACGGCCACGGCGAGTTCCGGCCCTACAAGCACACCATCAACGTCAAGCCTGCGGAGCGTCTGAGCTTTTTGGTCAGCGCCGACACGCCGGGTCAGTGGGCCTTCCACTGCCATCTGCTTTATCACATGGAGAGCGGCATGTTCCGCGCCGTTATCGTTTCATGAACGGCCCGGTCAATCTTCCCGCGGGTTGGCCCTTTACGCTGCTTGTGGCTGCGGCCTCGCTGGCGCTGTGCACCGTTTCATCCGCGAATGCACAGTCGGTCATTCCTCAGACCCCCGCATACACGCAGTATGGAGTGCCGCCTGTCATGGACAATGCGATCTTTTACCATCTGCTCATGGACCAGTTCGAAGGGCGTACGAATGGTCCCGACAACGAGTTTCGCTGGGACGGTGAGGGCTGGATCGGCACTGATATGAACAAGCTTTGGTTCAAGTCCGAGGGTTTCCTGGAAAATGGCAGAGCCACCGATGGCATCACAGAAGCGCTCTATGATGGTCCTATACCGTACCTCAGGTATTTCGACTTTCAAGCGGGGATACGCTACGACCTCGACTCCAATCCAGGGCGCACTTGGGGTGCCATTGGAATTGAAGGACTGGCTCCTTACTTTTTCCAGCTTGAGCCAACCTTCTACTTCAGCGACGGTGGACGTTTCGCAGGCCGCATCGTGGCATCGTATGACCTTCTGATAACACAGCGGCTGATCGCCCAGCCCGAGATCGAGATGAACTTCTACAACAAGTCCGATCCGAGCCGCGAGGACGGCTCCGGACCTTCCGAACTCGATACGGGTCTCCGCATCCGGTATGAAATCAGCCGTAAGTTCGCCCCATACATCGGATTCGCTTACACCGGGCACTATGGCCAGAGTGCCTCCCTTATCCGAGAAGATGGCGGCATTGCCAACGACCCCCGTTTCATCTTCGGCGTGCGCCTCTGGTACTGAAGAGGTTTCGCACATGCGAGGTTTTATCGGTGGGATTGCGGCGACACTTGCGGCACACATTGCGATCGCCGCGCTTGTATGGTTTTTCGTGGTGCCACAGCTCGATTGGGCAGCGTACCAGAAACCCGGTCGCCTTGAACAAGTATTGGCCACTAATGTCCTGATACGATGGGTCAGAGGCCGCGCCGCTTCGCGGACAAATCCCTTGTCGGCGACGCCAGATAATCTGAGGGCGGCCAGAACCGTGTACGTGGAACATTGCGCCGCCTGCCACGGATTGGACGGTAGCGGCCGTAACCGATTCGAGGCGGTTTTCTATCCGCCGATCGCAAGGCTCACAGGCGATATCCAGAAGCTCTCGGATTCCGAGATCTATTTCATCGTTGCGAACGGAATTCGATATACCGCAATGCCCGGCTTCGCGGACGCCCACTCGCCTGATGACATTTGGCGGACTGTTCTGTGGATACGACATTTGCGGGATCTCACCACCGACGAGAGAGCGTCCATCGTTCGCGAAATGGGCGGGGAAAAGAGGCATCACGAAGAAACAATGGGGCATGACGCGGGTGTCGGCAGGCACGCTCGATGAATCTATGCGGCCGGTGGAGATTTGATTGCGCTTGACACGGAAGAACGTGTAATGCGTCGGTAACTCTGAGGTTCACGCACAAACGTGAAAGGCAAGCGTGAAACGCAAGGGCGAAAGGTGGTTGCGCGCCGCCTGAAATAGACTGTGGGAATCTGTGCCGTCTGCGTGCTTCCTTTCGGGCACCACTGTTGCTTTTGGTGACACATCTTTAAGAAGATAGACGCATAAACCGTGGCACAGAGATTGCGGAGTCATTTCTCGTGCACTCGACGGACTTCGCATATGGGCTGTGGTCGCTGGTCATCGTGAACTCGGCCATTTTCTTGTTCCTGGCTTTCAGCTTCTGGCATCCCAAGACCAAACGGGACTGGCGCGCATTCGGTGCGTTCTCGGCTTTCATCATAGCTCTTTTCACCGAGATGTACGGCTTCCCGCTGACGATCTACTTGCTCGCGCCGTGGCTGCAGAAACGGTTTCCCGGAACGAATGTTCTGAGCCATGACTTCGGGCATCTCTGGAATGATCTGATCAGGTGGAAAGGCGATCCACACCTGAGCCCCTTCCACATTACGAGCAACCTGTTGATCTTCGGTGGCCTCATCCTGCTCTGGTGGTCGTGGAACGTGCTGTACAGCGTGCAAAAATCGCGGGCGCTCGCGACGACCGGACCTTACGCGTACGTCCGCCACCCCCAGTACGTCGCATTCATCGCGGTGATGTTCGGCTTCGTCCCTTCAGTGGCCGACTATTTTAACCCTCAAATGTTTCCCATCTTGGTTGCGATGTACGTCCACCTGGCGAGGAGTGAAGAGGGAGACGTGCGCGCTGAATTCGGCGACGCGTACGAGCGATACGCGCGGAAGGTGCCGGCCTTCGTCCCGCGGTTTGGATCGAGATCGCAGCGGCCGCTGTTTGGAGCCGAGTAAAACATGCGGGTAGAGCCGTGAGCCCAGTTATTTCGTTTCTTCTATTCGCGGCGCTGTTCTACTTCATGATGCGCTTCGGATGCGGTGCGCATATGGTCCACGGCCATCATCATCACGAGGAGCATGGTGGTGCGGGTCGCGGAGAGTCGGCGAGAGATCCGGTGTGCGGCATGGATGTCGAGGGCGGTCGCGGTTATTCGGAGATCTTCAATGGGAACGAGTATCGTTTCTGCTCCCGTAAATGCTTGGACAAGTTCGACGCTGAACCTGAGCGGTACGTGCAAGCGGGGAGGGCCTAAGCATGAGATCAGGACTTTCTTTGGCCGCCACGGGATTCGCCGCAAGCGGGCTGCTCGGCATCTCCTTCGTGTTATGCACCGTCTTTGATTTGATCCTGCCGGGTTACCAGATGCATTCGGTGTGGGAGAAGCTGCTGCCGGGCTTCGTCTGGATCAGCTTCGGGAGCTTCGTCGTCGGGTTTTTCGAGAGTATTGCGTACGGCTGGTACTTCGCGCTGATCTGGGTGCCGATCTACAACGTCGTGCTTTTCCGGCGAGAGCAAACCCGACTCGCCGACAAGTGAGCGTACAGAGGATACTGTTCGGGCTGCGGTTAACGCCGATGGTTCGCGCATGATGTCAGAATCCCGCTGCGCCGGGGTCGGAAGGCAATTGACTCGAGCGCTCACCCGCCTAAGTATCCGGAGTGTATTTGGGAAGCGATGCTATTGCGGAGAAGGCTGTGCAGAACGTGAATTCTAGGAGATTCTGTAATTCAATGACGGGTGAAACCGATTCGGCGGCGGTTCGGTTCCGGTGGCGTCATGAGCTCGCGGATGGCGTCGAAGACGACCTTGAACTGCGTGTCGTATTTTTTTCTCAAGCGCATCGAGCTTGCGGGCGAGGTCAGTGCGTGAGGCGAGCATTTGGTGCAGGCGAACGAAGGCGCGCATGATTTCGATGTTGACCTGGGTCGCGCTCTTGCTCCGAAGAACGCTCGATAGCATCGCGACGCCTTGCTCGGTGAATGCATAAGGAGTTGCGCGCCTGAGGCCGCCCCAGCTTGAAGTCACAATCTGTGATTTCAAGCTGCGAAATTCTTCGTGGTTGAGCTGGAACATGAAGTCGGCGGGGAGCGCTTGAGGTTTCGCTTGACGGCTTGAACGAGCGCGCGTGGTTCGAAGTTGTAGAGGCGGGCCAAATCCGGGCTGAGCATGACCTTCTGGCCGCGCAGAAGGAAAATGCACTGTTCGATTCGATGCGCGAGGACGGTGGCTTTGGCTGCCATTTTGTTTCCCATGGATCGGACCCGATCTTTTTGGTCAATACTGCTGAGTGGGGCGGCTGCCGTTCTGCCCGACTTGGGTCGTCGGCGAGGCCCGGCCGGCGAGTGTGGTCGTCTTTGGGCTTGAGGGAGCGGCGGTGGTGCGATTTACGTTCGAAGATGGCGAGGCCGATGGCAGTTTGGTGGTCGGCGCCTGGCTATTGACCGTTGCTTTTTCGCCAGCCTCGAGGTTCTGGGCGAGGGGCGTGGCGGCCGGTTGCGCATCCGACGAACCACGGCTCTGCAGGATTCGGCCAAGGCCGTAGCCGGCCATCCCCGCCTCGAAGGCGTGCGCGAGATTGAGACTTACCGACGAACCGGCGATGCGGGCCGCGACATTGGGAATCTCCCAACTGAGCAGCATGAAGATGAGCGCTCCGCCGGCGATAGTGAGCGGAAGGGTCGGATCGGCGACGGTCCAACCGGTCAGCGCGGAGTTCCAGCCGGCCGTGATGGTCATCCCGACGCCCACCAGCAGGTAGAGGAAGAACAGCTTGACGCCGACGCCGACGATCCAACCGATGAAATTCTCGGCGAACTTGATCGTCCAGCGCGAGCCGCTGAAGCCGAGCAATATGACGCCGCCGCCCAGCCCGACATAGGCTTCCGAGAGTGCGAGCAGCATCTGTCCGGCGATGAGCGCGAACGATAGGAACATGATGAGGCCGGCGATTACGGCGATCAGCGAGGCCATCGTTAAATGGAACCAGCCGAGACTCGCGAAACCCCGGTAGATGACCTGAAACATCGCCAGCCCCTCAGCGAAGACCGCGCTTGGGCTCAGGCCGGTTATGCCGGCAGCGCGTCCGCCGAGGTCAGCGAAGCCGGTGAGGATAGCGTTAAACCAGGTCGGGGCGTTGGTGATCATCGCGTAAAGGAAACCGAGGGCGAGCGACTTCTTAAGAAACTCGGCAAAGAGGCGGGCGGGTTGATCCTGGTCGGCGACGAAATGGACGCAGGTGGTGATGATCTCAATTAGGACCAGCCCGAAAAATATCTTCTCGGCGAGCGGCTGCATGATGTTCATGTAGCGCTGACCTGCCCATTGAAACGTCTGTGCGATGTTGTCGAGATTCGTCATGGTAATCCCTCTGTAATCATCTGACCCAGCTACTTGGTCGGAGGTGGTTCGAGTCCAGGGCGGAGTTTGCCTTCCCAAGTCTTGGGGAACGGAATTCGCGGGGCGGCGACGGCGAGGACCGGCTGGCAGTTGATGAGAAACTTGTGGTCGGGCTGGTTGCAGAAGCTGAGCGCCTTTTGCCACGCGTCGGTCTTGCGCTGAAACTGGTCGTTCCAGAAGGGGTAGTCGTAATTGGTCGCGGCCTGGGGCGACGCGAGCGTGGAAACGGGATCGTCGCCGTTCTTCCCCGAATGAGCGTTGCATCCCATGGCCAACAGAAAGCCGATAGCGACGCAGACGATGAGCTTCTTCATTGCGGTCCTCCGTTTGCCGGCGAGCCGAAATTGGTCAGCCCATTGTCGGGCATGGTCGAGGAAAACGGAACGGTTGGGCCGGCGCTGAGCCAGCGCTGGACCGACGCGTCCTCGGCCGCCTGAGCGTTGACGCGATTGGCGGCGGCGACGTTCTGTGCGTTGATCATCGCGACGATCAACTGCCGGAGCATCTGAATCTGCTGCGCCTGCTGCAGGGCGATTTCGTTGCCGACCTGGATCGCCTGCAAACGTCCGACGGCGGTCCGGTTCATGCCTTCCAGTTCGGCGAATTGGGCCTGCTCGTTGGCAAAATTCTGCGCCTGGCCCTGGGCGTCGGCGAGCGTGCCGTTGAGAGTGTTCAACGTCGTTGCGATGTTCTGCGCTTCCCGCTGGTCGGGATTCTGCGGGACGGCGTAGCCGGGAAACTGCTGCTGGAATTGCGCTTGCAGGTTGCCGAGCGAGTAGGAGAGACCGCCCTGCTGCTGAATGAGCCCGCCCAGTTCGTCGAGCATCGATTGGTCCGATTGCCATACGCCCGCGGAGCCGCCGGTGGTGTTTTTGATCATGTACTGGAGTTGCTGCGCTTCCGCGGCGAGGGTCTGGGTCTCCTGCTGGAGCTGCTGAAACTGTCGCGCGAACATGGCAGGGTCGAAGACGGTCTGCGTGCCGCCGAACTGCGCGTGAGCGACGCGCGGAGGGATGAATTGCAGGCATAACAACAGGAGCAGCCCGCAGACCAGCCACAAAACAAACTCACGGGATCGTTCCATGTGTGTTCGCTCCTTCATTGGGCGTAATCACGGCGCCATTTGCTTGTTTGAAATAACGGCCGTTGACGTAGCCGTTGCGACTCGTCAGTTCGAGAAGCGAAGGTTCTGTCGGTCCGTACGATTTCGCGAGATGGTCCGCCCATTCGATATGACCGCGGGCGCGGAGCCATTCGCCCGGCCACGAAGGGCCATGCGTGGCAATTAGTTGGCGTGCGTCGAAGATGTCCGACTTGGAGCCGGCGCCGATGAATGCGAGCGTCGCCGCTCCAAGGCCGAGCTCGAACAGCCGCCGCCCGGCGGGCGAGAGATAGTAGTACTGGCGCTTGGGAACCGCGGCGGCGATGAGTTCGATTTGGCGGTCGGTAAGACCGAATTTCCGGTAGATCTCGCTGGTCGCCGGATTCTGCGCTTCAGGATTGGGCAGCAGAATTTTGGTCGGGCACGACTCCAAGATCACGTCGCGGATGGGAGAGTTGGCGACCTCGGTGAGGCTCTGAGTGGCGAGCACGACGGCGGCGTTCTTTTTGCGCAGCGTGCGTAGCCACTCCTCGACCTTGGCGCCGAAAGTGCCGTTGGCGAGCATCACCCACGCCTCGTCCAGCACGAGCAGCGTCGGCCGCCCGTCAAGCCGTCCATCGATGCGGTGAAACAAGTAGGTGAGGACTGGAAGCAGGACTTTCTCACCCATCGCCATCAGCGCCTCGATCTCGAAGGTGATGAAGCGGGATTCCTCGATTCCGTCGCGGTCGGCATCGAGAAAGCGGCCCATCGGGCCGTGGACCGAATAGAAGTTTAGGCCGTCGCGCAGCGTCTGGTCCTGGAGGAGCCGGATGAGGTCGGTGACGGTGCGCGCGTCGGGCTGGCTTTCGCCGAGCAGCTCAAGCGCCCGCCAGAGGGCTTTGCGATGTTGCGGTAAAATTGCGACGCCCTGGAGGGCGAGCAGGGTCTCCAGCCATTCGACCGCCCACGTGCGCTCCGACTCGTCATCGACGCGGGCGAGCGGACAGAAGGCGATTTCGCTCTCGCCCAAATCGTAATGCCGGCCGCCAGCGGCGGCGGCAAGCACGAACGCTGAGAGACCCTTGTCGAAGCAGAAGACCTGAGCGTCGGGGTAGCGGAAGAACTGCGCGATCAACAGGCCGAGCAGAGTCGATTTGCCGGAGCCGGTCGGACCGAAAATGAGCGTGTGGCCGACATCGCCGACGTGGAGGTTGAGTCGAAATGGCGTGCTGCCGGTGGTGGCCGCATAGATCAGCGGCGCGCTCTTCTCGGGATAGAACGGGCACGGGTTGGTCTCTTCGCCCGCCCATACGCTGGTGGTTGGGATCAGGTCGGCGAGATTGCGGGTGTGGATGAGCGGGCGTCTGACGTTGCGATAGCCGTGGCCGGGCAGCGAGCCGAGCCAGGCTTCGTTGGCGTTGACGTGCTCGATGAGCGCGGGGAAGCCGTGATGCTGAAGCTGCTTGGCGATCTCGCGCGCGTTGGCGTCCGCAGCGGCGGCGTCTTCATCGGCAACCACGATGGCGCTGGTGTAGTAGCCGAAGCGCACCCGGCATGAGCTGGCCTCGGCCAGCGCCTCGTCGGCGTCGTGCGCCATCGCGACAGCGTCGCGGTTCTCGAAGCTTCGCGCGGCGCCGTTGCTGAAAACCTGCTTGATCATGCCGCCGAGGCCATGGCGCTTCTGGAACCAGTTGCGGCGCTGGATTTTGAGCGCGCGCTCGGCCTCGGCCGGGTCGAGGAAGATGAAGCGCGTGGACCAGCGATATGGAATCGCGAGTTCGTCGAGGAAGGCGGTGACTTCGGGCCATGAGGCGAGCGGAAAGCCGGCGACTGAGATAGGTCGAATATGAAAATCGTCGAGCATGGGACGGAAGCCGGCGTGGAACTCGTGGCAGCCGAGCAGCACGTCCAGATAGCTCCCGTCCTCGGGCGGCCGGATCGGCTCGCGGCGACCGGTGATGCAGGCGTTCAGATGCGCGAGCAGGGTTGCGTCGTCCATGCGCGCGAGCGCGAGCCGGGCGCTGAGCGCGTCTTCGTATTCGGCGAGGCTCCGCTTGAAAAACTCGAGCGTCTGCTGCCAGTTCCTGCCCCGTGCGGTGCTCTCGAAGAGCAGTCCGGCCGCGCGCGACTGCATCTCCGTCGGCGGCGTCCACGTGAGCGTCAGCGCGAGCGCGCTTTCGAAATGCCTTCCTTCGGCGGTGTGATGGCGCCGCCGTTCCTCGTCGATGAGCGCGGTGACCGGATCCGGAAAGGCGCCGCGTCCCGGGTATCCGGCGCTCGGATGGCGGATCAGATCGACATTCATCGCCCAGCCGTCGCCGAGCGCGGCCAGCGCCGAATTCACCTGGTGCGAGAGTGCGGTCAGCTCCTCCGCCCCGGCCGAGTTTAGGTCGGGGCCGGTATAGCGCCAGCCGGCGAGCAGCGAGCCGTCCTTAAGCAGGATCACGCCCGGATCGACCAAGGCTGCGTAGTTGAGCAGATCGGAGAAGCCGAGCAGCCGTTCGCGCTTGCGACGCAGGTTCTTGAACTCCCGTAAAAGCATGGCTCAGTACCTTCGGATTTGCGGCACCGCCGGGTGGATCGGTGCGGCCGGCGCCGTCATGTCCGCGCACGGCGGGTAGAAGCGCTGGTAGTGGAGGTGGCGGACATAGACCTCGCTCAATTGCGGGTCGAGTTTGGCCGCCTGCCTGAGTCCCCAGTGGCCGACCGTGCCGAGCAGCGTCGCCAGCGCCAGCGTGTAGAGATGAAGCCCCACGCCGAAGATGAGGGCGGCCATGAAGAGCCAGTTGAGGATCGCAAGCCGCCGCTCGGCCCCGGCCAGCAGGATGGGCCGTACCAGCGATTGATGGATCGGCGTGCGTTGCAGGTCCATCAGAGAATCGCCGGGGCGAAGGGAAAGAGCGCCATCATGAGTTGGGTTGCGCCGAGAGCGCCGGCGCCGCCTAGCGCGACCGCCGACATTTTGCGCGCGCCGGTGCCGTGCTCGCTGAAGGTCCAGGTCAGACCGGCGGCGATGACCGCGATGGTCGTCGCGGCGTGGGCGACGGTGCCCTGCAGATCCATCTGAATCGTGTTCAGCGGCTGGTCCCAAGGCAGAACGCCGACGCCGGTGGTGGCGAGGGCCTGCGCCGGCCACGCTATCGTGACGATTCCGTAGGCGTATCCGATCCACCTGATCCATTTCGCGCATCTTTTCAAAATCTTCGAGTGCGGCATTTTGCACACCTCCTGTGGAACGCTTGGTCAAAGTGCTGGTTTGACGTTCAGTGCGAGTGTGAGTGCCTGAGCCACAAGCAGGACGAGGCTGCCCATCGCGATCCAATCGAACAGCGTTGTCTCGGACTGCGCATTGACCCTCGCGAACGTGGTTGAGGCGGCGAGGACGCTGAGAAAATAGAGAACTTGATATTCGGGATTCATCATTCTGCTCCCACTCGCGTGAGTTTGAATGCGTGCTCGGGATCGTAGCCTTGGACGCGGGCCATTTCGGTGACGCGTCGGCCGTCTGGCGTGCGCGTGATGAAAGCGAGCAGATGGATCGTCTCGGCGATGAGTTCCGGCTGCGGCGGAACGTTGGCCTCCTGTACGAGACTGGAAAGCCTTACCAGCGCGGCCGTTGCGCTATTGGCGTGGACGGTGGTGATGCCTCCCGGATGGCCCGTATTCCAGGCCTTGAGCATGCCGAGCGCCTCGGCGCCGCGGACTTCGCCGATAATGATCCGGTCGGGACGCGCGCGCATCGTGGTGCGGGTGAGAAAAATCAAATCGGCGGCGGCCGAGGTATGAAGCTGCATCACGTTGGGCGCGTCGCACTGGAGCTCGCGCGTGTCTTCGATGATGATGAAGCGCTCGCTCTCGCCGCTGGCGGTGACCATTTGATGGATCAATGCGTTGGCAAGCGTGGTCTTGCCCGAGCCGGTGCCGCCCGCCAGCACGATGTTCTCGCGGGCCGCGATGGCGTCGCGGAATGCGTCGGCCTGCGCGGCCGTAATGATTCGATCGAGGACGTAATCGTCGAGCGTGTGGATGAGCCGGGCGTGCTTGCGGATGACGAAGGCTGGAGCGCTTACCACCGGCGGGAGCCAGCCGGTGAAGCGACTGCCGTCGAGCGGCAGCTCGCATTCGATGACCGGATGGGCGTCGTTGGCGACGGTGTGAAGCGCGAAGGCGACCGTGCCGATCAGCCGTTCGGCCTGAACGGCCGACATGGTGAATTGGGCCGCGCGCATTCCGTGACCGTGCGACTCGACCCAGAGCCGCCCGTCGGGGTTGAGGATGATCTCGATCACGTCGGGATCGTCGAGCGCGGCGAGCACCGCTGGGCCAAGCTCGCGCCTCAGTCGCTCATCGAGCCGCGCCGATTGAGTCGCCTGCAGGCTCATCTTCTTCCTCGCGTTCCGCCGGTTTGCCGGCGGTTCCGTTGACGTGGTTGAGAGAGTCGATCGACGCGCCGCCTTCGGTCATCTCCATCACGGCGCTGCGCCAGTTGTTGTAGAGGCGCGTGCCCGCCGCAAGCGCGGCATTGCGCAACTCCTCGGGCATTTCGGGCGTATGCACGGAAAGAATGAATGCGAGCCGGTCGATCATGGCGAACAGCACCTGCTGCTCTCGATAGAGCGCGGTTATGCGCTTGCTCTGCGTTTCGACGCTGCGCGCGAGGCGCGCCTCGATGTCCGACAGCGCAATCGAAAGCTGGCGCATCCCGCCGTCCGCCCCGGCGGTGATGGCGCGGTAATGCAGCAGGCATTGGCGCAGATACCGCGAGAGCGAGAGATGGCGCGCGGCGGCCTCTTCGCGCAGCTCCCTGGCCTCGGCCTGGGTCAGGTAGCAGGAGACTTCGTGTGCGGCCTTTCTCATGCGAATGGCCATTCCTTCGAAAGCTCGCCTTTCTCCCGCTCTCGGCCGCCGCGTTCGGGGTCTTCCGCATGCGCACTCGCGACGTTTGCGGTGTCCTTCGCGCCGTCAGCGGGCGCGGACGCCTCTTTCGCCTCGGGCCATTGATGGTCATGCTCGATCCGGTCGGAGTGGAACGGCGGCGGAATCTTGGAGCGCGCGTTCAAATCTGCGTCGTCGTAATAGCGAATCTTGTTCGCGTAAACCGGCGGATGGCCGGCGACGAAGATCAGCGCCGCATCGTCGGGGAGTCGCATCGCCTCGTCAGGCGTTAGCAGCGGACGCTGCGACGCGGGCTCCGACACGCTCGTGCCCGAGGCCGAACGGGTTCGATGTTCGTGGCGGACGGTGGCGACGCCCGCCATCTCGGAGACGAGCCGCGCGGTTTCGATCTTGTTGGGCGCGAACGCCACCCGGACGGAGCAGTTCGAGATAATCGATTCGTCCTTTCCATAGGCGGCATAAAGCTGCGACAGGTCCTGGGCGATGAGGCACGCCTTGATCCCGTAGCCGGCCGCGTAGGACAGGGCGCTTTGCAAGAAGTCGAGCCGGCCCAGCGCCGGAAACTCATCGAGCATCAGCAAGAGCCTGCGCAGCGGCGGCGAGCCGTCATGCGTATGCAGCCGCTCGGTGAGCCGCGCGCCCAATTGCGCGAGCAGCAGCCGCATCAGCGGGCGCGTGCGTGTGAGGTCCGACGGCGGAACGGTGAGATACAGGCTCACCGGCCGCTCATGATGCATCAGATCGGCGAGGGCGAAGTGCGAGTCGGCGGTGTTGGCGGCGACAATCGGATCGCGGTAGAGGCTCAAACAGCGCACCGCCGTGCTTAACACCGAAGCGCGCTCATTGGGACTCTTGCTCAGGACCGCCTGGGCCGCTCCCGCGATAACCGCGTGTGTGATTTCGCGCGGATGGCGGGCATCGATCATCTGCTTAAGCGCGTCATCCTGGCTGCGATCCGGCGACGCGAGGAAGCTCAGGCAGCGGGCGAGCGTCTTCTCGGGTTCGGCATACAGAATGTGAAGGATGACGGCGGTCAGAAGGTCGTGGGCAGTCAGGTCCCAGTGGTCGAGCGGCGCGTTGCCGGACGGATCGACGAGCATGTCGGCGATGTTCTGGGCGTCCTTGACCTCTTCGTCGCCGAGCCTGACCTCGCAGAGCGGATTGAAGTGCGCGCCCTTGCCGTCGGTGCAGGTCGGATCGAATCTGAAACAGACATTGCCCAGGTTGCGCTGACGGTAGCCCGCGGTTAGCGCCCAGTTCTCGCCCTTGATGTCGTGCACCACAACGCTCTCGGGCCAATCGAGGAGCGTCGGGACGACGATGCCGGCGCCTTTACCGCTGCGGGTTGGCGCGAAGGCGAGCACGTGGGCCGGCCCGCCGTCGCGGAGATGACAGGTTCCGCTGCCGTTGCGCCACGCGCCGACATAAACCCCACTCGCGGCGTCGCGGAGTCCGGTGGCTTTGACCTCGCGTGTATTCGCCCAATGGGCGGAGCCGTGAAGGTCGTGGATGCGCGGCGAGATTCCGCGAACCAGCCGCACGGCTCCCATCGCCAGCAGCGCCGCGGCGATCGACGGATACTCGAACAGCCGCATCGCGCTGGCGATTACCGCGCTTGCCTCCGCGGCGTGGCGCCATTTCCATGCCCACACAAGGATCGCCCATGGGGCGTACAAAGGCCCGATGAGAGGAAGCGTCGTGACCGGTTCGCCGAGAGGGGTCGCGTAGCCGAGCATGGCGGCGGCTCTCTGGGTCGCCGCCCACAGCGCCAGAAAAGCGATCAGTCCCGCGGTAACGGCGACGACCGCCGCTATTTTATTGTGCGCCCGATTGCCCGGCGGCCGGTACGGTAGAGATGTTGCTGCCATCAGCGAGTACGCTCCTTCTGATTTTGTTGTTGCCGCTCCAAGCGTTCGCGCGCCGCGATTTCAGCGCGTAGGTTCTGCTCCGCTCCGGGCGGCACGAAGTAATCGCGGCCGCCCGATTGATGACGGACAACGAGTCCGGCCTGCTCCAGAACCGGCAAGCGGTCGTTCATCGCCTGCCGCCATGTTCCGGCAAATCCCTTCCAGCCCCACGCGTCGATCCGGCCATCGCGCTCGATTGTCTTGAGCGCTTCGAGATCAAGCCGGTTGCCGAGCTGCTTGTCCGCCTGCATGGCGCCAAGATCGCCGTGCTGCTCGACACAGAGGTAATTCACTTTCCGCCCGTTTTTCTCGAACTCACGCGCTTCGAGCGTCACGACCTCGCCGACGCCGATCTTTCCTTCGCCGCGCGCGCGGATGATCGCCGGCGTCTGGTGGAGGTAGTGGAGTTTGCCGTCGGTCCCTTCGAGCATCAGGTAGCGGCGGTCGCGCGCTTCGTTTTCGAGCCCCGTTCCGACCACGCGTCCGGTAAGCTCCCGGCCGGGCGCGAGCTTGGTTACGGCCAGCGGCGCGAGCTGGTCGAGGATCTGGTCGCGATGGCGCGCGCGGCTCTTGATGATGTCGATTGAGAGCTGTCGTTCTCGAAGCGTCCGCTCCAGGTTCCGAGCGAGCCGCCAGCTTGCCGAGCCAATCTCCTGCGCTAGCCCCATGCGGCGTAGGAACTTGAGCCGCGCCATCTCCTGCGCCCGCCGCTCGCGCGCCGCCTCGCCGCGCGGTTGCCGGCCGTCGAAACTGACAACGTGCTTTCCATCGGCGCGGCGCAGAAGCTCGCGGTCGATTTCGGTGAATTGCTCGCGTTTGACCGCCGCTCCGCGCGCCTTCAGCATGTCGCGCTCGGCGCGTAGTCCAAGCTCGCGGCTGGCGATCTCGGCGCTTCGAGTGCGGATGCCCGACTGGATGTAGCCGCGGTCGATCGACAGCGGCCGGCCGTGTTCGTCGCGCCCGCGGATGAGGAGGTGAAGGTGCGGATTGTCGGTGTTGTGGTGGTCGATGGCCGCCCACTCAAGACGGGTGTTCAAGTCGCGCTCCATCTGCGCGACCAGCTCGCGCGCGTGCTCGCGCAGGTCGAGCCGGGCGCCGTTCTCCGGCGAGACGATCACGCGGAAGAGCCGTTCATCTCCGGCTTTCTGCCATCCGCCGAGCAGCTTGGCGAGGTTCAGATCGTCGCGGTCGGCGTTGAAGCCGAGTCCCTTCTCGCCCGGGCGCTGCGCGCCGTCTCGGGCGAGATAGCGCCCGTGCGCCGCCCACGACGCCGATTTGGTGTTGCGCGAGTATGAAACCTTCACGACGCTGCGCTGCAGGTAGGCGCGCGGCTGGCCGGCGGTAATTGCTCCGCGGCTGAGGAGTTGCGTCTTGAGCGGTCCGGTGTCACGGGACGCTCGGGCGCTGTGCTTGCCGAGCCCCGTCCACCAGAATCTCGGCGCGTGCGGATGGCGCTCGCCGCGCACGCCCAGCGGATGGGGGCGGAGCCAGAGGTCGTTTCGCAGCAGGTCACTCATCGCCCGTTCTCCCGTCGAGCAGCGCGAGCATCTGCCGGCAGAGCCGTTCGCCCTCGGCCGCTTGCTTTCCGCCGCCCAGCGCCGTGACGATCCGCCGAATCTGCGCGTCGGACAGGGTGAGATTGTGGAGCTGATTGGCTCGCGCCCATGACTTCCACGCCCGCTTGGCGCTCGCCCGCTCGTCGAGTTTCTCGTGGCCGAGCGACGCGATCTCGGCGCGCCGCCGCTCCGGAAGTTCACTCAGGCTCGCGGCCATCCGGAGCAGCGCTCCGAGCAGCAAATCGGGCGGCTCGCGATCGAGTCCGGCGAGCGCGACCAGGCCGCCAAGATTGGCGAGGTGATGGAGCCTGAGGCCCTGCTCGCGCGTGTGTAATCCGTCAGCCATGATTCACCACGTGATCACCGGCTTGAGTTCCGTCCGCACCGCGCTCGTCGGGACGGAGCCGAAGTAGCGCGAATCCCAGCTTCGCGCGTCCGCTTCGCCGAACAGCCAGACCTCGCCGTCGGCGACCTGGTAAGTTCCGAACGCAATGTGAGGCACGTTTCTTCTGCGGCTGTCCTGCGTTCGGCTCTCGCTGTTGGGAAGGCGCCTGCCGTTGACCGCGACGTACTCCGGCGCGAGTGCGACCGTGTCACCTGCCAGCGCGCCGATCCGCTTTCCAACCGGCTCAATGCCGTCGCCGCATCCCGCGCCGCGCGCGAGGTAGCCGCGTCCGAGCGCGAAGCGCGCGAGCGTCTCCGGCAAGCAGACCAGAACCAATTCTCCGCGCGTCAGCGTGTTTCCCGGCCGCAGCGCGGTTGCGCGGTAGATGCCCGGCGGGCAGGCGCTGCCGGTGAATGCAATGCGCAAACCGAGCAGCCGGAAGGCGAGAATCGGCGTGGCCAACAGCACTCCGAGCGCGAGCGGCAGAACGGGTCGGAAAGTACGGGGCGCACTTTGCGCTGTACGGGGCGAAAAGATTGAGTCGATTTGCGGGAAATTTGCCATTTTCACCACCACGGTACGGGGAACCCTTTATCTTGCCCTACGAAATTTTCGCCCCGACCACCCCGTTCTGCCGCTCTCCCGCCGGACCGCTCTCCGCTCCCAGCACCTCCGTCCCTGCCCGTTGCTTCCGCCACGTCCTGAAATCCCGATCGGTCTCGACAAACTGGCGCAACATCTCAAGCGCGACCTCCTTAAGGTCGGGTTCGCGGTGCGACGTATCGCGCAAGTAGACCAGATACTCGTCCAGCGATCCCTTGAGGTTGCCGGGCAGCGTAAGCCTGAGCTGCGCCGGCGGCAGTTCTTTGTCTTTCAGCTTGAGCTTCATGCGATTCGCTCCTTTCCGTAACTCCTGAGATTCGATTAATTGCCCCGGTACGCTCCCGGCAGAACCAGGTCCTGCGTCACCATGACGTTGAACTGATAGCCCGGCCTGATCTCGATCGTCGGCGATGAGTTCATGCCCTGCTGCAACGCCTGCTGCCCGACCGCTCCCATCTGCGAAGAAGCCGCCGAGCCGCCCATCTCGCCCATCAGCGCCCACTGGCTCGGCGCGGCGTAGCCGTATCCCATCGGTCCCGCGAATCCGTAGCCGCCGCCGAACGCTCCCATCTGTCCGACCATCTGACCGGCGCTGATGAGGCTGAGCAGGGTGGCCGTGCCGAAGGTGCGCAGATAGTGATGATCAACTTGGTCGGTGAAGCCCGAATAACCGGCGCTGTCGGCGCCCGGCATCTGCGGCAGGTCCATGCTCGACGCGTCGGGGAAGACCAGCCGCTGCCATGCGATCTGCACGCGGCTCTGTCCTGATGCGGGCGCGGCTTTGTACGCGCCGATGAGCCGCGTGCCCTGCGGGATGAGCAGGAATCTGCCGGTCGCGCTGTCGAAGACGTTCTCGCGCACCTGCCCGAGAACCGGGCCGGCGAGATCGGAATCGATGCCGCTGACCAGCAGCGCGGGAATCACGCTGCCTGCTGTGACGGTGTACGGCGAGGGCGGCGGCTTCAGCGTCGCCCGAGAAACATCGCTGCTCGCCTGCTGGACTCCTGAAGGCCCTGGCGACCCGGCCTGCCCACTCGGAATATCGAGCGTGCGGTTGTGGAACGACTCGACCATCTGCGGCGCGCCGAGCGCCTTGATGAACTCGTCTTCTTGAAGCGCTGCGAGCCGACTCGGCGGTCTGGCGACGGGATTGTTCTGGCGCGCGACTATTGTCGGCGCGGGAAGCACCGGCATCGGAGCCGCCTTCGGCATTGTGACCGGCTTCGCGTCGGCCTCGAGGTCGGCCACGGCCCGCCGTCGCGCCATGTCTGGGATCGCGACCGCCTGATCCTTCAGCGTTCCACCCTCGACCGGCTGGGACGCGGAATGCAGCGCCAGCATCATCGCCAGCAACGACCCGCCCAGCACCGCTCCGACCGTGACAACCAGGGTCCGCGTGAGACGGCCGCCGCCGTGACGCTGCGCCTGCTGAACCGCTTTCAGAGTCGCCGCCATCGCTCACCTCGCAGCGCCCGTGTATGCGATCCGGACGCGGTCCTGCGCGCGGCCCACGCCGGAAACCAGCACCGCCTGCTCGAACAGCCGGTCGACCACGTAGTAGTCGCCGCGCACGCGGTAGTTGACCATCTCGTTGCCGTCGCCTGCCGCGATGAGCAGCGCCGGGGCCTCGCTCGACTTCATGCCGGCCGGCATCTGGATGAAGACGTGGCTTCCGTCGTCAAACGCGCGTACGGGCTTCCACGGCACGTTCGGCCCGGCGACCTTGTAGGAAAAATTCAGGACGCCCGGATCGAGCGAGGCGAGCGGCGCGACCGCCGGATCGTCGGCCTTCGCATCCTCGGACTGCTTGGCCTGCTGGTCCGCTCGCGCCATCGCGGCCAGCAGATCGTCGGGATAGTAGAACTCGACCTCCTGCATCTCGTGACCCGGCCGCGACCGCAGATTCAGGTGATAGATGTGGCGCGTGGTGTAGATGGCGAGATTAGTCGCGATGCCGGCCGCCTTGGGCTTGACCGCGAGGTGTGGGGTTGGATTGCGGGGATCGCCCGAGGAGGCCGGCGTCACCATCCAGCGCTCGCTGTCGCCGAGCGCAACGTCGGTGATGGTCTCGCCAGGCTCAAGCTGGATATCGGTCGTGCGGAGCGGCGCGCAGTTGATCGCCGGCTCCGCCACCTTGCCGTAGGGATAGAGCACGTATGCGGGAGTGTTGTAGGAGGGCCAGTCGTCCGTGCTCTTGTGATCGGCGACGGCCTGCTTTACCTCCGGCGGCTGCTCGGCGAGAAGCTTGGCGCCGGTTACCGGCGCAGGCGCCGTCTCCGCCTTGGGCGCCGCGTGGGTTACGAGCGTGAGAGGCGGCGGTGGCGACTGTTGCGACGCGCATCCGCCCAACCCAAACGCGAGCGCGATACTGATGGCTGCAATCTTCTCTCGCATCGGAGTCCTCCGTCAGCTTCGCTGCTCCGTCCAACTGATCCGCGTCACGTAAAAGCCGAGCGGGTTGTCGAGGATTGATGTGTCGGAGGTCTGGGGCGCCATCTCCGTGTCGAGCACGGCCTCCCAATGCGTGGTTGCGATGGGCGCTCCATCGAGGCCGAGCGCCTGCTCGGTCCAGCGCACCTGCCACGTCGCGTCGGACAGCTTCAGGATTGAATCGATCTGCACGGTTATGGTCGTATGCTGCGCGACCTTGAACGGGTCATGGGCGAGGTTCTGATCGTGATAGTAGTTCTCGAGGAACTTGTAGGCCGCGCCGCGCACCCGGCTGTAGACTTCGCCGATTACTTGATGCTCGGCCTGCGGATCGGCGATTACCTCGCGCGTGTCGCGGATAAAGCCGGCCAGCTCGTAACGCATCATCCTTTCCGTGGTTAGCTGCGCGGTGCTCTCGCCGAGCGCGCTGGGTGCGGCCAGCGCGTAACCGAGACCATCGACCCGGACGATGTAAGGGATGAATCTGCTGCGCGTGCTAACCCGCACAAGTCCGAAGGCGAGGACAAGCGAGAGCAGCAGCAGGCCGGCCGCCGCGATCTGCCAGTTGCGCTTGCCGAGAACCAGATCGGCGTAACGCTCATCCCACTCCTGCCGCGCTTTCAGATAGATGCTGCCTTCCATCGTGACCGCCTCGCTGCAGACGATCGAGCACGTGCTCTGAAATTCGTGCTCGCTGGGTTCAGTACTTTGAGCAGATTTTGTGCCACTTGTTCAGCAGGTCCGCACAAGACTGTCGTCCAGCGGCAGCGATCAGCGACTGAGGATGTACGGACGATTTCGGTCAGGGGCGACCGATCCGGCATGGGCTAAGGAGTCGCGTGACTGTTTCGGGGGTCAGCCACCTGAATCTCTTGCCGAGCCGGACTACTCTTGATCGATCGATACGGCCGCACTTGTGCCCGACTCGATAGGACGAGGTTACAAAGATGCGGGAAAGCCGACGCGCGTTTAGACGCGGCGGTGAGGGTGCAATCAAATCATCGCGCCAGGGCGCGGCCCACCGCTTCTGGCTCGCGCGCGATGATCGTCAAAAGGATGCGCGCGGTTCTGTCCGGCATCCTGCGATGCTGCTCCCAGTCCTGCAAGGCGTCGATGGCGAATCCAAATCGCCGAGAAAATTCCGATTGGGAACACTTCAACTTTTTCCTCAGCGCCTTAACATCGACGTCGTCAGGCACGTGTACGCCGAAGCCATTGGCGGCCTCCCCCCGTGCGAACGCGCGAGCTTCCTTAGCCGCCCTGATAAGCTTCGTTCCAATCTTAGACATGGCACTTCCCTCCTTTCCGGTACTCTCGAACGATATCCGCCAGAATACCCTTCAACTCGTTCCGTTCCGCTTTGCTCAGGTTCGCTTTGTCTCCCTTCGAATACAGGACCAGCAGAAATACCGGAATGTCTTTGCCGGAATAGAACGTGATCACGCGATACCCGCCGCTCTTTCCTTTGCCGCGACCCGCGAAACGGACCTTTCGTGCTCCGCCGGTACCACCGATCTCGTCGCCAGCTTCCGGACGCCCGGCAATCATCTCAACCACCGCTTCTCGTTCGCTTTCTGTCAGCCCTGCGGCCTTGGCATCAGCCAGATAAGCTGGAGTCTCGACGACCGTGTGCATTCTTCAATCTATACGGCAATGCCGTAGATGTCAAGCGATTGGCCGGGCATAATCTTACGTTGAAAGGGCGACCGACTCAGTCACTGCTTAAACGATCCCGGCTTTCTGCCTCACCGTCGAAACTATACGGCACTGCCGCACCTAGATTTCTATACGGCAACGCCGTAGATTCAGTGCCCACTTAGTGCCCACTTTGGGATTTACCCACAGAATCTGGCGTCACCTTGATTGGCGAAAAGCCCCCGTATTTGCTACCTTATCTGACCCTGCATGACCCTCGAAAACCTCGCGGGCAAGTTTTCAAGACCGGTGCCTTCAACCGCTCGGCCACCCCTCCCCGATGTGCGAATCAGACGCAGTAAGTTTTAGCCGCGGCAAGGGCCCGGGAAAAGCGCGGCGCTCTCAGGCCGTCGGCCAAGCAGCGTCACGCGAGAACGTGTCGGATCCGAGCGCCCCGTGCCGTCGTGCCGGATGCGCGCTATTCTTTTACAGGATGCCACAACGTGCCGGTAAAATGGCATCCCGGGCCGAATAGATTGCGATCGGCGAACGAGGGCCGGTACACGAACGTCCCCGGAAACTGAGACCATTCCGAGGGCGTGTTGGAATAGTAACGACCACGCCGCTCCGGTGGGGTAAAGCGCCCCGTGCCGCCGATATCCTCGAGACTCAGGCCCGCGAGGCTGGCTATGGTCGGCCAGACGACTTCCGCGTGACCGCCCCATCCGCGCCGATAGCGCTCATCGCTGGCTTGGAGCAGCGCGCGGGAAACGCGGCAGAATGGGATGAAGCTCTTCACCCGCCGTTCCATCGGCACATCCTCGCGTCCGGTTATGAGCGTGCCCCAGTGAGCCCATTGCGGATTTTCCGCCCAGCTCTGCATCGTGGTGCCCAGCAGGTCGGCGTTCGATCGCGACAGATCGGCGAACAGTTCGGGCCAGGCGCCGCTGAAACGGACGTCGTACTCGATTATCCAATAGTAATCATAGTCCGGACGCTCAAGAAAAAACCTCATCGGCGCAAGGTCGCAATTTCCTGTATAGTCATTAGGATTGAATCGTGCGGCTTTGCCCGGATACGGCAGGCCCGCCAGGTCGTATTGTGAGTATTCCCGCACCGGCACACGATTGATCCCGTCGAGCGCGCCGGACGTTCTGCAGTAGCCGATGACGAAAATAGCGTAGCGCGAATCCAATTCGTTGCGCAGTCGCGCCACTTCGCGCAACACCGCCGGCGACTTGAAATGCGCATAGTAGAGGAGTGCCTCGCGTCGCACACGTCCGCCGTTCGCGCCGCCAGGATCGCCAGGCGAGCCCCTGCGGCCGAGCCGCCCGAGCGCGCGCGCCCAGCGCCCGGGCGTATGCTTGTCTGAAACCGTCGATGGCGGCACTGTCATAAAACCGGGCGTGCGGAATTCGTCAGCTCCATCCTGCTTGCCGTCCGCGAAACGTAATACGGCCCGCGCACCTGGCGCGCGGGCCGTGTCCGAAAGCCGGTTTCGCGGCGATCTGTCAAAAATCGCGCTCGGCGGAGTCGCTCCCTACGATTTGACGCCGAGGTTCACCGCCGTCGTGCAATTCACCGCCCATCCGCTCTTTACGCCGAAGCACCAGAGCACCTCGTTATCGAGCTGTGTGCGGTAAATCGGCAGATCGCCCTTGTCGCCATGGCAGGCGCAGCGTCCGCAGACCTCTTTGCCGCAGCAGTCGCGATAGGCGATTATATAGTCCTTGCCGTCCACCGGATGGCGGCACGTGCCGACCCATCCGGTCGGCGACATGATCGATCCGGCGGGACATTCAGTCAGCGTGCCTCCGCAGCAGCCACAGAGATTCCCGTCGAAGCCGCAGTAGCGCCAGTAATCGCAGCTCAGCTGGTCGCCCGGCTCGGCATCCGCCGCTTCGGCCGACCGCGCGATGCGCGCAACGGGCAGCAGCGGCAGCGCGACGCCGCCCAGCAGCGCCGTTCCCAGCATCCCGAGCAGCCGTCGCCGGGAGGTACGAGCGGCAAGCTTGCGCGCCAGTTGTTCCACCAGGCCGTCCATTCTCGTCCCTCCTGGGTTTTTGCGCCCCCCTTTACCGGCCGAACATATTCGACGGAAAGCCGCCCATCTGGTCGATCTTGCCCAGGTAGCGGCCGTTGTCCGCCGAGAGAATCTGCAGCGACCAGGGCGGCGCGCCCATCTGCAGGATGTCGGTCGGCGTTGCGGCGAAAATCAGCGGCTTGTCATCCGGCGTGACGAAAACCGCGACCGCCGGTTCGGGAAGCGAAAGCCGTTCGACTCGTTTGCCTTCCTTCGCGTTGAATACCCAAATCTCAGGGCCCGCCTGCTTATGCGTCCACTCGCCGCCCTGATGCATCAGCACGTACAGCAATCCGTCCGAGGCGTGCCCCCAAATCGGCTGACTGCCGCCGGGCCGCCAGCCCGCCGCCCGCTCCCGATCGGTGGTCAGCGACCAGGTTGCACCGGGTATGGGCGGATCGGTCGACATGTCAACCGGATGCACTATTCCATGATAGGTCACATAGTAATTCTGTTTCTTGATTGTTGCCGGCGCGGCGTAGACCGGATCCTTCTCCGGCTCGAAAAATACCTTGCTGCGCTTCTCGCTCAGCGACTTTCCGCTGTCGTCGAAGTTGACCATCAGCAACGAGCCGTCGCCGCACAAGGATGCGAACTGTCGATTACCCGTGAGCTGCAACTCCGCGCATCCGGTGATCGGAATCTCGCCCACCACCTTGGACGAGCCGAGATCGATCACGGTGACCGAAGTTGCGGGAGTCATGTTGGCGACCAGCAGAAGTCGGCCGTCAGCGGTCGGGGCGATCTGCAGATTGTCGGGGCCGGCAAGCTGGCGTTTCGGCGGTATCTCGATTTCGCCGACCGGATTGAGGCTCGCAGTGTCATAGACGGTAACGACGTCGGTGCGGGTGCCGCGGGTGCCGCGGGAGAAGAACGTATCGCCGACGAAGATGCGGCTATGGTCGGCCGACATCGCCACGCTCGCGATCATCCCGGCGGTCAGCATGCCGATGATTTTGCCCGCGTCGCCGTCAACGACGTACACCTGCGACACGATGAAGTTGCCGTAGAGCGGCGCGTTGATGATCGCCCAGTGGGGACCGGGCGGAGGCATCTTGCGCACGCCGACACCTTCAGCCGGCGGTTGCGTATAGGGAAACTGCAGCGTGGGACTGTCCGGAACCTGGGCCAGTGCCGTTGCGGCGGGCAGCATGCACAGCGCAACCAGACCGATCAGTCGCCGCCATAAGCCAGTTGCCATCCGATCCTCCCGCTCAGAGTCTGCCGCTCAGAGTTTCGGTCGCGACGCCTGTGCAAAAATAATGCGCGAATGAAAACTTATACTGACCACGATTCGCGCAAGTCAAGTTACGCCGGTTCCAGGAACCCACGCGCCGGCGAATGCGCGTCGGCAATTGATATTCAGCGGCTTCGGCGAGATTTCCCGCCGCCTCAGTCCGTTACCGCGCCCAGCGATGCCGAGGTAACCTGTGCCGCATACTTGGCCAGCACCCCGCGCGTGTAGTGAGGCGCTGGCGCCTTCCACGCCGCACGCCGGCGCGCGATCTCGTCTTCGGATACATTGAGTTGCAAGGAGCGCCGGCGCGAGTCGATGGTGATCGAGTCGCCCTCGTGCACGAGTGCGATCAGGCCGCCGACCGCCGCCTCGGGCGCGACGTGTCCGACCACCAGCCCGTAGGTCCCGCCGGAAAAGCGCCCGTCGGTGATCAGTCCGACCGAATCGCCGAGGCCTGCGCCGATGATAGCCGAGGTCGGAGAGAGCATCTCGCGCATGCCCGGGCCGCCCCGCGGCCCCTCGTAGCGAATCACCAGCACGTCGCCTTTTTTGATCTTGCCGGCCAGAATTGCCTCGAGCGAGTCCTCCTCGCGCTCGAACACGCGCGCCGGCCCGGTTATCTCCTGATGCTTGATTCCGGTGATTTTGGCCACCGCGCCTTCGGTCGCGAGGTTGCCGCGCAGGATCGTCAGATGGCCCTCCGGGTACAGCGGATTGTCCCACTGCCGGATAACATCCTGATCCTTGCGCGGCGCCTCCGGCACCTCGGCCAGGGCTTCGGCGATCGAGCGGCCGGTGATGGTCAATTCGCCGCCATGCAGGACACCGTTGGCCAGCAGCATTTTCATCACCTGCGGCACGCCGCCTGCGCGATGGAAGTCGGTGGTCACGTAACGTCCCGAGGGCTTCAGATCGCACAACACGCGCGTGCGCCGGCGGATGGCCTCGAAATCGTCGATGCTCAACGGGACGTTCGCGGCATGCGCGATCGCGAGCAGATGCAGCACGGCGTTGGTCGACCCGCCGACCGCCATCACCACGGCGATCGCGTTTTCAAACGCTTTGCGGGTCATGATGCTGCGCGGCAGGCGCCCGGCATACACCGCCTCGACCAGCACTTCGCCCGAGCGCGCGGCGCTGTCGGCCTTCTCCGCGTCCTCGGCCGCCATGGTCGAAGAATAGGGCAGGCTCATGCCCATCGCCTCGATCGCCGACGACATGGTGTTGGCCGTGTACATCCCGCCGCACGAGCCGGCGCCGGGACAGGCGTGGCGCTCGACCTCGAGCAGTTGCGCCTCATTGATCTTGTGCGCGCTGTACTCGCCGACCGCCTCGAAGGCGCTGACGATGGTGAGATCGCGGCCGTTGAGATGGCCCGGCTTGATGGTGCCGCCGTACACGAAGATCGCCGGAATGTTCATGCGCGCGATGGCGATCATTGCGCCGGGCATGTTCTTGTCGCACCCGCCGATCGCCACCACGCCGTCCATCGCCTGCGCGCCGCACGCGGTCTCGATCGAGTCGGCGATGACTTCGCGCGAGACCAGCGAGTACTTCATCCCCTCGGTGCCCATCGCGATGCCATCGCTGACCGTGATGGTGCCGAAGGTCTGCGGCATCGCGCCGGCGGCGCGCACCGCCGCCTCGGCGCGCCGCGTCAGCCCGTCGAGACCGACATTGCACGGGGTGATCGTGCTGTAGCCGTTGGCGATGCCGATGATCGGCTTGTTGAAGTCGCTGTCGCGAAATCCCACCGCCCGCAGCATCGAGCGGTTCGGCGAGCGTTGCACGCCCGCGGTGATCAAGCTGCTGCGCAGTTTTTCAGCCATCTATGCATCTCCCTGAAACTGGCGCTGGTGCGGCCGGCGTCGAGCCTCGGAGTTTATCGCCGATATGCCGGCGATGGGAAGCAATTGTTCGTCAGTTGCCGATCGCAGGCGGCCATTCAGCCATCGGCGGCGACGCGTCAGCCGGCCGCGGACGCGCGGCGGCGGCGCCGGCCGAGGTGGCGCAAGGCGCGCCCGCTCTCGACGGCCGCAGCGTCTGCCTCAGCGCCCTGCCAGAGTTTGAGTCCGCCGAGCAAACCCTCCTCGTTGCTGATGATTTTGACATGCTCGGGCGGCTCGAAGCGTATGTACTTGGTGTTGCCGCCGCCGATATAGAGCCGGTCGTAATTGAACGCCGCCTGCAGATCCTCGATGGCTTCGCGCAGCCGCTTGTTCCACCACTTCCTGCCCTTCCTGAGCAGCGCCCGATGGCCCAGTTCATCCTCGTAGGTTTTGCCCTTGTGAAACGGGTGATGGCCGAGCTCGAGATGAATGCGATGGCCGTCAACGAAGACCACCGAGCCGAAGCCCGTGCCGAGCGTGATCACCAGCTCGACGCCGCTGCCCGAGACGCTGCCGAGGCCCTGCACGTCCGCGTCGTTGGCCAGGCGCACCGGCCGTTCCAGCGCGCGCCGCAGCTTTTGTTCGAGCGCGTAGTTGTTCCAGCCCTTGCCGAGGTTGGCCGCCGTATAGATGACCCCGTTCTTGGTCACACCGGGAAAGCCCACCGACACGCGATCGAATTCGCCCGCACTTCGCGCCAGCTTGCCGACGATCTCGATCACCTGCCGCGGCGTCGCCTTTTTGGGCGTCGGGATGCGCAGGCGTTCGGTTACCGGCCGGCCGCGCCAGTCGAGCAACTGAGCCTTGATGCCGGTGCCGCCGATGTCCACGCACAAGGTGCGCGGCGATTTATTGCCGTCGCGACGCGTTGAAGAAGTAATAGTCCGGCGCTGGTCTGGCTTCGCCATCGATTTTCTCCGGCGCGATTTTCGCATCATCGGCGGCGCATCGCCAGCATTGCCGGACGCCGCCGCCGCGGGCTATAGGCTTGGCGCGCCTGCGATTTCATCCCGGCGCCCGAGGAGGCGAGAACCACGCGATTCATCGAGCGAAAGCTCGCCGACTTCTTCGGCTTTGCGGCCGCCGGCACGACTCTGCGGCGCGAGCTGCTCGCTGGAGCGACCACCTTCGCGACCATGGCGTACATCGTCGCGGTCAACCCGGCGATTCTCCGCGCTGCGGGCCTTCCGGAAGGACCCTCGATGGTCGCGACGGTGATAACCTCGGTCTTCGGGACGCTGCTGATGGGACTTTACGCGAACCGCCCGTTCGCGGTCGCGCCGTACATGGGTGAGAACGCCTTCGTCGCCTACACTGTCGTGCGCGCGCTGGGCTTTCGCTGGCAGACGGCGCTTGGTGCGGTGTTCATCGCGGGCCTGCTGTTCACGCTGCTGACGGTCGCGCGCGTGCGCCAATGGATGATCGCATCGGTCCCGCCGGGCCTGCGCTTCAGCTTCGCCGCCGGCATCGGCCTGTTCCTCGCCTTCATCGGCCTCAACGAGGCCGGGATCGTCACGCTGGGAGCGGCCGGAGCGCCGGTGCGGTTGGGGATGCTGAACTCGGCGCCCTCGCTGATCGCGATCGCGGGCTTCGTGACGATCGCGATGCTCGAGCTGTGGCAGGTGCCGGGGGCGATCCTGATCGGGATGCTGCTCGCCTCGGCGGCGGCGTTCGCGATCGGTATCGCCCGCGTTCCCTCGCAATGGCTCAGCGCTCCGCCGAGTCCCGCGCCGATTCTGCTCAAGCTCGATTTGCGCGGAGCGTTCGGATGGGGCTTTTTCGGCGTGCTGCTGACGATTTTCGTGATGGCGCTGATCGACACGCTCGGCACGCTGGTCGGCGTCTCCGAGCGCGCCGGACTGCTGGACCGGGACGGCAATCTGCCCCAGATCGAGCGGCCGATGATGGCCGACGCGCTCGCCACCACCCTTGCCGCGCTTTGCGGCACAACCACCGCCGGGGCCTTCATCGAGTCGGCCGCCGGGGTGAGCGCCGGCGGCCGGACGGGGATGACCGCGGTCGTCACCGCGGCGCTGTTCGGGCTGTGCCTGTTCTTCGCGCCGACGGTGAGCGCGATTCCGCCGCAAGCCTACGGGCCGGCGCTGGTGATGGTGGGCGCGATGATGATCGCGCCGATCCGGAAGATCGATTTCGACGATTACACCGAGCTTTTCCCGGCCTTCGCCATCATCGCGCTGATGAGTTTCACCTACAACATCGGGGTCGGCATCACGGCCGGGTTCGTGCTTTATCCGTGGTTCAAGGTGGCCGCGGGTCGCGGGCGCGAAATCCGCAACGGCCTGTGGCTGCTGAATATCCTGTCCACGATGTTCTTCGTCTTCTACCCGTATTGAACGCGAGCAGTAAGCGGCCGCCGGACGCGATGCGCCCGGCGGCTCTGATTACGAATTTCCGCTGCGTGCGACGCTACTGCGCGGAGGCGGTCTTCTTGCCCGACTCGCCCTTCTTGGCCAGTTCCTGATCGATAATCGAGACGAAACTCTCCGTCGGCTGCGCACCGACCAGCTCGCGTCCGTCAATAAAGAAGGTCGGCGTGCCGTTCACATTGAGCTTGTGCCCCTCATCGAGGTCCTGCTGAATCGACTGGCTGTACTGCTGCTTGTCGAAGCAGGCATCGAATTTCGCGGTGTCAAGCCCGAGCGACCTGGCGGTCGCCTTGAGATCTTTGGGATCGAGCTTCGACTGATCGGCGAACAACGCATCGTGATATTGCCAGAATTTGCCCTGCGCCTGGGCGCAACGCGCCGCGTTGGCGGCGGGCATCGCGTTGGGATGAAAGCTCAGCGGAAAATCCATGTACACGAGCTGCACGCGATCGCCGTACTTCTGCCGGATGGCCTTCACCGCTTCCTCGGAGCGCTTGCAGAAGGGGCACTGGAAATCGCCGAACTCGATTACCTTCACCCGCGCATCGTCGGGTCCGAGCGTCGGATGGCCGGCGGCGCCAAGGTCGACGCTGACGCGCGGCGGCTCGAGCAGAATTTTGGCGTCGCTCTCCTTGCGCAGCCGCGCCATCAGTTGTTCGTGCAGCTGCTGCTCGTCGCGCTGGCGCAACGCGCCGATCAGGCGGTCCTTGATCTTGTCGTAGGATCCGGCCGACTTGAGCGCCGGAATCTTGTCCTTGTTCTGGTCGTAAAACTTCTTGGCCGTCGCCTCGTTGATCTCGGCCTCGGCCTTGTCGTTGACCTCGCGCTTGACAAAGTCGGCGACGCTCAGCTTCTCGCGCTTCGCGGCCTGGCGCAGGAGGTACTCGTCAACCATCTCATCGAGCGCCTGTTTGCGCGCGTCGTAGAGCTGCATCTTTATTTTCGCGTCGACTTCCTGCTGCGTGATTTTATGCTTGCCGATTTCGGCCAGCACCGGGTCCGCACCCGAGGCAGCGCGGGCGCGCGCGGGTCGCGCGAGCGCCAGTGCCAGGAAGATCAGAGCGGTCATGGAGGCGGTCAGCGCGGCGAAAAAAATACATCCGGCGGGGCGGGTGGCGGCGGTCCCGGCAACGGATTGTTCGCGATTTCTGTGCACGTTTGTTCGGTACGTCCTTTTGGCCGTGGCCGGCCATAAACTCGAATCTCGACAACCTTACCATTCCCGATGGTGCTCCGCGACGGGTGCGTCAATGCCCGGCGTCATGGACGGGTTCGCGTGCGCTCGGCTCCGTCGGCGTCCGATTCTCCGCCCTTGGGTTCCTGTCTTCCGCAACGAGCGGTGGACGAATTACCGCGTAACAATTTCTGTTTGTATCGTATTAGCTCCGCATATTTATCGCAGCGCGCCGGACCATCGACGTTTTTTTTAAATTCGCGATGGCATGTTTGATGCTCCGACGGAGAGCGCACGGGGCGACTCGCTAGGGGGGGGTCTGACAGGTGCTCCCCGATGCCTCGATCGTTCTCCTCCTCGATCTACATCCTCTTATCGCTTGCTCTGGCCGGCTGTTCGTTCGCGGGACAGGGAATTCGTTCCGACCTGGCCGGCGTCTGGTTCGGCACGCTGGGCGTCAGTTGCAACGAAAGCTGTTTCAACACGCCGGAAATCAGCTTTACGCTCTTCCAGCAACCCTCCGGGATCTCCGGCTTCTACAAGTGCTGGATCGGCCGGGATGAATGTCCGGAGCCGGACGGCGGCGGCAAGGTAATCATCCTGAGCTCCGGAACGGCGATGCTCGCGATGCAGGTCCTTATGCATGACGGGTCGCGATGTCTCTTCCAGGGATCCCCCCGAGGGGACGAAATCGCCGGGGGCCGAATCTGCTACACGCCCGAGGGATCCGCGAGCAGCGACTGGTGGCACATCCAACGAGCGTACTGACCGCCGGCGCGCCGCTCAGCAATCGACAGCACGCGTCAGGTCTTCAACGGACGACCGGTTACGTCTATGAAGGTGACGACGGCACCGTCGATTTCACCGGTGGGCACCTTGTGGTAGGGATTGAGGCGCGCGACGAAGGCATGGCCGTCGCGGCCCTGGACCTCGCGTTCGAAGACGTCGGAGCCCGCCAGAATTTTGCGCGCGTCGCTCTCCAGTTCGTCATACGCGAGTGAGTGTGTGATATCGCCGACCGGACGTCCCACGTCGCGGCTTTTGACGTTGAAGAGTTCGCTCAGCCGCGGGGTAAAGCGACTGATGCGGCAGTCGCGATCGAGAAACAGGGTGGCCACGTTGGTTGCCGCCATTAGATTTTCGAGATCGCTGTTGGTGCGCGACACCTCTTCGAGCTTCTGCCTGAGTTCCTGGTTGACCGTTTGCAGCTCTTCGTTGACGCTCTGCAGCTCTTCTTTGCTGGTTTCCAGCTCTTCGGTGGTCGAGCGGTATTCCTCGTTGAGGCTGTGTAATTCCTCGTTGGCCGCGCGCAAGTCCTTGGTGACATAGTAGTCGTCGCGCATGCTGTCGATGCGCCGCCGCGCCCGGCGCAATTCCTCGCGCAGCGTGCGCAGCACCCCGCCGGCCGGCTCCTGCTCGGGCACCGGCTGATCGGCGATTTTGCCGGCGTCCAGGAACGTGACCAGCAACTGGCGTCCTGCGTTCTGAGAATTCGCGCGCTCCTGCACCACCACCGCGACCTGATGCGGCGCGCCGTTGAAGGTCACGGCGATAAATGACGAGGCCTGCGACTCTCGCGACTCGAGCGCGCGGAGCAGCAGCGCGTGGAGCTCGTCGCGCAACTCCGGCCTTACCAGCCTGGTTATATTGTGCGTCACCGGGCCCCCGCCCTGTTGAAAAAAACGCGCCGCCGTGGGCGAAATATGCAGCACGTTCCAGCGTTCGTCGACCAGGACGCTCGGCGGTCCCACCTCCTCGAGGGCGGCCATGTGCAGTTCGGCCGCTTTAAACCTTACCGGCGGCTGCAGCTCGCGCCGCGCGGCTCGCCCAGCCGGCGCGCTGATGAGCTCAGGCACCGGCGGGCGCCAGCCGCCGCTTCGCTCGCTCATCGCGTATATCCGATGCTTGTGGTCGATCGGATGGAACATTTGCTCGTCGGCGGCCTCCGACGCTCCGAGGAAGATGAAAGCCTGGTCGCGACAGGCGTAACGAAACACCGCCATCGCCTTCTCCTGCAGCTCGCGATCGAGATAGATGAGCAGGTTGCGGCAGGAGATGAGATGGAGCCGCGAAAAGGGCGCGTCACGCAGGAAATTATGCAATGCGAACACCACGGGATTGCGTATCGCGCTGATGACGCGGTAGTGATCGCCCTCGACGCGGAAGTACCGCTCGAGCCGGGTCTCGGACACGTCAACGGCGATCGCCTGCGGATAGAGACCTTCGCGCGCGGCCACCAGCGCGCTCTCGTCCACGTCCGAAGCGAAGATGATGAAATCGCGCTGGAAGCCAAGGCGCTCGAACGCCTCACGGAATAAAATGGCCAGCGTGTACGCCTCTTCGCCGGTCGCGCAGCCCGGGACCCACACGCGCAGTTGCTCCTCCGGATCGGCGCGCTCGACCAGCGGCAGGATCGCTTCGGCCTGTAGCGCGCTCCAGGCCTCGGGATCGCGAAAGAAGCTGGTCACGGCGATCAGCAGATCGTCGAACAGCCGCTGCACCTCGGGCTCGTGCGTCCGCAGATACCCCAGATAGTCCGCAATCGACAATGTGCGAGAAAGCTGCAGGCGCCGGGCCAGGCGCCGCCACACCATATTGCGCTTGTACTTGGAGAAATCGTGGCCGGTGCGTCCGCGCAGCAGCTCGAAGATGCCGTGCAGGGCGCGCTCCTCAATCTGCTCGAACGGCTCTGAGCTTGCGGCTGCGCTTATCAAGGGACGGATGCTGGCTCTCTCGCGCGACAGTTCGGCCAGTCGCGCGACCAGCTCTTTCACTGGCAGGATCACATCGGCCACGCCCGTGACAATCACCGCGCGCGGCATATCCCCGTAGGCCGCCTCCTGCGGGTCCTGAACCAGCACCAGTCCTCCGCTCTCCTTGACCGAGCGCGCCCCGATCGCGCCGTCCGAGCCGCTGCCCGAGAGGATGACGGCGAATCCGTCGCCGCGCGCCGCGGCTAGCGAGCGAAAGAACAGATCGATTGCCGCACGCTGCCCCCGTACCTGGTCGAATTTTTCGGCGCCCACCATCGTGTCGGTGATTTCCAGCTTGCGATCGGGAGCAATCACGTACACATGGTCGGGTTCCAGGTTGGTCCGGTTCTGGTCCCCAACCTGGGCAACCGGCATTTTCGTCCAGCGGCTGATGATCGCGGCCAGATCGCTCTTGCGATCCGGAGCGAGGTGCACGATCACGACGTAAGCCAGGCCTAGATCGTTAGGGAGTGCGGCAAAAAACTTCTGCAACGCTTCCAGGCCGCCGGCCGAGGCGCCGATTCCGCAGACCGAGACGCTGGCCGATTTCCCCTTTTTCTGCGCGTCGCTCTCGTCCATCGCGGTCTGCTCCAGACCCAATTTTTGGGCGTCGCCAGCTTAGCTAAAAGAGCACTGTTTTGCTTCTGTGCCAATCCGCGCGAATCTGCCGGGCGGTGGTGATTCCTGTCGGACCGCGAAAGGGAAATGGGGCTGCCGGCATGCCCTTGAGATGGCCACGCCCACGGCCACAGGGCTTGACCCGCTATTTAAAACCAATCGCGCGCTGTGTGCCTTTGCTGACACGCGAAGTGCCGCATCGGCAGACGCGCCGGAGCCTGGAACCTTGCGATGCCTCCCACGGCGCGATCCTCAGTCGCGGTCGCGGTTTGGGCTTCTCCAATCGTCCCGGTTTACGTATGGGACACTAGAGACGTATCGGATGGTGCGGCAATGTTCGGGGACGGCGGCAGCGCGAAAGAGGCTGCCCACTCCACGGTATCCTTCGTCATCCACCTGTTCGGCGGCCGCGAGCTGTTTTTTCATTACGATGACGAGATTTTAAGCAGGGCGCTTAAGCGCTTTGGCGGATGACCCACGGAGCCGCCTGCGACTTAACTGACGGCGACCCGAGGCGCCTTTATTCAATGCGCAACGATGAGCTTCGGGGACAGGCATCGGACAGCCAAACGGGCATTTTCAAGGCCGCTGCGAGAGCGCCGCTTTCAAAGGTGCCGTTCGATGGCTTAAGATTTTTGCACTCGCGCGAGAGTGGCGGAACGGCAGACGCGCCGGACTTAGGAACGTATGTCGGCTGGCGCGAAAGTAACTAATCGGCGTAAATACTACGATTTTCGATTACTCAGTCGAGCCTCTGGCGCATTTCAGACCCTTCAAACCGTACCGACCAGCGATCATCGGACAGGCATCGGACTGGCAAACTTGAAAGCCCGACGTTGGGCCATCAAGACCGAATAGCCATTTTTTGCCGCCTAGCGTCGATTCTGGCGCGGCGGGGGGTTGCGAGGGTACGTCTGTGGACTTCGGACGCCCCATATCAAGCCCTGCGCTTGGCCTGCGGCGGTCTGGGCGCTAGTGTCGGGCCGAATAGCTATTCCAGCCACGGGGGGATTCCGATGGCCTTTCACATACCACGCTGGCCCGGTCGCCGCGTCGAGAAAGACGACGGCACGCCGCTCGCTCACAGCCTCTGGAACCTGCAAGCCTCGCACGCCGGTCTCGAAGACGCCTTCCGCCAGTTCGCCACCGAAGTCACCGACATCCGCGCGCAGGAACAGTCGGGCATGCTCGGCAAGCGCGGCGTCGAGGCTGCGCTGCGCAAGGCCACCGACCAGTTCGTCGGGCGCACGCAGGGCCAGTTCGGCCCGCTGGTCGAGACCGCACGCAAACACGTCGCCAAGCTGCGCGCCAAGTTGACCGCGCCGCCCAGCCGCGCGGACGAAAGCCCGGGCGATGATCATGCAGTTGAGCGATCCGGTGGCCTTCGACGAATTGCAACAGATCGCCGGGCGCCTCGATCCGGCAACCGGCGAACACGACGCGCTGAATCCCCTGACCGTCGCGTCTTATCTGCTCGACAACGTGGCCGGGTATGCGCGCGAAGTCACCAAGCTGGAACCGACCGCGAGAGAGATACTGGTCGAGCACGGCATCAACCCCGACCTCGATCAGAAATCTGGCGGCCTTCCGGCGGCGGGCACTGCATGCGGTGTCCGCCGCACCTGCGTCTAGGCGGCCCGAACCATCCGCGCGTGAAGGCGCTGATCGAGGCGCAGGTCGCCAAGGCGCACGAGCTAGGCACCAGGCGCTGTTCTTCCGCGAAGACGGCGCGCGCATCAAAGACATCCGCACCGTTTGGCGCAACGCCTGCCGCAAAGCTGGTCTGCCGGAGCAACTGATGCACGATCTGCGGCGCTCGTGCGTGACGAACATGATCGACGCGGGATTGCCGGAGACGGTCGCGATGATGATCAGCGGGCACAAGAGCGCCGAAGTGTTCCGTCGCTACGGAATTCAACACAACGATTTGCTGAAGCGCGCGACCGGGAAGCTGGGCGCGTTCATGACGCGAGCGAACTTACAAGGATGAAAAAGAAAATCGAAGGCTTCCTCGAACTCTGGTTAATCGCCTGTATGGTCGGACTCATCGGCTACGTAGTCGCATTGCCTGTGTTTACTTTGATGTTCGGCATTCAAATTTGGCTTTTCGGTCACTTGGGCCTTGGGCCGTACCAGAACGTGCGCGAGACATGGAACACGCTGATGTACCATAGGGCTGCCCTAAACTATGTTTCCATATTCGTAGGCGTGTGGGGTTGTATCATCAGCCTTTTCCAAGAAATCTCGGATAAGAAAGCGATGCGCATGCGTCGTGAAAGGTCTTGCGCGACGCCGGAAGAATGAAATCGCGGAAGCCAGAGCAGTTGCGCTTACCTTTCCATCCTACGCTGCATCAACTCATGCACTCGGCGCTGGCCGTCGATAGCATCGCGTTCGCCGATTCGCTGAAGCCCGTGCTGCCGCCGCGTCGGATATACCTATGCACCACCGGCAAGAGCGTCGAGCAGATCGTGCGCGAGTTCGCCACCCTGCTGGAGAAGGCAGGAATGCTGAAACGGCCAGATCATCCGTAATGCGCCGCTAATTCGTCTATGACGCGGAAGATGCGTACATGATTGTGCAAATTCGTCAGGTTGTTGAAAGATTGGCTTAGTTTCGCTCAGTTGCTCCCCCCAGTTGCGTGCGGAGAGTCGGTCGGCTTAGCTGTGCATTGGCAGGGGCCGTGGAGCCTCGATTGACCGGACCCGGGCAACGAGGGTTCTAGCTTGAGGAAGTAGCCTCGACCTTCTCCACGGCCCCGCCCCCGTTATGCCGAATCATCCCACATTCGGACACTGACCCCAAGTGCCTTGTTCAAGGGCAGCCAGAGCAGGTATATCGACACAGTGATCGATTTTCGGACTGGCATCGGACCGGCAAAGGGCATTTTTCGAGCGCGCACGCAGCGTTCGCTTCAAAGAAGCCTCGACTTTGCTACATAATTCCTCTCGCGCGAGAGTGGCGGAACGGCAGACGCGCCGGACTTAGGATCCGGTGCCGCAAGGCGTGGGGGTTCAAGTCCCCCCTCTCGCAACCCCCAAATCAGATCCGATTTGCCTCTCGGTGCAAGCCGCTCAGCCGAAATCGATCGCGACTGTTCTGTGACCATTCAGGTCACGCCAACCCAAGCTGGATTTGACGGCAGCTCAGTGCGCCCGGCGATGTTCGGTGCAAATTAACCGTTTAGTTAGTATTAGATATCTAAAACATACTAAATACTTTCAAACTAGCTGATTGTCTGTTATTAGTTCTAGAACCTCGCTTTGAGGGACTTTGAGAGCCATGAAGAGAGGAGCGCTAGAGGCGCTGTTGTTCGCTGCGATCGCACTCACAAGTCTTGCCTCGTGCATCGAGTGGAGTACGAACTCTCAGGGTCAGCTTCAGTCCTTCGGGCTGCCGGGCCTGCCGGTCTGGCAAACGCAAACATTGAGTGAGCAGAAGCGCCTTGCGGCAAACGGAGAATTGGCGGCAGCGCCAGGCTCGACGGTCGATCCTGACGCCGCGCAACTCGCGGCGTCGTCCTCGGACGCGCCGTGGCTTGAGGACATGAATCGATGGCGCACGCGCGCCGGCGTCGATCCGGTGGGCGAAAACTTCGGACTGAGCAACGCCGGTGCGGCACATGCATGTTACCTGGTCAAAAACGGGCCGCCCGAGCCTGCCGCCTTCTTTGCTTACGAGAACGCTCTTGGGGGCGCCGCCCACACGGAAGATCCGGGGAATCAATTTTTCACTCGAGCCGGGAGCGAGGCTGCCCGAAGGGGCGATATCTCATGGGAGCGCGATCCGAACAGCGACATCAATAGTCTTGTGGAAGCCCCGTTCCATCGACTCTCGATACTCGCGCCGTGGGTGCGCGTCGCGGGATATGGCGATTGCGGGCGTTGGCCAAGGCGAGCCGCCACCCTGGTACTGAGAGGCTCGACGCCCGCGGGCCTGAGCAAAACGATCGTCTTCCCACCCGACGGCTCGTCAGTTGCCGGCGTCATGCGAGGTCGAGAATGGCCGAACCCGCTTGCGGCGTGCCCCGGGTATAGTTTTCCCGTCGGCACCCCTTTGACGGTCCAGTTCGGCGCCTTCGTACGAGTCTCACTGAAGTCATATTCCATCGAGGACGCGACGACCGGCCGCGAGGTTGAGGCTTGCGGATTCGACTCGAGTACTTACCCCGGTACATGGGGACGCCGCGTTCTTCTCTCGTATGGAGCTCTTGTCGTGATACCCAGGGCTCCGCTTGCTCCCGGCCACACTTACAGCGCGAGCATCGGGACGCAGCGCCACGAATTAAAATGGACGTTCGAGGTAGAGGCTAATGAACCCCGTACGCGCCGAACGCATCGGGATTCCTATCCGCGTAGCTGATTTTCAGGATCGACCCTGTAAAAGCAAGTTTTTCGCATCGCGCAAGCGCACCGCACGGCGGAGGCCAATCCCTTATCACGGAAGATCGCGCACTGGCCGCATCGGGATATTCATCCTCGCACGCATCGCGGCGATCGCCGCACTCACTCTGAGCGGCTGTTGGAGCTTGAAAAAGGCGCATGCACTCAACGTCATGGCGCGAAGGCCCGATTTCAAGCTCTGCCTGCTGAACAATGGAATCGATCCCGATCAATTTGCCGAGTGTTACGCGCAGAGCGCCGACCCAGAAGCGGCAAAGCAGTGCGTCTCACCCGATCAGCTGCCCATCGTAAAGCGTTGCGCCCTGGAATCGGATGTGGTGATACAGCAACGGACGCACAGAGCCAGTTGTTCGGCAGTTCGTTCAACTTTTCTCAGCACGGTTAACTGCACCTCGAATTGATCCAATCCGGAGCGAAGGTTCTAAAACCTAATCGATGGTGCGGCGACCGCGCGACCGTCGCCGGGAACGTAACGAGAGTTTGTCGGTATTGCGGCGGGGTATACAAAATCCGCCACACGTGTCGCCGGCGCGGCCGCAAGCGCAATACCGGTCCGGCGCAGTGGCTGAAATTCACCGCACCGCGCGCGGCGCGAGGAGTCGGGCTTGGACAGGCCGTGCTGGCGAGACCTGCTTATTTGCGGTAGATAGCGGATAGTCGAATCCGCGCCGCCGGAGGGTCCAACCATGGCAGTCATCCAAGCTGTCGACTATGACGCCCTCGTCCGGGAAGACCGGGTGCATTCCCGCGTTTACACCGATCCGCAGGTGTTCGAGGACGAGATGGAGCGCATCTTCCATCGCGGATGGGTCTTCGTGGGCCACGCAAGCGAGATTCCCAACCCGGGCGATTATCGGCTTGCATGGGTTGGCCGCTATCCGATCATCATGGCGCGCGGCGAGGATGGGCAGGTGCGCCTGCTCTCGAACCGCTGCCGCCATCGCGCCAACACGGTATGCCAGATCGAGCGCGGCAACGCGCGTTTTTTCCGCTGCGATTATCACGGCTGGATGTACCGCAACGACGGCAGCCTGGCGTCGGTGAGCTATCCGGACGCCTACGACAGCAGCTTCCGCAAGGAGGATTTCGGGCTCGTGCCGCTGCCGCGCATGGCAAGTTACCGCGGGTTCATCTTCGGCAGCATCGCGCCGGACGGCGTCAGCCTGACCGAGCATCTGGGCAAGGCCGCCGAGCAGATCGATTTCTTTGTCGATCTGTCGCCGGAAGGCGAGATCGACGCGCGCGGCGGAATCCACAAGTACGCCTATCGCGGCAACTGGAAGCTGCAGGTCGAAAACTCGATGGACGGATACCATCCCAATTTCGTCCACAAGACCTACTTCGGCCTGATGAGCCGCAAGGGCGTCGCCGCGCCCACGCGGCATTTCGGCGGCAGCTCGATCGCGGTCACGCGCGACTTCGGCCGCGGCCACGTGATGCTGGACTACCGCGAGTGCAATCGCCAGGGACAGTTGCTGAGCGTCGCGCCGGGCGCGGAGAAATACCGCGCGGCGATGGTTGCGCGCTACGGCGAAGCGCGCGCCGGCGAGCTGCTCAACGCCGGCGGCACTCACCTGCTGGTCTTTCCCAATCTGATCATGATCGGCGTGCAATTGCGCGTCGTGCGCCCGATCGGTCCGGCTGAGACCGAAGTCTATCTCTATCCGACGCTGCTCAAGGGCGTGGATCCGGAGATGAACGGATGGCGGTTGCGCGGCCATGAAAATTTCTTCGGACCCGCGGGTTTCGGCGCGCCCGACGACATCGAGATGTTCGAGCGTATACAGGTCGGGCTGCGCAACGAACTCGATCCGTGGCTGGTGCTGTCGCGCGGCATCGGCCGCGAGCGGCGCGAGGCCGACGGCACGCGCGTCGGCCACGTTACCGACGAAGTCACCCAGCGCGGCATCTGGCGCGAATGGAAGCGCGTGATGGCCGGGCGCGAAGCCGAGGCGCCGATGATGCATCTGGCGGCCGCGGACTAGGCGCGCGCGCGATGAACGATCTGCGCCGGCGCATCGAGGATTTCCTGTTCCATGAGGCGAAGCTCATCGACGAGCATCGCTACGAAGAATGGCTCGAGTTGTGGGCCGAAGACGGCCTCTACTGGGTGCCGTGCAATTCCGACGACGCCGACCCGATGCGTCAGACGATGATCATCTACGACAATCGCGCGCGCCTGGGCGAGCGCGTGTACCGCCTGACCAGCGGCGCGGCCTGGGCCCAGCAGCCGCAGTCGCGCACGCGCCGGCTGATCTCGAATATCGAGGTGCGCGAGTCCGCCGGCGCCTACGCGGTCGAGTCCAACTGCATAATCGCGGAACTGCGCCGCTCGCGCCAGGATATCTTCGCCTCGCGCGTCCTGCACACGCTGAGACCCGCGGGCGAAGGCTTCAAGATCGCGCTCAAGAAAGTCCTGCTGCTCAATAACGACGAGCCGATCGACAACCTCACATTCCTGGTCTAGAGAGGCTCGCGTGAGAATCGCAGGCATTGACGATCGGAAGATGCCGTACAGTCTTAGACCGCTGACGTCTTTGATGAGACGGCGGTTCGGCAAGGTGCTCGGCCCGTATCGCGTATGGGCTCACCGCCCTGGGATGACCTGGATGTTCTCGCTGTTCACGGGTTCAGTCGAGCTGTCGCGGGTTTTGGACGCGGCAACCAAGCGCCTCGTGTGCCTCCGCGTCGCGCAGCTTATCGGTTGTCCCTTCTGAATCGACATTAACGCCGCCGGAGGTGGCGAACTGGGGTTGCGCGCGGAGAAGCTCGGAGCGGTCGCCGAATACGCGGAGAACCCGCTCTTCACGCCGCGAGAGCGCGCCGCGCTGCGCTACGCCGACGGGATGACGCAGACGTCGGTCGAGGTGCCTGACGAGGTCTTTGCGGAATTGAAGCAGCACTTCGACGACCGCCAGATCGTCGAGCTGACGGCGGCGATCGCGCTCGAAAATCTGCGGGCGCGCTTCAATCGCGCGCTCAGAATCGAAAGCGACGGTCTCTGCGCGCTACCCGCGACCCATCCCGCACTGCAGCCGCACCGTCATACTTGATGCCGTTGTGCGCGCTCCGATGAGCTCGCAACGGCCATCGGCGCCGACCGGGAGGTCGGGACGCGCCTGCCGCCGATCGCGACATCTCGCAATCCTCTACGCACCCGCCCTTGACTACAGCTCGAGGCGATAAAAACGCGCAGGATTGGCGGTCATGATGTTCCGGCGCGCGTGCTCCGGCACCACCTTGAGCGCGTCGGTGACCTGTTTGACCACCCCCGGATAGGTGCAGTCGAAGTGCGGGAAATCGGAACCCCATAAAATATTCCGGTCGAGACCGATCTCGCACATCGCGGCCAGCGTGCGCTCGTCCGGATCGAGCGACAGGTAGCAATGCTCGATGAAATATTCGGTCGGGCGCTTCTTGAGCCACGGCGCCATCGATCCCATCTTCTCGTAATGGCCATCCATGCGATCCAGCCAGTATCCCGCCCATCCCACGCCCGCTTCCATAAACGCGATGCGGAGCCCGGGAAATCTTTCGAGCACGCCGCCGCAGATTACGTCCATGCACGCGGCCTGCTGCTCGAACGGATGGCACACCATGTGGAATGAGAACGTGTCCTGCAGATAGCGGTCGGCGCCGAGCGCAGGCATCTTGGTGCCGAAGCTCGAATGCACCGCGATCGCAACGTCGAATTCCTGCGCCTCGCGCCAGAAAAGGTCGTAGACCGGATCGCTCAGGCGACGATGGTTATATGGGTTGGGGCGGATGAACACCGCCTTGAAACCGAGTTGCCTGACCACGCGGCGCATCTCGATCACCGCCGCCTCCACGTCCTGGATGGGCATTGGTGCGACACCATACAGCCGCTTCGGATACGGGCGGCAGAAGTCCGCCATCCAGTTGTTGTAGGCGCGGCAGGCGGCAGCGGCGAGGCGCGGCTCCTCAAGATCGCCGTAGATCAGGTAAAAGGACGGATAGAGAAAGGCGATGTCGATGCCCTCGAGGTCGAGCACCTTGATGCGCTCGTGCGGATCCCAGCTCCCCGCAAGAATGTCGTCCCAGGATGCGGCGCGGGTGCGCTCCGCGCTCAGGTAGCCGCCCGGAATCACCGAGGCGACGATCGAACCGCCGGGGCCGCGGCGCCGCTGGCCGTTGATCCAGAATTCGTCCCGCCCCTCGCGATTGCGCTCGATACGAATCACGCGGTCGCGGAACTCGGGTTCGACGTACTCTTCCCAGAGCTTGCGCGGCTCAACGATATGACCGTCGGCATCGATTATGGAAGCCATCGAGGGTCACCTCCACGCGCGCTGATTTCATTCGAGTGTTAGGCCGAATGGAGGCCGTTGGCAAACGATGCGCTCGAGCCGGACAGGCGATATCCAATCATCGCCGGGTTTGCGAAACTGGGGCGATGCTGTTCAACGGACCGGAACGTGCCGCCGTCACACTGGTGCTCGCGCACGGCGCGGGCGCCCCGATGGATTCGCCCTTCATGACCGCGATTGCCGAGACGCTCGCGCAAGACGGCATCCGCGTCGCACGCTTCGACTTTCCCTACATGCGGCGGCGGCGTGAAAGCGGCAGAGGCGGAGCGCCGGATTCGGGCGCGGTACTGATGCAGTCGTGGCGCGACACAATCGCGGAGATGGGCGATCCGCAGCGCCTGGTGATAGGCGGCAAGTCGCTCGGCGGCCGCATTGCGAGCATGATTGCCGACGAGGCCGGGGTGCGCGGCCTGGTATGCCTTGGCTATCCGTTTCATCCGGCGGGCAAGCGGGTTGCGGCGCGTACCGAACATCTCGCGCATCTGCGCACGCCGGCGCTGATCGTTCAGGGCACGCGCGATCCCTTCGGCAAGCCGGACGAGGTGAGCAAGTACCGGCTCGCGCGCGCGATTCGTGTCGAATGGGTCGAAGAAGGCGACCATTCGTTCAAGCCCCGCGCGCGTTCGGGCCGGACGGAAGCCGATAACCTCGCCGCAGCGGCCGCATTGGTGCGAGAGTTCGTGCGCGCGCTCGAATCGCGCGGCATTCGCGCCTAGCGCGCGACCTGCCGGGCCGCTATGCGGCGCCGCGCGCGCCGGCGGGAGAAGCCGGCGGCGCAATCGGTCCCGGCACGATGCCCTGGCTTTCGCACAGCGCGCGAAATCGTCCGCCCGGACGCGCACACAGCTCGTGCCACGTCCCGCTCTCGACGATCGATCCGTTTTCGACCACGCAGATGCGATCGGCGCGGCGCACGGCGGCAATCCGATGGGCGATGGTCACCACCGTAACCTCGCCGCGCAGGCGCTCGATCGCGTCAAGGATGCGCTCCTCGGCGTGCGCATCGAGACTGTTGGTCGCCTCGTCCAGGATGAGCAGTCGCGGGCGGCGCAGCAGCGCACGCGCCAGCGCGAGCCGCTGCCGTTCGCCGTGCGAGATCGATGCGCCGCGCTCGCCGACGATGGTATCCAGCCCCTGCGGCAATTCGCCGACGAACTGCTCCGCCGCTGCCAGCGCGAGCGCTTCGCGCAACTCGGCCTCGCTCGCCGCCGGCCGCGCCCAGCGCAAGTTGGCGCGAACCGTGTCATGAAACAGGTAGGTGTCCTGCGCGACATAGCCAATCTGTTCGCGCCAGGCGCGGGCGCGTGCCGCGTCCAGCGCTGCGCCGTCGATGGTGATGCGTCCGCTGTCGGGCGACAGCATCCCGGTCATCAGGTCGGCGATGGTGCTCTTGCCCGCGCCCGACGGGCCGACCAGCGCGACGACCTCGCCTTTCGCGACGCTGAGGTTCAGGTCGCGCACCGCCGGCCGCTCAGCGACCGGCGGCGAGAGCGAACCGCCGTTAGTCTCGGGCACCGACCCGTCGGCCGGCGCAACCGCGGAGCGGACAGCCGGCAGGTCCGGCGTGGCGCCCTCGGCTTTGCGGTAGGAAAATGAAACCGCCTCGAAGCGCAGCGCGTGCTGAAAGTCCAGAGGCGCGGCCTGCGCGCCGCGCGGCTCAGCCATCGACTCGCAGTAGAGGGCCAGCGCGCGTACGTTTTCCAGCGATGCCAGCCCATGCAGGCATTGCTGGTAGAGCTGATGACAGACCAGCACGCGCGGCATCACGCGCGCGAACATCGCCAGCAGCAGCAACACCGCCGCCGGCGCGACACCTAACATGCGAATCGAGGCGTAAAGCACGGCAGCCAGGATCGTCACCGAGCCGATTTCGAACAGCGAGTTGGTCGTGGCCTGCTGGCGCTCGATGGCCATTTCGGCGGCGGCGACTTCGCGCCCGAGCTCGGCGTAGGAATCCGCGTTGCGCTCCTCGACGCCGTATATCCTGGCGGCCTTGAGGCTCTGCAGATGCTCGACCGAGGCGCGATAGAGATTGCGAGTGCGCTCGGAATAGTCCACGCCCGCCCCGCGCAGGAACGCCGTGCGTCCGCGCAGCAGCGCCACCAGAACCAGTCCGCAGAGCGCAACCAGCGCGGTCATCGAGGCCGAAATGGCCAGCGCGATGCCCAGGTAGAGCACGAACAGCAGCGCAATCGAGACGAGGCTCATCATCTCGAACGTGGCCGCCTCGACCCGATCGATTTCGGAGGTGAGCGCATGGATGAGATCGGACGAACGCATCCGCGACAACGCCAGCCAACCGGTGCCGGCGATCGCGCGATACAGGCGCTGGCGCAGGCGCGCGCCGCACTGCACGTGCACCGAATGCATCGCGACCAGTTGCCAGCGGCCCAGCAGCGCGCGGGCGCCGACCAGCCCCGCGAACACCATCAGCAACAGCAGCAGGCTCGGATGAATTCCGAGGACGGTGAATCCCGCAGCCACCGCGTCAGCGTAGCGGCCGACCGCGCCCTGGGCGCCGAGATTGAAGCCCGCAACCTGAAGAATCGGGAGCAGCAGCGCGACGCCGATTCCTTCGCTCAGGGAAAACAGCACCATCAGCGCGACCGCCGCGGCAATGCGCGGCCAGCCGACCTCGAGCAGGACCGGAACGTACGCGCCCAAGCTTCTTCTGCTCACTGCAATCAGCGGTCTCCCCGGGCGGACGCCGCGCGCCGGCGCATCATTGCCGGACCCTCCTTGAGCATCACGCGCAGCGGACGGAGCAGAAAATAAAGCGGGCGCAGCGCCGCCGGCAGGCGCAGCAGCCGGCGATCGTCGGCGCTCGGCAACAGCGCGCGCGCCGCAAAATAGCGCACGCGCGCGGCCGGCGATTCGATCACCGCAAGCGGCACCAGCCATCGCTGAAAAAGCCCCGGGCCGCCGTCGCCCGGATCGTTCACGTAGGCGATGAAGCTGCGGGCGGCGCGCACGATTGCGGGCGCGCGGCGCGCCCGCTCGAGCAGGGCCGCCGGCACCGCCGCGTCCAGCACCTCGTGCGCGAGCAGCACGCCGAGCAGCAGCGCCCGCACCGCTCCCGCGCGCTCGGCGCGATCGGCCAGATCTTCCCAGTCGATCGCGCTTGCCGCCGGCTTCATCGGCGAGGCGTCCGCGCACGGTCCGGGCGCCGCCGCGCGGATGAGCGCCGCCACATCGCAGACGCTTCCGAGCGCCTGCCATCCATGTTTTGCGCCGTGCACGCACAGGAAAAGCAGATGGTCGGCCGCCGCGAGTGTGCGCACCGCCGCGCCCTCGATTTCAACGCGCACCGCGCGCCGCCACAGGCCTTCATCCTCGAGCGTGATCGGGAAGTACGGCGGCGCCAGGCGCCAGTGCAGATCGACCTCGGTGAGCGCATCGTCGCGTCCCATCGCAATCTCGAATCCGCCGCGCCGCTCGAGATCGGCCAGGCTGTAGCCCGGACCGAGCGCGTATCCTTCGCCCTGCAAAAGCGCGACAGCGCGCGCGACCTCTTCCTTGCGCACGAGCAGGTCGAGATCGGAGAACTGGCGCATCGTGACCGAGCCGTAGGCGGCGACCGCCAGCGCCGGACCCTTGATCGCGATGGCCTCGATGCCGCTGCGCTCGAGCACGGCGCTCAGGCGGATCAGTTCGCGCGCCAGATGGAGACTGCGGACCGAGTTGCCGGCGTACGCTCGCCGCAGCGACTCAGCCGCTTGCGCGGGCAATGCCTGGGCAAATTCCGCATCAAGACATCGATACACGAGCGGCAGCACCACCTGTCTCGAGGCCATATGAATCGCGCGCTGCCAGTCGATGCCCTCGGCCACCAGAGAGCGCAGACGCGCGGCGCGCTCGGGCGCAACGCGCACGCAGCAGACGAGCAATTGGGCTTCGCGCGCCGCAGGCGCGTCAGGCGCGCGCCGCGCTGTGAAACGGCGGTCGGCAATGCTCGCGCTCACGACGTTGTCGGCAGCGGCGTCACAGCATCGACCATCGTCGCCGCCTCCTAGTGCGCGCCGATTCCGGCGGCGGCGTCCGAGGCGCCCAGGTCCCGCAGCACCGCCTCACGCACCCGGGGCAGAGACGAGAACCCTTCGGGAATGATGAGTCGCCGCACCGGCACGGCGCCGAGAATGCGTTCGATGAACTTGAGGTTGCGGGTGAGCACGGTGCGATCGGTGATGTCGAGCATGAAGCTCGCCGAGAGCAATTGAAGAAAGGCCTCGTTGGGGCGCATCGGTTCGATCGCCGGCGCCGACGGCGCGCCATTCCCGCCGCCCACGCGCGAGATGCAGTAGATGACGGCCAGCCGCACCGGCCGGGCGGGAAAGCTCTGGAGTGCGGGAACGTTAAGGATCCGTCGCTTGCGGGTGTAGTGCGCGACCTCCGGCGCGTCGGACCATTCGGTCGAGAGTGACTCAGCGGAATCGGTCCACAGACGCAGGCCCGGGTAAGCTGGAATGGCGTAAAAGCCGCGGTTCTCGCGAACGGCCAGGCAATCATCGCCCAGCGCCGGACATCCCGCGGTCGCGAAGCTCGCCGCCAGCGTCGATTTGCCCGCGCCCGCCGCGCCCAGGAAGGCGCATACTCCTCGCGTAGTTACCACGGTCGAGGCATGGAGCGTCGGGATGCCGCGCAGTCCCAGCACCATCGGCAGCGCCTGATCGAGCAGCAGGTGAGCGAGAGTTTGGCGCGAGCTTACCGGGTCGGCATACGCCAGCGCGATTTCGCTGCCGCGCTGATTGACCGTGAAATCGGCCATGCCCACGTAGCGCATCAGGAATCCCGACTCGCTGCGCGCCGTCCACAACCACGGTTGTCCGTCGGGAAGACTGGTCTGCAGCAGCCAGTCGCGCGGCTCGCGAGGATGCGTCGCCGGACGGCTCATCCGCACCCGCAACCTGCCGGTCAGAAACGGCCGCGGACGACCTTTCGCGGCCTCCAACTCGGGCAGCATCACGTCCGAGTCGATCGACAATCCGTATGCGACGTAATGGAAGCGAAGCGGACGTCGGGGATTCGCCTGTAGCGAAGCTTTGATGTTGCGTCGCCTGCGGTTTCCAGCTCAACAGAGCGTCACGCCCGCGAGCCAGGAGTCAGACAGCGAGTTTACACTCTGTCGTAAACTCAAGAAACTAGGTGAAACCGCGACGAATCAGGGCTCAGCCGCTGCCGTGAGCGCCCCCCAAATGACCCTTGTCGCTGTGTGTCCCTGTCGTACCGGAGGTGATCCGGGATATGTGACCGAACTCGATCAGTCGAGGCGCGCGGTAGATTTTTTTGACAGCTAACGGAAGATGCTTTGCCGCCACGCTATCGCTCTTCTTAATCATCATTCCTCCTCCCCTCACCACCATCGAGCCAGCGATGGCGTTCGCATCGTTTAAGATGCTTTAACCTGAGCTATCAGTCAAGTCACAATAATGAACAAGTAAGTGCTACAGGTGACGACGACGAGCCGCCAGAGCGCGAGACCGCGCGCGATAAAGCGTTTTCAGTTCGCTTAATATCGTCAGTATTTTTTCTTGATTGCTCTTAGTTGCTATTCGAGCGCAGGCACTCGCGCGCCCACGTTTCCAACTCGAATACTGACCATAGCGGCCATAGGTTGGAGTTCATGTCGCCTACTCGCTGGTCGTAGATCATGCGAAGTTGTCCAGGCTCGACCCATCCGCGCCGCACCACCTCGAGCGCATGGAAGCTTTCCTTACCTCCGATGGCTTCGACCACCTCGCGCAACGCGTGAACCATCATGCTCGAGAATTCAGCCTTGTTGGTGCGCCGACGGACCGACTCGGGCAGGATGTCCCTGCCTGCGCGGCGCATGATGTACTTGGTTTCGCCGGGCCGGCATCGCTGTTCTTCGGGAATTGCAAAGCTGAACTCGATGATGCGGCGGTCGTAAAACGGATGCCTCGCTTCGAGGCCCGCAAACGCGCATTCGCGCTCATTCACCTCGCCGATGTGCACCGATATGCCGAGGTTGAGGACCTGATGCATGGTGCGTTGCGAGAAACCCAGACCGGGCACCGGGGCGGGCGGCGTGTTGCGCGCGCGCTCGAGATCAAGCCGGCGCGCGAGTTGCGGATCGATGAACGGCAGCACCAGGCGGACGCCGCGCAAGCGATTGATGAAGAGCTTCGGACCCATCGGGAGCAGCGGCCACAACGTTCGCCGCATCAGCAGCGCGAGCGGCCCCAGACCGCCAATCACGCGTGTTGGATTGGCCGCTTCGCCGCGCAGCAGTCGCACCAGCGCCATCAGGCGCAAACTGCATAAGAGGTCGACGAAGCAATCCGGACTCCCGGCGAACCACTGATCGCCGCCCTGACCAGTCAGCACCACGCGATATCCCCGCTCGCGCATCGCCCGATGCATCAGCGCGTCCATCATCGAGTTCGGCCGCCCGCCGAATGAACGATAGCGCCTGATCTCGGCCTGGAAATCGGCATACTTCGCGAAATAGGGAGGGCTCCAGTTGGTCTGCAATCCCCACATCCGCGCCACATCGTCGATATAATCGCGCTCGTAGGCTTGCGGATCGTCGAACAGCAGCGAGAACGTGTCGAACCGCGGCACGGCCGCCGCGCCCTCGCGTCTTAGCTGCTGGATCGTGCCGACCACCAGCGAGGAGTCGAGGCCGCCGCTCAATTCGGCCGCCACGCCGTCGATGCTGCGCAAGCGGCAGCGCACGGCCTCGCGAAACAGCGAGGTGAAATGCTCCGCATACTCGGCATCGCTGCGGTAGCGGATGCGCTTGGCCGGATCTATATCGAAATAGCGCTGGCGCGCCGGTCCTTCGGTGCGCGCCGCGATCGCGCAGCCGCCCTCGAGCCTGCGGATGCCGCGATAGAGCGTGCTTACCGGGTCCATCAGCATCCCGGTGAGGTACATCCCGATCACGCTTTCGTCGGGCTCGCGCGCGACCGCGGGCACGGCGAGCACCTGATGCAACTCCGAGGCGCAGACAAAGATGCGATTGTCGCAGTAGTAAAAGAACGGCTGCACATTGGCGACGTCGCGCGCGCAGAACAGCCGCCGCCGGCGTCCGTCCCAAACGGCGAAGGCGAAATCGCCGAGAATTTTCGCCGGCGCGTCGGCGCCCCAGCACTGGTAGGCGCGCAGCACGATTTCCGCGTCGCTGCCGACGGCGAGCCGCAAGCCCGCGCGCTCCAGCAGATGCTTCAATTCCTCGCGATTATCCACCCGCCCGTCCATCGTCACCGCCAGCCCCGCCTGTTCGTCGACCAGCGGCTGCCGTTCGTGGCGGGCTTCAGGCGTCGTGCGCAGCATCGCATGGCCCAGTGCGACCGGGCCATCGGCCCATGAGTTGAGGCCGTCGGGTCCGCGCCACCGGGCTGCTTCGAGCATCGCATCGACCATCGCACGGTCGGCAGGCCGGCCGTCCAGGTGGAAGACTGCGACGATTCCACTCATCGGACGATTGCGATTGCGCGGCAGCCGCTAGCGCTGCGGCGAGGGCATGTCGGCGCCCCGCGGCGCCGTCATCGGCGTATAGCGCCCGGCTTCGTACTCGCCGATCAGCACGCGGCCGTCGCTCTCGAGCCAGGCGTGCGCGATGAACTCGCGCGCTTCGTTTTTGGCCGCGCCGATACGCAGTTCGCAAGGATGGCCTGCGCGCGAGAGCATCGCCTCCGCCGCCATCGCCTGAACCAGGCAGTTCTTCATCCCGGGTATCGCGCGGCTGGCGGCGTCAACCGCCCAGATGACGCGTTCGACCGGCATCGATGCGACGAACTTCGCCGGCGGCTGCAGGCGGCGGGCGGCTGAGCGCGCGGCGGGGAATGGCAGGATGCGCGTGGCGAGCCTGGCCACGACCACTGACCATGCCGCGCGCGCCAGCAGTCGCTGCTCGAAAAATGGACGGCGGAGAAATCTGATGAGCCGGCGCATCGCGGCCCCTTCAAGCTGGTGTGGGAAAAATCATTCGCTGCTGGCGTCCCGTGCGTGCGCATCGCGATGATAACAGCCACACCGCATCGAATCTATTATGCCGGCACGGGTGCCGCCGCGCGTGCGGTCACCGGCGCGCGGCGCGAAAAGCCCTCCCGGAAGCGGCTTTCTCCGGCCGTTCCCAGATGCGCCAATAGGGACCCGCCTGCAGCGGCGTCCATCGTGAGCGGAGATAGGTTATTTGAGGAGCCTCTGTCGCCACGGCGACGTAGCGAACGTCGAATTCTTCAACGAAGCGATCGGGATCGCGGGCAATCTCATCATAGATTCGCATGAATCCGGCTATCGCAGCCGCCCGCCGTCGGGCGTCCTCCCATAGCCAGTTCGCCGCATCAATGCGGGCTTCCCGCTCGAAGGCGGAGCGACCCATACCGATCAGAAACGCGTTTAGGGCAACGCGCGCCTCCCACTGAGCATCATCCACCATCATGCTCCTCGGCACCGCTTCGCCGCCGAGAACGCGTAGATTTTCGGCCACCGCCGCGAGCTCGCAGAACCCTTCATCGCCCGCGATGGTGGAACCGGGTGCCATTATCCGGCCGGTCGGCTCCGCGCCGCGCTGCGCGCGATAGTGCAGGTAGTTCTGGAGGTATTCGACACCGGACCACATGCGCGTCACGCAGACCACGGACAAGTAAACTCCGCCCGTGAAATACAGCATAACCAGCATCCAGGAAAGCGCGGTCCAGGCGCGACGCACTCGCCATCGCGAGCCCGCGATGCTCACCGCGGCGATGAGCACGAGCGCCATGCGCAGCGGCGCCCATTGCCAGTCGTAATGATACTCGTGAAAGAAGACGCCGGTCAGGACGCGGCTGCGGCTCAGCAGGATTCCGCCTGCGACCAGGCTCCAAAGGTAGATCAGGTCGAATCGCCGCGCCTTCCAAATCCACAGCCCCACCGCGGCCAGAGCCGCCAGCGACAACGCCGGTATGCTTTCCTGGTACAGTCGCGGCGCGCGCGTAATCAGGCCGAATCGCGTCATCGCTTCGGCCGACGCCTGATGCGCAAGATGATTGCTGTAGAGGACCTGGGGCGCGCCGATCGCGGCGCCGATCAAAATTGTGGCCAGATATATTTTGCGCCGGTCGCGATCGAGAAGCAGCGCAATCGCCAACCCCGCCAGCACCAGGGTCCAGGAATAAAAGAAAATGTAAAACAACAGTCCGAAGCTGAAACCCGAAAGGATGAGGTTGCGGGCCGTCGGTTTCTCGCGCGCCCGCGCCAGCGCCACGATCTGGAAGAATACGAACGGCAAGGCAAGCGCCGGATCGGGAACGCGCCAGTGCTGGATCAGTCCCCATGGCGCGTCGACCAGGTCGGCGCGATGAAACAACAGAGCCGAAGCGAGAATCTTGAGCTGCGCGGCAAACGGATGCGCGACTGCGAATCCATAATCGCTCAGGCACAGGATCGTGCAGCCGGCCGCCATCCATGGCCGGTTCAAAAAACAACGGAATACAAGATAGACGCCGCTGCTGAGTGTCACGGCGCTCAGCGCGATCCAGATGATATACACGGCAAACGGACTCGCCCCGATCGCGCGTGCGAGCCAGACGGCCGGGATAAAGATGAGCCACGGATAGAAGGTGACGCCGCCGGGTACGACGATATCCGTCAGGTGAGCGGAATGACTGTAGTACGCTTGCGCCGCGAAACGCAGATAAAAGGGCGCGAACCACTCATCGAGACAGATCCACTCGCCGGTTTGGAGCCGCCAGATGATGACTGGAGTGAAGGCGAGCGCGAAGCCGGCCGCGAGACACAATAAAAGCGGCGCGCGGCGCGCCGCGTTCACCGCCGATACTCCGGGCCGGACGCGAGGTTCATTCCGCCCGGCTTCCGACCACACGCAGCACCGCCAACTCGGCTTCCTCCGCGCCGGAAAATCGGCCGGGAAAGCGCCGCGCCAGTTCCTGTGCGATCTCACACACGCCGCGCGCTCCGTCGCATAGATCAAGCACCGTGCGCTCGATTGCGCCCCGCGGCGAGAGTCGCGGAACGTAGTCCGGCCGCAGCGGACGCAGGGCCTCGCGCGCCAGGGGCTTTCCCTTGACGGTCGAATGCGCGAACCTGGCTTTGCATGCGCCATCGCGGCCGCCGATCTGGGCGCGCCAGGTGACCGTTTCCTCGACCGGCATCACGTGCAGCGTGACCGCGGCCGAGTCGCCGGCCGCGAGCGCGGTGGGACGCTCGAAGGGCATGAACCACGCATATCGATCGATGGCGTCGGCGCCCAGCGGCGAATTGGACACGGTCACGCCCGGAGAGAGCTCGGCGGAAAAAAATCCGAAGAGTCCGTGAGCGACGCCCGCGCGAGCGGCGCACAAAGTCGCGCTGCCGGCCGAGGGCTCGACGCACGATCGCGCCGGTTCGAACGCGAGCAGTTGCGCCGGCGCGCTCAGCAGCTCGGCGCTAGCGGCGCGCGTCTCGTAGCCGACGTTGCAGGCCACGTCGCACATCGCAGTCATATCGAAACCGAGGTGCGGAGCTTCCCAGAATTCGATTGTCGGCAATCCGCGCGGATATTCCGCCAATGCGACAGAGAGCGCGACGCGCCCCGGGATGGTGATGCCGCCTGGCTTAAGCAAACGCCGGCGCGCATCGTTGAAGACCGAAAAGAGGCCGCCGCCGATTCCCAGCGGCCCGATCTGGTCGGCGATCGCCACATCGGCGCGCTCGGGCAGATCGACGTTCCGCGAGTCGCCGTATATTGCCACGATGCGCTCGCCGAATCCGTTGGCTGCGGCAATCCGCCGCGCCATCTCGATGATCCCATCGCCCTCGATCGCATAGACGCGCGAGGCGCCCGCGCGGCACGCCAGCAAGCCCATCACTCCCGTACCCGCGCCCAGGTCGACAACCACGTCGCCGGGCCTCACCGTCGCGGCGATCGCTCGCTCGTAGGCTGCGAGGCGCGGGCGATCATTCAGCAGCGCGGCATGCCATTCGACGAAATTCAACACCGCGGGCGCTCAGCTTTCGGCGACGTCGCGGATCTCGATCAGGCCCCGCACGGCGAGCTCACCCAGCAGCGCGATCACATCACGCTGGCATTCGTCGCGGTCGACTTCATACTCTCCGAGCAGCGCGTCAATCAGCTCGTCCACGCGCCGCGGCCCGTCGAGCATTCGCCAGACCGACGCGCCGACGTCATCCAGTCCGTAATAGACCCCGGTCTTCAGATTGAGGATCGCGGCCTCGCCCTGCAGGTCGCACGAGACCTGGTCAGCGGCGGCAATCACGACCGAGTTCAAATCGATTTTGATGCTCTCGATGGACAAGCGTGCGTGTTCCGAAAGCGCTCTAATGCGCGAGGCAAGACGCTTCTGGCACTATGCCACTGGCGGATTGGCGCGACAAGGCCGGGCAAACGCGCAAGCGGGATAATCTCTCAACGCCGACCCGACTGCGGCTGGCGACGGCTCATACTGCGTCGGCGCGTTCAACCAGCGGCGCGTATTGTTTCACGGTTTCAACCCCGTCGCGCGTCGCGATCTCGGCCGCCAGCACAATCACGCGGCTGACGCCGGCCGCCGCATAGCGTCGCAGTTCGTCGGCGGACGGGATCTGCCGGGCGCCGATACCCAGCATCACCGAAAATTCCATCCGCGCCGGATCGCGCCCCAGCTCGCGCGCCATCCGTTTGATCTCGGGAATATATTGCGCCGCCTGCTCCGGGCTGAGCCCGCCCGGCATCCATCCATCGGCCCATCGCGCGACCCGCCTGAGCGCCGGCCCCGGATCGTGCGCACCGAGAAATACCGGCGGATGCGGCTGTTGCAGCGGCTTGGGATAGAGCCTGACCGGCGGAAAGCGGATGATCTCGCCCGCGTAAGCCGCCTCGGGCCTGCTCCACAATTCGCGCATCGCTTCGACCGACTCGCGCAGATGACGCCAGCGCCGCTTGAAGTCCACACCCATGATCGCGGCCTCCTCGGGAAACCACCCCGCACCCACCCCGAGCATCACGCGCCCGCCCGAGTAGCGGTCAAGCGTCGCCACCGCCTTGGCGGTCTCGATCGGATTGCGTTCGGGCAGCAGGCACACGCCCGTGCCGAGCCGGATTCGCGCGGTGGCCTGCGCCGCCACCGACAGCGCGACGAACGGATCGGCCAGATGCGCGTACGACTCTGGCACCTTGCCGTCGGCCGAGCGCGGATAATAGGTGCTGTAGGAAGCGGGAATCGCCAGATGCTCGGCGACCCAGAAGGATTCGAAGCCGGCGCGCTCGGCCGCGAGCGCGATCGCTCCGGGATTGCCCGATTGCTCGGTCAAAAATGCCCCGATTCCAATCTTCACCTTTGTCGCTCCTTGCTCAACCGTCATCGAATCGATAAAGCCCGCATCGCCGACGGTCAAGGTCTGCGAGTCCCGCGCGGGTCGAGTAGCGGCGACCGGGCGTGCGGGGAACGGACGCGGATTTTCGGCTACAGTTCCTGCATTGTGAATCGAGATCTTTGGCCGGCACGGCCCTTGTGTCTGTATGCGACGGCCGCGCGCCTCGCGCTCGCCGCCTCAGTGCTGTTCCTCTTCCACCCCGGCGCGACGCTTGCCCAGCCGGTCACCCGCAACTACATCGAGCCGCTGATTACCGAAGACACCTTCACCACCGACGAATTCGACGTTCTGCCGGGATGGTTCAGGGGCGCCGACAGCCGCGAATTCGACATGGCGCTGCAGATCGAGAAATCGCTCGCGCAAAACGCCAGCATCGAGATCACCGGGCAATGGGATCAGCAGTCGCCGCCCGGCAACCATCGCGACCGCACCGGATTTGACAATCTCGAGGTAATGCCGAAGTACGCGTTCTATGTCGCTGACGAGCACGAGTTCAGACTGGCCGCCGCAATCGATTCGTTTTTCCCCGTCGGCAACTCGCAGGTCGAGGACAACACACATTACCTGGCGGGACCGATGTTGATGTGGACCAAGGGCATGGGCGACCTGCCGCGCGATTCGTGGCCGCGCTATCTGCGGTCGATCGATGTCCAGGGCGACGGCGGATGCCTGTTCAAGTTTTCCGGCTCGTTCAGCGCTCAGTCATTCGCGGATGCGATAGTCGCCTACAACATTCCGTACATGTTGGACGATGATCCGGGCGCGCCGGCCGCGCGATGGATTCGCGGCCCGCTTAGGAGCCTCGTGCCGTTCAGCGAACTGAACTACGTGGAATTCCCCGCCGGAAGGCGCGGACGCACGCCGCCGGCGCTGTTCGCCACGCCCGGAATTGCGTACGTCGAGGGGCCATACCAGGTGAGCGTCGGCACGCAGATCGCGCTCAATCACAACGCGAGCCAGCAGGACAAGGTTTCCCTGCTCGGTCTTCTGAACGTGCAGCTCGAGCCTCTTTTTCCGGCGATCGCCTGGCAGCCGTTCTAGAAGAACCAGGCGGTCTCGGGCGACGGCCCGAAGAGCGAGCCGATGAACCGCTCCACGCCCAAGTTGAATTTCACCAGCACATGGTCGGAGCCCCGCGTCAGTCCGAAACCGGGGCCCACGCTGTATTCGATGCCGTGCGGAAGCTGGCCCCACAGCACCGGGAATATGTAGTGCTGCTGTTCGCTCAGCGGATCGTTGTCGTCGATCAGCCCGACGCCGCCGTAGAACTCGATCCCCGGGGATAGATATCGCATCCAGCGATAGTAGACTCCGTTTCGATAACCGAACTCGAAGCCCTGATCGTGCCCGCCGCCGTATAGCGGCTTTTCGAAGACTGGGTTGAGAACCAACGACAGGCGTCCGAAGTCCTTCTCGATGATCGGCTTGAGTTCGAGTTCCAGATCGGCGTCGTCAAACTGCGCCGTCTTGTGCCATTCGAGTTCCACGTACCAGCCCAGATCCACCGGCAGAACGCCCTGGTCGAAAAGCCGGCCGCGCAAACGCAGCTTGTCGCCCGACCACCACAATCCGTGGCCGCTCGGCCAGGCGAACGTAACATAGGCGGCGCCCTCGATGCGGTCGGTCAGGCCATAGCTCAGTTCCTCGCCGCTGTACCACATGCCCTGGCTGCGAAATGACCCCGCCGACGTTCCGTTGTAGCCCTGGCCGTGTCCGTTCGGCACCGCGGCATTGTCGGTCTCGAGCTCGACCACGCCGCGCGATTCGGTCGCATAGGGATAGACCTCGAACTCCCACGGATCGATCTGCGCCATCGCGCGCGCGTGCCAGGTGAGCAGCATCGCAACGGCCAGCGCAATCCCCGCGGCGCATCGTCCACCGCTGCTCATTGCATACTCATCGCGATCGGCTCGAACCAGCGGCTACGGCACCACCGCCTGCCCTGGACTGTTGCGCCTCGGCAATTGCGGATTGGATCCACTGTGTGAGCGCGACCTGCTCGGCGTCGCTCAGCCGAGCCTGCCGATGCATTAGTCGGTAATCCCAGGGCGGCATGACGCGCTCGCTCACGACGCGTTCCATCCATTGAAGCTTCCGCATCCGGGTTTGCGGATAGTACGTCCGCCATTCGGAAAAGTTCAGTTCCCGCCGGCCGTGTGCGACGTCGCGCGCGACGAGCCATGACACCGGCGCCACGCGGCCGTACCACGGCCATCGGGTCCGATTGGAGTGGCAGTCGTAACAGGCGCGATGCAGGAGCGCGGCAATCTGAGGCGGCGCATCGATGTCGCCGGGCGCTGCTGCCGCCGCATCCCCCAAAACGCCGCCCGGAGTCTTTATGGATGATACGGCGAGACCGGCTGCGAGTAGCGATAGCGCGGCCGCCGCGGCGAATGTCGTGTTCTTCACCCGGCCGCGCGACCTCGCCTTCCATCGCCTCGCGGCGGACCAGAATCGTTCACAATGTCATTTGGCGGTGATGCTGCCCTGGGGAACGTCCTGATGAAAGTCATCGTAGAAGTCATAGGTGCCGGCGCTGAGCGCGGGGAGGCGCACCGCGATCGATTCGCCCGGCTCGACGGCTTTTTCGCGGTTGAGCCTGAAGCTCTCGAACTCGATCGTCTCGTTACTTGCGTTCATCACCTTGACGGTAAGCGGCGCGCCCGCGGGTACGGTGATGCTGGCCGGCGAGAAGCGATGATTTTCAAAGCGCAATTCGACGACGCTGTTGTCCGCGCGCGCGGCAGCGGGCGCGAGGGCGACGGCACCGCAAAGGACGAGCGCGGCGATGATGGATGTGCGGACGGACACGAGCTATAGCCTCCGGCGTGAAATTGAGAACGATTCTCAATTTCTCCAAAACCACGCCGCATGTCAAGCCCGCCGCCCTGCCCCTGTCCGCTTCATCCACGGCGGCTTGAGCCGCGCTATCCGCGTGTACGTCGGGCACCCCTTCTCGTGCGCCCCGGGCAAATAGCCGATGCTGATCAGGAACTCGCCAGTGATCTCTCCGCCGGTGAACACGAAGGTGCGCTTGAACAGCTTCACCCATTCCACTTTGTCCAGCGGATGGTTGGCGGCGAGCCATCGCGCGAAGCCGCCATGGCTCTCGCGCAGCGCGGCGATCCGCCGCGCGTTCTCGATCGCCGCCTCGACCTTCAGCCGGTTGCGCACAATCGACTGGTCCGCCAGCAGACGCGCGCGCTCGCGCCCGCCGTACTCCGCGACGCGGTCGACGTCGAAACCGTCGAACGCGCGACGGAAGGCCTCGCGCTTGCGCAACACGGTCAACCATGAAAGCCCGGCTTGATTGATCTCGAGCACCAGGCGCTCGAACAGCATGGCCTCGTCGCGCGTGGGAAAGCCGTACTCGCGGTCGTGATACGGACCGTGAAACGGATGGCCGGGGGCGATCGCGCAATAGCTCATCGCGGGCGCGCTCCGCCCTCGCCGCCGAGCTTGAACGCGGGCACGCGGATCGCGTTAGAATCATCGCGCGCACCGGAATCGTCGCTGGGGGCGACGAGCCGATTCAGCCGCGCCGCGACTCGAGGAGGCAACCGATGGAGACCATCGCCGACGGCATCCGCACCTGGACGTGGTTCTCGGCTCCGCACGGGTACAACTTCAACGGCCTGCTGATTGCCCATCCCGAAGGAAATATCTGCATCGACCCGGTCGAGGCAAATGGCGCCGACCTGGATGAAATCGTGCGCGCGCGGCCGGCGCGCGTGCTGCTCACCAACCGCAATCACGTCCGCGCGGCCAACCACGTCCGCGAACTGACGGGCGCGCGCGTCGCGATCCATCCCGCCGATGCAACCTATGCGCGCAGCCAGGGCGCGACGATCGACGCCGAGCTGGCCGCGGCCGGACGCGTCGGGCCGCTGAGCGTCGTCGCGGTGCCGGGCAAATCGCCCGGCGAAGTCGCGTTTCACTGGCCCGAGCGCCGGATGCTGATCGTCGGCGATGCGATAGTCGGCAATCCGCCCGGCCGATGCTCGCTGCTGCGTGAGCAGGTGATGGACGATCCCGCGCTACTGCGGCAGAGCGTGCGCCGGCTGCTCGAGCTGGATTTCGATACGCTGCTGGTGGGCGACGGGCTCTCGATCATGAGCGGCGCGCGCGAGCGCCTGCGCGAGCTGGTCGCGACCTTTACCTAGACGCGGCGCCGACTGCTCCCGGGACGCGGCGGCGATCGCGCGCGCCGCGACCCTCCGCCTAATACAGCAGTCGGGCGACCACGTTGAGAATCCTCTCGGGCCCCTCTTCGAGCGCCGCGCGTCGGATGCTCTCGTCGGGCTGGTGGGCCTGCTCGAAATCACCGGGCCCGCAAATCAGCGGAATCATTCCGGCGCGCGCGAACCATCCGCCGTCGGTGCCGAACAGCGCGCCCCCGACCTCGCAAGTGCGCGTCGCCTCGAGCAGCGCCCGCTCGAGCGCGGTGTCGCGCGGCGCCAGCAGCGGCGGCACAACCATCGGCTCCCCTATCTCAATCGTCGCGCGATAATTGTGCGAAGCATAATCGTGCAGATCGAGCGCGCTCAGCCGACGTCCGATCTCTTCGTAAAGTTCCAGGGAATTCGTATCCGGCAGCGATCGATAAGTGATGGTGAAACGGCATTGCTCGGCGATGATGTTGGGTGCGATGCCACCCGAAATCGTGCCGACGTTGAGAACGTCGTGCGGCGCGTCGGGAAAGATGCGCAGGAATCTTTCGCTCGGCACCCGCCGCTCGGCCTGCAGCCGGCCGATCGCCTCGAGCGCGCGCCCCGTCACGGCAATCGCGTTAACTCCCTGCGCCGGCGCGCCGCTGTGACCGCCGCGGCCGCGCACGATGATCTCGAACAACACGATGCTCTTGTGCGCGTGCTGCACCTGCCATGAAGTCGGCTCGCCGATCCATACCAGTTTCGGGGCGGGAACCTCGCCCATGATCTGGGCAAGCGCTCCGCATATGCTTTGCGCCCCAAGGCATCCGACCTCCTCGTTGCTGGTAAAGATGAAGACCAGGGGGCGTTTGAGCTTGGACAAGTCGAGCGCTGCGGCGGCCGCGATACATTGCGCGAGGAAGCCCTTCATGTCGCTGGTGCCGCGCCCGTACGCCCGCTCGCCTTCGACGCACAGCTTGAGCGGGTCGCGCGTCCATCCGGGCTGCCCGGCAAACGGCACGGTGTCGAGATGCCCCGAGATCGTCAGCCCGTCGCTCACCGGCGGCCCGGCCCACGCGACCAGGTTGAGCTGGGGAGTGCCGGCGACCTCGATACGATGGAGATCGGCATTGAAGCCGTGCGCGACGAGGCGTTCGGCGATGAATTCCATCGCCGGCACATCGCTGTTCGAACTCACCGTGTCAAATGCGACGAGACGGTCGAGCACTTCATAGAGATACGCACTCATGGGCGGGTACCTTCCGGCACGACTATAACCCAGGTGCGGCCGTCAGCGTATCGCGCCGGGCGCCGGCGCGCGCACGCGCCAGACCGGATGCCGGAAGCGAATGAGCCCGGCGCGTCGGACCCGCTCTCGCAGGTGCGAAGCGCCGGGCCTGTGGTCAAAACGCGGATAGCCGGGCTACTTCGCGAGCCCCTCTTCTCTTAGCGCCTCATGCACCTGGGGCCGCGCCGCGACCCGCTCGGCGTAGGCCTTGAGGTGTGGCCACGGAGCGAGATCGATCTTCATGAACCCTGCCCAGAGCGTCATCACGAACAGATACGCATCCGCCACCGTGAACTGCGCACCCATCAAAAACGGCCCGCCCGCGGCCAGATGACGATCGACGTGCGCAAAGCGCGCCGCGACCGTCTGGCGCGCTATGGGCTTGTAATCTTCGGGCGTGGCGGACGCGAACAGCGCGCCGAAGGGCTTGTGAATTTCGGCGGTGATGAAGTTGAGCCATTCCTGCAGGCGATAGCGATCGAACGTCCCCGCCCGCGGAGCCAGCCCCGATTGCGACTTCTGATCGGCCAGGTACTGGACGATCGCCGGCCCCTCGGTCAGCGTCTCGCCGCTGTCAAGCACCAGCGTCGGCACCTGCCCCTTCGGGTTCACCGCCGTGAAATCAGCGCCGCTTTTGGTTTTCTTGGTCTTGAGGTCCACCTGTTCCAGGTCCGCCGCCAGTCCCGCCTCGCGCAAAACGATATGCGGCGAAAGCGAACACGCGCCCGGTGTGAAATACAGCTTCATCTGCTCTCGACTCCTCCTTGCGCAGAATTGATGCCGCTCACGCATCGGAGCGGCTTGTGCGTACCCGAATCAAACGGCCGCGCGCGGCCGGCGTCGGGCGCCGGCGAGCGGGGCTTTCCCCTCCTGCGCCGCCACGCCGGATTCAGCGCGGTTGCCGGCGACCCCTTTTGTTTCAGGGCCGCTTCGCCTATCCTGAGATACAGGTCGTTCTGTACCAATGATACAGGCCTGTCTGTATCAGTCAAGCGGAGCGCAGACGGCCCGGGAAGCCGCGGCTGCCGGCCAGACCGTGGGGACAACCAACGTGGCGAGGCAATTGCACGATCGGAAAAGGCGCCCGCAGCGCTCCTCGGCGGCGCACATGCCGGTGCGCGAGCGCATTCTTCAGACCGCGCGCGATTCGTTCTACCGCGAAGGCATCCGCGCCGTCGGCGTCGATACCCTCATCGCCCGCTCGGGGGTGGCCAAGATGAGCTTCTATAGGAGCTTCAGCTCCAAGGACGAGCTTGTCCGCGTTTACCTCGAGTCCGAGGCCGCCGATTACTGGCGATGGTGGGATGAGACGGTCCGGCAATGCGTGGGTTCGCCGCACAGACAATTGCGCGCACTCTTCAGCGCCACCGCCGAGAAGGCGGCGGCGGCGGACTTTCGCGGCTGCCCGTTCGGCAACACGCTGGTTGAATTTCCCGAAAAGGACCATCCGGCGCGCGCGGTGATACACAGGTTTAGAGCCGAGCGGCGCGCTCGTTTGCGCGAGCTGGCAAAGGCCGCGGGCGCGCGCGACTCCGAGCGGCTCGCGGACGAACTCGACATACTGCTTGAAGGCTCGGGCTTTTGCTCCGAGGACGGACGGCTGAACGCGCGGGCGTCGGCGCTGGTCCGCGCGGCGGAAATTCTAATCGAGGCCGAGACCCGTCACGCGGCAGCGGGTGCATCCTAAAGCTGCGCCTACACAGGCGGGCGCCGAGGTGCCGCGGGTATCGCAACGCCGCTCTCGACCTGAACCGGATTTCGCCACCGTGCGCAGGCGTGCGCCTGATGTCGCGCATTGAGCCCACACGCCGGCAGCGCTAGTTTCGTGATCGCAACGGTCGCCCCCTTAGCTCAGATGGATAGAGCACAGGATTCCTAATCCTGGGGCCGTGGGTTCGAATCCCGCAGGGGGCGCCAGTTTTCCCGCTAATGGATTGAGTTTTAGCGCCGACATTTCTCAATGTAAAGGAGCAAGATTTTGACTTCGGCTGAACTTTGGCTTTTGGAGTCTGGGGCGGCACGTCCAAACAATTAGGACAACGGCTCGCTAGGAAGAGAATGGGGGCATCGCGTTATTGTGAAATCCGTAATCCAGCATGGGCCTCTGCGCTAGCAGGCGGATGGTGGCGGGCTCGACGTCAGAATCGCGCGGGCGTACTTCCGTAGCTCTTTCTGATTGCCCGCGCCGAGTTTCTCGGCAAGCCGTCGCAAGTGGGTTTTCAGTGTTCCAGGTGAAATGCCAACAGATGCCGCCAACTCGCTCCCTCGTTGAGCGGTGTTCACTAGTAAATAGAGGATCTCGCATTCTCGTCGACTCAATCCCCAATGGAGCATGAGACGCTGCCTGCGATGACTGGCGAGTTCGCCTCGCTCGACGAAGACGACGAAGTATTTGGCGTTGGCGCTTTGATCAAGCGCAAAGCCACGCAGTCGGAGCGCTATTCCGGTATGATGAGTCTGAACACTCACTGCCGGAGTAGCATCATTCCGAAAACTTTCGTTTTGGATGTCAAAGGTCTGCCGGAGCATGCTTCCGATGTAGTCCAAGGCGACACGGACCCGGCCGGCTGCGAGCAGGTCCGATGGCTGGTCATCGAAAACGCCGATCTCAGCAAAAATAGCGCGCCCTAACCGATCAATTGAAAGCACCCGACCCTTTCGGTCAAGTAGCACCATGCCCTGCTCAGGTGTTTGAAGCGAGACAAATTCATCCGCCGAAGCTGCTCCGAATTTCCTCTCTTGCCGCAACCGCAGACCATGCGTGATGTATGGGATTGCCGCAGCCGTAAACTTGGCGTCTTCATGGTTCCAGGTCGGCATGCCTTCACTTCGCCACATGGGCCAACGCCCGACCAGCTTTCCGTGTTCCACAAGCATAGCGATCATGCAGTGATGCATACGGAGAGGCCGCTGAACCTCGTTGTATCCGGCTGAGTTGTAATAGTACGGCAGCGCAATCTCCTCGTGCATCCAAATGGGCTTTTGCAACATTTCCGGAGAGTTGAAATTGCGAACGCCTGAAGTCTCCGAACCACCCTCTATGTTCAAGACCCGATTTCGTTCGTTATAAGCGACGATCTCCGGCCGGCTTACGACATATCCGATGAAGGGTGGTCGCGGATCGGCGAGAAGAGTTTGATTTTCCGCAAGCGGGAAAACTCTGGCCACGATTGCGAATAAGGTCTTGACGAAGGGCTCAAGCGGCAGCTCGGAAGACGCGAGTCTGCGGATGCGGCGCAGCGCCGCTTCTTTATCCAGTGTGGCCGGGACCCAAACAGACCCTGAGCTCTCCCGCCGGTAAGTGCAAGACTGAGCCTCGGGGAGTGGCTGGGTAAGCTTTGGCGCGCCTAAATGGTTGAGTATCTGTCGGCAACGGCGATCGGTGAATGTCACTCCGTATCGCCGTCTCAGGTGCAGCGCCAGAAGTGCACCTCCCCACTTTTTTTCCTTGTAGCCGAAAACTTGTGGAAGTCGCCGAAGCTCGTTCGACAGCCGCTCGATATCCGCTGGCAGAAGCCGCGCCGGTCTCCCCCGGGCGACAGCACCTGACGGTTTGCTCCTTTTGGCCATCGGAAAACCAGGCGGTGCAATTAGAGTCAGCCAAACTGGACTTATTTCCGTATCCCAAAAAGCGCATAGCAAGTAACTTGGCTTATTGCAAGCATATCTAACTTATTTGAAGCGGTTCTATTTATTCGAGGCACATGCGCGCCGGAACTTCGCACTCCAGCGAATTCATTGTCCCTGCTCAAACAACGATCAGACCCTGATGGTCTCGCAGCAGGCGCTTTTTGACAGGCAACTAATCACCCTGAACGTCGCAAACAGCTGCCCATCATCTAAAGGATGTGCCACAACGATAGGGAGTCCCACGCTCAACCTAAACGAGCGGCAGGCTTCACAAATTTTCCGCGCACGTGCCCTCAATTTAAGACCCTGCGCCATGTTCCGGAAATTGTGTCGAGAAAGCTCGTGGAGGGCCACAAAGTAGTCCTCCGCTGGTCACGCACCGGCGAACAACTCGTAGAGTTGCTGAAGGTGTGGAGATGAAAAGCTACAAACTCTTCCAAACAGCGACTATCATCTTTATGACAGCGCTCTTACCTCTGGTTCTCATCGAATAATTCGAATGCCGCTAGCGGCGATACCATCGCCGATCGGGTACTCGGTCAGCCTGATTTTAGTTCACACTCGCAAGGAACCAGCCTCAATGGACTTTCCCGCCCGATGGCCGTAGCTATAGACAACTTCTCTACACCGCTAACAACCCAATTAATTTTAGAGACCCCTCAGGACGGGATCCGTTGGCTGTTATCGGTCTGGTCGGTGGAGCAGTGATAGGTGGTGTTGTTGGCGGTGGGACCCACGTGATTGGTGCTGTACAGCAAGGCGAGAACCCTTCCGATGTATTTAAAGAGGCAGTAATCGGCACCGTCTCGGGGGCGGTGTCCGGTGGAGTTGGCGGATTGTTGCTAGGCTCAGGTGTGGGATTTGTTGAAGGCGCAGCCGTGGGCGCTGTTGCTGGTGGGAGTGGTAAACTAGTGGAAAACAGTCTCGAGAATCTCCCACATGATCCACATCAAACGCAATCTCTCTGGACCAGGGTGTTTGAGGCTATGGCCGCCGGCGGGGTATCAGGATTGATTCTTCCGTCCCTCGTTCCACGAGGCGCCTATGGGATTGAATCGGTGTCAGCCTTCTTCACAGGTAGTCAGGGCGCTGTCGCACCGGTGGGTGTTCGCTTCGCGGTAGATAGCCTTGCAGAACTGGCTGTCCAGTCCGCACTCGAGTCCGCACTAACCCCCGGCGTAGCCTTAGCGGCAATTTCCTCGCGACCAACCTTCGAATCAACCTCGAAGTGAGTGAGCACTGCAGCTAATAAGTGCTCTGGTCCATTGGGCAATGTGCGAATGTATTAGGCATGCAAACGATTGTACGTTTAGGCGGGGGTTTTGGGGACACAGCACCAGCTATCACACACTCGAGCGATATTAAATCAGAATTATTTCCGTCCTCGAAAACGGGGACAGCGGAGAGAGGCTCAATTCGAGCTATAAGAGCGGAATTGACGTATCACCAAGTCCCAGCTTGAGCTGCTTGGACCGTGGCGAAGAAAGAAATAATCGTTGCACGACTGCCCGAGCTGGTCGCAGATAGTGCCGATCCGCTGAAGCTCGAGACTGCGATCAGGTATGTGGGTGGCATCATTTTCGACGCCTCCCAGGACCCGGGTGGAGAAGTTGCGGGTTGGTTGGCTGAGATATTATCGAGTCCGGGTTCGCTGGAAGAAACCCAGGCACGCGAGGCGATTCTGATTCTGCTCAGAGACGGCTTTCTCGAGCGATATGCTGATTACCCGGCGTGGATCCATATCGCTCGAGCGGCGGGAATTACCCTGGAGGAAGAGACGGCGCACGCCGGCGAGGCATCGGCAGGTGTGGATACTCCGATTTCCACTGTAAACAGTCAAACCCGGAGTGTTCCAGACAGTTCTGTTGAAGCCGCAGAACAGGAGACGGACAGTCCCGTCCCGCCAGAGGCCGATAAGGCCATAGACCGGACCTCCTCTCAAAATGAGCCAACCCGGATCCTGAATAGCGCAAGTAAGATCCCGAGCGGGATTGCCGGTACTCCTGATGTCGCGGAAGAGTCTGATCGGATTTCCCCAGATTCGGGTTCAACCGGTCAGCCGATCTTCGCCCACGCCATCGACCCGTTTGAAATCTGCTCTGTAGACAATGCGTTTCAAGATCCGTTCGAGTTAACGGAGAGGATCAAAGCCAAATCAGCACGCGATCTTGCGGAAGCAGACTTCCCTTATCTGATCAGTTTTGTGCCTCGACTTGTTCGCAGCGGAAAATGCGTCGAGTGGAAAAACCCGCTTGGCGGAGAGGTCTTCAGAGACTATGGGGACCGGCTAACGTGTGAGTCGCCTAGTGCTGCCGCCCTCCGCGCAATGTTGGACCTCGCACAAGCGAAACATTGGACGAGGGTAGAGATCAAAGGAGGGCTTCCCACTGAGGCTCTAATCGGCCCGACGCCAAAACCGCAACTCACCTTGGCCGCACCTGGATTACGGCAGAAACCAATTGCTGAGCAAGCCGATCAGAGATCCACCACGATACCCAGGTACGACACGGACCTGGGGAACCGTGGCTCGCCAGCGAATTTTCTCCCGCCGAAACGACGGCCGAGGATAGCCGTAAGAGCGACATTTGTCCTGGTATGCATCGCGGTAGGTCTTTCAGCAATTTATGTACGCTCCGTTCCGGGCGCATGGACGGAGTTGCGCACTGGCCATTTTTCAAACGCACTTCCTTGGAGAATATATACATTGCTGTCAGCGCGTGCCCATCCCTTGAAGCTCGCCTCGTTATCCCTCGCAGTGTGCGCACCGGATGGAAGTCGGCTCGGATCTTCTGGGCCGGACTTTAGGGATGTCGAGCTTAACGAAACGGGCCATATGAAATGGTCCGCCATTTTCGACAATCAACTTGCCGGCTTCGAGGATCACAAAGAGATCGTCTCAGCACGGTTCTTTGATCCGAATGGCTCGCTAATCGCGGAGAGCTCGGACGAGCAGCCAATAAACTCCAATCAGCGGACCGCGACGTTCTCAGCCATTACATCTGGTATTACCGGCCATCCGGCCGGCAGATATCGCATCGAGTTGTCCAGTGGCGATAAACCTTTGGGACAACAAGAGTTCTACGTCAGAGAAGACATCCCGGTCACGAGAGAGACAGTCAGAACAGAGCCTACACCGGGTGTGGTGCAAACACCCATTCCGTCAGAGGGCGATGCGGAACTCGCTTTCTGGCACTCAATCGAGACGAGCAGAAATCCTCGAGAATACCAGGCCTACCTGAAGCAATATCCGTTCGGACGCTTTGCCGAGCTGGCTAAGACCCGGATAGTGGAGTACACACCAGCAAAGCCACCTTCCTTACTGCCTGCGCCACTGAGCGGTTATCGCATTTCTGAGCCAACTTTCAACCCTACGCTAAGTGCTAGCCTGCGCGACTATCTTCACCACAATAGACTTCCATTTGTGAACGCGTCGGTCCGTGCGGATCGCATGGGAACGGCGACTTCAGTCGAACTGAGAGGACGTGTCGCTACTGAGCACGGCAAGCAGGACGCGGAATTGAAAAGTCGTGATTATCTCAATGCACCTAATGTAAGCATTAACAACGACATCGTGGTGGATCCAACACTGGCCAGAAGCACCACTGGAGTGCAATCGCATTATACCGGACCGCCCAGCGCGGAATGTATTGCGAAATGTGCAAGAACGTACGCAGCCTGCAGCACAGGTTGCACTTCGCAAATGACGGCTGAAATGAGCGCTGTGCAAGCCGGAGGTTATATTCCTCCGATTATTGCCCAATCCATACAGAACAGCACAGCCGTTGTTGCAGGGTCTGCGGGAGCCGGCGCTGTGGTAACCGGCTCAGGTCTTATTCAGAGCCATTACCAAGCGTGTTCCGTCAGTTGTGGCGCACAGCAAAGCACCTGCGTCGACCTATGTCGCTAGCTATGGACTTCCCGCTTCGCTAGCTCCAGGTTGAAGCATTTATCGCGGCGGCGCTGCGAGCCAACCAGTTTGCATCCACGAGGCGTAACAGTCGCAACACAACCATCCGAGAGTCTTCGAGAGGATTATTTCCGTCCTCGAAAACGGGGACAGCGAAGGAAAGTTAAATTCGAGCTATAAGAGCGGAATTGACAATACCAGCCAAGCCTCAGCTTGAGCTGCTCGAACCGTGGCCAAGAAGGAAATCATCGTTGCACGACTGCCCGAGCTGGTCGCCGATCGAACCGACCCGCTGAAGCTCGAAACGGCGATCAGGTACGTGGGCGGGATTATTTTCGACGCCTCTCAGGACCCGGACGGAGAAGTAGCGGGTTGGTTGGCCGAGATATTATCGCGTCCGGGCTCGCTGGAAGAAACCCAGGCACGCGAAGCGATTCTAATTCTGTTCAGAGAGGGCTTTCTCGAGCGATACGCTGAATACCCGGCGTGGGCCAATATCGCTCAGGCGGCGGAGTTTTCTCTGGAGCCAGTGATGGCGCCGGAGTTCGAAATATCAGCAGTTCCAGATAGTCCGATTTTTCCGGACGACACCCAGGTCGGAGCAGCCCCAGAAGCTAATATCGACGCCGTCGAAGGCAAGCTGGAAATCATCGGCTCGCCAGAGGCCCCTGAAGCCATAGAGCTGCGTTCCTCCCAAAATGAGCCAACCCAGATCCTGAGACCAGCCACCTTTTCGACATACACGGCTGATTCGTCCCAATCGCAAGATGGCGGCTATGCGAGTCCGCGCGATCCTGGATTCGTTATCCGGCCAGGTTTGGAAAATGCCGCTGACCATCTGGAAATTCGCTGTTCTGATAGCAGCCGCGATCCTTTTGAGTTCGCGAACACAATCAGTACTAAGCGCGCTCGTGATCTCGCCGCAGCAGGGTTCATATACCTGGTTTGTTTCGCGCCACAAGCTTTTCGCGAAGAGGGGTATGTTGAGTGGAAGAATCCGGCAGGCAGAGCGAAGTTCAAAGACTTTGGAAATCGCTTAACGTGTGACTCTTCAAATGCCGCAGTCATCGGTACCATGCTCGAACTGGCATCGGCTGTAAATTGGACCCGAGTTAGCCTGCGTGGCAACATTACCATCGATGCACTGAGCCGCGCCATCTCCGCGACACGAAATGATGAAACGCGCTGGACTGCTGAATCGATTAACGACAGTCCTGCTAAAAGGCCCCGCGACCGTCGTTCTTCTTCTGATCAATCTCGTACTGTGGCCCTCTTAGATCAGGCCGTGGGCCGCAGCCGCGTTAGGCTTCCAAACGAGGCAGTCTACGCTAGCGACCCGCTTCCTCTGCCGCGGCCTGCCTATAACCGATCGAAGCGATCAAGCCCTACCTTTACGATGGTAGTGGTTCTCACGATATTCGCCGCGATCGGTTTCGGAGCTACTTATCTCTTTTCACACTCACAGCTAACTAGCACACTCTACAACCAGCCGCCGTCGGGCTCACATCCGATTCATTTGCGAAGATTGACCTTGAGACTCTCAACCCGCCTGGGCCAGGCGCTTTCGGAGCCTAAAGCAGTATTTTCGAAGGATGAGCTCGCCGGCACGCGTTACATGCTATGGAGTGCGGTATTCGACGATGGGGGTACGCAATTTGGAGGACAGGATGAGAAGATCGAAGCGCGCTTCTATGACGCTTCCGGTCTTCAGATTGCTTCGAGCGCGGAAGTGCGATCTTTAAACCCGTCCGAGAACACCGTTGTTTTCAGTGCGGTCGCGATGATGCCCGACCTCACCGCGATCAAATCTGGTGAGTACAAGATAGCTCTTTATGCAGGCGATCAGATGCTGACCGAGCAACGGTTCATGATTACAGATGCTCAAGCCGCGAACAGCACTCCGGGGGCTTCAACGAAAAGTTCGGAAGTCGCACTGCTCGAAGCGCGGCGGCGTAAGCCGCTCCAGCTCGCGGGGATCGAATTCGTCAACAGCACGAACAGCGGCTCGCCTCTCTCAGAGCCATCCACCACATTCGACGCAGCCAAGGTTTTGTTCGTGAACTGGAAGATCACGTTCGAGAATCGCCTGTTCAACCTCGACACCGGGCAATACCGGGTGGACGCGGCGTATATCGCCCCGGACGGTCGCACGCTCGGGAGCGTTGACGATATCCGGATCGTGCCTCCGACCGCGCGCAGCGCGAGCTTCAGCGGTAGACTGGGGAATTCGGCCGGCGGAGCATTCCTGCCAGGACAATACACGGTCAACTTCTACTTGAACGGCCAGTATGTCGCGGAAGGGAAGTTCCGAGTCCTGGCCGGCCCTTCACCGTCCTATACGCCCTCGCTCGGAAGCACCTCGGCGAGCACGCCTCCAGGCGGCGGCACAATTGACGTGCCCACGCTTGCCTCCGGCCGGATCGACGGCTTGGCCGGCATCAACAATATTCCGGTCGAGCTCCGCCTGCGTCCGCAACCCAATGGCTTTTTGCATGGCGAGATAGTGATTCACGAAGTGGGCTATGACGCAGCGCCGATCCAGGGCTTTATCCGCGGGAACCACGTCGAATTCCGGGTGTTCTACGGAACCAAGACTCTCTACTTCGATGGCCGCTGCAGCGCCAAGCAGCTAAGCGGCACCTTCTCCGCGGTGCCCAGCGGCGAGAGCGGCACCTGGAGAGCGAGTGAGGATACCGGTGAATCTCGTGAAGCTCCTCAACTTACGACCTGCACTAAGCTTGCCAACGAAATCCCGGGTAAGTACAGCAGGCGGGGTTTTGGCCTTTCCCCCAGCAGGTATCCCAGCGATAGGTTAGTGTCTGTCGGAAAGGAAGGCAGGCATTTCCCTTGGAAGCAACGGTTACGATTACGACTTTTCCCGCTAACTTTTTCATTTCAGCATCCTCGTGGTTGGAAATTAGATTCAACGGGGCGGTTCTCTACATGACTCTCCTGAGACTGTCCTCTCGAGTCGGCATTTCGGATGACGTTGCAGCAGATGGACTCGTCTCTCGGTATTGCAGAGAGAGCTTCAGCAAATCCTGTTTCATCAGATAGAAACACGCGGCAAGGAGGACGAAGTCTTTCATCAAGAACGCGACTCTTTCCGTCATTGCCGGAAAGCCGCCGGCAGATGGGGCCCAGCCGCCGGGCATGAACGGAATGATCGTTGTGGTCGACACGAATGAAGCTATTCCGCCGAGCGCACCAAGAACTCCCGCCTTTTTGTTCCAGAACCCCCAGAATAGGAACGCGCCGAACAACCACTCCGAAACCCCCAGGAACGAGGTCGCCCCCCGCATGCCGAAAACAGGGTACATCCAGAAGATCAGAGGGCCGTTGCTGATATAGGGAATCAGCGCCTGAGCTTCGTACCCGAACCACTTCTGATAGCCGAAGAAGAGGAATATCAGGACCATCGAAGCGCGAAGCACATGATAGTCGAGGTCGCCGTGCAGTAGCCCGAATCTGTCGCACAACTTGATCAGATAGTTCATTGGTGTTGCTCCTTAATTGACTGGCCAGGCAGCTATGGACTTGAGCGATTCACCCAGACACCAAACCGCGGCGCCGAACAGGACGATGTCTTTTAGCAGGAACTGCCCAGGCAGTGCTGACAAGGCGGGAAAGCCTAGCGTGGGCTCCCAGCCGGGAGTCGTGAAGAGCATCGAGAGGGTCGTGGCGAAGAGCCCGATCGCGAGTATGCTGCCGACGGCGGACGCCTTGGCGGAGATATATCGCAGGCTGATAAGCGCGGCAGTGGCGATTTCGATACATCCAAGCATTGCCGAGAAGGATCTGACGCTGAGGAAATCGTACATCCAGCCGACGAGCGGACTGTGCGCGACCAGCGGCTGAATTCCCATTGCTTCGTATGCTGTGAATTTCATCCCGCCGATCCACGCGAGCACCACGACCAGACCCCAGCGGACTATGGTCTTGCCCATATCTTCAATTGCAACGACACGTTCGACCGCGTTCTGTGCGTTCACTATACCTATTGAAATAGAGCTCACGATTTTTACTCCTCGGCGCTTGGTTCATCGCGCCGGAACGTTAGCCAACAGTTGATTCAATCCTTCGGACATTGTTGGGTGTGTCAGGATCGCATCGCGCAAAACCGTGTAAGGCAGATGGCCGAGCATCGCGGTCTGCATCGCAGCCATCTGCTCGCTCGCTTCGAAGCCGAATGCGGTGAAGCCGAGAATTTCGTCGCTGTTCTTCGCCACGAGCACCTTCATCAGGCCGCGCGGCTCAGACACGGTCTTCGTACGAAGCACCTCGGCCATCGGCATCTTCGCCAGTCGATACAAGATGCCGTCGCGACGCGCCTCGACTTCATTTTTTCCGACCCGCGCCAGTTCGGGATCGGTGAACATGCAAAATGGGATTAGACGATTACTGGTGGTGCGGTCGCCGCCGTTAAGGTTCGCGTGAACAATGCTGAAGTCGTCGTATCCGACGTGGGTGAACTGAGGGCTGCCAGCGCAATCGCCCATCGCCCAGACACTCTCGGCAGTGGTCTCCAACCGCTCGTTCACCTTGATGTATCCGCGGGTGTCGAGTTGAACGCCGGTGCGCTCGAGACCGATGCCATCCGTGTTTGCTCTTCGCCCGGCCGCGATCAGGAGGTCGGTGCCTTCGACAGCCCGATCGCCGCGCGCATCCTTGACGTAGACTCGAACACGATCGCCTGAATGTCCCTCTAGGCGGCGAGCCCTGGTATTAAGCAGAACTTCGATTCCGTCATCGACGAACAACTCTTTCAGCGCGGCGCTGATATCCGGATCTTCGCGGCTGGCGAGCTGCGGACCTTCTTCGATCACGGTTACTTCCGAGCCGAATCGACGAAAAACCTGCGATAATTCGAGGCCCACGTAACCTCCGCCGAGCACGATCAGATGTCTGGGCAATCGGTCGAGGTCCAGGGCCTCGACGTGAGTCATTGGTCTCGCCTCGGCCAGTCCGGGCACTTCGGGAATCGCGGCACGCGAGCCAAGGTCGAGGAACACACGATTTCCGCAGATCGTCCGCGTTCCACCATCGCGAAGCTCGATGTCCACCGTGCGCGGCGCGACGAATCGCGCAACGCCCATGATTAGGTCTGCGCCGCTGGCCCTGGTGTGATCCAGGTGTATCCTCCGCATCTCTTCGACCATCGTGCGCTTGCGGCGCTGGACAGCCGCCATGTCGACGCTCAAGGAATCAGTCTTGAGGCCGAATTCCATCCCGCGCCGCGCCAAGGCGATTACCCTGGCGGACCAGATCAGGTTCTTGCTCGGAAGGCACGCAACGTTGGGACACGCGCCGCCGAGCAGACCTCGCTCGACGATTGCGGTTTTGCGGCGCGCATCGCGCGTCCATGCAGCAACTTTGCCCGCTATTCCGCTGCCGATAATCAGGTCGTCATACTTCTCAATGTTGGCCATTTGATTCGCCTCCCTGACCGGATGTCTCGCTAGATTCACTCTTCGGAAAGTCGATTGGGACGCGCGCGACGTGGCTCATATAATTCTCGAAGATATTCAGTGCGACGTTGGCAACCGTCTCGACGATTTCACCGTCACCCAAACCGACAGCACGCGCGCGAGAGAGATCCGCGTCCGTGATTTCACCGCGTTGAACGACGATGCTGCGGGCGAGCTTGAGGATGGCATCAGTTCTGGCGTCGGCAGCGCTAGCGCGAATCGCATCGTCGATTTCGGTTCGACTGAGCCCGATTTTCGCGGCCATGGACGTGTGCTGGTTCGAGCAGTAAGCGCAAAGGTTGCTCTCGGCGATGGCGAGCGCGAGTTGCTCGCGAGTTTTTTCGTCGAGGGCTCCGTGGGCCAGCGCCGCGCTGAGACCCATCAGTCCTTCGAGCGCCGCCGGCCCGTTCGCAATAACGCGAAACAGGTTCGGCACCAGCGCGAATTTCGTTCGTATCTCCGCGAAGACTTGCCTGATCGCGCCGGTTGCATGATCGGGATGGACTAGCTGAATGCGATTCTGGTGTCTGAACTCGCTCATCGTCGCCTCTGGACTCGCTGCTCGAGATGCAAAACACAACTCTCGTGCCAAGCGGCGCCTTGCCGAAAAGCGCGTCACAGCGCTGAGTTTTCCGGGTGGTTAACAAAGCGAGCTGGGCTCCGAAAAATCGTAAAATTACGATCATTCGCTGTTCGTGCGCCGCTCGACGTGTGACGAGGGTGGCGAGTAAAGTCGAGGTAGGTGGAATCTCGGGATCCGCCATGGACCCTACGGCAAAAATCAGCGAGAAGGCCCGGGCTCCGCTGTCCGACGACGCCGCCCTGGTGCGGGTTGCCGCGGGCGTTGAAGCGGAAATCGGCGAGCGCTTCTTTTCATCGCTGGCGCGCGGCCTCGCACTGGCGCTCGACGTTCAATACGCCTTCGTCACCCGGCTTTGCGACGATGGCACGCACTTTAGGACGCTGGGGCTCTGGGAGCGCGACCATTTCGGTGAAAACGTCGAACTGCCGCTGACCGGGACTCCATGCGAACTCGTACTTCGTGGGCAGGCCGCCCACCATCCTGCGGAGTTGTGCGCACGATTTCCCGATGATCAATTGCTCGCCGACTGGCGCGCGCAGAGTTATTGCGGCGTGCCGGTGTTGGATGCGCAGGGCCGGGTCTTCGGTCATGTCGCAATTGTCGACGACAAACCGATGCCAGACGGGCCGCGCGGCCTTGCCGTGATGCGGATTTTCGCAGAGCGCGTCCGCGCCGAGATCGAACGACTGCGTACGGAGGACGCACTGCGTAGCGCCAACCATCGGTTGGCTCAAAGCGAGGAAAGTTTCCGCGATCTCTTTGAGGAGGCGCCAATCGCCTATCTCTACGAAGGCATCGATTCCCGCTGGATCCGGGCCAATCGCGCTGCGATGCGGATTCTAGGCGTCAAACCGGAAGAGGCCGCGGGTTTGTTCGGAGAATCGCTCGTCGCTGGGACCTCGGACACAAGGAGCCGTCTGCGCGAAGCGCTTGAGTCGGCAGCACGGGGGATTGAGGCTAGAGGGGTCGTGCTTGAATTGCGGCGCAAAGATGATGGCAGACCCGTATGGATCGAGTGGTGGGCCAAGCCGGTCGCCGGTGGCCAATATTTGCGCACCATGTTCATCGACGTCACCGATCGCATGCTGATGGAGCAGGAAAAGACGCGGCTGGAGGCCCACAACGCTTACCTGCTCGATGAAATCCGCAGCGAACAAAACTTCGGCGACGTCATTGGGGCGAGCGTTGGTCTGAGAAAGGTTATGCAGCAGGCTCAACTCGTCGCGCCGACCGATGCTACCGTCCTGATCACCGGGGAAAGCGGTACGGGAAAGGAGCTGGTCGCGCGCGCCATCCACGAACAGAGTGCGCGACGCGAACGCTCTTTGATCAAACTGAATTGTAGCGCGGTGCCAGAAGGTCTTTTCGAGAGCGAGTTCTTCGGGCACGTCAAGGGTGCCTTTACCGGTGCGCTCAAAGACAAGCCCGGCCGTTTTGAACTCGCCGATGGTGGCACTCTATTCCTCGATGAAATCGGCGAAGTGCCGATCGCGATGCAAGCCAAGCTGCTCCGCGTGTTGCAGGAGCAGGAGTTTGAACGGGTCGGCGACACCAGCACGCGCAAGGTTAACGTACGGGTCATCGCCGCATCCAACCGCGACCTGAAGAAGGAAGTCGATGAAGGTCGCTTTCGGCAGGATCTTTTCTACCGTTTGAGCGTCTTTCCAATAGAGGTCCCGCCGCTTAGAGAACGCTGCGACGACGTTGCACCGCTCGTTGCGCATTTCGTGAAACACTGCGCACATCGGATGAATCGTCCAGAGCCGCGAGTGAGTAAGGCAGGACTTGACCAGCTAACTTCCTACCGTTGGCCCGGCAACGTGCGCGAGCTGCAAAACACGGTCGAGCGCGCCATCATCCTTTGGCGCGAGGGTCCGCTCACCTTCGACCTACCCGCTGCGCCGGCACGCCAAAATCCTGAGCAGCAGCCCAAGCCAGCCGCGGACGCCGCGGTCTTCACCCGCGACGAATTAAAGCGGCAGGAGCGCGAGACGATTATAAGCGCCCTAAAGCAGACCAACGGAAAGGTCTCTGGACCAGGGGGGGCAGCGGAATTGCTTGGTATGAAACCGTCGACCTTGGCGTCGCGCGTCTCGGCGCTGGGTATCAATCGCAGAACACTCAATTGACGATACTTACTTTTCGGCCGCATCGGTCGTCACACTCGCTCGCCCCAAAACTGTCGAGAGGTCTTGATGATGTTCAGGCCTTCCGCTGTGATAGGAAACGACCATGAGCCACTGGCCTTTCCCCCAGCAGGTATCCCAGCGATAGGTTAGTGTCTGTCGGAAAGGAAGGCAGGCATGAAACGAGCGCGGTTCAGTGAACAGCAGATCATCAGCGTGCTGAAGGAGGCGGAGGCCGGGGCCAAGGTGAGCGAGCTGTGTCGGCGCCATGGGATTTCGGACGCGACCTTCTACATTTGGCGCAACAAGTTTGGCGGGCTTGAGGTCTCGGAGATGCGCCGGCTGCGCCAGCTCGAGGAAGAGAACCGGCGGCTTAAGGGGATCGTCGCCGACCAGGCCCTCGACATCCGGGCGCTGAAGGACGTGCTGGCAAAAAACGGCTAGGGCCCGCGGTGAAGCGAAAGATGGTGACGGAAGTGATGGCGAACCATCATCTCTCGCAGCGTCGCGCTTGCGGGTTGATCGGCATCACGCGACGCGCGTTTCGACATCCACCAGGACCGGATCGAGATCAGCAACTGCGCCAACGCTTGCGGGGGGTTGGCGGAGATGCACCGGCGCTGGGGATGCCCGATGCTGCATCGAGTACTGCGGCGCGAAGGCGTGCGGGTCAATCATAAGCGCATCGAACGGCTCTACCGCGAAGAAGGGCTGTCGCTGAGGCGCCGGCGCGGGCGCAAACGACTCAGCCATCTGCGAGTGGCGCGCGAACAGCCACCGGCAGTAAATCACACCTGGGCGGTCGATTTCGTTCACGACGCGCTGAGCGATGGGCGGCGCTTCCGCGCACTGACGGTGATCGATGAGTTCAGCCGCGAATGCCTGGCGATCGAAGTGGGCGCATCGTTGACCGGCGAGCGGGTCAGTCAGGTGCTGCAGCGGCTATGCGAGCTGCGGACGGTGCCGACCATCATCCGCTCCGATAACGGTCCCGAGTTTCGCGGGCGAAAGATGGACCAGTGGGCCTACGGACAGGGAGTGCGGCTGCAGTTCATCGAGCCGGGCAAGCCGGTGCAGAACGCCTTCATCGAAAGCTTCAACAGCAAACTGCGCGAGGAGTAATGGAATGGACCCAGCCTCACCTTCGAACGGCCTCGATGAACGGGCCACGATGGTAAC